>Ga0102594_1000013_pt1 | contig 569949 bp, 544 predicted proteins | sample AraplaCol_mLB_r2_2_FD_76863 | JGI IMG/M metagenome (GOLD analysis project Ga0102594, IMG submission 76863) | Arabidopsis root microbial communities from North Carolina, USA - plate scrape MF_Col_mLB_r2 (SPADES assembly) (version 2) | ecosystem: Host-associated > Plants > Roots > Endosphere... | reverse complement strand
AGGCGAACTGGTTGAACGCGGCGGCCGGCGCAATGGCGCGGTCGGTCACGAGGTTCATGGTGCCCTTGACGCGCGGGTCCACCACCACGTCGCGGCCGGTGACCACGGCCATGGTGCGGGCCACGGCTTCGATGTCGGCATTGGAAAAGTTGAGTGTGATGGGCTCGCCCCGTCGCGGCGCGTCGGGACTGCCGGCTTGTGCGAACGCGGGCGGCACGGCCTGCATGAAGGTGGCGGCAATCAGCATCTGCGCTGCGAGTGCAACGATGCCGAGCCGGCTGCCGTGCTGCGAAGTCAGTGGCTTCTTCATGATCAACCCAGGGTGATGATCGAACGCGCGTTCTCGCGCCGTCCGATGATGTTCAACAAATTGGAAAGCGCATCTTCTCGGCCGGCTGCGGCGCTGGCTTCGCCGTTGAAGCGAAACGCGGTGCCGTTCCAGCTGCCGCTGCCGTTCAGCTGCAGGCTGCCTTCTCGCGTGCTCAGCAGCAGGCTGGGCCGGCTGCCGCCTTCGAGCGTGAGGCGGTAGCTGCCCATCGGTTTCAGCGTCGAGAGGCTCGACGACACGTCGGTGGCATCCAGCGTGGCCTGGCCCGCGATGTGCAGCACCGGACCGTCCCACTGCATCGACAAGGCCTTGGTGGAAAGGTCGAGCGTGCCCTCCAGCTTGAGCGTGTTCCAGGGCGCGCCCAGGCCAGTCAGCAAAGTGGCGGGCCAGCGCGAACTGCCGTCGCCCCACTGCAGCTGCATGCCGTTCGCACGCGGACTGGCCTTGAGCTGGAGCGGCCGGGCCGTGCAGCAAGGCAGGTCGAGGACGGCGAACATGCCGCTCCAGGTGGGACGCATGCGCCAGTTGAGGGAGCCGGGCAGCGACACCGCCTCGGCGCCGCCCACGCCGCTTGCCAGCACCACGGCCGCCGCGCCGTTCCAGACCGTGCCGCGCGGGTTGACGAGCAGCAGCCGGCCCTGGCTCCAGTTCGACAGCGCGGCGGCCAGCCACCGCGCCGGCGCGAACAGCACCAGTGCGAGCAGCGCACCGATCACGATGCCGAGCAGAGCCCAGCGCCAGCCGCGGCGCGGGGCGGGTCCGGAAAGGGAGGAGCGTGTCACCATGGGGGCGTGCTCAACGGGCCGCGGGCAGCGCCATCACCAGCGTGCCTTCCCAGCGCACCTTGGCCGGTTCTTGCGGGTCCTTGCTGGCCGCGGACGGCGATGCGGCCGAGCGGGTCAGGTGGGCTTCGCGCGGCACCGCGTGGGCATTGCCGCGCGCCTGCAAAAGCCATTGAGCCAGGGCATCCGCAGGCACCGCGCGCAGCGTGACCGTGGCGGCCCCGTCGCCGCTGGCGGTCATGAGTTGGGCGTTGCTTCCCAGGCTCTGGCGCACCGAAGTTTCGAGGCCGCGCAGTGCGTCGTCGCGGTTGAGGCGAGGCTGCGCCTGCAGGGCCTTGGCGCGGTCCTGCAGGGTGGCCATCTGCTGCAATTGCGCATCGAGACGTGCATGCTCGGTACGCGCCGCCGCCAGGGTGCGCAACGCGGGGGCGAGCGCAATCCACCACAGCAGCACGAGCGCCACCAGCGCGGCCGCAATGGCGACCATGCGCCGCTCGCGCAGGTCGAGCGAAGCCCAGCGGGCGCGGAGTTGTTCGCCGACGTTCATCGCAATGCCTCGGCCTGCACCAGCAGCAGATCGCCTTCGGCGCGCACGCTGTAGCCGCGCGGACCCATCGCACCCGAGAGCCGCGTGAGCTCGGAAGGCTGTAGGGCCAGGCCGCGCAGGCGCAGCTGGCCGGCGCTGTAGTCGATGGCGCTGGGCGTGCGGCCCGGCGGAAGGTTGGTGGCGAGCGCACCGATCATCGGTTCGAAGTCGCTGCCGGCGACGTCACCCACCGCCTGCTGCAGCGCGGCGACCTCGCGCGCCATCTGCACCGGCGCATCGACCACTAGTTTCACGGAGGGGAAGGTCTGGGTCAGCATGCTCTTGACGGCCTCCCGCTTGGACTCGAGGGCATTGCGCTCCTTCCAGGCCCAGGCGTTGAGGCCGATCAGCTGTGTGAGAAGCAGGGCAACGGCGCCCCAGCGCGCGGCGCGCCACTCGGGTGCATAGCGCAGCGCCTGGACCACGGATGCGAATTTCTTGCCGGCGCGGGCGCGGCCTGTCACTGCCAGGTCGAACTGCGCCAGCTCCCAGGGCGACCGCGCAGCCTGGAGCCAGCGCTGCGGCGCCTGCACGATGGGCAGGCGGCGTTCGAGCAGATGCTCGGCGGCTTGGGCGACGGCGGGTTCGGCGGCAATGACGGCGGTGTCGAGCGGCAGGCTGCCCGCGAGCGCGAGGCCGGCTCCGGCCAGCGGCAGCGAAACCACGCCGTCGGCATCGCAAACAGTGAGCTGCGGCGCTTCGGCAACGCCGGTGACTTGCAGCAGCGGCGGGCCGTCTGCGGGCTGGGGAGCGAATTCGGGAACGATGCGCACCACGCGCCGCCCGGCAGATTCGAGTCCCTGCACCAGGCTGCGCAGCCAAATGCGATTGCAGGCCGCCACCCAGACCGGCACGCCCGCCTTGGCCCCAGGTTCGAGCGCAAAGTGCAGGGCCTCGGGCTCGTCGAGCAACTGCTCTTCGAGCAGGCCGTCGAGCACGGCGCGCAGTTTCGAGGTGCTGCCCATGCTGCCCTTGGGCAGCGTCACCCGGTGCCAAGAGATTGCCGCAGCAGGAATGCCGAGCATGACGTCCGTGCTGGCCGGGAGAAGTGCGAGCAGCGCGTGGCCGTGGTCGCGCAACGCCATGCCGTCGTCGCCTGCTTGGGCCCAGTCGTACTCGCCGGCGGAGTCGGCCGGAGGGAGAGGAGCAATGAGCAGCAGCGGTGTCATTTCGATTTCGGAAGGGCGGGTGATTGTAGGGTTGTGCTTATTGCAGGCGTGCTACTTTATTTGTAGCGTGTGACGCAGATACGACGTGGGGTTGAACGATGTTTTTCTGCAAGAAATTGGTCCGGGGCGGCGCGACTCAGGGTTTAGCCGGAGGCGCCGTCATGCCGGCACCCCGGTTGCGCCAGATCGTCCTCACCGTGATGCCGTCGCGTTGAAGCAGCGAGCGTTCTTCCACCCACGTGCGGTCCAGTCGCAGCCTCCCGTAGACCTCGAAGAACTGGGTGCTCACACTGTGCTGGGCGGCATTGAATTGAGCGCCGCCGTTCGGAAGGGCGGTGTTGGCATCGGCGATCTGCTTGAAGAACGAACGGGTGCGCTTCTCCACGACCTGGCGCGCATCGCTGATGCTGAGCGACGGCAGGCTCGCGCTGATGGCCTCGGCGCTCGCTGTGTTGATGTTGAGGGGCGTGCGAATCGGAAGAATGGTCACGTACGGCTCTAGGGCGGCTGCGGTCGAAGGCGAAACGCCGAGCCACACCAGCTGCGAAACCTCCTGCGGCATCAGTGGCGCTGCGCCGGCATCGCTGTCGCCCGCGGCATCGGTGCCGGTGCCGGTGGCGAGCGCGCGCACCAGCGAGGCGGTCATCACGCTGAGTTCCGAAGCCGGCAGGCCAAGGATGTTGAACAACTTGGTGAAGGTGGCGACGCTCGCAGGCACCGGCTTGTTGCTATCGACGAGCGACAGCACGTTGAGCTTCGATTGCGCATCGACAATGCGGCCCGACAGGAAGGCGTCGGGCAGCCCTTCGAGGTTGTCGCTGGCCACGTTTTTCTCGGCTGATAGAAAGCTGGCGAGCCTCGCTTCGGCGAGCGGCACGGCCCAGGGTTCGGCCAGGTGGTCGGGCCCGCCGGTGAGGGCGTCTTCGCGCAGTATCAGCCGCGACCAGTCGAGCGCACCGACCAGCACCCATGCCGCCTGCACGCGCCCGCGCTCGGCGGCCTCGACCTCGGACGCGCGCCATTGCTGCCACAGCGCAGCAGCGGAAAAAGTGGCGACCAGCATCACGGTCAGCATGGCCGCGAGCAGTGCGGCACCGGACTGTCGCCCGGGGCTTGCGCGCCGGCGGCATGCGGCGAAGTGGAGAGCCCCCGTCATGAGCGCGGCGCTCCCACCGTGGGCTTGACCCAGTCGCGCGTGATGGCCCCGGCCAGCCCGTCGCCCGGGGAAAGAGCCAGCACCAGGCGAATGCCGTCTGGCATGTTCACGACGGCGCCCGTGGGGTTGGCCGGGTTTGCCGGATTGGGCGTGCCGCTCGGCAGCTCGCCCGCCGGGCTCCATGTGTTCTCGCGGAAATAGAAGAGTTGCCAGCCGTCGACCGGCATCAGCGCGGTTTCCCCGCCGCCGCCTTCCTGCGCCCATGAAGCGGCCATGTTCCAGGCCTGCTGCCATTCGCCGCGTGTGGTGAAGGGCTGGGACTGCCAACGCCGCCAGCGCGCGCCGTCCGTACCCGAGCGCAGCGTCCAGGCCACCACCAGCATGGCCGGCGCGGCGGCATCGCTGCTGCGGCGCGTGAGCCGCAGCACGCGGCCGTTCCAGTCGATGGGGCGGGTTTGCGCGAGCGCGGTCACGGCGTCCAGGTCGGCGCTCCATTGTGCGAGGGTGGTCTGCAGCGTCAGCACCGCGTCGGCGCGCTGCTGGTTCTGCGCGGTGGCGCGCGACATGCTGTCGAGCCCACGCCAGCTCATGATCGCCAACAGCGCCATGACGGCGATGGCTACCAGCAATTCGATAAGCGTGAAGCCGGAGCCCTCTTGCCGGCGCGCGAAGCGGCGCATCAGAAACGGCCCACCACGGTCGAGACACGCAGCACTGGCGCGTTGGCTTCGTCGCGCACCTGCACGTCCACGCGGCGGAAGTTGGGGTTGAGCGTGGCGATTGTGGAGGTGGTGACGTTGAAGGAAACCCCGGTCTGCACGCAGATGGAGCCCGAGTCTCCGACGGCCGGCATTTGCCGGGCCAGCCGCGCCTTGGCGAGTTCGTTTTCCGCGCACAGGTCGGCCAGCAGCAGATCCGATTGGCGCTGCGCATTGCGCGTGAGCGACATCGTGGCCTGCGAACCGGCCGCGAGCGCCAGCGCGACGATGCCGAGTGCAATCAGCACCTCGATCAGCGTAAAGCCGCCGGTTGCCGAACTGCGCCCGTTCGTCCTCATGGCGTGCTCACGGTGAAGGGCCGCAAGCCATCGGTTGCGATACGCAGCGAACGCGCGGGCGGGCCCTCGGAATAGAGAGTGATCTGTTGCGCGGCAATGATCGGGTCGGGTCCGAGCAGCACGGCGGGAATCGGCGCGCCGTTGGCCAGCGTGGCATGGGCGCTGATGCCTTCGGCGGCCCAGCCGTTGGGCAGGGCCTCCGGCGGCAGGCCTTCGAACACGAAGCTGCCGCCTTCGACCAGGCGCCATCGCACCGCCACGCCGCTGGCGCGCGACTGGGCACGCGCCGATTCGAGCAGTGCCGCCAACCGGTCGGCCTCGCGGTCGAGGCGGGCCGCGCTGCTGTCGCGCATCGCGAAGCTCACGCTGGCCGTGGCCACCGCGATGATCGCGATCACCACGATCAGCTCGAGCAGCGTGAAGCCGCCGCTGCGGCTACTGCCAGCTGCCGATGTCGGCATTCTTGCCTTCGCCACCGGCCTGGCCGTCGGCGCCGAGCGAGAGCACGTCGATCTCGCCCTTGATGCCCGGGTTCATGTACTGGTACGGATGGCCCCAGGGATCGTTGGGCAGCTTTTCGACGTAGGGCTTCCAGTTGGGCGCAGCCGGGCCGGCCGTGGGACGCACGAGCAGCGCCTGCAGGCCTTGCTCGGCCGTGGGGTAGCGCTGGTTGTCCAGGCGATAGAGCTTGAGCGCCTGCATCAGGTTGTTGATGTCGGTCCTGGCGGCCGTCACGCGGGCGTCGTCCGCGCGTTCGATCACGTTCGGCACGATCAGCGCGGCAAGCACGCCGATGATGACCAGAACCACCATCAATTCGATCAGCGTAAAGCCGCGCTGGGCGGTGCATGCGGCGGCGCGAAGGAGTTTTTTCATAGCTTGGTAGACAAGATGCGGAAGGCGCGCTGCATGATAATCCGCGGCCATGACAAGTCCCTATTCCGCTGCGCACTGGCACGCCCCCGTTGCAACCACGGGGCTGTGGGCGCTGGCTGCCGGCACGGCAGTGTTCTGGGGGCTGCGGCTTGCGAGTCCGCCCGAACCCGTGGCGGCGGCGGCCACCATGCCGGCGGCCTCGGTTTCAGCGGATGCGGATGCCGTGGCGCGGCTGCTGGGCGCCGTTTCGGCGTCGGAGGCGGCGCCCGCTGCGCCCGAAGCCGCCAGCCGCTTTGCGCTGTCGGGCGTGGTGGCGGATCCGTTCAACCAGGGGGCGGCGCTCATCTCCATCGATGGCAAGCCGCCGAGGCCGTTTCGCGTCGGTTCGCGCGTTGGCGACGGCTATGTGCTGCAGTCGGTGGGGGTGCGCTCGGCGACGCTTGGCGCCAGCGTATCGGGGCCGGCGGCTTTCACGCTGCAATTGCCGGTGCGGGCGCCGATCAGCGTGGGCAGTCCGGTTCCGCCGGGAATGACGCCGACGGCGCGGCCCAACGGCCTCTTTCCGGCGACAGTGCCTGCCGTGGTGGCGCCGCCTGCCGAAGCGGCTGCGCCACAGCCGGCGCCGGTGTCGGCGCAGCAGCCCCCCGCGCAAGCTGCACAGTAAAACCGGGCGAATGTCCGGTCAGGCCTGCAGGAACAGCCGGTACGCCGGGTTCGCGGTTTCCTCGACGTAGGGGTAGCCCAGCGTTTCGAGGAAAGCGTCGAAAGCCGCCGCATCGGTGGCCGGAACCTGCAAGCCCACCAGGATGCGACCGTAGTCGGCTCCCTGGTTGCGGTAGTGAAAGAGGCTGATGTTCCAGTTCGGCCGCATCAGGCTCAGGAACTTGAGCAGTGCGCCCGGCCGCTCCGGAAAGACGAAGCGCAGCAGCCGCTCGTCATGGGCAAGACCAGTGCGACCGCCAACCAGATGCCGCAGATGCTCTTTGGCGAGTTCGTCATGCGTGAGGTCGAGCGCGTCGAAGCCGTGGGCGACGAAGTTCTCCGCAATGATGGTCGATTCGCCGCGCGTGGACGTGGTCAGGCCCACGAACACATGGGCCTTGGCCGCATCGCTGATGCGGTAGTTGAACTCCGTCACGTTGCGCGGCGCGCCGCCGATCGAGCCGGTTTCCTTCGACTCGGTGGCGGGCATCTCGCCGACCAGTTCGCAGAAGCGGCGGAAGCTGCCGCGCTCTTCTGGAATGGTCACCGCGAACAGGGCCTCGCGCTCTTCGCCGACTTCAGCACGTTCGGCAACGAAGCGCAGCCGGTCGAAGTTCATGTTGGCGCCGCACAGGATGGCCGCGTAGGTCTCGCCCTGGCGGCCATGCCCCGCCACATATTGCTTGATGGCGGCCACGGCCAGCGCGCCCGCCGGCTCGACGATGCTGCGCGTGTCGACGAAGACGTCCTTGATGGCCGCGCAAACCGCGTCGGTATCGACTGCGATGTATTCATCGACCAGGTTGCTTGCGATGCGGAAGGTTTCTTCGCCAACCAGCTTGACCGCCGTGCCGTCTGAAAACAACCCGACATCTGCGAGGCTCACGCGCTGGCGCGCGGCCACCGATTGCATCATGGCGTCGGAGTCGTTCATCTGAACGCCGATCACCTTGATCTCGGGACGCACCGCCTTGATGTAGTTGGCCACGCCCGAGATGAGCCCTCCGCCGCCGATCGCGACGAAGACCGCATCGAGCGGGCCCTGGTGCTGACGCAAGATTTCCATCGCGATGGTTCCCTGGCCCGCGATCACGTCGGGATCGTCGAACGGATGCACGAAGGTGAGGCCCTGCTGGGCCTGCAGTTCGAGTGCATGCAGGTAGGCATCCGAATAGCTGTCGCCATGCAGCACCACTTCGCCACCGAAACCGCGCACCGCGTCGATCTTGAGACGGGGCGTGGTCACCGGCATGACCACCACCGCGCGCGCGCCCAGCTTGCGCGCGCCCAGCGCCACGCCTTGCGCGTGATTGCCGGCCGATGCGCAGATGACCCCACTTGCGAGCTGCTCGGGAGTGAGGTGGGCCATCTTGTTGTAGGCCCCGCGAAGCTTGAAGCTGAACACCGGCTGCTGGTCTTCGCGCTTGAGCAGCACGGTGTTGCCGAGCCTCTGGCTGAGCGCGCTGGCTTTCTCAAGCGCCGATTCGACCGCTACGTCGTAGACGCGGGCGTTCAGAATTTTTCTGAGATAGTCGGCGGGCGTCAGTGCCGGAACAGGTACGTCGCGCACGGTTTTTTCCAAGGGGAGTTTGAATTGATAAATGACGATGATAAGAGGCATCGGGATTGCATACGGGCCATGACATGGACACAAATGTCATAAACCTCATCCTGAGAGCCCCAGCGGCGAACGATTCCGGTTTTTTGGAACGCACCTATCCCGCGATCCCTCCGTCCGCCAGTCAATTAACAAATGAGCAAAATTTGTTATCCGTTTCTGTCAGTGACCTTTCCAAAGGACTGATGCAGGCAGAAGCGGCGCGCGTTCAGCGCGGCGAAATTGGGCGGCCTACCTGGCAAGTGATGGGCAACAGGTTGCGGGCGCATGTCGTGCCATTGCTGGGTGCTGTCCAAGCCCATGCATTTGCCACCGCCGATGCACAACGCCTGATCGATCACCTTGGCGAGCAAGGCTTCACCAGCACGACGATTGCGCAGTACCTCGTGTTGCTGCGAAAGGTTGTGGTGCACGGCGTGAATACGGGCGTGCTTCGCAATGCGCCCGCGTTCCCGAAGGTCAAGGTGCGCAGCCAGCCGCGCGGCAGCTTCAGCGTTGCGGAGTACAAGGCGGTTGTAGCGGCTGCGCGCAGATTGCGCGGACAGGCCCACCCGGTGGTTGAGCAGCTGGCGTCCGGCGAGCGCTTCTGGATTGCGCGGGAATTGCTCGTCATGCCAGAAGAACTGCCCTGGTTGATCCGCTGGATGGTGAACACCTTTGTTCGTCCGAGCGATATCAAGCTCATGAAGCACAAGCACATAGAGATCGTGCGCGGAAAGCACGTCTATCTGCGAATGAATTTGCCCGAAAGCAAGCGGCATAGCCAGCCCATCGTGAGCTTGCGTCCTGCCGTGCGGGTTTATGAATGCCTGCTCGGGCATCGCCTCGAGCAAGGCTCCGGCGGCGGCGCGGAAGACTACATCTTCATGCCGCAATTGAAGAACCGTGAACACGCGCTGGCGGTGCTCAATTTCCTTTTCCATTGGGCACTCGAGGTCACCGCACTGGAGAAAGGTCCGCTCGGTCAATCGCGAACGCTTTATTGCTTGCGCCACACCGCGATCACGTTGCGGCTGCTGTACGGCCAGGGTATCGACATGCTGACGTTGGCACGCAATGCGCGCACGAGCGTGAACATGGTCGAGCGGTTCTATGCGTCGGTTCTGAACGGTGAAATGAATGTGGGCCTGCTGCAAAGCAGGCGTGGCCGTGCCACTTGAGCAAAGCCAAAAAGCCGCCCGGCTTGCGCGGGGCGGCTTGATACAGAATCGACTCGAACTGGCTGGAGCCAGCATCGGATCAGACCCGTGATCGATCAGAAGGCGTGGCGGATGCCGAAGTCGTAGCCGGTCGAGTTCTTCGGAGTGAAGACGTTGGCGGCATTGTTGGCGAACGATTGACCGGCCACGGACAGCGCTGCGTCGTTCTTGTTGCTCACGCGAGCGATCGTTGCGTAAAGAGCCGTGCGCTTCGACAGGTTGTGAACGTAGCCGAGAGCCAGCTTGTTGGCCTTCGGGTTGTTGTTCTGATCGTTGAAGAACAGGTCGGTGCCGGTATTGCCCGTCTTGTACTTCACCGCCGAGTAGGAGGCTCGGATCAAGCCGGCGCCCACGGGCACTGTCACACCGAGCAACCAGCCGTTGAGCTTGGTGGATGGCACGGAAACCGGTTGGCCGACGAAGTTGCCATCGACGTCGGTCTTCAGCTTGGCTCGCGACAGCTCACTGAAGAGCTTCACGGGACCGAAGTCATACGAAGCGCCGAGATTCAGGGTATTCACCTTGTCGGTGGTGCCGGCGTAGAACCCGTCGCCGACGGTGCTGCTGCCATAGGCAATTGCGACGTCCAGCGGGCCGTTGGCGTAGCCGAAGCGGCCGCCGACGTAGCGGCCTGCGCGCGAGTTGTTTGTCGCATCAGGCGTGGCCATGCCGGGGCTGTACTTGGTCTTCTCGTGGAACGCGTACATCAGTTGGCCATAGAAACCACCGAGGTTCGGCGGCAGGAAGTAGCCGATGGAATTGCTGGAGCGCGTGGAGTTGAGATTGCCGCCGAAACCGCCCGCGCCGCCCGTAGGGTTGAACCCGTTGGCCGTGGAGATCAGGTTGGTGCCGACGCCGTTGGTGCCGAACGGATCGAACACGGTGTCGTTCCAGAAGGTGGGGGTGTAGTCACGGCCTAGGCGGACTTCACCGAAACCACCCGACAGGCTCACGGTCGAACGGCGAGCAAAGGTCGAAACGCCGGTGGCGCCGTCGTCGTTGGTGATGGGAGCTTCGAGCCAGAAGCTGGCTGCCAGGCCGCCGCCGAGGTCTTCGGTGCCGCGGAAGCCCAGGCGGCTGGAGTTGTAGCCCGAATTGGCCAAGACGGTCTTGCTGGTCTTGATGCTGCCCTTGTTGACGTAGAACGGGTTGTAGACGGGGAAACCGAAAGCGTCGTACGACACGCCGTTGTTCAGGTCACGCGAGGTGGCCGAGTAATGGCTGATCGACGCGTCGACCACACCGAAGAGCGTGACGGACGACTGAGCCGAGGCAACACCGGCAACAGCCAGGGCAGCCAGAGCAACTGCCCTTTCGCCGCGGGAACTAGAGTGGGCCCCCGGCCTTTTCGGAGGCGCAAAGAAAAAAGCCCCGAGCTTTGCAGCTCGGGGCTAAATCCACCAATTGGAAGGGTGGAGGAGACAACCGGTGCACACGGTTTCATGTGCGATGAAATAAAGTATATCGACTGTTTGCTGCGTTGCAACAAGCGAGTGACGCTTTTCCCACACACAAATTGATGTCTTTGTGAACTTTTTTCACGGCATCCTGAATGGACTTAGCAGAGATGGAATGCACAGTTAGTTGGACCGGCGACGCCGGCACACGCTCGGCCATGGGTTTTGTCGCCGAAACGGGTAGCGGCCATGTCCTCATGATGGACGGCGCGCCGGATGCCGCAAAACCGGAGAATGGCGGTCAGAACCTGGCGGCACGCCCCATGGAAACCGTGCTTGCGGGGACGGGCGGATGCACTGCCTATGATGTCGTACTGATCTTGAAGCGCGGCCGCCACCGAGTGGAGCGTTGCAGCGTCAAGCTGACCAGCGAGCGCGCCGAGAAGGACCCCAAGGTCTTCACCAAGATCCACATGCACTTCACCGTTGCGGGCAAGGGCATTCCGGCTTCTGCAGTCGAACGTGCGATTGCCCTCAGCCACGAAACCTACTGTTCCGCCAGCATCATGCTTGCGAAAACGGCCGAGATCACCACCAGCTTCGACCTGATCGAAACCTGAGCCGGCAAGAAAAGTTCAAATCCGGTGCGCCACCGTGGTCATCACGCGGGAGGCAAATCGCATCAGGGCCTTGGCGGGCGCGGGCAATTCCGCCGCGCCGGCGCTGATGGCCTGCGCGGCATGGCGCGCTTCGTCGATCTTCATCTGCTCGACCACGGCCCTGGATGCACTGTCCGCGGGTGGCAGGCGGCCAAGATGGCTGTCCAGATGGGCTTCCACCTGGCGCTCGGTCTCAGCGACAAAGCCCAGGCTGATCGGATCTCCCAGTCGACCAGCCACCAAGCCTAGCCCGAAAGCGCCGGCATACCAAAGGGGGTTCAGCGCCGAGGGGCGGGCGCCGAGATCGTCCAGCCGCTGGCGGGTCCAGGCCAGATGGTCGGTTTCCTCGTGCGAGGCTTCGAGCAGGCGTATTTGGAGGGCCGGATCGCGTGCCACGGCCGCCTGCGCGGTGTAAAGCGCCTGTGCGCATACCTCGCCGACATGGTTCACGCGCATCAATGCACCGGCTTCGCGCCGCTCCGATTCGGTCATGTCGCCGGGCGCCTGGATGGGTGAAGGCATGGTGCGCGTGGCATGGGGCCGCGCAAAAAGAGTACGCAATGCCGCATCCGCCGCGGTCAAAACGGGGTCGAGCGAAGAAATCATGCCGCTATTTGAACGTACGCAGAAACGACGCGGCGAAGCAGTTGCTTCATTTCACATTGTGGTTTGAAAGTGGACCCAACTCCTTTGTTGCAGGACTGCAACGAAACGCAGGGGCCACCTGAGATTTCGGGCGATTTGTTTTGCCCTGCCGCAGCGGCTCTGGTGCAATAGCATCAACTTCCCAAAAGGAGGTTGGCCCGGGGTCCGGTGGGAGCACAAAGTGCCAGTCACGGTGAGCCCTTCGCACCGGAGCCCTATGTTTAACCTTGGAGAAACTTGCAATGAAAAAATCTCTAGTTGCTCTGGCTGCCCTGGCTGTTGCCGGTGTTGCCTCGGCTCAGTCGTCCGTCACGCTCTTCGGTGTGGTCGACGCGTCGATCAGCGGCTATTCGAGCACCTCGCGTGACCTGAACGGTGCCACGTTCCTGAACCCGTTCTACCTGAACCAAGGCAGCGTCAAGGTCAGCCAGCGCGTTCTGGCTAACTCGGGCTACAACTCCAGCCGTATCGGCTTCCGTGGTACGGAAGACCTCGGCGGTGGCCTGGCAGCCAGCTTCTGGCTCGAAGCCCCGATCTCCAACGATGACGGCCAGCAAGGTATCGCGACGTTCGCTCGTCGTTCGACCGTGAGCCTGTCGGGTGGTTTCGGTGAAGTCCGCCTCGGCCGTGACTACACCCCGACCTTCTGGAACGACACCGTGTTCGATCCGTTCGGCACCAACGGCGTTGGCACCAACCTGATCTCGACGGCTAACACCCCCTTCGGCAACTTCGGTACCCCCGCAGCGTCGACCGGCGCGTTCACGAACGTCGGTAACAGCAACTACGTTCGCTCGAGCAACTCGATCGGCTACTTCCTGCCGCCGAACCTGGGTGGTTTCTACGGCCAGCTGCAGTACGCGTTCAGCGAGAAGAACAAGTACAGCCCGGGTACCGCTACGCCCGCCACCGCGAACACCTCGCGCCAAGGCCGTTACGTTGGTGGCCGCTTCGGCTACGCCAACGGTCCTCTGGACGTCGCAGTTTCCTACGGCAGCAGCACGGTTGGCGATCAGTACTACGTCGGCACGACCACCAAGGTCAACACGCTGAACCTCGGCGCTTCGTATGACTTCGGTCCCGTGAAGCTCTTCGGTGAACTGTCGAAGGCCAAGAACAAGGTCGACTACGAAGTCGAACCGTTCCTGGGCGGCCGTCCTGACGTCGACCTGACCGGCTACCTCCTCGGTGTGACCGTTCCCGTCGGTGCTGGCCTGATCCGCGCTTCGTACTCGCACGTCAAGTACGACTTCAACGACCCGGTCGTGCTGTTCGCTCCTGCCGTTGCCGATCCGAAGGCTAACAAGCTGGCTCTGGGCTACGTGCACAACCTGTCGAAGCGCACGGCTCTGTACGCAACGATCGCTCGCGTGAGCAACAAGAACGGTGCTTCGCTGACCGTCGGCGGCCCGGCTTTCATCGCCAACGGCGTCTTCACCCCGAAGACCTCGACCGGCTACGACTTCGGTATCCGTCACGCTTTCTAATTTAAGGCTGGCGTGAGCCAGCTTTGAATCGAAAGACTAAAAAGCCACTCGACGAAAGTCGGGTGGCTTTTTTATTTGTGGCGCCCCCTGGTGCATTGGGCCGGGCGACACGCACCATCGGCGTGCACCCCCGGGGAACCCCCGTGCGGGCACGCACCTTGCACTGCTAGCATGCCAGTTCACTCTGTTTGTTGAATGATTGCTTTCGTCCTGCGCCGCCTGATCCAAGCCGTGATCGTCATGATCGCGGTCGCGTTCATCGCCTTTCTTCTCTTTCAATATGTGGGCGATCCCGTTGTCTTTCTGCTGGGGCAGGACGCCAAGCCCGAACAGATCCGCGATCTGCGCGCCGCATTGGGGCTCGACCAGCCCTTCTTCGTGCAGTTCTGGCACTTTCTCGTCAATGCCGCTCAAGGCGAATTCGGGCTGAGCCTGCGCCAGGGCGCGAAAGTCTCGCGCCTCATCGGCGAGCGCTTTCCGGCGACGCTCGAACTTGCGCTGGTGGCCGCCGTGCTGGCCCTCTTCATCGGCATTCCGATGGGCGTCTATACGGCGCTGCGCCGCGGTACTTTCCTGAGCCAGGTGTTCATGACCGTGTCGCTGCTCGGCGTGTCGCTTCCCACGTTCCTGATCGGCATCCTGCTGATCCTCGTCTTTGCCGTGCTGCTGGGCTGGTTCCCGAGTTTCGGGCGCGGAGAAACGGTGCAGTTCGGCTGGTGGAGCAGCGGCCTTTTCCGGGCCGACGGCTGGCACCACATCATCCTGCCGGCGGTAACGCTCGCGATCTTCCAGCTCACCTTGATCATGCGGCTTGTGCGTGCGGAGATGCTCGAGGTCTTGCGCACCGACTACATCAAGTTTGCGCGCGCCCGGGGCCTGACCAACCGCGCCATCCATTTCGGTCACGCGCTCAAGAACACGCTGGTGCCGGTGATGACCATCACCGGCCTTCAGCTCGGCGGCCTCATCGCCTTTGCCATCATTACCGAGTCGGTGTTCCAGTGGCCCGGCATGGGGCTCTTGTTCATCCAGGCAGTGACCTTTGCCGACGTTCCGGTGATGGCGGCCTACCTGTGCCTCATTGCCTTGATCTTCGTGGTGATCAATCTCGTGGTCGACCTGCTGTATTTCGTGGTCGATCCGCGGCTGCGTGTCGGCAAGGCGGGAGGACATTGAGATGACGGTTGCCGTAGCAGCACCCCGGCTGCAAGCCTCCGGACGCGCATTTGCGCACATTGCGAACTTCTATCCGGAGATCACGGCGTTTCGCCGCGACCTGCACGCCCATCCCGAACTCGGCTTCGAAGAGGTCTACACGGCGGGCCGCGTGCGCGAGGCGTTGCGCGCCTGCGGCGTGGACGAGATCCACGAGGGCATCGGCAAGACCGGCGTCGTGGGCGTCATCCGCGGCAAGTCGAGCACCAGCGGACGGATGATCGGCCTGCGTGCCGACATGGACGCGCTGCCGATGCGCGAGGACAACGACTTCGGCTGGCGCTCCGCCCACGACGGCCTGATGCACGGCTGCGGGCACGACGGGCACACGGCCATGCTGGTCGGCGCGGCGCGCTACCTTGCAGAAACGCGAAACTTCGACGGCACCGCGGTGCTGATCTTCCAGCCCGGCGAAGAAGGGTTCGCCGGTGCGCGCGTGATGATCGAAGACGGGCTGTTCGACCGCTTTCCGGTGCAATCGGTCTACGCGATGCACAACTGGCCCGGCATGCCGGCCGGCACCGTGGGCATCAACCGCGGCGCCATGATGGCCGCCGCCGACCGCATCACCATCGAGATCAAGGGCAAGGGCGGGCATGGCGCCCATGCCTACCAGACCATCGACCCCGTGGTGGTGGCCGCGCACATCATCACGGCCGCGCAGACCATTGTTTCGCGCAGCGTGCGGCCCATCGACGCGGCGGTCGTCAGCATCTGCGCGGTGCAGGCGGGCGACCTGGGCGCGATGAGTGTGATTCCGGGCGAGGCCACGCTGGTGGGCACGGTGCGCACCTTCAGTGCGCGCGTGCAGGCCCAGGTCGAGCAGCGCCTGTCAGAGCTCTGCACGGCCGTTGCCGCAGGCTTCGGCGCTACCGCCTCCATCAAGTACGAGCGCATCTATCCGGCCACCATCAACACCGCGCCGGAGGCGATGTTCGCGGCCGACGTGGCCGAGTCGCTGGTGGGTGCTTCCAACGTGGACCGCAGCATGGAGCCCAGCATGGGCGCCGAAGACTTCTCCTTCATGCTGCAGAAAAAGGCCGGCGCTTATCTGCGCATCGGCCAGGACGCGAGGAACGGCGCCTTCCTGCACAACAGCCGCTACGACTTCAATGATGAGATCCTGCCGCTCGGCGCCGCATTGCATGCGGGGTTGATCGAGCAGGGCATGCCGCTGGCTGCTACCCGCAGCGAGCAGCCAAGGAAAGACGCCGCTACCGCGGCGCCTTGATGTATTTCCGATTCCAACCCGAGGAGTGTTCCCAATGAGTTTCCAGAAGAAGGCGGCCGCGGTCGCAGTTTTGTGCCTGCTGGGCGCCACCAGCCTCATGGCCGGTGCGCAGACCATCCGCATCGCGAACCAGGGCGATGCGCTGTCGCTCGACCCGCATTCGCTCAATGAGTCGCTGCAGCTCAGCACCACTGCCAACGTCTATGAGACGCTGGTCGGCCGCAACAAGGACCTGAGCGTTGCACCGCTCCTGGCCACCAGCTGGAAGCAGACCTCGCCCACGGTGTGGCGCTTCGAACTGCGCAAGAACGTGCAGTTCCACGACGGCACGCCTTTCACCGCCGACGACGTGCTCTTCAGCTTCGCGCGCGCTTCGGGCGACGGCTCGGACATGAAGTCCAACACCACCGACATCAAGGAAGTGCGCAAGGTCGATTCGCACACCATCGAGATCGAGACCAAGGGCCCGTTCCCCATTCTTCCTGACGTGATCACCCAGCTCATGATCATGAGCAAGAAGTGGTGCGAAGAGAACAAGGCCGTGACGCCGGTCGACCGCCGCAAGGGCATCGAGAACACCGCCTCGTTCAAGGCCAACGGCACCGGCCCGTTCCGCGTGCGCGAGCGCCAGCCGAACGTGCGCACCGTCTTCACGCGCAACCCGACCTACTGGGGCAAGATCGAAGGCAATGCGCAGGAGATCGTCTTCACGCCGATCGCCAACCCGGCCACGCGCGTCGCGGCGCTGATTTCGGGTGAAGTCGACGTCATGGAGCCGGTGCCCGTGCAGGACATCGCGCGCGTCAACGCCAGCCCGACGGCACGCGTCATCTCCGGCCCCGAGCTGCGCACCATCTTCCTGGGCATGGACCAGAAGCGCGACGAACTGCTGTACTCCAGCGTCAAGGGCAAGAACCCGTTCAAGGACAAGCGCGTTCGCCAGGCGTTCTACCAGGCCATCGACATCGCCGGCATCCAGCGCACCGTGATGCGCGGGGCTTCGCGCCCCACCGCGCTGATGGTCGGTCCCGGCATCAACGGCTGGAACGAGGCCCAGGACAAGCGCCTGCCCTACGACGTTGAGGCGGCCAAGAAACTGCTGGCCGACGCCGGCTACCCGAACGGTTTCGAAGTGACGATGAACTGTCCGAACGACCGCTACGTGAACGACGGCCAGATCTGCCAGAGCGTGGCCGCCAATCTCGCGAAGATCGGCGTCAAGATCAACCTTGCCGCCGAGACCAAGGGCACCTATTTCCCGAAGGTGCTGCGCCGCGACACCAGCTTCTACATGCTGGGCTGGACACCCACCACCTATGACTCGCACAACGCGCTCACGGCGCTGATGGCCTGTCCCGACGACAAGACCGGCGCCGGCCAGTTCAACCTGGGTGCCTACTGCAATCCCAAGGTCGACGAGCTGACCAAGAAGATCCAGTCGGAGACCGACAAGCCCAAGCGCGACGCGATGATCAAGGAAGCGTTCGACCTGCACACGGCCGACATCGGCCACCTGCCCCTGCACCAGCAGACGCTCGCCTGGGGCGTGAGCAAGAAGGTGGCGCTGACGCAAATGGCCGACAACTACATGCCCTTCAAGTGGATGAGCATCAAGCCGTGATCCTGCCGGCCGCTCGGTGAGCGGCCAGACCATGGGCCCGCTTCTTGCGGGCCCATCCTTTTTCCTCACGATGAAAAAAACACTTGCCCGTTGGCTCGACAGCGACGTCGGCTACAGCTTTCGCACCTCGCCCGTGGCGATCGGGGCGGCTCTCATCGCGCTGGCCTGCCTGTTCTGCGCGGTCTTTGCGGGATGGGTGTCGCCGCACAATCCGTTCGACCTTGCAACGCTTGAACTGGGCGACGCGCGCCTGCCGCCTGCCTGGAGCGACGGAGGCTCCTCCAAGTACCTGCTCGGCACCGACGACCAGGGCCGGGACATTCTCTCGGCCGTGATCTACGGCGCGCGCATCTCGCTGATCGTCGGCATCGTCTCGGTGCTGCTGTCGATCACGGTCGGCGTGGTGCTCGGGCTGCTCGCCGGTTTCCTCGGCGGCTGGCTCGATTCGTTCCTCATGCGCCTGTGCGACGTGATGCTGTCGTTCCCGCCCATCCTGGTCGCACTACTCATTGCCGGCGTTGGCCGTGCGCTGTTCCCCAATGCGCACGAGTCGCTGGCCTTCGGCGTGCTCATCATCTCCATCTCGCTGACCGGCTGGGTGCAGTATGCGCGCACGGTGCGCGGCTCCACGCTGGTGGAGCGCAACAAGGAATACGTGCAGGCCGCACGCGTCACCGGCGTGGCGCCGCTTCGCATCATGCTGCGCCATGTGCTGCCCAATGTGATGGGGCCGGTGATGGTGCTCGCCACCATTCAGGTGGCCACGGCCATCATCACCGAGGCGACCTTGTCGTTCCTCGGCGTCGGCGTGCCGCCGACATCGCCGTCGCTCGGCACCCTGATCAGCATCGGCAACCAGTACCTGTTCTCGGGCGAGTGGTGGATCACCGTGTTCCCGGGCCTGATGCTGGTGCTGATTGCGCTCAGCGTGAACCTGCTGGGCGACTGGCTGCGCGACGCGCTGAACCCGCGGCTGCGCTAGAAAAGGACAACGCCACATGACGCTGCTCCAGGTCAAAAATCTCGTCGTCGAGTTTCCGCACCGCCGCGGCACGCTGCGTGCGCTCGACGGCATTTCATTCGACATCGCGCCCGGTGAAATCCTGGGTGTGGTGGGCGAATCCGGTGCCGGCAAGTCGCTCACCGGTGCGGCCATCATCGGCCTGCTCGAGCCGCCCGGCCGCGTGGCCAGCGGAGAAATCCTGCTAGAAGGCCAGCGCATCGACAACCTCGGTTTCGATGCGATGCGGCCTATCCGCGGCCGCAAGATCGGCGCCATCTTCCAAGACCCGCTGACCTCACTGAATCCGCTCTACACCGTCGGCCGCCAGCTGGTGGAAACCATCCGCGCCCATCTCCCGGTGACCGAGGCCGAAGCGCGGCGCCGCGCCATCGGCCTGCTGCAGGACACCGGCATTCCGGCCGCCGAACAGCGCATCGACCACTTCCCGCACCAGTTTTCGGGCGGCATGCGGCAGCGCGTGGTGATTGCACTGGCGCTGGCGGCAGAGCCCAAGCTCATCGTCGCCGACGAGCCGACCACCGCGCTCGATGTGTCGATCCAGGCGCAGATCATTCAGCTGCTCAAGCGCGTGTGCAAGGAGCGCGGCGCCGCCGTGATGCTGATCACGCACGACATGGGCGTGATCGCGGAAACCTGCGACCGCGTGGCCGTGATGTACGCGGGACGCATCGCCGAGATCGGCCCGGTGCACGAGGTGATCCATCAGCCGGCGCATCCCTACACTTCCGGCCTGATGGCGTCGATTCCAGACATGACCAGCGATCGCGAACGGCTCAACCAGATCGACGGCGCCATGCCGCGGCTCAATGCCATTCCGAAGGGCTGCGCGTACAACCCGCGCTGCCCGCGCACATTCGCGCGCTGCCTGACCGAGCGGCCCGAGCTCATGCACGCGGGCGCCACGCGCGCCGCCTGCTGGCTGCACGATGCCGCCGATCCACACCAGGGCCAGTCCGAGCTCGCGGCTCGGCACCACGATGCGCAGCTTGCCGGTGAACGCGCCACGCCCGATGCAGCCGCACCGATTGCCGAGGTGACCCGATGAGCGCCGTGATAGAACCGCGCAAACTCCCAGAGGGCGAGCCGCTCGTGGTCGCACACGACCTGGCCCGCACCTTCGACGTGTCGCCGCCATGGCTCAACCGCGTGCTCGAACGCAAGCCGCGCGTGCTGCTGCATGCGGTGGACGGCGTGAGCTTTTCCATCGAGCGCGGCAAGACGCTGGCGCTGGTCGGCGAGTCGGGCTGCGGCAAGAGCACGGTGGCCCGCCTCTTGGTCGGCCTGTATGCGCCGACACGCGGCGGGCTGCAGTTCGACGGCCAGGACGCGCATGCCGCTTTCAAGACGGCGGAAGGACGCAAGCTGCGCCGCCGCATCCAGATGATCTTCCAGGACCCCTACGCGAGCCTCAACCCGCGCTGGATCGTCGAGGACATCATCGGGGAGCCGCTGCGGGAGCACGGCATCCTGCGCGGCAAGGCCGAGCTGCGCGAGCGCGTGGGCGAGCTGCTCAAGTCCGTTGGCCTCTCGCCGCTGGACATGAGCAAGTACCCGCACCAATTTTCGGGCGGCCAGCGCCAGCGCATCTCGATTGCGCGCGCGCTTGCCACGGAGCCAGAGTTCCTGGTCTGCGACGAGCCCACCTCCGCGCTCGACGTCAGCGTGCAGGCGCAGGTGCTCAACATCATGAAGGACCTGCAGCGACAGCGGGGCCTGACCTATCTCTTCATCTCGCACAACCTTGCGGTGGTGCGGCACGTGGCCGACCACGTCGGCGTGATGTACCTCGGCCGGCTGGTCGAGGTGGCCGACAAGCAGAAGCTCTTTGCCGAGCCGCAGCATCCGTACACGCGCATGCTGCTGGACGCGATTCCGCAGATGAAGCACACCGGCCGCTCGCGCACGCCGGTGCAGGGCGAAGTGCCGAACCCGCTGAATCCGCCCACCGGTTGTGCGTTCCATCCGCGGTGCCCGCATGCGAATGCGCGGTGCTCGGCCGAGCGTCCGAAGCTCCTGAGCATCAAGGGCGTGCAGGTGGCCTGTCATGCGGTGGAAGAAGGCCGCATCTAGCCGAAGGTGTGCGCAAACGCACTGACTTGCGCGACAAGCCGGCGCAGAGTGCCGCCATGACAATGAAGATGAACCCCAGCGACGGCAGCCGCCAAGCGATGAAGGCAGAACTCGGCCGCCGCGGCTTTCTCCTGGGCTCTGCGCTGGGCGCGACCACTACGCTGGCCTCGCTGTGTTCGTTGTCCCACGCCGCCGCGGGTGCGCCTTCGCAGCGCATGCCCGTCATCTTCATCGGCCACGGCTCGCCCATGAATGCGCTGGCCGACAACGCCTTCACGCGCCGGCTGGCCGCGTGGGGCAGGGAGCTTCCGCGTCCCTCGGCCATCCTGAGCGTTTCAGCGCATTGGCTGAGCCGCGGCGCCACCGGCGTCGGAATGCAGGAGCGGCCCAAGACGATCCACGACTTCGGCGGTTTTCCGCAGGCGTTGTTCGACGTGGAGTACCCGGCGCCGGGCCATCCCGCGTTGGCGCGCGAAGCTGTAGGCGCAGTAACGCAGACCGGGGTGATAGGCACCCAGCAGTGGGGCCTGGACCACGGGACCTGGACCGTGCTCAAGCACCTCTACCCGAAGGCCGACATTCCGGTTTTCCAGCTCAGCATCGACTACGACAAGCCGGCGGCCTTTCACTACGCCATCGGCCGCGACCTTGCGGCGTTGCGCGACAAGGGCGTGCTGGTGATGGGGAGCGGCAACGTGGTGCATAACCTGCGCGCCACCGACCGCGGGACGCCCGATGGGCTCACCGCCAGCCGGCCGTGGGCGCAATCGTTCGACGATGCCGTGAAGGCGGCACTCGCAGGCCGGGACGACCGGGCACTGATTGCCTACGAAAAGCTCGAAGGCGCCGCCACCGCCGTCGCCATGCCGGACCACTACTTTCCGTTCCTCTACGCACTCGGTGCTGCGGGAGCGGGCGAACGCCCGAAGACCGTCTACGAAGGGTTTCAGTCAGGCACGCTGAGCATGCGCTGTTTGCAATTCGGCTGACAGCCTACTGCTCTTCGCCCCACGAAAAGCCGTCGCGCGCAATCATCGCGCTCGAGGCGCTCGGGCCCCACGTGCCGGCGGCGTACGGCCGCGGAGCACCGTCCGATGCCCAGCTGTCGATCAGCGGCTCGACCCAGCGCCAGGCTTCTTCCTGCTCGTCGCTGCGCACGAACAGGTTCAGCCGGCCGTCGATCACGTCGAGCAGCAGCCGCTCGTAGGCGCCCACGCGTTCGGCGCCAAAGCGCTTGTCGAAGTCGAGGTCGAGCTGCACTGGCGCCAATTGCGCGGCGCTGTGGCCGTTGCGCTGGCGGTTGTCCTGCGCCTGCGCAAGCATGTGGAGCTCCAGGCCGTCCTTGGGCTGGAGGTTGATGACCAGCTTGTTGACCGCCCCGGACGGCGCGCGGTAGATCGCGTGCGGCGTGGGCCTGAAGTTGACCTCGATGCGCGCATCGCGAGACGCCAGCCGCTTGCCGGTACGGATGTAGAGCGGCACGCCGGCCCAGCGCCAGTTGGCAATTTCGGTGCGCAGCGCCACGAAGGTCTCGGTGCGGCTCTCGGGGTCGACGCCGGGCTCCTCCCTGTAGCCGGGCACGCGCTGGCCGTAGGAGGTGCCGGCCGTGTACTGGCCGCGAATGGCATGCAGCCCGAGCGTCTCGGGCGTCCAGGGCTTGAGCGCGCGCAGCACCTTGAGCTTCTCGTCGCGGATGGCATCGGCATGCGAGTTGATCGGCGGCTCCATGCCGATGGCGCAGACCAGTTGAAGCGCATGGTTCTGCACCATGTCGCGCAGCGCACCGGTCTGGTCGTAGAAGGCACCGCGCTTCTCGACGCCCAGGTCTTCCGCAATGGTGATCTGGATGTTGGCGATGTGCTCGCGGCGCCAGATCGGCTCGAACAGCGCATTGCCGAAACGCATTGCGAACAGGTTCTGCACCGACGGCTTGCCCAGGTAGTGGTCGATGCGGAAGACCTGCTTCTCCTCGAACACCTTGCACACGGCGGCGTTGATCGCGCGGTTGGATGCCAGGTCATGGCCCAGCGGCTTCTCGAGCACGATGCGGGTCGCCGGCCCGTTCAGGCCTGCGGCGGCAACCTGTTCCACCACCTGGGTGAAGAGCGCCGGCGCCGTGGCCACATACATCACCACCGTGTCCGCGTTGCGCTGCTTGAGCAGGTCGGCAAGGCGTGCGTAGTCGGCCGGCTTGGACAGGTCCATGCGCAGGTAATGCAGCAGCGAGGCGAACTTCTCGAACTCCTCGGCCGAAGGGCGCTTGGCGCCTTCGACGGCATTGAAGCGCGACTGGATCAGTTCGCGGTACTGGTCGTCCGAGAGGTCGTCCCGCGCCACGCCCACGATGCGCCCGTCTTTCGGCAGGCTGCCGTGCCTGAAGGCCTGGAACAGCGCCGGCATCAGCTTGCGCCATGCAAGATCGCCAGTACCGCCGAACAGAACGAGATCGAAGCTCATGTGTCGAATTTCCTTTTGTCTTGGTGCCGAGTGGCCTGTTTCAGCTGAATGGTACTTGTACCGATTCATGAAACCTGTACGAAAGCTACGCTCCACCCCGGCCGGAAGGCCTATTTTTGTTTTCGAGGCGAGGTTTTCACATGAAGAAGCTATTTACCGCAGCGGCATTGGCGGGTTTGTCGGCCGCCGCGGCGGCCCAGGGCACGGTCAACGTCATCTGCTCGGTACAGGCCGAATGGTGCAACGTGATTGCCACCGTCTATGCGCGCACCACCGGTACCCGCATCAACATGTCGCTCAAGGGCTCGGGCGAGGCGCTCGCCCAGCTCATCGCCGAAAAGGACAACCCCAAGACCGACGTCTGGTTCGGCGGCACGGGCGATCCGCACCTGCAGGCGGCCGAACAGGGCCTCACGCTCGAATACAAGTCGCCCGCGCTGGCGCAGCTTCATCCCTGGGCCCAGCAGCAGGCCAAGCAATCGGGCTACAAGACGGTCGGCATCTATTCCGGCCCGCTGGGCTTCGGCTACAACCCCGAGCTGCTCGCCAAGAAGAAGCTGCCCGTGCCCAAGACCTGGGCCGACCTGCTCAAGCCCGAATACAAGGGCGACATCCAGGTGGCCAATCCCGCGTCGAGCGGCACCGCCTACACCATGATCGCCACGCTGGTGCAGCTCATGGGCGAGGACAAGGCCTTCGACTACCTGAAGGCGCTGCACAAGAACGTGGGCCAGTACACCCGATCGGGCACAGGCCCGATCAAGGCCGTGGCGCGCGGCGAAACGGCGGTCTCGATCAGCTTCGTGCATGACGGCCCGGGCGAAAAGATGCAGGGCTTTCCGGTCGAGACCATCACGCCCAGCGACGGCACCGGTGCGGAGATCGGCTCCATGAGCATCATCAAGGGCGCCCGCAACCTCGAGGCCGCGAAGAAGTTCTACGAATGGGCACTGACGCCCAGCGCGCAGGAGCTCGGCGCTGCCAACAAGCAGTTCCAGCTGCCGAGCAACACCACGGCCAAGCTCGATCCCCGCATTCCGGACTTCAAGAAGATCAAGTTCATCAACTACGACTACGCCAAGTACGGCGCCAGCGCCGAGCGCCGGCGCCTGATTGCGCGCTGGGAAAAAGACGTCAACTCGCTGCCGCGCTAAGTGGGCACCGTCGCCGCCGGCGCAGCGCCGGTCAATCCGGCCGCCGAGGCATCGGCCCGGCGGTCGCAGCGCTGGATCTGGGCCTGGGTCGCGCTGGGCTTTGCGGCCTACCTCGTGCTGCCCTGGTATGCGATCCAGGATTCGACCTGGTACGAGGCCATTCCGCAGGTGTTCGGCCTGGCCGAGGGCGCCAACGGGCTGATGCAGGCAGCCATGCAAGGGCGCAGCTGGCTTTTCATCGGCCTGGCGGGGCTGGCGATGTGCGCCATCGGTGCCTGGCTGCCGGCCGGGCGGGCGCAAGGGCGCTGGCTGCTGGCGGGCGGTGGCCTCGGCGCCATTGGCCTTGCTGTTACCGGCTTTGCCGTCGGCGCGCGCGGCTGGAGCTTCGCGGCGCTCAACACGCAGTTCGGCGAACTGGCCATCAACCAGTTCGGCATCGGCGCGGGCGGCTTCGTGGCGCTTACCGCGCTCACGCTGCTGGCGGCCTTCGGCATTGCGCGGCTCGGGCTCTTCAAGGGCGACTTGTTCGTGGCTGCGGCCGTTATCGGCTGCGGCGTGCTGATGGCCCTGTTCATCGCCTATCCGGTGAGCAAGGCGCTGGCCGGCGCGTTCTTCAATGAAGACGGGCAATGGTCGATCTCCGCGTTCGTGGCGCGCGTGTTCACCGAACGCATCTGGGGGTTGGGCTGTGTTGCGGGCGGCGTGCGCTGCGGCGTGGCCTGGAACACGCTGGTGCTGGCGCTGCTCACCGCCGCCGGCACCACGTTCCTTGGCACGCTGATGGCGCTCATGGCCGAGCGCGGCAGCAAGCGCGGGCAGGGCGCACTGCGGGTGCTGGCGCTGCTGCCGATCATCACGCCGCCTTTCGTGGTGGGGCTCGGGCTCATCCTGCTGTTCGGCCGCGCGGGCATCGTCAACCAGCTGCTCGAACACGTTTTCGGCATCGAGCCGACGCGCTGGTTCTACGGCATGCCGGGCGTGCTGGTGGCGCAGCTCTTCGCGTTCACGCCGATTGCCTTCATGATCATGCGCGGCGTGGTGCAGGGCATCGCCCCCAGCCTCGAAGAAGCGGCGCAGATGCTGCGCGCCGACCGGCGCCGCACCTTTTTCACGATCACGCTGCCGCTCCTGAAGCCCGGCCTCGCCAATGCCTTCCTGGTGGGCTTCATCGAGAGCATTGCGGACTTCGGCAACCCGGTGGTGGTCGGCGGCCAATTCTCGGTGCTCTCGACCGACATCTTCTTTGCCATCGTTGGCGCGCAGTACGACCAGGGCCGCGCGGCCTCTCTCGCCTGGGTGCTCACGCTCTTCGCACTCGGCGTGTTCGCGCTGCAGCGGGGACTGCTCGGCAAGCAGAACTACACCACTGTAAGCGGCAAGGGCGACGCTGGCATCGCCATGGCGCTGCCCGACGGCGTTCGCCGCACCATCTACTGCATCGCGCTTCCATGGATCGCGTTCACTGTCGTGGTCTACCTGTTCGCCTTTGCGGGGGGCTTCGTGCAGACCTGGGGCCGCGACTACACCTTCACGCTCAATCACTTCAGAAGTGCGTTCGCGCTCGAATGGGGGCAGTTCGGCCTGGTCTGGGCCGGCACGGCGTGGAACTCGCTGATTACCACGCTCAAGCTCGCAGGCATCTCGGCGCCGATCACCGCGGCTCTCGGCTTGCTCATCGCGTGGCTGCTGGCGCGCAACGAGTTCAAGGGGCAAGGGATCTTCGAGTTCGGTGCGCTGCTGGCCTTTGCCATTCCGGGCACGGTGCTGGGCGTGAGCTACATCCTGGCCTTCAACGTGCCGCCGTTCGAGCTCACGGGCACCGGGCTCATCATCGTGCTGTGCTTCATGTTCCGCAACCTGCCGGTTGGGGTGCGCGCCGGTACGGCGGCTTTCAAGCAGCTCGACCGTTCACTCGACGAGGCTTCGCTGATGCTGCGCGCCTCCACGTCGCAAACGCTCTTCAGGGTGGTGCTGCCGCTATTGAAGCCCGCGCTGGTGGCTGCTCTGGTCTACAGCTTCGTGCGCGCCATGACCACCGTGAGCGCGGTGATCTTCCTGGTCACGGCGGAGAACGAACTGGCCACCACCTACATCATCGGTCGCGTGGGCAACGGCGACTACGGCATTGCGCTGGCCTACTGCACGGTGCTCATGATCCTGATGTCGCTGGCCATTGCGCTGGTGCAGTGGGTGGTGGGGGAGCGCAAGCTGGGGCGGCGCAAGGCGGGCGTGCCGATGGTGGCCGCGCCCGTGGTGCATTGACCGGAAAAAAACACATGAGCAACGGCATCGAATTCCGCAACGTCACCAAGCGCTACGGCAGCGACAGGAACGGCCCGCTCGCGGTCAAGGGCATCAGCTTCGAGGTGCCTGTGGGCACGCTCACCACCATCCTTGGGCCTTCGGGGTGTGGCAAGACGACCACGCTGCGCATGATCGCGGGGCTCGAATCGCCGACCTCCGGATCGATCCTCATGGGCGGGCGCGACGTGACCACGCTGGGCCCGGCCGAGCGCAACGTGAGCATGATGTTCCAGAGCTATGCGCTGTTCCCGCACATGAACGTGATCGAGAACGTGGGCTACGGCCTGCGCATGAGCGGCGTGAAGAAGGACGAGGCCACCTCGCGGGCGCGCGAAGCGCTCAGGGGCGTGGGCCTGGTCGGCTTCGACGAGCGGCTGCCGAGCGAACTCTCGGGCGGCCAGCAGCAGCGCGTGGCACTGGCGCGCGCGCTGGTTCTGGAGCCCGCGGTGCTGCTGTTCGACGAGCCGCTCTCCAACCTCGACGCCCGCTTGCGGCGCGAAATGCGCGAGGAGATCCGCGCACTGCAGCAGCGGCTCAAGCTCACGGTGGCTTACGTCACGCACGACCAGAGCGAAGCCCTGGCCGTGAGCGACCAGATCATCGTCATGGACCACGGCGTGATCGCCCAGCGTGGCACGCCCGAACAGCTCTATGGCCGGCCCGAGAGCGAATTCGTCGCCGGCTTCATGGGCGAGGCGATGGTGTTTCCCGCCGTGGCGCAGGCCGATGGCAGCGTGGTGCTCGGCCCGCTGCGCCTGCAGCCGCGCCATGCCGTGGCGCCCGGCGCGGTGAAGGTGGCGGTGCGCCCCGAGGCCTGGAAGATCGGTGCCGCCGGCGCGGGGCAGGGGCTGCCTGCCACGCTGCGCAAGGCCGCCTACCTCGGCAGCTTTTATGAATACGGCTTCGACACGCCGCTCGGGCCGGTCTTCGTGGTGTCGGCCGATCTTTCGCGCCCCCTGGCCGCGGGCGCGCAGGCCACGCTTTCGCTGGCGGCGCACGGCGTCAGCGTGGTGCCCGGCGCATGAAACAATGGCGCCATGAACGTGGTTTTCGATCTTGGCGCCGTGCTCCTGGCATGGGAGCCCACCCGGCTGGTGCAGGCTCATCTTCCCGAGCACGCCCCCACTGAGCTTGCCGCAGCGGCGCTGGGCCGGGCGCTTTTCCATCATGACGACTGGTTGTGCTTCGACTGCGGCACGCGCTCGCTCGAAGATGCCATTGCGCGCATGGCCCGGCGGCTCTCGCTTCCGGTCGCGCGGCTCGACGAAATGCTCGGTGACCTGGGCGAGCGCCTGGAGCCGATTCCCGTCACGGTCGACCTGCTCGAAAGCCTGTTTTCGCGCCGCGACGCCGGAGAGGCGCTGCGGCTCTACTACCTGTCGAACATGCCTTCGCCGTATGCACGCGCCCTCGAGCGCCGGCACGGCTTCCTGCGGCGTTTCGATGGCGGAGTCTTCTCGGGCGACGTGAAGTTCATCAAACCGAATCGCGAAATCTACGAACTGCTGGCGGTGCGCCATGCGCTCGACCCGCAGCAGACGGTGTTCATCGACGATTCGGCCGCCAACGTGGAGGCCGCGCGCGCCTTCGGCTGGCACGCGATCCATTGCACCCGACCGGCGGCGCTTGCGGCACAGCTGGCGCGCTACCTGCCGGCTGTTTTGGCTACCGGCCGGTGAGCACCACCTTGGACGTGTCGAACCCGAGGCTGGCGGCGTAGTCCAGCTCAGCCTGCAGTGCGCCGTCTTCCAGGCGCGGCGCACGCGAAAGAACCCACAGGTATTCGCGGTCGGGCGTGCCGACCAGCGCCACCTGGTAATCGCGGTCGAGCTTCAGGATCCAGTAGTCGCCCCACACCATGGGCAACCAGCTCAGCCAGGAGGGCGCAAACCGCACCTCGAGCCGGCCTGCGCCGGGTTGGCCCGCGACCGGCACCACGCGGGCCGTGCCCACCGCCTCGTCGAAGTTGCCGTCCGGACGCACGCAGCGGTTGCGCACCTCCACCGTCCCATCGGGCTGCGGGGTGTATTCGGCGGTGACTGGTCCGGTGCACTGTTTCTGGAAGCGGTTCGGCAGGCGCGCCTGTTCGTGCCAGATGCCGGCATAGCGCTGGATATCGACCGGCGCCACCACCTGCAGCGGCGCGCGCATCAGCGGCGCGCCGTCGGCGGGGCCGGCCAGCTGCGCACGCGCGGTACGACCCGCCCCCATGGCGATCCAGGTTGCCACGCCGCCGACGACGAAGGCGGTGGCCAGCGTGCCGATGGCGGCGCTGGTGCGGCGGTCGTCGAAAGGAGCGCGGCGGGCAGCGGCGGGTGCTGCGGTGCGGCGTCGGAAGGACATGGAAGGGCACTCCTGTGGTCGAAAGCATCAATCGGGACGCCGCAGGGTAGCCGGCAATAGGGGTGCGGCGCCGTCAGCGGCGAACCACAGCCCTTGTAGGGCAGTGCGGCCCGCATACAACCCTGTGGGCCGTAGGCCGACGCACCGAGGCGAAAACCCGTGCTACGGTGCGCATGAAAACATCGGCCCCGGCGCAACTGCGTGCAGGACTTGTCATCACCCGCACAGGATAATCTTCGACATGAATCAACTCGATGCTCTCCGCCAATGGACCACCGTGGTCGCCGACACCGGTGACTTCAAGCAACTCGCCATTTCAAAGCCGCAGGACGCGACCACCAATCCCTCGCTCATCCTGAAGGCGGTGCAGAAGCCCGAATACCGGCCGCTGCTCGACGAAGCCGTCAAGAAGCACGTGGGCAAGCCGCTCGACGAGGTCATTGACCGCCTGCTGGTGCGCTTCGGCGCCGAAATTCTTTCGATCATTCCGGGCCGCGTCTCGACCGAGGTCGACGCCCGCCTCTCGTTCGACACCGCTGCCACCATTGCGCGCGGCGAGCGCATCGTGGCGCTCTACAAGGCCGAAGGCATCGACACCCAGAAGCGCCTGCTGATCAAGGTGGCCTCCACCTGGGAAGGCATCCAGGCAGCGCGCGCGCTGGAGCAGAAGGGCATCCGCACCAACCTGACGCTGCTGTTCTCGTTCGCGCAGGCCGTGGCCTGTGCCGAGGCCGGCGTGCAGCTCATTTCGCCCTTTGTGGGCCGCATCTACGACTGGTACAAGAAGTCGGCCGGTGCCAAGTGGGACGAGGCAGCCAGCGCCGGCGCGAACGATCCGGGCGTCAAGTCGGTGCGCGAAATCTTCAACTACTACAAGCAGCACGGCATCAAGACCGAAGTGATGGGCGCGAGCTTCCGCAATGTGGGACAGATCCAGGCCCTCGCCGGCTGTGACCTGCTGACCATCAGCCCCGAGCTCCTGGCCGAATTGGCCGCCAGCGACGCACCGCTCGAGCATGCGCTCGACGCGAAGAAAGCCGCCGCTACCGCCACCATGGAAAAGCTGAGCTACGACGAGGCGGGCTTCCGCTTTGCGCTCAACGAAGACGCCATGGCCACCGAGAAGCTCGCCGAGGGCATCCGCGCCTTTGCGGCCGACGCCGTGAAGCTCGAAAAACTCATGCAGGAAAGCGGCAAGTAAACATGGCCATGACCCTTCGCTGCGACCACGCGCCTGCCTGGGCGCAGCTGCAGAGTTATTTCGATACCGCAGGCCGCCAGTTCGATGTGCGCCATGCCTTCGTGGACGATGCCGGGCGTTTCGAGCGCTTCAGCCAGGAGGCGCCGCATGTGTTTGCCGACCTCTCGAAGAACCTGATCGACGCGCGTACCGAAGAGCTCCTGCTCACGCTGGCCCGCGAGTGCGGCCTGGAAGCGCACCGCGACGCCATGTTTGCCGGCGAGCACATCAACAACACTGAAGACCGCGCCGTGCTGCACACGTTGCTGCGCGCGCCGGCCGGTGCTTCGGTGGGCAACACCGCAGCCGAGCTGCGCGAAGTGCACGCCACGCTCGACGCGATGCTGGCTTACGCCGAAAAGGTACGCGGCGATCACACGATCACCGACGTGGTCAACATCGGCATCGGCGGCTCTGACTTGGGCCCGCAGATGGCCGTGCTCGCGCTGGCCGAGTTCGCCGCGCCGGGCAAGCGCTTTCATTTCGTCTCTAACGTCGACGGCCATGAACTGGCCGGCGTGCTGCGGGACTTGGCGCCCGAGCACACGCTGTTCCTCATCGCGTCCAAGACCTTCACCACGGCCGAGACGATGACGAATGCGCACTCGGCCAGGCGCTGGTATGAGCAGTCGGGCGGCACCGACATTGCCGGCCATTTCGCCGCGCTCACCACCAATGTGGAGGCCGCGAAGCAGTTCGGCATCGACACCACATTCGGCTTCTGGGACTGGGTGGGCGGGCGCTATTCGCTCTGGTCGGCCATCGGGTTGCCGATTGCGCTGGCCATCGGCGCCGATGGGTTCCGCCGGCTGCTGGCCGGCGCGCATGCGATGGACGAGCACTTCCGCACCGCGCCGCTCGCGCAGAACCTGCCGGTGCGGCTTGGGCTGCTCGACGTCTGGTACCGCAACTTCCACGGCTTCACCAGCCGCGGCATTGCGCCGTACCACAGCGCCTTGAAGCGCCTGCCGGCCTACCTGCAGCAGCTCGAGATGGAAAGCAACGGCAAGCAGGTCGACGCGAGCGGGGCACCGCTGCCTGGCGGCCTGGGTACCTCGCCGGTGCTCTGGGGCGAGCCCGGCACCAACGGCCAGCACGCCTACTTCCAGATGCTGCACCAGGGTACCGACGTGATTCCGCTCGAATTCGTCGCGGTGCGCGATGCGGCGCACGACCTCGACGGCCATCATCCCAAACTGCTGGCCAATGCGCTTGCGCAGGCGCAGGCGCTGATGGTCGGCAAGCTCGATGCCGGCGGCCACAAGAATTTTCCGGGCAACCGGCCGAGCACATTCTTCGTGTTCGAGAAGCTCACGCCTGAATCGCTCGGCGCTTTTCTCGCGCTCTACGAGCATCGCGTATTCACCAGTGGCGCCTTGTGGGGCATCAACAGCTTCGACCAGTGGGGCGTGGAGCTGGGCAAGGTGCTTGCCAAAGACATCGAGCCGCGGCTGGCGTCCGGCGACGTCATGGGCCTCGACGCGTCGACGGCGGGCCTCTTGAAACGGCTAGGTACCCGGGCCTGATTCGCCGGAGGCCGGGTACTAGGCCATTGGTTTGAGAACCAATGGCCGAATTTGCAGTTGAAAGACCCACCGATATGATCGGCCCGGGGAAGTTTCCCTGGGAACAATCATGAGGAGTCGATCAATGGACTTTCAAACAGCGGTCAAGACCTGTTTCAGCAAATACGCCGATTTCAATGGGCGTGCGTCGCGTTCGGAGTACTGGTGGTTCGTGCTGGCCGAACTCATCGTTCTCATCGTGGCGAGCCTGATTCACCAGTACGTGTATGTCATCGCGGCACTGGGCTTCCTGTTGCCCGCGCTGGCCGTGGGCGCACGCCGCCTGCACGACATCGGCAAAAGCGGCTGGCTGCAGCTGCTGATGATCATTCCGCTCGTCAACCTGGTGCTGATCTACTTCTACGTGCAGCCTTCGCAGCCCGAGACAAATCCGCACGGCGTGCCTGCCACCTGAATCTGGCGGCGGCCCCACGCGCGCACCAAAAGATGTATCGCCCAAGGGCCGCGCAAGCGGCCCTTTTGCATGGCGCCTTACATGCTGTATTGCGTTGATTAGGGATTATCCTAGCCGATTGGTGCATGAAAGTACCGTTTCGGCCTGACGCAGTACCAAAGCCGCAAGCGCGTTTCTCCAGAATCCAGGCCACGGCGACCCGACACAGGGCGTCGCTCACCTCTAGGAGACAACATGAAGCGTTTTCTGAAAGCGGGCCTCGTCCTCGCACTCGCCGGCACGGGGCTCCTGTCCCAGGCCGCCACCACCGAACTCGTGATTGCGACCGTCAACAACGGGCACATGATCGAGATGCAGAAGCTCACCCCCTTCTTCGAGAAAGCCAACCCCGACATCAAACTCAAGTGGGTGACGCTCGAGGAAGGCACCCTGCGCCAGCGCGTGACGACCGACATCGCCACCAAGGGCGGCCAGTTCGACGTGATGACCATCGGCCTGTACGAAGCACCGATCTGGTCCAAGAAGGGCTGGCTCCAGCCCATTGCTACCGACGCCGCCTACGACGCCGACGACCTGCTGCCCGCCATCCGCGCCGGCCTGTCGTATGAAGGCAAGCTCTACGCCGCGCCGTTCTACGGCGAGAGCTCGATGCTCATGTACCGCAAGGACCTGGCCGACAAGGTCGGCTTCCAGATGCCCGAGCAGCCCACCTGGGCGCAGGTGAAGGAACTGGCCGGCAAGATCCACGACCCGAAGGCCGGCGTGTACGGCATGTGCCTGCGCGGCAAGCCGGGCTGGGGCGACAACATGGCCTTCCTCACCACGCTGGTCAACACCAACGGCGGCCAGTGGTTCGACATGCAGTGGAAGCCGCAGATCGACACCAAGCCCTGGAAGGACGCGATCAACTTCTACGTCGACCTGATGAAGTCCTACGGCCCGCCGGGTGCCTCGGCGAACAGCTTCAACGAGAACCTTGCGCTCTTCAATGAAGGCAAGTGCGGCATGTGGGTGGATGCAACCATTGCGGCCTCGTTCATCAGCGACCCGAAGCAGTCGAAGGTGGCCGACAAGGTCGCCTTTGCGCAGGCCCCCGTGGCCGTCACGCCCAAGGGCGCCAACTGGCTGTGGACCTGGAACCTCGCCATTCCCGCCAGCTCGACCAAGGGCGCGGCCGCGCAGACCTTCGTGAAGTGGGCGACCTCCAAGGACTACGTGAACCTGGTCGCCAAGGAACATGGCTGGGCCACGGTGCCCACCGGCACGCGCAAATCGACCTATGCGAACCCGGAGTTCCAGAAGCTCGCCAAGTTCGCTGCGGCAGAGAAGAAGGCCATCGACACCGCCAACCTCAGCGACAGCACGTTGCCCAAGTCGCCCTACGTGGGTGTGCAGTACGCGGCCATTCCCGAGTTCCAGGCCATCGGCGTCGCAGTGGGGCAGCAGATGAGCGCCGCGCTGTCGGGCAAGGTCACGGTGGACCAGGCTCTGAAGACCTCGCAGACGGCGGCCGAGCGTGAGATGAAGAAGGCTGGGTACTACAAGTAGCGCCTTTACCCTCTCCCCCCGGGAGAGGGCAGGGTGAGGGGACGGCGTGCCCATGAGCACCGCCGTATGCCCTCACCCCAACCCTCTCCCGCAAGCGGGAGAGGAGGCAACAGCCTGAGAGGAACACAAGATGAACCGACTCCTGCCCCGGGCCCTCATGGCGCCCGCCGTGCTCACGCTCCTCCTGTGGATGATCGTGCCGCTCGCAATGACGTTGTACTTCTCGTTCGTGAACTACAACCTCATGCAGCCCGGCGAGCGCACGTTCGCGGGCATCGAGAACTTTCACTACTTCGTCACCGACCCGGACTTCTGGCCCGCCACCTGGAACACGCTGATGCTGATCGGCAGCGTGATCGTCATCACGGTGGTGTTCGGCGTGCTGCTCGCCCTGCTGGTGAACGAGCCCTTTCCGGGCCGCGGCATCGTACGTGTGCTGCTCATCTCGCCGTTCTTCGTCATGCCGGCGGTCAATGCGCTGCTGTGGAAGCACATGATGATGAACCCCATCTACGGCATCCTGGCGGACGTGTGGCGCTTCTTCGGGGCGCAGCCGATCGATTGGCTCACTGACTTGCCGCTGTTCTCGGTGATCGTCATGGTGGCCTGGCAGTGGTTGCCCTTCGCCTGCCTGATCTTCATCACCTCGCTGCAGTCGCTCGACCGCGAGCAGATGGAAGCCGCGCGCATGGACGGCGCGAGCGCGTTCCAGCGCTTCTTCTACCTGACCATTCCGCACCTCGGCCGGCCGATGGCGGTGGTGATCATGATCGAGATGATCTTCCTGCTCAGCGTGTTCGCCGAGATCGCCATCACCACCAATGGCGGCCCGGGCAACGAGAGCACCAACATGACCTACCTGATCTTCAAGCAGTCGCTCATGAATTTCGACGTGGGCGTGGCCTCGGCCGGTGCGCTGTTTGCAGTGGTGCTGGCCAACATCGTGGCCGTGTTCCTGATCCGCATCATCGGCAAGAACCTGGATTGAAGGAGCAACCAATGCAACCCAGCAACCTCCTTCCGCAACTGCTGCGCACCGTGGGTGCGTGGGCCGTGGCGCTGCTCCTGTTCTTTCCGCTTGGCTGGCTGTTCCTCACGGCCTTCAAGACAGAGTTGCAAGCGATCCACGTGCCGCCACTCTTCATCTTCGAGCCCACGCTCGGCAACTTCAGCGAAGTGCAGCGCCGCAGCGACTACCTTCTGTACGCGCGCAATTCGCTCATCACCAGCCTGGGCTCGACCATCATCGGCCTCTTGATCGCGGCGCCCGCTGCGTACTCGATGGCCTTCTTTCGCACGAAGAAGACGCGCGACATCCTGATGTGGATGCTCTCCACCAAGATGATGCCGGCCGTCGGCGCGCTGGTGCCGATCTACGTGCTCGCACAGACAGCGGGCCTCCTGGATTCGCTCACCGCGCTCACGGTCGTGTTCACGCTGTCGAATCTGCCGATCATGGTCTGGATGCTCTACAGCGCCTACAAGGACATTCCGAACGAAATCCTTGAGGCCGCGCGCATGGACGGCGCCAGCCTGTGGACCGAGTTCCGCCATGTCGTGCTGCCGTTGTCGGTGGGCGGGCTCGCATCGACCGGCCTCCTGTGCCTGGTGCTGAGCTGGAACGAGGCTTTCTGGGCGCTCAACCTCAGCTCGGCCAAGGCCGGAACGCTGGCCACACTCATTGCCTCTTACTCCAGCCCCGAGGGCCTGTTCTGGGCCAAGCTGTCCGCCGCTTCGCTGATGGCTATCGCGCCCATCGTCGTGTTCGGCTGGTTCAGCCAGAAGCAACTGGTGCAAGGCCTGACCTTCGGCGCCGTCAAGTAAAGAAAGGGAGACACCTCATGGCCTACCTGCAACTCAAAGAAATCAAGAAGAGCTTCGGCGACGTCAACATCATCAAGGGTGTGGACCTCGAAATCCAGAAGGGGGAGTTCATCGTCTTCGTCGGTCCTTCGGGTTGCGGCAAGTCGACGCTGCTGCGCCTCATTGCCGGGCTTGAGCCGATCACCAGCGGCAACCTGCTGCTGGACGGCAAGGACATCACCTGGGCGCCTTCGGGCAAGCGCGACCTGGCGATGGTGTTCCAGAGCTATGCGCTCTACCCGCACATGAGCGTGTACGACAACATGTCCTTCGCGCTCAAGCTGGCGGGCGTGCCCAAGGGCGAGATCAAGACCAAGGTCGAGTACGCGGCCAGGACGCTCAACCTCACGCAGTACCTCGACCGCACGCCGAAGGACCTGTCGGGCGGGCAGCGGCAGCGGGTGGCCATCGGCCGCGCCATCGTGCGCGCTCCCAAGGTGTTCCTGTTCGACGAGCCGCTGTCCAACCTCGATGCGGCGCTGCGCGGCAACACGCGCGTCGAGATCCACAAGCTGCACCGATCGCTTGGCGCGACCACCATCTACGTGACGCACGACCAGGTCGAGGCCATGACGCTGGCCGACCGCGTGGTGGTGCTCAGGGACGGTCTCATCGAACAGGTCGGAACGCCGCTCGAACTCTATGACCATCCCGCCAACCAGTTCGTCGCGCAGTTCATCGGCATGCCGTCGATGAACATGGTGGCAGCGAGCGCGATTCCCAGCTTCTCCGCAGCGACGGGCGGGCGCCTTCCGAACGATGGGTTCCTCGGCGTGCGGCCCGAAGGCCTGCGCGTGCATCCGAAGCAGGCCGCCGCCGCGGGCGTGCCGGGGCGTGTGGAGCTGATCGAGGCCCTCGGCGCCGACACGCTGATCCACGTCGACGTGGGCGGTGTGCCGCTGATCGCGCGGCAGAACGAACGCACGCCGCTGAATGCGGGCGACGACGTGGCGGTCGAGCTCGATCCCGGCGTGCTGCATCTCTTCAATCGCGAAGGCCGTGCGGTCTCCGCCTGAGTCTTCTTCTTTTTCTTCCGGACATTTCCCGTGACCCTCGCAGCAGCGCCTCTTGACGCGCCAACTCCGCCGCCTCCTTCCGATTTCATGGTGCTCCACCTTGGACTCGGTTCGTTCCATCGCGCCCACCAGGCCGTCTACCTTCAGCGCTTGATCGATGCGGGCGACACCCGCTGGTCGCTGTCGGGCGCCAACATCCGGCCCGACATGGCCGACGTGGTTGCAGCCCTGCAGGCGCAGGGCGGGCGCTACACGCTCGAAACCGTGTCGCCGGCCGGCGAATACCGCTATGAGCAGATCGAAGCCATTCGGGAGGTTTTGCCTTACGAGCCTTCGCTGGCTGCGGTAGTGGCGCGCGGCGCGGCGCCGTCTACGCGCATCGTGTCGTTCACCGTGACCGAAGCGGGCTACTACCTCGACACCAAGGGCAAGCTGGACTTGTCGTTCGGCGATCTTGCAGCAGACATCGAGCGCGCGCGCCGCGGCGAAGCGGGCGGCGAAGGCGTGACGATCTACGGCGCGGTCTGCGCGATCCTGCGCGCGCGCAAGGCCGCAGAGGCCGGCGCCGTGACACTCCTCAACTGCGACAACCTGCGCCACAACGGCGATCGTTTTCGTGCCGGCTTGCTCGAGTTCATTGAGCGTGCAGGAGATGCCGAACTGCTCGCATGGGTGCAGGCGAACGCCGCTTGCCCCAACGCGATGGTGGACCGCATCACGCCCCGCCCGCCGCCCGAACTGCGCGCGCGCGTGAAGGCCTCCACCGGGCGCGACGATGCGGCCGCGATCACCGGCGAGAGCTTCATCCAGTGGGTGATCGAAGACAACTTTGCGGCCGGCCGTCCTGACTGGGGCCGCGTGGGCGTGGAACTGGTCGAGTCGGTGCAGCCTTACGAGGAAGCCAAGATCCGCATCCTCAACGCCACGCACAGCTGCATCGCCTGGGCCGGCACGCTGGCCGGGTTGAACTTCATTCACGAGGGCACGCACCACGCGGCCGTCCGGAAGATGGCCTACGACTACGTGACGGACGACGTGATTCCGTGCCTCAGCCCAAGCCCGATCGACCTCGCGGCCTATCGCGACGTGGTGCTCGACCGCTTCGGCAATCCCGCGATCCGCGACACCAATCAGCGCGTGGCGGCGGATGGTTTCTCGAAGATCCCGGGCTTCATCGCGCCCACGGTGCGCGAGCGGCTCGCAGCGGGGAAGCCGATCGACAGCGTCGCGATGCTGCCCGCGCTTTTCCTTGCCTTCCTGCAACTCTGGCATCGCGGGGCGCTGCCCTATGTCTACCAGGATCAGGGCATGGACGAGGCTGTGGCGCACGCCATCTGCGATGCCGCCGATCCGGTGCTCGCGCTGTGCTCGGACTCCGGACTGTGGGGGCCCATCGCGGGCGATGTGCGGCTGATCGACGCCGTGCGCAGTGCGGGCGAGCGTGTGAAGAATTTTGTGAATCCAGGAGCAACGATATGAGCGAACGTTTGAAGAACCGCCACGTGCTGCTGACCGGGGCCGGTGGTGGCATCGGTCTGGCCGTGGCCGAGGCCTGCATTGCCGAGGGCGCGCGCTGCAGCGTGATCGACCGTGCAGCGGCGGCGCCTGATGCTGTCCGCGCATTGCAGCAGGAGCACCCCGACAAGCTCGCCTACATCGCGGCCGACGTGACCGACACACGGGCCATCACTCACATGCTGGCCGAGGCGCAGGTCGCCTTCGGCCCCATCCACACGCTGTTCAACAACGCGGCGGTGTTCGACCTCGCGCCGCTACTGGATAGCGACGAAGCATCGTTCGACAAGCTCTTTGCCGTCAACGTGAAGGGCATGTTCTTCGTGATGCAGGCCGTGCTGCGCCACATGGTCGAGGCTGCCACGCAGGGCGCGTCGGTTATCAACATGGCTTCGCAGGCGGGACGCCGTGGCGAGGCGCTGGTGTCGCACTACTGCGCTACCAAGGCCGCGGTCATCAGCTACACCCAGAGCGCCGCACTGGCCATGGCGCCGCACGGTATTCGCGTCAACGGCATTGCACCGGGTGTGGTCGACACGCCGATGTGGGACCATGTCGATAGCCTCTTCGCCAAGGCCGAAGGGTTGCCCCCCGGCGAGAAGAAGCGCCGTGTGGGCCTGGAGGTGCCGCTTGGCCGGATGGGCCTGCCGAGCGACATCGCTGGAGCAGCGGTTTTCCTTGCCAGCGACGAGGCGCGCTACATCACGGCGCAGACCTTGAATGTCGACGGCGGCAATGTGATGAGCTGAGATGAAGTTTGCTGTGCATGAGTTGCCGCGTTCGGGGCGCGCTCCCGCCGATCGTTGGGCAGTGCGGCGGCTGTTCGAGCGGAACAACTGCAGCGCTCAGTGGGGAAAAGGCGCCGGGTGCTCCCCGCCGCGAAATAAAGGAGGAGCCGAAGGCGGGGGACATCCGCGGAGGGGAGTACCCGGTGGCCTGTGCACGCGCCCTGAACAAACGCGCTCCGAATCCTTTGCACAGTGCAAGCCATGAACCAAGATTTCCACCTGTATCTAGACAGCGCCGATTTGACCGAGCTGAAGACGTGCCTGCCGCACCCAGTCGTTCACGGCGTAACGACCAACCCCACGCTGCTGCGACGTGCGGGTGTCGGCCGCAATGATGTGCCGGGCTTGCTGAAGCGCTGCATCGAACTGGGCGCACGACAAGTGCAGGCCCAGGTGTATTCGAGCGATGTCGACGGCATGCTCGAAGACGCTGAAAACCTGCTCTCGCATTTCGACCGCGGACAACTCGTAGTGAAGATTCCTGCCACCCGGCAAGGCCTTGACGCCGGCGCACGGCTCATCGCGCAAGGCGTTCCGGTGACGTGGACGGCTGTGTACGCACCCGAGCAAGCTCACTTTGCTTCGCAACTGGGCGCGGCGTATGCGGCACCGTACCTGGGTCGGCTCGAAGACGCCGGCATCGACGGGCTGGCACTCATTGTGCAAATGCAGGCTCTGGTGACGCAGCGGCCCTCGTCCGGCACGCGCCTCCTGGTGGCCAGCATTCGCTCGCGCGAGGCGTATCTTTCGTTGCTGGCGCTGGGCGTGGGAGCCATGACGATTCCGCCGCGCCTCTTTGCCGAACTGCTGGATCATCCCGCTACGCTGGCGGCGGAGCGCGGCTTCCTGGCCGACGCGCACACCCTGCCCTGAAAGAAGAGAATCCGAGAACCATGCGCATTGCACTCACGGGCGAAGCCCTGATCGATTTCACCGCCAACGAGCCCGGCACGCTCGCGTTCCTGGGCCACGAGGGCGGCTCGCCACTCAACACCGCCGTGGCCTGCGCGCGCCTGGGCGAACCCACCGGCTTTCTCACCCAGCTGTCGACGGACCTTTTCGGCGAACGGCTGTTGCGCTTTCTCGAACGCAACGGCGTGGACACCAGCTTCATCCTGCGCAGCGATGCGCCCTCCACCCTGGCCTTTGTCGAGCGAACGCCGCAGACCAACCGCTATGCGTTCTACACACGCGGCAGCGCCGACGCGACCTGGGCCCCCGAGCCGCTGCCGCAGTTGCCGGCGGACTGCCGCTTTCTTCATTTCGGTTCCATCTCTCTGTTGCAGGAGCCGGCGGCCACGCGCATTGCCGAACTGGTCACGGCCAACGCCGGGCGACGCGTAATCGTGTTCGATCCCAACGTGCGGCCCAGCCTGATTCCCGACATGCCGGCCTACCGCGTGCGCGTCATGGACTGGTTGGCCATGGCCGACCTCGTCAAGCTCAGCGACGAGGACGCCGAACTGCTGGCACCGGGCCAGCCGGTCGACGCGCTGGCGGCAGAGTGCCTGCAGGGCGGCGCGCACGCGGTGATCGTCACGCGCGGCGGCGCGGGCGCCACGCTCTGGCGCACGGGGCACGAGCCGCTCACCGTGGCGGCGCCGTGCGTCGAGGTGGTCGACACCATCGGCGCGGGCGACACTTTCACCGCGGGGCTCTCGGTCGCGCTGCTGGCGCAGGGCGTCGAGCATCCGGCGCAACTCGGCGAACTGGCTGATGAGGCCTGGCGCCAAGTGATGCGTTTCGCCGCCACGGCCGCTGCCTTGAACTGCACCCGCGAAGGGGCCGATCCACCCACGCTCGAAGCGGTTCGCGCCGCGCTGGCGCAGCAAGACGATGGGTCCGCCCTGTCCCGGTTTTGAGCCCGTGCTGCCATGACCACGATCACACGCAAGCGCTCGATCCCCCGTCAGCGCCAACCCGAACTGGAGCGCGACATCGCGCGCTCCCCGTCACTGGGCTACGAGGCGCCCGAAACCGGATTGGTACGCTGCCTTGCCCATGGTTTTCCGAGCCCGCTGGTGCGATGGCACTTCCATGAAGACTACGAACTGCACCTGATCACCGAGACTTCGGGCAAGGCCTTCATCGGCGACTGGATCGGACCGTTCCAGCCCGGGCACCTCGTGCTCTGCGGGCCGCGGCTGCCGCACAACTGGATCTCGCTCGACGTGCCCGAAGGCGGCGCAGCGGGGCGCGACCGGGTGATCCAGTTCCGCCATGAGCCCATCGAACGCGCGGCCGAGGAGATTCCGGAACTGCGCGAAGTGATGCAGCTGTTCGAACGGGCACGGCACGGCATCGAGTTCTTCGGCATGTCGCAGCAGGCGCAGATGCACTGGGACAACATCAAGGCCGCGCGCGGCATGCGCCGGCTCGGCCTGTTCTTCGAGTTCATGGCCGACCTCGCGCAATGCACCGACTACCGGCTGCTGTCGAGCGTGCAGATGCAGGGCGCGCAGGGCGCCGACGGCGACGCCCAGGTCGACCAGATCAACGGCATCGTCAACCGCATCACCGCCAACCTGTCGGAGTCCATCTCCATGTCCGACGTCGCGGCCGAACTCGGCATGAGCGAAAGCCGCTTCAGCCGCTTCTTCCGGCGCTCCACCGGCAACAGCTTTACGGACTTCGTCAACCGCGTGCGCATCAATAGCGCCTGCCATCTGCTGATGCAGACCGACCACTACGTGACCGACATCTGCTACCAGGTCGGCTTCAACAACGTTGCCAACTTCAACCGGCGTTTCCTCGAAATCAAAGGTATGACGCCGAGCGAGTTCAGGCGCCAGGCCGACACGCGCTTCGGCTGAAGCGGGGGCACCATCTTGTATCTGGGACTCGACCTCGGCACGTCCGAGCTCAAGGCGCTGCTGCTCGCAAGCGATCACCGCATCGTCGGCGTGGCACGCGCGCCGCTCACGGTTGATCGGCCGCAGGCGCTCTGGTCGGAGCAATCGCCGAGCCAGTGGTGGCAGGCGCTCGAAAAGGTCATGGCCGAGCTGCGGCAGGCGCACGCCAAAGCGCTTTCCGACGTGCGCGCCATCGGCCTATCGGGCCAGATGCATGGCGCAACGCTGATCGATGCCGCGGGCGAGGTGCTGCGTCCCGCCATCCTCTGGAATGACGGGCGCAGCGGCGCGCAGTGCGATGCGCTGTCCCGCGCCGTGCCAGGCTTGGGCGAGATCGCGGGCAACCTGGCGATGCCGGGGTTCACCGCGCCCAAGCTGCTGTGGGTGCGCGAGCACGAGCCTGACATCTTCAACCGCACGGCGCGCGTGCTGCTGCCGAAAGACTGGCTGCGCTTCATGCTCAGCGGCGATGCCGTGAGCGAGATGTCCGATGCAGCCGGCACGCTGTGGCTGGACGTCGGTGCACGCGACTGGTCCGACGAATTGCTGGCGGCCACCGGGCTCACGCGCGATCACATGCCGCGGCTTGTCGAAGGCAGCGAGGTGTCGGCGCAGCTCAAGCCCGAGCTTGCGGCGCAATGGGGCGTCGGCGGCGGCTCTCCAGTGCTCATTGCCGGTGGCGCAGGCGACAACGCCGCGAGCGCAGTCGGCATGGGGCTCGTGGAGCCGGGGCAGGGCTTCGTCTCGCTCGGCACTTCGGGCGTGGTGTTCGTTTCGACCGACCGCTTTCTACCGAACCCCGCGCAGGCGATGCATGCCTTCTGCCACGCGCTGCCCAAGCGCTGGCACCAGATGTCGGTGATGCTCTCGGCAGCGAGCGCGGTGAGCTGGGCTGCCAGGACATTCAAGTTCACCGACGAGGCGGCGCTGCTCGAAGCGGCGGCATCGATCGAGTCGGTGCAGCGCGCACGTTGCCCGTTGTTCCTGCCGTACCTGTCGGGCGAGCGCTCGCCGCACAACACCCCCCATGCACAGGGCGTGCTGTTCGGATTGACGTATGCCCACGGGCCAGCGGAGATCGCCTATGCCGTAATTGAGGGCGTGAGCTTCGGGCTGCGCGACGGCTTCGACACCTTGCGCCTGCCGGCCGACATGCCGTTGCGCGAAGTCGCCCTCGTCGGCGGTGGTGCACGCAGCGTGTGGTGGGGCCAGTTGCTCGCCGACATCCTCCAGGTGCCGCTCACGCTCTATGCGGGCAGCGAGACGGGCGGTGCGCTGGGTGCGGCGCGGCTTGCCTGGCTGGCCGATGGCGGCAGCGTCTCCGAGGTGTGCACGCTGCCGCCAGTGAGGCAGCAGCTCGTGCCGTCAGCGGCCGATATGGATTTGCACAGCACGCGGCATGCGCGATTCCAAGCGCTGTACGTAGCGCTTCAACGTCAGTTCCAGTAATGCGACCGGCAATAAAAAAGGGCCGCTTTCGCGGCCCTTCTTGTTGGTGAGCAGTGCTCAGCCGGGCATTACATGCCCATGCCGCCCATGCCACCCATGCCGCCCATGTCGGGCATGCCACCGCCGGCACCGGCTTCTTCCTTCGGTGCGTCTGCGACCATGGCTTCGGTCGTCAGCAGCAGCGAAGAGACCGATGCTGCGTTCTGCAGCGCGGTGCGGGTAACCTTCGTCGGGTCCAGAATGCCCAGTTCGAGCATGTCGCCGTACGTGTCGTTGGCCGCGTTGAAGCCGTAGTTGCCCTTGCCTGCGAGCACAGCGTTCACCACCACCGAGGCTTCGCCGCCGGCGTTGTTCACGATTTCGCGCAGGGGAGCTTCGATGGCCTTGAGCACCAGCTTGATACCGGCGTCCTGGTCGGCGTTGTCGCCCTTGATCGAATCGCCCACGGCTTGCTTGGCACGCAGCAGAGCCACGCCGCCGCCAGCCACAACGCCTTCTTCCACTGCAGCGCGGGTGGCGTGCAGGGCGTCTTCGACGCGAGCCTTCTTTTCCTTCATTTCGACTTCGGTGGCGGCGCCAACCTTGATCACTGCAACGCCGCCGGCCAGCTTGGCCACGCGCTCTTGCAGCTTTTCACGGTCGTAGTCGCTCGTGGCTTCTTCGATCTGCACGCGCACTTGCTTCACGCGGGCTTCGATGTCGGCAGCAGCGCCCGAACCGTCGATGATGATGGTGTTTTCCTTGCCCACTTCGATGCGCTTGGCTTGGCCGAGGTCGGCCAGCGTCACCTTTTCGAGCGTCAGGCCCACTTCTTCAGCGATGACCTTGCCGCCCGTCAGGATGGCGATGTCTTCCAGCATGGCCTTGCGGCGGTCGCCGAAGCCAGGTGCCTTGACAGCCACGACCTTCAGGATGCCGCGGATCGTGTTCACGACCAAGGTAGCCAGGGCTTCGCCTTCGACTTCTTCGGCAATGATCAGCAGGGGACGGCCAGCCTTGGCAACTTGTTCCAGCGTGGGGAGCAGGTCGCGGATGTTGCTGATCTTCTTGTCGAACAGCAGCACGAAGGGGTTGTCGAGCAGCGCCGATTGCTTCTCGGGGTTGTTGATGAAGTAGGGCGACAGGTAGCCGCGGTCGAACTGCATGCCTTCGACAACGTCGAGTTCGCTGTCCAGCGACTTGCCGTCTTCCACGGTGATCACGCCTTCCTTGCCGACCTTGTCCATCGCGTCAGCGATGAGCTTGCCGATGGTTTCGTCGCTGTTGGCCGAGATCGAGCCGACTTGAGCGATTTCCTTCGAGGTGGTGGTGGGCTTGGAAGCCTTCTTCAGCTCGGCGACCAGGGCCGTGACAGCCTTGTCGATGCCGCGCTTCAGGTCCATCGGGTTCATGCCGGCAGCCACCAGCTTGAAACCTTCGCGAACGATGGCTTGTGCCAGCACGGTCGCGGTGGTGGTGCCGTCACCGGCGTTGTCCGAAGTCTTGGAAGCCACTTCCTTCACGAGCTGGGCGCCCATGTTCTGGAGCTTGTCCTTGAGTTCGATTTCCTTGGCGACCGACACACCGTCCTTGGTGACGGTGGGGGCGCCGAACGAGCGCTCGAGCACCACGTTGCGGCCCTTGGGGCCCAGGGTCACCTTGACTGCGTTGGCCAGGATGTTGACACCCTCGACCATGCGTGCGCGGGCTTCACCGCCGAAGACTACGTCTTTTGCTGCCATGTTTTATTACTCCGAATGGGTGAAATGGATTACTTCTCGACGACCGCGAACAGGTCGTCTTCCTTCATGACCAGCAGTTCGTCGCCATCGACCTTGACGGTCTGGCCGCTGTACTTGCCGAACAGGACGCGGTCGCCGACCTTGACGGTCAGTGCGGTCAGGTCGCCCTTGTCGGTGCGCTTGCCCGGGCCCACGGCCAGGACTTCACCCTGATCGGGCTTTTCTGCGGCTGCGTCGGGGATGACGATGCCGGAGGCGGTCTTGGTTTCGCTGTCAACACGCTTGACGATCACGCGATCGGCCAAAGGACGAAGTTTCATTGCATCTCCTGAATAAGAAACGGGGTTGTGGTCGGGCACCGATCGGGGAGGCCGGCAGCCCATCGACTGGGCGAGGGCTTGTTAGCACTCATCTACAGCGAGTGCTAATCATAAGGGCAATCGGCGGACTTTCAAGGCCGGGCAGCTACAACTGGTCCGTCGGCACGAACCAGGAGAACAGCAGCAGCTGCAGCCGCGTGAGCAGGCTGGAGTCGGGTTCGCTGTCGAGCACCTCGTTGTCCACGTCGCCGGTGCCGATCCATTGCACGTTTTCTCCGTCGGGCATGAGCACCACGCGATAGACGCCCTCGATGTCGTCCAGCTGGTAGGCGTACAGGAGCGCCTGCGCCAGCTCGAAGCTGCGCACGCGAACACCAAATTCGGTGTTCAGCCGGGCCGAGCGGGGGTCGAGGTTCATGGAACCGAGCAGCACCCATTCGCGGTCGACCAGCGCCAGCTTGGCATGCAGGCGGCCCCGGGCTTTCTTGAGCAGGGTGCGGAGCTGGCGGTTGCGCTTGAGCTGCTCGGTGCTGACCTCGTAGAGGTTCACGCCCAGCTTGAGCATGTCGACGCGGTAGCGGTTGTAGTTGATGTTGACCAGCGGCTCGTCGCTGTCGGCCAGCGAATTGGTGACCACGCTGATGCGCACGCCGCGGGCGCGGCCCTCCCGGATGCGCGCCATGCCTTCTTCGCCAGGAATGAAATAGGGCGAGATCACCACCACGTCGGAGCGCGCGCTGGCGGTCATTTCGTGGAAGCGCGACGCCAGCGATTCGCCCGGCGACGCCGGGGCGCCGAGCGCCTTGTGGGGACTGTCCGCCGCGGCATGGGCGTCGGCGCGCATCCACTTGGCCCGGCTGATGTTCGCAAGCTGGACGCCGAGCGGCGGGTCGCCCATCACGTCGGTGCCCGAGAGAGGAGGCGGCAACGGAGCGTTGGCGGGTGAGGTGGCGGCTTCGAAGCCGGCCTTGAGCGCGTCCGGGGTTTCGCTGGCGCCGGCAATCCGCTGGAGCGGGTAGACCACGTCGCTGTTCCAGTAGGTGTCGAAGATGCGCGCTGCTTCGGGCACCACCGGCCCAGCCATGATCAGTTCGAAATCGATGAAGTTTGCGCTTTCGCTGCGCAGGAAGTATTCGTCGGCCAGGTTGCGTCCGCCGGCAATCGCCATGGCGCCGTCGGCCACGAAGAGCTTGTTGTGCATGCGGTGGTTGAGCCGCCTGAAATCGCCGAAGAACTCGAGCCACCGCGTGGCCGAGTGGTCCCGCGCGTTCACGAAGGGGTTGAACAGCCGGACCTCGGCATTGGGCTCCGCGGCCAGGCCGAGCAGCAGGCGGTCCATGCCCGCGGTGTAGAAATCGTCGAGCAGCAGGCGCACCCGCACGCCACGCCGCGCGGCGTCCCGCAGTTCGCGCAGGAGGCGGCGTCCGGTTTTGTCGTTGCCAAGCTGGTAGGTCTGGACATCGAGCGAGGCCTCCGCGCGGCGCATCAACTCGAAGCGCGCATCGAGCGCAAAAGACGCCTCGATGAGCGGCCGGATGCTCGAGAGCCCGGGTTGCTGGGCGCTGGTGTCCAGGGTGGCTGCCGCGCGGCCCAGTGCGGTGGCGGGCGAGGCCGCGATCGATAGCGTCGGCGGCTCGGCAGGCCGCGGAGGAAGGCCGGCGCAACCTGCGAGCACCAGGGCAAAGCCGGCAAGCGCGAGCCGCAAGGCCAAGCCGCGCAACGTGGGAAACCAAGAGGCAAAGAGCTTGAGCATGGGGCCTGCCGACGCACAAGACGTGCGGCCGGATGGTAGCTGCTTCATGCCGCGGCGCGGCGGCCAGGAAGGAGCGGAACGCCCCTCGCCGATCCGGGAAATCGGAACAAATGAGACTTTTGCAATATTAGAATGCGAATCGTTCTTAATAGTGTTTAGAAGCGGAGAAGGAATGAAGGGTTTGATGGGGTGGCAGAGGGCCGCCACGCTGCTGGCGGGCTGCATGGCCATGTACGTGCATCACCAGGTTCTGGCTCAGACAGCAGTGCCTGGCGCGTTGCCGGAAGTGAAGGTCGATGCGAATGCAGAGAGCGAAACCGCCACGTCGCCGGTGATCGGCTACCGGGCCCGCAATGCCGCGACCGCCACCAAGACCGACACGCCCCTGTCCGAAACCCCGCAATCCGTCACCGTGGTCACGCGCGACCAGATGGTCGACCAAGGCGCCGCCAACGTGCAGGACGCACTCAACTACGCCGCCGGCGTGCGTTCGGACGCCTACGGCCTCGATTCGCGGACCGACTCGGTGCGCGTGCGCGGCGCCACGCCCGACGTCTACCTGGACGGACTGCGCCAGGCCTATGGCTACTACACCAGCACCACGCGCACCGAGCCCTATACCCTCGAACGGCTCGAAGTGCTGCGCGGACCCTCGGGCATGCTGTTTGGAGCGGGCACGGCCGCGGGCGTGGTCAACATGGTCAGCAAGCGGCCGCTGCAGGAGACGCAGCGCGAAGTGGGTGTGCAGTTCGGCAGCTTCGGCCGCAAGCAGATCCAGGCCGACCTGACCGGCTCGCTGAACGCCGACGGAACGCTGTCGTACCGGCTGATCGCCTTGCAGCGGAAGTCGGACACGCAGGTCGATCATGTCCCCGACGATCGCAGCGTCATTGCGCCGTCGCTGACGTGGCGGCCCAGTGCAGCCACCTCGCTGACCTTGCAAGGCTTGTGGCAAAAGGACAAGAGCGGGAGCAGTTCGCAGTTCCTGCCCTGGGAGGGCACGCTGCTGCCGAACCCGAATGGTCGCCTGCCGGCCAGCCGGTTCATCGGCGAACCGGGTTTCGACTATTACAACAGCGAGCGCCGGACCTTCGGCTGGCAGTTCGAACGCAGGTTCAACGAGAACTGGACCCTGCGCCAGAACTTCCGCTATGCGCGCAACGAGAACGACAACCGCTACCACTACGGCGCAGCATTCAGCGGCGCCGAGAGCTGGGACGCCACCGATCCGGTCTTCAAGCGCGTGCTCGGCCGCTATTACGACAGCTACCTGACGCGCAATCGCACGCAGACGCTCGACAACCACGTCGAAGGACATTTCCAGACCGGCGCGCTCCGGCACACGCTGCTCGTGGGCGCGGACTTTGCGCGCCAGCGCGAGAACGTCTGGGGCGGGACGACCTACGACACCATCGACGTGTATGCGCCTGTCTACGGCCACGTCGACATGCCTGAGCGCACCGCACTGCCGCGCACCCGCCAGCGCCAGAACGGCTTCTACTTGCAGGACCAGATGAAGCTCGGCAACTGGATCTTCGTGGCGGGCTTGCGCCACGACAAGGCCGTGTCGAGCGCCGCGGGCAGCGAGGCGGAGGAAAGCAGCGCGACGACCAAGCGCTTCGGCCTCATGTACGCGTCGCCCTCGGGCTGGTCGCCGTACCTGAGCTACAGCGAATCGTTTACGCCGCAGTCGCCGATCAACGGACGGATCTTCACGCCTCTGCGCGGCGAGCAATGGGAAGCCGGCATCAAGTACGAGCCGAAGGACCGCGGGCTGGCGTTCAGCGCCGCGGTCTACGACCTGCGCGAGAAGGACCAGATCACCTCACCCGCGCCGAACGTGTACGCACAGGCCGGCAGGACCAAGACGCAAGGCGTGGAGCTCGAAGCGAAGGGATCGATTGGCCCGAACCTCGACCTGGCCGCCCACTACAACTACACCGACGCCGACGAACAGATCGAAGGCCTGCCCAGGCACCAAGCGAGCGTCTGGGCCAAGTACCGCTTTTCGATCGGCGGCGTCAGCGGCTTCTCGGCGGGGGCCGGCGTGCGCCTGATGAGTTCGTTCCGCGACCTGCAGTTCGGCGCGGGTCCGCGCGTGCCCGGCGTGGCCTTGGCGGACCTGGTGTTTGCCTACGAGAACGCACGCTGGCGCTATGCGCTCAACATCAACAACGTGACGGACAAGGCCTACTTCAGCACGTGCCTCTCGCGTGGCGACTGCTGGTACGGCGCGCGCCGCAATGTCGTGGCCAGCGCAACCTACCGCTTCTGATACTTCACTTTCGACGAGGGCAGCAACGACATGGACAGCCGAAAGATCAAGACCTGGGCCTGGGTGCACAAGTGGAGCAGCCTCGTGTGCACCGTGTTCATGCTGCTCCTGTGCATCACGGGCTTGCCGCTGATCTTTCATCACGAGATCGGCCATCTGCTGGGCACCGAGGTGGAGGCGCCCAAGATGCCCGCGGACACGCCGCGCGTGAGCCTGGACCGCGTGCTGGAAACTGCGCGCTCCAAGCACCCGGACCGCGTGGTGCAGTTCGTCTCGCAGCCCGAGGACGACGACGGCCTCTGGCTCGTCACGCTCACGCCCACGCCCGAGCCCACCGAGGATTTCAAGTCGGTTGCAATCGATGCGCGCACCGGCGCGGTCCTCGCGCAGCCCAAGTTCGACGAGGGCTTCATGTATGTGATGTTCAAGCTGCACATCGACCTGTTCGCGGGGCTCGCGGGCAAGCTCTTCCTCGGCTTCATGGGCTTGCTGCTGCTGGTGGCCATCGTCTCGGGCGTGGTGCTCTATTCGCCGTTCATGCGCAAGCTCGACTTCGGCACGGTGCGCCGCGAGAAGCGGCCGCGCCTCAAGTGGCTCGACCTGCACAACCTGCTGGGCATCGTCACGCTCGTGTGGCTGTTCGTGGTCGGCTCCACCGGCATGATCAACACCTGGGCCGACCTGATCATCAAGTACTGGCAGTACGACCAACTCAGCACGCTGCTCGCCCCCTACAAGAATGAACCGACCGTGCCGGTGGCCGAGCGCGCATCGGTGCAGCGTTCGATGGACGTCGCGCTCCGGCAGGCGCCCGGCATGAAGCTGTCGTTCATCGCGTTCCCGGGTACGTCGTTCTCGAGCCCGCACCACACCACGTTCTTCATGCGGGGCAACGAGCCCTTCACATCGAAGCTGCTGCAGCCGGTGCTGGTCGATGCCAAGACCGCGCAGGTGACCGCCGCGCCGAAGATGCCCTGGTACCTGACGGCACTTCTCGTCTCGCAGCCGCTGCACTTCGGCGACTACGCCGGCATGCCGATGCAGATCATCTGGGCGCTGCTCGACGTTGCGACCATCATCGTGTTGGGCAGCGGGCTCTACCTGTGGCTCAAGCGTGGCAACACGCTACCGGCGCCGGCCGCTTTGGGCCGCGCAACGCCGCAGGGCGGCCGCGAGCCCGATCCGGCCGTGGCCGTGAAGGTGCGGGCATGAAGCACCGCCAGGCGTTCCGGCGCATGTGGGGCTGGCCGATCGTGCTGGGCTTGCTGACTGCCGCGGGCCTCGTCTCGGCGCTGTTCAGCGACGGCGGACTGGGCGACGTGCTCGCCTGGTTCGCGCTGGGCATACCGGTCGTCGTTGGCGCCTGGTACGGCTGGCGCAGGACCTGAAGGCACCTGGAGCGCAAATGCCGGCACGAGGCCGGCATTTGCGTTGGGAGAGAGGCGAAAGGCCCCCCGTTTTTTTAAAGTCCCGCCGCGGCGCGCAGCGCGGCCGCTTGCGTGGTGGCTTCCCAGGTGAATTCGGGCTCTTCGCGGCCGAAGTGGCCGTAGGCCGCGGTCTTCTGGTAGATGGGCCGCAGCAGGTCGAGCATCTGGATGATGCCCTTCGGACGCAGGTCGAAGAACTCGCGCACGAGCTCGGCAATCTTGTCGTCCGGAATCACGCCAGTGCCTTCGGTGTAGACCGTGATGTTCATCGGCTGCGCCACGCCGATTGCGTAGGCCACCTGGATCTGGCACTGGCGCGCCAGGCCTGCCGCCACGATGTTCTTGGCCACGTAGCGCGCGGCGTAGGCGGCCGAGCGGTCGACCTTCGACGGGTCCTTGCCCGAGAACGCGCCGCCGCCGTGCGGGCAGGCTCCGCCGTAGGTGTCGACGATGATCTTGCGGCCGGTGAGGCCGCAGTCGCCCTGCGGACCGCCGATGACGAAGCGGCCGGTCGGGTTGATCAGGTAGCGCGTGTTTTGCAGCCATTCCTTCGGCAGCACGGGCTTGATGATCTCCTCGATGATGGCTTCGTTGAACGATGCCTTCATCTTGGTGGGCGTTTCGCTCTGGTCGGGGCTGTGCTGGGTGGAGAGCACCACGGTGTCGATGCTGTGCGGCTTGCCATCCACGTAGCGCATCGTCACCTGGCTCTTGGCGTCGGGGCGCAGGAAGGGCAGGCGGCCGTCCTTGCGCAACTGGGCCTGGCGCTCCACGAGGCGGTGCGCGTAGTAGATGGGCGCGGGCATCAGCTCGGGCGTCTCGTCGCAGGCGTAGCCGAACATCAGGCCCTGGTCGCCGGCGCCAGTGTTCAGGTGGTCGTCGCTCGCATGGTCCACGCCCTGGGCGATGTCATTGGACTGCTTGTCGTAGCAGACCATCACGGCGCAGCCCTTGTAGTCGATGCCGTAGTCGGTGTTGTCGTAGCCGATGCGCTTGATGGTGTCGCGCGCCACCTGGATGTAGTCGACGTGCGCATTGGTGGTGATCTCGCCGGCGAGCACCACGAGGCCGGTGTTGGTCAGCGTCTCGGCGGCCACGCGGCTGCGCGGGTCCTGCTCGAAGATCGCATCCAGGATGGCGTCCGAGATCTGGTCGGCGACCTTGTCGGGGTGGCCTTCGGAAACGGATTCGGAAGTGAAGAGGAAGTCGTTCGCCATTTTGTTCAAAGCTCCTTGAAGTGATTTGGCGCGTTGCCAACTCTGCGGAGCCCTGGCGAACGCTTTAGCAGATGCCGATGAATCGGCGGGGCACAATCGCTCTTGCGCTTGTGTTTGTCGCCCTGCAAGTTGTTCCGTAACTCGGCGACAATTTGCATTCTATTCGAGCCGCGCCAAACCCGTGCGCGCGCGTCCTGGTATTCAACACTCCCTGTCAGCCCATGGTCACCTTGTTCCGCCTGCTTGCCCGCGTACCGATGCCGTTGATGCATCGGCTCGGCGCGTTGCTGGGGTGGATCGTCTGGTGGTGCGCGCCAGATTACCGCCGCCGCTTCAAGGCCAATGCCGAAAGCGCGGGCGTCACCCCCGGGCAATACCGCCCGGCCATTGCCGCCGCCGGCCAGATGGCCGCCGAACTGCCCTGGCTCTGGCTGCGACCGCAAGGCGAAAGCGTGCTGCGGCGCGTGGTGCGATGGGAAGGCACTGAAGCCTTCGAGGCCGCCATGCAGGCGAAGAAAGGCGTGATCCTGGTGGCGCCGCACCTGGGCAGCTGGGAGATGTGCGGGCAGGCCATCGGCGAACGCTTTCTCCAGACCTACGGCCCGATCACGGCGCTGTTCCGTCCCGCGCGCAAGAAGTGGATGGCCGAGCTGATCGCCGCGGGTTCGCGCGACCGGCCGGGCCTGCAAACCCTGCCCACCAACAACACCGGCGTGCGCGGCCTCATACGCACGCTGCGCAGTGGCGGCTACACCGGCATCCTGCCCGACCAGGTGCCGCCGCTCGGGCAAGGCGTGTGGGCGCCGTTTCTCGGCCGGCCGGCCTATACCATGACGCTGCTGCCGCGCCTCGCGCAGCAGACCGGTGCTGCCTGTTTCCTGAGCGTGTGCCAAAGGCTGCCGCGCGGCGCGGGCTACGTGATCCGATTCGAGCCCATCGTTGGCACGGCGCTCACCGATCCATCCGCGCCCATCGAGGCCGCGGCAGCCGCCATGAACGACGCCATCGGCCGGCTGATCCTCAGCCTGCCGGGCCAGTATGTGTGGGACTACGCGCGTTACAAGGAGCCGCGCGGCGAAACCGTGGTTGCCGCCGCGAGCGGGGAGCAGGCGCGATGAGTTTCGGATCTCGCCTCGGCATCGGCTTCATGCGCGCAATCGCGCCGCTACCTCTCCCGTTGATCCGCGGTTTCGGTGCGGTGCTGGGCCGGGTGCTTCACATCATCGCGGTGCCTCGCCGCCGCGTCGTGGACACCAACCTGGCCGTGTGCTTTCCGCACAAATCAGAGGCCGAACGCCGCCGCATCGCACGCGAGACGTTTGTCTACGTGGCGCAGTCGTGGCTCGACCGCAGCTGGCTCTGGCATGCGTCCGAAAAAGTGGTGGCCAGCCGGCTCAAAGTGGTGGGCGCGTCCCGGGAGATCGACGAGATCGCCAATGGCGACGAGCCGATGATCCTGTTCGCGCCGCACTTCTACGGCCTCGATGCCGCGGCCACGGCATTGACCATGCACACGCCGCGGCCCTCGGCCACCATCTACACGACGCAGCGCGATCCGATGATTGATGAGTGGATTCGCGAAGGCCGCACGCGCTTCGGCAACGTGGCGGCGCTCAACCGTGTCGACGGCATCAAGCCGGTGCTCGGTGGCTTGCGCAAGGGCGGCTTGCTGTATCTGTTGCCGGACATGGACTTCGGCCGCGACCAGACCATCTTCGTGCCGTTCTATGGCGTTCAGGCCGCAACGGTGCCTTCGCTGTCGCGCTTTGCGCGCCTTGGCAAGGCCAAGGTGGTGCCGGTGGTTTCCAAGCTCACCCCGGAAGGCTACGAGATCCAGGTGCTGCCGGCCTGGCAGAACTTTCCGACCGATGACGTCGAAGCCGACACGGCGCTCATGAACCAGCGCCTGCAGGGCTACATCGACACCATGCCCTCGCAGTATTACTGGGTGCACCGCCGCTTCAAGACGCGCCCCGAGGGTGAGCAGCCCATCTACTGAGCGGGCTTCGAGCAAGGCGCCTCAGCGGCGCTGCAGGAAGGCTTCGATTTCGCGCGCCACCAGTTGCGGCTGCTCGTGCACGATCCAGTGGGTGGCGTTGGGCACCTTCTTGATCTCGAGCTTGGACACGTATTCTTCGAGGCCCTCGATGAGGCCGGGCAGCAGCGCCGCATCGTCGAGTGCCCAGAAAACGAAGGTCGGCACGTTGACGGTGAGCCGCTCGCGCGGCAGCACCGGAATCCCGTCGATGCCTTGGCCCGGCAGCGGCGGCTTCATCGGCGTGACGCGATAGAGATTGCAGGCGCCCGTGAGTCCGGCGCTCCACACCTCCCGGTATTGCTGCTTCACGTCTTCCGTGAGCCAGCCGAAGCCCTCGGGTCCGGCCTTCATCAAGGTAAAGAAGGGCCACATGCGCTTGAAGTCGTCGGCCGAGAGCAGGGCTTCGGCGTCGGGCCTTGCCAGAAAGTTCATGTAGGCGCTGGCTTGCTGCTGCGCCGCGTTGTTGCGCAGCTCGCGCGTGAAGGTGCCGGGGTGCGGCGAATTGATAATGACCAGCCGGCCGACCTGCTCGGGAAAGGCGTTGGCATAGCCCCATCCGAAAGCGCCGCCCCAGTCGTGCGCCACCAGCGCGGCCATGGTGCCGTCTTCGCTTTCGGTGGCTGCCAGCTGCTGGATGTCCTGGATCAGCAGGTGGGCCTTGTAGGCGGCCACGTCGGTCGGCGCGCTCGATTTCTCGAAGCCTCGCAAGTTGGGCGCGACGCAGCGGTAGCCGCCGTGCGCCGGGTCGGCAAAGTATTCGAGCAGTTCGTCCCAGATGAACGCAGCCTCGGGAAAGCCATGCAGGAACACCATCAGCGGCCGGCCGGCGGTGCCCGCGGCGCGGCAGCTCAGCGTGGTTCCGTTGGGCAGGCTGCGCTGGAACGTCTCGATCATGCTTTTGTCTCCTTCAACTTGCGTTGCTATTGTTTTGATAGTGAACCATGCAGATGAAGCGCTGGCGAGCCGGTTTTCCCTAGGTGTCTTCCGGTGCCGGCGGCTCCGCCGCTTCCGTTTTGGCCGCTCCGGGCGGATGGGCCCAGCGCCACAGCAGCTCGGCGGCTTCCCCCACGCCTTGCTTCTTGAGTGCGGAAAACAGTTTGACCTCGCCACCGCCGGCCTGCAGTCGCGTAATGGACAGCACCTTGGCGCCCTCGCTGCGGGTGAGCTTGTCCGACTTGGTCAGGAGCACCAGGAACTTGAGGCCCTGCTCCACCCGCGGACGGATGACGTCGAGCAGGATCTCGTCGAGTTCGGTGAGCCCATGGCGCGGGTCGCACATCAGCACCACACCGCGCAGGTTTTCGCGCGTCATCAGGTAGTTGCCCATGACGCGCTGCCAGCGCAGCTTGGCTTCCCGGGGAACCGCGGCATAACCGTAGCCGGGCAGGTCGGCCAGCACGGCATCGTCTGCCTTCTGCTTGCCGACGCCGAACAGGTTGATGTGCTGGGTGCGGCCGGGCGTCTTGGAGGCGAAGGCCAGCCGCGTCTGCTGGGTGAGCGTGTTGATCGCGGTCGACTTGCCCGCGTTCGAGCGGCCCACGAAGGCGATCTCGGGGAGGTCGAGCGGAGGCAAATGCTCCAGCTGCGGGGCGCTGGTCAGGAAGTGTGCGGTGTGCAGCCAGCCGAGCGCCGTGCGCTCGCGCTCGGCGACAAGGGGGTCCACGGCAGGGGTCGCGCGGGAAGGGGGAGCAGCGTGCTTGCGCGACGGGGAGGTCATCAATGAGCTTTCGGAACGGGCCGCCATTGTAGAATCGCGGGGTTTTGCGCCAATAAATCGAGCCCCCGATATGAAGTTGTTTGCCAATTTTCTGCTTGCAGCCCTCATGGGCGTCGCAGCCAGCGCGAGCCTTGCGGCTGATGATCATGCTGCCGCACCCGCGGCGGCCAAGCCGGCCAAGCCCGATCCCGCCAAGGGCGACACGGTGTTCAATTCCGCCGCCCAAGCCTGTGCCTCCTGCCACAACGCGGACGGCAACTCGGCCATTGCGGCCAACCCGAAGCTGGCGCAGCAGCATCCCGAATACATCGTCAAGCAGCTCCAGGAGTTCAAGTCCGGCAAGCGCAAGAGCCCGATCATGCAGCCCATGGCGGCCAAGCTGTCCGACGAGGACATGCGCAACATCGCATGGTTCGTGGGCTCCAAGAAGATAAAGACCGGCTTCTCCAAGGAAAAAGACTTGGTGACGCTGGGCGAAAAGATCTACCGCGGCGGCATCGGCGATCGCCAGGTGCCGGCCTGCGCCGGCTGCCACAGTCCCAACGGCGCCGGCATTCCCGCGCAGTACCCGCGCCTGGGCGGCCAGCACGCCGAGTACACCGTGGCGCAGCTCACGGCCTTTCGCGACAACGTTCGCCAGAACAGCGCAACCATGACCGGCGTTGCGTCCAAGCTCAACGACCGCGAAATCAAGGCTGTCGCAGACTACATCGCCGGCCTGCGCTGACACTGCCACGCACGCCCTCCGGCGTGAACTAACCGCCGATAAACAACCCAAACAAAGGGCGGGCCGATCCAACCGGATGGCCCGCCCTTTTGCTTTTACCCATCCTCTTTTCCTCACCGTCCGATGTCTGTCTCCACCCATGGCCTTCGCGTTCATCGCGGCCCGCAAGTGCTTCGCGCCGCGGTGGAGCTGTTTTCGTCGATGCGGTTCGCGATTGCGCTGCTCACCATCATCTGCATCGCGTCGATCATCGGCACCGTGCTCAAGCAGCACGAGTCGATCAATAACTACATCAACCAGTTCGGACCGTTCTGGGCCGAACTGTTCCGAGCGGCCAAGCTCGATTCCGTCTACAGCGCCTGGTGGTTCCTGCTGATCCTGCTGTTCCTGGTGATCAGCACTTCGCTCTGCATCGCGCGCAACACGCCGCGCATCTTTGTCGACCTGAAGACCTTCAAGGAAGGCATTCGGGCCCAGAGCCTCAAGGCCTTCGGCCAGCGCGCCGAGACCCGGCTCGACGAGGCGCCGGCCGCGGCCGCCAACCGCATCGGCCAGTTGCTGGTGAGCGGCGGGTGGAAGGTCAAGCTCCAGCAGCGCGAAGCCGCGGACGGCCACGCCGATGCCGGATGGATGGTTGCCGCGCGCGCCGGCGGCGCGCACAAGCTCGGCTACATTGCCGCGCACAGCGCCATCGTGCTGGTGTGCATCGGCGGCCTGCTCGACGGCGACCTGGTGGTACGTGCCCAGACCTGGTTCAACGGCAAGAGCGTGTTCACCGGCGGCGGCATGATTGCCGACGTGCCGCCCCAGCACCGGCTGTCGCCCCGCAACCCCACCTTCCGCGGCAACATCCTGGTGCCCGAAGGCGGGCAGGGCAGCGTGGCCATCCTGCAGCAGTCCGACGGCGTGCTGCTGCAGGAGCTGCCGTTCTCGATCGAGCTCAAGAAATTCATCGTCGACTATTACTCGACGGGCATGCCCAAGCTCTTTGCGAGCGAGGTCGTGCTGCATGACCGCGAGACCGGCGTGCAGGTGCCGGCGCGCATCGAGGTGAACCACCCGGCGAGCTACAAGGGCGTCGAAATCTACCAGTCGAGCTTCGACGACGGCGGCTCCAAGGTGAAGCTCAAGGCCGTGCCGATGGCGGCCGCGGCCAAGCCCTTCGACGTTGAAGGCGTCATTGGCGGGCCGAGCACCGAAATCACCAACGGCAAAGAAAAGCTCACGCTCGAATACGCGGCGCTTCGGGTGATCAACGTCGAGAACTTTGCCGATGGCGGCGCCATGGGCAGCGGTGCCGATGTCCGCAAAGTCGACCTGCGACACGACATCGAATCGCGCCTGGGCGCTGCCAACAAGACCAGCAAGCCGAAGGTGCTGCGCAACATCGGTCCGAGCATCGGCTACAAGCTGCGCGACGCCGCTGGCCAGGCGCGCGAGTATCAAAACTACATGGTGCCCGTGGACACCGGCGACGGCCAGCCGGTGTTCCTGCTAGGTATGCGAGAGAAGCCCGAGGAGCCGTTCCGCTACCTCCGCGTGCCTGCCGACGACCAGGGCTCCATGGACAGTTTCGTGCGCATGCGTACCGCGCTGGCCGACGCCGACACCCGCACCCGGGCCGTCGAGCGCTACGTCGCGAGGGCCGTGGACCCGAAGCGGCCTGAAATGGCCGAGCAATTGCGCGTGTCGGCGGCGCGTGCGCTGGCTTTGTTTGCCGGCAGCGAGCGCGCCAAGGCTGACGCCGCCACGAAGGGCGGCTGGCAGGCCATCGCGGAATTCATGGAAGCCAACGTGCCCGAAGCCGAGCGCGAGCGCGCCGGCGCCGTGCTGGTGCGTATCCTCAACGACGTGCTGTTCGAGGTGCTCAACCTGAGCCGCGAGGGCGCCGGGCTGGCGGCGCTGCCAAGCGACCAGAAGTCGCAGGCTTTCCTGACCCAGGCGGTGCTGGCCATCAGCGACGCGTATTTCTATCCGGCGCCCGTCGCCATGATGATGACCGACTTCACCCAGGTGCAGGCCAGCGTGTTCCAGGTGGCGCGCGCGCCAGGCAAGAACGTGGTCTATCTGGGCTGCCTGTTGCTGATCATCGGTATTTTTGCCATGCTGTACGTGCGCGAGCGACGGCTCTGGGTGTGGCTGACACCCCATGGCGAGAGCGCCGGAGACAGCACCACCGCCGCCACGATGGCGTTCTCGGTCAACCGCAAGACCATGGACAGCGATCGCGAGTTCGAGCACCTCAAGCACAAGCTGCTTGCGCTCAAGAAAGAAGGACAGGCCACGCCATGAACACCACCACCCTCACGCTCCACGAAAGCTGGCTTTCGCGCCGCAACCTTTTCGACTGGATGTTTGCTGCGCTGGTGCTGGCAGGCGGCCTCTTCGCCTTCGCCCGGTACGCGGGCTCGATGGACTACTACGAGAAGCCCATCCTTGCCGCCGCGATCGTCTCGGTCATTGCCATCGGCTGGTTCTGGCGTCCGCTGCGGGTGCTGGCCATCGTGGTGGGCGCGGCCTCGCTGCTGGCCATCGCGTCCTACCAGGGCGACCTGGCGCGTGCGGACACGGTGTTCTGGCTCAAGTACTTCCTGTCGAGCCAGTCGGCCATCCTGTGGATGAGCGTTCTGTTCTTCATGAGCACGCTGTTCTACTGGTTCGGTTTCTTCGGCGGCAAGCAGGGCGACACTTTCGACATGATCGGCTCCCGCCTCGCCTGGGCGGCCGTCGCCATGGCGCTCACCGGCACCATGGTGCGCTGGTACGAGAGCCACCTGCTCGGGCCGGACATCGGCCATATCCCGGTCAGCAACCTGTATGAAGTGTTCGTGCTGTTCTGCTGGCTCACGACGGCCTTCTATCTCTACTTCGAATCGCGCTACGGCACGCGCACCCTCGGCGCCTTCGTCATGCTGGTGGTGAGCGCAGCGGTCGGCTTTCTGCTCTGGTACACGCTGGTGCGCAATGCGCACGAGATCCAGCCGCTGGTGCCGGCGCTGCAGAGCTGGTGGATGAAGCTGCACGTGCCTGCCAACTTCATCGGCTATGGCACGTTCGCGCTCGCGGCCATGGTGGCCTTCGCCTATCTCATCAAGGAACAGGCGGCGGAGACGCGCTGGTACAAGCTCACGCCGATATGGCTCCTGGGCGTGGCGCTGTGCTTTGTGCCGGTGGCGTTCCGCCAGCGCGTGCAGGAGGCCGGCGGCAGCTACTGGGTGATCTACGCGGGCATTTCCGCACTGATTGCCGCGGGCATCCTGCTCGGCCGCAAGCGCATTGCCGCCAGGCTGCCCGACAACGAAGTGCTCGACGACGTGATGTACAAGTCGATCACGGTGGGCTTCGCGTTCTTCACCATTGCCACCGTGCTAGGCGCCCTCTGGGCGGCCGACGCCTGGGGCGGCTACTGGAGCTGGGACCCGAAGGAAACCTGGGCCCTGATCGTCTGGCTCAACTATGCGGCCTGGCTGCACATGCGGCTGGTCAAGGGTTTGCGCGGCACCGTGGCGGCATGGTGGGCGCTGGGCGGCCTGGCCGTGACCACCTTTGCGTTCCTGGGCGTGAATATGTTCCTGAGCGGGCTGCACAGCTACGGCACCTTGTAGTGCGGGCGGCCGTCTTTTCGCGAAGAATTGAATCCACGCGCTGCCGTTGCGCGTAACCGAAGCAGCGGATTCCGCGAACTACCCTCTGAACAACGATTCACGCGAAAGGCCATCACCATGTCGTTCCATTCCCGCCCAGAGGGTCGCAACAGCGGTTTCATTCATCCGCTCTCGAGCGAGATCACGCCGCGCGCCGTCTACGAAGGCCGGCGCGACCTGCTGAAGCTGATGGCCGGCGGCGCCGCCGGCGCCGCGCTCGCCAGCTTTGCCGGCCGCGAGGCCTTTGCCCAGGCCACGGGCCCGCACAAGCTGGCGTTGCTTCCGGGCGCCAAGTCCAACGTGCCGGGTGCGCAGACCATGGAAAAGCTCACCGAGTACAAGGACGCGACGAGCTACAACAACTTCTACGAGTTCGGCACCGACAAGGGAGATCCGGTCAAGAACGCCGGCACGCTCAAGACCCGTCCCTGGAACGTGGAAGTCGAAGGCCTGGTCAAGAAGCCCGGCAAGTACGGCATCGAAGACCTGCTGAAGCTCAGCGCGCAGGAAGAGCGCATCTATCGCCTGCGCTGCGTCGAAGGCTGGTCCATGGTCATCCCGTGGGTGGGCTACTCGCTGGCCGAGCTCATCAAGAAGGTCGAGCCGCAGGGCAACGCCAAGTATGTGGAGTTCGTGACGCTGGCCGATCCCAAGACCATGCCCTTCGTGGGTTCGCGCGTGCTCGATTGGCCCTACACCGAAGGCCTGCGCATGGACGAAGCCATGCATCCGCTCACGCTGCTGGCTTTCGGCATGTACGGTGAAGTGCTGCCCAACCAGAACGGCGCGCCGGTGCGCATCGTGGTGCCCTGGAAATACGGCTTCAAGTCGGCCAAGTCGATCGTGAAGATTCGCTTCGTCGAAAAAGAGCCGAGCACGGCATGGAACAAGGCCGCAGCGCAGGAATACGGCTTCTATTCGAACGTCAACCCGAACGTCGATCACCCACGCTGGAGCCAGGCCACCGAGCGCCGCATCGGCGACGGCGGGGGCCTGTTCGCCAAGCGCAACAAGACGCTGATGTTCAACGGCTACGAAGCCCAGGTCGGCCAGCTGTATGCGGGCATGGACCTGAAGAAGAACTACTGAGCCCGCGGCGCCGTCCGGCCTTTGCCTCATGAACAAGCTGCTCATGCATCCGGCGGCCAAGCCGGTCATTTTTCTTTTGTGCCTGCTGCCGTTCGCGCGGCTGACCTACGGCGCATTCACCGACGGGCTGGGCGCCAACCCGGCCGAATTCCTGATTCGCGCCACGGGTGACTGGACCTTGCGCTTCATCTGCATCGTGCTGGCGGTGACGCCGCTGCGCGTTATCTTCAAGGCCAATGCGCTCGCGCGCTTTCGCCGCATGCTGGGCCTGTTCGCGTATTTCTACGTCGTGCTGCACCTGCTTTGCTACAGCTGGTTCGACATGGGCTTCGAGTGGGCCGACATTGCCAAGGACATTGCCAAGCGGCCGTTCATCCTGGTGGGGTTCTCGGCCTTCTTGCTGCTGACGCCGCTGGCCGCCACCTCGTTCAACCGCGCCATCAAGGCGATGGGCGCCAAGCGCTGGCAGATGCTGCACAAGCTGGTCTATCTGATTTCCGGCCTCGGCTTGCTGCACTTCTTCTGGATGCGCGCGGGCAAGAACAACTTTGCCGAGGTGTTCGTCTACGCCGCGATCATTGCGGTGCTGCTCGGGTGGCGCGTGTGGAACTACGCGAGCAAGCGCAAGCCGAAGGCGTCCGCGGGTGTGCGCGGCGGCAGCGAGAAGCCGCTGCGCAGCCCCGGCTGACCGGCGCCGTATCAGCCCTCGACCTGCTCGCTGCGCAGCTGGTCTTCCATCGTCTCGCGGCGGCGGATCAGCGTGGCGCGCTGGCCGCTCACCAGCACTTCGGCGGCCCGGCCGCGCGTGTTGTAGTTGCTGGACATGCTCATGCAATAGGCACCGGCCGACAGCACGGCCAGCAGGTCGCCGGCGACCACGTTGAGCGCACGGTCGCGGCCGATCCAGTCGCCGCTTTCGCAGACCGGGCCCACCACGTCGTAGGTGGTGGCACTGCCGGCGCGGATTCGAAGCGGGACGATCTTCTGGAACGCCTGGTACATCGCGGGGCGAGGCAGGTCGTTCATGGCCGCGTCGACGATGCAGAAATTCTTGTCTTCACCGGGCTTGGTGTAGAGCACTTCGGTCACGCACACGCCCGCGTTGCCGACCAGCGAACGGCCGGGTTCGATGACGAGCTTGCGCTGGCCGAAGCCGCGGGCATCGAGCCGAGCGAGCAGCTGCTGCCAGAGCGCATCGGCCTTGGGCGGCACTTCGCCGTTGTAGTCGATGCCCAGGCCGCCGCCGAAGTCCAGGTGATGGATTGGCACGCCTGCCGCCTCGATGGCCTCGACCAGGTCGAGTATCCGGTCGCATGCATCGAGGTAGGGCGAGGCTTCGGTGATCTGCGAGCCGATGTGGCAGTCGATGCCGACCACCTCGAGTCCCGGCAGCCTGGCGGCATGGCGATAGGCCTCGACTGCGCGGTCGTGCGCAATGCCGAATTTGTTGCCTTTGAGGCCGGTGGAAATATAGGGGTGCGTCTTCGGATCGACATTCGGATTGATGCGGATGCTGATTGGCGCGCGGCGCCCTTCGGCCATCGCCACCTCATTGAGCACGTCGAGTTCGGCTTCGCTTTCCACGTTGAAGCAGGCGATGCCCGCCGCGAGCGCCTGCCGCATTTCGGCGCGGGTCTTGCCCACGCCCGAGAAGATGATCTTCGACGGATTCGCGCCTACCGCCAGCACGCGCGACAGTTCGCCGCCCGACACGATGTCGAAGCCGCAGCCGGCCTCGGCGAAAACGCGCAGCACGCCGAGTGACGAGTTCGCCTTCATCGCATAGCAGATGAGGGCGTCGCGGCCTTCGAAGCCGCGCTGGTAGGCGGCCAGGGCATCGAGCATCCATTGCTTGGAATAGACAAACAGGGGTGTGCCGTGTTCGCGGGCCAGGGCTTCCAGGCTCAGGCCTTCGACCTGGAGCGCGTCGTCGCGATGCGCGACATGGGGATGGCCGGGCAGGGGAGAAGCGTTCGTCGTCATTGCCGGGGCGCTCCGCTGCCGGTGGTGGCGCCAGTGCCCGGCGCCGGCGCGCTGCTGGCTGCGGCAGGCTTGGGCGCTGCTGCATCGGCGTCGGAGCCGGAGTTGGCGCGAGGCCCGCCCGGTGTGAGCAGCTGAGGCAAGGTGGCGCGCTGGGCAGCTGCCGGATCGGTGGGCAGGTAGAGCGGCCCGCGCTGCCCACAGGCAGCCAGACCGCCCGCTGCGGCAGCGAGGCAGACCATGAGCGCAGCGCGGCTGGGGGGGCTCACTAGAATTTGACGAACATTCAACATAGCGAAATTGTAATGACCGACTCCGAATACATGGACCGCGCCGAAGCGGCCCTTGCCGCCATCGAGCGTGGCTGCGACCGTATCAACGACACGACGGACGCCGATATCGACAACCAGCGCGTCGGCGGGATGATCACGATTTCATTCAAGAACGGCAGCCAGCTGATCGTGAATCTGCAGAAGCCCCTGCAGGAAATCTGGCTTGCCGCGCGTTCCGGCGGCTACCACTACAGGTACGACGGCAAGGCCTGGGTGGACACCAAGACCGGCGAAGAATTCTTTGGCAACCTGTCCCGCGAAGCGAGCTTGCAGGCCGGGCAGCCGCTGGAGTTTGCGGCCGCCTGAACCGCCGCCGTCTGCTTTAGCTTCAGTTCCTGAACAGGTCGAGGATGCGGTTGCGTTCTTCCGGTGGCGGGGGCGGGCTCACCGGAACGCCGCTCAAGGCTTCGGCCGGCTGCGTGGCCGCGCTGTCCACACCCAGGCTGGCAACGCCGCGGCCCGGCGCATAGTCGTCGTAGTACCACTCGCCGCCCACGCTCACGACGCCCTGCGGCGGCGTGGCCGACAGCTCGGTCACGGGGACGCCCTTGATGGCCGTTTCCATGTAGTTGATCCAGATCGGCAGGCTCAGGCCGCCGCCGGTTTCGCGGTCGCCGAGGTTCCGCGGTGTGTCGTAGCCGATCCACGAGATGGCGGTCATCGTGGGCTGGAAACCGGCGAACCAGGCATCGAGCGAGTCGTTGGTGGTGCCGGTCTTGCCGTACAGGTCGGTGCGCTTCAGCATGGCCTGTGCCTTGGCTGCGGTGCCGGCGCGCGTCACGGATTGCAGCAGCGTGTCCATGATGAAGGCGTTGCGCTGGGGAATGGCGCGGATCGTCTCGTTGAGCAGCGGCGGCTGCTTGTCGACCAGCACCTTGTCCTTGTGGTCGGTGATGCGGGTCACGAGATACGGGTTGACGCGGTAGCCGCCATTGGCGAACACCGAATAGCCCACGGCCATCTGCATTGGCGTGACCGAGCCCGCACCCAGCGCCATGGGCAGGTAGGCGGGGTGCTTGTCCTTGTCGAAGCCGAAGTTGGTGATCCAGTCTTGCGCATAGCGCGTGCCGATCGATTGGAGGATGCGGATCGACACCAGGTTCTTGGACTTCATCAGTGCGGTACGCATCGACATCGGGCCGTCGTAACCGCCACCGTAGTTCTTGGGCTCCCAGGGTTGGCCGCCGGTCGTCCCGGCGTCGAAGAAGAGCGGCCCGTCGTTGATGACCGTCGACGGCGTGAAGCCCTTCTCGAGCGCCGCCGAGTAGATGAACGGCTTGAAGCTGGAGCCCGGCTGGCGCCAGGCCTGCGTGACGTGGTTGAACTTGTTCTTGCCGAAGTCGAAGCCGCCCACCAGTGCCTTGATGGCGCCGTCGCGCGGATCCATGGCGACAAAAGCACCTTCCACCTCGGGCAGCTGGGTGATCTCCCAGGTGTTCTTGGGCGTCTTCACCACGCGGATCACTGCGCCGCGGCGTATCTTGATGTTGGGGGGCGCCTTGTCGGAAAGGCCGGACTGCGCGGGCTTGAGACCCTCGCCCGTGATCTGCACCGGATCGCCGTTGCCGCGCACGGCCGATATTTCCTTGGCATTGGCCTTGAGCACCACGGCCGCCATCACGTCGCCGTTGTCGGGGTGGTCGGCCAGCGCGTCGTCCACGGCTTCGTCCAGATCCTTGGGGTCGTTGGGCAGGTCGACGAACTTTTCGGGGCCGCGATAGATCTGGCGCCGTTCGTAGTCCATGATGCCCTTGCGCAGCGCTTTGTAGGCGGCCGCCTGGTCCGCGGCCACCAGCGAGGTGTAGACCTTGAGTCCCCGCGTGTAGGTGCTGTCTCCATACTGCGCATACATCAGCTGGCGCACGGTCTCGGCCACGTACTCGGCATGCAGGCGGTTCGGGTCGGCGGCATCGCGTAGGTGCAGTTCTTCCTTCTTGGCTTCGGCCGCCTGCTCGGCGGTGATGAAGCCGGCGTCCTGCATGCGGTCGATCACGTAGAACTGGCGTCCGCGGGCGCGCTGCGGATTGTTGACCGGGTTGTTGGCGCCCGGTGCCTTCGGCAGGCCCGCCAGCATGGCGGCCTGGGCAATGGAGAGCTCCTGCAGGGGCTTGCCGAAATACGCCTCCGAGGCGGCGGCAAAACCGTAGGCGCGATTGCCGAGATAGATCTGGTTCAGGTAGATCTCGAAGATCTGGTCCTTGGTGAGAAGGTGCTCCAGCTTGAAAGTGAGCAGCACCTCGTAGATCTTGCGGGTCAGTGTTTTTTCGGAGCTCAGGTAGACGTTGCGCGCCACCTGCATCGTGATGGTCGATGCGCCTTGGCTCTTCACGCGGTTCATGTTGGCCAAGCCCGCGCGCACCATGCCCTTGTAGTCGACGCCTCCATGGTCATAGAAGCGCGTGTCTTCGGCCGCGAGCACCGCATCCTTCACGACCTTGGGAATGGCCGCGATCGGGGTCAGGTTGCGGCGTTCTTCGCCGAATTCGCCGATCAGGATGCCTTCGGCCGAAAAAACCCGCAGCGGCAGCTTGGGGCGGTAGTCCGACAGCTCCGAAATGTCCGGGAGGTTGGGGTAGGCCACGGCCAAGGCCACGGCAATCACGCAGAGGATCGCCAGGATGCCGGCCGCGGCAATGCCGAAGCCCCACACGACGAAGCGCAGAAGCCATTTCAGCCAGGCTGGGTGTGCGGATGGAGGGGTCTTGGCTGGCCCTTTGGGGCGTGAGGTTTCTTGCATGTGGGCCCGGAGAGTCACCGCACATTATAAAAAGCCGCCCCTTGCCGCGCGAGGAAGTTCCGTGCATCGTTGCGGGCTAAACCAAAAGTTACTGAATGTGGCTGCAGCGTCAGCTTTTGACAACGGTCCCGGGGTTTGCCGGGTTGGGACGCTTGGTTGCTGGTACGGCTGCTGCTAGCATGCAACCGAACGCACTTTTTTCGATTAGTTACAAATGCAGGGGTAAAGGGACCTAACTTGGCTGCTTTCGGATCATTGTTTCGCCGTCAGAACGCTCCCATGCTCGGCTTGGACGTCAGTTCGTCCAGCGTCAAGCTGGTCGAGCTCGGCCGTGAAGCCAGCGGCAAGCTGGTTCTGGAGCGCTGTGCGATCGAGCCCCTGGAAAGAGGCTGGATCACCGACGGCAACGTCGAGAAGTTCGACGAAGTGGCCGAAGCCGTACGCCGCGTTGTGCGCAAGAGCGGTACCCGCACGCGCAACGTGGCACTGGCGCTGCCCCCTTCGGCCGTCATCACCAAGAAGATCATTCTTCCGGGTGGCATGAGCGAGCAGGAGCTCGAAATCCAGGTCGAATCGGAAGCCAATCAATACATTCCATTCTCGCTGGACGAAGTCAGCCTGGATTTTTGCGTGACCGGACAGAGCACCGCCTCTGCCGGCGACGTCGAAGTGCTGATTGCGGCCTCGCGCAAGGAAAAGGTCCAGGACCGCGAAGGCTTGGCTGAAGCAGCGGGCCTCAAGGCGGTGATTCTCGACGTCGAGTCCTATGCTTCCCGGCTGGCAACCGCTCGCCTGATCGAGCAACTGCCGGGCAAGGGCGTCGATGCCGTTGTCGCGCTGTTCGAAGTGGGTGCTTTCACCACCAGCATGCAGGTGCTGCGCAACCAGGAGGTGCTGTACGACCGCGACCAGGCCTTCGGCGGTGCCCAGCTGACGCAGCTGATCGTGCGTCAATATGGTTTTTCCGCCGAAGAGGCCGAAGCCAAGAAGCGCAGCGGCGACCTGCCGGACGACTACGGCTCCGGCGTCCTCAGACCCTTCGTGGAAAGCATCGCGCAGGAAATTGCCCGCGCGCTGCAGTTCTTCTTCACGAGCACGCCGCACAACCGTGTGGACTACGTGCTGCTCGCTGGAGGATCGGCCTCGCTGCCGAGCCTGACCAGCGCCGTCACGCGCCAGACTTCGTTCGCCTGTTCGCTCGTGAACCCGTTCGATGGCATGGAATTGGGCGCGAACATTCGCGAGAAGAAGGTGCGGCGTGAAGCGCCTTCCTATCTGACCTCCTGCGGTCTGGCCATGCGGAGGTTCGTGCAGTGATCCTCATCAACTTGCTTCCGCACCGCGAGGCCGCACGCAAGCGGCGCCGCGAGGCGTTCTACGGCACGCTCGGCGCTGCCGCGGTGCTGGGCCTGCTGATCGCCGGCCTGGCCTTTCTCTGGTTCGAGGCGCAAATCTCGGCCCAGCAAGCCAAGAACACTTTCCTCAAGACCGAGATCACCAAGCTCGACGCCGAGATCAAGGAGATCTCGACACTGCAGGACGAAATCGCAGCGCTGCGCGCGCGCCAGCAGGCGGTCGAGGATCTTCAGGGCGACCGCAACCTGCCGGTGCATCTGCTGAACGAACTGGTCCGGCAACTGCCCGACGGCGTGTATCTCACCAGCATGAAACAGGACAACCAGACGGTCACGCTGCAGGGCATGGCCCAGTCGAACGAGCGCGTGTCGGAACTGCTGCGCAACCTGGGCAACAACAGCCCTTGGCTGGTCAAGCCTGAGCTGGTCGAAATCACTTCGGCGACGGTGAGCTTGAGCCAGCGCGATCAGCGCCGGGTGGCCAACTTCACGATGCGCATCGGCCTTAAGCGGCCGACGGACGCGCAGAAGGCGGCGGCCGACAAGGCGCTGGCCGCAGCGGCGCAAGTCAAGGGGTAGACGGATCATGGCAAGCAATCGCCCCTCCCAGAAAATCGACGTTGCCGCGGCACTGCGCGGCCTCGGCGACCAATTCCGCAACCTCAACCCCAACGATCCGGCCAGCTGGCCGCCCGTGCCCCGCTATGCGCTGTGCCTGGCGGTGACCGCGATGGTGCTGGTGGGGCTGTGGTTCGTATGGCTGACCAATTCGAACGACGAGCTCGAGAGCGAGCGCGCGAAGGAGGTCACTCTCCGCGCCGACTACCAGAAGAAGGTGGCGCTGGCCGCCAACCTCGACCTCTTGAAGAAGCAGCGCGAGCAGGTGCAGCAGTACGTGACGCTGCTGGAGAAGCAACTGCCCAGCAAGGCCGAAATGGACGCCTTGCTGTCCGACATCAATCAGGCCGGCCTCGGCCGCAGCCTGCAATTCGAACTGTTCCGTCCGGGGCAGGTTTCGGTGAAGGATTACTACGCGGAACTGCCGATCGCCGTGCGCGTCACAGGGCGCTACCACGACATCGGTTCCTTTGCGGCCGACGTTGCAAGCCTCTCGCGCATCGTGACGCTGAACAACCTCACGATCGTTCCGCAAAAAGACAAGGACGGCACTCTGACGATGGATGCCACGGCCCGCACCTACCGCTATCTCGATGACGAAGAGCGGGCGGCCCAGAAACGCGCCGCGGCGCCGAAGGCGAAGAAATGAGGACGACCGCCAAACTCCTGTGGGTGGTCGCGGCCTCCCTCGGCCTGAGCGCGTGCGCCGATTCGGAGCAGGAAGACCTGCGCCGCTGGATGGTCGAGCAGCGCGCCCAGGTGAAGCCCAATGTGCCGCCGATCACGGAACCCAAGAAATTCACGCCACAGGCCTATACCGAAGGTTCGGCGTTCGAGCCGTTCAACCTGCTGAAGCTGACCCAGGCGCTGCGCCGGGATTCGAACCAGCCCAGCACGTCCGAACTGATCGCGCCCGAACTCGTGCGCCGCAAGGAGCCGCTCGAAGCTTTCCCGCTCGACGCCATGGCCATGGTGGGCAGCATGAATCGCAATGGCCAGCCGGTGGCGCTGGTGCGCGTAGACAAGCTGCTCTACAAGGTTCGCGTCGGCGAGTACCTGGGGCTCAACTACGGGCGCATCACCCGTATCAACGAAACCGAAGTCGCCTTGCGTGAGATCGTGCAAGACGCCGCCGGTGAATGGATCGAACGCGTGGCGACATTGCAGCTGCAAGAGAGTGCGAAGAAATGAATCACAAAAAATCAACGATGGCACAGCGGCTGCGGGCTGCCGGGCTCGGTCTCCTGGCATTCGGCGCGTTTGCGCTGGCCCATGCGCAAAACGCCATCGAAGCGGTGACCAGTTCGACGCAATCCGGCGCCGAGGTGATCCGCATCGACCTCGCGCAGCCGCTCACCGCCGTTCCGACCGGCTTTGCCGTCCAGACGCCGGCGCGCATTGCGCTTGATTTCCCCGGCGTGACCAACGCCATCGGCCGTTCCGCCATCGAGGTGAACCAGGGCAACCTGCGTTCGGTCAACGTGGTCCAGGCGGGCGAACGCAGCCGCGTGGTACTGAACCTGAAGCAGGCCACCGCCTACAAGGCCGAGATCCAGGGCAAGTCGCTGCTGGTAATTCTCGAGCCCGTGGCCGGCGCTGCGCTCGCAACCTCCACGCCCACTGTCTTTGCGGAAAACCGCAACCGCGACACCCTGCCGCTGCGCGATGTCGACTTCCGCATGGGATCCGACAACACCGGCCGCGTGATCGTCGATTTGCCGAACAACCAGGTCGGCGTGGACGTGCGCCAGCAGGGCAAGAACCTCGTCGTGGAGTTCACCAAGTCGACCCTGCCGGAAGGGCTTCGCCGCCGGCTCGACGTTGCCGACTTCAACACGCCGGTCCAACTGATCACCTCGCAGCAGTCGGGTGACCGCGTGCGCATGACGATCGAGGCCAAGGGCGACTGGGAGCACAGTGCCTACCAGAGCGAGAACCAGTTTGTGGTCGAAGTCCGCGCCCGCAAGGTGGACCCGTCCAAGCTGACACAGGGTGTCGGCTACAACGGCGAAAAGCTCTCGCTGAACTTCCAGAACATCGAGATCCGTTCGCTGCTCCAGGTGATTGCAGACTTTACGAACTTCAACATCGTGACCTCCGACTCGGTGACCGGCGCGCTGACGCTGCGGCTCAAGGACGTGCCTTGGGACCAGGCGCTCGACATCATCATGCAGGCCAAGAACCTGGGCATGCGCAAAAACGGCAGCGTGCTTTGGATCGCGCCCAAGGATGAAATCAACGCCAAGGAAAAGCTCGATTTCGAGGCCAAGGCCGCGATCGAGAACCTGGAGCCCGTGCGCACCCAGTCTTTCCAGCTCAACTACACCAAGGCGATTGCCATTGCGCAAGGCCTGACCGGCACCGGCGCCTCGTCCGGCGGCGGTGGCGGCTCCGGCACCACCACCCGCATCCTGAGCCCGCGCGGCAGCGTGATCGCGGAGGCGCGCACCAACCAACTGTTCGTGTCGGACATTCCGTCGCGCCTGGCGCAAGTGGCCGAACTGATCCAGAAGCTCGACGTCCCCGTTCGCCAGGTGCTGATCGAAGCCCGGATCGTGGAAGCGTCGGACACCTTCGGCAAGTCGCTCGGTGTGCGGCTGGGCGGCGGCATCGCCGGCGAGCGCTTCGCCTCTTCGGCGGGCAACCGGGCCTTCGCCAACCTGGGCATGATGCCGACCGTGACGTCGGGCACCAATGGCAGCGGAAACACCGCCACCACGACCTGGACCAACTCCAACTTCATCAACCTGCCTGCTGGCGATGCCGGCGGAACGGGCAACGCGGCGGGCGCCTTCGCGATCTCGCTCTTCAATTCGAGCTTCTCGCGCATGCTGAACCTCGAAATCTCGGCGCTGGAAGCCGACGGCAAGGGCAAGCTGGTGTCCAGCCCCCGCGTCATCACGGCCGACCAGACCAAGGCGCTGATCGAGCAGGGCGAAGAAATTCCCTACCAGCAGGCCACGTCCAGCGGCGCAACCTCCATCTCGTTCCGCAAGGCGGTCCTGAAGCTCGAAGTCACGCCGCAGATCACGCCCGAAGGCAACATCATCCTCACGCTGGACGTGAGCAAGGATGCCCGCGGCGTCAACACCTCGGCAGGCCCGGCCATCAACACCAAGCACGTGCAGACCGAAGTGCTGGTCGAGAACGGCGGCACGGTCGTCATCGGTGGTATCTTCGAACTCACCGAAACCAATGACGAATCGCGCGTGCCGGTGCTGGGTGAAGTGCCCTACCTGGGTGCACTGTTCCGCAAGCGCGAACGCGTTGCCAACAAGACCGAAATGCTCGTCTTTATCACTCCGAAGATGATTACCGACCGCAACGCCGCGCGCTGACGCGCGGGCGTAGCAGCCACCGCGTGGCGGTCGCACTCGTCGGGTTGCCCGGCGCCGGCAAATCTGCAGTGGGCCGGCGCCTTGGCGCGCGCCTGGACCTTCCCTTCGTCGACACCGACCACGTCGTCGAGCAGCGCATCGGCTGCTCGATCCGCGATTATTTCGAACGCGAAGGCGAAACCGCCTTCCGCGATCTCGAAGAGACCGTCATCGCCGACCTTGCAGCGCTTCCTCACGGCGTGCTGGCCACCGGCGGCGGCGCGGTCTTGCGGGAGGCCAACCGCAGGCAGCTGCGGGACCATTTCCACGTGATCTACCTGCGTTCCTCGCCCGAAGACCTGTTCCGGCGCCTGCGCCACGACGTCAAGCGGCCGCTTCTGCAGGTGGCCGATCCACTGGGCCGCCTGCGTGAACTGCACGACGCCCGCGATCCGCTCTATCGCGAAACGGCCCATGACGTGGTCGATACCGGGCGCCCATCGATTGCCATGCTGGTGAACATCATCGTGATGCAGCTGGAGCTTGCCGGCATCGTCGCCCCCGGATCGCGGCCGGAAGAGCCCACGGCCTGAACCTGCCGGGCCGCAGCGCCTAAACTCGCTGCCATGTCATTGCCCGCACCCTCCGCATTGCCCGAACGCGTCGATATCCACCTTGGCGAGCGCAGCTACCCGATCCTCATCGGCGCCGGCCTCCTGGGCGATCCCCAGAGCTATGCCGGCGCTCCGGCCGCCGCCAGCGCGCTGATCGTCAGCAACACCACCGTGGCGCCGCTCTATGCCAAGGCCCTGCGCGCCGCGCTGGCCGGCCGCTTCCGCAGCGTGCACATGCTGGAGCTGCCCGACGGCGAAGTGCACAAGAACCTGCAGACGCTCAACTTGATCTTCGACGCCTTGCTTGGCCACGGCAGCGACCGCAAGACCGTGATGTTTGCGCTGGGAGGGGGGGTCGTCGGCGACATGACGGGCTTCGCCGCCGCCAGCTACATGCGCGGCGTACCCTTCGTGCAGGTGCCGACCACGCTGCTGGCGCAGGTCGATTCGTCGGTGGGCGGCAAGACGGCCATCAACCACCCACTCGGCAAGAACATGATCGGCGCGTTCTATCAGCCGCAGCTCGTGGTGTGCGACCTGGGCACGCTGCAGACGCTGCCGCCGCGCGAGCTGAGCGCGGGCCTGGCCGAAATCATCAAGTACGGGCCCATCTACGACATGGCCTTTTTCGACTGGATCGAGGCGAATGTCGATGCGCTCGTGGCGCGCGACCCCGCCGCGCTGGCGCACGCGGTCAAGCGCAGCTGCGAGATCAAGGCGCTGGTGGTGGGACAGGACGAGCGGGAGGCCGGCCTGCGCGCCATCCTGAACTTCGGCCATACCTTCGGCCATGCCATCGAGTCGGGCCTCGGCTACGGCGAATGGCTGCACGGCGAAGCCGTAGGCTGCGGCATGGTCATGGCGGCGCACCTGTCGCAGCGGCTGGGCGGCGTGGACGCAGCGTTCGTCGAGCGGCTCACGCGGCTGATCCAGCGTGCCGGCTTGCCGGTCGAAGGCCCGGCCCTGGGCGCCGACCGCTACCTCGAGTTGATGCGGGTCGACAAAAAATCAGAAGCCGGCGAGATCCGCTTCGTGGTGATCGACAAGCCAGGGTCTGCGGCGGTCAGCACCGCGCCGGATGCGCTCGTGCGCGAAGTGCTCGCGCGGTGCTGCCGCGCGGAATGAGCGCAGCGCCGAGGGTGCGCCAATGAGTCTCGCGGCTTATGCCTGCCATCCCGCGCAGTCGCGCGGAAGGCGCCATCTCGAGCCGCCCGCACCCACGCGCGATGCCTTCCAGCGCGATCGCGACCGGATCGTGCATTCCACGGCGTTCCGGCGGCTGGTCTACAAGACTCAGGTTTTTCTGAACCACGAAGGCGACCTGTTCCGCACGCGGCTCACGCATTCGCTGGAAGTCGCGCAGCTGGGCCGCTCCGTCGCACGGGCCTTGCGCATCAACGAAGACCTGGTCGAAGCCATTGCGCTCGCGCACGATCTCGGCCACACGCCGTTTGGCCATGCCGGGCAGGATGCGTTGAATGCCTGCATGGAAGACCACGGGGGCTTCGAGCACAACCTGCAAAGCCTGCGCGTGGTGGACGCGCTCGAACTGCGCTATCCGCAATACGACGGCCTGAACCTCAGCTTCGAGACCCGCGAGGGCATCCTCAAGCATTGCTCGCGCGCCAATGCCGAGCGCCTGGAGGCCGCCGAGCCCAACGGCGTGGCGCGGCGCTTCCTGGACCGGACGCAGCCGGGGCTCGAGGCACAGCTTTGCAACCTCGCCGACGCCATCGCCTACAACGCGCACGACATCGACGACGGCGTGCGCTCCGGCCTCATCAGCGTCGAGCAGCTCGGCGAGGTAGACCTGTTCGAACGCTACCGCCGCGAAGCGCTCGCCGAGTACCCCCATCTGGAAGGACGGCGCGTGCTCTACGAGACGATCCGCCGCATGCTGAGCGCCCAGGTCTACGACGTGATCGACGCCACCCGCGCGGCAATCGAAGCGGCCGAGCCGGCCGATGCGGACGGGGTGCGCAACTGCCCGCCCCTCGTCGCGTTCAGCGACGCCATGCTGGCGCAGTCCGACGAGCTCAAGCGCTTTTTGTTCCGCAACCTCTACCGGCATCCGCAGGTTGCGCAGACCACCGAGCAGGCGCAGCAGGTGGTGCGGGAGCTTTTTGCTGCCTACCTCGAGCGCCCCGGCGAGATGCCCACCGCCTATGCCGGGCGCCGCGACCGGCACCGCGCGGTGGCCGACTACATCGCCGGCATGACCGACCGGTTTGCCATGCGCGAGCATGAAAGATTGACCGGCCGGCGGGGCATTGCATGAGTGTGCGCCTGGCCGTTCCGAGGGAGCTTGCATCGCAGCCCACCGCGCCGAAGGGGCTCCGGTGAGTGCAACCCCCGTGGCGTCCGCGCGCGTTCCAGCCGCTGCCTTTGCCGTGGTGCTGGGCGGTGTCAGCGCGGCGCTGCACCTCGGCAAGCTCCCGCCTGCAGTGCCGGCGCTGCAGGCTTCGCTCGGCATCGGCCTGGTCGAGGCGGGTTTTCTGCTCTCGCTAGTGCAGGTGGCGAGCATGACGCTGGGGCTTGCGGCCGGTCTCGCGGCCGACACCATCGGCCTGCGCCGCAGCATGCTGGCCGGACTGGCGGTGTTGACAGCGGCCAGCCTCCTTGGCGGTGGCGTGGGCGCCGGCTTCTTCGGCAATGCGCACGCGGTGCAGTGGCTGCTCTTCCTGCGTGCTGTCGAAGGCATCGGCTTTCTCCTCGCGGTCATGCCGGGGCCCGGGCTGATCCGTGCCTTGACCCCGCCGGGCGCCGACAAGGCGGCCCTGGGCGTGTGGGGCGCCTACATGCCGCTGGGCGTGGCGCTCGCGCTGCTGCTGGGGCCGGCCTTGATCGCCTGGGGCGGCTGGGGCGACTGGTGGTGGGCGCTGTCCGCGGTTTCGGCGGGTTCGGCGCTCTGGCTCTGGTCGGCCGTGCCCCCGGACAGGGTTCGCTCCATTCCTCCGGCGAGCAGCGGCATGCCCGGCGGGTGGTGGTCGCGCTTGCGCGCCACGGTTGGCGAGCGCGCCCCCTGGATGGTCGCGTCGAGCTTCGCCGTGTATTCGGCGCAGTGGATGGCGGTGATCGGCTTCCTGCCCGCCATCTACGCCGGCGCGGGGGTGCCGGCGGGCTGGAACGCCGTGCTCACCGCGATCGCAGCCGCGATGAACATCGTGGGCAATCTCGCGGGCGGCCGGTGGCTGCAGCGCGGCGTGGCGCCGGAGCGCCTGCTCCAGTGGGGCTTCGTAACCATGGCGCTGGGTGGCGTGGCGGCATTTGCGCAGGCAGGGCAGGGCGCCGACGCGCTCGGCTTGCCGCCGGCGCTGCGCTATGCCGCGGTCTGCGCGTTTTCGCTGGGCGGCGGCATGGTGCCCGCCACCCTGTTCCTGCTCGGGGTTCGCCTGGCACCGGGGCCTGCCACCGTTTCGACCACGATCGGGCTCATGCAGCAGGCCTCGTCGCTGGGGCAGTTCCTGGCGCCGCCTGCGGTCGCATGGGTGGCTCACCGTGTCGGCGGCTGGCATTGGACCTGGGCGGCCACGTTAGCCTGCTCCCTGGCCGGCATGGCGCTTGCGCGGCGGCTGGGACGAATACGCCTGGCGGCAGAGGTGGCATGACGCGCGAGGCGACAATCGATGCCATCCAGGCCGAAGCAGATACGCGGCGTTGGCTCGAGCGGGCGGTGATCGGGCTCAATCTGTGCCCGTTTGCAAAGGCGGTGCATGTGAAGGCGCACATCCACTATGCCGTGTACATGCCCGCCGACGAAGCCTCCCTCATCGACGCGCTGCTGGCAGAGGCCCATGGACTCGCCGCGCTCGATGCTTCCGTGCGCGACACCACCTTGCTGATAGCACCCAACACCTTGGCGGATTTTCTGGACTTCAACGACTTCACGGCCCGCGCCGAACGCAAGCTGGTCCGGGCGGGTTTCGATGGCGTGTTCCAGCTCGCGAGCTTTCATCCGCAATTCCAGTTCGCAGGGACGGAAAACGGCGACATCACCAATGCCACCAACCGCGCGCCGTATCCCACGCTGCACCTGCTGCGCGAAGCCAGCGTGAGCCGCGCCGTCGAGGCATTTCCCGAGGCTGAAGCCATTTTCGAACGCAACATCGAAACACTCGAAGCCCTGGGGCCCGACGGCTGGGCCGCGCTGGATGTGGGCCCAGGGAGCGCCCGATCATCATGAATGCACAAGCGAACAAGGCGGTGAAGACCGCCAAGGAATCCAAGGCCGAAGCCGAACTGGCAGAGGTCCTGCGTCCGGGGCAGTCCATCGAACTGCTCAAGGAACTGCACATCCTCACGCGTGAGGGCCGGCTCAACCAGGACTCGCGGCGCAAGCTCAAGCAGGTCTACCACCTGTTCCAGTTCATCGAGCAATTGCTGCGCGATCTGCCCGGCGGTGGCGCCGAAGCCACGCTGGCCGATCATGGGGCGGGCAAGTCTTACCTCGGCTTCATCGTCTACGACTTGTTCTTTCGGGCCCGGCAGGGCGGCCACGTCTATGGCATTGAGACGCGCAGCGAACTGGTCGAGAAGTCGCGGGCGTTGGCGCGGCAACTCGGCTTTGACCGCATGTCGTTCCTGAATCTCACGGTGGCCGAATCGGCCCGCGCGAGCGAGCTGCCCGAACGGATCGACGTGGTCACCGCGCTGCATGCCTGCGACACCGCGACCGACGATGCCATTGCGTTCGGGCTGGCCAAGAAGGCGCGCTGCATGGTGCTGGTGCCCTGCTGCCAGGCCGAGGTGGCGGCCTGCCTGCGCGAAACGAAGGCGCTCGCCCTGTCGCGAACGCCGTTGGCCGAGCTCTGGCGCCATCCGCTGCACACGCGCGAGATCGGTAGCCAGCTCACCAACGTGCTGCGCTGCCTGTACCTCGAAGCCAACGGGTACACCGTGACCGTCACCGAACTGGTGGGCTGGGAGCACAGCATGAAGAATGAGCTGATCCTGGCGCGCCACACCGGTCAGCGCAAAGCCGCGGCAGCGGCTCGGCTTGGCGAGCTGCTGTCGCAATTCGGGCTCGACGCATTGGGCGATACGCGGTTTCGCCTGTCCTGAAGTCAACTAGAGCGCGTTCGTTCGATCCACGCCATGGCCCGTCTGCCCCGCCTCACGCTCGCCGACATGCCACACCACGTGATCCAGCGTGGCAACAATCGCCAGGTGATTTTTGTGGATCGCGCGGACCACGAGCGGCTGCTCTCTCTTCTGGCCGAGGCCGCCGCTCGCTTCGGCGTGGCGCTGCATGCCTATGTGCTGATGGACAACCATTTCCATCTGCTGGCAACGCCCACAACCACCACCGGGCTGCCCCAGTTCATGCAGTCGGTGGGACGCAGTTATGTGCGCTATTTCAACGACCGACATGGGCGCAGCGGCACCTTGTGGGAAGGGCGCTACAGGTCGACGCTGATCCAGACCGACCGCTATCTGCTCACCTGCATGGCGTACATCGACTTGAATCCTGTGCGGGCCGGCCTGGTGGCTGATGCGCGCGACTTCCCATGGTCCAGTTACGGGCACTATGCGGGCCTGCGGCACGACAAGCTGCTGACGCCGCACCCGCTGTACTGGGAATTGGGCAACACGCCCTTCGCGCGCGAAGCGGCATATACAGAACTGGTGCGCGCCGGCGTGCGGCAGGCGGACCAGGGCGCGCTCACCGAAGCCACCTTGCGGGGCTGGGCGGCTGGCGATGCCAATTTTCTCGCGTCGTTGCAGAAGTCCACCGAACGCCGCGTGACCAAGACAAAGGCGGGGCGTCCCCCGTCGGCTCCCCGCTCCTGAATACGGAATGCTGCGGTTTGCCGCCGCCTGCCGTGACGCCGTCGCCTCATTTTGAATGTGTCCCTAATTTGGTTCTTGCCGGGGGCCTTGGAATTAAATTGGAATCTGACCCCAAATAAAGTGTTTGGCATTCTTTGTGCATCGCAATATCCTTCTCATCCCTGCGAAAAACTGAAGGAGTGCGCCATGACGACGGCTGCCGAGATCGAACATCTCCAACAACACGGTCTGTATTCCGGTGCCGACGAGCACGATGCCTGCGGCGTCGGCTTCGTGGCGCACATCAAGGGCGAAAAGAGCCATGCCATCGTGCTGCAGGGCCTCAAGATCCTCGAAAACCTGGACCATCGCGGCGCAGTGGGCGCTGACAAGCTCATGGGCGACGGCGCGGGCATCCTGATCCAGCTGCCGGACCACCTGTATCGCGAAGAGATGGCTAAGCAGGGCGTTACGCTGCCGCCGCCTGGCGAATACGGCGTCGGCATGATCTTCCTGCCCAAGGAACACGCGTCCCGCGAAGCGTGCGAACAGGAAATGGAACGCGCCATCAAGGCCGAAGGCCAGGTGCTGCTCGGTTGGCGCGACGTGCCGGTGAACCGCGACATGCCGATGTCGCCCACCGTGCGCGCCAAGGAGCCGCTGCTTCGCCAGGTGTTCATCGGCCGCGGCAATGACGTGATCGTGCAGGATGCCCTGGAGCGCAAGCTCTACGTCATCCGCAAGACCGCCAGCGCCAATATCCAGCGCCTGAAGCTCAAGCACAGCAAGGAATACTACGTTCCCAGCATGTCGAGCCGCACCGTGGTCTACAAGGGCCTTCTGCTCGCCGACCAGGTCGGCACCTACTACCTCGACCTGCAGGACAAGCGCTGCATCTCGGCGCTGGGCCTCGTGCACCAGCGCTTCTCGACCAACACTTTCCCGGAATGGCCGCTGGCCCACCCGTACCGCTATGTCGCCCACAACGGCGAAATCAACACGGTCAAGGGCAACTACAACTGGATGAAGGCGCGTGAAGGCGTGATGTCCTCGCCCGTGCTGGGCGCCGACCTGCAGAAGCTCTATCCCATCAGCTTTGCCAGCCAGTCCGACACCGCCACCTTCGACAACTGCCTCGAACTGCTGACGATGGCCGGCTACCCCATCAGCCAGGCCGTGATGATGATGATCCCAGAGCCCTGGGAGCAGCACGCCACCATGGACCCGCGCCGCCGCGCGTTCTATGAATACCACGCCGCCATGCTCGAGCCGTGGGACGGCCCGGCCTCTATCGTGTTCACCGACGGCCGCCAGATCGGCGCCACGCTCGATCGCAACGGCCTGCGCCCCTCGCGCTACTGCGTGACCGACGACGACCTGGTCATCATGGCGTCGGAATCGGGCGTGCTACCCGTGCCCGAGCAGAAGATCGTGCGCAAATGGCGCCTGCAGCCCGGCAAGATGTTCCTGATCGACCTGGAGCAGGGCCGCATGATCGACGACGAGGAGGTCAAGGCCACCCTCGCCAACAGCAAGCCCTACAAGCAGTGGATCGAGAACCTGCGCATCAAGCTGGACAGCGTGCAGGCCGAGCCCGTTCCCGCGCCCGCGAGCCAGGTGGCCCTGCTGGACCGCCAGCAGGCCTTCGGCTACACACAGGAGGACATCAAGTTCCTGATGAGCCCGATGGCGCAGGCCGGCGAAGAGGGCATCGGCTCCATGGGCAACGACAGCCCGCTGGCCGTGCTCTCGAACAAGAACAAGCCGCTCTACAACTACTTCAAGCAGTTGTTCGCGCAAGTGACCAACCCGCCGATCGACCCGATCCGCGAGGCGATCGTGATGTCGCTGGTGTCCTTCATCGGCCCCAAGCCCAACCTGCTGGACATCAACCAGGTCAACCCCCCGATGCGGCTCGAAGTGAGCCAGCCGATCCTCGACTTTGCCGACATGGCCAAGCTGCGCGACATCGGCAAGTACACCCAGGGCAAGTTCAAGAGCTACGTGCTCGACATCACCTACCCGCTTGCCTGGGGCGACGAAGGCGTCGAGGCCAAGCTGGCCTCGCTGTGCGCCGAGGCGGTGGACGCCATCAAGGGCGGCCACAACATCCTGATCGTGAGCGACCGCGGCGTGAGCCCCACGCAAGTCGCCATTCCCGCCGTGCTGGCGCTCTCGGCCGTGCATCAATACCTGGTCCGCGAGGGCCTGCGCACCACGGCCGGCCTAGTGGTCGAAACCGGCTCGGCGCGCGAAGTGCATCATTTCGGCGTGCTGGCGGGCTACGGTGCCGAAGCCGTGCATCCTTACCTCGCGATGGAAACGCTGGCGGCCATGCATGCGGACCTGCCGGGCGACATGAGCGCGGAAAAGGCGATCTACAACTATGTCAAGGCGATCGGCAAGGGTCTCTCCAAGATCATGTCGAAGATGGGTGTCAGCACCTACATGAGCTACTGCGGCGCTCAGCTGTTCGAGGCCATCGGCCTCAATACCGAGACGGTGAACAAATACTTCACCGGCACCGCGAGCCGTGTCGAGGGCATCGGCGTCTTCGAGATTGCCGAAGAAGCCATCCGCATGCACAAGGCGGCCTTCGGCGACGATCCGATCCTCTCCAACATGCTCGACGCGGGCGGCGAATACGCCTGGCGCACGCGCGGTGAAGAGCACATGTGGACGCCTGACGCCATCGCCAAGCTGCAGCACAGCACGCGCTCCAACAACTGGAACACGTACAAGGAATACGCGCAGCTCATCAACGACCAGAACCGGCGCCATCTCACGTTGCGCGGCCTGTTCGAGTTCAAGCTGGATCCCGCCAAGGCCATTCCGGTGGACGAGGTTGAGCCCGCTGCCGAAATCGTCAAGCGCTTTGCCACCGGCGCGATGTCGCTCGGTTCGATCAGCACCGAGGCGCACTCCACGCTGGCCATTGCCATGAACCGCATCGGCGGCAAGAGCAACACGGGCGAGGGCGGCGAAGACCCGGCGCGTTACCGCAACGAGCTCAAGGGCATCCCGATCAAGCAGGGCGACACGCTCAAGAGCGTGATCGGCGCGGCGAACGTCGAGGTCGACCTGCCGCTGAAGGACGGCGATTCGCTGCGTTCGCGCATCAAGCAGGTGGCTTCGGGCCGCTTCGGCGTCACGGCGGAATACCTGCATTCGGCCGACCAGATCCAGATCAAGATGGCTCAAGGTGCCAAGCCCGGCGAAGGCGGCCAGCTGCCCGGCGGCAAGGTCACCGAATACATCGGCAAGCAGCGCTATGCGGTGCCGGGCGTGGGCCTGATCTCGCCCCCGCCGCACCACGACATCTATTCGATCGAAGACCTGGCGCAGCTGATCCACGACCTGAAGAACGCCGCGCCGCACGCGAGCATCAGTGTGAAGCTGGTGAGTGAAATCGGCGTGGGCACCATTGCGGCCGGCGTGGCCAAGTGCAAAAGCGACCACGTGGTGATCGCGGGCCATGACGGCGGCACGGGCGCTTCGCCCTGGTCGTCCATCAAGCACGCGGGCAGCCCGTGGGAAATCGGCCTCGCTGAAACGCAGCAGACGCTGGTGCTCAACCGCCTGCGCAGCCGCATCCGCGTGCAGGCCGACGGCCAGATGAAGACCGGTCGCGACGTCGCCATCGGCGCGCTGCTGGGTGCTGACGAGTTCGGCTTTGCCACCGCGCCGCTGGTGGTCGAGGGCTGCATCATGATGCGCAAGTGCCACCTGAACACCTGCCCGGTGGGCGTGGCCACGCAAGACCCGATCCTGCGCAAGAAGTTCTCTGGCAAGCCCGAACACGTCGTCAACTACTTCTTCTTCGTTGCGGAAGAAGTGCGCCAGATCATGGCCCAACTCGGCATCCACAAGTTCGACGACCTGATCGGCCGTGCCGACCTGCTCGACATGCGCAAGGGCATCGAGCACTGGAAGGCCTCGGGCCTGGACTTCAGCCGCCTGTTCGCGCTGCCGACCGTGCCGGCCGACGTGCCGCGCTATCACGTGGAGAACCAGGAACACGGGCTCGAGCGTGCGCTCGACGTCAAGCTGATCGAGAAGTCGCGCCCCGCCATCGAGCGCGGCGAGAAGGTGCAGTTCATCGAGGTGGCGCGCAACGTCAACCGTTCGGTGGGCGCCATGCTGTCCGGCGCGTTGACCAAGGTGCATCCGCAAGGCCTGCCCGACGACTCGATCCGCATCCAGCTCGAAGGCACGGGCGGCCAGTCGTTCGGCGCGTTCCTGGCGCGCGGCATCACGCTCTACCTGATCGGCGACGCCAACGACTACACCGGCAAGGGCCTCTCGGGCGGCCGCGTGGTGGTGCGCCCGAGCCTGGACTTCCGGGGCGAGGCCACGCGCAACACCATCGTCGGCAACACCGCGCTCTATGGCGCGACCACCGGCGAAGCCTATCTGTGCGGCGTGGCCGGCGAACGTTTCGCGGTGCGTCTCTCGGGTGCCACGGCAGTCGTCGAAGGCACGGGCGACCATGGCTGCGAATACATGACCGGCGGCACGGTCGCGGTGCTCGGCAAGACGGGCCGCAACTTTGCGGCCGGCATGAGCGGCGGCGTGGCTTTCGTCTATGACGAAGACGGCCAGTTCGCCACCCGCTGCAATCTCTCGATGGTGTCGCTCGACAAGGTGCTGACTTCGGCGGAGCAGCTGGCCAGCATGCACCGCAAGATCTGGCACGGCGGCGAAACCGACGAGGCCCAGCTCAAGAAGCTGCTCGAAGAGCACCACCGCTGGACCGGCAGCAAGCGCGCGCGCGAACTGCTCGACAACTGGGCTGTGTCGCGTACCAAGTTCGTCAAGGTGTTCCCGAACGAATACAAGCGCGCGCTCGCCGAGCTGCACGACCGCAAGGTCGAGCTCACCAGCAGCGGCAACAACGCGCACGTTGGCCTGGAGCCGCACGCGCTGGCTCCCGCACCGCAGACGTCGCCGGCTTCGGTCTGAGCGCCCACGAGAACGCAGAGAGAAAAAGGACACCACGATGGGAAAGATCACCGGCTTCATGGAGCATGAGCGCGTCGAAGAGGGCTACAAGCCTGTCCAAGAGCGCGTCAAGCACTACAAGGAATTCGTCGTCGGCCTGACGGTCGAGCAGGCGCAGGTGCAGGGCGCGCGCTGCATGGACTGCGGCACGCCGTTCTGCAACAGCGGCTGCCCGGTCAACAACATCATTCCGGACTTCAACGATCTCGTGTACCGCAACGACTGGCAGAACGCCTTCGCGGTGCTCGACTCCACCAACAACTTCCCGGAATTCACCGGCCGCATCTGCCCTGCACCCTGCGAGGCAGCCTGCGTGCTCAACGTGAACGACGACCCGGTAGGCATCAAGTCGCTGGAGCACGCGATCATCGATCGCGCCTGGGACGAAGGCTGGGTGGCGCCGCGCGTTGCCAAGCACAAGACGGGCAAGAAGGTGGCGGTGGTGGGTTCGGGCCCGGCGGGCATGGCCGCGGCGCAGCAACTCGCGCGCGCCGGCCATGACGTGACGCTTTTCGAGAAGAACGACCGCATCGGCGGCCTGCTGCGCTACGGCATTCCCGACTTCAAGATGGAGAAGACGCACATCGATCGCCGCGTCGAACAGATGAAGGCCGAGGGCGTGACCTTCCGCACCGGCGTGATGGTCGGCGCCGCGAAGGACCCGCTGGGCAAGGGCTCCAAGGTCACCAACCTCGCCAAGGAAACCGTCACGCCCGAGCAACTGGACAAGGAGTTCGACGCGGTGCTGCTCACCGGCGGTGCCGAGCAGTCGCGCGACCTGCCGGTGCCGGGGCGCGACCTCGACGGCATTCACTTTGCCATGGAGTTCCTGCCGCAGCAGAACCGCGTCAATGCGGGCGACAAGGTCAAGGGCCAGCTGCGCGCCGACGGCAAGCACGTCATCGTGATCGGCGGCGGTGACACCGGCTCCGACTGCGTGGGCACCAGCAATCGCCATGGCGCAGCCAGCATCACGCAGTTCGAACTGATGCCGCAGCCGCCAGAAGAAGAAAACCGCCCGCTCACATGGCCCTATTGGCCGATCAAGCTGCGCACCAGCTCCAGCCATGAAGAAGGCTGCGAGCGCGAATTCGCCATCTCCACCAAGGAGTTCATCGGCGAAAAGGGCAAGGTCACCGGCCTCAAGACCGTCCGCGTCGAGTGGAAGGACGGCCGCATGCAGGAAGTGGCCGGCAGCGAGCAGATCCTCAAGGCCGACCTCGTGCTGCTGGCGATGGGCTTCGTGAGCCCGGTGGCGCCGGTGCTGGATGCCTTTGGTGTCGAGAAGGACGCACGCGGAAACGCCAAGGCCACCGTCGACTTCATCGGCGGCTACGCTACCAATGTGCCCAAAGTGTTTGCCGCGGGTGACATTCGCCGCGGTCAGTCGCTCGTCGTATGGGCGATTCGCGAGGGGCGACAGGCTGCACGCTCCGTGGATGAGTTTTTGATGGGATTTAGCGACTTACCTCGCTGATTTTTGTTTCAGTTTTGCGGGGCCCCTTGCGGCCCCGCTATCATTTGCGGAAACCGCGTGCCGGGATGCCTGAGAAGGCGCCCGGCATTTTTATTGAGATGGACCCAGCCGCACCGCCACACCCTTTTGTAGAGTTCCGCGACGTTTCGTTCGGCTACGGCGCGCGCGCTATCCTTGACCGGGTGTCGTTTTCCGTTCCGCGTGGCAAGGTCACGGCGTTGATGGGCGCCTCCGGCGGCGGTAAGACCACGGTGCTGCGGCTCGTCGGCGGGCAGCAGCGCGCACAGCGTGGCGAAGTGCTCTTCGACGGCCGCGATGTCGGCAAGCTCGACGCCGCCGGGATGTACCTGGCACGGCGCCGCATGGGCATGCTGTTTCAGTTTGGTGCCTTGTTTACCGACATGAGCGTGTACGACAACGTCGCCTTCCCGCTGCGCGAGCATACGCAGCTCTCGGAAGCACTGGTGCGCGACATCGTGCTCATGAAGCTCGATGCGGTGGGCTTGCGTGGTGCGCGCGACCTGATGCCCAGCGAAGTCTCGGGCGGCATGGCGCGCCGTGTCGCGCTGGCGCGTGCCATTGCCCTGGACCCCGACCTGGTCATGTACGACGAACCCTTTGCCGGTCTCGACCCGATCTCGCTGGGCACCGCGGCGCGGCTGATCCGCCAGCTGAACGACACGCTCGGGCTGACCAGCATCGTGGTGTCGCATGATCTCGAAGAGACCTTCCGCATCGCCGATCACGTGATCATCCTCGCGAATGGCGGCATCGCCGCGCAGGGCACGCCCGGTGAAGTGCGCGAAAGCGTCGATCCGCTGGTGCACCAGTTCGTCAATGCCTTGCCCGATGGCCCGGTGCATTTTCACTATCCCGCCCTCGGCATCGAGCAAGATTTCGGCAATGAAGGGGGGCGGACATGAGCGCAGCGCTGGGCCGCCCCGAGCAAGCGAAGACCCCCTCGGTGGGGAGCGAGGACACGAAATGCCGAGAACGGGGGGCCGTATGAGCTGGTGGAAGCCCGCCGACGTCGGCTTTGCCGTACGCAGCAAGCTGGCCGACCTCGGCTATGGCGCCAAGCTGTTCCTGCGCCTCCTGGTGCAGGGGGCACAAAGCTTGCGTCGATTCGGGCTGGTGCGCGACCAGATCCACTTTTTGGGCAACTACTCGCTCGCGATCATTGCCGTGTCGGGGCTTTTTGTCGGGTTTGTGCTGGGCCTGCAGATGTACTACGCATTGCAGCGCTACGGTTCATCCGAAGCGCTGGGCCTGCTGGTCGCCCTGAGCCTCGTGCGCGAGCTCGGACCGGTGGTGGCGGCCTTGCTTTTCACGGGGCGCGCGGGCACGTCGCTCACGGCGGAAATCGGCCTCATGAAAGCCGGCGAGCAGCTCAGCGCCATGGAGATGATGGCCGTGGACCCGGTGCAGCGCATCCTTGCGCCGCGCTTCTGGGCCGGCGTGATCACCATGCCACTGCTCGCGGCGGTGTTCAGCGCGGTCGGCATCATGGGCGGCTATGTGGTCGGCGTGCTGATGCTCGGCGTGGACCCAGGCGCGTTCTGGGGCCAGATGCAGGGCGGCGTCGACGTGTGGCGCGACGTTGGCAACGGCGTGATCAAGAGCATCGTGTTCGGTTTTACCGTGACCTTCGTTGCACTGCTGCAGGGCTACGGGGCCCAGCCGACGCCTGAAGGCGTGTCGCGCGCCACAACGCGCACCGTGGTGATGGCGTCGCTTTCGGTGCTCGGGCTCGACTTCCTGTTGACCGCCATGATGTTCAGTATTTGAAGGAGCCAAGGCTCCAATCGTTCTAGAGAGTGCAAACAATGCAACGTTCCAATAGCGACATCTGGGTCGGCCTGTTCGTCCTGATCGGGGGCGCGGCGCTGCTGTTCCTCGCGCTGCAGTCGGCCAACCTGCTGAGCCTGAACTTCCAGAAGACCTACAACGTCACGGCCCGTTTCGACAACATCGGCGGCCTCAAGCCCCAAACGGCGGTCAAGAGCGCCGGCGTGGTGGTCGGCCGCGTGGAATCCATCTCGTTTGACGACAAGTCATTTCAAGCCCGCGTCACACTGGCATTACAAAACCGTTACAGTTTTCCCAAGGACAGCTCGCTCAAGATCCTGACCAGTGGCCTGCTCGGTGAGCAGTACATCGGGATCGAAGCGGGTGCCGAGGAGAAGAACCTGCAAGCCGGCGACACCATCACCGCAACCCAATCGGCCGTGGTGCTGGAGAACCTGATCAGCCAGTTCCTCTACAGCAAGGCAGCCGAAGGAAATACGACTTCGGCGCCAGGAACAGCCACTAAAAAATGAAAACAAGCTTTTTTTCGTCCGATGCTATTAAAAATATAGCGATTAATGCGCGCTGGGCGGGTGCTGCAATCACGTTTGCGCTGATTGCAGGTTGCGCGAGCGGCCCACACGCCAATCCCGCCGACCCTTTCGAGCCCTTCAACCGAGGTGTCACGCGCTTCAACGACACCGTCGATGAGGCCGTGCTGGTGCCCGTGGCCACCGCCTATCAGCGTGCGCTTCCTTCCATGGTGCGTACCGGGGTGAGCAACTTCTTCAGCAACCTGGGCGACGTCTGGAGCTTTGCCAATAGCGTGGCCCAGCTCAAGCTGCAGAACAGCGCAGAGACCTTCATGCGGGTCAACGTGAACACCTTCTTCGGGCTGGGCGGCCTTCTGGACGTTGCCACCGAGGCAGGCATTGATCGCCACGAGGAAGACTTCGGCCAAACCCTCGGCCGCTGGGGCGTGGGCGCCGGTCCGTACGTGGTTCTGCCGCTTCTCGGCCCTTCGACCCTGCGTGACACCGCCGCTTTGCCAGTCGATCGCGCCGGCGGCGTGATTTCAAACATGAACGACGTGGCCTGGCGCAATTCGCTGTCAGCGCTCGAGGTTGTCGATACGCGCGCGAAATACCTTCGCGCCGGCCGCTTGCTCGACGACGCCGCCCTGGACAAATACACCTTCACGCGCGACGCGTACCTGCAGCACCGCCGAAACGACGTCTACGACGGCAATCCGCCCGACGACGAAGCCGGCAAGTAGGCCGAAAACGAGCGGAAAAGAGCTTGTTCGTGGCCGGATGAATGGCTTTCTGCTTGCATCCGGTTTCAAGGCTTCACCTGGGCTTCAGGGAACCCGGTCGGCCGAGGGCCCGTCGAACACGTTCTTTTCCATGAGGCGCGCCAGTCACCGATTCAATGTGCGCCGGTGTGGATTTTCAAAACTTGAGGGAATTGCCATGAACAACAAGATCTTGCATCGACGCGGCTTTGGCCGCCTGGTATTGGCGAGCGCACTGCTTTTTGGCGCCGCCGCGGCTTTCGTCCGTCCGGCACATGCAGCCGACGAAGCGCCCGATGCGCTTGTGAAGCGCCTTTCGACCGACGTGATCGAAACCATCAAGGCCGACACCTCCATCAAGGCCGGCGACATCAACAAGATCATGGCACTGGTCGACAGCAAGATCATGCCCAACGTCAACTTCCAGCGCATGACGGCCTCCGCTGTCGGCCCGGCATGGCGCCAGGCCACGCCCGAGCAGCAAAAGAAGTTGCAGGAGGAATTCAAGACGCTGCTGGTGCGCACCTACGCCGGCGCGCTCGACCAGGTGAGCGACCAGACGGTGACGGTCCGTCCGTTCCGCGGCTCGCCTGAAGACACCGATGTGCTTGTTCGCACCGAGGTCAAGGGCCGCGGCGATCCGGTACAGCTCGACTACCGCCTCGAGAAAACGCCCGGCCAGGGCGGTGGCTGGAAGGTCTACAACCTCAATGTGCTGGGCGTGTGGCTGGTCGACACCTACCGCACGCAGTTCGCGCAGGAAATCAACGCCCGCGGCATCGACGGCCTGATTGCAGCGCTGGCCGCGCGCAACAAGGGCAACAACAGCAAGAGCTGACGCCATGCTGGTGCTGCCTGCCAAGCTCACCCACGACGATGCCCCGGCCTGCATGCGCATGCTGCAGCAGGGGCTGAAGGGCCAGACCGACACGTCCACCGTGGTCGACGCCAGCGCATTGACGCAGTTCGACTCCTCGGCGCTGGCGGTCTTGCTGGAGTGCCGGCGCGAATCGAGCGCGCTCGGCCGCGGGTTCGCGGTCAAGGGGTTGTCTCCACGGCTGCGGGAGCTGGCTGCGCTCTATGGCATCGCGGGACTGTTGCCGGCGGCGCCTTGAGCGCAGTGCGGCCAGGCAGCTGCCGAATCAGGTCATCTGGGTGCGGTCCAGCGGTTTGTAACGCGGGCCCGTAAAATCGCCGGCTCCCATGCCCGCGATCTCATTCCAATCGGTCTCCAAGACCTACCCTCCCTCCAAACAGCAGCGGGCCCAAGGCAAGCAGGGCCTGCGCGCCGTCGACGAGGTCAGCTTCCAGATCGAGCCCGGCGAGTTCTTCGGCTTGCTGGGCCCCAATGGCGCGGGCAAGACCACGCTCATCAGCATGCTCGCCGGCCTGTCGCGTCCCACTGCGGGTGCGATCAGCGTCCACGGCTTTGACGTGCAGCGCGACTATGCCGAGGCGCGGCGCCAACTCGGCATCGTGCCGCAGGAGCTGGTGTTCGATCCTTTCTTCAACGTGCGGGAGTCGCTGCGCATCCAGTCGGGCTATTTCGGCATCAAGAACAACGAAGCCTGGATCGACGAACTGCTGCAAAGCCTGGGCCTCGCCGACAAGGCCACGGCCAACATGCGCCAGCTCTCGGGCGGCATGAAGCGCCGCGTTTTGGTGGCGCAGGCGCTGGTCCACAAGCCGCCCGTGATCGTGCTCGACGAGCCCACCGCCGGTGTCGACGTCGAACTGCGCCAAACGCTCTGGCAGTTCGTCGCCAGGCTCAACAAGGAGGGCAGCACCGTGCTGCTGACCACGCACTACCTCGAGGAAGCGGAGGCGCTGTGCAGCCGCATCGCCATGCTCAAGCAGGGCCGCGTGATCGCGTTGAACCGCACCAGCGAACTACTCAAGTCGGCGACCAGCAACGTGCTGCGCTTCAAGACCGATGCCATGCTGCCCTGGGCCATCGCCCAGCATGCGCGCATCACCGGGCGCATCGTGCAACTGCCGGCGCAAAACGCCCATGAAGTCGAACAACTGCTGGCCGCGATCCGCGAAGCCGGCGTCGCGGTGGAAGACGTGGAAATGCGCAAGGCCGATCTGGAAGACGTGTTCATCGACCTGATGGCCGGTGAGCAGACGCCGCTGGAGGTCTCGCGATGATGGCTGTTACCGGGTGGCGCGCGCTGCTCTATAAAGAGACGCTGCGCTTCTGGAAGGTCGGCTTCCAGACCGTGGGCGCACCTGTGCTCACCGCGCTGCTCTACCTCATGGTGTTCGGCCATGTCCTCGAAGACCACGTGAAGGTCTACGGGTCGGTCGGCTACACCGCCTTCCTGGTGCCGGGTCTTGTGATGATGAGCGTGCTGCAGAACGCCTTTGCCAACAGCTCATCCTCGATCATCCAGAGCAAGATCATGGGCAACCTCGTGTTCGTGCTGCTCACGCCCCTGTCGCACTGGGGCTGGTTTTTCGCGTACGTGGGTTCCTCGGTCATCCGGGGGCTGGCCGTCGGACTCGGCGTGTTCGTGGTCACCATGTTCTTTGCGATGCCCAATTTTGTCGCGCCGCTCTGGATTTTCGTGTTCGCGCTGCTGGGCTCCGCAATGCTGGGCACGCTGGGGCTCATCGCCGGTCTATGGGCCGAGAAGTTCGACCAGATGGCGGTGTTCCAGAATTTCCTGATCATGCCCATGACCTTTCTCTCGGGCGTTTTCTATTCGATCGGTTCGCTCCCGCCGTTCTGGCAGGGTGTGAGCCACCTGAACCCGTTCTTCTACATGATCGACGGATTCCGCTACGGCTTCTTCGGGGTGAGCGACGCCTCGCCCTGGCTCAGCCTGGGCATCGTTGGCGCCGCCTGGCTGGCGGTGAGCGCCATCGCCGTCCATCTGCTGAAAATCGGCTACAAAATCAGAGGCTGAAAGGCCCTTCCAATTTCCATGACCGCCGAAGAACTCCAGGCCCTGATCCAGTCCCATCTGCCGTGCGAGCACATCTCGCTCGAGGGCGATGGCCGCCACTGGTACGCCACCATCGTCTCGGCCGAATTCGAGGGCAAGCGCGCCATTCAGCGCCACCAGCGGGTCTACGCCACCCTGGGTGCGAAAATGCATACCGACGAGGTGCATGCGCTCTCGATGAAAACCTACACGCCGGCCGAATGGGCGGCGATCGAAGACAAGTAAGTAACAGGTGGCCGGTGCGGCCCCAAATTCGCTGGATTCCTGATGGACAAACTTCTCATTCGCGGCGGGCGCCAGCTTCGCGGCGAGGTACTCATTTCCGGCGCCAAGAACGCCGCGCTGCCCGAACTCTGCGCGGCCCTGCTCACCGACCAGCCAGTGACGCTGCACAACGTGCCGCGCCTGCAGGACGTGTCCACCATGCTCAAGCTGGTGCGCAACATGGGCGTCCTTGCCGAGCGGGACGACAACGGCACGGTGCAGCTCAATGCCGGCGACCTCACCAACCCCGAGGCGCCGTATGAGCTGGTGAAGACCATGCGCGCTTCCGTGCTGGCCCTCGGCCCGCTGCTCGCGCGCTTCGGCCATGCCAAGGTGTCGCTGCCGGGCGGCTGCGCCATCGGCTCGCGGCCGGTCGACCAGCACATCAAGGGCCTGCAGGCCATGGGCGCCGAGATCGCGGTCGAGCACGGCTACATGATCGCCAGCCTGCCCGCGGGCCGCACTCGCCTGAAGGGCGCGCGCATCCTCACGGACATGGTCACCGTCACCGGCACCGAGAATTTCCTGATGGCCGCCGCGCTGGCCGAGGGCGAAACGCTGCTCGAAAACGCCGCGCAGGAGCCCGAGATCGTCGACCTGGCCGAGATGCTGATCCGCATGGGCGCGAAGATCGAAGGCCACGGCACCAGCCACATCCGCGTTCAGGGCGTCGAGAAATTGCACGGCTGCGACCACGCCGTGGTGGCTGACCGCATCGAGGCCGGCACCTTCCTGTGCGCCGTTGCGGCCACCGGCGGCAATGTGTTCCTGCGCCACGCGCGTGCCGACCACATGGATGCGGTGATCGACAAGCTGCGCGACGCGGGCTGCACGGTCGCCCCTGAACAAGGCGGCGTGCGCATCACGTCCACGGCCCCGGCCTGCGAGCACCTCAAGGCGCAGAGCTTCAGCACCACCGAATACCCCGGTTTCCCGACGGACATGCAGGCCCAATTCATGGCCTTGAACGTGATTGCGCGCGGCGCCTCGATGGTGACCGAAACCATCTTCGAGAATCGCTTCATGCACGTGAACGAGATGGTGCGCCTGGGCGCCACGATCCACGTCGAAGGCAAGGTCGCGATGGTCGAGGGCGTGCAGCAGCTCTCGGGCGCCACCGTAATGGCCACCGACCTGCGTGCCTCCGCCAGCCTCGTGATCGCGGGGTTGGTGGCGGACGGCGAAACGCTGATTGACCGCATCTACCACCTGGACCGCGGCTATGACCGCATGGAAGCCAAGCTGCGCGGCCTCGGCGCCGACATCGAGCGCGTATCGGGAGCCGCCGCATGATCACCCTGGCATCACTGGAGTCGCAATCGTGATCACGCTTGCTCTGTCCAAAGGCCGCATCTTCGAGGAGACGATGCCCCTGCTGGCCGCCGCGGGCATCGAAGTGACCGAGGACCCGGAAAAATCGCGCAAGCTGATCCTTGCAACCACGCGGCCGGACGTGCGCGTGGTGCTGGTGCGCGCTTCCGACGTGCCCACCTACGTGCAGTACGGCGGCGCCGACCTGGGCGTGACCGGTTTCGACGTGCTGCTCGAGCACGGCAACCAGGGCCTGTACCAGCCGCTCGACCTGCGCATTGCGGCCTGCCGCCTCAGCGTGGCCGTGCGTGCCGACTATGACTACGCCTCTGCCGTGAAGCAGGGCTCGCGGCTCAGGGTCGCCACCAAGTACGTGGGCCTGGCGCGCGAGTTCTTCGCGAGCAAGGGCGTGCACGTCGACCTGATCAAGCTCTACGGCAGCATGGAGCTCGCACCGCTCACCGGCCTGGCCGACGCCATCGTCGACCTGGTCTCGACCGGCAATACGCTCAAGGCCAATCACCTGGTCGAGGTGGAACGCATCATGGACATCAGCGCGCGCCTCGTCGTCAACCAGGCCGCCCTCAAGCTCAAGCGCGAGCCGATTCGCCGCATCATCGATGCCTTCGCGTCCGCCCTTACGGCGGCAGCCACGCCTTGAGTTTTTCACCGCAGCGACCATGACATTGAAAGCAGCACCCGCCCGCCTCTCCACCGCTTCAGCCGGCTTCGACGCTGAATTCAAGGCGCGGCTGCATTGGTCCGCCGATGCGGATGCGGCCATTGAGAAGGTGGTTGCGGACATCCTGGCGGATGTGCAGACGCGGGGCGACGATGCGGTGCTGGAATACACCAACCGCTTCGACAAGCTCAGCGCGAAGACATTGCCTGAACTGGAATTGACGCAGGCCGAACTGAAGGCGGCCTTCGAGTCGCTTCCCACTGCCCAGCGCGACGCGCTCGAATCCGCTGCCCGCCGCGTGCGCAGCTACCACGAGGCCCAGAAGAAGGCCAGCGGCGAGAGCTGGAGCTATCGCGACGCCGATGGCACGCTGCTCGGGCAGAAGGTCACGCCGCTGGACCGCGTAGGAATCTACGTGCCGGGCGGCAAGGCGGCCTACCCATCGAGCGTACTGATGAACGCGATTCCGGCGCACGTTGCGGGCGTCGGCGAAATCATCATGGTCGTGCCGACGCCAAAGGGCGAAAAAAATCCGCTCGTCCTGGCCGCCGCCTACGTGGCTGGCGTGACGCGCGGCTTCACCATCGGCGGCGCGCAAGCCGTGGCCGCATTGGCTTATGGCACCGCCACCATCCCCGCGGTCGACAAGATCACCGGCCCGGGCAACGCCTATGTTGCCGCGGCCAAGCGCCGCGTGTTCGGCACCGTGGGCATCGACATGATTGCGGGCCCGAGCGAAATCCTCGTCCTGGCCGACGGCACCACGCCGCCCGAGTGGGTGGCGATGGACCTTTTCAGCCAGGCAGAGCACGACGAACTTGCGCAGAGCATCCTTCTGTGCCCCGACCCGGCCTACATCGACCGTGTGCAGGCCGAGATCGACCGCCTGCTTCCCACCATGCCGCGCGCCGAAATCATCGCGGCCTCGCTCAATGGCCGCGGCGCCTTGATCCATACCCGGAGCATGGAAGAGGCGTGCGAGATCAGCAACCGCATCGCGCCCGAGCACCTGGAAGTCAGCAGCAGCGAGCCGCAGCACTGGGAGCCCCTGCTGCGCCACGCCGGCGCGATCTTCCTCGGCGCCTTCACCAGTGAGAGCCTCGGCGACTACTGCGCAGGGCCGAACCACGTGCTGCCGACCAGCGGCACCGCACGCTTCTCCAGTCCGCTGGGCGTCTACGATTTCCAGAAGCGCTCGAGCCTGATCGAGGTCAGCGAAGCCGGCGCCCAGGTGCTGGGTCCCATTGCCGTGACGCTGGCCGAAGGCGAGGGCCTGCAGGCGCACGCCGAAGCGGCGCGCATGCGGCTGCGCAAGATTTGAATTTCTCCAAAAAAAAGCTTCGGGGAGGAGCAAGCCAATGATTCACCATCTTCACAGGTCGCGGTTTTTCAGGTTCGCCACGGGCCTCCTCGCAGGCGCAGCCTTGCTCGCTGCCTGCAGCCAGATCCCGCAGGCGCCGCGCAACGAGTCGGCGGCCATGTCCGCAAAGCCCAGCGCCGCCGCAGCCGCGCCGGCACAGCTCGGCACCCAGTGGGGTGAGGGCATAGAGTCGAAGACCCGCATGATCGAGGCGAAGCGGATGTCCGCGCAGCCGGACGAAGTCGCCTCGCTGGGCTACAACGAAGCGTCCACCGTGCGGCGCGAAGCCGGCAACAACCCCGAGCGCCGGCTCAACCTGCAACTGGTCCAGGGCGATGTCGAGTGGTCGGTACTCGACGAGAACGACCGCCCCCTGCCAATGCAGCGCGCGCGCCGCAGCAGTGACATGTTCCGAATCGCCGGCATCGAGGGCGCGCGCTACACGCTGCGCTTTCGCAACCTCAGCGACCGGAGCTACGAAGTGATCGCCACCGTCGACGGCCTCGACGTGCTGAACGGCAAGCCCGGCAGCCTGCGCAATGGCGGCTATGTGCTGCGTCCGCTGCAGACCCTCGACATCGAAGGTTTCCGGAAGAGCCAGAGCGAGGTTGCGGCCTTCCGCTTTGCCGCACCGGGCCGCGCCTATGCGGCGAACACCGAGGCAGGCGACGTGCGCAACATCGGCGTGATCGGCGCTGCGCTGTTCGAATTGGAGCAGCCGGAGGCACCGCGCCGTCCGCGCCGCAATGCCGCGCCGGCGCAGCCGAACGCCTTCCCGGCGGACGACTCGTACGCGCCGCCGCCGCGCTACCGCAAGTGATGCCATGAGCCGTGCCGCCCTCCCGCTGCTGCCGCGCCTTCTGATGCTGTTGCTCGCGCTGGCGGCCGGCGGCGGCGCGCAAGCGATGAGCATCCGCGAACTGCGCACGCTGGAAGCCACCGAAAAGGACGGCAAGGCGTACGCGGGCTACTACCTCGTCGGCGTGCTCGAAGGCTTGCGCGAAGGCGTGGAAGCCTCGCAGCGCAATGGGCAGAAGCCCATCTTCTGCATCGAAGGCCGGCGGCTCGAGCCCTCCATGGCACGTTCCCTCTATCAAACCGAGCTGACCCGCAACGCCGACAGCTATGAAGCCGACATGCCCGTGCAACTGGTCATGGCCGGCGCCCTGAAAAACAGCTTCCGCTGCACCCGATGACCACTTCGCCCACCGCCCGTCCGATCGATCGCATCCGCTCCGATGTGCAGTCCATGCATGCCTATGCGGTGCAGGACGCACGCGGCTTCGTCAAGCTCGACGCCATGGAGAATCCGTTCGGCCTGCCGCCCGCGCTGCAGGCCCAACTGGGTGCGCGGCTGGGCGCGCTGGCGCTCAATCGCTATCCGGGCGAGCGGGGCGGCGATCTGCAGCGCGCGCTGGCCGCGCACGCGCGCATGCCCGAGGGCTTTGCGTTGATGCTGGGCAACGGCTCCGACGAACTGATCTCGCTCCTGGCCATCGCCTGCGACGTGCCCGGTGCCACGGTGCTCGCGCCGGTGCCCGGGTTCGTGATGTACGCCATGAGCGCAAAGCTGCAGGGCCTTCGCTTCGTCGGCGTTCCGCTCACGGCCGATTTCGAGCTCGACGAGGCCGCCATGCTCGCCGCCATCGCACGCGAGAAGCCCGCTATCGTCTACCTGGCCTATCCGAACAATCCGACCGCCAACCTGTGGGACGACGCCGCGATGGAAAAGATCGTCGAGGCCCAGGGTGCGCAGGGCGGCCTGGTGGTGATCGACGAGGCCTACCAGCCTTTCGCCGCCAAGAGCTATGTCGACCGCATCGCACGCCACGGGCATGTGCTTCTCATGCGCACGCTCAGCAAGTTCGGCTTGGCCGGCATCCGCCTCGGCTACCTCATGGGGCCGGCGGCCCTGGTCGCCGAGATCGACAAGGTGCGCCCTCCCTACAACGTCAGCGTGCTCAACTGCGAATGCGCGCTGTTCGCGCTCGAGCATGCGGACGTGTTCGAGGCCCAGGCCAGGCAGATCCGGGAGGAGCGCCACCGCATCTTGATGGGCCTGGGCCGTCTTGCCGGCGTGAAGGCCTGGCCGAGCGACGCCAACATGATCCTTGTGCGCGTCCCGGATGCCGCCAAGACTTTCGAGGGCATGAAGAGCCGCGGAATACTGGTCAAGAACGTTTCTAAAATGCATGAACTGCTGGCAAATTGCCTGCGCCTCACCGTCGGAACGTCCGACGAGAATGCGCGGATGCTTGCGGCACTCGAAGCCTCACTATGACCACCCCCCCCACAGCCGACACGGGCACCGCCGCGCGCACCGCATCGGTCACGCGCAACACCGCCGAAACCAAGATCACCGTCAGCGTCAACCTCGACGGCACCGGCAAGGCCAAGCTCTCCACCGGCATCGGCTTTTTCGACCACATGCTGGACCAGATCGCCCGCCACGGGCTGATCGACCTGGAGATCGACTGCCAGGGCGACCTGCACATCGACGGCCACCACACCGTGGAAGACGTGGGCATCACGCTCGGTCAGGCGGTTGCCAAGGCGGTGGGCGACAAGAAGGGCATCCGCCGCTACGGGCATGCCTATGTGCCGCTGGACGAAGCGCTGAGCCGCGTGGTCATCGATTTCTCCGGCCGCCCGGGCTTGGTCATGCACGTGCCGTTCACGAGCGGCATGATCGGCACCTTCGATAGCCAGCTCACCTATGAATTCTTCCAGGGCTTCGTCAACCACGCCTTCGTCACGCTGCACATCGACAACCTGAAGGGCGTCAATGCGCATCACCAGTGCGAAACGGTGTTCAAGGCTTTTGCGCGCGCACTGCGCGGCGCGCTCGAACTCGATCCGCGTTCCGCGGGCGTCATTCCCTCGACCAAGGGTTCGCTCTGAATTCCTCCAGCGGAAAGCTATGAAATCTGTAGCAAATACCGTCGCGGTCGTCGACTACGGCATGGGCAACCTGCGCTCCGTCTCGCAAGCGGTGCAGCACGCAGCCGACGAGGTGGGCGTGCAGGTCTTCGTCACGTCGGATCCCGAGGTGGTGCGCAAGGCGACCCGCGTTGTGCTGCCGGGGCAGGGCGCCATGCCCGACTGCATGCGTGAACTGCGCGAGTCCGGCCTGCAGCAGTCAGTGCTCGAGGCCGCGGCGAACAAGCCGCTCTTCGGGGTGTGCGTGGGCATGCAGATGCTGCTGTCGCGCAGCGACGAAGGGCCGACTGACGGCCTCGGTCTTATTCCGGGCGAAGTCGTCAAGTTCGAGCTGGCCGGCCGGCTGCAACCCGACGGCAGCCGCTTCAAGGTGCCCCAAATGGGCTGGAACCAGGTGCGCCAGGCGCAGCCGCATCCTGTGTGGGCCGGCGTTCCGGACATGAGCTATTTCTATTTCGTGCACAGCTTCTTTGCGCGGCCGGCCGACGCCCGGCACAGCGTGGGCGAGGCAGATTACGGCGCGAGCTTTACCGCAGCCATTGCACGCGATAACATTTTTGCCACCCAGTTCCACCCGGAGAAGAGTGCGGACCATGGGTTGCAGCTCTATCGAAATTTCCTCCACTGGAATCCCTGACCTTATATTTCCGCCCGGGCCGAACCCTCCTCAGCCCGGATTCCGCACACTCGCGTCACTTCCATGCTCCTCATTCCCGCCATTGATCTCAAAGACGGCCACTGCGTTCGCCTCAAACAAGGCGACATGGACCAGTCCACCATCTTCAGCGAAGACCCCGCCGCCATGGCCCGCAAGTGGGTCGAGGCCGGCGCGCGGCGGCTGCACCTGGTCGATCTGAACGGCGCGTTCGCCGGAAAGCCGCAGAACCACGCGGCCATCAAGGCAATCTTGCGCGAGGTGGGCGACGACATTCCGGTGCAGCTGGGCGGCGGCATCCGCGACCTCGACACCATCGAGCGCTACATCGACGACGGCCTTCGCTACGTGATCATCGGCACTGCTGCGGTCAAGAACCCGGGCTTCCTGAAGGACGCCTGCGTGGCCTTTGGCGGCCACATCATCGTGGGCCTGGACGCGAAGGACGGCAAGGTGGCCACCGACGGCTGGAGCAAGCTTACGGGGCACGAAGTGGCCGACCTGGGCAAGAAGTTCGAGGACTACGGCGTCGAATCGATCATCTACACCGACATTGGCCGCGACGGCATGCTCTCGGGCATCAACATCGATGCGACGGTGAAGCTGGCGCAGGCGCTCACCATCCCGGTGATCGCCTCGGGCGGCCTGTCGAACATGGCCGACATCGACCAGCTCTGTGCGGTCGAGTCCGAGGGCGTCGAAGGCGTGATCTGCGGCCGCGCGATCTATTCGGGCGACCTCGATTTCGCCGCCGCGCAGGCCCGCGCCGACGAACTCGCCGGCGCCTGAGCCTGTCGCCGGGGCGGAAGGCCTACTCGGCCTTCACTGCCATCGTCTGGATGATCGCTTCCAGCTGCGCACTCATCGGCAGGTTGATGCTTTCCCCGGTGGGCAGCTTGCGCAGGAACCAGCGCTTGTACTGGCGCTCGATCTCTCCGTCCTCCGCCAGCACCTGGAAGGTGTCGTTGATCACCTTGCCCAGCTGCGCATCGCCCTTGCGGTACATGATCCCGTAGGGGTCGTAGGAGAGGTAGTCGCCGACCACCTCGTACTCGGCCTTGGCCGCGTCCCGCGCGATGAGGCCGTAGAGCAGCACGTCGTCGGTTGCAAAGGCATCGGCCTGGCCGTTTTTCACGAGCCCGAACGAATCGGCGTGGTCGCGCGTCACCTGCAGATTGATGCCGAGCTTGAATTTCTGCGAAAGCTCCCGCAGCGTCTTCTCGTTGGTGGTGCCGGCGGTCACTGCCACGCGCTTGCCCGCCAGGTCGCGGAACGACTTGATCGGCGAGCCTTTCTTCACCAGCACCTTGGTGCCGGAGACGAAGATCGTGGGCGAGAAACTCACGCGCTTTTGCCGCTCCAGGTTGCTGGTGGTCGAGCCGCACTCGAGATCGACCGCGCCGCTCTCGACCGCGGTGATGCGCGAATCGGAGGTCACGGGCGCCCACTTGATCGCAAGGCTCCTGTTCACCGCATCCTCGATGGCCGTGACCAGCGCGCGGCAAAGTTCGATCGAATAGCCGACCGGTTCGTTACGCGTGTTGAGAAACGAAAACGGCACCGACGATTCACGGTAGCCGATGGTGATGGCGCCGGTCTGGCGCGCCTTGGCGAGCGTGCCGGTCAATGTCTCGGGGGCTTGCGGCTGCGCCATGGCAGGCGCGGCGCAGATGAGCGCAGCGGCTGCCAGGAGGCCAGCCAGGAAAACCGAGCGCGTGGCCTTGGGGTTCACGGCAGGCCTCACGCGTGCGCTGGATGGGCGAGGGTAGCCGCGGCCTCGGCGTCGAGCGCCTTGGCATTCGATGCCGCATCGCTCTCGGAGAGCAGCTCGCCTTCCCACTTGGCGACCACCGCCGTGGCGATGGAGTTGCCCACCGCGTTGGTGGCCGAGCGCCCCATGTCCAGGAAGGTATCGACGCCCAGGATCAGCAGCAGGCCGGCCTCGGGGATGTCGAAGTGGTTGAGTGTGGCGGCAATCACCACCAGCGAGGCGCGCGGCACGCCGGCCATGCCCTTGGAGGTGAGCATCAGGATCAGCAGCATCGTGATCTGCGTGCTGAGCGGCATGTGGATGTTGTAGGCCTGCGCGATGAACAGCACGGCAAAGGTGCAGTACATCATCGAGCCGTCCAGGTTGAACGAATAGCCCATCGGCATCACGAAGCTCGAGATCTTGCGCTTCACGCCGAAACGGTCGAGCGCCTGCAGGATCTTCGGGTATGCCGCTTCCGAGCTGGCGGTGGCAAACGAAAGCAGGAACGCTTCCTTGATGAGCACCAGCAGCTTGAACACGCGCGGTCCCAGGAACGAAAAGCCCGCGAAGATCAGCACGCCCCACAGCACGAAGAGGCCCAGGTAGAAGTCACCCATGAACACGGCAAACTTGAGCAGGATGCCAAGGCCGTTGACCGCGACCGTGGCGGCCATGGCAGCCATCACCGCGAGCGGCGCCAGCTTCATCACGTAGCCGGTGATCTTGAGCATGGCGTGCGAGAGTTCGTCAATGGCGGCTACCAGCGTCTTGGCCTTGTCGCCCAGCGAGGCGAGCGCCACGCCGAAGAACATCGAGAACACCACGATCTGCAGGATCTCGTTGTTTGCCATGGCTTCGGCAAAGGACTTGGGCACCATGTGGCTCACGAAGTCCTTGAGCGTGAACTTGGCGGTGGCCAGGTTGGCCGACGTGCCGATGTCCGGCAGCGGAAGGCCGAGGTTCTCGCCGGGCTTCAGCACGTTGGCCATCACGAGGCCGATGACCAGCGAGATCAGCGAAGCGGTGAAGAACCAGCCGAGCGACTTGCCGAACACGCGGCCGACCGATTTGGCGTCGCCCATGTGCGCGATGCCCACCACCAGGGTGGAGAACACCAGCGGTCCGATCAGCATCTTGATGAGGCGCAGGAACACGTCGGAGACGATCGACACGTAGCCCGCGATCTGCGCGGCCGCCTTCTTGTCGGGAAAGCTCGTGAAGATCATGTAGCCGACAAGAATGCCGAGCACCATGGCAATCAGGATCCAGGCCGCGGCGGGCAGTTTCTTTCTCATCTTTGTCCCCTTTGACGTATGTGTGGTTGTGGGCGCGGGCGCGTCGGCCGGCAGCCTCTTCTCGTGCGGCAGGCGAAGGGTATCCAAGAAGGTCCCCTGCATGCAACCGGCAAGGGCGCGGCGGCGGCGAAGCCTTTAGTGCCCAATGCCAATTCCGTGCCAGCGATTTCGCTGCCTACAATTCTCCAATGGATATCAGCTCGATCGACTTTTGCGGCCAGTCCGCGCTTCGTGCCGCCGGGGCCGACGGAAGTGCTTTTGTCGTCTCGCTGCACGGGGCGCAGCTGCTTTCGTGGACCACGTCCGACGGGGCCGAACGCCTCTATCTGAGCCCCCGTGCGGTGTTCGACGGGCAGGCTGCGATCCGCGGAGGCGTGCCCATCTGCTGCCCTCAATTCAATCAGCGCGGCATGCTGCCCAAACATGGGTTCATGCGCAATCTGCCTTGGGAAAACCGGGGTGTAGACGCCACTTCGGGCGAATTGGTCCTTCGGCTGCGCGACAACCCGGCCACCCGCAAGCTCTGGCCGCACGCTTTCGAGGCACGCCTGCACATCGGCATGGGCGCTGGCCGCCTGCGCACCACGCTGACGCTGCTCAATGTCGATCATGCGCCGTTCAGCTTTGCGGCGGCGCTGCACACCTACCTGCGCGTCGACGATATCGCCGAAGTGCGGCTGGAAGGCCTCCAGGGTGCCAACCGCTGGGATTCCCTGCGCGACGACCGCCATGTGGAGACGGCGTCGGCACTTCGCTTCGATGCCGAGTTCGACAGCGTCTATGCCGCGCCCGCCAAGCCGATGCGGCTGGTGCAGCCGGGGGGCACGCTAGAAATCACGCAAAGTGCGAGCTGCAGCGAAACCGTGGTGTGGAACCCCGGGGCGGTGCTCGGTGCCAAACTCGCCGACATGCCCGCAGACGGCTACAGGCACATGCTGTGCGTCGAGGCCGCCCGCATCGACGAACAGGTGCTGCTCCTGCCTGGCGCCCAATGGCAGGGCTGGCAGCAGCTGCGCGTTCTCTGAATGAACTTTTCCTTACCTCCGACCATGCTCGCAAAACGCATCATCCCCTGTCTCGACGTCACCGGCGGCCGCGTCGTCAAGGGCGTCAATTTCCTCGAGCTGCGGGATGCCGGTGACCCGGTCGAAATTGCGGCCCGCTACAACGCGCAAGGCGCCGACGAGCTCACCTTCCTCGACATCACGGCAACCAGCGACGGACGCGACCTGATCCTGCCGATCATCGAGGCGGTGGCCTCGCAGGTCTTCATTCCGCTGACGGTGGGCGGCGGCGTGCGCACCGTGGCCGACGTGCGCCGGCTGCTCAATGCGGGCGCCGACAAGACGAGTTTCAACTCCGCGGCCATCGCCGATCCGCAGGTGATCAACGACGCATCGCAGAAATACGGTTCGCAGTGCATCGTGGTGGCCATCGATGCCAAGCGCCGCAGCCCCGAGGAAGCCGCCACGCGCGGGGCGGGCTGGGACGTGTACAGCCACGGCGGCCGCAAGAACACCGGACTGGACGCGGTCGAATGGGCGACCGAGATGGTGCGCCGCGGCGCCGGCGAGATCCTGCTCACGAGCATGGACCGCGACGGTACCAAGAGCGGCTTCGACCTGGCGCTCACCCGCGCGGTGAGCGATGCCGTCAACGTGCCGGTGATCGCCTCGGGCGGCGTGGGCAGCCTCGACGACCTGGCCGACGGCATCCAGACGGGCGGCGCCGATGCGGTGCTGGCCGCCAGCATCTTCCACTACGGCGAACACACCGTCGGCGAGGCAAAGGCCCGCATGGCGGCGCGGGGAATCCCGGTGCGAATCGACTCCTGAGGGGTCTTTTCCTATCCCCGACAATAGCGCGATGAATTGGCTCGATGAAGTGAAGTGGGACGCGAACGGCCTGGTGCCCGTGATCGCGCAGGAGCAGGGCAGCAACGACGTCCTGATGTTCGCCTGGATGAACCGCGAGGCGCTCGAAAAGACCGCTGAACTGGGCCGCGCCGTGTATTTCAGCCGCTCGCGCAGCAAGCTCTGGTTCAAGGGCGAGGAGTCGGGCCATGTGCAGACGGTGCACGAGATCCGCCTGGACTGCGACAACGATGTGGTGCTGCTCAAGGTTACGCAACTCGGCCACGAACCCGGCATTGCCTGCCATACCGGCCGCCACAGCTGCTTTTTCAGCAAATACGAAAACGGCCAGTGGACTGCGGTCGAGCCGGTCTTGAAAGACCCGGAGTCGATCTACAAATGAGCGCCACAGTGAACACCTCCGACGCCCTGGCGCGCCTTGCCGCAGTCATCGAAAGCCGCCTGCCCGCGCGCGGCGGAGACCCGGACAAGAGTTATGTCGCGCGCCTGCTGCACAAAGGCCCCGATGCCTTCCTCAAGAAAATCGGCGAGGAAGCCACCGAGGTCGTGATGGCCGCCAAGGACGCCGACCATGGCGGCGACCGCACAAAAATAGTGAACGAAGTGGCCGATTTGTGGTTCCACACCATGGTGGCCCTGGCGCACTACGGCTCCTCGCCGGCGGAGGTGATCGCGGAGCTCGAACGGCGCGAAGGCACCAGCGGCATCGAGGAAAAAGCCCTGCGCAAGGCGCAGGCCCGCGAGGCCTCCAACGATTGAAAGGACATCCAATGCCCAACGACATCGTGACCGTGGAACCCGACGACTCCCTCAAGACCTGGGGCTGGGTCAGCTACATCCTGCACCTGATCGTGGCCATCGGCGCCGTCCTGCCCGGCGCGCAGGCTTCGGTTGTTCTGCTGCTGGTGGCCCTGGTGATCGATTTCGTCAAGCGTGACGATGCCGCCGGCACCTGGCAGGCCACCCATTTCAGCTGGCGCATCCGCTCGGTGCTGTGGGCCGGGCTGCTGTACCTGGTCACTTCGTGGCTCTGGCTGCTGTTTCTCGTGCCGGGCTGGATTGCCTGGAGCCTGATTTCGCTGTGGTTTCTCTACCGGATCGTCAAGGGCATGATCCGCATGAAAGACAGCCGCCCCATGGAACCCCAAGATGTCATCTGATCCGAACTGCGTCTTCTGCAAAATCATCGAAGGCAAGATCCCCTCGCGCAAGGTCTACGAAGACGACGAACTGTTCGGTTTTCACGACATCGCGCCCTGGGCGCCGGTCCATTTCATGCTGGTGCCCAAGCGGCATATCGCCTCGATGGCGCAGCTCACCCCCGACGACGCCGCCCTGATGGGCAGGATCATGACGCTGGCGCCCAAGCTGGCGCTGGAGCAGGGCTGCAGGCCCTATCCGGAAGGCGGCTACCGGGTGGTGGTCAACACCGGCGCGGAGGGCGGACAGGAGGTCCACCATCTCCATGTCCATGTCATGGGCGGTCCCCGGCCCTGGCTTCGCGGCTGAAGCGCATTAAGCCAAACTGTCACGTTCCGCCCGACTAAAATCGGACACATTCTTAGGAGTCTTCCATGGGTTCATTTTCAATCTGGCACTGGCTGATCGTGCTGCTCGTCGTGGTCATGATCTTCGGCACCAAGAAGCTGAGGAACATGGGTTCGGATCTTGGTGGCGCCGTGAAGGGCTTCAAGGACGGCATGAAAGACGGCAGCGCCACCGATGCGCCGGCCGCCTCGTCGGCGCCCGCCGCGCAGGTCACCGGCCAGCCGGCCAACAGCGACAAGTCCACGATCGACGTCGAAGCGCGTCAGAAGTCCTGAGCGCAGGTCATAAGTGCTCGACCTTGGCATTGAGAAGCTGGCGCTGATCGGCGTCGTGGCGTTGATCGTGATCGGGCCGGAGAAGCTGCCGCGCGTGGCCCGCACAGTCGGGACCCTGCTGGGCAAGGCGCAGCGCTACGTGAACGACGTCAAGGCCGAAGTCAATCGCTCGATGGAGCTGGACGAACTGCGCAAGATGAAGAGCACCGTGGAGGATGCGGCGCGCGACGTCGAGCACAGCATCCAGAGCGGCGCGAGCGATCTCGAGAAGCAGTTTTCCGGCTCTGGCGAAACGCTTTCGGCCCTGGCCGAACCCGAGCTTTCGGTGCCGGAATACCGGCATCCCCGCAAGAACTGGCGCCTGAAGCAGGGCGCCACCCCGCAGTGGTACAAGGCGCGCAACGGCGTGCGCACCAAGGCGCTGTCGGGTGCCGCGCGCGTCGCCCGTTTCCGCCCCCACAAGATCAACTAGCGGCTTTTCACCTCCCCCGCGTTCCTCGTGCGCCGCACCGCGGGCCGAAGCCAACGCTTTCTCTGCTTTTTTTCTCCCAATGGCCGATTCCGACAACAAGAACAAAGACGCAGAAGACGAGTTGGCGGGCACCGAGCAACCGTTCGTGCAGCATCTGGTCGAACTCCGCGACCGGCTGCTCTACTGCGTCTATGGCCTGGTGATCGCGGGCGTGCTGCTGGCCATCTGGCCCGGGCCGGGCGGGCTGATCGACCTGATCGCCATGCCCATCCGCGCGCACATGCCGGCCGATGCCAAGCTCATTGCGATCGGGGTGTTCTCGCCGTTCTTCGTGCCGCTCAAGGTGCTCATGATGACGGCGGTGCTGCTGGCGCTGCCCTGGCTCATGTACCAGGCCTGGATGTTCATCGCGCCGGGGCTCTACAGCCATGAAAAGCGCTTTGCGCTGCCGCTGATCTTCTTCGGCAGCCTGCTGGCTTACGCGGGCATCGCCTTCGTACAGTTCTTCGTGCTGGACAAGATGTTCAGCTTCATCCAGAAGTTCACGCCCGCCGCGGTGGCGGCCACGCCCGACATCTCTTCGTACGTCGAGGCCATTCTCTCGCTCTACATCGCGTTCGGCGTCGCCTTCCAGGTGCCGATCGTGGTGATGCTGCTGGTGCGCTTCGAGATGGTGACCATCGAGAAGCTGAAGTCCTTCCGCGGGTATTTCATCGTCGTGGCCTTCGTGGTGGCGGCGGTGCTCACACCGCCCGACGTGGTTTCGCAGCTCGCGCTGGCGGTGCCCATGTGCCTGCTCTACGAGGTCGGCATCATCGGCGCCCGCTATTTCGCCCAAGGCAGCAAGAAGCCGGAAGAAGAAGGCGCCGATTCCTCAGCGTCTTCCTGACCGGCCGCTCATTCGGGTTGGTTGGGAATCTGCCGCACCGGGCTGCGCGGCCGCAGCCCCGGGGTCACGTCCAGTTCCATCTTGTCGCTGCCGCGCTGCAGCGCAAAACGCGCGGTGCTGCCGGGCTTGAGGCCGGCCACGGCCGTCAACAGCCCGGGCACGTTGTCGATCTTCTTTTCGCCGACCGAGGTGATCACGTCGCCCGGACGGATGCCCGCCTTGGCCGCAGGGCCGTTCTGCAGCACCCCCGTGATGATCACGCCCGCATTCGCCTTTACGCCGAAAGTCTCGGCCAACTCCGGCGAGAGTTCGTTCGGCTCCACGCCGATCCATCCGCGGCGTACCTGGCCCTCTTTCACGATGCCCTCAAGCACGATCTTGGCCATGGAAACCGGGATGGCGAAGCCGATGCCCATGCTGCCGCCCGAGCGCGAGTAGATCGCGGTGTTGATGCCCTGCAGGTTGCCGTTGACGTCGATCAGCGCACCGCCGGAATTGCCGGGATTGATGGCGGCGTCGGTCTGGATGAAGTTCTCGAAATTGTTGATGCCGAGCTGGTTGCGCCCCAGCGCCGAGACGATGCCGCTCGTTACCGTCTGGCCAACGCCGAAGGGATTGCCGATGGCCAGCACCTGGTCGCCCACCTGGAGCTCGTCGGAATTGCCCAGCACGATGACGGGCAGCTTGTCCATTTCGATCTTGAGTACCGCCAGGTCGGTGTCGGGGTCGGTGCCGATCACCTTGCCGCGCGTGTGCCGGCTGTCGTTGAGCGTGACCTCGATCTCGTCGGCGCCTTCGACCACGTGGTTGTTGGTGAGCACGTAGCCGTCGGAACTCACGATCACGCCGCTGCCCAGGCCGACTTGCGGCTGGTCGCCCTGGTCGCCGAAGAAGAACCGGAACCACGGATCGTTGCTGCGCGGATGTCGCTGCGCCGCCTTGCTGGTGTTGATGCTCACGACGGCCGGCGAGGCTTTCTTTGCTGCCGCACTCAGGCTGCCTGGCGCCGCAACGGAGGGCGTGCCGGCCGGTGCCTCGACGACCGACACCACGCCGCCCAGGGACGTGCTGCGCCGGTTGATCCATTCGGGCTTGAGTGTCGCAACGACGAAGTAGGCCGCCAGCAGGACGGTCACGGCTTGGGCAAAAAGCAGCCAGGTGCGTTTCATGAAACTTTGATTGAACGGAGGGGAAAACGCGCCATCCCCGCGGCGCTACGCCCCATTGTCCCTCAACCCCCGGCCGCCATAAACCCGCCCAGGGCGTCGAGATTGGGTAGCCCTTGGCCTCACTGGCTGCCCGAGGCCATTCGCGGCGCGCGGCCATGCCATGCGCAATGTGGATCGGAGCGCGACAATGTCCTGATGAGCACCACACGCCATGAACTGCTGCATGCCTTCGACCTGCTTCTTGCGCCCGCGCGCTTCAAGGACTACGGACCGAACGGGCTTCAGGTCGAGGGCCGCACCGTGGTGCGGAAGATCGTCTCCGGCGTCACGGCGAGCCGCGCGCTGATCGAAGCCGCCATCCACGCCGAGGCCGATGCCATCTTTGTCCATCACGGCCTGTTTTGGCGCGGCCAGGACAGCTGCGTCACCGGCTGGATGAAGCAGCGCCTGGGCCTGCTGTTGGGGGACGACGTCAACCTGTTCGCCTACCACCTGCCGCTCGATGCGCACCCCGAACTCGGCAACAACGCGCAGCTCGGCCTGCAGCTTGGGCTGCTTGCGCATGCCGGCTCGACCGGGCGCTTCGGCGACCAGGAACTCGGCTTTCTTGGCGCGCGCGACAACCAAGAAAGCTTTGCCAGCGCCAAGGAGCTCGCCGCTCACGCGGAAAAGATCCTGAAACGGCCAGTCACCCTGGTGGACACGGCGCATCGCCCCATCAAGAACATCGCGTGGTGCACCGGCGGCGCCCAAGGCTATTTCGAGGCCGCCATTGCCGCCGGCGCCGATGCCTTCATCACCGGGGAAATCTCCGAACCCCAAGCCCACTACGCCCGCGAGATGGGCGTCGCCTTCCTGGCCTGCGGCCACCATGCCACCGAGCGCTACGGTGCGCAGGCCGTGGCCGGGCACGTTGCCGCCCAACTCGGGCTGAAACACGAGTTCATCGACATCGACAACCCCGCATGACCGGACAGGCTCCCAACGCGCCGATCGCCATCACGCTGGGCGATCCAGCGGGCATCGGCCCGGAAATCATCGCCAAGGCCTTCCGCCTGGCGCCCGACGCCACGCGCGGCACCTTCGTGGCCGGCGACGTGGCCACCATGCGCCTCGCAGCGCAAGCCTTGGCGCAACCCGGACAGCCTGCCTGGCCGGTGGCCCAAATCGGACAGATCGCCGACGCGGCCGCCGTGCCGCCGGGCTGCATCCCCGTGCTGCAAGTGGTCGCGCCGCCAGGGAACATCGTGACCGGGCGGGTCAGCGCCGAAGCCGGCCGTGTGGCCGGCGACTGCGTGGTGTGGGCCGCCCGGGCGGCCTTGCAGGGCGAAATCGCCGCCATCGTGACCGCCCCCCTTCACAAGGAAGCACTGGCCGCGGCGGGTTTTCCGTATCCCGGGCATACCGAACTGCTGCAGGCCGAAGCCGCCGCGCATGCCGGCCTTGCTGTGGAAGGCATGCCGGTGCGCATGATGCTGGCCAACGACGAGTTGCGCACGGTGCTGGTGAGCATCCACATGTCGCTGCGCGATGCGATCACGGCGGTGAGCTTCGGCAGCGTGCTGGAGACGCTGCGCATCACCCACCGTGCGTTGCACCGCGTGCTCGGCCGGGCACCGCGCATCGGCGTCGCCGGCCTCAATCCGCATGCGGGCGAGGGCGGGCTGTTCGGTTCCGAAGAGCGCGACATCATTGCGCCGGCCATTGCGGCTGCGCGCGCCGAAGGCCTCGATGCCGGCGGTCCCCACGCGCCCGACACCGTCTTCATGCGCGCCCGCGACAAGGCCGGCGTGCCGGGGAGCGGCGAGTTCGATGTGGTGATCGCGATGTACCACGACCAAGGCCTGATCCCGGTCAAGTACCTCGGCGTGGAAAAAGGGGTGAACGTGACGCTGGGCCTGCCGCTGGTGCGCACCAGCCCCGATCACGGCACCGCGTTCGACATTGCAGGCCGCGGCCGCGCCGATGCGTCGAGCCTGATCGAAGCCTTGCGCATGGCCAGAAAGCTGGCCGGCGGCTGACGGCCGCTCAGGGCCGCTTGAGGCTGTCCCGTATCTCGCGCAAAAGGGCGATGTCTTCCGGAGGCGCCACCGGTGCCGCAGGCTCCTCCGCGTGGCGTGCGCGCAGCTTGTTGATCTGCTTGACCATCATGAAGATGATGAATGCCAGGATGACGAAGTTCACCGCAATGGTGATGAAGTTGCCGTAGGCCAGCACCGGCACACCCGCCTTCTTGAGATCCGCCAGATTGCTCGAAACGCCCGCCGGAACGGTGCCCAGCACCACGTAGAGGTTCGAGAAATCGAGCTTGCCGAACACCAGGCCGACGATGGGCATGATGATGTCGGCCACGAGGGAGTCGACGATCTTTCCGAACGCCGCGCCGATGATCACCCCCACAGCGAGGTCGATCACGTTGCCCTTGACGGCAAATTCCTTGAACTCGCTGAAGATGCTCATGATTTCTATAGGCTCCGGGAGCGTTGGTGAAGGTGCCGCAAGTATGCCTGCGGATCGGCCGCCTCGGACGGCAAACCGCTCGGCCGCGTAATGCGAAAGATTTCTTCCTGCGGATGATCTGCTTTAATGGAGCCTCGTCGATCCCTGCGGGCGCATCCAGCAAAACGCGCAATCCTTTTCGAATAAATGAATAGTTTCTGGTTAATTGCCACCGGTTTTGGCGACAGCGGCTTTCTCCTGCCTGCGGCCTTTTGCGTTGCAATTTGGCTTGCAATAGATCGGGGCACGCGCCCGGCGGCGGTGCATTGGATGCTGCTATTTGGCGCCTGCGGTCTGGTTGTAATGCTCTCCAAGCTCGCCTTCATGGGGTGGGGAATTGGCAGCGCCCGCTTCGATTTCACCGGTTTCAGCGGGCATACCGCCTTGGCAACCAGCGTCTGGCCGGTCGTTTTCTGGCTTGCGGCCATGCGCTGGGCACCATCCCAGCGCATGGCCGCCGCGGTAGGCGGATGGGTATGGGCGGTGTTTATTGGTGTGTCTCGCCTGGCGCTCGAGGTCCATTCCACGGCCGAGGTCGTCACGGGCGCCGCGCTTGGAACGCTGGTGAGCGCAAGCTTCCTCCTGCTTCAATGGCGCCGCTCCATTCGGGTACGGACTCCCCGCTGGCTGGCGCTGGGCTTGGTTCTACCGCTATTGTTTTTCATAGTAGGGCGACCAGCCCCGACGCATTACGCGCTGGAAGCCTTGGCGGTCTGGATGGCAGGCATCGAGCGTCCGTTCACCCGCGCCGATCTGCTGCAGGGCCGCGAACCCGTCTGAATACACAAGCTCTTACAAAAGAGCGAACCTTTTAGCAAAGCCGATCTCGTCGGTTTTTTGTAGCCTGGGCGCCACAAAGGCAAATCCGGGCTGTCAAATAATAGTTCGCATCTGCAAATCAGGGACTCTGCCGTCGGGCGTGCAATCAAAGCCCGCGTTCCCAATGAAAGGAGAGGCTCGCACATTGAGTTTTCTCATTACCCCACTACGTAACGGGGTACTCGGCAAATAGACACATTTTTTGCATCTATTCAACGGAAAGTAGATGCCGTGGCCGCGGCGACAATTCGGCCCAGCCCGCCTGCCCAATCTGCGCAGGTGCGCTTTGACGACCCGTGACAAAAAGGTGCGGCCCAAATACAAGCGGGCTCGGGCCTTGCATATGAATCGCGGTTGCCGAAAACAATTGTGCAATGGGGATCAATTTGACACGCTTCGTGTACCCGATGGGGTGGGGTGTTGCCCTAATGGGCGCGCTATTGCTGCAGGGCTGTGCACCGGGCTTCAGTTCCGTGGCGGCCTATGAGGCAGACCAGAGCCTGCCGCCGGAGTTCCAGTACCTGCCCGCCGACGGTGCGCCGGATGGGGTGATTACCTCCATCTCTCCCGCGCTCATCCGCGCGATGGCCGAGGCGCAGCCAGCCTCGGTTGCGCCCGACGTGAAGGCTCTTTTCGGGGAATCCCCGGTCTACACCATCGGCCCCAGCGACGTGGTGGGCGTGATCGTCTACGACCATCCGGAGTTGCTGCCCAACGCGGGCGCGGTGATCACGCAGCAGGCCGATCCCACCGGCATCAGCGTGGCGCCCGGCTTCATCGTCGGCGCTGACGGGCAGATCACCTTTCCCTACATCGGACGCGTCAAGCTCCAGGGCCTGACCGAGATCGAGGCGTCCGACCTCATCGCGCGCCGCATCGCCGCCTACATCAGGGACCCGCAGGTGACGGTGCGCATCCAGTCCTTCAGAAGCCGGCGCGCCTTCGTCGAGGGGGAGGTGCGCACGCCCGGGCTGCAGATCTTCACCGACGTGCCCATGACCCTGGCCGAAGCCCTCAGCCGCGCCGGCGGCATCACCGCCAGCGGCGACCGTTCGTTCGTGACGCTCACGCGGGGTGACAGGACCACGGTCATCAACTTGCCGAACCTCCAGGAGCTGGGTGCCGACGCGAGCCGCATTCCGCTGCGCAACGGCGACGTCATCCAGGTGCGGCACCGCGACGAGAGCAAGGTGTTCGTGATGGGCGAGATCGCCCGTCCCTCGGCGCTGCTCATGCACAACGGAAGGCTCAGCCTCAACGAGGCGCTCGGCGAGGCGGGCGGTCCCAACCTGAATTCCGCCAACACGGGGCAGATCTACGTCATCCGCAACAACGCGCGGGGCTTGCCAGCCATCTTCCACCTGAATGCCAAGAACCCGGCTGCCCTGGCGCTGGCCGAGCGCTTTCCGCTGCAGCCGCGCGACGTGGTCTACATCGATTCCGTGCCGCTCGTCACCTGGAACCGCTTGGCCAGCCTGATCTTGCCGGCCGCCCAGGTCATCAATGCGGGCGACGAAGTCTGGAGCCGCCACAGATGAAATCGATCCTGACAGTCTGTATCGGCAACATTTGCCGAAGCCCGATGGCAGAGGGCATCCTGGCCGCAGGCCTGCCGCAGCTTCGCGTGGTGTCCGCCGGAACCAGCGCGCTCGTGGGCAAGCCGGCGGATGCCACGGCGCAAAAGCTCATGCGCGCGCGCGGCATCGACATTTCGGGCCACGTCGCGCAGCAGGTGAGCCAGCTGCTGTGCCGGCAGGCGGACCTGATCCTGGTCATGGACATGGCGCAGCGCCGCTACCTGGAGTCGACCTACCCGTTCGTGCGCGGCAAGGTCTTTCGCATCGCCGAAGCCGCCAAGCAGGACGTGCCCGATCCCTACCGCCAGGACGAGGCTGCCTTCGCGCACGCCCTCGCGCTGATCGACGTGGGCGCCGGAACGTGGATCGACCGCATCCTGAAAATTACAAAACCAGAGCAGCAACCGACATGAACGCACCCCAGCAAGCCGCCCTGCCGATGCCAGCGCTGGAAGAGGAGGGCGAGAAATTCAGTCTCGTCGAGTACCTGGACATCCTGATCGACAACCGCTGGCTCATTGCCGCGGTCGTCGGCGTGATGCTGCTGCTTGGAGTGGCCTATGCCTTCTTCGGCAAGCCGATGTACGAGACCAATGTGGCCGTGCAGGTCGAGGACTCCGGCAATTCGGCCGGCAGTTTTCTTGGCGATGCCGCATCGTCGCTGCTGAGCGTGAAGACGCCCGCGGCGGGCGAAATCGAGATCATCAAGTCGCGCGCCATCCTCGGGCAGGCGGTGGAGAACACCAAGCTGTACATCAGCGCCGTGCCCCGCTATGCACCGGTTGTCGGCAGCTGGCTTGCGCGCCGCGCCACAGGGCTGTCCGACCCCGGCTTCTTCGGGCTTTCGGGCTATGTCACCGGTGCCGAGAAGATCATGGTTCCCCAGTTCGACGTACCGGCCGATTTCGAGGAAAAGCAATTCACGCTGACCGCCGGGCCGGACAACAGCTACGAGCTCGCCAACCCCGAGCTCAAAACGCCGCTCAAGGGCGTGGTGGGAACGCCGCTCGTGGCAAACCTGCCGAGCGGCAACCTCCGGCTGCTCGTGAGCTCGATCAGCGGCAAGCCCGGCGCGCAGTTCCAGCTCGTGCGGTATTCGAAGCAGCTGACGCTCCTCACGCTGCAGGACAACCTCAAAGTGGTCGAAAAAGGCAAGCAGTCGGGCGTGCTCGACGTGGGCTGGAAGAGTCCGAGCCCTGAAAAGCTGACGCAGCTCCTCAACGAGATCGGCCGTCTCTACGTGCGCCAGAACATCGAGCGCAAGGCTGCCGAGGCCGAAAAGACCCTGGGCTTCCTCGACACCGCGCTGCCCCAGTTCAAGAAGCAGCTCGAGCAGTCCGAGGACCTCTACAACCGCTACCGCAACGAGAACGGCACGGTCAGCCTTGACGACGAGGCCAAGAATGCCCTGACCCAGACCGTGGACCTGCAGTCCAAGCTGCTCGAGGCACAGCAGAAGCGGCGCGAACTCTCCGCGCGCTTCACGGACAAGCATCCCGCCATCCAGACGCTGGACACGCAGATATCGGCCTGGAAAGGCGAGATCGCTTCCGTGGATTCGCGCATCCGCAAGATGCCGCTGCTCCAGCAGAACACGGTGCAGATGCAGCGCGACATCAAGGTCAACACCGACCTCTACGTGTCGCTGCTCAACAGCTCGCTGCAGATGCGCCTGGCCAAGGAAGGAAAGGTCGGAAACGTGCGACTGCTGGACGAAGCCATCGTGCCCGAAGAACCCGTCTGGCCGAAGCGGCCGCTGATCATCGGCGTGGCGCTGCTGCTGGGATTGATGGCCGGCGCCGCCGCCGCGATTGCCAGGAACTCGCTTTTCGGTGGCATCCGAAACCCGAGCGAGATCGAGATGCATACGGGGCTCAACGTCTACAGCAGCATTCCGCTGAGCCCCGCGCAGCGGACGATCGACAGGAACATCGAAAACAAGGCGCCGGGCGTGCACATCCTGGCCCTCCAGCATTCCGAGGATCCCGCGGTGGAAAGCCTGCGCAGCCTGCGCACGGCCCTCCAATTCGCCATGCTCGAGGCGGCCAACAACCGGCTGCTTATTTCCGGCGCCACGCCGGGCGTCGGGAAGACTTTTGTTTCGGTCAATTTCGCCGCGATTACCGCCGCGTCCGGAAAAAAGGTGCTTCTGGTGGACGCCGACCTGCGCAAGGGCCGGGTTAATCAATTTTTCTCAATGTCGCGCTCGGCGGGCCTGTCGGAATTGATCGCCGGCACGTTGAGCTACGAAAAAGCTGTTCGTTCTTCGGTGTTGCCGAATCTGGATGTCGTCACGACCGGGATGCTTCCACCCAATCCGGCTGAATTGCTCATGAGCGATTCCTTCTCACACATATTGGAAAAGCTGTCGTCGGATTACGACCTTGTGATTATCGACACGGCCCCAGTTCTGGTTGCTGCCGACACCGCTTCCGTGGCGCCGCTGGCGGGCTCCCTGCTCCTTGTGGCGCGGGCGGAAAAGACGCACCTCGGCGAATTGAACGAAAGCGTCAGGAGACTGGCGCACGCAGGCTGCACAGCCAACGGCGTAATTCTTAATGCTATGGACTTATCTCGCCGCCACGCCGGCAGCGGTGGATATAAATATGGCGGTTACCGTTACACACACTATAAATATAAAAACAACAGGGATACCACCTAGGTGGAAGTCGGTTTCTGAGAAAATTCAATGAGCTTGTGATAATTATCACGTGATGCACTAATTGGGTGCTTCAATCGGATGCTAATAAGAAAGGCCTACGACCAAGTGCGTCATTCTTTTTTATTACGTATTTGAGCCGCCGGCCGGCGCAAAGAATCCGCGCCGCAAATTCTTCGAGTTTCCCGTACCAAGCCGTATTTCGATTGGTACCGGATAGACACGTGTCATTGAACCCTAATGGGGCAAGCGCTTGCTTGTACGACGAAAGGTACTCCCCGCATGAGAGTTCTCGAGCCGCGAATTCGCTTTCGATTCAAATGGGATAACGGGGCACCCGCATGAACGATTTCACTCGCGAGGAGCCGCTGGCCCCACGGGGCGACGAAGCGGGCGGCGCAATGGCGGACGAGCTCGCCTGGATCAAGGTTCGGCATCCGGCCATGCTGCGCGCCGGGAAAAGAGCGGTCGACATTGCGGCGTCGCTGTTCTTTTTCTCGGCCTTCGGCTGGCTTTATGTGCTGATCGCCATCGGCGTATTCATCACTTCCGGTGCGCCGGTGCTGTATTCGCAACCGCGTTTCGGGCGCGGCGGGCGCGTGTTCAAGTTCTACAAGTTCCGCTCGATGCTGCCCAACTCGGCGCAGATCCTCGAGGAACATCTCAGGAACGACCCCGTCGCGCGGCAGCAGTGGGACGACTACCAGAAGCTCGAGAACGATCCGCGCATCACCTCTTTCGGCAAGTTCATCCGCAAGACCAGCCTGGATGAGCTCCCGCAGTTCTGGAACGTGCTCGTGGGCGACATGAGCCTCGTCGGCCCCCGGCCCTGCATGCTCGACCAGAAAAGCCTGTATGGCTCGGACTGGTCGTTCTATTGCGCAGTCCGGCCCGGAATCACCGGCCTTTGGCAAGTGAGTGGCCGCAATCAGCTGAGCTACAAGAAACGCGTGGCGCTGGACGTCACCTACGTGGAGACGCTCTCCGTCGGCAGGGACATCGGCATCTTCATCAGGACCATCTGGGTGGTCGCGGTCGGCCATGGCTCGAGGTGAGACCAGTCCCGCGATGAAAAAGATATTGATCTGCGCGGTGCCCTTCAGCGACAACCTCGGCGACGGGGTCATCGCGGCATCTCTGGCCCACATCGCCCGGTTGAAATACCCGGGAGCCACGGTCGAGTTCCTGGACATTGCCGGCCGAGTGGGATTCCAGGAGGAAAACCTGCGCGGCGGGAGCGCGTTCGAGCTTTTTGCAAAGCTGCCGTCGCTGCTGCGCTCGCTGATCGTCTTCCTCTATTGCCTCAAAGGATATTTCCGCGGGTGGCGGAAGAGCTGGAGGGCCGCGATCAGCGATACAGATCTGGTCGTCGTCGGCGGTGGGCAATTGTTTTGCGACGTGGCGCTCAATTTTCCGGCCAAGCTGTTTTTGCTGAGCCGGCTGCTCCGCGGCAAGCGCGTGGTGGTCGCATCGGTCGGCGTTACCGCCAAATGGTCGTTCTGGGGCCGCTTCCTCGTCAAGCGCTTCATCGGGAATGCCAGGCCGGTTTTCTACGCAACCCGCGACAAGGAATCGGCAAGCAACCTGCACACGTACCTCGGAGTTCCGCGCGCAACCATTCGCGTCGTGCCCGATCCCGCGCTCGTTTGTGCGGACGCGTTCTCGAAAGAGCTCTCGCCCGAAAAAAGCTGGGACATCGGTATTTGCGTCAGCAGCCTCGATGCGCTGGTCATGAACTCCGAGTACGGCAATGCCAACTCGACCCAGTCCGCCAGTTTCTTTTCAGCGCTTGCCGAATCGCTGCAGGCGCAGGGAAAGCGGGTGCTTTATTTCACTAACGGTGCATCCGAAGACAACAAGGTGCTGAGCGAGATTTCTTCGGAACCCGGCGCCTTGAAATCGGGTTTTCTCGTGCCCCGGTATCCCGATGAACTCGTGTCGCTGATCAGCGCCTGTTCATGCATCGTGGCCCATCGGCTGCACGCAAACATCGTGGCTTACAGCCTCAACATTCCGTCCATCGGGATGAATTGGGACAAGAAGGTCGAGTCGTTCTTCGAATTGACCCAGAGAAAGCGCTACCTCTTCGATTTGTCGCCGCGTGTCGAAAAGCTCGAGGCTTCGGTGCTCGGCGTGCTGAACGAGAAGACCCCGGACCGGCAGAAACTCGAATTGCTGAGAAGCGAAGTGGTTGCCGGAATTCATGCCTTGATCTGACTGCACGGCCATGAAAATATTGCACATTGCCGAAACGCTCAAGGGCGGCCTGGAAACCTATCTTCGGATGGTCTCCGGTTTCCAGCAGAACTCGCCGGTGATCACTGAAGCGAAATTCATTCTTCCCGGTCCCGTGGACTGGCTGAGTTCGCAGCAGACGCACGTGGTCCCCACAGCGCGCAGTCCGTTGGCGCTTGCGAGCTATGCCGCGGAGGTCCGCAGGATCATCCGCAGGGAGCGTCCTTCGGTGCTGCATCTGCACAGTTCGATCGCCGGCGGCATCGTTCGCGCAATGGCGCTGCTCGGCCAGGTGCCTCAGGAAACAAAAATCGTCTACTGCTCGCACGGTTGGGCCTTCGACCAGATCGGCCCTTCGTACAAGAAGTCCATCTACCGGTGGATCGAATGGCTGCTCTCGTTCTGGAGCGACGCCATCATCTGCATCAGCGACCATGAGCTGCGGATCGCCGAAAAATTCGGCATCAAGCGCTGCAGGTGCATTCCGAACGGCATCACGCCCGCGCTCACGGTCCAGGAAAAAGCGGCCAATCCGAGGATGCCGCCGCGCCACCGAAGAAGAATCCTGTTCGTGGGCCGGCTCGATCGGCAAAAGGGCATAGACGCATTGCTCGACGCCTACGCGCGGGTACGGCCGGATTTCGAACTCGCCGTGGTCGGCGGTGCCGTCCGGAACGACCTGTCTCTTGCGCATTCCGAAGGCGTCGAGTTCAAGGGCTGGCTCGAAAAGGAAGCGCTCGATGCCGCGTACAGGGCCTGCGACGCGATCATCGTTCCCTCCCGGTGGGAGGGCTTCGGCCTTGTTGCGGTAGAAGCCATGGCAAGGGGCAAGCCGGTGTTCGCCTCGGCCGTGGGCGGCCTGGTCGACATCGTCGAGGACGGCCGGAGCGGACGGCTGTTCCCGCTCGACCGCATCGACGAGATGCTGCGTGAAATCGACCAGATTCCGGCCCAGGACATGGTGCGGATGGGACGCGCCGGGCGGGAGATCTTCGAAGAGAAATACACCGCCGACCGGATGAACTCCGCGATCGTCGACCTGTACAAGGAGTCGGTACTTTGATGATGTTTTCTTCCCTGGCACCGGTCGCCGGGCGGCTGCTAGGCGGCTTCAGGCTGTTGTGCGCGGCAGCCGCCATTGCCGCGGTGCCCTGTGCGGCCCAGGCCCGCGGCATCGGTGAACTGAGCAGCAACTATCCGACGGCCCTCAGCGTGCAGATCGACCCGAGCGACATTTCGGACGAAGACCTGGGTGAAATCAAGGCGGCCGGATTCGAATTCGTCCGCTTCGGCGTGCGGCCCCCGCTGAAGAGCGTCAACCCCGGCCAGATCGACTATTCGAAGTTGATCCGCCGCGTGCGCAACGCAAGGCTCGAAGCGGTCGTGACGCTGTTCGGAGGCCGGGAGATCTGGGGCCATGAACCCGCGGACCTGGGCGCAGGCCAGCGGGAAAAGCTGTTCGCAAGCTTTGCGGCCGAGTTCATGAATGCGCACGCCGCCGACGTGGCGGTGTGGGAGCTCTGGAACGAGCCAGACTACAAGACCTTCCTCAACCCGGCGCTCTTCTCGAGCTTCGAAACCGCGACCGCCGAGTTCTGCAGCAGCATCGCGCAGCTGAAGAACCCGCCGAAGATCGTCATGGGCTTTGGCTTTGCGAAGCTGCCCTTCAACCAGGGGCAAGTTCCGGCGCAGCTCGAGAATGCCTTTGTCTCAGGCGCCAAGGCCAATTGCCTCACGGACATATCGATCCACCCCTACCGCTCGGTTCCCGAAACGGCCATTGCCGACTATGGGAAGCTGCGCGCCAAGCTGGATCAGCTGCAGCTCGGCAAGGTCGGCATCGTTGCGTCGGAGTGGGGCTATGCGTCCTATCTGCCGGTGCGGGACCGCAACACGCAGGCATCGCTGATCCTGCGCGAGTACCTCACCAACGTGGCCGCCGGCATCAAGCTGCTGAACCTCTACGCCTGGAAGGACCGCGGGACTTCCGTCGTTTCGCGCGAAGACAACTTCGGCCTCAAGTCGAAGGGCGGCGAGAAGAAGGAAGCCTTTTCGAGCCTGACCGAATTCCTCAAGATTGCACGGACTTCGAAGAAGGTTTCGTACGACGGCAACGGAGGTCTCAACAAGCTGGTGCTGAGCCGCGGAACGACCCTGCTGCACGTGGTGTGGTCGCAAAATTCCGAGCAGAACGTGCTGATTCCCGCAGCCAAGGGAAAGAAATGCACGCGGGTGGACTTCTTTCCGCAGGTGCGCCACGGCAGCTGCGGCAACCCGGTGGAAGGGGGCGTCGCTGCCAAGGCCTCTGCCTATCCGGTCCTCTTCTCCATCGCGGACTAGGGGATGGCATCCGGCATTCGAAAACGCCTGGGTGGTCCGATCTATGCCGTTGCAGACCAATGCATCTATAGCGCCAGCCAGCTGCTGCTGAGCTTCGCACTCGCACGGGCGTTGTCGCCGGCCGACTTCGGCGTTGCGTCCGCGTTCCTGGCGATCGTCAGCTTCCAGTACATCCTGCATACCGGGGTGGTCCATGAACCGCTCTTGATCAGGCGCCATTACGCCGATCGCTCCGCCGCCTGGTGGAGCTGGGCGCTCGTGCTTGCTGTCTCGCTGGCCGGCTTCGTGGCCTGGCAGCTCGCGAGCTTTCCCGGCCCGCTGCGATGGGCAGGCGTGGCCCTCATCGTCGGCTACGAAATATTCTGGCTCTCCCGCAGCCTCCTGCTGGTGGGACGCCGGTACCTGGCGCTATGCATCTCCGGTGTCTTGGTCAGCATTGGCTACGTGGCGGTGTTGATCGGCGCGAAGCCGGCCACCTGGACACAGGCACTGCTGTGGATTGCCGTGATCCAGTTGCCCTTTGCGGTGTTGGTTGCCAACACCTTGAAAAGCGCGATCGCGCCGTTGCCGCCGCGCCCCGGTGCAGAGGCGCTGACCGTGAAGGAAGCCGCCAGCTACGGCTGGAAGGCCAGCCTGTCGCAGCTCATGAGCTGGGTCATGACCGGGGGCGCAATCCTCCTGCTGGGATCTTCCGCGGACTCCGTGCAAGGCGGGCTGCTGAAGATCTACATCACCTTCCTGCTGCCCATGCAGTATGTGCTGCTTGCGCTCGGCTACTACATCCTGCCGAAGCTCGCGGCCGGCTGGAATTCCGATCGCAGGAAGGATGCTTTCCGCCTCTTCGTGAAGTTCGTGGTCTTCGGGTTCGCGGTGGCCGCGGTCGGCGGCGTGCTGCTGGGACTGCTCGGCCCTCATCTGGTGGTGCTGGCATTCGGCAAGAACTACGGCGGAATGGATTTCTCGCCGTTCTTCTATGCGCCTGCGATCTTCGGCCTCACGATGTGCCTCCGCACGGGTTTCAGGGCCGCCGCGCGGCCCGGGGCTCTTCTGTGGTGCTCGGTCTTCGGCGCCCTGGTCTTCGCCGCCCGCATGCTCATGGCCGAGCAGCCGATCTCATACATCCAGACCATCAACGCCATGACGCTGGGCTTTGCGTGCATGGCGGCGATGATGATGGGCTGGCTGTTCGTCATCATGCGCGGCGAAGGCGCCGCCGCACCGGCGAGCTGAGCATTCTTCTCCCAATGCTTTCGCCTCGGGCGATTGCGTGCCTAGAGACGGCAGCGCAATCGTCCACCGGTCACCGTGGGCGATCGAAGTTCAGGATGTTGTCGCCCGCCTTCGGTTCGCCGCCATCCGGCGGTGCGAACTTGTAGGCGCTCGGGTCGCGGGCCGAAGTCATCTCGTAGAGCGGGTGGATCCGGGCCAGGCGCGCACCGCCGTCGCGTACCAGTGGTGCCCACGCAAAGTTGGCTGTGAACTTGTTGGAGCGCGGCAGCAGCGCGTCGAAGGGGATGGAAAGATAGATGCCCTTGTCGAAGCTGCCTTCACCGAACTGCCTGGCCGACACATTGGTCTTGGTGACATAGGCGCCGAGCACCACGCCGTTGTCGAAGCGGCGGCTGATGTCGATGGTGACGCCGCGGTCGCCTGCCAGGTACTGTCCCGCGCTGAGCTTGGCCAGCACGCCGTTCCAGCCGGTGTCCCAGTAGAGCGTTGCATGGCCGGTGTTGACCTTGTAGTCGCGCAGGCCGAAGTCCTGTTCGAAGTCGCGTTGCCGCACGTGGTTGAAATCAACGCCAATGGCCATGCGGCTGCGCCATGGCCGATAGAGCCATTCGCCGCCGACACCCGCATACATGCTCTCCAGTGCGCCGCCGTACACGCTGTAGTACTGATTGTCCGTGAGCCGGCCGACGTGCGTCAGCTGGAGCACCGGCATGGTGAGCCGCTTGGTGGTGACGTACTCGCGCTGGAAGGTTCGCACGCGCGGCAGGTTGCTGGGCGCCGTGTAGGTGAACTTGTCGAAGTTGTCGATGAGGCGCAGGTTCAACGCGCCGTTGACCCAGGTGCTCGGGGTGAAGCGGTATTCGGCGACCGCCTGCACACCGACCTGGAAAAGCACGAACGAGTTGGGTCCGCCGAGGATCTGGCCGAGGCTGGGCGTGAGGCCGATGCTGAACTTCCGCACCGGGCGCTCCCACGGGGCCAGTGCCTGGTCGTCCGCGGCCGCCGCGTTGGTGCTGCCGGCCTTCGCTTTCGCGTTGAGGGCCGGCTGGTCGGCGCCGAGCGGCGGCGGCGCATAGTCGCGCTGGCTTGCCGCGCGAAGTTCGCTAGGCGCCTGCGCCTGGTAGTGGGCATCAACCCATTCGCCGCGATCGACCACCTGGGCGTGCAGCGCCAGGCCACGTTCCGAATAGTGGAGAACGAAGTTCTTGATGGAGGCCGGCGCATCGCGATGCAGCACGGCAATGATCTGCTCGACGCGGGCGGTGCGGTAGACGGTGGCGCTTTCGGTGATCCACACATGCAGCATCTGGCCTTGCGGCGCGATGCGCTGGACGGTCCAGTCGGTGCGGCTTTCGATCTCGCCCGCCGTGGCCGCCCAGCCGGGCGAGGTGGCGGGCGGCGTTGGCGAAAAGCGCGGCGCCGGCGGATCGGCCGTCTTGGGCATCTGCATCGTTGCGAGATTGGTCTGCAGCGTGAGGCCCACCATCACCTTGTTGCCGCGCTCGAACCCGGCCGAGAACGTCACGCCGGGCGCGTAGCGGTATTCCAGGCCGATGTTGAAGGGCGTGCGCTGCGGCTGGGCGTTGTTGAGGGGCTCGTTCTTGTAGTCGTTGCCTTCGTACTCGAGCTTCAGCGTGAGCGGCTCCCAGGGCGTGCGCCATTGCACGCCGCCGAACAGCGCCGCGGGTCCGCGAAAGAGCCGGCCGAAGTTGGCGCCGCCCCAGGTGGTCTCGCTGACGCGCGTCTTGAAGCGGCTGTTCAGCACACCGAATGGATTGCTGATGTTTCCGCTGCTTCCCAGGTAGCCCCAGCCAATGCCGAGGCTGAAGTCGAGGTCGCCATGCCGCTTGCTCGCCACCAGGTACTCGGACGAGAAAAGGCCGGTGCCGCCGATGTCGCGAAAGCCGAGCGCCACTTCAGGCAGGTAGGCGGACTCTTTCCACAAGCGCGCCTTGAGGTCGATGCTCTTGTCCTTGTACCCCTGGTTGCTGAGGCCGATGCCGTAGATGCGGTTGCTGATGGAGGTGTAGCGGAAGCCCGCCTCCAGCCAGTCCAGCGGCTGGAACATGACGTTCAGCCGCGTGTAGGGCGAGACATGCGTGAGGGACGTGCGCATGTCTCCCGCCTGGCCCATGCGGGCCGTCGGCGTTTGCAGCAAGCCGGTTTCACCCCAGTCGTTGCCGCTGGGCTGGAGGGCGTGGTATTGCGGCGCCGCTTCGGGGCGGACTGAAATGGTGGTCGGCGAGAAGGTTGCGCCCGGCGCCGCCGACACGGCGGCGATCTCGGCCGGAGGCGCAGTTGCGGCTTGCGCCGCGGCCGCGTCGGACGCGGCGCCGGCGGATGTTGCCGAGACGGCGCCGCCATCTTGCGGAGACGGTCCCTGTGTGGCCAGAAACTTGATCATCCCCTCGGAGACCGCGTTCAGGTCGTTCGCACCACGCGGGGCGGCCCAGATCCATGCGCCCGGTGCGGGCTCGTCCGAAGGATGCGCCGTCCATCCGGCGACGCCGACGCGGGCGGTGCGGCCGTCGGGCTGCGCCACCCAGGCCCAGTCGTGCTTGCCCTGTGCATCGCAGGCTGCAACGTAGTCCCATGCCGTGCGGCCAGGTTCGTGGACGACCTGGCAGATTCGACCGTGGGGCTGCACGACCGAAATGGTCTTCAGCGCCGGCGGCGGCGCAACGAGTTGCTGCCCCGCCTTCAGCACGGGGTCTTCTTCAGGATGGGCCTCGAGCCAGCGCGGATCCACGATGCCGAGCGCGACCCGGCCGGTCACCGGAAGGTTCTGCAGCCACGCGATCAGCTGCAGGTAGCGGGCCTGTTCCTCCCCGCGTGCGCGCCGGCTGGCTGCTTGGAGACGCAGCAGCACCTGGTTCTTGAGGAACTGCTGCGCCAGCCGCTCCTGCGGAACGCGCCAGGAGAGACCTGGCGCCGCAGCTTCGGCGGGCTGGCGCAGCAGCCATGCACTCAGCCGCTCGCCGGGCCGGATGTCGCCATCGCTGGCCGGCGCCTTGTTGTCGATGGCGGGGTTGCCGAGGGACTGCGCTCCTGCGGCGCAGCTTGCCGCCAGTGCGCACGCGACCGCAGCGCGAAGGGGCCAGGGAGGACTGCCGAAGCCAGCGGAAAGCAAGCCGCTCATGTACCAGCGCTCGCCGCTGCGACGGGTGCTGGGGGGGAAGGCGTCCACTGCTCGAAACTCATACACAGGTCATTGGAAATACATTGCTCGGAATAAACGACCCGGGGCGTACCGCCCGCCTGCAAGACGCCGAAGCGAGCTGGAGGGAGCGAGGCGCTCGCCGGACGCGAAACGCTGCGCTCCTCGTACCACCGCAAGGATGCGGGGGCCATGCCGGCCAGGGCCGCTTGCTGCGGCGCCGGGATAGGTGCCAGGGCCACTTCGTCGCGAACGCCGAAACGGTAGCCCGGCATCATGTCGCGCTCGCGCCGATAGCTCTTCGGTTGCGAGTCATGGACAGCATCGGTCCACGCCGGCAGCCCGGAAAAGCGCACCTCGCGCCAGTCGCTAGTGAGGCCCGTCGTTCCGACGAGGCGTCCGTCGAGCAGCCTGACGACTTCGCCGGCGTTGCTGTACCAGACCTCGACTGCGCCTTCCGGACGCTTGTCGATGTAGCCCAGCACCATGTAGACGGTCTGGCCGCCGACGATGACGCGCAGGTAGCGGTAATTCGGATTGAAAGTGGGTTCGGGTGCTGCGGCGGCGCCGCTATAGATATGGCGCGCCGTGGCCAGCATGGCCGACGACCCGGAAGAACAGCCGCTAACGCCCAAAAGGAATGCCGCCCAAAGACAGCATCCAACAAGTCGCGCGGTGAAACCAGCGCGCGGAGCTTTCAGCGAATGCCCCCCCGGCAGGAGGGCCCGCACGATCACTTCGTGCCGGTCGTGCCCGTCCCGCCGGTGCCGCTCGTGCCACCGGTGCCGCTGCCGCCGCCGCTGTTGCCGCCATTGCCGCTGGCAATGGCCGCTGCCAGCCCGACACTGGCTGCGACCCCGCCGGCCTGGCCGGCCGTGATGCGGCCGAACGACGAATTGGCCGCACCGGTGGCGCTGGCCGGCTGCGGACCGGGCGTCTGGACGGGTGGGGGATTTTGCGGCGGGTTCTGGGCCAGCGCCGATGAAATACCCGTGGCGGCAATAAAAACTGCTGAAACCAATGACTTAATTTTCATGGCGGCTATCCTCGTATTTAGCAATTGACAATTGGGATCGAGATTAGCAGCCGCAGAAGTGTGTCGCAACCGATTTAGCCTTTTTTACAAAAGCATCTGTGCAATTCCTTGTGTCGAAATGTCTTGGAAATCCGAATTAATTCATTGTTCTTAATTGGGATTTTCGGTCCGGCGCGGCACGCATTCGCGCGCGCCCCGGACCGGTGCCGTTGAATATGCGCGCAACAGCCCGCTACAATCGCCGGTTGACCCTGCTCCAGCGAAGAAGACTTAGAGGATCCCCATGAGTGACATGACCTCCGGCTCCCCCCGGATCGACACAAGCAAGCGGACGTGGTTGATCGCATCCAGCTGTGCCGGCGTAGCGGGAGGCGTGGCCACCGCGATTCCCTTTGTGAGTACTTTCCAGCCTTCAGAGAAGGCCAAGGCCGCAGGCGCTGCGGTCGAAGTCGACATCGCAGGCCTCAAGGTCGGCGAGAAGATCACCGTCGAATGGCGCGGCAAGCCCGTGTGGATCCTCAAGCGCTCGCCAGAGCAGGTTGCCGAGCTCCCCAAGCTCGACGGCCAGCTCGCGGATCCCCTCTCCAAGCGGCATCCTGATGAATTCACCCCCAAGTACGCGCAGAACGAACACCGTTCGATCAAGCCCGACGTGCTGGTGGTGGTGGGTATCTGCACCCACCTCGGCTGTTCGCCCACCGACCGCTTCCAGGCCGGTCCGCAGCCGTCGCTGCCGAACGACTGGGAAGGCGGCTTCCTGTGCCCTTGCCATGGTTCCACGTTCGACCTGGCCGGCCGTGTCTTCAAGAACAAGCCCGCGCCCGACAACCTGCCTGTGCCCCCGCACATGTACCTGTCCGAGACCAAGCTTCTCATCGGCGAAGACGACAAGAAGGCCTGAGGCACAAGAAGAACATGGCTGAATTCCACGAAATTTCCCCCAACGCGCCTGCTGGCGAGAAGCTCCTCAACTGGGTCGACAACCGCTTCCCACTGACCAAGCTCTGGAACGACCAGTGGGGCAAGTACTACGCGCCGAAGAACTTCAACTTCTGGTACATCTTCGGCTCGCTCGCGATGCTGGTCCTCGTGATCCAGATCGTGACCGGCATCTTCCTCGTGATGCACTACAAGCCCGACGCGAACCAAGCGTTCGCTTCGGTCGAGTACATCATGCGGGACGTGCCCTGGGGCTGGCTCATCCGCTACATCCACTCGACGGGCGCCTCGGCCTTCTTCATCGTGGTGTACCTGCACATGTTCCGCGGCCTCATGTACGGCAGCTACCGCAAGCCGCGCGAGCTGATCTGGGTCTTCGGCTGCGCGATCTTCCTGTGCCTGATGGCCGAAGCCTTCATGGGCTACCTGCTGCCGTGGGGCCAGATGAGCTACTGGGGCGCCCAGGTGATCGTGAACCTGTTCGCCGCCATTCCTTTCGTCGGTCCTGACCTGGCGCTGCTGATCCGCGGCGACTACGTGGTGAGCGACGCTACGCTCAACCGCTTCTTCAGCTTCCACGTCATTGCCGTGCCGCTGGTGCTGCTCGGCCTCGTCGTGGCCCACCTGATCGCGCTGCACGAAGTGGGCTCCAACAACCCCGACGGCATCGAGATCAAGGCCAACCGCGGTCCCGACGGCCATCCGCTCGACGGCATTCCGTCGCATCCGTACTACACGGTGCACGACATTTTCGGCGTCGTGGTGTTCCTCACCATCTTCTCGGCCGTGATCTTCTTCGCGCCAGAAGCGGGCGGGTACTTCCTCGAGTACAACAACTTCATTCCGGCCGATTCGCTCAAGACGCCGAACCATATTGCGCCGGTCTGGTACTTCACGCCCTTCTATTCGATGCTGCGTGCAACCACCGACGACATGGTGAACGTGTTCGCGCTGATCATCGGCCTGGCCGCGATCCTGAACTTCGTCAAGGGTAAGTCGAGCACCGCACTGAAGATCGCACTGATCGTGGTGGCGGCCATGGTGATCTTCCTGCTCAAGTCCTTCGACGCCAAGTTCTGGGGCGTGGTCGTGATGGGCGGCTCGGTCATCATCCTGTTCTTCCTGCCTTGGCTCGACAAGAGCGAAGTCAAGTCGATCCGCTACCGCCCGAGCTGGCACAAGTATGTCTATGGCGTCTTCGTGTTCTTCTTCCTGATCCTCGGCTACCTGGGCATCCAGGCGCCTGGCGTCTGGGGCAACCTGGTCATCGGTTCGTTCGTGCTGGACATCGCGCAGACCATTTCGCAGATCGGCACGCTCTTCTACTTCGGTTTCTTCCTGCTCATGCCCTGGTGGAGCAGCAAGGGCGAGTTCAAGCCCGTTCCCGAACGCGTGACCTTCGCCGCCCATTGAAAAGCCCAAGAGAGCTTGAGAGAAACACGATGAAGAAAAGCATTTCCGGCTGGCTCGCGGTTGCGGGCCTGGCACTGGGCCTGACCTTCTCCGCAGCCGCTTCGGCCGAGTCCGGCGGCCTTGCCTGGGACAAGGCGCCCAACAAGACCACCGACGTGGCCTCGCTGCAGAACGGCGCCAAGCTGTTCGTCAACTATTGCCTGAACTGCCACTCGGCGGCATTCATGCGCTACAACCGCCTGCAGGACATCGGCATCACCGAGCAGCAGATCAAGGACAACCTGCTGTTCTCGACCGACAAGGTCGGCGAGACCATGAAGGCCAACATCGACGCGCGGCAGGCCAAGGACTGGTTCGGTACGACGCCGCCCGACCTGACGCTGGTCGCACGTTCGCGTGCCGGCCACGGCGGCACCGGCGCCGACTACCTCTACACCTACCTGCGCACCTACTACCGCGACGACACCAAGGCCACCGGCTGGAACAACCTCGTGTTCCCGAGCGTCGCCATGCCCAACCCCCTGTGGGAACTGCAAGGCGAGCGCCGTCCGGTCTACACCAAGGTCGAGCAGCACGGCCACCAGACCGAAGTGTTCAAGGGCTGGGAGCAAGTCACTCCCGGCGCCATGACGCCGCTGCAATTCGACAGCGCCGTCGGCGACCTCGTGAACTACCTGCAATGGATGGCCGAGCCGGCACAGAACTCGCGCATCCGGATCGGCGTGTGGGTGCTGCTGTTCCTGGTCGTGTCGCTGGTTTTCGTGTGGCGGCTGAACGCCTCGTACTGGAAAGACGTCAAGTAGTTCCGTCCACGCCGATCGGGCGCCGCGCGCGCCCGGTCCCACAGAGTGGGTTGCCAACGCGACCCACTCTTTTTGATTTTTAGGAGTCTCCCGCCATGATGGTCTTGTATTCAGGAACGACCTGCCCCTTTTCCCACCGCTGCCGCTTCGTGTTGTTCGAGAAGGGCATGGACTTCGAAATCCGCGACGTCGATCTCTACAACAAGCCCGAAGACATCGGCGTGATGAACCCGTACGGCCAGGTGCCGATCCTGGTCGAGCGCGACCTGATCCTGTACGAGTCGAACATCATCAACGAGTACATCGACGAGCGCTTCCCGCATCCGCAGCTGATGCCCGGGGATCCGGTCGACCGCGCGCGCGTGCGCCTGTTCCTGCTCAACTTCGAGAAGGAACTCTTCGTGCACGTGGCCACGCTGGAGAACCGCACCGCCAAGGGCAACGAGAAGGCGCTCGAAAAGGCCCGCGCGCACATCCGCGACCGCCTCACGCAGCTTGCCCCGGTGTTCCTCAAGAACAAGTACATGCTGGGCGACAACTTCTCGATGCTCGACGTGGCCATCGCGCCGCTGCTCTGGCGCCTGGACTACTATGGCATCGACCTCAGCAAGAATGCGGCACCGCTCCTGAAGTACGCCGAGCGCATCTTCTCGCGCCCCGCCTACATCGAAGCTCTGACACCTTCCGAAAAGGTCATGCGCAAGTAACTTTGCGTCCAACCGTTCTCCGCTGCTTTCATGATCAACGCGCTCGAGTCGTCCTCCACCCGCCCGTACCTCATCCGGGCGCTGTACGAATGGTGCACCGACAACGGGTTCACGCCCTATGTCGCGGTGCAGGTGGACGACACTGTCCAAGTGCCGCGCGAGTACGTGAAAAACGGCGAGATCGTGCTGAACATCAGCTTCGATGCGACCAGTTCGCTCAAGTTGGGCAACGACTTCATTGAGTTCAAGGCCCGCTTCGCAGGCAGTGCACGCGAAATCGTGGTGCCCGTGGGCCGGGTGATTGCCATCTATGCGCGGGAGAACGGCCAAGGCATGGCGTTTCCCGCGCCCGTGCCCTCCGGCAGCAACGCTGACGGCGGTGGCACTTCGGCCGGTGGCAACGTGCCTGCAGCCCAGGGGCCGGCCCGCATGCCGCTGCGCGACGCGTCGCGCGGCAGCGAGGGTGACGCCGGCAAGATCGTTCACTTGGTGACGGACGAGGCAGCCGATGGCGGCAACGACCATATCGGCCCATCTTCCGAGCCCGACGACGAGCCGCCGCGGCCGCCGTCCGGGGGCGGCAGCCGTCCGTCGCTCAAGCGCGTGAAGTAGACAAGCAGCAGGCCGGACCTGCACGGGCGGACTCTCCCGCACCGTTAAAATCCGATTCAGAAAATCCGTGCCGCTTTAGCTCAGTTGGTAGAGCACCCGCCTTGTAAGCGGAAGGTCGTCAGTTCGATTCCGACAAGCGGCACCATCTTTCCATAGGGGATCAGCAACGCCCCTTCTTGGCCTGGCCCGGCGGGCAATGGCCTCCACCCCCGCCATGGCCTTCGCGCTCGGCGTGATGGTGTTGTTCAGCGCGCCGCCAGTCGCCTTCCATCCATCGCCAGCCGCCGTCCGCTTGGACCCAGCGTCCCGGTGCATACGCGTAGTCGGGGCGCGCGGCCTGCCAGTACCCGGCGCGCCAGACGTAGGCGCGTTCGTTCCATTGCCAATGGCCGGGCACCCACACCTGGCCTGATCTTGGTCCCGGCATAGGCTCGTAACGGGGGGCGGGCGGCGCCACCTGGACCAGGCCAGGCAGGTTGATGTTGACCGAAACCTGCGACATGGCGGGCAGGGCGGATGCAGCAAGCGCGGCGGCGACGAGGAGAGTTGAGACTTTCATTGAGACCCTTGAGTAGAGAACATGCATGCACAACGCGGGCCGGCGGAGCGTGTCATCAGCACATTCCTTAAGCCCCCGGGGCGCGAAACCATGGTACGCGAAGGCCCGCGGCCGCTCCGCGCGGATGCTAGAGTGAGAGCGCTCGTTTCACGCCGATGCGCCGACTACGCTTTCTCACCCACCGCCACCGCGCGCCTTCCACCAACAGGGCGCTGGGCCTGCTGCTGGCCTTCAATGCCGGCGCGGTGAATGCGGGCGGCTTTCTGGTGCTGCACATGTACACCTCCCACATGACCGGGTTCGCGTCGCAGTTTGCGGACGGGCTGGTGCTGGGCAACACGAAGCTCCTGCTGAACGCGCTGGGTGCCATCCTTGCGTTCGTGTCGGGCGCTGCCGTCTGCGCAATCCTGGTGAACTGGGCGCGCCAGCACCGCCTGCGCAGCGTCTATGCGGTGCCGCTCCTGCTCGAGGCGGCGCTCATGTTTCCGTTCGGCCTGATGGGCGCCATCACGCTCACCTGGTCGACGCCGTTCGCCGTGCCGCTCACGGTGCTGCTGCTGTCCTTCATCATGGGCCTGCAGAACGCCGTCGGCTCCAAGACGTCCGGCGGCAGCGTCCGCACCACCCACATGACCGGCAACATCACCGACGTGGGCATGGAACTGGGCAAGCTGATCTACTGGAACCGGCACGCGACCCCGGCCCGGGCCATGGTGCGCCACGACCGCCGCAGGATGCGGATGGCCGGCGGGCTGATCGGCATGTTCGTGCTGGGCGGCGTCGTCGGCGCGCTCGGCTTCAACTACATCGGGTTTGTGTGCGTGGTGCCGCTGGCGGCCTTGCTGCTCGCCATCTCGGTGCCGCCGCTCACGCGGGACATCCCGCGCTCCAGGACGCTGCAGAAGCTTCTCGCCGCTGCGGGCGTGAAGGCGCGCGTGCGCCAGAAGCAGGGCGGGAGCGCCTCGTCGTCACCCGAAAGCTGAACCTTCGGGCGCCCTGCGGGGCGCGCGCCGGCTCAGATCGCGCCCACGCTACCCGTGACCGGCAGCACGATGCCGGTGATGTAGCTGGCGCAGCTTGGCGCGGCAAGGAAGACATACGCCGGAGAAAGCTCCTCCGGCTGCGCCGGCCTCTGCAGGTCGGTCTGCTTGCCGAAGTCCTTCACTTTTTCGGGCGGACTGTCCGCGGGGTTCAAGGGCGTCCACACCGGTCCCGGCGCGATCGCGTTCACGCGGATGCCCTTGGGCAGCAGGTTGCTGGCCAGCGACTTGGTGAACGCGTGGATGGCGCCTTTGGTAGTCGAATAGTCGAGCAGGTGCGCGCTCCCTTCCAGGCCGGTGACCGAGCCGGTGTTGATGATCGACGCCCCCTGGCCCAGGTGCGGCACAGCGGCGCGCGCCATCTGGAAATAGCCGAAGACATTGGTCCTGAGCGTGAGGTCGAAGCGCTCGTCGGTGATGTCCTCTATCGACGCCGCGTGCAGCTGGAAGGCCGCGTTGTTCACCAGGATGTCGAGCTTGCCGAAGGCTTCGAGCGTCTTGTCGACCGCCTCGCGGCAGAACGCGGGGTCGCAGACGTCGCCCTTGATCACGATGCAGCGCGCGCCTTCAGCCTCCACGTGGCGCCGGGTTTCCTCGGCGTCCTCGTCCTCTTCCAGATGGACGATGGCCACGTCGGCGCCTTCACGGGCGTAGAGCACCGCCACGGCACGGCCAATGCCGGAATCGCCGCCTGTCACCAGGGCGGCCATGCCCTCGAGCTTGCCGCTGCCCTTGTAGTCCGGCGCCTCGAAGCGGGGGCGCAGCTCCATGTCCGCCTCCAGGCCCGGCTTGCGCAGGTGCTGCGCGGGCATGGGATTGGTCGGCTGCTGGCGCTTCCCGGTCTGCGGCGGCTGGCTGGATTTCTTGGCGGCGGGTTTGGCGCTGTCCTTGGCGTCCTGAGGGCGCTGGACCGCGCGCTGCTTGGCCGCCGTGTGGGCGGCTCCTCCCGTCCGGGACTTGGCGGAGGATTTCGCGGGGGATGCTGTGGTCGATTTCATGGTGGGTGGTTTCCTCATGTGGACGGACCACCGTAAAACGCTGGCAATCGGCCCGCGTAGGAATCCGTCCCGAATGCGCGCCCGCCATGTCGCGCGACTTCCGCTTCGCTTGCATGGGCTGACGACGCAGGCCTACGCCCGGGTGCCCGCAGGTTGCGCATTGTCTGGACGTCTCGACTCAGGAGTACAGGCCATGGAGCCTGAAAAAGAAACGGCGAAGAAATCCACCGGCGGCGAAAACCACGACAAGAGCAACAACGGCAACGGCGCTGGCGATCGCCCGGAGCGCCGGCCGCCCCGTCCGAGGCATCCTTCGCTCCAGGCCCTGACGTACCGGAACATCGAGTCGATCCTGGAACTGGAAGAACAGAACCGCCGCGCCAAGCCCCCGCTTTACCGCCTCGTTGCCCGCATCTCGCGCTTCTGCGGCACCGTGGCTTTCCTGTGGTGGAACCTCGCGTTTTTTGCCGCGTGGATCCTGCTCAACGAACTTGTCTGGCGCATCGATCCCTATCCCTTCACTTTCCTGCTTTTCCTGGTTTCCATCGAGGCCATCGTGCTCGCCATCCTGATCCTGATCAGCCAGAACATGTCGGCCGAGGAAAGCGAGCACCGGCACCACTTGGACCTGCAGGTCAACCTGCTGAACGAGCGGGAAATGACGGCCCTGCTGCGCCTTGCCACCCGCATGGCGGAAAAGCTGGATATCCCGCCGGAACAGCACGACGAGGTGAGGGCGCTCACCCAGCGCGTCGATCCCGGCAAGGTGCTGCACCAGATCGTGCAGGCCGAGGCCTCGCACGAGGAGCGCCGCTGATGGATGGGCCGCGCCGCTAGGGCAGCTCCGCGCCTTCGACCAGGAAGCGCACGCGCCGCACGCCTTGCCATTCGTCGGCATCGAGCCGGAAGGCCAGCTTCACGCGCGCGGGCAACGGATCGGTGTGGCCGAACCAGATGCCGTCGACCGGCTGCCCCTGGTGCCGCAGCTTGAGCGCCAGGTGTTTCTCGCCCACGAGCCGCTGCGACACCACCTCGACCTCTTCGCTGAATGTGGGCGGGGCAAATCCCTGGCCCCATACCTCGCGGTGCAGCGTATCCACCAGGTCGATGCGCATGTACTCGCGCGCCAGCGGCCCGTCGGTGTCGAGCCGGCGCGTCAGCGTGGCGGCGTCGAGCCACTCGTGCGCCACTTGGGCCAGCGCCTGCTCGAACACCTCGAACTTCTCGCGCGCCACGGTGCAGCCGGCCGCCATTGCATGGCCGCCGAAGCGCAGCAGCACGCCCGGATGGCGCTTGGCCACGAGGTCTAGCGCATCGCGCAGATGAAAGCCCCGGATCGAGCGGCCGGAGCCCTTGAGCTCGTGCGCCTTGCCTGCCGCCCCGCTGGCCGCAAACACGAAGGCCGGCCGGTGAAAACGGTCCTTGAGGCGCGAGGCGACGATGCCCACCACGCCTTCGTGAAAGTCGGCGTCGAACACGCTGATAGCCGCCGGAGGCGACTCCCCGCCGTCGGCCGTGGGTCCGAACAGCGACTCGGCCAGCAGCAGCGCCTGGTCGCGCATGCCGCCTTCGATGTCGCGGCGCTCGCGGTTGATGCTGTCGAGCATGCGCGCGAGTTCGTCGGCGCGGCCGGCGTCGTTGGTCAGCAGACACTCGATGCCCAGCGTCATGTCGGCCAGCCGTCCGGCCGCGTTGATGCGCGGCCCGAGCGCAAAGCCGAAGTCGAAGGTGGTTGCCACCGCGGCATTGCGACCCGCGGCCTTGAACAGCGCCGCAATGCCCGCCGGCAGCGCGCCGGTGCGGATACGCCGCAGGCCCTGCGCCACCAGTCGGCGGTTGTTGGCATCGAGCTTCACCACGTCGGCCACCGTGCCGAGCGCCACCAGCGGAAGCAGTACGTCGAGCTTGGGCTGCGTGGCCGCGGTGAAGACGCCGCGTGCGCGCAGTTCGGAGCGCAGCGCCAGCAGCACGTAGAACATCACGCCCACGCCGGCGATGCTCTTGCTCTCGAAGCCACAGCCGGGCTGGTTGGGATTCACCAGCACGTCGGCCGCGGGCAGCTCGGGGCCGGGCAGGTGGTGGTCGGTCACCAGAACCTGCAGGCCGCGCGCCTTGGCGGCGGCCACGCCTTCGACACTGGCAATGCCGTTGTCCACCGTGATCAGCATGTCGGCGCCGCTGTCCGCCACGCGCTCGGCGATCGGCGGCGTGAGGCCGTAGCCGTCGACGACGCGGTCGGGCACCAGGTAGCTCACGTTCTTTGCGCCGAGCAGGCGCAGGCCCCGCACCGCCACCGCGCAGGCCGTGGCGCCGTCGCAGTCGTAGTCGGCCACGATGCACAGGCGCTTGTCCTGCGCCATGGCATCGGCCAGCAGTACGGCTGCGTCGCGGGCGCCGTGCAGCGTGTCGGGCGGCAGCAGCCGCGCCAGGCCGTCGTCGAGCTCGTCCTTGGCCAGAACGCCGCGCGCCGCGAAGAGGCGGGCCAGCAAAGGATGCACGCCGGCCTGTTCGAGCGCCCAGACCGAACGCGGCGGAATTTCTCTGGCGATGATCTTCATAGGGCCTCGAGCACGCTGGCCGCGCGTGGCCGATCGAACAGGCTCTTGGCCCAGCGCACCAGCCCACGCTGTTGCACCGCATAGCGCTGCGCTGCGCGGTCCCCGCACAGCGTGAGCGTGATGTCGGCGCCGGCCGTGTAGTCGGCCAGCAGGCCGGCGATGGCGCCTGCATCGAGCGCCTGCCACGCTTCGGCCCAGCCGGCGCCATCGTCGCGCAACGCAGCCACGCGCAGCGCATCGCTCACGGTCGGCGGCGCCGTGTCGGCCGAGGGACTTCCCGCCGGAAGCGCACCGGTGCCGCTGAGCCAGAAAGAATTGATCGGTGGCACGCCGCGGGCCGTGCGTTCGTCGTTCACGCGCTGGGTATAGAGCAGCATCTGCATCTCGTTCTGCAGGCGCCGCAGCGGCCGCGCCGCTTCGGCCAGGGGCGACCACTGCGAAATGGGATGGCCCACCGCCCGGTCGATGGACGCCGTTGCAAGCCCATCGAAGATGTGCGCCCGTGCAAGCCAGCGGCCCGGTGTGGGAGAGGGGTGCAGCGCAATTCCATCCTCTTCGAAGAAGGGATGGGCGGCGGCCAGCAGCGCGGCCGACTCGGCGGCATCGATCTCGATGGCGGACGGGTCGCCCAGCACCACGTCGTCGATGCCCACCTGCCAGTTGCACAGCGAGACCACGCCCCAGCCTTCATGATCGCCCGCGTCGGCGATGCCGGCCCGCCTGGCTTCGAGCGCGGCCCACGGAATGCAGCCGTCGGGCGCGGAGATGCCAATGGCTTGCGCGAGCGCCCGTTCATGGGGCGGTGAGCGCGTGCTTTCATCCTGCGTGTCGGTCTCCGCCAGCGCGAGGCGGGAGAGCAGGGCTTCGAGGTTGGGCAGCCGGAGCGAAGGCAATGCCGCGCGGCATGCCGGGGAACCGCGGCCGGCAAAGGGGATCAACAGATGACGTGGGAGAGGTTCGGCCATTTCCCTATTGTCCGGGATGCCACAATCCCGGGGATGAACGCCTCCAGAAGCGCGTTGGATAACCAATAAATATGCGACTCCCTTACGAACTGCAGCTCGGCTGGCGCTATACCCGCGCAGGCCGCGCGACGCGGCGCAACGGCTTCATCTCCTTCATCTCCGGCGTGTCGATGCTCGGCATCGCATTGGGGGTGGCGGCGCTGATCATCGTGCTCAGCGTGATGAACGGCTTCCAGAAAGAGGTGCGCGACCGCATGCTCGGCGTGGTCTCGCACATCGAGATTCTTTCGCGCGACGGCCAGGCCCTGCCCGACATCGAGGCCATCACGGCGGCCGCGCGCAAGAACCCCGAGGTGATCGGCGCCGCGCCCTTCATCGCCACGCAGGCGCTCATTGCGCGCGGCGAAGACATGAAGGGCACGCTGGTGCGCGGCATCGTGCCCAAGCTAGAGCCCGAGGTGACCGACATCGACACGACGGCGCAGAAGGGCACGCTCGACAAGCTGGTGCCGGGCCAGTTCGGCATCGTCCTCGGCGGCGAGCTGGCGCGCTCGCTGTTCGTGCAGCCGGGCGACCAGGTCACGCTGGTGGCACCGGGCGGACAGGTCACGCCGGCGGGCGTGGTGCCCCGGCTCAAGCAGTTCACCGTGGTGGGCACCTTCGATTCCGGCCACTACGAATACGACTCTGCGCTGGCCATGATCCACGAGGAAGACGCCCAGCGCGTGTTCCGGCTCGACGGGCCCACCGGCATCCGCATCAAGCTCAAGGACCTGAACGAGGCGCGCGAGGTGGCCGACCAGATGGCCATCACGCTGCCGGGCCAGTTCCTGATCCGCGACTGGACGCGCCAGAACAAGACCTGGTTCGCGGCCGTGCAGGTCGAGAAAAGAATGATGTTCATCATCCTCACGCTCATCGTGGCCGTGGCGGCCTTCAACCTGGTGTCCACGCTGGTGATGACGGTGACGGACAAGCGCGCCGACATCGCCATCCTGCGCACGCTGGGCAGTTCGCCGCGCAGCATCATGGGCATCTTCGTGGTGCAGGGCGCCATGGTCGGCGTGATCGGCACCGTGGCCGGGCTGCTGCTGGGGCTGGGCATTGCCTACAACATCGACGTGATCGTGCCGGCGCTCGAGCGGCTCTTCCATGCCAGCTTTTTGCCGAAGGACATCTACCTGATCAGCAAGATGCCGAGCGACCCGCAGCGCAGCGACATCATGCCGATTGCCATCATCTCCCTTGTGCTGGCTTTCCTGGCCACGCTGTATCCGAGCTGGCGCGCGAGCCGCGTCAACCCCGCCGAGGCCCTGCGCTATGAGTGATGTCGTTCTCAAGGCCCGCGGCCTGACCAAGCGCTTTCACGAGGGGCGCATCGACCTCACCGTGCTGCATGGCGTCGACCTCGACGTGCGCGCGGGAGAAACGCTGGCCATCGTCGGTGCGTCCGGGTCCGGCAAGAGCACGCTGCTGCACCTGATGGGCGGCCTCGACGCGCCCACGGCCGGCAAGGTCGAATTGCTCGGCAAGGACATCGCGCATGCCGACGCGGCCGAACAGGGGCGGCTGCGCAACGAGCACCTGGGCTTCGTCTACCAGTTTCACCACCTGCTGCCCGAGTTCAGCGCGCTCGACAACGTGGCGATGCCGCTCAAGATCCGGCGCATGGCGCCCGCGCAGGCCGCGGCGGCGGCCACCAAGATATTGGAAAGCGTGGGCCTGGGCGAGCGGCTGCACCACCGGCCGGCCGAGCTCTCCGGCGGCGAGCGCCAGCGCGTGGCCATTGCGCGTGCGCTGGTCACGCAGCCCGCCTGTGTGCTGGCGGACGAGCCCACCGGCAACCTCGACCGCAACACGGCCGACACCGTGTTTGCGCTGATGATCGAACTCGCGCACAAGCACCGCACGGCCTTCGTGATGGTCACGCACGACCAGGAGCTCGCCAAGCGCTGCGACCGCGTGCTGCAACTGGTGGCGGGGCGGCTCGCCGGCTGAGTTGCATCGGCCGCTTGCCACGGCCCCCGCAATGTCGCGAAACTGTGTGCCCGGCCGGCAAGATGCCGTTCGATCACAGGAGTGCTTCTTCATCATGGAAACCGACGACGACACCCAACCCGCAGCCACGGCCGAGCCGCGCAATTCCTACCTGGAAGAAAAAGCCTTCAAGTCGCGAACGCTGCTGATCTTCGGCAGCATCACCGATGCGGTGGCCGCCGACGTGACGCGCAGGCTCATCGCACTGGACGCCGACAGCGCCGAAAAACCCATCGACATCCTCGTGAGCTCGCCCGGCGGCCACCTGGAGTCGGGCGATGCCATCCACGACATCGTGCGTTTCATCAGCGCGCCCGTGAACATGATCGGCACCGGCTGGGTCGGCAGCGCAGCCACGCATCTCTACCTGGCCGCGCCCAAGGAGCGGCGCGTGTGCCTGCCCAACACGCGCTTCTTGATCCACCAGCCCAGCGGCGGCGCGGGCGGGCAGGCGACCGACATCGCGATCCAGGCGCAGGAAATCATCAAGGCCCGGCATCGCATCGCGCACGAGATCGCGCGCGAGACCGGCAAGCCGATCGACGTGGTGCTGGCGGACATCGAGCGCGACCGCTGGCTCTCGGCGGCGGAGGCGGTGGAATACGGGCTGGTCTCGCGCATCATCCAGCGCAAGACCGAGCTGCAGTAGTTACTTGGGCTTGTAGGCCACCACGTCGATCTCGACCTTGGCGTCGACCATCAGCCGCGCTTCGGTGGTCGAGCGCGCCGGCTTGTTTTCACCGAAGTAGCTCATGTAGATGCGGTTGAAGGCACCAAAGTCGCGCGCATCCTGCAGCCAGACGGTGCTCTTGCAGACGTCGTCGAGCGTGGCGCCGGCCAGCGCGAGCACCTTTTTCAGGTTCTCCATCACCTGGCGCGTCTGCGCCTCAATGCCGCCCACCACGATCTCGCCTTCGGCATTGGCGGGCACCTGACCCGACACATAGATGAAATCACCCGCGCGCACGGCCGGGGAGAAGGGGCGCGCCTGGCGGTCCGAGGCGATGGGCGGGGCGCCGAGGTATTCGAGCGGCATGTTGGAGAACTCCTGAAGTGAAGACAAGGAAGAAAACGGTGGATGCAAGTATCGCCCCAAACTGAAAATCTCTTTCAGAAAACCCGTAGAACAAGGGTTAACACGGATGATTTGGCATGGATACTGCTTCAAAGTGCAGGTCAGAGAGAAAATTTCTTTCACAAACCACCTGCCCCACGAAGGAGTTCCCATGTCCCACGCCGGTCTTGTCCAGCGCCTGCCAAAGCTGTCGAAGCGCAGCCTGCTGGGCGCTTCCCTGCTCGCAATGCTGTGTGCCGCGCTGCCTCACCAGCAAGCGCATGCCCAGGGACCGCGCAACTTTGCCACGCTGGCGATGGTGGCCGAACCGCAGACGCTCGACCCGATGGCCTCCACGGCCGACCTGGTCGGAACCATCATGCAGCACGTGTACGAGACGCTCTACACCTTCGACGCCAAGTGGAACGTGGTGCCCATGCTGGCCGAGACCATGCCCAAGATCTCCGCCGACGGCAAGAGCTACGCCATCACATTGCGCAAGGGCGTGATGCTGCACAACGGCCGCGAACTGAACGCAGACGACGTGGTGGCCAGCCTGCAGCGCTGGATGGACCAGTCGCCGCGCGGCAAGGCCGTGGGCAAGGAGATCGAGAGCCTCAAGGCCAAGGGCCCGCTGGGCGTGGAGATTGTGCTGAAGGCGCCGTATGCGCCGCTGCTCTCGCAGCTCGCGTTGCCCAGCGGCATGGCAGCCATCATGGCCAAGGACTCCATCGCATCGCCGCTCAAGGACTTCGTCGGCACCGGCCCCTACAAGTTCAAGGAGCGCCGCCCCGACCAGTTCGTGCTGCTCACGCGCTTCGACAAGTACACGGCCCGCAAGGAGCCCGCGAGCGGCTACGGCGGCAAGCGTGAAGCCGCCATCGAGGAGCTGCGCTTCGTGCCCGTGCCCAACGCCAGCACGCGGGTCGAAGGCGCCCTGGCGGGCCAGTACGACTTTGCCGACCTGCTGCCGGTCGAGGCTCTGCCGCGCCTGGAGAAGTCCGGCGGCAAGACCGTGCCGATCATGACGCCGTCGTTCGGTTTTCCTTACCTCGTGCTCAACACCAAGGAGGGCGTGGCCGCCAATCAGGCGCTGCGCCAGGCGATCCAGTCCGCGCTCGGTGAGGGCGAAATGCTCGCCGCCGGCTTCGGCGACACGCGCTTCTTCGTGGCCGAAGGCAATCACTTTCCCAAAGGCTCGCCGTTCTATTCGACCGCCGGCGCCACGCTCTACAACGAGCGCAACGCGTCCAAGGCCAAGGAGGCCGCGGCCAAGGCCGGCTACAAGGGCGAGCCGATCCGCGTGCTCACCAGCCGCCAGTACGACTTTCACTACAACATGTCGCTCCTGATGGCCGAGCAGCTCAAGCGCGCCGGCTTCAAGGTCGATTTGAACGTGGTTGACTGGGCCACGCTGGTGCAGCGCCGCAACGATCCGAAGCTCTGGGACATCTACGTCACCCACTCGGGCCAGTTCCCCGAGCCGATGCTCTCGCCGCCGCAGCTCGGCGATGGCGCGCCCGGCTGGTGGGACTCGCCCGCCAAGAAGTCGGCGCTGCAGGCCTTCAATGTCGAGAGCGATCCCGCCAAGCGCGGCGCGCTCTGGGGCAAGGTGCAGCAGGTGGTCTATGAGGAAGTGCCGTACATCAACGTGGGCAAGTTCAACGGGCTCTCTGCCAAGAGCCCGGCGCTGGACAACTACCAGCCCGCGACTTGGCCGTTCTTCTGGAACGCGAAGATCAAGTAACGCGCAAAGGAACAACGCCATGCCATCGCGCCGCCAACTTCTGCAAGCCAGTGCACTCGCATCCGGCCTGGGTGCCCTGGGCCTCACGCCCTCTCTCTCGCAAGCCGCAAGCTCCGCGGCCGTGTACGCCTACGTGGGCACCTACACCGACGGCGGCAAGCCGTGGCGCGGCGGACGCGGCCTCGGCGTGCACCAGTTCGCGCTCGACAGCGACACCGGTGCGCTGAAGCCCATCACCGGCGCACCGCCCGCCGTTGCGGGCGCGGGCAACGACGCCAAGCTGCGCAACCCCGCATCGCTGGCGCGCCATCCGAAGCTGCCGATGCTGTATGCGGCCAACGAGTTCGAGGCCGGTTCGGTCTCCGCCTTCCGGATCGGCGCGAACGGCGCGCTGTCGTTCGTGTCCGAAATGGCTTGCGGCGGCAAGGACCCGGCGCACATCAGCGTGCACCCCGACGGCCGGTTTCTCTTCACCGCCAACTACGCGAGCGGCGATGTCAGCGTGATCGCCCTGCGCACCGACGGCACGCCGGATGCCGATCGGCCTGCCGTCGTCTACAAGGATGCGGACGCTTGCGGTGCCACGCTCTGCCGGCCTGGCGCGGACATCGTGCCGGCCAGTGCCCGCTCGCACGAAGGCTTTGCCACCAGTGACCACGACGGCCCGCATGCACACATGGTGCATGCCGATCCGAAGGGCAACTTCGTGCTGGTGGCCGACCTGGGGCTCGACCGCGTCATTTCATACCGCTTCGACCGCGCCACCGGCGTGCTGAGCCAGCCCAGCACCGTGGCTGTTTCCGAAAGCTCGGGGGCGCGCCATTTCGTGTTCCACCCGAATGGCAAATGGCTCTATCTCGTGAACGAGGAAGCCTCCACCATTGCTTTCATGCGCTATGACAACGCGACAGGCGTGCTGGCGCTGGTGAGCGAAACCTCGGCGCTGCCGGCCGGCTTCAAGGGCACCAGCTACGCATCCGGCATCCGCATGCTGCCGGATGGGCAGCACTTCGTGTCGCTGAACCGCCTGCACGATTCGATCTCGCTGTTCAAGATCGATGCCCGCAGCGGCGCCCCCACGCTCGTGCGCGAGGAGTGGTCGCGCGGCAACTATCCGCGCAGCTGCACGCTCGACCCGAGCGGCAGGTTTCTCTACGTGTGCCACAACAAGCAGGGCGACAACGTCACGGTCTTCCGCGTGCAAAAGGGCAACATCCATTTCACCGGTCAGTACGTGGCTGTGGGCAGCGCATCGGCCATCGAGTTTTCCGCGTGATGAAGAACGCCTCCCTCCGCTACATTGCCTCCCGCGCCGCCGGCATGCTGGTCGTGCTCGCCATCGTGGCGGTGCTCGTCTTCGTGCTTACGCGTGCGGCTTCGGGCGATCCGGTTTCGGTGCTGCTTGGCGACCAGGCCACCGCGGCCGACATCGCCCGCGTGCAGAAGGAATACGGCCTCGACAAGCCGCTGCCGATGCAGTTCGGCTATTGGCTGCGCGAAGTGCTGCAGGGCAACCTCGGCACGTCGATCTTTCTTCAGCGGCCGGTGACGCAGGCGCTGTGGGAGCGGGCCGAGCCCACCACGCTGCTCGCGCTGATGGCCGTGGCCATTGCGGCGCTGATCGGCGTGCCCTGCGGCATCGTCTCGGCCGTGTTCCGCGGTCGCGTGGTCGACCAGCTCTTCACCGGCATCGCGATGCTCGGCGCCAGCATTCCGAGCTTCTGGCTCGGCATCGTGCTGATCCAGATCTTCGCGGTGTCGTTCGGGTGGTTTCCGGTGTCGGGCTACGGCGCGCCCGACGCGCCGTTCGCGGAGCGGCTGCACGCACTGGTACTGCCGGCCACCGTGCTGGGCCTCCTGAACTCGGCGCTCATCATCCGCTTCACGCGCGCTTCGATGCTCGACGTGCTGGGCGAAGACTATGTACGCACCGCGCGCTCCAAGGGCCTCAGCGAAAGCACGGTGGTCCTCAAGCATGCGCTGCGCAACGCGCTGGTGCCCATCGTCACGGTGATCGGCCTCACGGTCGCGCTGATGATCGGCGGCGCCGTCATCACCGAGACCGTCTTTGGCCTGCCGGGCGTCGGCAACCTGGTCGTGAGCGCGGTGCTGCGGCGCGACTACCCGGTGATCCAGGGCGCGCTGCTCGTGATCGCAGCGATCTACGTGCTGATCAATTTTTCGATCGACCTGCTGTACGCGGTGGTTGATCCGCGCGTGAAGGTTTGAGAGCAACACCATGCAAATGCCCCGAATGCTCCGCCAGCTGATGCACCGCCGCATCGTGATGATTTCCGCGCTGGTGCTGCTGGTGATTGCGGTGCTCGCCATCGGCGCGCCGCTGTTCGCCTCCATCGATCCCAACGACACGGCCGTGCTGCAACGCCTGAAAGGGCCGAGCGCCGAACACCTGCTGGGTACCGACGAGCTCGGCCGCGACATGTACTCGCGTATCGTGCACGGCGCGCGCTACTCGCTGGCGATTGCCGCGCTCACGGCCCTTGGCGCGGTGATCGCAGGCACGGTGCTGGGCCTCATGGCCGGTTTCTTCCGCCGGCTCGACACGCCGTTGATGCGCGTGGTCGACGCGATGATGTCGTTCCCCGACATCCTGCTGGCAATTGCGCTGGTCGCGATACTCGGCCCCTCGCTCATCAACACGGTGCTGGCACTGGTGCTGGTGTACACGCCGCGCGTGGCGCGGGTAGTGCGGGCCTCGACCCTGGTGGTGCGCGAGCTGCTGTTCGTCGAAGCCGTGCGCGCGCTGGGGGTGCGCACCTCGCGCATTCTGTGGCGGCACATATTGCCCAACCTGATGTCGCCCATCCTCGTGCAGGTGTCGTTCATCTTCGCGTATGCCATCCTGGCCGAGGCGGGGCTCTCGTTTCTAGGTGTCGGCGTGCCGCCCGAAATTCCCACGTGGGGCACCATGGTCGCGGGCAGCCAGCAGTATGCGCACCAGGCCTTCTGGGTGGTGCTGTTCCCGGGTCTCGCGATCATCTTCACCGCGCTCTCGCTGCAACTGCTGGGCGACGGCGTGCGCGACCTGCTCGATCCCAAACTGAAGAAGACGCTGTGATGACGAACGCCACACCTACGCCGCGTCTCAGGGTCAGCAACCTGAGCACCAGCTTCCCGACCGAGGACGGCCTGATCCGTTCGGTGGCCGATGTGAGCTTTTCGATCCAGCCCGGCAAGACCACCGCACTGGTCGGCGAGTCGGGCTCGGGAAAATCGGTCACCAGTCTCACGCTGATGCGCCTGCTGCCCAAGACCGCGAATGCACAGGTCAGCGGCTCGGCCACTTTCGTGACGCGCGAAGGCAAGTCGCTCGACCTGCTGCAGATCGGCGAGCGCGAAATGCGCAGCCTGCGCGGCAACCAGCTGTCGATGATTTTCCAGGAGCCGATGACCAGCTTGAACCCGGTCTTCACCATCGGCGAGCAGATTGCCGAGAGCGTGCGGCTGCACAAGGGGCTGGACCGCAAGGCGGCCATGGCCCACGCGCTGCGCATGCTGGAGCTGGTCGAGATCCCGGCCGCGGCGCAGCGCATCCATGAGTATCCGCACCAGCTTTCGGGCGGCATGCGCCAGCGCGTGATGATTGCGCTGGCCATGGCCTGCGACCCGACGCTCCTGATTGCCGACGAGCCCACCACCGCGCTCGACGTGACCATCCAGGCGCAGATCCTCGAACTCATGCGCAGGCTGCAGGCCGAGACGGGCATGAGCATCCTTTTCATCACCCACAACCTGGGCGTGGTCGCGCACCATGCGGACGACGTGGTGGTGCTCTATGCCGGCCGCGTGGTCGAAAGCGCGCCCGTGCGGCCGCTGTTCGCGCAACCGGAGCATCCGTACACGCAGGGCCTTTTGGCCTGCCTGCCAGGCAAGGCGCGGTTGCCGGGGCAGCCCAAGCCCAAGCGGCTGTTCGCGATTCGAGGCCAGGTGTCGAGCCCGCTCGCGCCGCCGACGGGGTGTGCGTTCGAGCCGCGCTGCGACTTGGCGATGCCGGCGTGCAGGGAAGCAATTCCGCCGCTGATCGACATCCGCCAGGATCGCCAAGCCCGCTGCATTCGCGTGCAGCCGGACACTCAACTTGCGAGGGCTGCATGACGAGCGCGCTGCTCCTGTCTTGCTCCCTCTCCCGCGCGCGGGAGAGGGCTGGGGTGAGGGTGCCTCCTGTGCCCGTCGCAAGCACCCTCATCCCCCGCCTTCTCCCGCACGCAGGAGAAGGAGCCAATACCCAACAGCCAAGATGACCACCGCCGCTCCCCTCATCGAAGTCCGCGGACTCAAGAAATACTTCGGCAGCAGCGACCGCCCGGTGCGCGCGGTCGACGGCGTGTCGTTCGCCATCCAACCCGGTGAAACGCTGGGCCTCGTCGGCGAATCGGGTTCCGGCAAGAGCACCATCGGCCGCACCGTGCTTCGCCTTGTCGAGCGCACCGAGGGCCAGGTGCTCTACCGCGGCGACGACGTCGGCGCACTCTCGGGCGAGCGCATGCGCAAGCTGCGCAGCAAGCTTCAAATCATTTTCCAGGACCCGTATGCGAGCCTGAACCCGAAGATGCGCATCAGCGCCATCCTCGGCGAGGCGCTCTCCACGCACGGCCTGCACAAGGGCGCCGCGGCACGTGACAAGCGCATTGCAGAGCTGCTCGAAACCGTGGGCCTGCGCGCCGAGCATGCGAGCCGCTTTCCGCACGAGTTCTCGGGCGGCCAGCGCCAGCGCATCGGCGTGGCGCGCGCGCTCGCGGTGGAGCCCGAGTTCATCGTGGCCGACGAGCCGCTGTCGGCACTCGACGTATCGATCCAATCGCAGGTCATCAACCTCCTGGCCGACCTGCGCGAGCGGCTCGGCCTCACCATGCTCTTCATCTCGCACGACCTCGATGTGGTCGAGTACCTGTGCGACCGCGTGGTGGTGCTGTACCTGGGCAAGGTGATGGAAGTGGCCACCACCGACGAGCTTTTCGCGCGGCCTTCGCACCCCTACACCCAGGCGCTGTTGGCCGCGAGCCCGAAGCCGGACCCCACACTCGTCACCGAGCGCATCGTGCTCAAGGGCGACATTCCCAGCCCCATCTCGCCGCCATCGGGCTGCGTGTTCCGCACCCGCTGCCCCCACGCCATCGATGCCTGTGCGCAGACCGTGCCGCCACTGGACGAGATTTCTCCTGGACACTACAGCGCCTGCATCCGCAAGGAACTGCTCTCCCAGATTGCCGCATGACCATGAACGACACCGCCACCACAGCCGACAAGGATTTCAACGACCCGCTGCTGGGCAGCAACTTCAAGGGCTACCCGCGCACCCAGCCACCGCGCCGCCGCAGCGAAGTCGGCGCCGCGGGCTGGAACGTGCTCGCGGGCGACCTGCCACTGCCGTTGGCCGTGCTCAAGCGCGAGGCGCTGGAGCACAACCTGGCGTGGATGCAGGCGCGCGTGCGCGAGTGGGGCATCGACCTGGCGCCGCACGGCAAGACCACCATGTCGCCGCAGCTCTTCCAGCGCCAGCTCGATGCCGGCGCCTGGGGCTTGACCTTCGCCACCGTGACACAGCTTTCGGTGGGCGTGGCGGCCGGCGCGCGCCGCACGCTTATCGCCAACCAGGTGGTCAGCGACGAAGACCTGGCCGGCATCCAGCTGCTGTTGCAGGCGCACGCCGACCTGCGCGTGGTGTTCCTGGTCGACTCACTTGCGCAGCTGGCGCTGATCGAAGACTGGTCGAGCCGCCATCCCGAGAGCGTGCCCTTTGAGGTGATGCTCGAGATCGGCGTCGAGGGTGCGCGCACCGGCTGCCGTACGCATGAAGAGGCCGTGACGCTTGCCACGCGCCTGCGCGCCAGCGATGCGGTCAAGCTCGTTGGCATCGAAACCTACGAAGGGCAGGGCGCCACCGGTGCCAGCGAACCCGACATCGCCTACGCCAACACGCTGATGGACCGCGTGGAGGCCATTGCGCGCCATTGCGACACGCAGCAGCTGTTCGAAACCACCGAGGTGCTGGTCTCGGCCGGCGGCTCGGCCATCTTCGACTTGGTGGCCGGCCGCCTGAAGCCCGCGCTCGGTTCGTCAGTGCGCGGCCTGCTGCGCTCGGGCTGCTATGTCACGCACGACCACGGCTTCTACAAGCGCATGGTGAGCGCGGTCGATGAGCGCCTGGGCTGCGATTGCGGCGATAGCCTGCGTCCCGCGATGGAAGTGTGGGCCACGGTGCAGTCCCGGCCGGAGCCGGGCTTGGCCATCCTGGCCGTCGGCAAACGCGACATTTCCTTCGACCTTTCGATGCCGGTGCCAATCGCACGCGCCGCGCGCGGCATGCTCGAGGCAGAGGCCGTGCCCGCCGGCTGGAAGATCAGCGCCCTTAACGACCAACACGCCTACCTGCGCTGGGATGCGTCCGAAGAATCGCAGGCGCCGGCGGTCGGCGACCGGGTGGGCCTCGGCATTTCGCACCCCTGCACCACCTTCGACAAATGGCACTGGATGCCGGTGGTCGAAGAGAACTACCGCGTGAGCGACGCCGTCGCCATGCACTTCTGAACGCGTGTCGATGACCCTTTCATTGCTCCAGAAAATCGCCGAGCTCCGCAGCAGCGCACCCGCCACCCGGCGCGCGATTCTCGACCTGATCCTCGAAGACCCCGACCGGGCACTGGAGGAAAGCTTCGAGCAGCTGGCCGAGCGCTCGCGCAGCTCGGTGCCCACCATCATGCGCACCTGCCGCGACCTGGGCTTTGCGGGGCTGCGCGAGTTCAAGCTTGCGCTGGCACAAGAGCTCGCGCTCGGTGGATCGCCCCTGCACCGGCGCGTGAATATCGAGGATGCGGCCGACGAAGTCGTCGGCAAGATCGCGCGCAGCGCCGCGGCGTCCGTGTCGGGCGTGCGCGGACAGCTCGACATGCAGGTGCTCGAAGGCGCCGTGGCCGCCATCGCCGCCGCGCCGCACGTGGACCTGTACGGCGCGGGGGCCACCTCGTGGTTCATGGCCAACGACCTGCAGGCGCGGCTCTTCAGGCTCGGCCTCTCGGCCAACGCCTGGACCGACTATCACCTGCAGCAGGTGGCGGGTGCGGCGCAGCGTCCGGGCGGCGTGGTCATTGCCATCTCGCACGTGGGCGGCATGCCCTCGCTGCTCGATGCCGTGGACATCGCGCGCGCTCAGGGCGCCAAGGTGGTCGCACTCACGCGGCCCGGCACCGCGCTTGCGGCCAAGGCCGATTTCCTGCTGGGCCTCTCGGTGCCCGACGACGCCGTGATGCACGTGGGCATCGACGCCTACCTGACGCACCTTACCGTCATCGAAATTCTGACCGTGCTGGTGGCGCAGCGCCGCGGCGAGCCCGCGGTGCAGCGCCTGCAGCGCGCACGCGAGGCCTTCCAGCGCCATGGCATCGATGCCTCCACGCACCCGCTTCAAAGCTGGGACGGCGGCGGCATCAACAGCAAGGGCCGCGCATCATGAGCGGCACCAAAGCCATCCTGCTCGAAGCCGGCCTCGTGGTCGATGGTTCGGGCGGGCCCTCCTGGCCGGGCGACGTGCTGCTGCAGGGCGACCGCATCGTCGCGCTCGGCGAAGGGCTGCGCGATCGCTTGCCCGAAGGCCTCGCACTGGCGGACGTCGAGATCGTCGACTGCAGCGCGAAAGTGATCGCACCCGGCTTCATCGACGCGCACACGCACGACGACGCCATCGTGCTGCGCGACCCGCTTTGCCTCCCCAAGGTGTCGCAGGGCATCACCACGGTGGTGACCGGCAACTGCGGCATCTCGCTCGCGCCGTTCCGCACGCCGCAGTCCAGGCCGCCGCTCACGCTGCTGGGCGTGGAGTCGTTCAAGCACGCCACCATGGCCGAGTACCGCGCGGCCGTCGATGCTGCGCAGCCGGCGCTCAACGTGGCCGCGCTGGTAGGCCACACCACCTTGCGCTTCGCGGCCATGGAGGCGCTCGACCGGCCAGCGAGCGGCGATGAGCTCGCGCGCATGGCGGCGCTGCTCGACAGCTGCATGGCCGAGGGCGCACATGGGCTTTCGTCGGGCCTGTTCTACGAGGAAGCCTTTGCCGCACCCACCGATGAAGTGACGGCACTCGCGCGCGTCGTGGCAAGCCATGGCGGTATCTACGCGACGCACCTGCGCAGCGAGATGCAGCAGATCATCGAGGCGCTGCACGAAGCCGGCGACACGGCCTTCAGCGCCGGCGTGCCGCTCGTCATTTCGCACCACAAATGCGCCGGTCCCGCCAACTGGGGGCGCACCAAGGAAACGCTGCCGCTGATCGAGGCGCTGGCCGAGCGGCAGAAGATCTCGATGGACGTGTACCCCTACGTGGCCGGCTCCACCGTGCTGCGCGAAGACCTGGTGGACGGTGTCATCGACGTGCTGCTGACCTGGTCCGATCCCTACCCCGAGATGACCGGCCGCCTCATTTCCGACATCGCGCGCGAGTGGGGCACCACCGAGCAGGAGGCGTGCCTCCGCCTGAAACCCGGCGGCGCCTGCTATTTCCAGATGCAGGAAGAAGACGTGGAGCGCGTCATCGCGCACCCGCTCACCATGATCGGCAGCGACGGCCTGCCGCACGACCGCCATCCGCATCCGCGCCTGTGGGGTGCCTTTCCACGCGTGTTTGCGCGCTACTGGCGGCAGCGTCGCCTGTTCACGCTCGAGCAGGCCGTGCACAAGATGACCGGCATGACCGCGCGCAACCTGCGCATTGCCGATCGTGGCCTGCTGCGCGTTGGCGCCATGGCCGACGTGGTGGTGTTCGACCCCGAGACCATTGCCGACACCGCCACCTACGACAAGCCGCACGGCGTGAGCCTGGGCGTGGAGCGGGTATTCGTGAACGGCGTGCTGGCATACCGCGGCGGACAGGGCGCTGATGCCAGGGTGCTCTCACGCGCGGGGCGGATGCTCACGCGCGCTGGCGCCCAGCCTACTCTCGCGTAGCCGAGTCCCGCGTCAAGGGACGGGCCTGCGCGCCACCGGCACCACCAGCATACGGCGCAATGCCAGCACGCCGCACGCACTGGCCAGCAACACAACCAGCAGGGCCCACGCGGTGTCCGCCGTGGAGGCGGAATCCGGCCAGTCGCCGACGAAGATGGTGCCGCAGTTGTAAGCGGCATGCAGTGCGATGCACGGAATGAGCGAGCGGGTGCGCTCATAGAGCCAGCCGAGCACCGTGCCCATGACCAGCCCGACGACGAACTGGTAGATGTTCAGGTGCGCGGCGCCAAAAAGCAGCGCCGAGCCCAGGATGGCCTGCCAGCGCGGGTAGCGCTGCAGGAACCCGCGCAACACGATGCCGCGGAACAGCATCTCTTCGAGCAGCGGTGCCATCAGGCACACCGCCAGCGTGGCCGCCACGCTGCCGTCGGCCATGCGGCTGAACATCGACTCTTCCCACGCCGAGAGCGGCGCGACGAGCACCAGCAGGTTGAGCGCGGCCGTCATCACCACCATCAGCCCAGGCACCAGCAGCAGTACCGGCGGCACGACCAGCATCAGGGTGGCCCTGGCGGATGCCGGGGACTCGTGGAAGAGCTCGCGGTAGGTGAGCTTCTGGTAGTGCATGACCACCGCGAACACGCAGCCGTTGCCCAGCACCGCGGAGAGCACGCCCAGCTGCATGTCGTTCAAGCCGAGCCAGCGGTTGGCGTCGCGCAGCGCAACCGCAATAACGAATTCCGACAGGAACACCGCCAGGAACAGCAGCGCGGCCTGCGTGGCAGAGGGAAAGGCCGTGCTTTTGGAGGAGGGCATGGAGGTCGTCGGACGCCGAGGGGGAGAGGCGCATATTACCGTTGGCGGCCTCCGGCCGGCCCATTGCCGCTGGGCGAACCGCCGGGTACGGCAGCTACAGCAGGAAAGGAATGAAGCGCCGGGTGCGCCGCATGTATTCGCGGTAAGCCTCGCCGAAATGCGCGATGCACTCCTGCTCGTCGCGCAGCGCCGTCAGGAAGAGCAGCACCGTGGCGGCCAGCACCAGCGCCAGCGTGAGCCAGGTGAACTGCTTCAGGAAAGCGCCCCAGGCCAGCAGCATCAGCGCCGTGTACATGGGGTGGCGGATGTAGCGGAAGGCGCCGGTGCTGACGATGGACGAGGTTTTTTCGAAACCATAGAGGGCCGGGTCACCGCTGCGTGCCTCAGTCGGCTTGCCCTCCGCCTTGAGCCGCTTGACCGCATGGATCGGCAGCCAGATCGACAGCGCGAGGAATACGCAGGAAAGCAGCTGCGTGAACGACAGGGGGTCCAAATGCCAGACCGGCAGGTTGACGATGATCAGCACCAGCATGCACTCCCACGCAAAGAAGCGGTAGAAGCCATGCGAGCCGGGCTGGCTGAGAGGCCCGCGCGAAACGTACAGCAGCGCGGCGGTGCCGGCGACGAAAAGAGAGAGCTGAAACCAGAGAAGCATGGCGGCCGAATCTACACGCGCCGCCCGGCTTCAGCCAGAGATCGAAAACCCGCCGTCCACCGGAATCGCGGTGCCGGTCACGTAGTCGGACGCCGCGCTCGCGAGAAACACCGCGGTGCCCGCGATATCGGCCGGCTGGCCCCACCGGCCTGCGGCGGCACGCGCCACCACGCGCTCATACAGGCCCGGAATCTGGCTGCGGGCGCCGTCGGTCAGCTCGGTCTCGAACCAGCCCGGCAGGATGGCATTGACCTGGATGTTGTCGGCCGCCCACGAAAGAGCGGTCGACTTGGTGAGCTGCACGATGCCCGCCTTGCTGGCCGCATAGGCCGGTGCATAGGGGGCGCCGAAGATCGACATCATCGAGCCGATGTTGATGATCTTGCCGCCGCCCGCCTTCTTCAAGTGGGGATGCGCGGCCCGGCTGCAGAGGAAGGCGCTGGTGAGGTTGGTGTCCATCACCTTGTGCCATTCGTCCAGGGCCAGTTGGTCAACGGGCTTGCGCACCGTGGTGCCGGCGTTGTTGATGAGGATGTCGAGCCGGCCGCAGTGCGCGGCCGTTTCGTCGAAGGCTTTCTGCACCGACGCCTCGCTGCTGACATCGACTTCGAGCGCGAAGCTGTCGCTGCCCAGGGCCTTGAGCGCTTCGACCGCGGCGGCCGACTTTTGCGCGTTGCGCGCGGCGATGATGACGCGGGCGCCGGCCTTGGCGAGGCCTTGCGCCATGCCGAGGCCGATGCCGCCGTTGCCGCCGGTGACGAGTGCTGTTTTTCCTGTGAGATCGAACATCAGGTCGTGTGGGGTTTCTTGGAGACGAGCGTCAGGATATCGTAGCTCGCGACCAGCTCGCCGTCCTGGTTGGTCACTTCCACGTCCCATGCCACCACGCCCTGGCCCTGGCCGCTCGTGTCCTTCTTGTTGCGGTCGGTCTTGCGCTTGCAGGTCAGCCGCGCGCGGATGGTGTCGCCGATGCCCACCGGCTTGACGAAGCGCAGCGTGTCAAGGCCGTAGTTGGCCAGCACCGGGCCCGGCGCGGGCGAGACGAACAATCCGGCCGCGGCCGACAGCACGAAATAGCCGTGCGCAATGCGCTTGCCGAACGGCGACTCCTTGGCCGCCACATCGTCGAAGTGCATGTAGAAATAGTCGCCCGAGATGCCGCCGAAGGCGACGATGTCGGCTTCGCCCACGGTGCGGCGGTGCGTGAGCAGCGAGTCGCCGATGCGCAGGTCCTCGAAGTAGCGGCGGAACGGGTGCACCTCGCTCTCGCGCACGGCCGCACCGCGCACGTGCTCGCCCGTGATGGCGGCCAGCATGGTGGGCGAGCCCTGCACTGCGGCGCGCTGCAAGTAATGCTTCACGGCGCGCAGGCCGCCGAGTTCTTCGCCGCCACCCGCGCGGCCCGGGCCGCCGTGCTTGAGCTGCGGCAGCGGCGAGCCGTGGCCGGTCGATTCGGCCGCGGCCTCGCGGTCGAGCACCAGCAGGCGGCCGTGCCACGCCGCGGCCACCGGAACGGCCTTTGCAGCGATCGCCGGATCGCGCGTGACCAGCGTGCCGACAAGGCTGCCGCGGCCGCGCGCGGCCAGCGCAAGTGCCTCATCGATGCCCTCATAGGGCATCAGCGTGCTGACCGGGCCAAAGGCTTCCACATCGTGCGCCGCGTCATGGTCGAGCGGCTTGCGGCTCAGGAGCAGCGTGGGCGCGAAGAAGGCGCCTTCGCCCACGCCGTCGCCAACGGGCGAGAAGCCGTCGCGCTCTCCGTAGACCAGCTCGGCGCCTTGCAGCAGCGTGGCGACGCGCTCGGCCACGTCGGCCTGCTGTGCGTGGGAGGCGAGAGCGCCCATGCGCACCTCTTCGCGCGATGGGTCGCCGATGACGATCCTGGCGAGCCGCGCGCGAAGGCGCTCGGCCACTGCATCGAGGTGCTGGCGCGGCACGATGGCGCGGCGGATGGCGGTGCACTTCTGGCCGGCCTTGATGGTCATCTCGCGCGCCACTTCCTTCACGAAAAGATCGAACTCCTCGTCGTCGGGCGTCACGTCGGGCGCCAGGATCGCGCAGTTGAGCGAGTCGGCCTCGGCATTGAACGGGATCGACTGGCGCACCAAGTTCGGGTGCACGCGCAGCCTGGCCGCAGTGTCGGCCGAGCCCGTGAAGGTGACCACGTCGGCGCCCTCGAGCCGGTCGAGCAGGTCGCCCGTGCCGCCGATCACCAGCTGCAGGCTGCCCTCGGGCAGGATACCGGACTGCACAATGAGCCGCACCAGCGCCTCGGTCACATAACTGGTGGCCGTTGCCGGCTTGCCGATACAGGGCATGCCCGCAAGGAAACTGGGCGCGAACTTCTCGAGCAGGCCCCACACCGGAAAGTTGAAGGCATTGATATGCACCGCCACGCCGCCGCGCGGCACCAGGATGTGCGTGCCCGCGAAGCCGCCCTTCTTGCCGAGCGGGAAGGCGGGACCTTCGTGCACGAGGTTGCCCGACGGCAGCTCGTTGGTGCCGATGCCGGCATACGCGCTCAGCGTGCCGGCACCTCCTTCGATGTCGATCCAGCTGTCCGCGCGGGTCGCACCCGTGTGGGCCGAGATGGCGTAGAGCGTTTCCTTGTTCGTGGCCAGGAACTTGGCGAGCGCCTTCAGGCGTTCGGAGCGCTGCTGGAAATCGAGCGCCATCAGCGCGGGCAGGCCGATTCGGCGCGCATGGTTCAGTGCTTCGGCAAAGTCGATGGCCTCGGCGTGCGTGCTGGCCACGGCCTGTCCGTTGATGGCGCTGCGCAGTTGCTGCGCGCGCTCCTGGCCGATCCAGCGGCCGGCGATGTAGCTTTGGAGGGTGGTCGTCATGAGGTGTCCTTTCGCTGTCCTTGTATTGCTCCTTCCCCTCCCGGGGGAAGGCTGGGATGGGGGCAGGCGGCGTTCATCCGGCGCAATGCGCTATCAAACGCCGGGAGAAAATCCCGGGGTCATTCCTTCTTCCCGATGCCCAGGTACGTATCGATGATTCGCTGGTCGTGCATCAAGTCGCGGGCCTTGCCGTCGAGTGCCACGGCGCCCATTTCGAGCACGTAGGCACGGTCCGCCACCTGCAATGCGGCGCGCGCGTTCTGCTCCACCAGCAGTACCGAGACGCCGTGGCTGCGCAGTTGCGAAACCACGCGCAGCACTTCGCGCACCACCAGCGGCGCCAGGCCGAGCGAAGGCTCGTCGAGCATCAGGAGCCGCGGACGGGCCATCAGCGCGCGGCCGATGGCGAGCATCTGGCGCTCGCCGCCTGAAAGCGTCGACGCCAATTGCGGTCGCCGCTCGCGCAGCCGCGGGAAGATCTCGAACACCTCGTCCATGCGCGCGCGCTGGTCGCGCTTGCCTTTGCGCCACTGGTAGAAGCCGCCGAGCAGCAAGTTGTCCTCGACCGACATGTCGCCGAACAGCTCGCGCCGCTCGGGCACCAGCGCCACGCCGCGCGCCACCATGGTCTCCACACCCGGCCGCGCAATGCGTTCGCCATACAGCGCAAGGCTGCCGGTGGAAGGCAGCAGGCCCATCGCCGCGCACAGCAGCGTGGTCTTGCCGGCGCCGTTGGGGCCGATGACGGTGACGATCTCGCCTTCGTTCACATGCAGGCGCACACTGTGCACCGCCTCGACGGTGCGGTAGGCGACGCTGAATCCGTCGAGTTCGAGGATTGGCGGAGACATCGAATAACCTCCGCCTTCGGCTACGGTTCGAGCTTGCTTGGGGCGGCCCGGCGCGGCGCTCATCGCGCGTCCTCCAGCAGTTCGTCGTCCGCGCCGCCCAGGTAGGCTTCGAGCACGCGCGGGTTGGCCTGCACTTCGGCCGGCGTGCCGGTCGCAATGACGGTGCCGAATTCGAGCACCGTGATCCGATCGGCGAGGTTCATCACGAACTCCATGTCGTGTTCCACCACGAGAATGCCGAGGCCCTCGGCGCGCAGCTGACCCAGCAGCACGGAGAGCGCGCGCTTCTCCAGATGCCGCAGGCCGGCGGCGGGCTCATCGAGCAGCAGTACCGAAGGCTGGCCGGCCAAGGCGCGAGCAATCTCCACCACGCGCTGCTGGCCGAGCGAAAGCGATGCGGCGGCTGTTTCGGCATGGGCGCCGAGGCCGCAGCGTTCGATCTGGCGGCGGGCTTCGGCCATCAGTGCCGCTTCTTCGGCGCGATCCAGCCGAAGCATCGCGGCGAGCCAGCCGCGCCTGGCGCGCAGGTGCGCGCCCAGCGCCACGTTCTCGATCACGCTGCGCTGCCCCAGCAGGCGCACGTGCTGGAAGGTGCGGCCGAGGCCGAGCGCGGCAAACACGCGAGAGGGCTTCGCCGTCATCGTCTGGCCCGCGAGCCGCACTTCGCCGGTGCTCGGGTCGTCCACGCCGGAGATCATGTTGAAGAAGGTGCTCTTGCCCGCGCCGTTCGGCCCGATGAGCGCGTGGATCTCGCCGGCCTTCAGCGTCATCGAGATGTCGTTGTTGGCCACCAGCCCGCCGAAGCGCTTGCTGACGCTGGTGGCCTGCAGCAAGACCTCGCCCTTGGCGGGGAGGTTGCGCTGCGCGAGCTGCACGGTGGAGGCCGCAGGCCGCGCGGCATCGGGCGCAGCCGCCGCATGCGGGCGCACCCAGCGGCCCGCGATGCGCGCCAGCGTGGGCCACAAGCCCTCGGCAAAACGCTGCAGCACAAAGAGCATCAGCAGCCCGAACACGATAACTTCGAAGTTGCCGCTGCTGCCGAGCAGGGAAGGCAAAACGTCCTGCAGTTTTTCCTTCAGCAGCGTAATGAGCGCGGCCCCCAGCACCGCGCCCCACAGGTGGCCCGCGCCGCCCACCACCGCCATGAACAGCAGCTCGATGCCGATGTTCAGGTTGAAGGGCGTCGGGTTGACGAAGCGCTGCAGGTGCGCGTAGAGCCAACCCGATACGGCCGCCAGCAGGGCCGCGAGCACGAAGAGCTTTACGCGATGGCGCGCGGTGTCCACGCCCATCGATTCGGCCATGAGCCGGCCGCCCTTGAGCGCGCGGATGGCACGGCCTTCGCGCGAATCGAGCAGGTTGTGCATGGCCCAGAGCGCGAGCAGCAGCACGGCCCAGATCACCACGCCGAGTGCGCGCGGGGTTGCCAGCGAGAAGCCCGCAATCACCAGCGGCGGGACGCCTGTGATGCCCGTCTGCCCGCCAAGGAAGTCCATGTTGCCGAACAGGTAGTACAGGCTCAGGCCCCACGCGATGGTGCACAGCGGCAGGTAGTGGCCTTGCAGCTTTAGCGTGACCGCGCCCAGTGCCCATGCCAGCGCGAAGGTCAGCAGCAGGCCCAGCAACAGTCCCGCCCATGGCAGCAGCGCGGGTCCGACGAAGCCGCCCAGCCACGCCGTGGCCGTGGGCGATGTGCAGATCCACGCGGTGGCATAGGCACCCACGCCGACGAATGCGGCCTGTCCGAAAGAGGTCATGCCGCCCACGCCAGTCAGCATGACCAGCCCGGCCGCGACCAGCGCATAGAGGCCGATGTTGCTGAGCACGGACACTGTGAACTCGGGCAGGAAGCCCCAGGCCAGCGCCAAAGCGATGACGAGCACCAGCGTGAGTTGGCGCGAGGTGACCAGCGGCTTGCCCGCGGGCGGCAGATGGGCGGAGATGGGGTTCGAAGGCGCGCTCATTCCTCGTCCTCCACATGGTGGCTGTGCAGCGAGCGCCACCACAGCACCGGGATGATCAGCGTGAAGACCAGCACCTCCTTGAACGGGCTGGCCCAGAACGAGGCAAAGGCCTCGAGCTGCCCAACCAGCAGCGCGCCCGCCAGCGCCAGCGGATAGCTCGCGAGTCCGCCCACGATGGCGGCGACGAAGCCCTTCAGGCCGATCAGGAAGCCAGTGTCGTAATACACCGTGGTGAGCGGTCCGATCAAGAGCCCCGAGATCGCGCCGATGAGTGCCGCCAGCGCAAAGCTCAGGTCGCCCGACAGCTCCGTTGGAATGCCCGACAGCCGTGCGCCCACGCGGTTGATGGCGGTGGCGCGCAGCGCCTTGCCGATCATGGAGCGGCCGAAGAAAAAGAACATCGCAATCACCAGCAGCAGCGTGATGCCGACCACCACCAGCGACTGTCCGCTGACCGGAATGCCGCCGATATCGAAGCGCTCTTCGGAGAATGACGTGGTGCGATAGCCTTCGGCGCCGAAGAAGAGCAGGCCCAGCCCCACCAGCACGCCATGCAGTGCGACCGAGACGATCAGCAGCATCAGCACGCTGGCGTCGGCCAGCGGCCGGTAGGCGAGCCGATAGAGCAATGGGCCGAGCGGAGCGATCAGCACCAGCGTGGTGATCGACTGAGCCGCCACTGAAGTCGGCTTGAGCCAGAGCACGAGCGCGCAGGCCAGCGCGGGCAGCGCCACGCACCATGTGAGCGCCGAACCCCAATCCACCACCGTGCCGCGCTTCCAGCGCCAGGCTTCCACCACCAGCACCATGGCCGCGAGCGCCACCAGCAGCCACAGCGTGGCCGGCACGCGGCCGGTCTGCAGCATGGCCATCGACAGCGCGCCGAAGGCGACGAACTCGCCCTGCGGAATGAAGATGACGCGCGTGACGGAGAACACCAGCACCAGGGCGAGCGCCATCAGTCCGTAGACGGCGCCGTTCACGACGCCGTCCTGCCCCAGTAGCAGGGCGATCTGCAGATCCATAGAAATACCTTCGGGCCTGGCCCGTGTGTCGAATCAGTGTCCGGCGCTTGTGCTTCAGCCGGGCTTGTGTGCTCCTCCCCCGGCAGGGGAGGAGCGGGACCGTTCAGGGCTGGTATTTCCAGGCGCCGTTCTCGATCTTCACCATCACGCGCGCACGCTGGTCCAGGCCCAGGTGGTCGTTGGGCGTCATGTTGAAGACGCCATGGGCCCCGGACACTTCCTTGACCTGCTCCAGCGCGTCGCGCAGCGCGGCGCGGAACTCGGGCGTGCCGGGCTGCGCCTTCTTGAGCGCAACCGGCACGGCAGAGGTCATCAGGAGGCCCGCGTCCCATGCGTGGGCGCCGAAGGTCGACACCGTGTTCTTGCCGTTTGCGCCTTCGTAGGCCGTGACGTAGGCCATGGCCGATTTCTTCACCGGATGGCTCGCAGGCAACTGCTCGGCCACCAGCACCGGCCCGGCGGGAAGGAAGGTGCCATCCACGTCCTTGCCGCCCACGCGCAGGAAGTCGGCATTGGCCACGCCGTGGGTCTGGTACATCTTGCCGGTGTAGCCGCGTTCCTTCAGCGTCTTCTGCGGCAGCGCGGCCGGCGTGCCGGAGCCGGCCACCAGCACCGCATCGGCCTTGGCCGCCATGATCTTCAGGGCCTGGCCGGTCACCGAAGTGTCGGTGCGCGCGTAGCGCTCGTTGGCGACGATCTTGAGCTTCTTCAGTTCCGCCGCCTTGGCGAATTCCTGCGACCAGCCTTCGCCATATGCGTCGGAGAAGCCGATGAAAGCCACGGTCTTCACGCCGTTGGCGGCCATGTGCTCGGCAATGGCGAGCGACATCATGATGTCGTTCTGCGGCGTCTTGAAGACCCACTGCTTCTTGGCATCCATCGGCTCGACGATGCGCGCCGAGGCGGCGATGGAGATCATCGGCGTCTTGGCTTCGCTCACCACGTCGATCATCGCGAGCGAGTTGGGCGTGGTGGTCGAGCCCAGCACGATGTCGACCTTGTTCTCGGCAATGAGCTTGCGCGTGTTGGCCACGGCCGCCGTGGTGTCGGAGGCATCGTCCAGCACGATGTAGTTGATCTTCTGGCCCGCGATGGTCTTGGGCATCAGCGCGATGGTGTTCTTCTCGGGAATGCCGAGCGAGGCGGCAGGCCCGGTGGCCGAGAGCGTCACGCCGACGTTGATGTCGGCCCATGCGGCCACGGCGGTGGCACACAGGGCTGCGATCAGCAGGGGCTTGAAGAATTTCATTTTGGTTTGTCTCCGGTTGAAAAAATCGTTATGCGTCAGCGCTCATCGAACGACAGGGTCACGCGTTCGGTGAGAGGGTGCGCCTGGCAGGCCAGCACGAATCCCGCGGCCACTTCATTCTTGTCGAGCGCAAAATTTCTTTCCATGCGGACTTCCCCCTCCACCAGCTTGGCGCGGCAGGTACCGCACACGCCGGATGTGCAGGAGAACGGCACTTCGAGCCCGGCGGCCGAAGCTGCGTCGAGGATGCTCGGCTGCCCCTCGGTGAAGGTGATCTCGCGCTGCAGTCCGTCGCGCACGATGGTGATGCGCGCCTGCTTGGCGTCGCCAGGCAGCGCCTCGTGCACCACCGCGCCCACTTCGCCGGCCGCGGCGCCCGAAGGCAATGCAACGCCGAAGCGCTCGATGTGGATGCGCTCTTCGGGCACGCCCGCCGCGAGCAGCGCCGTCTCGGCCTCGTCGTTCATCTGGAACGGACCGCAGATATACACGTGGTCGATGCTTGCCGCCGGCACCAGCGTACGCAGGAACTCGCTGATCTTCTCGCGGTTCATCACGCCGAAGCCCAGCGGCGAATCGGTGTGCTCGTCGGAGAACACGTGCTGCAGGACGAGACGGGTCATGTAGCGGTTCTTCAGGTCCTCGATCTCCTCCTTGAACATCGTGGACTGCAACTGCCGGTTGCCGTAGATGAGCGTGAAGCGGCTTTGGGGTTCGCGCGCCAGCACGGTCTTCATGATCGAGAGGATCGGCGTGATGCCGCTGCCGCCCGCAATGCCGACATGGTGGCGCGCGGCACCCGGCTCGATCGGCACGAAGAAACGGCCCTGCGGCGCCATGACCTGCACCGTGTCGCCGGGCTGCAGGTGTGCATTGATCCAGTTGGAGAACACGCCACCGCGTACCTTGCGCACGCCTACGCGCAGCTCGCCATCGTCGAGGCCAGCGCAGATCGAATATGACCGGCGCAGGTCCTGCCCGTCGATGTCGCGGCGCAAGGTGAGGTACTGGCCTTGCGTGAAGCCGAAGACCTCGCGCAGTTCGGGCGGCACCTCGAACGAGACGACGACGGCCTCCTGGGTGTCGGGCTCGACGGCCTTCACGCGCAGCGGGTGGAAGAGGGTGCTCATCATCTAGATCGGCTTGAAGTGTTCGAAGGGTTCGCGGCAGGCCATGCAGCGGTAGAGCGCCTTGCATGCGGTGGAGCCGAAGGCGGAAAGGCGTTCGGTGCGCTCGCTTGCGCAGCGAGGGCAGGCAATGCTTTTTTCACTGCCGGCGATGCGACCGAAGAGGCGGATGGGCATCGCGGTGCCGGCGGCCGCTTCGGGGGTGAGGTGGGCCGGCGGCGCAATGCCGTAGGCCTTGAGCTTGGCGCGGCCTTCCTCGCTGATCCAGTCGCTGCTCCAGGCCGGCGCGCGGCGCAGGGTGGCGCGTGCGCGGCCGAGGCCGGCGTTCTCGATGGCCGCCAGCACGTCGTGCTCGATGGCTTCGGTTGCAGGGCAGCCCGAGTAGGTGGGCGTGAGCACGACCTCCAGCCCGTCGTCATGTTCGATCACGTCGCGCACGATGCCCAGGTCGCAGACCGACACGGCCGGCACCTCGGGATCGAGCACAGTGTGCAGCACGGCCCAGGCCGCGTCGATGCGCGATGCGACGGCGTTGTTCACCACACGCCTCCCGGGAAGGAGCGCTGCAGGTGCTGCATCTCAGCCAGGATGTAGCCCATGTGCTCGCTGTGCACGCCGTGCTTGCCGGTGCTGCGGAACGCGGCCTCCTTCGGCATCTCGAGGCCGGCCGCGTCGAGCACCTGCTGCATCTCGGCGAACCAGGGTTCGCGCAGTTCGCTCCATGCAGGGCCCAGGCCGATCGCGCTGGCCTCCGCATCGACCGCATCGCTCTCGAACAGCTCCGGCACGTAGAGCCAAAGCTGCTTCAACGCACGTTCGGTGCGGCGGCGCGATTCCTCGGTGCCGTCGCCGAGCCGCGCCACCCAATCCCCCGAATGCTGCTGGTGATAGCGCGCTTCCTTCACGGCCTTGCCGGCGATGGCGGCCACCTCGGCGTCGCTCGAAGCCGCAAGGCGCTGCCACAGCAGCTTGAGCAGCGTGGCGACCATGGTGTTGCGCACCACCGCAAAGGCGAAGTCGCCGCGCGGCAGTTCGACCAGCGTGAGGTTGAAGTAGTCGCGCTCGTCGCGCAGGTAGGCGAGCTGGTCTTCGTCGTGCTCGCGGCCGCTGCCTTCGAGCTTGCCTGCATGTGTGAGCAGCGCGCGCGCCTGTCCCACGAGGTCGAGCGCGATGTTGGCCATTGCGATGTCTTCCTCGAGCACGGGCGCGTGGCCGCACCACTCGCCGAGGCGTTGCGCGAGCACCAGGCAGGTATCGCCGATGCGCAGCAGGTATTGCACGGCAGGCGTGCGGTTCAGTTCGATAGAGGCTTGCATTCAGTGGCTCCAGCTCTGTCTTGCGCCCTCTCCCCTTGGGGAGAGGGCGGGGGTGAGGGCGCGGGCGGTGAAGGAAACCTGTCGGTAGCGAAGGTCGGCTGCCCTCACCCTAGCCCTCTCCCGGAGGGAGAGGGGACAACACGAAGTCCATTTCCGCGCGCTCATCGAGGTCTCACATGTGGTCTACAGACTTGGGCAGCGCATAGAACGTCGGATGGCGATACACCTTGTCTTCCGCCGGATCGAAGAACATGTCCTTGTCCCCCGGATCGCTCGCCACGATCTGGTCGGAGCGCACCACCCAGATGCTGCTTCCTTCCTGCCGGCGCGTGTACACGTCCCGCGCCATCTGGATCGCCATCTTCGGATCTGCCGCATGCAGGCTGCCGCAATGCTTGTGGTCGAGCCCGGCCTTGCTGCGCACGAACACTTCCCACAGGGGCCACTCTTGTTGGATGTCGGCGCTCATGCGGCCTCCTTCATTGGTTGCTTGTTGGCGTGGGCCATCGCGGCCTCGCGCACCCACGCGCCTTCTTCCCATGCATCGACGCGGGCCTGCAGGCGCTCGCGGTTGCAAGGGCCGTCGCCGCCGATCACGCGCCAGAACTCGCTCCAGTCGATCGGGCCGATGTCGTGCGCCTGGCGCTCTTCGTTCCACTTCAGGTCGGGGTCGGGCAAGGTCACGCCAAGGATGCGCGCCTGCTCCACGGTGGCGTCGATGAATTTCTGGCGCAGCTCGTCGTTGCTGAAGCGCTTGATGCCCCATCGCATCGACTGCGCGCTGTTGGGCGACTGGTCGTCCGGCGGGCCGAACATCATGATCGAGGGCCACCACCAGCGGTTCACCGCGTCCTGCACCATCGCCTTTTGCGCGTCTGTGCCATGCGTCATCATCGTTAGCAGCGCTTCATAACCCTGGCGCTGATGAAAACTCTCCTCGCGGCAGATGCGGATCATGGCGCGCGCGTACGGCGCATACGAGCAGCGGCAGATCGGCACCTGGTTCATGATGGCCGCGCCGTCCACCAGCCAGCCAATGGTGCCCATGTCGGCCCAAGTCAGTGTCGGGTAGTTGAAGATCGAGCTGTACTTGGCCTTGCCGCTGTGCAGCGCGTCGAACATCTGGTCGCGCGAAGTGCCCAGCGTCTCGGCGGCGGCATACAGGTAGAGGCCGTGGCCGCCTTCGTCCTGTACCTTGGCCAGCAGGATGGCCTTGCGCTTGAGCGTGGGTGCGCGGCCGATCCAGTTGCCTTCGGGCAGCATGCCGACGATTTCGGAGTGCGCATGCTGGCTGATCTGCCGCACCAGCGTCTTGCGGTAGTGCTCGGGCATCCAGTCTTTGGCCTCGATGAAATCGCCGGCGTCGATGTGCGCGTCGAAGCGCTCCTCGAGCCGCATTTCTTCGGCCGAGCGCACGGCTTTCTTCTTGCCGTCGTCGCCAGCGTCCTTGCCGGCGGTGTCCATCGCTTGGGTGTACATGTGCGTGTCCTTTGCAAAAGGTGGATGAACGGCGCGCGCGCTCAGCGCGGGCGCGTGTCGATCACGCGGCGGGCCTTGCCGGTCTGCGTGCGTTCGATCGAATCGGGGTCGAACACGCGCACCGTGGTCGAGATGCCGACCAGCGTCTTCACGCGCTCCTGCACCCATGCGGCAATGGCCTTGCGTTCGGCTTCGTCGATGGCAGCGTTGCGGTGGTCCAGCTCGCAGTGAACCTCGGCCTCGTCGAGCAGACCGTCGCGGCGCACGTGCACCTGGTAGATGCCCGAGAGGCGCTCGTGCGCGAGCACGATTTCTTCCACCTGTGTGGGAAAGACGTTGACGCCGCGGATGATCATCATGTCGTCGCTGCGACCGACGATCTTGCCCATGCGGCGGAAGGCGCGCGAGGTGGGCGGCAACAGGCGCGTGAGATCGCGCGTGCGGTAGCGCACGATGGGCATGGCCTCCTTGCTGAGCGAGGTGAAGACCAGTTCGCCTTCTTCGCCGTCGGCCTTCAGCTCGCCGGTGTCGGGGTCGATGATCTCGGGGTAGAAATGGTCTTCCCAGATCACCGGGCCGTCCTTGCTCTCGACGCATTCGCAGGCCACGCCGGGGCCCATCACTTCGGAGAGGCCGTAGATGTCGACTGCATCGATGCCGGCCTTGCCCTCGATATCGTGGCGCATGGCTTCGGTCCACGGCTCGGCGCCGAAGATGCCGATCTTGAGCGAGCTGTCTTTCGCATCCAGCCCCTGGCGCTCGAACTGCTCGATGATCACCTGCATGTAGCTGGGCGTGACCATGATGATGTCGGGCTTGAAGTCCTGGATCAGCTGCACCTGCTTCTCGGTCTGGCCGCCCGACATCGGGATGACGGTGCAGCCCGCGCGCTCGGCACCATAGTGCGCGCCAAGGCCGCCGGTGAAGAGGCCGTAGCCATACGCCACATGGACCATGTCGCCGGCCCGCCCACCTGCTGCCCGGATCGAGCGCGCGACGAGATCGGCCCAGGTGTCGATGTCCTTCAGCGTGTAGCCCACCACGGTCGGCTTGCCGGTGGTGCCCGACGACGCGTGGATGCGCGCCACCTGCGCCCGCGGCACGGCGAACATGCCGAAGGGATAGTTGTCGCGCAGGTCGCTCTTCACCGTGAACGGAAACTTCGACAGGTCCGCGAGCGTCTTCAGGTCCTCGGGGTGCACGCCCTTGGCATCGAAGGCCTTGCGGTAGTGCGGCACATTGTCGTAGGCGCGCTGCAGCGTGGCGCGCAGGCGCCGGATCTGCAGTGCCGTAATTTCGTCGCGGCTCGCAGTTTCGATGGGGTCGAGCTCGCCGGAAGCGGGGTGTCTGACTGTCATGTATTTGTCTCCTCAGGCGGCAACGGCGGGGCGGCCTTTGGCGGTGTAGGAGCGGCCGCGGAACATCGCGATGCGCTCGCCGCGCTGGTTGGTGATTTCGGTGTCGTAGACGCCGGTGCGGCCGGCCTTGGAAACCTCGAAGCAGCGCGCTGTGAGCACGTCGCCTTCGCGTGCCGGCGCGATGAAATCGATGGAGAAGCCCGAGGCCACCGTCAGTTCGTTGTACGAGTTGCAGGCGAAGGCGAAGGTGGAATCGGCCAGCGTGGCCATGAAGCCGCCGTGGCAGATGGCATGGCCGTTGAGCATGTCGGTGCGCACGCGCATTTCGAGCGTGGCCTCGCCCGGGGCGATCTCGACGATGCGCATGCCGAGGCCCTTGCTCGCGTTGTCGTTCGCGAACATGCCGTCGCGAACGTGTTCCGCGGTTTGCTGGGGAGTGCGGGTCGTGTCGGTCATGGTTTCAGCGGTCCTTGAACACCGGCGCGCGCTTGGCGCGGAAGGCCTCGACGCCTTCGCGGTAGTCGTTGGCGTTGCCCAGGTCGCGCTGGATGCGGGCTTCTTCGGCGAGTGCCGTTCCAAGGTCCGAGCCCTGTGCCGCGGCCATGGAGTGGCGTGTGGCGACCAGGGCGCGCGTCGGCATGCCGGCGAGCTTCTGTGCGAGCGCGGCGGCGGTCTCGGCCAGTGCCGCGTCGTCCACGCACTGCCAGATCAGGCCGATGCGCGCCGCTTCTTCGGCCGGCAGCTTGTCGCCCAGCATCGCAATGCCCAGCGCGCGCGCCGAGCCCACGAGCCGCGGCAATAGCCACGTGCCGCCGGTGTCGGGCACGAGGCCGATCCTGGTGAAGGCCTGGATGAAGCTGGCCGAACGTGCGGCCACCACCAGGTCGCAGCACAGCGCAAGGTTGGCTCCCGCTCCGGCGGCTACGCCGTTGACGGCTGCGATCACCGGCACTGGCATGGAGCGCAGGCGCGCGACCAGCGGGGCGTAATAAGTAGAGATGACGTTGCCCAGGTCCTTGGGCGCGGCACCTGGCGTGGTGTCGGGCGCGACTGAAGGGTCGGCCAGGTCCTGCCCGGCGCAGAAGCCGCGGCCGGCACCTGTGAGCACGATGCAGCGCACGCGCTCGTCGCGCGCGGCAAGGTCGAGCGCTGCCATCAACGCGGCATGCATTTCCGTCGTGAAGCTGTTGAGCGCCGCAGGGCGGTTGAGGCTCAGCGTGCGCACGGCGCCGGCATCGCTGGTGAGAACCAAAGGCTCTGTCATGGGCTTGTCTCTCATCGGGGGTGGGGTGAATCGGGCTGCAAACACTATTGACCGACCGTCCGGTAGATTTTAAGATTGTCTGCTGCAACGGCACAAGCGGGTTGAGTCGGGGCAAACCCTGAGTCCCGCATCCAAGGAGACCGAACGAATGCCCAGCTATTCCATCGACGGCGTGATTCCCGTCGTCGACCCCACGGCTTATGTGCATCCGAGTGCCGTATTGATCGGCGACGTGATCGTCGGCCCGGGCTGCTATGTGGGACCTTGCGCAAGCCTGCGCGGCGACTTCGGCCGCATCGTGCTGGAGGAGGGCTCCAATGTGCAGGACCATTGCTGCATCCACGGCTTTCCCGACCAGGACACTGTGGTCGAGGTCAACGGCCACATCGGCCACGGCGCGATCCTGCACAGCTGCATCGTGCGGCGAGACGCGCTGGTGGGTATGAATGCGGTGGTGATGGACGAGGCCGAGATCGGCGAGCAGGCCATCGTCGCGGCCTGCGCCTTCGTCCCTGCCGGCATGAAGGTGCCGGCCCGATCATTGGTGGCCGGCATTCCGGCCAAGGTGAAGAAGATGCTCAGCGACGAGGAAATTGCCTGGAAGCTCGAAGGCACGCACACCTACCAGGCGCTGACCGTGCGCAGCCTGGCGAGCTTGCGCGAGGTAACGCCGCTGGAGCAGATGGAGCCGGAGCGTCCGCGCCTGCCCGCCACGGACGTCCGCTCGCTGATCGCGACGCGACGCGGCTAGCCGGCCCGCTTCATGCAAGATCGAGGGTTGCCAGCAACTGCCTGCCAAGGAAGAAAGAACACCCGATGCCGCGTGGAAGATCCGCCACCTACGACGACCAGCGCGAACTGATCCTCGCCCAGGCCGCCCAGCTGTTCGCGCGCCGCGGCTATCCGGCCACGTCGATGAACCAGGTGGCCGAGGCCTGCAATCTTTCGAAGGCCACGCTCTATCACTACTACCGGGACAAGAGCAGCCTCCTCATCAGCATTGCCGAGACGCACGTCTCCCGGCTGGCCGCGCTGGTGGCCGAGGAAGAAGCCTCGACCCACACCGACGAAGAGCGGCTGCGCCGCTTCATCTACCGCATCGTCGAGGAATACGCCGGCGCGCAGGATGCCCATCGGGTGCTGACCGACGACGTGCGTTTTCTGGAAGAAGCCGACCGCGAGCGCGTGCTCGACCAGGAGCGCCAGGTGGTGGCGGGCTTTGCGCGCGCCGTGTCGGCCCTGCGCCCGGGCGCGCCGAGTGACGACCTCGCCAAGCCGCTGACCATGCTGCTGTTCGGCATGATCAATTGGATGTTCACCTGGATGAAGCCCGGCGGCCGGCTCGACCACAAGTCGATCGCGCCGATCGTCGCCGACCTGTTCCTGGGCGGTATCGGCGCGGTGCAGTCTCCCGCGCCCCACGGCGACGCGGCGCCGGCAAGCCGGCCGGATGCGGTCAAAGAATCCGGTTGAACCAGAGCAGCGAAAGCCCGGCAGACACCAACGTGAGAATGGCCGCGCCGAGCGCGAAGAGCGCCGAGATCTCGGTTTCCTTCTTCTCGACCGTGAGGCGCGAACTCAGCGTCTCGTACACCTTCTTCAGATCGGCGGCGGTACCGGCGTAGAAATATTCGGCCTGGGTCTTGTTGGCCACGGCCTTGAGAGTTTCCTCGTCCAGCCGCACGCGCATCGACCAGCCCTCGAAGCCGATGGTCTCGCCATCGACCGTGCCCACGCCCACCGTGTAGATGCGCACGCCGCGGTCCGCCGCGGCCTTGGCGGCATCGAGTGGATCGACACCGGTGGTGCGCTGGCCGTCGGTCAGCATGATGATGGCGGCCGAGGTGTAGGAGCCCGGCGCCACCGGCGTGAATTCCTTGGCCTGCTTTTCGGTCTGGTCGATGGGCGTGCCGCGCTGGCGGCTCGGTGCGCTGAACTGCGAAACGTCGATGCCCGCGTCGGGGAACAGTGTGGCGAGCGACACCACGATGGCGTTGCCCGTGGCAGTGGCGCGCTGCAGCTGGAAGCTGTCGATGGCGGTCACCAGGTCGTCATGGTTGGTGGTGGGCAGCTGCGCCACCTGCGCGCTGCCCGCAAAGGCGACGATGCCTACTTTGACGTGGCGCGGCAGGTCCTTGATGAAGCTCTTGGCCGCCTCCTGGGCTGCGACCAGGCGGTTGGGCAGCACGTCGGCCGCGCGCATGCTGCCGGACACGTCCATGGCCAGGATGATGGTCTGCTGATTCGAAGGCAGCATCACCACCGCCATGGGCCGCGCTGCTGCCACCAGCATGGCGGCCATGGCCAGGAGGAACAGGAAGGGCGGTATGTGCCGCCGGATGCTTTGCCCGGCACCCATGGCTTCCCGCACGATCGAGAGGCTGGCGTATCGCACCGCCAGCTTCTTCTTGCGGCGGATCAGCCAGACATAGAGCAACACCAGCAGCGGCAATGCCGCCAGCAGCCAAAGGAATTGAGGCCAGAGAAACGTCATGCTGCCACCGCCTTCACTCCGCTGGAGCCGATGCGCGTGCGGCGCTTGCGCATGTCGGCAAAACGAACGATGGCTTCCACCAGGTCGTCGCTGGTCGAAAGCTCGAGTGCGTCGACGCCCGCTTTCGCGAGCGAAGCGCGCAATGTGGCTTCGCGCTCGGCCGCCAGGCGCGCGAAGCGCTTGCGAAAGCCTGCATCGTGGGTATCGACCCAGAGCTGCTCGCCGGTTTCCGCGTCGCGCAGGGGCACCAGGCCGAGGTCTGGCAGCTCGAGTTCGAGCGGGTCGAAGAGGCGCACCGCAATGACTTCATGCCGCTGCACCAACTGGCCGAGCGGGCGCTCCCATCCGGGCTCGCTGAGAAAGTCGGACACCACGAAGACCGTGGAGCGGCGCGGCATCAGCGTGCCGGCGGATTTCAGCAGATCGGCGAGCCGCGTCATGCCTTTTTGCGCGGGCGCCGCCTCGATCCTGTCGGCGCGGCGCTCCATGGCGTGCAGCAGATGCAGCACGTGCCGGCGCCCGCTGCGCGGTGGGATCACCGCTTCGAGGTCGGTGCCGTACACCAGCGCGCCCACCCGGTTGCCATGGCGCGTGAGCAGGCGCGCGAGCACGCCGACGAAGCCGGCCGATATCTCGCGCTTGGCCCTCTGGCCGGAACCGAAATCGACCGAGCGGCTGAGGTCGAGCACGAACCACGCGGACATCTCGCGGTCTTCGGTGAAGACGCGCACGTGCGGCGTCTGCAGCCGCGCGGTGACGTTCCAGTCGATGTGGCGCACGTCGTCGTGGTGCTGGTATTCGCGCAGGTCCGCCAGGTCGAGCCCGCTACCGCGCATCAGTGTGCGGTAGTCGCCCTGCAGCAGGCCGTCCAGGCGGCGGATCACCGTCCATTCAAGGCGCCGCAGCGCGCGCTCCGCCCCGCCGGCCTCCGCGATGAGCCGTTCGTCGTTAGCGGCCGCGGGGGCCTTACGCCACCAGCTTTTCATATGAACCGGGGAACACCGCGGAACCGGCTTTGCCGGGCCGCTGGTGTTGCCCCCTTGAGGGGGGAGTCGAGCTACACGAAGTGAGCGAGGGACGGGGGTGGGTCATTTCATGCCACCAGCTTTTCATGTTCTAGCGGTTTCGGTGGGGCGGGAACGGCCTTCATGATCTTCTCGATCAGGCTGTCGGGCGTGAGCCCCTCGGACAAGCCTTCGTAGGAAAGCGTCACGCGATGGCGCAGCACGTCGGGCACCAGCGCGGTCATGTCCTCCGGCAGGGCATAGCTGCGGCCGCGCAGCAGTGCGAGGGCGCGCGCGCCTTCGGTAAGGCTGATGCTCGCGCGTGGGCTGGCGCCGAAAGTGATGAAGCGCTGCATGTCCTTCAGGCCGTGCCTGTCGGGCGTGCGCGTGGCGGAAACCAGCTTCACGGCGTACTGGATGAGCGAGGGATCGACATACACGCGCCGGGCCTCGGCCTGCAGTTCCGCGAGCTGCTCGGTGGTGGCGACCGGGCTTGCCGCAACCTGCGGACCGATCACCCGCTGGACGATGACGAACTCTTCTTCATCGCTCGGATAGTCGACAAGGACCTTCATCATGAAGCGGTCGACCTGCGCTTCGGGCAGGGGATAGGTACCCTCGGTCTCGATGGGATTCTGCGTGGCCATGACCAGAAAGGGCCGCGGCACCCGGTGCGTTTCGCCCGCAATGGTGACTTGGCGCTCTTGCATCACCTCGAGCAGCGCGCTCTGCACCTTGGCCGGCGCGCGGTTGATTTCGTCGGCCAGGAGCAGGTTGGCGAACACCGGGCCGAGCGAGGTGCTGAACTCGCCGGTCTTCTGGTTGTAGATGCGCGTGCCCACCAGGTCGGCCGGCACCAGGTCGGGCGTGAACTGGATGCGCTTGAACTGGCCGCGCACGGTGTCGGCGAGCGTCTTGACGGTGAGCGTCTTCGCGAGGCCCGGCACGCCTTCGACCAGCAGGTGGCCGCCTGCGAGCATGGCGACCATCACCCGCTCCAGGAAGCGGTCCTGCCCCACCACTACCCGCTTGACCTCGTAGAGGATCTGCTCCATCAGTTCGGCCGTGGCGGTAGAGGTGGAAAAGGGGGTCTCGGTGCTCATGCGATGTCTCTCTGGATGATTGAAAGATCGAAGGGCGGGACGGCTCTAGAACGGCGGCGAACCGGCCGCCGAGGCCGCGTTCTCGATCGGCACTGCAAATCCGATGCCAATGAAGGTGCGCTGCTGCGTCGGGTTGAGGATGGCGGTGACGATGCCGAGCACCTCGCCGTCCATGTTGATCAGCGGGCCGCCCGAATTGCCCGGGTTGGCCGCCGCGTCGAACTGGATCAGGTTACCAAGCTCCTGCTTGCCCTCGGGTGAGCGGAACGAACGCTTCAGGCCCGAAACCACGCCGGCCGATACAGAGGGCCCAATGCCGAAAGGAAAGCCGACCGCGGCCACCTGGTCGCCCGGCTGCAGGTCGGCCGTGGAGCGCATCACGGCGGGAATGAGGTCGTCGGGAATCTTCTGGGCCTGCAGCACCGCGAGGTCGTTCTCGGGCTGCACGCCGGTAATGGTGGCCACGGCCTCGAGGCCGTCGGAGAAGGTGACCTTGATCGTCTCGGCGCCGGCCACCACGTGCAGGTTGGTAAGGATCACGCCCTTGTCGACGATGACCACGCCGGTGCCCACCCCGCGCTCGACTTCGCCCGGCGGCGCATCGGCCTCGGGTGGCTTGCCCTTGGCCAGGTTGCGGCCGCGCTTCTGTATCTTGGCTTCAGGCGTGGCTTTTTCAGGGCCGTAGCCCACCACGCGAACGACCGAAGGCCGCACGATCTCGGCAGCCTTGGCGGCCGGGGAAGGCAGCGTGTTGGTCTGCAGCGTGCGCAGCACGGCTGCGTCGATGTCCTTCTGCGTGAGCGCCTTGGCGTGGTGCCGCGGCCACCAGGTGGCACCGCCCGCAGCCAGCGCGGCGCTGAGCACCACCGAAAACGCAAAACTGCGCCGCCCCGGCTGCCAGCCGGCCTTCTTGGGTTTTTCGGGAACAGGGGAGTCTGGAGAGACGGGCGGCGCGCCGTTGCCCTCGCCCTCGGACGTTGGCACGGCAGCCGGGTCGGCCGTGGAGTCGGCCGCTTGCGGCTGCGTGCCGGGCGAACGGCTGTACAAAGCGGGCCTGCGCATCGGGACACCTCCGGCAAGGGATGACGGGTGATCAGGGAGTCACAGTAGCACGCTTTCTTCTGCCTTGCATCCCTTCGGGCATCATCTCGCCATGGCTGTATTCGTCGATACCCACTGCCACCTGGACGCGCCCGAATTCGGTGCGGAGATGCCGGCCATCCGTGCACGGGCCGCCGAGCGGGGCGTGGCACTGTGTGTCATTCCTGCCGTGGCCGCTTTCAACTTTGCCACTGTGCGCGAACTGGCGCGGGTGCAAGGCGACGCGTATGCACTCGGCATCCATCCGCTGTGCACCGGCAAGGCGCAAGAGTCCGATCTTGAAACGCTGGACGCCGAACTTTCCGCGCGGCGGGGCGACGCACGGCTGGCCGCGGTCGGAGAAATCGGGCTCGATTATTTCGTCACCGGGTTGGATGGCGACAAGCAAGAGCACTTCTTTCACACTCAGTTGCAACTCGCGCGCAAATACGATCTGCCGGTGCTCATTCACGTTCGCCGCTCGGTCGACAAGGTGCTCAAGCATTTGCGGCAGACGTCAGCCGGCCGGCCGTGGCGGGGCATCGCCCATGCCTTCAACGGCAGCGAGCAGCAGGCCAAGGCCTGCATCGACATCGGCCTGAAGCTGGGTTTCGGCGGCGCCGTGACCTTCGAGCGCGCGTTGCAGCTGCGGCGGCTGGCCGCCACGCTGCCGCTCGCATCGATGGTGATGGAAACCGACGCGCCTGACATCCAGCCGCATTGGATCTACCGCACGCAGGCAGAGCGCGCGGCCGGCGAGCCGCAGGGCCGCAACGAACCCGGCGAACTGCCGCGCATCGCCGAAGTGGTGGCGCAACTGCGCGGCATCGGCATCGACGAGTTGGCTGAGGCGACGACCCGGAATGCGCTTGAAGCCCTGCCGCGGCTCGAAAGTCTTCTCTCAATGTCGGAAGGCCGGCTGCACCGCGCGTAGGCCGATGCCCCGTCTTGCGCCTGCGCAACGGAAGCCTGCATTTTTGCTGTCATCCTTGCTGTTCGAAGTGCCGTTGCTTGTTCAGTGGCAAGTCCGCCACTCAGGCATTTCATCCAAAAAGGAGTCTTCACAATGACCAAATCTTTTGTTCGCACCTTGCCCGTCGTGCTTGCTCTTGCGCTCGGTTCCATCGGCATCTCCGCCGTGGCACAGACTGCCGCTCCGGCCACCGCCGAACCCACCACCACCGAAAAGGTGAAGGAAGCCGGCAAGGACGCGGTCGATGCGACCAAGACCACGACCAAGAAGGCCGTGGCCGCCACCGAGCGCGGCACCAAGAAGGCCTGGCATGCGACCAAGCGCACGACCAAGAAGGCCGCCGACGCCACCAAGAACGTTGCCGTCAAGACCACCGACGCCGTTGAAACCGCCGGCCACAAGACCGCCGACGGCATGCGCAGCACGGGCAAGGCCATCGGCGAAAAGGTGCCCGGCACCGCCGAAAACGAAGCCGCCAAGAAATAATAGGCCTTCGCCTTCAGCACAAACCCGCTTCGGCGGGTTTTTTCATGGGCGAACGACAGTGCCAAGATGGAGCTATTCATGAAACCACCAGCCGCATCCGGAACCGGCGGCGCGGTGCTGACGGGCCTTGGGCCCGTCGTCTCGCCCGCGACCGTCGTACTGATCCTCGGCAGCTTCCCAGGCGTCCGCTCGCTCGAGCTGCAGCAGTACTATGCGCATCCGCAAAATCAGTTCTGGAAAATCTTGCAAGCCGTCTGGCCCCACCACCCGCTCCCGATGGGGGCGAACAGCTACCCCCAAAAGAAAAAGTGGCTGCTCGACCGCGGCCTGGGCGTGTGGGACGTGTATGCCGCCTGCGAACGCGAAGGCAGCCTCGATTCCGCCATTCGCGCGCCGGTGGCCAACGACATCGCCGGGCTGCACCTGCCGCGGCTGGCCGCCATCGCGCACAACGGCGGCGAGAGTTTCAAGCATGCGCGCCACACGCGCACCCTGGGTGTGCCGGTCTACCAGCTGCCTTCCACCAGCCCCGCCAACGCGTCGTGGAGCTTCGAGCGCAAGCTCGCAGCCTGGCGCGAGGTCTTCGACGCCCACCACCTTCTTTGATGGCCACGAGCAAAACTCCCGTTTTCCCCGAAGTCAATTTTTCCGACTGGGGCGACATCCGCTACCTGCACCTGGGCACTGAATGGGTCCAGGGCTCCATGAAGCTCGACGCGCCTTTTGAGATCGAACTGGAATACGTGCAGCGCATGATGGCCTGGCTGCTGTTCGCCGATCCGAAGAGCGTGGCAAACCGCCATGCCATGCAGCTCGGCCTCGGCGCCGCCACGCTCACCAAGTTCTGCCGCAAGACGCTGCGCATGCGCACCACCGCAGTGGAGCTCAATCCACAGGTGGTGTCGGCTTGCCGCGGCTGGTTCAAATTGCCGGCCGACGACCCGAAGCTGCGCGTGGTCATTGCCGATGCGGCGCTCGAGATCCGCAAGCCCGAATGGCACGGCACGGTCGATGCGCTGCAGGTCGACCTGTACGACCATGAAGCGGCCGCGCCCGTGCTCGATAGCGAAGACTTCTATGCCGATTGCCGCGCGTTGCTGACCGAAGACGGCTGCATGACGGTGAACCTATTCGGCCGCTCGTCGAGTTACGAGCGCAGCCTGGAGAAAATAGCCGGCGCATTCGGGGCCGACGCGGTCTGGGCCTTCAAGCCGACGCGCGAAGGCAACACGGTGGTGCTGGCGCAGCGCACGCCAAGCCGCCCGAAGCGCGAAGCCCTTGCCGATCGGGCCCAAACGATCCAGACTCGATGGGGCCTGCCCGCGCCCAAATGGCTGCGTGTGTTCAAACCGCTGAATCCCACTATCACCCGAACCCCCGGCCCATGAGCGCTGTTCCCGCCGCTTCCGCCCCCGCCTCGCTGGCCGCCCGCCACGAAGGGCCGCTCGACCTGCGCCGCCTGATCGAATGGCTCGCCACCGACGGCGTGATCTCGCCGGTGGAGGCCAAGCGCACCATTGCGCGCTGCGCCCAGGCCGAGAGCCGGCAGGCGCCGCTGGTGCGGCTCGCCAACGTGGCCATGACCCGCGAGAGCGACGGCAAGCCGCTCGATCTCGAAATGCTCACGCAATGGCTCGCCGGCCGCGCGGGCCTCGCCTACCTGCGCATCGATCCGCTCAAGGTCGACGTGGGCAAGGTGGCCGACACCATGAGCGCGGCCTATGCCGAGCGCCACAAGGTGCTGCCGGTGCAGGTGCTGCCCACCGAGGTGGTGGTGGCCACGGCCGAGCCCTTCCTCACCGACTGGATCGCCGAAGTAGAGCGCCAGTCGCGCCGCACGGTGCGCCGCGTGGTGGCCAACCCGGCCGACATTCAGCGCTACACGGCCGAATTCTTTGCGCTCGCCAAATCGGTGCGCGCTGCGCAGAAGGCCGGCGGCAACACCGGCGGCGCGAGCTTCGAGCAGCTGGTGGAGCTGGGCAAGAGCACCAAGCAGCTCGACGCCAACGACCAGAGCGTGGTGCAGGTGGTCGATTGGCTGTGGCAATACGCCTTCGACCAGCGCGCGAGCGACATCCACCTGGAGCCGCGCCGCGAGCAGGGCGTGATCCGTTTCCGCATCGACGGCATCCTGCATCCGGCCTACCAGATGCCCATGGGTGTGATGAACGCGATGGTGTCGCGCATCAAGCTCCTGGGCCGCATGGACGTGGTCGAGAAGCGCCGGCCGCTGGACGGCCGCATCAAGACCCGCAACATGCGCGGCGACGAGGTCGAGATGCGCCTGTCGACCCTGCCGACCGCGTTCGGCGAGAAGATGGTGATGCGGATCTTCGATCCCGACACGGCCGTGAAGGACCTCGATGCGCTCGGCTTCTCGCAGCACGACGCGCATCGCTGGGAGCAGCTCGTCACCCGGCCCAACGGCATCATCCTGGTGACCGGGCCCACGGGTTCGGGCAAGACCACCACGCTGTACTCCACGCTCAAGCGCGTAGCCACCGAAGAAGTCAACGTGAGCACGGTCGAAGATCCGATCGAGATGATCGAGCCCTCGTTCAACCAGACGCAGGTGCAGCCGCAGCTGGACTTCGGGTTTACCGAAGGCCTGCGCGCGCTGATGCGGCAGGACCCGGACATCATCATGGTCGGCGAAATCCGCGACCTTGCCACGGCCGAGATGGCGGTGCAGGCCGCGCTCACCGGCCACTTGGTGTTCAGCACGCTGCACACCAACGACGCGCCGAGCGCCATCACGCGGCTGATGGAACTGGGCGTGCCCTCATATCTCATCAACGCCGTGATGCTCGGCGTGCTCGCGCAGCGGCTGGTGCGCACGCTGTGCCCCAACTGCAAGCAGCCCGACGACACGGTCACGCGCGAGAAACTCGAGGCCATCGTCAAGCCGTGGCAGATCACCGGTTCGGTGCGAGCCTACAAGCCGGTGGGCTGTGTCGATTGCCGCATGACCGGCTACATGGGCCGCATGGGCCTGTATGAGCTGCTGAGCATCACCGAAGACTTCAAGTCCCAAGTCACGAAGGAGCCCAATCTCGCGGGCCTGCGCCGGCAGGCCGTGATCGACGGCATGCGGCCGCTGCGTCTGGCAGGTGCGCTGCGCGTAGCCGAAGGCGTCACCACCATCGAGGAAGTGCTTAGCGCCACGCCGCCGCTCGAGTGAGGGGCGCGCGGCTGCTGGGGGTTATCCCTAGCTTTTGCGTTAGTGGAATCCACATCAGGCTGACCACCAGCTGACTCGACAATCTCGCATCGAAATTTGTTCGAGGAGACTGTTCGTGAAAATCAAGAGTCAGAAAGACTTTTTCTCGGGCCTGATGTTTACGGTTGTGGGCGTGGCGTTCGCATGGGGCGCCACCACCTACAGCGTGGGCAGCGGCGCTCGCATGGGGCCGGGATACTTCCCGCTGATGCTGGGCATCCTGATGGCCATCATCGGCTTGGGGATCATGTTCAGCGGCCTGACCGTTGAAACCGCCGACGGCGAAAAAATCGGCAAGTGGGCCTGGAAGCAAGTGGTGTTCATCCTGGGTGCCAACCTCGCCTTCGGCATCCTGCTGGGCGGCCTGCCGAGCATCGGCGTGCCCGCCATGGGAATGATCATCGCGATCTACGCGCTCGTGATCATCTCGAGCCTTGCCGGCCACGAGTACAAGCTCCCCAGCGTGCTGATCCTGGCCACCGTGCTGGCCATCGGCAGCTACGTGGCCTTCATCTGGGCGCTCAAGCTGCAGATCCAGGTCTGGCCGACCTTCATCACCGGTTGAGAAAGCGCGCAAATGGAATTGTTTGAACACCTCTCGATGGGTTTTGGCGTTGCCTTTACCTTCACCAACCTGCTGTACTGCCTGGTTGGCTGCATCCTGGGCACGCTGATCGGCGTGCTGCCGGGCATCGGCCCGGTCGCGACCATCGCGATGCTGCTGCCCGCCACATACGCGCTGCCGCCCGTGTCGGCACTGATCATGCTGGCCGGCATCTACTACGGCGCGCAGTACGGCGGCTCCACCACGGCGATTCTGGTCAACCTGCCGGGCGAATCCTCGTCGGTGGTGACCGTGATCGACGGCTATCAGATGGCGCGCAAGGGCCGTGCGGGTCCCGCGCTCGCCGCTGCAGGCCTGGGCTCGTTCTTCGCGGGCTGCGTGGGTACGCTGATCCTGGCCGCCTTTGCGCCGCCGCTCACCGAACTGGCCTTCAAGTTCGGCCCTGCCGAGTATTTCTCGCTGATGATCCTGGGCCTGATCGGCGCCGTGGTGCTGGCTTCGGGCTCGCTGCTCAAGGCCATCGGCATGATCGTGCTGGGCCTCCTGATGGGCCTGGTCGGCACCGACGTGAACTCCGGCGTCGCTCGCTACAGCTTCGACATTCCCGAGCTCACCGACGGCATCGGCTTCGTGGCGATTGCCATGGGCGTGTTCGGCTACGGCGAAATCATTGCCAACCTCTCGCGCCCCGACGACGAGCGCGAGGTGTTCACTGCCAAGGTCTCGGGCCTGTTCCCGACCAAGGACGACTTCAAGCGCATGGTCCCCGCGGTACTTCGCGGCACGGCGCTGGGTTCTGCCCTGGGCATCCTGCCCGGCGGCGGTGCGCTGCTGGCAGCTTTTGCGGCCTACACCATCGAGAAGAAGACCAAGCTGCAGCCGGGCGAAGTGCCTTTCGGCAAGGGCAATATCCGCGGGGTGGCGGCTCCCGAATCGGCCAACAACGCCGGTGCGCAGACCTCCTTCATTCCGCTGCTGACGCTGGGCATTCCGCCCAACGCCGTGATGGCGCTGATGGTGGGTGCGATGACCATCCACAACATCCAGCCGGGTCCGCAGGTGATGACCAGCAACCCCGAGCTGTTCTGGGGACTGATCGCCTCGATGTGGCTGGGCAATGCGATGCTGATCATCTTGAACCTGCCGCTGATCGGCATGTGGATCAAGCTCCTGTCGGTTCCCTACAAGTTCCTGTTCCCGGCGATCGTGCTGTTCTGCGCCATTGGCGTGTACTCGACCAACAACAACACCTTCGACATCTGGATGGTGGGCATCTTCGGTTTGGTGGGCTACACCTTCTTCAAGCTGGGTTGCGAGCCCGCGCCGCTGCTCTTGGGCTTCATCCTCGGGCCGATGATGGAAGAGAACCTGCGCCGCTCGCTGCTGCTGTCGCGCGGCGACTGGAGCGTGTTCGTCACGCGTCCGATCTCCGCCAGCCTGCTGGCCGCCGCGGCACTGCTGCTGGTGATCGTGCTGCTGCCGGCCGTCAAGTCGAAGCGCGAGGAAGCTTTCGTCGAAGTCGACTGAGTCTTGCGAAGCCAACAAAACACGGCGCCTTCGGGCGCCGTTTTGTTTTCAGGGCTTGGCGGCGCGGGGCGGGCTCATGTGCTGCCTTGCCATGGCAAGGAAAGCCATCGCCGCCGGGCTGAGAGGGTGCTTGGCCAGCCGGATGGCGACGACCGGGTACTCGAGAACCGGGCGTGTCACGCCCACTGCGCGCAGGTTGCCTGGCATCAGCACCTCGACATAGCGCGGCAGCAGCGCCACGCCTGCGCCCGCCTGGATGAGCCCGAACGCCGTCGACAGCATGGAGACGTGGTGCACCACGCGCGGATAGACATTGGCCACGCTCGAGAGCTGCCGGCTCACGGCGCGCCACACGTTGGCGTCCGGATTCACGTGGATGAAGGGCAGCGACTCCAGATGCCTGGCATCGACCACCACGCGCTGCGCAAGCGGATGGTCGTCGCGCACGAACAGCGCCATGCGTTCGGAAAAAAGAGGCTCGGTCGCCAGTTCCGAATGCTTCTGCCCGATGTCGGAGCCAAAGCCCAGGTCGGCCTCCTGCGAGAGGATGCGCGAGATCATCTGCTCCGCCGTGCTGTCGAGCAGCGTGGTGGCGAGCGTGGGGTGCTTGCGCGAGAAGCGGGCGAGCATGGGCGGCAGCAGGGCGCCAGCCGTGAGATGGCCCACCGCCAGCACCACGCGTCCTTCGCGCAACTGCGACTGGGAGCGGCAGGCGTCCACCGATTCATCGATGAGCCGCAGCGCGCGCACCGCCGTCTCGGCCATCACCTCACCCGCGCCCGTGAGACGGATGCGGCGGCCCCGCACGACGAGCGGCTGGCCCAGCTCTTCCTCCATGCGCTTGACCAGGTGGCTGATGGCGGGCTGGGTGAGCTGCAGGGTTTCGGCCGCGAGCGTGAAGCTGCCCGATTCGGCAACGGCTGCCAACGCCCGCAGCTGCTGCAGCGAGATCTCTTCCGTCGCGTTTCTTGCCATAAACAGCGCTCATAGTTGAATAAGCTGGATTATCTGGCTTGATGGTGAGCGGCTGCATAGCATGCAAGGTTTCTCCACCGCGCCAGAATCCAAGCACCATGAAACGAATCCACTTCCTTCAAGGGGTTGCCGCCGCGCTTTGCATGGCGGTATCGACGGCCAGCCTGGCCCAGGGCTACCCGAACAAGCCGGTGCGGCTCATCGTGCCGTTCCCGGCGGCCGGTGCCACGGATCTTTTTGCCCGCACGCTCGGGCAGAAGATGAGCGAGAAGCTCGGCACCACGCTGGTCATCGACAACAAGCCGGGCGCCGGCGGCGCCATTGGCTCCGACATGGCCGCCAAGGCGCCGCCTGACGGCTACACACTGCTGCTGGCCACCACCAGCACGCACTCCATCGGGCCCGCCGTCACCAGCAAGCTGCCTTACGACACGGTGCGCGATTTCTCGCCCATCGCGCACGTGGGCGATGCGCCGAGCATCATGCTGGTGCCGGTCAATTCGCCTGCGAAAACAGTGCGCGAATGGATCGACTACGCGAAGAAGAACCCCGGCAAGCTCAACTACGCCTCCAGCGGCAACGGCACCATCGTCCAGCTCACGGCGGAGCTTTTCAAGGCACAGGCCGGCGTGTTCGTCACACACATTCCCTACAAGGGTACCGCGCTGGCCATTCCCGACCTGATCAGCGGCAAGGTCGACGTGCTGTTCGACTCGCTGCCGACCGGCATGCCGCACGTGCGCGACGGCCGGTTGCGCGCGCTCGGGGTCACGTCGCTGAAGCGCAGCCCTCTCGCGCCCGAGCTTCCCCCGATTGCCGACACGCTGCCTGGTTTCGAGTCGAACACATGGTTCGGGTTCTACGGCCCGAAGGGGCTGCCTGCAGACGTCGTGGCGCGTGTCAACAAGGCTGCGAACGAGGCCCTGGCCGATCCCGAGGTGAAGGAAAAGTTGTCGCGCCTTGGCATCGAGCCCGCCGCCCCCGGCACACCCGAACAGTTTGCGAAGATGGTGGCCGCCGACGCCGCCAAGTGGAAAAAAATCGTGGTCGAGCGCAAGATCACCAACGACTGACGAGACGCACAAATGAACTTCGATTTCAGCAACCCCTATCTCTCCACCCGCATCCCGATCTTTGCCCGCAACGTGGTGTCGACCTCGCACCCGCTCGCCTCGCAGGCCGGCTTGCGCATGCTGCAGCAGGGGGGCAACGCCGTCGATGCGGCGATTGCCACGGCGGCCGTCATGACGCTGGTCGAGCCGGTGAGCAACGGCCTGGGCAGCGACGCCTTCTGCATCTTGTGGGACGGCAAGGAACTGCATGGCCTCAATGCCTCGGGCCCGGCGCCCAAGGCCTGGACGCCCGAATACTTCAAGGCCAAGTACGGCGCCGACGCCACCACGCCGCCGATGCGCGGCATCGACTCGGTGACCGTGCCCGGCGCGGTGCGCGCGTGGGTGGCGCTTTCCGACCGCTTCGGCAAGCTGCCTTTTGCCGACCTGCTGGCGCCGGCCATCGACATCGCCGAGCGCGGCTACCTGGTGCCGCCGGTGGTGCAGCAGAAGTGGGCTGCAGCCACGCCGGTACTCGAATCGGTAGCGGGCTTCGCGCAGACGTTCATGCCCTGGGGCCGCGCGCCGCAAGTAGGCGAACTGTTCCGCTTCACGGCCGCGGCGCGCGCGCTCAAGGCCATCGCCCGCACCAAGGGCGAGGCCTACTACAACGGCGAGATCGCCGAAGCGCTCGCCAGGTTCTCGAAGGAGCAGGGCGGCTCGCTCACGGTGGCCGACCTTTCGGCCTACCGGCCCGAATGGGTCAAGCCCATCTCGCGCGACTACCGCGGCCACACGCTGCACGAGATTCCGCCCAACGGGCAGGGCATTGCGGCGCTGATCGCGCTCGGCATTCTGGAGAAGTTCGACATCGCCTCGCTGCCGGTCGACTCGGTCGCTTCGCAGCATCTGCAGATCGAGGCGATGAAGCTCGCCTTTGCCGACGTGTACCGCTACGTCTCCGAGCCATCGTCGATGACGGTGACCCCGGCGCAAATGCTCGATGACTCCTACCTCGCATCGCGTGCGAGACTCATCGACGTGAAAAAGGCACAGGACTTCAAGGCCGGCAACCCCGTGAAGGGCGGCACCATCTATCTCACGGCTGCCGACGAGAGCGGCATGATGGTGAGCTTCATCCAGAGCAACTACATGGGCTTCGGCTCGGGTTGCGTGGAGCCCGAGTTCGGCATCAGCCTGCAGAACCGCGGCCACGGCTTCAGCCTCCAGGCCGAGAGCCCGAACGTTGTGGCGCCGGGCAAGCGCCCCTTCCACACCATCATTCCCGCCTTCCTCACCAAGGACGGCCAGCCGGTGATGAGCTTTGGCGTGATGGGCGGCAACATGCAGCCGCAAGGCCATATGCAGACGCTGGTACGCATGCTCGACTACCAGCAGAACCCGCAGGCTGCCTGCGATGCGCCGCGCTGGCGCTTCAACACGGGGCTCGAGATCAACGTCGAGGCCGCGATGAACCCCAACACCGTGCAGGGGCTGCGCGAGCTCGGCCATCACATTGATGTGATCGACGACTCCTACCAGGACTTCGGCGCCGGCCAGTTCATCTGGCGCGCAGGCAATCCTTCGGTGGAAGGCTACCTCGCCGCCAGCGATCCGCGCCGCGATGGCGTGGCCGCGGGCTTCTGACGGCCGGGCGATGATCGAGGGATGACCAAGTCCGCCGTGCAGACCGGCATTCCCTTTCACGCAGGCGACGCAAAAAAGAGCATCGGGGCCGGGCTCGTTCTCGCCTCGCTGGGTGCGATTGCTTTCAGCGGCAAGGCGATCATCGTCAAGCTGGCCTACCGTTATGGCGTAGATGCAATCACGCTGATCATGCTTCGCATGCTTTTTGCGCTGCCGCTGTTCGCTCTCATGGCATGGTGGGCCGGACGCGGCAAGCTGGCGCTCAGCATGCGCGATTGGCTCGGCATCGTCGGGCTCGGCTTTTCAGGCTACTACCTTGCAAGCTTTCTCGACTTTGCAGGGCTCGCCTACGTCTCGGCCAGCTTTGAGCGGCTGATTCTTTATCTCAACCCGACCCTGGTGCTGCTCTTCGGCTGGTTCTTGTACCGGCGGCGCGCCACGCGGCCGCAGGTGCTGGGCATGATCGTGAGCTATGCCGGCGTGCTGCTGGTGTTCGGGCATGAACTCTGGGTCGGCAGCGGCGGCAAGGGCGGCGGGGCGGCGGCGTGGGGCGCGTTCCTGGTGTTCCTGAGCGCCGTGAGCTATGCGGGCTATCTGGTCTACAGCGGCGAGTTCGTCAAGCGGCTGGGGTCGCTCAGGCTCGTGGGGCTGGCCACTACCGTGGCGTGCGTGCTGTGCATCCTGCAGTTCGTGCTCACGCGGCCGATGAGCGCCGCCATGCAGGTGGCGCCCGAGGTCATCTGGCTGTCGGTGCTCAATGCCACCCTGTGCACGGCGGTGCCTGTCCTGATGGTCATGATGGCCATTGAGCGCATCGGTCCCGCCATGGCGGCGCAAACCGGCATGATCGGGCCGCTGTCGACCATTCTCATGGGCGTGGTCATACTCGGCGAGCCGTTCACCGCGTGGATCGCGGCCGGCACGGTGCTCGTGATTGCGGGCATCTTCGTTTTCACACGCACGGGGCGCTAGCGCCCCTGCAGATCAGGAGCAACAAAAATGGATCTGGGCATTGCAGGCAAGACCGCGCTGGTGTGCGGCGCGAGCAAGGGACTGGGCTACGGTTGTGCCGAGGCGCTGGTGCGCGAAGGCGTCAACGTGGTGATCGTGGCGCGCGGCGCCGAAGTGCTGGAAGCGGCGGCGAAGAAGCTCGCTGCTGCTGCTGCTGCTGCTGGTTCGGCGGCGCCTTTCGTCAAGCACGTGGCCGCCGACATCACCACCGAGGCCGGGCGCGCCGCCGTGTTCGCGCTGGGGCATGAGTTTGATATCGTCGTCACCAACGCCGGTGGTCCGCCACCCGGCGATTTCCGCAACTGGGACCGCGAAGCCTGGATCAAGGCCGTCGACGCCAACATGCTCACGCCCATCGAACTCATCAAGGCCACGGTCGACGGCATGGCCAAGCGGGGCTTCGGGCGCATCGTCAACATCACTTCGAGCTCGGTGAAGTCGCCCATCGACATCCTCGGCCTCTCCAACGGTGCGCGCAGCGGCCTCACCGGCTTCGTGGCGGGCGTGGCGCGCACGTCCATTGCGGCGCAGGGCGTGACCATCAACAACCTGCTGCCCGGCTCCTTCGACACCGACCGCTTGAAAGGCACGATGGCCGGCACGGCCCAGAAGACCGGCCAGGACTTCGACGCCGTGTGGGAGGCCCGCAAGAAGAACATTCCCGCCAGGCGCTTCGGCACGCCGGCCGAGTTCGGCGCCATCTGCGCGTTTCTCTGCAGCATGCAGGCGGGCTACATGACGGGACAGAACGTGCTCGCCGACGGCGGCGCCTATCCTGGAACTTACTGAGCCGCAGGGCTTTATCGTCTCGACGACGAGGACACCACGATCCCGCCCACGATCAGCACGAAGGCCGCGCCGTGGTACCAGTGGGGTGGCTCGCGCAGGAAGGCTGCGGACAGGAGTGCCGCGAACAGTGGCGTGAGGTTCATGAAGAAACTCGCTGCTTGCGGCCCCGCATGCTGCACGCCGCTGCCCCAGCAGCGGTAGGCCAGCACGGCGGGTCCGATGCCGATGAACGCCAGCGCCGCAAACAGCGGCCAGCCCGGCACGACATGGGCGTCCGTCAGCGACCATTCCCCGGCGGCGAACACGCCCGACCACGCAAGGCCGAAGACCAGTTGCGCCATCAAAAAAGCCGCCCAGTCCTGCCGTACCTGTTGCGGCTCCCGCGTGCGCGCCAGTATCCAGCTGTAGAACGCCCATGCGATGGTGCCCAGGATCATGTAGAGGTCGCCCGGGACCAGCCGCAGCCCCAGCAGCTGCCGCCATTCGCCGCGGCTCAGCACCAACAGCACGCCCAGCATCGACAGCAGCGAGCCGCCGATCTCGCGGGCGCTGACCCGGCCACCGAAGAAGATGGCGCCCGTCGCGAGCATCCACAGCGGCAGGCTGGAGCCCACCAGCGTGACATTGATGGGCGTGGAAGTCTGCAGCGCCAGGTACTGGAACGCGTTGTAGGAGCCGATCCCGAGCAGGCCCAGAACCGAGTAGCGCTTCCAGTGTGTCCACATCGGGCTTGCGGGGCGCAACACCGGCCATGCGAGCGGCAGCAGGATCGCAAAGGCAATGATCCAGCGAACGAAATTCAGCGTGAGCGGGGACACGAGCTCGCGCACCAGTCGGCCGACCACGGCATTGCCGGCCCACAGCAGCGGCGGCACGGTAAGCAGGAAGACGGTGGAAGGCGTGAGGCGCTGCTGCGGTGTCTGCATGGGCGCCGACTCTACCGGGCATTGCCCCTTGGCGCCGCGGCGGGGGCAAACGTGGCACGATGCGTTTCTTCTTTTTTCCCGCGTGCCTGGAGACTGCAAAGATGATGAGCAAAGCCGTCCGTATCGACCGCCACGGCGGTCCCGAAGAACTGAAGATCGTCGACGTGGAGGTCGGCGAGCCGGGCCCTGGCGAGATACGCATCCGCCACAAGGCGGTGGGCCTGAATTTCATCGACACCTACCAGCGCAGCGGGCTCTACCCGTTCCAGATGCCGCTGCAGCTGGGCATGGAAGCCTCGGGCGTGGTGGAGGCCGTGGGCGAAGGGGTCACGCATCTCAAGGCCGGCGACCGCGCCGCCTATGCGAGCCAGCCGCCCGGCGCCTACAGCGAGCTGCGCGTGATGCCGGCGAAGACCGTCTGCAAGTTGCCCGACGCGATCTCCTTCGAGACCGGCGCGGCCATGATGCTCAAGGGCCTGACAGCGCAGTACCTCCTGAAGAAGACGCTGCCGGCGGAAGGCCTGCAGCCCGGCGACTTCATCCTGTTCCACGCGGCGGCCGGCGGCGTCGGGTTGATCGCCTGCCAGTGGGCCAAGGCGCTGGGGCTGCAGCTGATCGGCACCGCGGGCAGCGACGCCAAGTGCAAGCTCGCGCTCGAATACGGCGCGGCGCATGCCATCAACTACAGCACCGAGAACTTTACGGCCCGCGTCAAGGAGATCACCGGCGGCAAGGGCGTGAAGGTGGCGTACGACTCGGTCGGCAAGGACACTTGGGAGGGCTCGGTTGAGTGCCTGCGTCCCTTCGGCCTTCTGGCTGTGTTCGGCAACGGCTCGGGCCCCGTGCCGCCCATCAACCTTGGCACGCTGGCGTCCAAAGGCTCCCTCTATGTGACGCGGCCCACGCTGTTCACGCACATCGCCACGCGCGAAAGCACCCAGACCATGGCTGACGACCTGTTTGCCGTGGTGCAGAGCGGTGCCGTGAAGATACCGATCGACCAACGCTATGCGCTGGCCGAAGTGCAGCAGGCGCACCGCGATCTGGAAGCGCGCAAGACCACCGGCTGCACCATCCTCACGCTCTGACGCAAAGGCACGGCGGCGGCGGGCCAGTCTTGTCCTACCCGCGCCGGGGTGTCATGCCTTCGTCTTGGGCCGGGCGCAATTTGTAGCCTTCAACGAAGCTCGGGAGGCCAGCTCATGGACACTGTCAGAACCTTCATCGTCGAAGACAACCCGACCATCCGGGACGCCCTCGCCGGCACCTTGCGCGAAGTCGGCCGGGTCGATCCGGTGGGGCAGGCGGACTCCGAACGCGAAGCCGTGCGCTGGCTGACCGCCAACCTGTTGCAATGGGACTTGGCTGTGGTCGATCTGTTCCTGAAGGACGGTACGGGCTTCAGCGTGATCGAAGCCTGCCGCAACCGCGAGCCCACGCAGAAGATGGTGGTGCTCAGCAACCACCTGACGCCCGAGACGCGCCGCAAGTGCATGCAGCTCGGTGCCGATGCGGTGTTCGACAAGGCCACCGAGATCGATGACCTGATCGACTTCTGCCTGCGCCGCCGGCAGGAGCAGTTCGTGGTCTCGTCCCCCTCGCCGCTCTGAAGGCAGAGCGCGGCGCAGGCCCTTCGACCGCCGCCGTTGGAGGGATCAGCCTTCGATTTTCCCGAGCCGGGATTCGCGCAGCCGGCTCGGCGCCAGCGCGCCCGCCGATTCGAGGATGGGATAGGCGATGGAGCAGATGTGCGAATTGATCCGCTTCAGGTCGCTGATCAGGTCGATGTGCAGCGAACTGGTCTCGATGCTCAGCGTGGTGCGGTCGGACAGCCGGTCCAGGTGGGTGGTGGCATAGGCCCGTTCGAGGTCGCGGAAGCGGGCCTTCTCCTGCAGCAGCTTTTGCGCATCGCGCACGTTGCCGTTGAGGAAGACGCTCATGCTCAGCCGAAGATTGGCGACCAGGCGCCCGTGCAGCTCGACGATCTCGGCCATGCCCGCTTCAGAGAAATTGCGCTGCGGCTTGATCTTCTTGTCTTCGATGTCGATGATCACGCGCTCGATGATGTCGCCGATCTGCTCCATGTTGATGGTGAAGCTGATGATGTCGGTCCAGCGCCGGCTTTCTTCCTCGCCCAGCGCCTCGCGCGAGATGCGGGTCATGTAGTACTTGATGGCCGAGTAGAGCTCGTCCACCGTGTCGTCGAGCTGCCGCAGTTCCTGCGACAGGCGCAGGTCGTTGTTGCGGATCACGTCGAGCGTGCCGATGAGCATGGTCTCCACGATATCGGCCTGGTGCAGCGCCTCGCGCGCCGCATTCGAGATGGCGAGCGAAGGCGTCGAGAGCGCGGAAGGATCCAGATGGTGCGGCCGCATGGAAGTGGCCGGCTGCTGCGGCACCGGCAGCATCTTGGTGACCAGCATGGCGACCCATTGCGTGAGGCCGATGAAGCCGAGGCTGATGACCACGTTGAATGCCAGGTGGAACAGCACCACGCCGTGAGTTGCATTGGGCACGTGCGGCTGCACGTAGCGCAGCCAGAGCCCGACGAACGGCGTGACGATAGCCACTCCGAGCGCCTTGAACAGCAGGTTGCCGACCGTGACCTGCCGCACCGACACAGCCGACTTGGCCGTGGTGAGCACCGCCAGCAGGCCGCTGCCAAGATTGGCGCCGAGCACCAGCCCGAGCGCGACGTCCAGTGGCACCACGTTGGAACTGGCCATGGCCGCCACCAGCAGCACGACCGCCAGGCTCGAGTACGCCACGATGGCGAGCGCCGCGCCGATGGTGATCTCCAGCAGCACATCGCTGTTGAGCGAAGCCAGCAGCGCCCGCACGGCCGGCGCGGAGAACAGCGGTTCGGTGGCTTCCACCACCAGCTGCAGCGCCAGCAGCATCAGGCCCAGCCCGATGAGCACCCGTCCGACCCGGCCCGCCACGCTGGCCGCACGCGAAATGAACAGCACCACGCCCACGAAGATGAACATCGGCGAGAGCCAGGAAAGATCGGCCGAGAACAGCACCGAAATGAGGGCCGTGCCGATATCAGCTCCCCGCATCACTGCCAGCGCCGCCGGCAGCGTGACCAGCCCCTGTCCCACGAAGGAGGACGTCATCAGCGAGGTGGCGGTGCTCGACTGCACCAGCGCCGTGACGCCGATGCCCGAAAGCGCGGCCGTGAACCGGTTGCGCATGCTCTGCACCAGGATCTTGCGCAGGTTGGCGCCAAACACGCGCAGCACGCCCGTGCGCACAAGGTGCGTGCCCCACACCAGCAGTGCGACGGCGGCGAGCAGGTTCAGGAGGTGCTTCATGGGGGGCGGTTTCTGTCCTTTTCGTTTTGGTTCGTTTTCAGCCCCATTTTCCACATGTCCGGGCTCAATCGATCAATGCGCCGTTGTCGTGGAATGGAAAAGGGCCTTCGAATGTGCCGGAAGCCGCTAAATGGGTGACGAGCCGGCCGCTTCGAGGTGACCAAGCATGGACCCGGAAGCCGGGCGGCTCCAGCGTCCAGGCCGAAGGTGCGTCCGGCGACAGGTCCAGGCAGACCTGGTGCGCCGGCGCAGGCGAGGTCGATCCGATGGTGCCGCCGAAACGTACGTCGATGGCCCGGTGCAGGTGGCCGCAGATCACACGCTCGACGTTGCGATGCCGCGCGACCAGCGCTTCGAGCGCCTCGGCGCCCTGCAGCAGGCCGATCTCGTCCATGTGGCCGATCAGCGTCTGGAACGGCGGGTGGTGCATGGCGATGACCACGGGCTCACCACGGCAAGTGTCGAGCTGTTGCTCGAGCCAGGCCAGGCGCTCTTCGCACAGGGTGCCGTGGCTCTGGCCCGGCACGCAGGTGTCCAGCGTCAGCAGGCGCAGCGCGCCCACGCGCACCGAATACTGGACGAAGCCGGCCGTGCCAACGCCCGTAGCCAGGTAGGCATGGCCCGGAAAGCTGCGTCGCAACTGGCCGCGGTCGTCATGGTTGCCGGGCATCAGGTAGACCGGCATCGCAAGCGGCGCCAGCAGGCGCGCCAGGTGCTCGTACTCGGCCGCGCGGCCGAAGTCGCTCAGGTCCCCGGTGATCACGACCGCGTCCGGCCGCTGCGGCAAGCGAAGCACCGACTGCACCGCACGCTCCAGGTAGGGCGCGGTGTCGATGCGGCCATAGGCCAAGCGACCGGGCTCGCGGATGTGGAGGTCGGTGAGCTGGACCAGGAACGTGCTGTCTTGTGTCGTTGTCGTCATGCGCTGGTTTCCTGCGACGTCATCAGTCGGCCGGGCTGGATACGAAGTCCCACCGGGTCGCCCGGACCGAAGGGCGTGTCGCGGCCCACATCGGCCACCATCAAGGGCTGGTCCTGCAGGCGCAACTGCAATTGCACGCGGTCACCGAGGAAGGTGCGGCGTTCGACCGTGGCCGTGCCCCAGTCGGGTCGCGGCGCGCCCACTTCGACGTCTTCGGGTCGGACCAGGAGCATCGCATGGCCGCGCCATGCGGGAGGGCAAGGCAGGGTGCTACCCCCGAGTCGGACAATGCCTTGTGCGATGGCGTCGGCCTCACGTTCCAGCCTGTTGACCCGGCCCAGGAATTCCGCAACGAAGGGGTGGGCGGGCGCGCGGTAGAGCTCCTCGCCACGGCCGATCTGCACGATGCGTCCGGTGCTCATCACCGCCAGGCGGTCGGCGATGGCCAGTGCCTCCTGCTGGTCGTGCGTGACGTGGATGGCCGTGATGTGCAACCGGCGCAGCAACTCCGCGAGCTCGTCGCGCAGCGATTCCTTGAGCTTGGCGTCGAGCGCGGCCAAGGGCTCATCCAGCAGCAGCACGCGCGGCCGCACCGCCACGGCGCGGGCCAGTGCCACGCGCTGGCGCTGCCCACCCGAAAGCTCCGCGGGGCGCTTGTTTTCCAGTCCGCCCAGCCGTGTCAGGTCCACCAGTTCACCGACGGCGCGTTTTTCTTCTTCCGGCGCCACGCCGCGGATGCGCAAACCATAGCCAATGTTGGCCGCCACCGTCATTTGCGGAAAAAGCGCGTAGCTCTGGAACACCATGCCCACGCCGCGGTGCTCCACCGGCCGGTCGGTGACGTCCTGGCCGCCGAACACGATGCGGCTGCCTGCGTCGGGAGATTCGAGCCCCGCAATCAGCCGCAAGAGCGTCGTCTTGCCGCAGCCCGAGGGTCCGAGCAGCGCAAGCACTTCGCCGGCCTCCACGTGCAGGTCGGTCGGCAGCAGGCCGCGCGTGCCGTCTGCATAGGTCTTGGCACAGTGCGCGATGTCGATGGGAATGCGTTCAAGTTCCATGGCGTCTTTGCATCAGGTTGGCAAGGTACTGCAGGCCCCACAGCACCGGAAGGATCACGGCGAAGAAGACCAGCGTGTAGGCCGATCCGATCTCGATGCGCATCGACGCATAACTGTCGGCCAGGCCCACGGGCAAGGTGCGCGTGAGCGGTGTGTGCAGCATCCAGGTAAGGTTGAACTCGCCCACTGAGAGCGTGAACACCATCAGGCTGCCGGCGACGATGGCGGGAAACACGGCGGGCACTAGGATGCCCATGAAGCGCTGGCGGAAGCTAGCGCCCAGCGAGCGAGCCGCTTCCTCCAGCGCGAGCAGGTCGTCGCGCTGGAAAGCCGAACTCACGGTGCGCACCATGAACGGCAGCGTGAACACCATATGGCCGACGAGGATGAAGGCGAAGCTCTGGCGGAAGGCCGTGAGCTGACCGTAGGCAAGGATGAGCGCCAGCGCGGTCGCGAGGCCCGGCACCGCGACCGGCAGCGTCAGGAGCTCCTCGAAGATGTGCGCGGCCCGCGAGCGGCTGCGCGCCAGCGCGTAGGCGCAAGGCACGCCCAACAGCACGGTGCCGACCACGCAGGCCAGCGCCAGCGCGAGCGACCAGCCGACGGTGCCGCCGTAGTTCTCCCACACCTCGCCCAGCCAGCGAAGCGTGAGTCCGCTCTTCAGGCCCGCGCTGTAGTTGTTGACGAGGCCCGCCATCACCGACAGCAGCATCGGCGCGATCATGAAGAGGCTCACGAGCACGGTCACGGCCAGGAGGAAAGGCGCCTTGTGTTGCGTGTTCTTTCGCATGAAGCGCTTCTTTCCTTCAGCGCGCGACCGGATTGGCGCCGAAGCGCCGCGCCGCGAACAGCACGAGCCAGGTCACGAGGCCCAACGCGATCGACAGCGATGCGGCGAGCGCGAAGTTGGCGTAGTTGGTGAACTCGTTGTAGATGGTGATGGGGATCACCTCGAACTTGCTGGCGAGCGTGAACGCGGTGCCGAAGGCGCCCATCGAAGTGGCGAACAGGATGGCGCCGCAGGCCAGCGTGGTTGGAGCAAGCTCCGGCATCCACACGTCGCGCGCCACGCGCAGGCGAGAGGCGCCGAGCGAGCGTGCGGCTTCTTCCAGCTGCACGTTCATGGCCTCGGCCGCTGCGGCATAGGTGGCGATGGCGCGCGGCAGCGAAAAGTACAGGTAGGCCAGGAACAGGCCGAGCAGTCCATACGCGAAGGTGATGCGTTCACCGAAGAGGCTGTCGCCGATGTCGGCCACCAAGCCTTGCCGCCCGCCAAGCAAGATGACGAAGAAGCCGATGATCACGCCCGGAAAGGAGAGCGGCAGCGTGAGCAGCGAGAGCAGCATGCGCCTGCCCGTGAAGGCGTGACGCGCGAGATAGATGCCGACAGCCGCGCCGAGCACCAGCGTTGCGAGTGTCACGGCCACTGAAAGCGCCACCGTGTTGACCATGCTCTGCAGGTAGCGAGAGTCGGTGAGCACTGCGAAGTAGGTGGCCCATCCCTTGGTCGCAGGCAACGTGAGGAGGCGCACTACCGGCAGCAGCCAGAAGGCGGCGAAGAACACGGCCGCAGGGGCTGCGCAGGATAGCAGGCGCCAGCGCGGGTTCCAGGCGTTGGCGGGTTCACGCGCTGAACAAGGCACTTAGCGCACTTCCTTGAGATAACGATCAGAGAACGCCCGCTGCGCCTCAGCCATGCGCGCATAGTCCACGCTCTTGGCGCGGGCGTACTCGGTAGCCGGCAGGAACTGCGCCTCTACGTCCTTCGGCATTGCACCGGCGCGCACCGGGCGGAGGTAGGCCTTGGCCCAGATCGCCTGGCCTTCGTCGGACAGCACGAAGTCGAGCACCTTCTTGCCTTCGGCTGCGTGCGGCGCCTTGGCGACTAGGCTCATCACGTAAGGCACGGCCAGCGTGCCTTCGCTCGGAATGACGAACGCCACATTGGCCTTGTCCTTGTACTTGGCGCGGTAGGCGTTGAAGTCGTAGTCGAGCAGGATCGCAATTTCGCCCGACAGCACGCGCGCATACGAGGTCTGCTTGGGCACGATCGGTTCGTTCTTCTGCAGCGCCTTGAAGTAGTCGATGGCCGGGCCGAAGTTGTCGAGCGTGCCGCCGCGAGCCTCGTTCACCGCCACTGCCCCAACGTAGCCGACGAAGGCCGAGGCAGGGTCGAGATAACCGATGAGACCCTTGTATTCGGGCTTGAGCAGGTCGGCCCACGATTTCGGAATCGGCTTGCCCTTGAGCGCGTCGACGTTGACCATGAAACCGAGCGTGCCCGAATGGATGGTGAACCAGTGGCCGGCCGGGTCCTTCAGGCCGTCGGGAATGTCTTTCCATGCTGCCGGCTTGTAGGGCTCGACCACGCCGTCCTTCTGGGCCTGCACCGCGAAGGTCACGCCCAGGTAGGTGACGTCGGCCACGGGGCTTGCCTTCTCGGCCACGAGTTGTGCGAGCGACTGGCCTGAGTTTTTGTTGTCGGCCGGCACGGTGATACCGGTCTTGGCCTTTATGGCCTTGAGCTGCGTGCCCCAGTCGGCCCATTCGGTCGGGCAGTTGTAGCAAATAGCGGTCTGTGCCATGGCACTGCCGGCGGCGACGAGCGCGGCGGTGAGCAAGCCCAGGCGGGCCATGCGGGAGATGCGGACGGACATGAAAGAACTCCTTGATGGATGTGAGGGTTGAGGCGGGTGAGAGGGGTGGTCAGTCGCCGGCGATATCGCGTGCGGATGCGCACGATTCGCCCTCGCGGAAGAAGCTGGGCAGCAGCAGGCTCGCATCGGCTTGCAGCGTCATGCCGCCAGCCATGGCCTGGATCAGCAACTCGACACTGCGCCGGCCGATGTCGCTGTTGGGCTGCGCGATGGTGGTGAGCGCCGGCGTGAGGTCTTCGCCGAGCGCAATGCCGTCGAAGCCCACCACGCTCAGGTCGCCGGGCACGTCGAGGCCGCTCAAGTGCGCGGCGCGGATGCTGCGAATGGCGAGCAGGTCGTTCGAGCAGACCAGCGCGGTCGGCCGGACCTTGGTTTGCAGCAGCTGTGCGAGCAAATCGACTGCACTCTCGACAAACGGCACTTCGATGAGTGGAGGCGCATCGAGCCCCGCATCGGCCATGCCTTTTTGATAGCCGCGATAGCGTTGCTGCGCTCGGTCGGATGCTGCGAGCGTGCCGCTGACCATCGCGATGCGGCGGTGCCCCAGCAGCACGAGCCGCGCCACCGCATCCGCCACGGCCGCTTCGCCATCCACGGTCACACAAGGATGATCGGGGTGCCGGTTATAGGCCAGCACATACGGCGTGCCCGTGCTGCGCAGCCGGTCGAGCGCGGCCGAAGTGGAGGGGTTGGACACCACGAGAATCAGCCCGTCGACATTGCCGGCCAGCAGCAGGTGGACCGCACGTTCTTCTTCGTCGAGCTGGTAGCCCGTGGTGACGGGAATGATCGCGTAGCCGCCCGCGACGGCCGCGCGCGCGATGCCTTGCAGGCACTCTGCGAAGGTCGGATTCAGAAGCGTGGGAAGCACCACGCCCAATGCGCGGCTGCGCTGTGTGCGCAAGGTGCGCGCGCTGGCGTTGGGCACGTAGTGGAGCTCGCGCGCGGCGCGTTCCACCAGCTCACGTGTGGCTGGCGTAACCTGGTCGGGGAAGTTGAACGCCCGCGACACGGTGGCCACGGAAACCCCAGCCTTGGCTGCAACGGATTGAATGCTCATCGTGCGGTGCTATGTAAACGATTACATTGCACCGCGGCAGTATGACCCTGCCATGACAAGCCAAGAAAGCCGGGAAAAACCCTTGCGTGTACTGCAGAGCCGGGGAGGCCCCTCTTGCTCCCTCTCCCCCTGGGAGAGGGTTGGGGTGAGGGCAGGAGCCTCTACCGAACGACGAACCTACTTCCCGCGCCGAACCCGCCGAATCTCATCCAGGATCAGGCAGATCGCCCCGAGCGTGATCGCGCTGTCCGCCGCATTGAACGCCGGAAAGTACCAGTTGCCCGCGTGGAAGCTCAAGAAGTCCACCACGTACCCGTGCATCATCCGGTCGATTACGTTGCCGATCGCACCGCCCAGAATGCACGCCATCGAAAACGAAAATAGCTTCTGCCCCGCGTGCGATTTCAGCATCCACACGATGAACACCGCGGCCGCCACACCGATAACCGTGAAGAGCCAGCGCTGCCATCCCGAATGGTCGGCCAAGAACGAGAACGCGGCGCCCGTGTTGTGCGCGCGAACCACGTTGAAGAAGCTCGTCACGTAGGTCGCGTCACCGAGCTTGTAATAGCCCAGGATCAGCGTCTTGGTGAACTGGTCGATGATCAGGATGATCGCCGCCAGGCCGAGCCATGGCCAGATGCTGCCGCTACGGGAACGCGATGCCGGCATGGTGCGTGCGCCCGCCATCAGGCAAATCTCCGCGGCTCGCCGGCGCCGAACAGGTTGCTCGTGCAGCGTCCGCAGATCGTCGGGTGTGCCTGGTCGTGGCCCACGTCGTCGCGGTAGTGCCAGCAGCGATCGCACTTCTGCGACGTGCTTGGCGTCACCACGGTAGACAAGGCTTCGGCCGCCGCCAGTTCGATGGCGGACGTGATGAAGACGAACTTCAGGTCATCGCCCAGCGACCCGAGCAGCGCGAAATCATCGGCTGGCGCACTGAGCTGCAGGTTGGCCTGCAGCGACGAGCCCACCTTGCCTTCGGCGCGCACCGCTTCGATGTCCTTGTTGACCCCGTCGCGGATCTCGCGGATGCGGCCCCACTTGGCGAGCAGCGCTTCGTCGGGCGCGGCGAACTTGCTGAACGTCTCTGCAAAGATCGACTCGCCCGGCTTGCCCGTGCTCACGAACTTCCACGCCTCTTCGGCGGTGAAACTCAGGAACGGTGCCATCCAGCGCAGCATGGCTTGCGAGATGTGCCAGAGCGCGGTCTGCGCACTGCGGCGCGCGAGCGAGCCGGGCGCGGTGGTGTAGAGCCGGTCTTTCAGGATGTCGAGATAGAAGCCGCCCAGGTCTTCCGAGCAGTAGATCTGTAGCTTGGCAACCACCGGGTGGAACTCGTACACCTTGTAGTGCGCGAGGATCTCGGCCTGGAACTGCGCCGCGCGCGCGAGCGCGTATCGATCGATCTCGAACAACTGGTCGAGCGGCACCGCGTCCTTCGCGATGTCGAAGTCGCTGGTGTTGGCCAGCAGAAAGCGCAGCGTGTTGCGGATGCGGCGGTACGAGTCGACCACGCGCGCCAGGATCTTGTCGTCGCCCGCGATGTCGCCCGAGTAGTCGCTCGCGGCCACCCAGAGGCGGATGATTTCCGCGCCCAGCTTGCTGCTGATTTCCTGCGGGTCGATGCCGTTCTTGAGCGACTTGCTCATCTTGATGCCCTTGGCATCTACCGTGAAGCCGTGCGTGAGCAGGCCGCGGTATGGTGCGCGGTCTTCCAGCGCGCAGGCGATCAAGAGCGAAGAGTGGAACCAGCCGCGGTGCTGGTCGTGGCCTTCCAGGTACAGGTCGGCTTCGGGCCCCGTTTCGTGGTGCACGTTCGGGTGCGTGCCGCGCAGCACGTGATAGAAGGTCGAGCCCGAATCGAACCACACCTCGAGGATGTCCGTGCTCTTGGTGTAGTGGGGTGCGTCTTCGGCGCCGAGGATTTCTTCGACGGTGACGCGGCTCCAGGCCTCGATGCCGCCCTTCTCGACGATGTCGGCGGCCTGGTCGAGGATTTCCATCGTGCGCGGATGCAGCTCGCCCGAATCCTTGTGCAGAAAGAACGGGATCGGCACGCCCCAGCTGCGCTGGCGGCTGATGCACCAGTCGGGCCGGTTGGCGATCATGTCGTGCAGGCGCGCCTTGCCGTTCTCCGGATAGAAGCTCGTCTGCTCGATGGCTTCGAGCGCCGTCTGGCGCAGCGTCTTGGGCGCCTTGTCCTTGGTGAACACGCCTTCGCCTTCGTCCATGCGCACGAACCACTGCGCCGCGGCGCGGTAGATCACCGGCGTCTTGTGGCGCCAGCAGTGCGGATAGCTGTGCGTGATGGTCTCGGTGGTGAGCAGGCGGTTGGCGTCGCGCAGCGCGGCGATGATCACCGGCACGGCCTTCCAGATGTTCTGCCCGCCGAAGAGCGGGAAGTCGGGCGCGTAGCTGCCGTTGCCCTGGACAGGGTTCAGGATGTCGTCGTACGCCACGCCGTGGGCGATGCAGGAGTTGAAGTCGTCCACGCCGTAGGCGGGCGAGGAGTGCACGAGGCCGGTACCGTCGGTGGCGGTGGCGTAGTCGGCCAGGTACACCGGCGACAGGCGCTTGTAGCCGGCATCCACGTCATAGAGCGGATGCTCGAATTCGAGTCCGCCGAGCTTCTCGCCCTTGACCGTGGCTAGCACCTTGCCGTCGAGCGCATAGCGCGTCATGCACATCTCGACCAGCGAGTTCGCAAGGATCAAGAGGCCGCGCTCGGTGTCGACCAGCGAATACTCGATCTCGGGGTTCAGGTTGATTGCCTGGTTGGCCGGGATGGTCCACGCAGTGGTGGTCCAGATCACGGCAAAGATGTCGCCGAGGATCGTGTGGTCGGTCTCGAAGGCCTTGAGCACCTTCTCGCGCTCATGCGCCTTGAACGCCACGTCGAGCGTCTGGCTCTTCTTGTCGGCGTATTCGATTTCGAACTCTGCCAGCGACGAGCCGCAGTCGAAGCACCAGTACACCGGCTTCAGGCCGCGGTAGACAAAGCCGCGCTCGATCACGCGCTTGAATGCGCGCAGTTCGCCGGCTTCGTTTGCGAAATCCATCGTCTTGTAAGGATGGTCCCATTCGCCCAGCACGCCCAGGCGCTGGAAATCGAGCATCTGCTGCGCGATCTGTTCCGTGGCGTAGGCGCGGCTCTTGGCCTGCATCTCATCGCGGCTCAGGTTGCGGCCGTATTGCTTCTCGATGGCGTTCTCGATCGGCAGGCCGTGGCAGTCCCAGCCGGGCACGTAGAGGGCGTCGTAGCCCTCGAGCTGGCGCGCCTTGGTGATCATGTCCTTCAGGATCTTGTTCACCGCGTGGCCCATGTGGATCTGGCCGTTGGCGTAAGGCGGGCCGTCGTGCAGGATGAACTTGGGCGCGCCGTGGCGGGCGTCGCGCAGGCGGTGGTAGCGGCCTTCGTCGTTCCATTCCTTCACCCAGCCCGGTTCGCGCTTGGGCAGGTCGCCGCGCATCGGGAAGGGGGTGTCGGGCAGGTTCAGCGTGGAACGGTAGTCGGTGGGGGAAGCGGCGTCAGACATGTTGGGGTGCGAAACAGAGGGGCTTCGACAGGCTCAGCCCGAACTGCATTGAGCGGTCGGTGCGGAAGAAAAGCCGTTCGCCCTGAGCTTGTCGAAGGGCGGCAGCACGGTGCGTGCAGGGCTAAATTCGATCGCGCGTGGTCTGGCGATGGGTTTCGGCGTGGGTCGACGCAAAGAACGCGCGCGCGTCGCGGCCATCCTTCGCGATGCCCGCTGTAAGGGCCTCGAGGCTGGTGTAGCGCAATTCGTCGTGCAGTTTGTGCAGGAGTTCCACGCGGACGATTTTACCGTAGGCCCCTTCGGCCCCCAGATGCGAGGGCCACTCCAGGCAATGCGTCTCCAGCAACACCCGGCCCGCGTTGACGTCGTTGGCGTCGAGCGAGGGCCGCACGCCAAGGTTGGCCACGCCGGGCAGAGGCTGTTCGGCCAAGCCGTGTACCAACACCGCGAAGATGCCGCTGGCCGCCGGTTTCCAATGCTTGAAGCGCAGGTTGAGGGTGCGAAATCCGTCATCCTTGCCGGGGGCCGAGGCGCCCAGCGCGCGGCCGAGCTTCCGCCCGTGGACCACGTGGCCCGAGATCGTGTAGGGCCGCCCGAGCAGATGCTGGGCATCGGCCATGCGGCCCTCGGCCAGCGCCTCGCGCACGGCCGAGCTGGAAACGCGCAGGCCGTGGACTTCATAGCTGTTCATGCGCGCCACGTCGAAGCCGTGGGCTTCCCCGGCTGCATCGAGCATCGCGTAGTCGCCGGCCCGCTTGGCGCCGAAGCGGAAGTCGTCGCCCACCAGCACATAGCGGGCGCCAAGGCCGTCGATCAGCACGTTCTGGATGAATTGCTCAGGCGACTGGGATGCCAGCCGACCGTCGAAGGGCAGCACGACCGTCTGCGCCACACCGCAGGCCGCAAGCTCGGTGAGCTTGTCGCGCAGCGTGCCGATGCGCGCCGGCGCCAGGTCGGGTTTTTTGGTGACGGCGGCGAAATAGTCGCGCGGGTGGGGCTCGAAGGTGAGCACGCAACTGGGCAGCCCGCGGTGCCGCGCCTCGGTCTGCAGCAGCGCCAGCATGGCCTGGTGGCCACGGTGAACGCCGTCGAAGTTGCCTATGGTGAGGGCGCAGGCCGGAGCCACGCCCGGGTGCCGGAAGCCGCGGAAAACCTGCATCGGTGAATATCTTTTTGATAGCGCCTTGCGCCCGTCGAATGGGCGAATCAGGCCGTTTTGTCACAAAGCCGGTATATTGTGACTCAGTGCGTTGATTGAAGTGGTCTCCGGCGCGCTCCGTGTCCCTGGTCTTTCCGTGATTCTTCCCTTTTTGAGGAGGCGTGTGGTGAAGGTCTTGAAGCTGTCGGCCCAAGGGCTGCCCCAGTCATGGATATCGCTCGAACAGGCGGTCATCCACTATGCGGCGGACGAAGTCCGCTGGGAGGTGGGCGCGCAGGTGGCTGTGTTCCGTGGCGGCCACAACGCCATCACGGGCGAGCAATCGCAGATCGCGATCAACAGCATCATCGGCACCAAGGGCGTGCCGCGCATCAATCCTTTCACCCAGCGCCCAGGCCTCACCAACAGCAAGCTCTTTGCGCGCGACCGCAACGTCTGCGCCTATTGCGGTGGGCATTTCCACGAAGACGAGCTCACGCGCGAGCACATCATTCCGTTCGCGCAAAAGGGCATCGACACCTGGATGAACGTGGTCACGGCCTGCAAGCCCTGCAACCACCGCAAGAGCAGCCGCACGCCCGAGCAGGCGAACATGCCGCTCCTGTATGCGCCGTACGTGCCCAGCCTGTGGGAAGATTTCATTCTGCGAAACCGCCGTATCCTGGCGGACCAGATGGAATTCCTGATGGCGCACCTGCCGCAGAGCTCGCGGCTGCACGACAGCTAGCGAACTCGCTCAGCGCTTCCAGCCGGGCGGGCGCTTTTCGATGAAGGCCTGGACGCCTTCCAGTGCACTCTCGTCCATCATGTTGCAGGCCATGGTCCGGCTCGCATCGGCCAGCGCGGCCTCGATGCCGGTTTCGAGCTGGCGGTAGAACAGCGCCTTGCCGAGCGCGAGCGCCTTGCGGGGCTTGGCGGCGATGCTGGCGACCAGCGCTTCGACGGCAGCGTCGAGCTCGGCCGGCGCAGCCACCCGATTGACCAGACCTTTCTCCCGGGCTTCGTGCGCGCTGATGAATTCGCCCGTCACGAGCATTTCGAAAGCCTGCTTGCGGCCCAGGTTGCGCGACAGCGTGACGCTCGGCGTGGCGCAGAACAGCCCCACGTTCACGCCGCTGACCGCGAAGCGCGCGTCGCTCGAGGCCACTGCCAGATCGCAGACCGCGACCAGCTGGCAGCCCGCGGCCGTCGCAATGCCGTGCACGCGCGCGATCACCGGCACGGGCAGGCGCTGGATCGACAGCATCATGGCACCGCAGCGCTCGAAAAGCTGCTGGTAGTAGCCGAGCGAAGGTTCCGCGCGCATTTCCTTCAGGTCATGGCCCGAGCAGAAGGCTTTTCCCGCAGCCGCAATGACTACCGCGTGCACGTTCTCGTCCGCCGCAATTTTTCCGATGGATTGCTCGAGCGCGCCGAGCATGCCTTCGGAGAGCGCGTTGAACGAGGCAGGGCGGTTCAGCGTGAGCGTGACCACGCCGCGCGCATCGCGCGCCTCCAGCACGAAGGGAGAGTTCGCATCGTTCATGGCCGCAATCCTCCGCCTTGCTCAGTAAGTCAACTCGAGCACCGTCACGTGCTGTTGCGAGGCGGGCCAGGTCAAGCCGGTGATGCGCTCGCCGTTGAATTCGCCGATCACTGCACGCTGTGGCTCCGCTGCCGCAAGGCGTAGCCTGGAACTCGACACGCCGGAACCCTTGGGCGGCACGCCGGGCGGCGGGCTCTGGCCGTCGAAGCGCATGGTGTCGCGCTGCGCGTCGAAATACCCGCGCGGCCGCGTGAAGACGGCGACCGCCTGGGCATTGGCATCGGCGGGCGTGAGGCGCTCGGGGCGCAGGTTCACCACGCGGCTGCTGCGTGGAAACGGGCTGCGGTAGATGTGCGTGGTGCCGTCGCTGGGTGAACTCAAGACGAACTCGTAGGCCGTGTCGCCGCGCGCGCTGAAAGGCCCCCAACGGCCGTCCGCGCCAATGTTCTTGCCATGCACCGCGTTGCCACGCCGTGCGCCGGTAGCGGGGTCGACCGCATAGACGGTTACCTGGCCGCCGTTCAGCGAGAGGTTTTCGGCACCGACTGCGCGGCCGTCGAGCACTACGTTCGCTTCGGCCGCGATGGCCGTACTGCGCGGCGGTTCGCCGGTCAGGAACTGCCATGTGGCCGCGAAGGCCGCAGGCGAGAACGAAGTTTCGCGGTGGTCCACGCGCGGCAGCACGACATTGGTCGCACCCTTGAGCGCCGGTCCGTCAAAGCCGATGTTGGTCGGCTGTCCCGGCGCGCCGATCCACAGGCCGTCCGGCTGTGCGTACTTGTCGTTGTTGTCGGAGCGCAGCGTGAGCCACTTGACGCCGGGCGTGACCTCCTCGCCGTTCGGCCCGTTGGGCGCATTGAGCTGCTGCATGAAGCCCGAGAGCCCCGAAAACTCGTTATTCTCGCGGAAGCCCTTCACCGCCCAGATGCCGTGCGCCGGATTGCCGCCCAGCACCACGTGGCTCACCACGGCGGCGCCGCCGCCGTTCTGCACGTAGTTGCGGATGGTGTTGCCGCCGCGCGAGTTGCCGATGAGCACCACCTTGCTCGCGCCCGTGGCCCTCAGCACCTTCTCGACTTCCGCCTTCAGGAAGACGGCCGAGTCGGTCGTCGAACTGCGGCCCGGCTGCGCCACGGCGTCGTCGTCGCGCGCCAGCGGGTAGGGCTGGTCGACCGCAAAGAGCCGGTCGCGCGGCCAGCCGTTCGATTCGAAGCGCCAGATCGTGGTTTGCCAGAGCGCGGCCGAGTCGCCGTTGCCGTGCATGAAGACGATCGGCGGGCGCTCGGTGTAGGAGGGCGAGGGCGCCGTGGCGCAGGCGGTCAGCATGGCGGTGGTTGCAAGCCCGAGGGCGAGAAGAGTGCGGCGTGATGGCATGTCTTGTTCCTGGCTGGATTCCAAGTAAAAACGCCCACCGGCGCAAGGCGGGCGGGCGTTGGATGCTATGGGAAAAACATCGTCAGGCGAAGACGCCGGCGGTGTCCTGCATGCGGGCCGACACTTCGCCCAGGTGGTGCAGCGAGTCGCCGAAGGTCATTTCGAGCTGGGTGAGCTTGCGGAAGTAGTGACTGCCGATGTATTCGTCCGTCACGCCGATGCCGCCGTGCAACTGCACCGAGTTGGCAGCGACGTAGCGCATCGACACGCCCAGCTGGTACTTGGCGCGCGCCAGCGCCTGGCGCCGCTCCTCGGCCGGTGCGTTGAGCTTGAGCGTGGCGTAGTAGCTCATCGAGCGGGCAAGCTCGAGCTGCATCTTCATGTCGGCCACGCGATGGCGCAGCGCCTGGAAGGTGGAGATGACGACGCCGAACTGCTTGCGCTGGTTCATGTAGTCGACTGTGAGGGCCACGGTCTTGTCCATGACGCCGACCGCTTCGGCGCAGGTGGCCGCAATGCCCACGTCGACTGCGTACTCGAGCGCGGCCAGGCCATCAGCGGTGATCAGCGCGGCGTCGGCCTTGTCGAACACCACCTCGGCCGCGCGGCTGCCGTCCTGCGTGCCGTAGCCGCGGGCTTCGACGCCGCTGGCGCTGCGCTCGACCAGGAAGAGGGCGATCTTGCCGTCAGCCTGCGCAGGCACGATGTAGGCATCGGCTTCGTCGCCCACGGGCACCACGCTCTTGGCGCCGGTCAGCGACCACGTGTCGCCGGCCTTCACGGCCTTGGCCTCGCAGCGGTCGAGCCGGTAGCGCGCCTTGCGTTCCTGATAGGCCAGCACCACGATCGCCTGGCCGCCGGCAATGCGTGGCAACCAGTTGTCCTTGACGTTCGTATCGGCGTAGCCGCTCAGCACGGCGCCCGCGATCAGTGTCTGCGCGAAGGGCTCCAGGACGATGCCGCGGCCGAGTTCTTCCATTACGACCATGCCCGCCACGGGGCCCATGCCGAGGCCGCCGTCGTCTTCGGAGATGTAGAGGCCGCCCAGCCCCAGCTCGGCCAGATCGTCCCAGGCCTCGCGCGAGAAACCGCCCTTGGCCTCGATGCCGCGGCGGCGCTCGAAGTCGTAGCCCTTGTCGACCCATTTGCGAACAGCATCGCGCAGTTGTTCCTGGTCGTCCGAGAAATTGAAATCCATGTTCTTGTCCCCTCAGCCGAGAACGGTTTGTGCAACGATGTTTCGCTGCACTTCGTTCGAGCCGCCGTAGATGGTGGTCTTGCGCATGTTGAAGAAGGTCGATGCGAGCGGCGCAAGCGCCGGGTTGCCGCCGGGGAAGTTGCCTTGCCAGCCGGCTTCCATCGCCTCGCGGATGAGGGGCAGCGAATACGCGCCGCCGGCCAGCATCATCAATTCGCTGTAGCGCTGCTGGATTTCGCTGCCGCGGATCTTGAGCAGGCCCGCGACGTCGAGCGAGTTCTTGCCCGAGGTGGCGGCCGAGAGCACGCGCAGCACCATCATCTCGAGCGCGACGATGTCCACTTCGAGCTTCGCAATCTCGTCGCGGAAGCGCATGTCGTCGTAGACGCCTTCGCTCTTGGCAATGCGCTTCAGGCGCTCGAGTTCGCGCTTGGCGCGGTTCACGTCGGCGATGTTGGTGCGCTCGTGCGAGAGCAGGTGCTTGGCGTAGGTCCAGCCCTTGTTCTCTTCGCCGATCAGGTTCTCGGCGGGCACCTCGACGTTGTCGAAGAACACTTCGTTCACCTCATGGCTGCCGTCCAGCAGCTTGATGGGGCGCACCGTGACGCCGGGCGATTTCATGTCGAGCAGCAAAAAGCTGATGCCGGTCTGCGGCTTGCCTTCATTGCTGGTGCGCACGAGGTTGAACATCCAGTCGCCGTACTGGCCCAGTGTGGTCCATGTCTTCTGGCCGTTGACGATGTATTTGTCGCCCTTGCGCTCGGCTTTGGTCTTGACCGAAGCCAGGTCTGAGCCTGAGCCGGGTTCGCTGTAGCCCTGGCTCCACCAGACTTCTCCGCTCGCGATGCCTGGGAGAAAGCGCTTTTGCTGCTCGGCGTTGCCGAAGGCCATGATCACCGGAGCGACCATGACAGGGCCGAACGGCACGATGCGCGGCGCGCCGGCCAGGGCGGTTTCTTCCTCGAACAGGTGGCGCTGGATGGCGGTCCAGCCTGGGCCGCCGAACTCCCTTGGCCAGCCGTAGCCCAGCCAACCCTTCTTGCCGAGGATCCTGGCCCACCCTTGCATATCGTCGCGCGTGAGTTCCAGCGCGTTGTGCACCTTGTGCGAAATCTCCTTGGGGAGGTGTTCCTTGACCCAGGCGCGAATTTCTTCGCGGAACTTCTGTTCTTCGGGCGTGAAGCTCAAATCCATGCGTGCCTCGCTGTGTTGATCGGTCCGCCGCCATCGCGCCGATGGCGGCGTGTCTCCGGAATTTGGAGTTTTAGCACGGTCGTGCTGCGAATCGGTGTCCGCGCGGCGACAAGCCCCCGGCTGTTTCAGGGCGCGCCAGGCAGGGCACGGATAATCCCGGCCTCCCATGAAGAACATCGTGATCCTGATCTCCGGCGGCGGCTCCAACATGGCGGCCATCGTGCGTGCCGCCGAGCGCGACCGCTGGTCCGAGCGCTTCGGCGCGCACATTGCAGCAGTCATCAGCAACAAGGCGGACGCAGGCGGGCTTGCCATCGCCAAGTCGCACGGCATCGAAACCGCCGTGGTCCCGCACAAGGACTTTCCGACCCGCGAGGCCTTTGACGAGGCGCTGGCGAAGGCCGTGGATGCGCATTCGCCCGCGCTGGTGGTGCTGGCTGGCTTCATGCGCATCCTGACGCCAGGCTTTGTGGGCCGTTATGCGAGCCGACTGATCAATATCCATCCGTCGCTGCTGCCTGCGTTTCCAGGGTTGAACACGCACCAGCGGGCCATCGACGCCGGCTGCAAGGTGGCGGGCGTCACGGTTCACCAGGTGACCACCGAGCTCGACCACGGCCCCATCCTGGCGCAGGCGGCGGTGCCGGTGCTGCCCGACGACACCGCAGCCACACTCGCCGGCCGGGTGCTCGCGCAGGAGCACCAGTTGTATCCACGCGCCATTGCGGGCTGGCTTGTCGATACATCAAGTCACATACGTTAAATTTGTTTATATTCGCGGGTTTTCCGGGAGTATTCGTTGAAAACCCAATCGCTACTGTCCGCGCTTGCCGCCGCTGTTCTGCTGGCGGCCTGCGCCGCGCCAGCCCCTGCACCCACCTCCACGCCCGCATCGCCTGCCGCAGCAGCCGAGCCGGTGTATCAGTGCAACGCGGACGGCGCGCGCTTCGCCGTGGGACAGCCGCTGTCGCCGCAGCTGGAGGCCGCCGCCCGCGTGCGTGCCGGTGCGGGCACGGTCCGGGCATTGAAGCCCGGTGAAGCAGTCACGATGGAACTCAACGGCGGGCGGCTCAACCTCGACGTGGATGCGCGTGGCCGGGTGACCGACGTTCGCTGCGGCTGAGGCTACGCGGCGATCTGGACCGGGGCGAAGCGCAATTGGCGAATCCCCTCGATCTCCACCGTCTCGCCGAACATCGCGGCCGGCCGGACCCAAAGCCCCCGGGCGCCGTAGAGGGCGCGGTAGAGCGTCATGGGCTCGAGCGTCTCGCTGTGCCGAACGGTGCCCAGCACTTCGTATTCGCCGCCCTTGTAATGGCGGTAGCGGCCGGGAGGCGTCTCTATCAGGGGTGGCAGGTCGTTGTCGTTCACGGTCTCGCTTCTTTCAAACTGTGCGGCGGGGTTGCGGGAAAGCCGGATGGATCGCGCTGATTTTGTCCACCTCGTCCGGCTGAGCGAGCATGCCAGCGCGGATGACAGCGCGCGCTACCGGCGCAACGTGGCGGCTTTTGCCGCGCTCGGCTATCTCTGGGTGATGGCGTGCCTGGGGCTGTCGATCGGCATCATCGCCTGGGTCACGCTGTCGGCAGGGCGTGGGCGTTTCGGTTTCTCGCGGGGCTGGCTGCTGTTGTTCGCCCTCGGCCTTCTCTGGGCCACGCTGCGCGCGCTGTGGGTGCGGTTCGACGAACCCGACGGGCGCGAGCTGTCGCGCGAGGATGCGCCGGCATTGTTCGAGGCGCTCGACCGCATACGCAAGAAGATCAAGGGTCCCCAGGTCCATCGCGTCTACATTGACGACGAATTCAACGCCAGCATCCGGCAGGTGCCGCGCTTCGGCCTCTTCGGCGGGGCGGTCAACTCGCTCTCCGTCGGCTTGCCGCTGCTGATGATGCTGGACCGGCGGCGGTTGCTCTCGGTGCTCGCCCATGAGTACGGGCACTTGCGCGGCAACCACGGCAGGCTCAGCGCCTGGATCTACCGCACCCGGTTGTCGTGGCTCAAGCTGGACGCCAGCCTGCAGCGCGATGAAAGCCTGATGGCACTGGTTTCGCAAGCCTTTTTCCGCTGGTACTTTCCGCGCTTTGCGGCCCGGACCTTCGCGCTCGCACGGCAGGACGAATACGAGGCCGATCGCATCTCGGGACGGCTGCTGGGGACGCCGGTCGCGGCAGCCGCGCTGACGGAAATAGCGATCAAGGGCAACTGGTACGCCAATGAATTCTGGGCTTCGCATTGGGCGCGCGCCGAACGCGAGCCGCAGCCGCCCGGCCCTTTCAAAGCCTTGAGGGAGCTTGCCGCCACCCCGCCCAGCAGCGAATTTGCGCGCCAGGCACTGCGCGAGGCCATGCGCCGCGTGAGCGACTTGGACGACACCCACCCCGTTTTGCGCGACCGTCTCGAGGCGCTCGGCCAGAAGGCCGTCGTGCCGCCCTGGTCCGCTGAATCGGCGCTGGGTATGCTTGCCGACAGCGCGAAGTGGATCGAGCACTTCGACCAACAATGGCGCCGTGCCCATGCCAGCGACTGGAAGCAGCACCATGCGCACCGGTCGCGCATCCGCGAACGCGTCGAGCTTCTCGCGGCGCGCGGCGAACGCAATACGCCTGACGAGATGGTGGAGTGGGCCGATTCCGAGCGCCGGCTCGATCCCGCGGCGCCGGTGCGCGACCGCTATGAACGCGTGCTCGGGATCGCGCCAGAACACCCGGGTGCCCTGCGCGGAATGGCCCAGATGTTGCCCCCGCGCGACCGCGACTCCCGCCTTGCGCTGCTCGAGCGCCTGCACGGTTCCAGCGCGGCCAGCCGCTGGTGGGCTGCGAAAAGCGCCGTTGCCGCGCTCGAGGATCCCGACGCGGGAACGCACGACGAGGAAGCGCTCAAGCTGTGGCGCGGCCGGCTCAAGGAGGCCGAGGAAGCCGAGGCTCGCGCCTGGGAAGAAATCACCGAAACGCCCTTCTTCAGCCAGATTGCGCGGCACGACCTGAACGACTACGAATCGGGCGAACTGCGCGCCGACCTGGCGCGGTGCCTGGCCGTTACGAGGGCCTGGCTGGTGCGCAAGACCTTGCGTGAGTTTCCGTGGCGGCGCGCCTACATCTTGTTCATCGACCTGCCCGGCATGGACGATGACGACCGGTGGCAGCTCTGCCGCCACCTCGAACACACGCTGAGCCTGCCGGGCGCAACGCTGGTCCTCTGGGCCGGCCACTCGCCGACGCTGGCGGACATCGAGCGGCAGGCTTTCGGAACGATCTGGACGCGCGGGGCGTAGATCGACCGCTCGGCTGAGACAATCGGGGCATGCACCCCAAAGCCCTGTTGGAGGCCACCGCCGATCTGGTCGGCCTTGTCCTGAAATTCGATCATCCGGCCGACCAGGTCGTTTCGCGCTTTTTTCGCGACCACCGCGAGTTCGGCCCGCGCGAGCGGGCCACGCTTGCCGAGACCGTCTACACCGTCTTGCGAAAGAAGCTCCTGTTCGACCATCTTTCGCCCTCGGGCACCGGCTCCAAGGAGCGCCGCATGGCGATCCTGGGCTTTCATGGCCCGCGCGATTTCCTGAAAAGCGCCCTCAGCGACACCGAAAAACGCTGGCTCGACAACTGCGATGCCGTTAAAGCGGAAGACCTGCTGGAGCGTCACCGCCACAACCTCCCTGAATGGCTGGTTGCGCCGCTGAAGGCCCAACTGGGCGACGGTTTCTGGCCGCTGGTCGAAAGCCTTCAACAGCCCGCGCCGCTGGATCTCCGGGTCAATGCGCTGACCGACAAGCGAGCGGAAGTGAAGGCCGAGCTTGCCAAGGCTGCCATCAAAGCCGAGGTGACGCCGTTTTCGCCGTGGGGGTTGCGCATCGACGGCAAGCCGGCGCTGACAAAGCTGGACGCCTTTGCGCGCGGTGCCGTCGAGGTGCAGGACGAGGGTTCGCAGCTGCTCGCGCTGCTGCTCGACGCCAAGCGGGGCGAAATGGTGGTCGATTTCTGCGCAGGCGCGGGCGGCAAGACACTCGCCATTGGCGCCACCATGCGCAATACCGGCCGGCTCTATGCATTCGACACCTCGGCCCATCGGCTCGACGCGCTCAAGCCACGGCTGGCGCGGAGCAAGCTTTCGAACGTTCACCCGGCCGCCATTGCCCATGAGCGCGACGAACGCATCAAGCGGCTTGCCGGCAAGATCGACCGGGTGCTGGTGGACGCGCCATGCTCGGGCCTTGGAACGCTGCGCCGCAATCCGGACCTGAAGTGGCGCCAGTCGCCAAAATCGGTCGAGGAGCTGACCGTCAAGCAAGCCGCCATCCTGCAAAGCGCCGCTCGCCTGCTCAAATCCGGCGGGCGTCTGGTTTACGCGACGTGCAGCGTGCTGCCTGAAGAAAACGAAGCCATCGCGGAGGCTTTCAGCGCCGCCAATCCCGATTTCGTGCCCCAGGACGCCGCGGAACTGCTCCAGGGCCTCAAGGTGGAGGGTTTCGAGAAGCTCTGCGCCGGCGGACCGGATGGCCACCGCTACCTTCGGCTGTGGCCTCACCGCCACGCCACGGACGGCTTCTTTGCGGCGGTGTGGAACCGGAAATAGGCGCGGCACTCCAAACAAGGGTAAATCTGTGCTATCCGGGAGGGGCAAAAGGCCTCATTTCGGCCTTGCCACCTTAAAATCGCTAGTTAATGTAAGGCGGCACCTTCGTGCGGCCATGGAGTACTTAATTCAATGTTGATTCCTGACTTTGCCGTTTTGAGCGCGGCCATCGACTGGCTCGGACACGGCTTGTGGGACCTCACATGGTGGCAGATCGTGCTGTACACGCTCGTCACCACGCACATCACGATCGCCGCTGTCACCATCTTCCTGCACCGGACGCAAACGCACCGGGCCATGGATCTGGGGCCGATCCCCTCGCACTTCTTCCGTTTCTGGCTGTGGCTGGGTACCGGCATGGTTACCAAGGAATGGGTCGCCATCCACCGCAAGCACCACGCCAAGTGCGAAACCGAAGACGACCCGCACAGCCCGCAAGTCAAGGGCATCGACGAAGTCCTCTGGCGTGGCGCCGAGCTGTATCGCGCCGAGTCGAAGAACAAGGAAACGATGGAGCGCTACGGCCACGGCACGCCGGACGACTGGCTCGAGCGCAACCTGTACACGCGCTACAGCTGGCAGGGCGTCGGCCTGATGCTGGTTATCAACCTCGCGCTGTTCGGCGCGCTGGGCCTGACGGTCTGGGCCGTGCAGATGCTCTGGATCCCCATCACCGCGGCCGGCATCATCAACGGCATCGGTCACTACTGGGGCTACCGCAACTTCGAGGCGCCTGACGCCAGCCGCAATGTCTCGCCCTGGGGCCTGATCATCGGCGGCGAAGAGCTGCACAACAATCACCACACCTATCCCACATCGGCCAAGTTCTCGGTCAAGAAGTACGAATTCGACATCGGCTGGGTCTATATCCAGATGATGCAGAAGATCGGCTGGGCCAAGGTCAAGAAGGTGCCGCCGAAGATGCAGATGGGCGACATCCAGCCCGTGGCCAACGAGAAGACGCTCGAGGCCGTCATTGCCAACCGCTATGAGGTCATGGCCGGCTACGCGCGCGAAATGCGCCGGGTCACCAAGGCCGAGCTGATTGCCCTCAAGACCAAGGGCGGCGACATTTCGGTGCTCAAGGCGGCCAAGAACTGGCTGCACCGCGACGATGACAAGGTGCCGGCCTCGGCCCGCACCCACCTTGTGCAGGCGCGTGCCGCCCACCCGGTCATCGACAAGATGGTCACGATGCGCGAAGAGCTGCGTCAGTTGTGGCTCAACACCTCGCAGTCGCGCGAGCAGCTGGCGGCCGACTTGGCGGCCTGGTGCCACCGGGCGGAAGCCAGCGGCATTGCCGGCCTGCGTGAATTCTCGACCCGCCTGCGGGCCGCGCGAGCCTGATCAGCTTCGCCAAACGAGAGCGTCCTGCTCCTCCGAAAGCCGGCTTAGAGCCGGCTTTTTTACGCCCGGATTTCCTCGCCCCGGGAAAATGAAGCGAGGCGGAATAGAAGAGGTGTGAAAGAAGGCAAGCAACAAAAAACCCCGCAGGGGCGAGCCCGGCGGGGTTTTTTGTTTTGGGAAAACCGGTGCTGAATTACTTCAGCTTGATTTCCTTGTATTCGACGTGCTTGCGCGCCTTGGGGTCGAACTTCATGATCGACATCTTTTCAGGCATCGTCTTCTTGTTCTTGCTGGTCGTATAGAAGTGGCCGGTACCCGCGGTGGATTCCAGCTTGATCTTTTCGCGTCCGCCTTTGCTCGTTGCCATGATTCAGCTCCTTAAGCTTGGCCGCGTGCGCGCAGGTCTGCGAGCACGGCGTCGATGCCGTTCTTGTCGATCAGGCGCAATGCAGCGCTCGAAACGCGCAGGCGAACCCAGCGGTTTTCAGTTTCGACCCAGAAACGGCGGTATTGCAGGTTCGGCAGGAACCGGCGCTTGGTTTTGTTGTTGGCGTGGGAAACGTTGTTTCCGACCATCGGGCCTTTGCCCGTTACGTCGCATACGCGTGCCATGAGGACACTCTTTCTTGAACAGCTGGCACCGGCGCAATCGTGAAGGATTGCAGGTGTTTTGCAGCTTGACCTCGCCAGAAACGGGTGGCGGTACCCCGGCTTGCCGAAGCCACACGCGTGGCACTATTTCGGCAAAGCCTCGGATTATAGCCCTTTTTGGGCTCCGCCCACTAGAGGGTGCCGTCCTGCTCGAGGAAGCGCTGTGCGTCCAGTGCGGCCATGCAGCCCGTGCCTGCGCTCGTGATGGCCTGGCGGTACACGTTGTCCTGCACATCGCCGGCAGCGAATACGCCCGGAATGCTGGTCATTGTCGCGAAACCCTGCAGGCCGGAGCGCGTCAGGATGTAGTTGTCCTTCATCTCCAGCTGGCCTTGGAAGATGTCGGTGTTGGGATGGTGCCCGATGGCGATGAAGCAGCCCTTGAGGTCGATCTGCTCGGTGGCGCCGGTCTGGGTGTTCTTGATCCGGATGCCTGTCACGCCGCTGTCGTCGCCCAGCACCTGGTCGAGTTCGCTGTGCAGCTTCAGGACGATCTTGCCTTCGGCAACTTTTTCCTTGACCTTGTCGATCAGGATCGGCTCGGCGCGGAACTTGTCGCGGCGGTGAACCAGCGTGACCTTGTTCGCGATGTTTGCGAGGTAAAGCGCTTCTTCGACAGCAGTGTTGCCGCCGCCGATCACGCAGACCTCCTGCTCGCGATAGAAGAAACCATCGCAGGTTGCGCAGGCGGATACGCCGCGGCCCATGAACTTCTGCTCCGAGTCGAGACCCAGGTACTTGGCGGACGCACCCGTTGCAATGATCAACGAATCGCAGGTGTAGGTACCGCTGTCGCCGGTCAGAGTGAAGGGGCGTTTGCCGAGATCTACCTTGTTGATATGGTCGAAAACGATTTGGGTCTTGAACCGTTCGGCATGCTCGAGAAAGCGCTGCATCAAATCGGGCCCTTGCACGCCGTGCACGTCGGCCGGCCAATTGTCGACCTCCGTGGTTGTCATCAATTGACCACCTTGCGCAATGCCGGTGATGAGCAGGGGCTGCAAATTTGCGCGAGCCGCATAAACGGCAGCGGTATAGCCGGCCGGGCCGGAGCCCAAAATCAAAACCTTGGCGTGTTGGGGAGCGGACATGATTGCAAAGCCTAGTATTTACGCTGCGTCAGCGTGTACATTTTCAGGGTGGTAACCGATATATAGGGAGTATCACCGCCCGGTTCAACGCCGGGTGAACGGTGTTTTCAATGCGCGCGATTGTAGTAATCCATCGAAAAGCCAAAGGATGGGAAGCTCGCACGTGCCGATCAGGGATTGATAAATGTCGATGCTGTCCAATCTTGAGCTGTTGCGACGCGTTCCGCTCTTCGCTTCGCTCACGTCCTCGCAATCCGCAAGCATTGCGGATGCGATCATCAAAAAGCGCTTCAAGCGTGCGGAAGTCATTGTCGAGCAAGGCAAGAAATCCGATGCGCTGTACATCATTCTCACCGGGCGGGCGCGCGTCACCAGCGCCGACAGCCGTGGCCGCGAAGTCATTCTCGCCACGCTTCATACCGGTGACTACATCGGCGAAATGAGCCTGATCGACGACGAGCCGCATTCGGCCACGGTGCGCACCGAGATCCAGTGCGATGTCCTCATGCTCGGCCGCGACGCGTTTGCGCGCTGCCTGCCCGAGAACTCCTCGATGGCCTACAACATCATGCGCGGCCTCGTGCAGCGCCTGCGCCATGCCGACCGCAAGATCGAGTCGCTGGCCCTCATGGATGTCTATGGCCGCGTGGCTCGCTCGCTGCTCGAGTTCGCCATCGACGACGGCGCGGGCAATCTCAAGGTGCGCGACAAGATATCGCGCCAGGATCTTGCGAAAATGGTGGGTGCTTCGCGCGAGATGGTGAGCCGCGTGATGAAGGATCTCGAGGAGCGCGGATTCGTCCAGTCCCAGGACGACGGCTCCATGATTGTCAAGGAACGGCTGCTGTCGCTGACTTGAGCCGGCCGAGGCGGGCGCTCCGGTCGGCCGCCTTTTGTTGTAGTGTTCAGGCCGCCAGCCGCCGCTTCGAAGGCTGGATGCCGCGTTTTTCATGACCTATTCGCTCAATACGCTTCAATCTTCTTCCGCAGCCGAAGGGCAACCGGTGCGCATGCGCGCCATGCGTTTTGCCCACGAAATCACGCTGATCGCCGGATTCGCGGGGCTGTTGTTCTGGTTGCTGGCCATGCTGAGCTTCACGCCCTCGGACGCCGCGTGGTCGACTTCCGGTACCGGGGGCGAAATCAAGAACTGGGGCGGACGCATCGGCGCCTGGCTGGCCGACGGCAGCTACTTCCTGGCGGGCTATTCGGTGTGGTGGTGCCTCGCGGCAGGCCTGCGCGCATGGCTGTCGTCGCTTGCCAACTGGCTGCGCGGCGGCGAACCCGCGCCGGCCGAGCAACCCGTGCGTGGCCGCTTCAACCGCAGCCGGCTTGCGTTCTGGTTCGGGCTCTTGCTGCTGCTGTGCGCGAGCGCCGTGCTTGAGTGGTCGCGCCTGTACCGGCTCGAATCGCATCTGCCGGGCTCGGGCGGCGGCGCGCTGGGCTACCTGGTCGGCCCCGCAAGCGTCCGCTGGATGGGTTTCACCGGCTCGGCGCTGGTGGCCATCGCCGCCGGGGTGATCGGCTCGGCGCTGGTGTTTCGCTTCTCCTGGACTCAGATTGCCGAACGCATCGGCGCGCGGGCTTATTCGCTGTTCGAGTCGCGTCGCGAAAAACGAGAGATGGCGGCCGACATAGCCTTGGGCAAGCAGGCCGCGCGTGAGCGGGCCGAGGCCGAGGAGCCGCAGTTCTCGCATGAGCCGGCGGGCATTGGCAGCGAGCCGGTAAGCACCGATGGCGACGAAGAGTTGCGCATTGAGCCGCGTCCCCGTCGCCGGCCGCCGTCGCCTCCGGTGCAGATCGAGCCCGCGATGACCGAGGTGCCCAGGAGCGATCGCGTGGTCAAGGAGCGCCAGAAGCCGCTTTTCAAGGAACTGCCCGACAGCAAGCTTCCGCAGGTCGACCTGCTCGACGCTGCGCAGGCGCGCCAGGAAACGGTTTCGGCCGACACGCTCGAGATGACCTCGCGGATGATCGAGAAGAAGCTCAAGGACTTCGGCGTCGAGGTGCGCGTGGTGCTGGCCTCGCCGGGACCGGTGATCACGCGCTACGAGATCGAGCCCGCCACTGGAGTCAAGGGCTCGCAGATCGTCGGCCTGGCCAAGGACCTCGCGCGCTCGCTCTCGCTGGTGTCCATCCGCGTGGTCGAAACTATTCCGGGCAAGAACTACATGGCGCTCGAGTTGCCGAACGCCAAGCGCCAGTCGATCAAGCTGAGTGAAATACTCGGTTCGCAGGTCTATAACGAGGGCAAGTCGTTCCTCACGATGGGCTTGGGCAAGGACATCATCGGCAACCCCGTGGTGGCCGATCTCGCGAAGATGCCGCACGTGCTGGTGGCCGGTACCACCGGTTCGGGCAAATCGGTGGGCATCAACGCGATGATTCTTTCGCTGCTCTACAAGGCCGAGGCACGCGACGTCCGCCTGCTCATGATCGACCCGAAGATGCTCGAGATGTCGGTCTACGAAGGCATTCCGCACCTGCTGGCGCCTGTGGTCACCGACATGCGCCAGGCCGCGCATGGCCTCAACTGGTGCGTGGCCGAGATGGAGCGCCGCTACAAGCTCATGAGCAAGCTGGGCGTGCGCAACCTGGCCGGCTACAACACCAAGATCGATGAGGCCAAGGCTCGCGAGGAGTTCATCTACAACCCCTTCAGTCTCACGCCCGACGATCCCGAGCCGCTCAAGCGCGAGCCGCACATCGTGGTGGTGATCGACGAACTGGCCGACCTGATGATGGTGGTCGGCAAGAAGATCGAGGAACTCATCGCCCGCCTCGCGCAGAAGGCGCGCGCCGCCGGCATTCACCTGATCCTTGCGACGCAGCGGCCTAGCGTCGACGTGATCACCGGCCTCATCAAGGCCAACATCCCTACCCGTATCGCTTTCCAGGTGTCGAGCAAGATCGACAGCCGCACCATCCTCGATCAGATGGGCGCCGAAGCACTGCTTGGCATGGGCGACATGCTCTACATGCCGAGCGGTACCGGCTTGCCGATTCGGGTACACGGCGCGTTCGTGAGCGATGAGGAAGTGCACCGTGTGGTGGCCTACCTCAAGAGCCAGGGCGAGCCGGACTACATCGAAGGCGTGCTGGAAGGCGGCACGGTCGATGGCGAGGGCGACATGTTGGGCGAGGGCGGCGACGCCGAGAAAGACCCGATGTACGACCAGGCGGTCGAAGTGGTGCTCAAGAACCGCAAGGCGAGCATCTCGCTGGTGCAGCGCCACCTGAAGATCGGCTACAACCGCGCCGCGCGGCTGGTAGAGGACATGGAGAAGGCAGGGCTCGTCAGTGCCATGAGCGGCAGCGGCCAGCGCGAAATCCTGGTGCCGGCGCGCGCCGAATAAACGGCCAGGACCCGCCCTCCCAAAAGGTTACGCGCTGACAAGCACGTTGCAGAAGCTGCGCTAGCGTTGCAAAACTTCATCAAGCCCCGCGCAAGCCGCAACGCGCCGCGGGGTATGGTCATGTCGACGGCATCATCGCCTTCCGAGGAATCCCAAATGAAAATCCGCCATTGGCTGTTGATCGGCCTTCTCTCATCTCTTCTCTCAACGGCCAACGCCTGGGCCGGCGGCCTTGAAAGCCTCGAGGCCTTCGTGAAGACGGTCAAGTCGGGCCGTGCCGAATTCACCCAGACCGTGACCGCGCCGCCGCGCGAGGGGCAACCGGGCCGCACCAAGACGTCGAACGGCACCTTCGAATTCCAGCGCCCGGGCAAATTCAAGTTCGACTATCAGAAGCCGTTTGCTCAAAGCATCGTTGCCGACGGCAAGACGCTCTGGCTCTACGACGCCGATTTGAACCAGGTGACGCAGCGTGCCCAGTCGCAGGCGCTGGGTTCGACGCCCGCCGCGCTGATTGCCGCGGCGCCGGACCTCCGCGCGCTGCAGGCCGACTTCACGCTCGAGGCCGCGCCGGAGCGCGACGGCCTGCAGTGGGTCAAGGCCACACCCAAGAACAAGGACGGCCAGTTGCAGAATGTGCAGGTCGGCTTCCAGGGCGACGCGCTGGCGGCGCTCGAAATCCTCGACAGCTTCGGCCAGCGCTCCGTGCTCAAGTTCAGCAAGGTCGAAGTGAATCCGGCGCTCCCCGCCAGCGTGTTCGACTTCAAGGCGCCCGCCGGAGCCGACGTCATCAAGCAATAGCAGCAACTTCACCATCGACAGGCAGGCTTGGCCACCAGTTCGCATCAACCCCTTGCCGAGCGCCTGCGTCCCAAGACGCTTGGCGAGGTTATCGGCCAGCAGCACCTGCTGGGGCCGGGCATGCCGCTGCGCATCGCCTTCGAGTCGGGACAGCCGCATTCGTGCATTCTCTGGGGGCCGCCCGGAACGGGCAAGACGACCATTGCGCGGCTGATGGCCGACGCCTTCGATGCGCAGTTCCTGAGCATCAGCGCCGTGCTCGGCGGCGTGAAGGACATCCGCGAGGCGGTCGAGCGCGCCACGGCCGCGCGCGACGGCCTAGAGCAGCGGCGCACCATCGTCTTCGTCGACGAGGTGCACCGGTTCAACAAGAGCCAGCAGGACGCCTTCCTGCCGCATGTGGAATCGGGGTTGTTCACGTTCATCGGCGCGACCACCGAGAACCCGTCGTTCGAAGTCAACTCGGCCCTGCTTTCGCGTGCGGCGGTGTACGTGCTGCAGCCGCTCACCGAGGCCGACCTGAAGCAGATCGTGACGAAGGCGCAGGCCATCCAGGCCGTTCCGGCCATCGAGGACACGGCCATTGACCGGCTCGTCGCCTATGCCGACGGCGACGCGCGTCGCCTGCTCAATACGCTCGAAACGCTGTCCGTGGCGGCCAAGGCCGAAAAGCTCGGCAACATCACCGATGAGTGGCTCTTGCGCGTGCTCGGCGAGCGCATGCGACGCTACGACAAGGGCGGTGAGCAGTTCTACGACACCATCAGCGCCTTGCACAAATCCGTGCGCGGCAGCGACCCCGACGCCTCGCTCTACTGGTTTGTGCGCATGCTCGACGGCGGCGCCGATCCGCGCTACATGGCACGCCGGCTGGTGCGCATGGCAAGCGAGGACATCGGCCTGGCCGATCCCCGGGCGCTTCGCCTGGCGCTCGATGCCGCCGAGGTCTATGAAAGGCTCGGCACGCCCGAGGGCGAACTCGCGCTGGCCGAATGCGTGGTCTATCTGGCGATGGCACCCAAGTCGAACGCCGTCTACAACGCCTACAACGCAGTGCGCGCCCTCATCAAGAAAGACAGCACGCGTCCCGTGCCGATGCACCTGCGCAATGCCCCCACCAAGCTCATGAAGGACCTCGAGTACGGCAAGGGCTACCGGTATGCGCACGACGAGGAGGGCGGCTTTGCCGCCGGCGAGCGCTATCTGCCGGAGGGTCTCGAGAGGCAGACCTTCTACCAGCCGGTCGAACGCGGGCTTGAGATCCGCATTGCAGAAAGGTTGCGCGAACTCCGCCGGCTCAACGGCCAGCGCGAGGAGTGATACGTCCTTTCACACTGCGGACACGCCCTGCATGACTTCACTCGCATACAGCATGGCGTGAGCGGGTAAACCCCGGTGAAGGCGCACCAAATCGGCGCTGGTGGGTGCTTACAATCCCGCCCACAAATCAGCCAGCGGCACATGCTGGCTGGTTTTTTGCTTATCAAGCCAAGGTGCCCAACCGGTGCCACGGTGGGTGAACGGCACCCCGCAAGGGTGCAACAAACAGGAACGCGTTATGGAAATATTGCTGCAGCAGATCATCAACGGTCTGGTACTCGGCAGCATGTATGCCTTGATAGCCTTGGGCTACACCATGGTGTACGGCATCATCAATCTGATCAATTTTGCGCACGGTGAAGTGCTGATGGTAGGGGCGCTCACGAGCTGGACCATCATCGGCCTCATGAAGGAATCGATGCCCGGTACGCCCGGCTGGTTGATCCTCATCATCGCGTTGATCATTGCCTGCGTGGTGGCTGCCACGCTCAACTTCGTGATCGAGAAGGTGGCTTACCGGCCGCTTCGCAACAGCCCTAAGCTGGCGCCCCTCATCACGGCCATCGGCATGTCGATCCTGCTGCAGACGCTGGCGATGATCATCTGGAAGCCCACCAACAAGGCTTATCCCAACCTGCTGTCGACCACGCCCATCGAAGTGGCTGGCGCAGTGATCTCGCCCACTCAGGTCATGATCCTGAGCGTCACGGCGTTCTCACTCGTGGTGCTGATGTGGCTGGTCAACTACACCAAGCTCGGCCGCGCCATGCGCGCCACCGCCGAGAACCCGCGCGTCGCGGCGCTCATGGGCATCAGGCCCGACATGGTCATCTCGGCCACCTTCATCATCGGCGCCGTGCTTGCGGCCATCGCAGGCGTCATGTACGCCTCCAACTACGGCATCGCGCAGCACGCGATGGGCTTCCTGCCCGGCCTCAAGGCGTTCACCGCGGCGGTGTTCGGCGGCATCGGCAACCTGGCCGGCGCAGTGGTCGGCGGCATCCTGCTCGGGCTGATCGAAGCCATCGGCTCCGGCTATATCGGTTCGCTGACCGGCGGCGTGCTGGGAAGCAACTACAGCGACATCTTCGCGTTCATCGTGCTGATCGTCATGCTCACGCTGCGGCCTTCAGGCCTGCTTGGCGAGCGCGTGGCGGATCGCGCCTGAGGAGCAGCACACCATGAAGAACAGCAAGAACCTCGCTCTCTACGTTCTCGGCGTCGTCGCCGTGCTCGCCCTGCCCATCTTCCTGCAGAGCCAGGGCAACGCCTGGGTGCGCATCGCCGACATCGCATTGCTCTACGTGATGCTCTCGCTCGGCCTGAACATCGTGGTCGGCTATGCCGGCCTGCTCGACCTTGGCTATGTCGCCTTCTTTGCCGTGGGGGCCTACCTCTTCGCGCTGATGGGCTCGTCGCACCTGTCCGAAACCTTCCCGTGGTTCAAGGCCATGTTCCCGAACGGGCTGCACACCTCGCTGCTCATCGTGGTGCCGCTGGCGCTGGTGGTGGCGGGCGTGCTGGGTGTGATGCTCGGGGCGCCCACGCTCAAGCTGCGGGGCGACTACCTGGCCATCGTGACGCTCGGCTTCGGCGAAATCATCCGGGTGTTCCTGAACAACCTCGACCAGCCGATCAACATCACCAATGGGCCGAAGGGCATCACCGCCATCGACTCCATCAAGTTCTGGGGGCTCGACCTTGGCAAGGCATGGAAGTTCGACGGCTTCTCGATCTCGTCGGTCACGCTCTACTACTACCTGTTCCTTGCGCTGGTGGTTGCCACCATCATCATCTCGCACCGCCTGCAGATGTCGCGCATCGGCCGCGCCTGGATGGCCATCCGCGAGGATGAGATCGCCGCCAAGGCCATGGGCATCAACACCCGCAACATGAAGCTCCTGGCCTTCGGCATGGGCGCCAGCTTCGGCGGCGTGTCTGGCGCCATGTTCGCGGCCTTCCAGGGCTTCGTCTCGCCCGAGTCGTTCAGCCTCATGGAGTCGGTGATGATCGTCGCCATGGTCGTGCTGGGCGGCATCGGCCACCTGCCGGGTGTGATCCTGGGCGCCGTGCTGCTGGCCGCCTTGCCCGAGGTGCTGCGCTACGTGGCTGGCCCGCTGCAAGCCATGACCGACGGCCGCCTCGACGCGTCCATCCTGCGCCAGCTGTTCATTGCGCTGGCCATGATCATCATCATGCTGGTGCGCCCGCGCGGCCTCTGGCCTTCGCCCGAACATGGCAAGACCTTGCAGCGCAAGGGCGCCGCAGCCGGCGCGCCGGTTGCGCCCGGTTCGCTCCAGACCCATGCGCCAGGCATCGAGACGCCAGCCGACGAACTGCCGGGTGCAGCGTCGCGTCCCATGTCGATCAATCCGTGAGCCGAAGGAAAAAATCAACATGACGACAGACACCATCCTCGACGTCCGCGGAATTTCCAAGCGCTTCGGTGGCCTGCAAGCGCTTTCGGATGTGGGCATCACCATCAAGCGCGGTCAGGTCTATGGCCTCATCGGCCCCAACGGCGCCGGCAAGACCACCTTCTTCAATGTGATCACCGGGCTCTACACGCCCGACAGCGGCAGCTTCGAGCTTGCCGGCAAACCCTACCAGCCCACGGCCGTGCATGAAGTGGCCAAGGCGGGCATTGCGCGCACCTTCCAGAACATCCGCCTGTTCTCCGAAATGACCGCGCTCGAAAACGTGATGGTCGGGCGACACATCCGCACGCATTCGGGCGTGTTCGGCGCCATGCTGCGCACCGGTTCGTTCAAGGCCGAGGAAAAGGCCATTGCCGAACGCGCACAGGAGCTGCTCGACTACGTGGGCATCGGCAAGTTCGCTGACTACAAGGCCCGCACCCTGTCGTACGGCGACCAGCGCCGGCTCGAGATCGCGCGCGCACTGGCCACCGATCCGCAGCTCATCGCGCTCGACGAGCCCGCCGCCGGCATGAACTCGACCGAGAAAGTGCTGCTGCGCGAACTGATCGACCGGATCCGCAAGGACGACCGGACCATTCTCATCATCGAACACGACGTCAAGCTCATCATGGGCCTGTGCGACCGCGTCACCGTGCTCGACTACGGCAAGCAGATCGCCGAAGGCACACCGTATGACGTGCAGAAGAACGAGAAGGTGATCGAAGCCTATCTCGGCACCGGAGGACACTGAAATGACGACGACGATGACGAGCGCAGAAGAAACAACGACAGCAACGGCAACTGCAACCCCGCCGAAGACCGCGGCCAATGCCACTGGCAAGACGCTGCTCAAGGTCAGCGGGCTGAAGGTCGGCTACGGCGGCATCCAGGCCGTGAAGGGCGTGGATTTCGAGGTCCATGAGGGCGAACTGGTGTCGCTCATCGGCTCCAACGGCGCCGGCAAGACGACCACCATGAAGGCGATCACCGGCACCTTGCCGGCGGGTGCCGGCACCATCGAATTCCTGGGCCGCAACATCAAGGGCCGCGGCGCGTGGGACCTGGTGGGCGAGGGCCTGGTGATGGTGCCCGAAGGCCGCGGCGTCTTCACGCGCATGACCATCACCGAGAACCTGCAGATCGGTGCCTACATCCGCAAGGACAAGGCCGAGATCGCCAGCGACATGGAGCGTGTGTTCGTGACCTTCCCGCGCCTGCGCGAGCGCAAGGACCAGCTCGCGGGCACCATGTCTGGCGGCGAACAGCAGATGCTGGCCATGGGCCGCGCGCTCATGGCGCGTCCCAAGGTTTTGCTGCTCGACGAGCCCACCATGGGCCTGTCGCCCATCATGTGCGACAAGATCTTCGAGGTGGTGCAGACCGTGGCCGCGCAGGGCGTGACCATCCTGCTGGTCGAGCAGAACGCCAACCGCGCACTGCAGCTGGCCGACCGCGGCTACGTCATGGAGTCGGGTCTCATCACGATGACCGGCGACGCCAAGGAATTGCTGCGCGACCCGCGCGTGCGCGCCGCCTACCTGGGCGAGTAGCCGGCGAGGCCCGGGGTCAGTCGACCCTCGCGCCGGTGGCTTTCACCACGGCTTCGTACTTGGAGAGCTCGCTCTTCATGAACGCGCCGAACTGCTCCGGCGAGCTGGCCACCGGCTCGGCCAGGAGCGTGGCAAAACGGGTCTTCGTTTCCGGTGCATTCAGCGCCGCGACGAAGGCCTGGTTGAGCTTCACGACCACGTCGTGCGGCGTGCCCGCGGGGGCCACCAGGCCCCACCAGGTGTCGATCGAAAAGCCCTTGAGCGTGTCGGCCACCGGCGGCACTTCAGGCATGGCGCTGCTGCGCTGCAAGGTTGTGACGGCAATGGCCTTGAGCTTGCCCGAGCGGATGTTGGGGGCCGCCGTGGCCAGGTTGTCGAAGTTGAAGTCGACTTGCCCTGAGAGCAGCGCCAGTTGCGCCGGATTGCCGCCGTTGTACGGAATGTGCAGCGCGAAGATGCCGGCCTGCTTCTTGAAGAGTTCGCCCGCCAGGTGCCCGGCGCTCCCGTTGCCGCCGCTGCCGTAGTTCAGCTTGGCGGGGTTGGCCTTGGCGTAGCGGATCAGGTCGGCCACGGTGTTGATCTTCAGGCGCTGTGCCGTCTCGGCGTTCATCACCAGCACATTGGGCACGCGCACCATCTGCGTGATGGGTGCGAAGTCGCTCGCCGCATTGAACGGCATCTTGCTGTAGAGCCACGGATTCACCGCATGGGTAGCGGTGGCCGCGATGCCGATGGTGAGGCCATCGGGCGCAGCCTTGGCGACGATGTCGGCGCCGATGTTGCCGCCCGCGCCGGGCTTGTTGTCGATGATGACCGTGCCCAGCGTGTCCTTCACGCGTTCGGCCAGCATGCGGGCCGTGACGTCGATCGGGCCGCCCGCGGCGTAGGGCACCACGAGGCGGATCGGGCGTTGCTGCTGCTGGGCCAGGGAGTGGCCGGTGGCCATTGCCGCGGCACCGGCGAGCAGCGCAACGAGGAAGTGTCTCTTTTTCATTTTTTCGTTCTGTGTCGTCTTGCGGGAATCGGGATCGGAGGTCAGGGGAGTGCCTTGTCGGCTTCGGTGGTGAAAGCGTCGGCAAAGAACTCGTCTTCGGGCAGGCCGGCCAGCGTCACGTAGTCGTGCTTGGCAGAGTCGACCACGATAGGCGCGCCGCAGGCGTACACCTGATGGCCCGAGAGGTCGGCAAAGTCTTCCAGCACCGCGCGGTGGACGAAGCCCGTGCGACCGGTCCAGTTGTCTTCTGGCGCTGCGTTGGAGACGACCGGCACGTAGCGCAGATGCGGCATCTCCTTCAGCTGCTCGCGCACCCAGCCGTCCATGTAGAGGTCTTCGGGTCGGCGGCCGCCCCAGTAGAGCGTGGCGGGCCGGTCGATGCGCTTGAACTTCATGTGCTCGAGCAATGCCTTGATGGGCGCGAAGCCGGTACCGGAGGCCAGGAGGATCATCGGCTTGTCCGAATCCTCGCGCAGAAAGAAGCTGCCGTAAGGGCCTTCGATGCGAAGGATTTCCTTCTCCTTCATCACGCCGAACACATGGTCGGTGAACTTGCCGCCCGGTAGATGCCGCAGGTGCAGCTCGATGCCCGTGCCGGGCTCATTCAGGGTATGCGGCGCATTGGCCATCGAATAGCTGCGGCGCGAACCGTCGCGCAGGATGAACTCCACATACTGGCCAGCGTGGAACTGCAGTGGCTCGCCCGCCGGCAGCTGCAGGCGCAGCTTCATCACGTCGTGCGACAGCCGCACGAGCGCAAGCACCCGCACCGGCATTTTGCGGATCGGCAGGGCGCCGGCCTCGGTGACCTGGCGCGACTCGAGCACCACGTCGCTTTTGGCGTGCGCGCAGCAAGTCAGCACGAAGCCCGCCAGCTGCTCTTCGGCACTCAGGGCCTTGCTCTGGTGCGGACCGAGTTCGACTTCACCGGAGAGCTTCTTGCACTTGCAGGAGCCGCAGGCGCCGTCCTTGCATCCATAGGGCAGCCCGATGCCCTGCCGGATGCCGGCCGCGAGAATGGTTTCATCGCCATGCACCACGAAGTGACGCCCGCTGGGCTCGACGGTGATGGAAAAGCCCGCGTCATGCGGCGCTGCAACAGTCATCGGTATTCTTCGGCTTGTTTCAGCCTGTGGCAGAAAAGAGAAAAAAGGGAAAGGACCCCGGATTTTGCCTTCAATCAATAGCCCTTCCGGCGCGCTGCCGGCGCGCTTCCGCCGCGAACGCCTGCTGATCGTGGGGTGCGGAGACGTGGGCCAGCGCGTGGCGCGCGATCTGCGCGGTCGCATGCAGCTGGTGGCGCTCACTTCGTCCGGCGACCGCGTGCCGACGCTGCGGACGGCAGGGATCCGCCCGCTCGTGGGCAATCTGGACGAGCCAGCCACGCTGCGCCGGCTGGCCGGGGTGGCAACGCGCGTGCTGCACCTGGCGCCGCCGGCGCGTGAAGGCGGCGCGGCGTGGTGGCGCGACCAGCGCACCACCGCGCTGGCGCGCGCACTGCGGCTGCGCTCCATGCCGCTGGCATTCGTCTATGGCTCCACCAGCGGCGTCTACGGCGACTGCGGCGGCGCGCGCGTGAGCGAGACCCGTCCCGTGCGGCCCGACACGCCCCGTGCCCATCGCCGCGTGGATGCCGAGCGCGCGGTGCGTTGGCTCGGCCGCAGCGCGGGCGTGCGCGCGAGCATCCTGCGCATCCCGGGCATCTATGCGCCAGACCGGGAAGGCGGAACGCCGCGCCAGCGTCTGCAGCGCGGCACGCCCGTGCTGCGGCGGGAGGACGACGTGTTCACCAGTCACATCCATGCCGACGATCTCGCGCGCGCCTGTGTGGCGGCGCTGTTCCGCGGCCGGCCGCAGCGTGTCGTGCATGCCGCCGACGACACCGAGCTGCGCATGGGCGATTACATCGACCTTGCCGCTGACCTCTACGGCATGCCGCGGCCCCCGCGCGTGGCGCGCGACGAAGCCCAGCGCCAATTGCCCCTGCAACTATTGAGTTTCATGGGGGAATCGCGCCGGCTGGACAACACTCGGCTCAAGCGCGAGCTGCGCGTGCGGCTCGTGCACCCGACGGTGCACACGGGGCTGCGCCAGGAAGGCTGAGCCGATCAAGAGAGAAGCGGCTCTTTTCCGGCGCGCAAGATCGCCGATCAACAGGCACGGCGGGGTAGCGCGAGTTACATTTGTTACCCATGCAACACAGCAGCCCGCGCCTCGAGCAACTCACTTCGCTGCGCTTTTTTGCCGCCCTGGCTGTCGTATTTCATCACTTGAGCGGCGAAATGGGGGTGCAGGCGGCAAATCTCGACCTGAGCCAGGGCGTTTCGTTCTTCTTCGTTCTATCTGGGTTTATCCTGGCATACGTGTATCCGGGCTTGCCGGACTTGAGGGCGATTGCAAGTTTCTTGCGCGCACGGATAGCGCGGATCTGGCCAGCCCATATCGCCAGTTTCCTTCTAGGCTGGTGGCTCCTCGGATACAACATCGTGCCAGCCACAGCCGCCGCGCATCTGATGCTTGTCCAGGCGTGGATCCCCTCTTGGGATTTCTATTTCGCGTACAACTCAGTGGCATGGAGCATTTCGACGGAGTTCTTCTTCTATCTGTGCTTCCCTTTTTTGCTGCATCGCTGGAGCGCGACATGGCCGGTCAAGTTGGGAGGAGCGGCGCTCTTGCTGATTGGACTGATATGGGCGTGCAGCGCGCTGGCCCTTCCTGAGTTGGCTCCGCCGAACGGAAATGCGTTCCAGCCATCGCAGCATGGCGTGATCTACATCAATCCGCTCAGTCGATTGCTCGAATTCACTGTTGGCATGGCTGTCGTTCAGCTATTCCGGACCAGAAGATATACGGCCGGCCCGCTGATGGGCACCGTGCTTGAAATCAGCCTGCTGGTTCTCTGCGTATTGAATGTCTTCGCGTCAGGTCACGCTGCCGCAATGGTTGCGAGCAGGTTTCCGACTACCCCGGCCATTCAGTGGCTTGGCCATAGCTCTTCTGTATTTTCCTTTGCGGCTCTCATCTACGTGATGGCCCACGGTCGCGGACATGTGTCATCGTTTTTGCAACTGCGCCCGTTGGTTCTTCTCGGCGAAATCAGCTTCTCGATGTACCTGGTTCATCAGATACTGATCTTCTATTTCTCGAATAACAAAAGGAGCTTCATGCTCCTTCCCGGACACCTGGATCTTCTTGCGTTCTTTGCGATCCTGATTCTTTTCTCATACCTGATGTGGAGATGCGTCGAGATCCCTGCTCGCGCAATACTGACCGGCTCACTGGCCACTGTCAGGCTCGACATCAAACGATTGCTTGGACCTGCGGCCGCCACGCTCGTGCTGTCGATCACGTTGGGCACTGTCTTTACCCGCCCCGGCCGGGCCGACTTCATTACCGAGCAGGAAGCCGCCCTGATTACGCCAGCATCGATGGTCGAGCAGACCGGCTCAGTGTTCGGCAATCGTTTCGAACTACGGGGACTCGATCTGCGATGTGTGCCAGATGGAATCGAAGTCGAGTTTGCATGGCGAAGCAAGGTGGACCAACCTTTCGGCTACACAAATGCGCTGCACCTGATCAACTCCACGGGCGCAATCCTTGCTCAACAAGACTACGGCCAGCCGACGCGAACGCCGCTGGTAAAAACCGGCCAAATCTGGAGGGAGCGAGTCTTTTTGTCGGCCAGCAAGCTGCAGCCTTCGATGACATCAATTGCGCTAGCTGTCTATCGAGGAACCGACCTTCTTCCAATAGACAAGGGGAACACGGACTGGGGAGGTAGGCGACTGGTTTTTCCGCTACCTGAGTGCCAGGCCCGCCACACTTGAGCTAGAGGTGCGTCTGATGCGCACAGTCATCGCATAGCTGAAAACCGGTGGTGCCCGGGGCCGGAATCGAACCGGCACACCTTTCGGTGGGGGATTTTGAGTCCCCTGCGTCTACCAATTTCACCACCCGGGCAGGGTTCTGAAGCAAGCCCAAAATTATGGCACAGTGGCTGCCATGAATTATCCGACGATCGAAGACGCCATCGGCAAAACCCCCTTGGTGGCACTGCAACGCATCGATGCGGCCGAAAACGCCAAGCGCGGCAACGTGATCCTCGGCAAGCTGGAAGGAAACAACCCCGCGGGCTCGGTGAAGGATCGGCCCGCGCTCTCGATGATCAAGCGCGCAGAGGAGCGCGGCGAAATCAAGCCGGGCGACACGCTGATCGAAGCCACGTCGGGCAATACCGGCATCGCGCTGGCCATGGCCGCGGCCATCAAGGGCTACCGCATGGTGCTGATCATGCCGGAGGACCTGTCCGTCGAGCGCGCGCAGACCATGAAGGCCTTCGGCGCCGAACTGGTGCTCACGCCCAAGAGCGGTGGCATGGAATACGCGCGCGACCTCGCAGAACAGATGGTGGCGCAGGGGAAGGGCAGGGTCCTCGACCAGTTCGCCAATGCCGACAACCCGCGCATCCACTACGAGACGACGGGCCCCGAGATCTGGGCCGACACCAACGGCAAGATCACGCATTTCGTGAGCGCCATGGGCACCACCGGAACCATCACCGGCGTCTCGCGCTTCCTGAAGGAAAAGAACCCCGCAGTGCGCATCATCGGCGCGCAGCCGGCCGAGGGCTCCCGCATTCCGGGCATCCGCAAATGGCCCGCCGAATACCTGCCCAAGATCTACGACGCGAGTCGCGTCGATGAAGAAATCAGCGTGAGCCAGGACAACGCCGAAGAGATGTGCCGGCGCCTTGCACGCGAAGAGGGCATCTTCGGCGGCATCTCCGCGGCAGGGGCGCTTTGGGTGGCGCTCGAAGTGGCCAAGACGGTCGAGAACGCCACCATCGTGTTCGTGGTCTGCGATCGCGGCGACCGTTACCTGTCCACCGGCGTGTTCCCCGCCTGATCGGATCCCATGCCCCATCCCAAGTTCTGCCAAGCCTGCGCCACGCCCCTCGAATGGATCGCCTTGATGGAAGACGGCGGTCCCAAGGAGCGGCTGCGCTGCCCCTCCTGCGGCCATACGCACTGGAACAACCCGACGCCGGTGCTGGCCGCAATCGTCGAGTACCGCGGGCAGGTGCTGCTGGCGCGCAATGCGGCCTGGCCGGCCAAGATGTACGCCCTGATTACCGGCTTCATGGAAGCCGGCGAGACGCCCGAGGAAGGCATCGCGCGCGAGGTCAAGGAAGAAACCAACCTCGATGTGAGCGCGGCCAAGCTCGTCGGCGCCTACGACTTCCAGCGCATGAACCAGATCATCATTGCCTACCACGTGGTGGCCGACGGCGAGGTCAAGCTCTCGCCAGAGCTGGTGGACTATCGTCTCTACGACCTGCCCGATCTCAAGTGCTGGCCCGCCGGCACCGGCTACGCCTTGGCCGACTGGCTGCGCACGCGGGGCCATGAGCCGGTGTTCTTCACCGCGGCCGAGAACGAAGCGCGGCGCCGCGGGCTCGTGCTGCCGCCCGAGGAGCCGAAGCATGGAAGTTGACCGCGAAATCGACACGCGCGGGTTGAACTGTCCGCTGCCCATCCTCAAGGCGAAAAAGTCGCTCAACGACATGGCGAGCGGGCAATTGCTCAAGGTGGTGTCGACCGACCCGGGATCGATCCGCGACTTTCAGGCCTTTGCGCGCCAGACCGGCAACGAACTGGTCGAACAGCAGACCGTCGGCAGCGACTTCATCCATGTGCTGAAGAGGCGCTGAGCGGAAAAGAAAAGGCCCCTCGGGGCCTTTCTTGTCGGAGCTCAGAGCTCCAGGCTCTTCAGATACTCGCGGAATTGCGGGCCCACTTCGGGGTGTGCCAATGCAAGCTCCACCGACGCCTGCAGAAAGCCTTCCTTGCTGCCGCAGTCGTAGCGGATGCCCTTGTAGGCATAGGCGTAGACCGCTTCTTTCTGCATCAGCGACGCGATGCCGTCGGTGAGCTGGATCTCGCCGCCCGCGCCCTTGGGCTGGTTGCGGATTTCCTCAAACACGCCGGGCGTGAGGATGTAGCGGCCCGCCACGCCGAGACGCGAAGGCGCCTTGTCGGGTGACGGCTTCTCGATCATGCGGTCGACCTTCACGAGGTCGTCGCCGATGGATTCGCCCGCCACGATGCCGTAGCGCTTCACGTGCTCGAGCGGAACCTCTTGCACCGCGAGCACCGAAGCGCCGAGCTTGCCGAAGGCCGCCGTCATCTGCGCAAGCACCGGTGCGCCGTCCACGGGGCCGACCATCAAATCGTCGGCCAGCAGCACGGCGAAGGGCTCGTTGCCCACCAAGTGTTCGGCGCACAGCACTGCATGGCCCAATCCCAGCATGCGCGGCTGGCGCACGTAGGAGCAGGTCATGTCGTCGGGCATCACCGAACGCGCAATGTTCAGCAGTTCATGCTTGCCGCTGGCCTCGAGCTGGCTCTCGAGTTCGTAGGCGGTGTCGTAGTGGTCTTCGATGGCACGCTTGTTTCGGCCAGTTACGAAAATCATGTCGCGAATGCCCGCCGCGTAGGCTTCCTCAACCGCGTACTGGATGAGTGGCTTGTCGACAACCGGCAGCATTTCCTTTGGCTGCGCCTTGGTGGCGGGCAGAAAGCGGGTGCCGAAACCGGCAACCGGAAATACGGCTTTGCGGATGCGTGTCGAGGGAGTGGGCATGGACAAATGGGCGTCTGTTCGTTCAGTTGAAGAAGAAGGTTTTACAGTCAAAAACGGCGCGGATTGCCCGTTTTTGCCATGCTAAACCTTGCCCCGATCCCTGTGTGTCAGCCAAGGCGCACAAGTTGGTCGCGAAGACGTTCCAACGTTGCACTGAAGTCGGCCAGGCGCTTTCGCTCCTGTTCGATGACCGCCGGCGGTGCCTTGGCGACAAAGGCTTCATTGCCGAGCTTGCCGTTCACTTTGAGGATCTCACCCTCGATGCGAGCAATTTCCTTGCCTATGCGCGCGCGCTCGGCGGCCTTGTCGATTTCCATGTGCAGGCACAGGCGCGCCGTGCCCACCACGGCCACCGGCGCTGCTTCGGCCGCCGCCGACCAGGAAGCTTCGTCGTCGAAGACCTTCACTTCCTTGAGCTTGGCCAGCGCCTGCAGCACCGGTGCCGCATCACGCAGGAACGCGGCGCCTTTGGCATCGTCGGCCACCGCGTAGAGCGGCAGGCGCACGGCGGGCGACACATTCATCTCGCCGCGCAGCGTGCGGCAGGCATCGACCAGCGCCTTCAGCCGCGCCACGTGCGCCTCGGCCGCCTCGTCGATCTTCCCGGGCTGGCTCTGCGGATAGGCCGCCACCATGATCGATTCGCCTTCGCGTCCCGCCACGGGCGCGACCTTCTGCCAGAGCTCTTCCGTGATGAACGGAATCACCGGATGTGCAAGGCGAAGCAGGGCTTCGAGGGTGCGGATCAGCGTGCGGCGCGTGGCGCGCTTCTGCGAATCGTCCCCGGTCTGGATCTGCACCTTGGCGATCTCGAGGTACCAGTCGCAGAACTCGTCCCAGGCAAACTGGTAGATAGCGTTGGCCACGTTGTCGAGCCGGTATTCCTCGAAGCCCTTGGCCACTTCGGCCTCGACGCGCTGCAGCTGCGAGGCGATCCAGAAGTCGGCGCGGCTGAACTTGAGGTAGCCGTGCGCCGGTCCGCCGACCGCGCACTCTTCCTTGGTGTGCTCGCGCAGACCGCAGTCCTGGCCTTCGCAATTCATCAGCACGAAGCGCGTGGCGTTCCAGAGCTTGTTGCAAAAGTTGCGATAGCCCTCGCAGCGCTTGCTGTCGAAGTTGATGCTGCGGCCGAGCGACGCCAGCGACGCGAACGTGAAGCGCAGCGCATCGGCGCCAAAGGCCGGAATGCCTTCGGGAAATTCCTTCTGCGTGTTCTTGCGCACCGCGGGTGCGGTCTCGGGCTTGCGCAGGCCTTGCGTGCGCTTGTCGAGCAGCTCTGGCAATGCGATGCCGTCGATCAGGTCGACCGGGTCGAGCACGTTGCCTTCGGACTTGCTCATCTTCTTGCCTTGCGCATCGCGCACCAGGCCATGGATATACACGTCTTTGAACGGCACCTTGCCGGTGAAGTGCTTGGTCATCATGATCATCCGGGCGACCCAGAAGAAGATGATGTCGTAGCCCGTCACCAGCACGCTGGAGGGCAGGTACAGCTCCAGGTCCTGGGTCTTTTCGGGCCAGCCGAGCGTGGAGAAAGGCACCAGGGCCGCCGAGTACCAGGTGTCGAGCACGTCTTCGTCGCGGCGCAGGGTCTTGCCGGGCGCCTTAGCCTCGGCCTCGGCCTCGTCGTGCGCGACGTACACGTTGCCTTCGTCGTCGTACCAGGCCGGGATCTGGTGGCCCCACCAGAGCTGGCGCGAAATGGTCCAGTCCTGGATGTTCTCCATCCAGTGGTTGTAGGTGTTGACCCAGTTCTCGGGCACGAAGCGCACTTCGCCGGTCTTCACCACGTCGATGGCCTTCTGCGCGATCGAGGTGCCGTCGGCGCCCGGCCGCGTCATGGCCACGTACCACTGGTCGGTGAGCATCGGCTCGACGATGGCGCCCGAGCGCGCGCAGCGCGGCACCATCAGCTTGTGCTTCTTCACCTCGACCAGGAGGCCGAGCGCTTCGAGGTCGGCCACGATGGCCTTGCGCGCCACGAAGCGGTCCATGCCGCGGTATTTCTCGGGCGCGTTGTCGTTGATGGTGGCGTCCAGCGTGAGGATGCCGATCACCTCGAGCTTGTGGCGCTGGCCGACGGCGTAGTCGTTGTAGTCATGCGCGGGTGTCACCTTGACCACGCCGGTCCCGAACTCCTTGTCGACGTAGTCGTCCGCAATGATCGGGATCAGCCGGTCCACCAGCGGCAGCTTCACACGCTGGCCGATCAGGTGCCTGTAGCGCTCGTCTTCGGGGTGAACCATCACGGCGGTGTCGCCCAGCATGGTTTCCGGCCGGGTAGTGGCAACGGTCAGCGTGCCGCTTCCGTCTTCCAGCGGATAGGCGATGTGCCAGAGCGAGCCGTCTTCTTCTTCGCTTTCCACTTCAAGGTCGCTCACCGAGGTCTTGAGCACCGGGTCCCAGTTGCCCAGGCGCTTGCCGCGATAGATCAGGCCTTCCTCATACAGCGAGACGAAGGTTTGCGTGACCACCTTCGAGAGGTCGTCGTCCATCGTGAAGTATTCGCGGCTCCAGTCGACCGTGTCGCCCATGCGGCGCATCTGGCCGGTGATGGTGTTGCCGCTCTTTTCCTTCCACTCCCACACCTTGGCGACGAAGTTCTTGCGCGCTTCGGCGGGCGTCGGGCCCATGTCGTGGCGGCTGATCTTCTGTTCCTGCAGCTGCCGCTCCACCACGATCTGCGTGGCGATGCCCGCATGATCGGTGCCGGGCAGCCACAGCGTGTTGTCGCCCTTCATGCGGTGGTAGCGCGTGAGGCTGTCCATGATGGTCTGGTTGAACGCGTGCCCCATGTGCAGCGTGCCCGTCACATTGGGCGGCGGCAGCTGGATCGCGAACGAATCGGCGCCTTCCTTCGGCTGCTGGGTGCCGCGGAAGCCGGCCTTGGCGTAGCCGCGCTTCTCCCATTCCGGGCCCCAGTGCGCCTCGATGGCGGCGGGTTCGAACGATTTGGACAGGCTATCCAGACCAGGCTGGGCGGAAGGAGTGGTGGATTCGCTCATGGGGGATGCAGGCAGAACGGCACCTTCGCGGGAGCCGTGGAGACAAGGGTGGGACAGCCAGCGATTTTACCGGGGCGGCCCGGGCAAGCCCCACCCCACATAATTCCGGGATGCTCTTCTTGCTCTCCCCTGCGAAGTCGCTCGACTACGACACCCCCGTTCCCGCCGAGATCCCCGCCACTCAACCCCATTTCGAATCCCCGCGCGGCCCGTCCGTCGAACTGATCAAGCTGTTGCGCGAGAAATCGCCGCAGCAGGTCTCGGAGCTCATGCACCTGTCGGACAAGCTCTCCGCCCTCAACGTGGCGCGCTACCAGGCCTGGGCTGGCAAGAGCACGCTGAAAAACGCCCGCCAGGCCGCCTTCGCTTTCGACGGCGACGTGTACGGCGGCCTCGATGCCCGCTCGCTCACGCCCACGCAGCTGGCCTGGGCGCAGGAGCACGTGTGCATCCTGAGCGGCCTCTATGGCCTGCTGCGTCCGCTGGACCTGCTGCAGCCCTACAGGCTCGAGATGGGCACGCCGCTTGCCAACCGCCATGGCAAGGACCTGTATGCCTTCTGGGGCCCGCGCATTGCGGCGCATCTGAACGAGCGGCTGGCGGCAGACCGCACGCCCGTCGTGGTCAATGTCGCCTCGCAGGAATATTTCAAGTCGGTCGACCTGAAGACGCTCAAGGCTCGCGTGGTCGAATGCGTGTTCGAGGAATGGAAGGGCGACAGGTACAAGATCGTGAGCTTCTACGCCAAGCGCGCCCGCGGACTGCTCGCACGCTGGGCCGTGCTGCACAAGGCCGCCACGCCCAAGGCGCTGGAAAAATTCGATCTCGAGGGTTATGGTTTCGATGCCAAGGCTTCAACGGCCGAAAGGCTGGTGTTCAGGAGGAAGACTTGAAATGTCACAGGCGATCAGTCCCGAGCTGAGGGAATGGCTGGTGTCGCAGCTCGCGGCGGGGCATTCGGTGCCCGCGCTGCGTGCGTCGATGCGCGCCGCCGGCTGGAAGGACGCGGCCACCGATCTCGCGCTGGCTCAGCTGGAGGCCGGTTTTCCCCACCTGGAAGTGGCTGCGAAGACACCACGCACCCGCATGCCCGGTCCCGACCTCGAAGGCGCGCCGCTCTACATCGATGCCGGCGACCGGCGCGTGCAGGTGCTGCACACCATGCGGCATCCGCGCGTGGTCGTGTTCGGCAACCTGCTTTCGGCCGAGGAATGCGAAGGCCTGATTGCCGCGGCCCGGGTGCGCCTGGCGCGCTCGCTCACCGTCGAAACGCGCACCGGCGGCGAGGTGCTGAACGTCGACCGCACCAGCGAAGGCATGTTCTTCGAGCGCGGCGAGAACGAGATCGTCTCTCGCCTGGAGCAGCGCATCGCCGTGCTGCTGCGCTGGCCGGTGGAGTTTGGCGAAGGCCTGCAGATCCTGCGCTATGCGCCCGGCGCCCAGTATCGGCCGCACTACGACTACTTCGACCCCAGCGAGCCCGGCACGCCCACCATCCTCAAGCGCGGTGGCCAGCGGGTGGCCACGCTCGTGATGTACCTGCAGGAGCCCGAGCAGGGCGGTGCCACCACATTCCCCGACGTGGGCCTGGAAGTCGCGCCAGTGCGCGGTACCGGCGTGTTCTTCAGCTACGACGAGCCCGATCCCGCCACCCGCACGCTGCATGGCGGCGCGCCCGTGCTCGCGGGCGAGAAATGGGTCGCCACCAAGTGGCTGCGCGAGCGCGAATTCAAATAGCCGCAAGGAACCGATGAAAGTCACTGCGAACGGATTGCAGATCGAAGTCGACGACACCGGCGGCGAGGGACGCCCGGTCGTCCTGCTCATCATGGGCTTGGGCATGCAGCTCGTCGGCTGGCCGCAGGCCTTCGTGCAGGGGCTGGTGGATGCGGGCTTTCGCGTGGTGCGCCACGACAACCGCGACATCGGCTTGAGCCAGGGATTCGACCACGCCGGCACCGGCAACATCGTTTGGGAGAGCATCCGCCAGAAGCTGGGCCTGCAGGTGCGCTCTGCCTACACGCTGCACGACATGGCGCGCGATTCGCTGGGCGTGCTCGACGCACTCGGAATCAAGCACGCGCACGTCGTCGGCGCCTCGATGGGCGGCATGATCGCGCAGCACCTGGCGGCCGATGCGCCCGAGCGTGTGACCAGCCTCGTGAGCATCATGAGCTCCAGCGGTGCGCGCGGCCTGCCCGGGCCCCGAAGCGACGTGGCCGCCATGCTGCTGCGCCGCCCGCTCGGCGCTGGCGAAGCCGAACTGGTGGCGCACAGCGTCAGGCTGCTGCGTCTCATCCAGAGCCCCGCCTATCCGCAAAGCACCGAAGAGCTCACCGAGCGCCTCACCTTCAGCATGCGCCGCGCCTACCGCCCGGCGGGCATGTTCCGCCAGATGCTCGCCATCGGCGCCGATTCGCGCCGGCCGGAGGTGCTGCCGCGCATCAAGTGCCCGACGCTGGTGTTGCACGGCGAAGCCGATGCGCTGGTGCCGATTGCCTGTGGGCAAGACACCGCCAAGCGCATCCCCGGCGCAAAGTTCATCGGCATTCCGGGCATGGGCCACGACCTCCCGCCCGGGGTGTGCGCCATCCTCGTCAATCACATCGCCCCGTTCCTGCACGCGGCGCAAGATCACCACAAGCCATGAGCCGGGACAACGACCCCCAGAACCCCAACACGCCCGAACAGTCGCAACTGGGCCGCGCCTCCGCGTACGCCGACAAATACGACCCCTCGCTGCTGTTCCCGATTTCGCGCGCCACCCAGCGGGAGGCCATGGGCATCAGCGGCGGTGCGCTGCCTTTCTTCGGCGCCGACCTGTGGACCGCCTTCGAGGTCAGCTGGCTCAATCTGCGCGGCAAGCCGCAGCTGGCCATCGCGCACTTCACCATTCCCTGCGAAACGCCCAACATCATCGAGAGCAAGTCGTTCAAGCTGTATCTGAACAGCTTCAACAGCACCGCCTTCGCGAGCCTTGAAGCCGTGCGCGACCGCTTGCGCACCGATCTTTCCGAGGCGCTCTGGCGCGGCAGCGACCAGTCCGCCGGCATCGGCGTGAAGCTGATGGCGCCCGACATGTTCGACCGCGAACCGGTGCACGAACTGGACGGCCTCGACCTAGACCGCCTGGATATCGAGTGCACCCACTACCAGCCTGCGCCCGAGCTGCTGTCCAGCGACACCACCCAGCCGCCGGTGAACGAAACGCTCACCAGCCGCCTGCTCAAGAGCAACTGCCTCGTCACCGGCCAGCCCGACTGGGGCAGCGTGCAGATCCGCTACAGCGGCCCGGCCATCGACCAGGCAGGCCTCCTGGCGTACATCGTGAGCTTTCGCAACCACAACGAGTTTCACGAACCCTGCGTCGAGCGCATGTTCACCGACATCTGGCGCCAGTGCCAACCCAACAAGCTCGCGGTGTATGCGCGCTACACGCGGCGCGGCGGGCTCGACATCAATCCCTTCCGCACCAGTTGGCCGCAGGCGCTTCCGCCGAACATCCGCACCGCCCGGCAATAAGCCGTAACAAGGCGCGCATCGCCGAAGCCCCTCTTCGGAAATCAGAAACTCGCTGCCGCGCGCCTGTGGCATTCTGGATCTGCCCGTGAACCGCGGGCGGATTTCCCGGAGCAGACACACATGGTTGAAGGAAAAGTAGTCGTCGTCACCGGCGCAGGCGGCGGCATCGGGCGCGACATCGCGCTGACCATGGCCAGCCACGGTGCCAAGGTCGTGGTGAACGACATCGGCGCCGCGCTCGACGGCGAGGGCGGCAGCGCCGGCCCGGCGCAGCAGGTGGTCGACGAGATCCGTGCCGCGGGGGGCCAGGCCGTGCCCAACACCGACAGCGTGGCCGATTCGGCCAGCGCGGCGCGCATCGTCGAATGCGCGGTCGAGAGCTTCGGCCGTATCGATGCCGTGATCAACAACGCCGGCATCCTGCGCGACCGCTTCTTCCACAAGATGTCGGTCGACGAATGGGATGCCGTGATCAAGGTGCACCTCTACGGCGCCTACTACGTGAGCCGCGCGGCGGCCACGCACTTCAAGGAGCAGAACTCGGGTGCGCTGGTGCACATGACCTCCACCTCGGGCCTCATCGGCAACTACGGCCAGGCCAACTACGCGGCGGCCAAGCTCGGCATCGCGGCGCTGTCGAAGTCCATTGCGCTGGACATGCTCAAGTTCAACGTGCGCTCCAACTGCATCGCACCTTTTGCATGGAGCCGCATGATCGGCGCCATTCCCACCGACACCGACGAGCAGCGCGCCCGCGTCGACAAGATCAAGCAGATGACGCCTGCCAAGGTGGCACCGCTCGCGGTGTACCTTGCGAGCGAGGCGGCCAGCGCTGTCAACGGCCAGATCTTCTCGGTGCGCAACAACGAGATATCCCTCATCAGCCAGCCGAGGCCGGTGCGCTCCATCCACCGTTCCGAAGGCTGGACGCCCCAGAGCATTGCCGAGCACGCCATGCCCGCCATGCGCGCGAGCTTCTATCCGCTGGACCGCTCGGCGGACGTGTTCAGCTGGGACCCTGTTTGAGGCCCTGAGGCCCGGCCGCTGAGGTCAAACCCTGAGCCCGGCGCACCCGACGCCATTCGCCGGACAATGTGTGCTTCTATCTCTTGTGGCGCGCTTGTCCGGTGAACCTGCATTTCGACCTGTTCGACCTGAAACTGTTCGTCTACGTGGCCGAGGCGCGCAGCCTCACGCGCGGCGCCGAAAAAGCCTGCATCTCGCTCGCGGCCGCCTCCACGCGCATCAAGCAGATGGAAGAAGCCGTGGGCGGCAAGCTGCTGCACCGCAGTGCGCAGGGCGTGAGCCTCACGGCCGCGGGCCAGGCGGTGCTCTACCACGCCAAGCGTGTGATGCAGCAGATGGAGCACTTGCGCTGCGACATGCAGGACTTCGGCAAGGGCATCAAGGGCCATGTGCGCGTGTTCGCCAACACCACGTCGATCACCGAGTTCCTGCCGCAGAAGCTGGCCGGCTTTCTCACGCAGCATCCGGCCGTGCAGGTAGACCTGCGTGAATACCTGAGCGAAGAAATCGTGCGCGCCGTGGCCGACGGCGAGGCCGACATCGGCATCCTGGCCGGCGACGTACACACCGAGGAATTCGATGCGCGCCCCTTCGGCCGCAACCAGCTCGTGCTGGTGGTGCCCTCGGCCCATCACCTTGCAGGTGCGACATCGGTGGCCTTTGCCGACACGCTCGACGAGCAGCACGTGGGCCTGCACCACGGCAGCGCCATTCACCGCTTTCTGCAGCGCCGCGCCGAGCTGGCCGGCCGCGGCTTCAATCCGCGCATCCAGGTCAGCAGCTTCGAAGCGATCTGCCTGATGATCGAGGCGGGCGTGGGCGTTGGCGTGTTGCCGGCCTCATCGGCGCAGCGGCTGTCGATGGCGATGCGAATCTCGACCGTCGCCCTCAGCGATGCGTGGGCGGAGCGCGAACTCAAGCTCATCGCCCGCGACCGCGAACAGCTGCCCGCCTCGGCGCGCGAGCTGTTCGACCATCTGATCGCGCCTTAGCGAGCGCTTGCGCCTCAGGGCAGCCAGCGTTCCACGCGCGGTGCGTCGGCCAGTTGCCAGATGCGCTGGCACAACGCTTTGGCCTCGTCGGCCGTGGCGCCTTCGCCGTAATGCGCAAGGCGCTGCATCTTGTCTTCGATTTCTGCGCGACTCAGGGTGTTGCCCGGATCGCCCTTGGGCTCGTCGACACGTCCTTGCAACGTGCGGCCGTCGCGGGTCTGCACGCTCACCTTGCCGATCCAGCGTGCGGGGTAGGCGGCGTCGACCTCGGCATCGAGCTCCATCGCCACCTTGTCGCGGAACGCGGCCACTTCGGGCGCGAGAAAGTCGCGGTCGAATTCGCCGAGACCGGCGCGGCCGTGCACCGCGATGAGGCCCAGCACCGTACCCATCGAGAACTTGCCCTGGTGCACCGTGGCCGGGACGGTGACGCGGCCGAGCACGTCGATCGCACCCTGGTGCACATGCGTGGTCACGCGCGCCACGTCATCGTGCTTCAGGTCGTTCTGCGCCATGACCTGCAGCAGTGCATCAGCCGCCGGATGCGTGTGGCGGCACGAGGCGTGGTACTTGAACGAGGTTTCGGCCAGCGCCCAGCGCGTGCCGAGGCGGTCGGTGAGCCTGGCAGGATCGGCATCACTCGACATGCCGACGCCGAGGCCCTGCGCACCTTCGAGCACCCTGGCAGCGCCCGTAAAACCGTCCTGCGCGAGATACGCCGACATCAACCCGCTGGCTGCCGCATGCGCGCAGTGCAGTTGCTTGGAATCGGCGGCATCGCGCAAGAACTCCCACACGCCGGCCGACTGCGTACCGGCCGAGCCGAAAGCGTGCAGCATATGCTGCGGCGTGAGCTTCAACAGGCTGCCCACCGCAGCTGCGGCAGCCAGCGTGCCAGCGGTCGCGGTGGTGTGAAAGGTCCTGTAGTGCGAGCGGCCCAGGAACTCGCCGACGCGGATGCCGACCTCGTAGCCCGCGACCACCGCGGTCAGCAATTGCGCACCGCTCGCGCCGATGCTCTGCGCTACGGCCAGCGCGGGCGCGATGACCACGGCCGCGGGATGGAACACCGAGCCGTTGTGCACGTCATCCTGTTCCACGTAGTGCGAGGCCGCGGCGTTGACGAGCGCGGCGAACACCGGCGAGCTGGTGCGGCGCGAAGTGAGTATTTCGCTCGGCCCATCGGCGGGTCCCATCATCTGCGCAAAGCGTTCGATGCTGCGCACCGGCCGCGCCGTGCGGGCTGCGAGCACCGAGCCCAGCCAATCGAGCATCAGGTCCTCGGTTCGGCGCAGCACGGGCGCGGGAATGTCCGCGAACTGGAGTTCGGCGGCGAACGTGGCCAGTGCCTGGCTGGGATGATTCGATGAAGTCATGAGGCGCCTTCAGAACGAACGGGGCAGGCCGAGCATGTGCTCCGCCACGTAGCTCAGGATGAGATTGGTCGAGATCGGCGCCACCTGGTAGAGCCGCGTCTCGCGGAACTTGCGTTCGATGTCGTATTCGCACGCAAAGCCGAAGCCGCCATGGAACTGCAGGCAGGCATTGGCCGCCTCCCAGCTGGCCTTGGCCGCAAGATACTTCGCCATGTTGGCCTGCGCGCCGCAGGGTTCGCGCGCATCGAACAATCGGCAGGCCTCATAACGCATGAGGTTCGCAGCCTCAATCTCGATGAAGGCTTCGGCAATCGGAAACTGCACGCCCTGGTTTTGCCCAATGGGGCGGCCGAACACCACGCGCTCCTTGGTATAGGCCGTCACCTTGTCGATGAACCAGTAGCCGTCGCCGATGCATTCGGCCGCAATCAGCGTGCGCTCGGCATTGAGTCCGTCCAGGATGTACTTGAAGCCCTGGCCTTCTTCGCCGATCAGGTTCTCCGCGGGAATTTCGAGGTTCTCGAAGAACAGCTCGTTGGTCTCGTGGTTCACCATGTTGAGGATCGGCCGCACCGTCATGCCGTTGCCGATGGCTTCGCGCAGGTCGACGATGAAGATCGACATGCCCTCGGACTTTTTCTTCACGTCCGCAAGCGGCGTGGTGCGCGCCAGCAAGATCATCAAGTCCGAATGCTGGATGCGCGAGATCCACACCTTCTGCCCATTGATGACATAGCGGTCGCCCTTTTTCACGGCCGTGGTCTTGATCTTGGTGGTGTCGGTGCCGGTGCTGGGCTCGGTCACCCCCATCGACTGCAGGCGCAGTTCGCCGGTGGCAATGCGCGGCAGGTAGTTGCGCTTTTGCGCCTCGCTGCCGTGGCGCAGCAGCGTGCCCATGTTGTACATCTGGCCGTGGCAGGCGCCCGAGTTTCCACCGCAGCGGTTGATCTCTTCCATGATCACCGAGGCTTCGGTGAGGCCGAGGCCGGAGCCTCCGTACTCCTGCGGGATGAGCGCGGCCATCCAGCCGGCCTTGGTGAGCGCGTCGACGAACTCGGCGGGGTAGCCGCGCGCCTCGTCTACCTTGCGGAAGTATTCGTTCGGAAATTGCGCGCACAGGTCGCGCACCGCGTCGCGGATGTCGCCGAAGCGGGTGTCGTTGCTGTTGTTCATCGGGTTCAATCCTGGCGCGGGCCGCCGGCTTCTTTTTCCACGCGTTGCCAGATCTCGATCGCCATCGGGTCGTCGATCTCCTCGAGAATGTGGCCCACCAGGCCGATGGCGCGCGCCATCACGCCAAAGCCGCGAATGATCTTCCAGGGAAATCCGAACTCGGCGGCAATCGCGCCGATGGCACCTGTCGCGTTGATGGGCAGCGACTTGCCCGAGACGCGCTCGGCCTCCAGCTGCACCGCCTGCATCAGTGCCACGTAGTGGCCGGAGAGGCCGTTCTCTTCGGCGATCTGGAACAGGCGCGGCGTGCGCGGGTCGATGGGCTTGTGCAGCGGATGCCCGAGGCCCGGCACGATCTGCTTGCGCGCGCGGTGGTCGGCGACGATCTCCTGCGCCATTTCGGCAAGCGGCCGCGTCGGCTTCTCGCCGAAGGGAATGGCTTCATAGAGCATCTTCGCCGCGCCCTCCGTGCTGCCGACGAACACCGTGCCCAGCCCGCACAGGCCCGCGGCCACGGCGGCCTGCAAGGCTTCGGGCGCACCCGCATAGGTGAGGCGCGCGGCCAGCGCGCTCGGCGTGACGCCATGCTCGACCAGCGTGACGACGATGGCGTTGAAAGTGACGGACTCTTGCGGCGTCGGGATGCGGCCGGTGAGCTCCAGGAAGGCCATGTCGCCGAGGTTGAGGTGGCCGAGGATCTCGGAAGGCAGGTCGCGCCCGCGCACGGTGATCTTGTCGGGCGTGCTGTGGCCGAGTTCGGTGTGCAGGGATTTCTTGATCTTTGTAGGCATGCGCCGAATTTATGCCGCTCTCGCGCGAGGTGGTTCTGTGTTTGCGAAACCCTCCCTTCGGCAAATGCAAACGCGTGCGGCGGCCCGTTCTGTCACGCTGCGGCGATGGATATCGAATCACTCTCCGCTGTGCGCGAGGCCGCGCTCGACTACTTCGTTCGCAGCCGTTCGATCCAGCGCCGGCGTGAGCGCACGGACCGGCCCGATGCCGACGAGGCGCAAGGCTGGAGCGCCATTGCCGAACTGGGATGGACCGGCATGCTGGCCCCCGAATCCGCTGGCGGCCTGGGCCTGGATCTCGCGGGCGCGGCGCAAATTCTGCGGGCCGCGGGCGAGCACGTCGCGCCAGAGCCGCTGCTGGCCGTGGCCGGCCTCAGCGCGCTGCTGCTCGCACGGCTCGGCACGCCGCGCGCGGAAGCGCTGCTGGCGGAACTCGTCGCGGGCCGCAGCCTGCCGGCACTGGCTTGGCAGGAGAGCGCGGGCGACCTGAGCGCAGTGCCATTGTCCTGCGGCTGCGAGCCGCGCGCGGGGCATGCCGGCGGCGTGCTGCTGCAGGGCGAAAAACTCATGGCGCTGCCCGGCGCCGCGGCCAGCGGCTGGCTGGTGTCGGCGCGCGGCAGCGACGATGCGGTGCTGCTGTGGGTGCCGCGTGGCACCGCTGGCGTGAGCGAAACCCTGGTGCCGCTGGTGGATGGCGGGCAGGCCGCGAACCTGCGCTTCGAGCAGGTGGCGCTGCCGGCCGAATCGGTGCTGGGCGAAGGCCCCGCCGCGCAGGACGCCCTGCGCCATGCGCTCGCGGCCGGCCAGATCCTTCAGGCGGCCGAATTGCTGGGCGTGGGGCAGGCCATGCTCGCGCAGACCCTGGCCTACCTGCGCACCCGCACGCAGTTCGGCAAGCCCATCGGCAGCTTCCAGGCGCTGCAGCACCGTTGCGTGGACATGTTCATTCACCTTGAAGTGGCGCAGGCTGCGCTCGACGAGGTGCTGACACTGGCGGGCCAGGCGCTCAGCGCCGATCGGCTCGAGGCCGAAGCCAGCCGCGTCAATGCCCGCTGCACTGCCGCGGCGCTGCAGGCCTCGCGCACGGCGGTGCAGATGCATGGCGCCATCGGCTACACGCAGGAGTGCGACCTGAGCCTCTACTACAAGCGCACGCTGTGCCTTGCGGCGTGGCTCGGCAATGCCGCCGCGCACCAGCGGCGCCATGCCGCGCTGGCCGATGGCGCACAAGCGCGGACCAACACCGCCGAGTGGCAAGGCGAGTTTCCGCGCAGCGCCGACTGGGCTGCGATGCCCGAGACCGAGTTCAGGCGCATGGTGCGCGCCTTCTTGCAGCAGCACTATCCGCAGCAACTGCGCTACCTTTCGCATCGGGCGCGCTGGAGCGAGATCCGCGATTGGTATCTCACGCTGTCGGGGCAAGGCTGGATCGCGCCCGCCTGGCCAGAGGCGCATGGCGGCATGGGACTGCCGGCCGACAAGCTCATTGCATGGATCGAGGAGCTCGAGCAGTACGGTGTGGCACGCGCGCCGGACCAGGGCATCGTGATGATCGGGCCGCTCTTGATCCAGCATGGCACGCCCGAACAGCAGCAGCGATTCCTGCCGCGCATCCTCCGCGGCGAGCATGTGTGGTGCCAGGGCTATTCGGAGCCCAACGCGGGCTCCGACCTGGCCGGGCTGCGCACCGAAGCCGTGGCGGGGCGCGACAGCGAGGGCGAGCACTTCATCGTCAACGGCCAGAAGATATGGACCACGCTCGCGCAGGACGCCAACCACATCTTCATGCTCGTGCGCACCGACAAGGCCGCGCGCAAGCAGGAGGGCATCAGCTTCCTGCTGTGCGACCTGCGCACACCGGGCGTTACCGTGCGGCCCATCCACACGCTCGCGGGCGAGCCCGAGTTCTGCGAGGTGTTCTTCGACAACGTGCGCGTACCGGCCGAGAACCTCGTGGGCCAGCTGCACGGCGGCTGGACCATTGCCAAGGCCTTGCTGGGCTTCGAGCGCATCTTTCTCGGCAGCCCCAAGCAGTCGCAGTACGCGCTGGGCCAGCTTGCGCGCCTGGCAGAGGCGCGGCGTCTCTTTGCGGACCCCGTGTTCGCGCAGCGCTTTGCCGCACTGCGGCTCGACGTGCTCGACCTGTCGGCGGCGTACACCGGATTTGCCGACATCGTGCGAGCGGGCAAGCCGCTGCCGGCTTCGGTGTCGCTGCTGAAGATCTGGGCCAGCGAAACCTACCACCGCATCGGCGCATTGCTGGTCGAGGCGGGCGAAGAGCAGGGCGCGGTCGCGGGCGACCAGGTGCTCGACGGCCAGAGCTTCAACCTGCTGTCCCCGCTGATCGGCTCGACGGCCGCAATGATCTACGGCGGCACCAATGAGATCCAGCGCAACATACTCGCGCGGCAGGTTCTGGATTTGCCGGCCTGATCGATGCGGGTTGCGGCCAAAGAAATACACAACCGGAGACAACACCATGCAATCGATCGATCTCAACCGGCGCCATGCCATGGCCGCACTGGCCGCCAGCGCACTCGGGGCGACGCTGCCTTCGCGCACCCTGGCGCAGCAGGCGCAGCAGGCGCAACAGCCGCTGCCGCCGATCATCAAGCTGGTCGTCGGCTACTCCGCGGGCGGCCCGGTGGACGGCGCGGCCCGGCTGCTTGCGCCCGCGATCGGGCAGGAGCTCGGCACGCAGGTCATCGTGGACAACCGCCCGGGTGCCAGCGGCTCGGTGGGCGGCGATGCAGTCGCCAAGGCCGCGCCCGACGGCGCGCTGCTTTTCTTCGGTGCGAGCCCGACCATCACCATCAATCCGAACATCCAGCGCAAGATGCCCTTCGACCCGATGAAGGACCTGGTGCCCATCGCGCCGCTGGTCGACTACACCAACGTGCTGGTGGTCAACAAGGACCTGCCTGTGCAGAACGTGGCCGAACTGCTGGCCTATGCGAAGGCGCGGCCGGGCAAGGTGTTCTATGGCTCGGCCGGCATCGGCGCGTCGAACCACCTGAGCGGTGCGCTGCTCGAGAAGATGACCGGCGTGCAGCTCACGCACGTGCCGTACAAGGGCAGCGCGCCCGCATTGGCCGACGTGATGGGCGGTACCGTGACCATGATGTTCGACATCATCGCGACTTCGCGGCCGTTCATCCAGTCGGGCAAGCTGCGCGCGCTGGCGGTTACCTCGCGCCAGCGCAACCGCATGCTGCCCGATGTGCCGACCATGATCGAATCAGGCGTGCCGGGCTACGACGTGGGCGGCTGGTTCGGCCTCTACGGCCCCGCGCGTCTGGACCCGGCGCTGGTCGCACGCATCAACGCCGCCGCGCACAAGGCGCTGGCGCGCGAGGACATTACCAATCGCCTGCGCGAGCAGGGCTACGAGGTTTGGAGCGGCGGTGCGGACCTGCTCGCGGCCAAGGGCCAGGCCGACCGCAAGCTCTGGGCGACGGCGTCCAAGGGCATCGAGGCGGAATAGCCGATGGCGCCCACGCGAATCCACGAACTGCTCGAGGCGCGTGCCTCGCGCACGCCTGCGGAAGTTTTTCTTTTCGAGCCGGCGGGGACGATCTCGTACGCCGCGCTGCAAGCCATGGCGGAGGCGGCCGCACAAGACCTTCTGGCTGCCGGCGTGCGGCCCACCGACCGCGTGCTGCTGGTGGCCGAGAACTGCGCCGCGCACATTGCGTTGCTCATGGCGTGCAGCCGCGTCGGTGCGTGGTCGTGCGGTGTCAACGCGCGCATGTCGCCCGGCGAGATCGCGGCCATTGCCGAGCGCGCCGATGCGCGGCTGTGCTACTTCACGGCCGAGGCCTCGGACGCCGCACGCCAGCATGCGAGCCGTGCCGCCGCGGTGCCGTCGACGCTGCCCGGCGTGATGCGCTCCGCCGTGCGCGCCGAGGCACGGCCGGAGACCGATCCCGCGCTCGCGGACACAGCCGCCGTCATCTTCACGTCCGGCACCTCGGGCACGCCGAAGGGCGTGATGGTGTCGCACCGCGGGCTGCTGCATTTCGGGCGCGTTTCGGCTCGCGCGCGCTCGCTGGGCGAACGCGACCGGGTCTATGCCTTCCTGCCGATGACGCACATCTTCGGCATTGGCACGGTGCTCGTTGCCGCGCTCACCGGCGGCGCCGCGCTGGTGCTGCGCGCGAGCTTCTCGCCGTCCGACGTGCTGCACGCCTTGGCGCACGAAGAAGTGTCTAACCTGCTCGGGCCGCCCACGATGTATGCGCGCCTCCTGGCCCACGTCGAGGCGGAGCGCATCGCACCGCGCTTTCCGGCGCTTCGCTATGTGTATACCGGCTCGGCGCCTCTCGACCTGGGTCTCAAGCAGCGCGTCGAGGCGCTGTTCGGCCAGCCGCTGCACTACGGCTACGGCCTCTCGGAATACGCGGGCTCGGTGTTCCTCACGCGCATCGAGGCGCCGCGCGCGGACACCGCCGCAGGGTACGTGGTCGAAGGCGGAGAGGCGCGCATCGTCGGCACCGATGGAATGGATCTCGCACCCGGTGAAACCGGCGAGATCTGGCTGCGCGGGCCCGGCCTGATGCTGGGTTACTTTCGCGATCCGGCGGCAACCGCGCAGGTCATGCGGCCAGGCGGCTGGTATGCGAGCGGCGACCTCGGGCGCTTCGATTCGGACGGCGCGCTGTTCGTGGTGGGCCGGCTCAAGGAGATGATCATCCGCTCGGGCTTCAACGTGTATCCCGCGGAGATCGAAACGGTGATTGGCCGCTTCCCCGGCGTGCACTTGTGCGCCGTGGTGGGTGCACCCGAGGCCGACGGCAACGAGCAGATCGTCGCGTTCCTGGAGATGAAGCCCGGCGCCTTGCTGGACGAAGCGGCTTTGCGTGCCTACCTGGCGGAACATCTGTCGCCCTACAAGCGGCCGGCCCGCATCGAGACCATCGAAGCGATGCCAACCACGGCCAACGGCAAGGTGCTCAAGCGCGAACTGCAGGCCCGCTGCGGCGTGCGTTCGGGCGGCTGAACCCGCACCGGTTTCGGACATTTCCTGCAATGAGCCGCGCCGCCGTCCGCCAGGGGCGCGAAGGAAGAGCGCGCATCCTTCCTGCATCGAATACAGGAACACACAGGAAGCACGCCATGGCAGACGACCCGAGCAAGCGCGGTCCGCAGGACCGGACCCGCATCAATGTCAACGAGCCGCACGAAGTGCGCTACTGGACCCAGACGCTCGGCGTGACCGAGGCCCAACTGCGCTCCGCCGTCGCGGCCGCCGGCGTCGAGGTGAAGGACGTGCGGGTCTATCTCGGGAAACCGTGATCCCGGATCGGGTCGTTGGCTGCCGGGGTGCGATGCAGCAAGCCGGAGTTGGTAGGTGCGCTCCTACACCTGGCCGGCGAGGGGGCGCCGATACTTCTTTTCTCCCCTCCGTTTCAGGACGCGCAAAGTGAACGTGCCCATTGCCGACCCCCGACCCGCAGGCCGCGGCCGCCTGCGGGCCTGCCCACCCAACGAGGCGAAGCCTTCGGCTCTCGCCGCCCGATGAAGGCCTCGCCCGGAGCCCGCAGCTGGATTGCCGCCGGCGTGCGCCACGAACTGCTCACCCGCGCCCTGCCGGCCTTGCGGCACGACATGGCCGCGCCGGTATCGGTGATACGCATGGCGCTGCTCATGCTCAAGCGCCAGGTGGGTGCGCCGTCCATCGATGCCGGTGCCTGCGAGGAGCGCGTTGCGCTCATCGACAACCAGGTGTCCGAACTGGTGGAGGGCATCCGTTCGCTGCGCGACTGGGAGCTGGCCACCGTGGACGACGGCATCACCCGCAGCGCGCTGGTGGCGCAATGCGTGAGCCTGATGAGGGCCGCCTTCGACATGCACGGCGTAGCGCTCGATGTCGATCCGGCGCTCGAACCGCAGGAGCTCGAACCCCGCCGCCCGCAAGGGGCCGCGCTGCGCTACCTGTTCCTGGGCGGGCTCGGCTACCTGCACGACGGCGCGTCCGACGCCGGCGCGATCCGCATCGAGGCCGATGGCGACGATGCGTTGCGGTTGAGCGCCCTGCCGCGCGAGACCAGCGGCGTGAGTCCGGTGCTGGACGCGCACCGCGCACCGCGCGCACTGGCGATCGACGCCATTGCGCTCCAGAGTCTGGCCGAGGACCTGGGCTACACCGTGGCGCTGGAGCGAGACAGCGTGCGCTTTTCGCTCGCCGCAGGCTGAAGTTTTCGCGGCGCCTTCCTCGCAGGCAAAGCGGGCTTTGCGTCTCGCCTGGCACTTGCCCTGCGCGCCTTGCCCTGTTCGCGCAATGCGCGCGCCTGCGCTTGCCTGTGCATCCGCAGAAAGGCGAGCAGCCGCTGTTCCGCCGCATGCAGTCCGCGGGTCTGGCGCGCCGCGGTGCGGGCGGTCATCTTCCGCAATAGCTCCGACGATTCGTCCTCGCCGTCACCCGCGAGCGCGCTGCCCAGCGCCAGCACCGCAGGATGCACGTAGGCCTTCTTGCACACGGCGGGCGTGTTGCCCAGCTGCTTCGCCACCGCGGCCAGGATCTCCTTGGGGCTGTAGCGGCTGCCGTCTGCGGCGGTGCGGCCCGGTTCGCACGCGAGCCGCGTGAGCTCCAGTGCCTGCACCGTGCCGTGCCAGGTGCGGAAGTCCTTGGCAGTGAAGCGCTCGCCGGGGGAGGCCTCGGCGATGTAGTCGTTCACGTCGGTGGACGAGACGCTTCGCAGGGTGCCGTCTTCTTCCTGGTACTGGAACAGCGCCTGGCCCGGTAGCTGCTGGCACTGGCGCACCACCTTCGCCACGCGGGGGTCGTCCAGCAGCGCTTCATGCATCACGCCGCTCTTGCCGCGAAAGCGCAGCCGCAGAGCCGCGCCCCGCACGGCCGCGTGCCGGTTGCGCAGCGTGGTGAGGCCGAAGGAACCGTTGCTGCTCGCGTACTCCTCGTTGCCCACCCGCAGCAGCGTGGTGTCGAGCAGGCGCACCAGCGCCGCCAGCACCTGCTGCCGTCCGGGAGCCGCGCCCGAGCCTTCCTGCAGATCGCGCGCCACGCGGGCCCGGATGCGCGGCAGCGCGAGCCCAAAGGCCTCCAGCCGCTCGAACTTGGTCTCGTCCTTGAAGAGGCGCCAATCGGCGTGATAGCGGTACTGCTTGCGCCCCCGCGCGTCGATGCCGGTGGCCTGGAGATGGCCGTTCGGCAGCGGGCAGATCCACACGTCGGTGTAGGCCGGCGGAATCGCCAGCATGCGGATGCGCGAGAGTTCGTCCGGATCGCGGATCCAGCGGCCCTGCGCGTCGCGGTAGCGGAAGCGCTCGCCTTGCTTCAGCCGCCGGATGCCCGGCATGTCGGGATTCACATAGACGAGGCCATTGGCGATCGGCGTCGGCTTGGAAGGCGGTACGGGCCTATCGGGCGTCGAGGGCAGTGTGGAGCGAGCCGGCATGTGGTTTGCGTGATGGCGGTAAGCAGAGCTTGTGCCTGCGCCGACAATGGCTGCCTGTAGGACGCCGCATTCGCCGCTGGTGCGATGGAGGCTCTTTGTTCTTCCTGGAGTTTAAAGAAATGATGCTTTTCCCTCGCCCGTTTTCATCCACCTGCGCACGCTGGCTCTCGGTGTGCGGTGTGGCACTGCTCGCCGCGGCCTGTGCCTCGCCGCCTGCGCCGCCACCGGTCGCGCGCACCGCTTCCACCTCCGCGGCCGCGCCCGTCAAGGTGAAGGTCTTCGTCGCTGCCATGTTCGAGATCGGCCAGAACACCGGAGACCGCGCGGGCGAGTTCCAGCACTGGTACGAGCGCTACTGGAAGGGCGCTGCGCCCATGGCCGTGCCCGGCGCGCTTCAGCCGGTGTACTGCAACACCGACGGCGTGTGCGGCGCAGTGCTCGGCATGGGCAAGGTCAATTCGTCGTCGTCGATGCAGGCCATCCTGCTGGACCCGCAGTTCGACTTCTCGCAGGCCTACTACGTGATTTCCGGCGTGGCCGGCACGCCGCCCGCGCGCGGCACCATCGGCGAAGTGAGCTGGGCCACCTGGCTCGTCGACTACGACCTTGGCCACCGTTGGGCACCCGAGGAAAACAAACCCGGCGAGCCCACATTCATGCCGCGCAAGGGCTACGAGGAATACCGCCGCTTCAAGCTCAACCCCGACCTCGTGGGCTGGGCGATGAAGCTCTCGGCCGACACGCCGCTCAAGGATTCGGATGGCGCGCGCAAGTACCGCCTGCGCTACCCCGACGCCGCGGCCCGGCGCGCGCCCTTCGTGGGCACCGGCACCCACATGACCGGCGACACCTTCTTCCATGGCCCCGGCATGTCGGCGCAAGCGCAGTACATCGCGCGGCTCTACGGCGCCGACGACTACGTGATCACCGAAATGGAAGCCGCCGCCATCACGCTCGTGATCAAGCGCACCCATGGCACCGACCGGGTGATGAGCCTGCGCGGCGCGGTCAATTTCGACCAGGGCAACCCGAAGGAGAGCACGCTGCAGCACCTGGACCCTGCCCCGGGCGAGACGGCGGGCGGCTTTGCCGAGACGGTGGAGAACATCGCGCTGGTGGGCACACGCGTGGTCGATCACATCGTGGCCAATTGGCCGCGGTGGCAGGGCGGCGTGCCGAAGCCCTGAGCCGGAGGTGTTGCTGAATATACGCATTGCGTAAAAACTCGGCGCTAAGTTCGACGCATAGCGTATATTCTCGATCGATGAGCCAACAAGACACCCTGCGCGATGCCATGCGCCGCCTCAACCTCACCCGCGACGCCTTCTCCCAACGCCTGGGCGTGCGCCGCCGGGCACTCGACACCTGGCTGCTGCCGGCCGACTCCAGCGAGTCGCGTGCCATGCCGGAAATGGTGGGCAAGTTCGTCGCAGAAATCCTGCAGCGCGAGGCGCAGGCCAGCGCCGGCCCGGACCATCGGCCCTTGGCGCAGCGCATCGCGGCCGAAGGGCGGCCGCACCTCCTGTCGGTCGCGCAGTTCGATCGCGAAAGCCTCGAAGCCCTGTTCCAGGTCGCCGACGTCATGCAGCCCATCGCGCGGCGCCAGAAGGTCACGCGCGTGCTCGAAGGTGCGGTGCTCGGCAGTCTTTTCTTCGAGGCGAGCACCCGCACCCGCGTGAGCTTTGGCGCGGCCTTCTGCCGGCTGGGCGGCACGGTCTGCGACACCACGGGCTTCACCTTCTCTTCGATGGCCAAGGGCGAGTCGATCTACGACACCAGCCGCGTGATGAGCGGCTATGTCGATGCGCTGGTGGTGCGGCACCCCGAGCAGGGCTCGGTCGCTGAGTTCGCGCGGGCGACCAACATCCCCGTCATCAACGCCGGCGACGGTCCGGGCGAGCATCCGAGCCAGGCCATCCTCGACCTGTACACCATCCAGCGCGAGTTCTCGCGCATGGGAAAGCTGGTCGACGGCACGCACGTCGCGATGGTCGGCGACCTGAAATACGGCCGCACGGTGCACTCGCTGATCCGGCTGCTGTCGCTGTACCGCGGGTTGAAATTCACGCTCATTGCGCCGCCGTCGCTCGAAATGCCGGCCTATCTGCTGGACCTGGTGGTGCGCAACGGCCATGTGGTCGAGCAGACGCAGTCGCTCGAACAGGGCTTGCGCGGCGCGGACGTGGTCTATGCCACCCGCATCCAGAAGGAACGCTTCGCGGGCGAGGAGATCGAGGGCTACACACCCGAGTTCCAGATCCGCAAGGCACTGGTGGACACGCTCTGCAAGCCCGACACCATCCTCATGCACCCGCTGCCGCGCGACGGGCGTCCAGGCGCGAACGACCTGAGCATCGACTTGAACCATGATCCGCGGCTGGCAATTTTCCGGCAGACGGACAACGGCATCCCCGTGCGCATGGCGCTCTTCGCAGTGCTGATGGGCGTGGAGCACCAGGTGGCGCGCTCGATGCGCGATGCGGGCTGGCGCTCGCCTGCCCACATCGGACCGGACGACGCGGATTTCGACGGGCTGGATTGACGGGCAAGGCTCAGGGTGATGCAGGCTGCAGGTGCCACGTCACGTTGAAGTCGAACGGGGTCCAGCGGCTCACCGTGACACCCGCGCGCCGCAGGGCGCGGCCGGTCCAGGTGTTGCAGGTCTCGAAGAGGTGATAGCCGCCTTCGGCTTCATAGAAGGCATCGTCCTTGCCGTAGTGCGCGCCCACGATGGGCACCGCGCGGCCTGACGGCAGCGAGGCGCGCACGTGCGCGGCAAGCTGCGCGTACTGCGCCTGCGAGATCGGTAGGTGATAGGCGCCATGCCGCAGCTGCGCGCGGCGCAGGTAGCTCACGTGCAGAAGCGCACGGTTGCCGCCGAGCATGGCGCCGAAAGCGCGCGATGCGGTCAGGTCGCCCCAAGTCGGAGTGTTCAGGTAGAACTCGCGGTCGCCCCAGCCGATGGAAATGAACTCCGCATCGGGCGGCACGGCCTCGAAGTGCGCGAGCGGAAAGAGCTGCCGCCAGTCAATGGCCGCCGAGCGGATCGGGAACACCAGGTCGGTGTGTACGCCGTTGCTCAGCACCCAAGCCTCCAGCTCAGGCGCCGGCGGCGCCTTCGCGTTGGCCGGCCAGAACATCAGCGCACAGGCAACCGCCGCATACAGCGCCCCCAATGCCGCGATTCCGAGCAGCGTGAATGAGACCCGCCGGAGCCAGCGTTTCATCACTGCTTCAGAACAGCGAGGCTGTGGTGGAGGCCGGTTCCGAGGACGCGCGCGACGCCGGGCCCAAGGCGGCGGCCAGCGCCTCCGCGCTTTCCGCCTTGACCAGTGCGCCCACGCGCACGCCCAGGAGGCGCAAAGGCCGCTCCAGCGGCACGCGCTTCAGGCACAGCCCGCCGATCTGCCGGATCGTCCTGCCGTCGGCGGTATAGCGGTCGATGGTCTGGTCGCGCGTCGCGATCTTGAAGTCGTCGTAGCGCAGCTTGATGCCGATGGTCTTGCCCACGTAGCCCTTGCGCTGCAGGTCTTCGGCCAGCTTCTCGCACAGGTGGGTGAAGATGGCGCCGAGCTCGGCGCGGTTGCGCACCGCATGCAGGTCGCGGTCGAAGGTGGTCTCGCGGCTCATCGACACGGGCTCGCTTTCGGTCACCACCGGCCGGTCGTCGCGGCCCCAGGCCACCTCGTGCATCCATGCGCCTGTGGACTTGCCGAAGTTCTGGATCAGCCAGTCGCGGTCGCGTGCGGCAAGCTCGCCCACGGTCTCGATGCCGAAGCGCTTGAGCTTCTCGTCGGCCTTGGGCCCGATGCCGTTCACCTTGCGGCAGGGCAGCGGCCAGATGCGCGCCTGCAGGTCGTCCTCGTAGACCACCGAGATGCCGTTGGGCTTGTTGAACTCGCTCGCCATCTTGGCGATGAGCTTGTTGGGCGCCACGCCGATCGAGCAGGTGAGGCCGGTCGCATCGAAGATGGCCTTCTGGATCAGCCGCGCCAGCGAGCGGCCGCCTTCGCGCTGGCCGCCCGGCACGTCGGTGAAGTCGATGTAGACCTCGTCCACGCCACGGTCTTCCATCAGCGGCGCGACCTCGCGGATGATCTCCTTGAAAGCGCGTGAATACTTGCGGATCTCCTCGAAGTCCACCGGCAGGATGATGGCCTGCGGGCACAGCTTGGCGGCCTTCATGAGCCCCATGGCCGAACCCACGCCGAACTGCCGCGCCGGGTAGGTGGCGGTGGTGATCACGCCGCGGCCCGCGTAGTCCTTGAGGCGCGGGAAGGCATCGACGGGAATGTCGGCCAGCGTGCCGCCTTCGGGCACATGGCGGATCGCCTCGTCCACGCTGCGCCGCCCGCCGCCGATGACCACGGGCAGACCCTTGAGCTGCGGATAGCGAAGCAGTTCCACTGACGCGAAGAAGGCGTCCATGTCGAGGTGGGCGATGCGGCGGATCGGGGGCTTGGTCACGGGCTGGGAACTCACGGCTGCGATTGTCTCGCGGCCGGGCCATTCCTGCCGCACGGCGCACGCATGCCAGAATGCGGCCGACCGCGGTTTTTGACCGTCCGATGGCACCTAAAAAGCATGGGAAGGAAAGGGATCTGGCATGGATGACGAAGTCGAGGGATTGAGCATCGCGCTGACGCCGGTGCAGATGGCGGCGGTGCTGGGCGGACAGGACGTGCCCGAATCCGCGAGCCTGAGCAACCGGCTCTGGGGGACTGTCGGGCTGGTGGGCGGTGTCGTGGAACTGGTGGGCGCCGGCGTGCTGTGCGTGGCCCCGGAACCCACGATGGTGACCGGCTGCGTGGTGCTGGGCGTGCACGGCTTCGACACCCTGGCCACCTCGAGCCGCCAGGTCTGGACGGGCACTCCGCAGCGCACCGCCACCGCGGTGACAGCCAGCTCGGCGGCCGAGGCGCTGGGCGCTTCGCGCGAAACGGCCGAGGGCATCGGGCTTGCGGTGGATGTTGCGGTTCCGCTGGTGGTGGCCGCGGGGCTCGGAGCCGCCCGCATCATTGCCGTGACGCGCGCCGGCCGCATCCGCCTGGCCGAGCACGAAGCTGCAGCCGGATCGAGGCTCGGCGGCCACACCATGGCGCGGCACGTCGGCCAGACCGACGCACAACTGCTGGCCAGGGTGCGAACCGCCACCCGGCCGGGCCCGAAGGCGGTGTCTACCTTTGCCGACCTGGCCACGGCGGAACGCGCAATCACCGAGACACTGCGCGCCAATGCGCCTGCGGTGCACGCGTGGTCACGCAGTGCGGCCGCGGGCAGCAAGTCGCCGGAGCTGGAGCATGTGCTGGGCTACGTGGTGGGGCGCGGCGTGCAGTTTGGCAGCACGGCCGTCAGTGACCTTTCCGGCGTGCGAATCATCCTGAAGATGGAAAGCTACAACGGCAAGCCGTTCTACATCCTGACGGCGTATCCGATCTGAGCTCCGAGCCTCTGCGCTAACGAAGCGAAGGCATTTCGCCGGTGGTCCACACATCGGCGCCGAACTCTTTGGCAAGCCGGGCCACGATCTTCACGGTGCGCTCGCGCAGCGGTGCGATGCGGGCCTGCAGGCCCGCCCTGGCCAGCGTAACGGCCTGACCGGGGTCATCGTCGGCCTCGGGATCGCTTTGCCGGATGTAGAGCGTGCCGTTCCGAGCCCAGACCTCGATGGCCCAGCCCTGGTCCTGGTCGCCGTAGATCATGCCCTGGTCGTTGCCGGCCATTGCGGCAAGAAAATGGTCCATCGCGGCAAAGGTGTCATACCAGGGGAACGACAGCTGAACGCCGGCCTCTTCGTTGTCCAGCCGCAGATCCATCCAGAAGTAATGCCGCACCTGGTCGAGCTTGAGCGCGTGGCACCGGGCCGCCGCAGCCACCCGGGCGTAGTACGCGGCAAGCTCCGCCTCGTGCCCCACCACCTCAGAGGTGCGCGCCAGCAAACGCTCGGCGCGAGGAAACCCAGGCAGGGCGAGCGGTTCGGCCGGGCCGCCCGATACGGGACTGAACTCGTCCCGCAAATGAAAAGCGATCTCGGGCTCCAGCGAGTCGATCGGCTTGGCATGGGCGAACCAGGGTTCCAATTGCGCGCTCCTCTGAATGGTCGGGCGTACGATGTTAGCCCGGCATGAATCGATACGAGCGTGAGGTGTGAAAGACGATGTCCCCGTTTTTCAGCACGGCATGCGCCGGCGAGACTTGCCTGTTGCGCCCGCACGCGCCATCATCCGCGCCATGCAAACCGTCGCTTCCATCCTGTGGCGCAGGCTCGATGCACCGGGCCATGACGCCTGCCGCCTCGAACGCAACGCCACCGCATGGCAGCTGGACGGCGCTGCCGTATTCCGGCTCGAAGACCAGCGCATTGCGCAACTGCACTACCGCGTCCGCTGCGACCTGCACTGGCACGCGCAATGGGGCACGGTGCGCGGCTGGCTCGGCAGTGCCGCCGTTGACCTGTCGATTGCCCGCGACGCGCGCGGACACTGGAAACTCAACGACGAAGCGGTGCCGGACCTTTCGCATTGCATCGACCTCGATCTTGGCTTTACGCCAGCCACCAACCTGCTGCAGCTGCGCCGGCTCAATCTTGCGCAGGGTGAAGGTGCAGATGCGCCGGCTGCCTGGGTCGATCTGGAGGGCGGCGTACTGAGCGAGCTCGTGCAGCGCTATGAACGCACCGCAAGCGACCAATACGCCTACGAGGCCAAGCGCTTCGACTATTCGGCAACGCTGGGCGTCACGCCCGACTGCTTCGTGCGCGACTATCCCGGTCTCTGGGTCGCCGAGGCATAGCACCCGGCACCGCGGCGGCCTCAGTGGTCGTGGTGCAGGTAGGCCGCCTGCCGCGGCAGGCGCAAGCTCACGAGGAACGCAATCACCATCATGGCGCTCACGTACCAGAAGAACGCCGATTCGTAGCCCAGTGACTTGAGCCCCAGCGCCACGTACTCGGCCGAGCCGCCGAAGATGGCGTTGGCAATCGCATAGGCCAGGCCCACGCCCAGCGCGCGCACCTCGGGTGGAAACATTTCGGCCTTCACGATGCCGCTGATCGAGGTGTAGAAGCTCACGATGGCCAGCGCCGCGATGATCAGCACGAAAGCCATCACGGGGCTGGTGGTGTGCTGCAGCGCGGTGAGGATGGGGATCGTGGCGAGCGCCCCGAGACCGCCGAACAGCAGCATGTTGTTGCGCCGCCCGATACGGTCCGACAGGGCGCCGAACACCGGCTGCATGCACATGTAGACGAAGAGCGCGCCGGTCATCACGTAGCTGGCGGTCTTGATCGGCAGGTGCACCGTGTTCACCAGGTACTTCTGCATGTAGGTGGTGAAGGTATAGAAGATGAGCGAGCCGCCGGCCGTGAAGCCCAGCACCGTCAGGAAGGCCGGCAGGTGGTGCCTGAAGAGCCCGGCCATGGACCCGGCCTCCTTGTTGGCCTTGGCCTCGGCGCTCTGGGTTTCGTGCAGCGTGCGGCGCAGCAGCAGCGCCACCACGGCGGCCACGGCGCCGATCACGAAGGGAATGCGCCAGCCCCAGGCCTTGAGCTCGGCTTCGGTGAGCAGCTGCTCGAGCACCACGATCACCAGCACCGCGAGCAGCTGCCCGCCGATCAGCGTGACGTACTGGAACGACGAGAAGAAGCCGCGCTGCCCGCGCAGCGCCACCTCGCTCATGTAGGTGGCGGTGGTGCCGTATTCGCCGCCTACCGAAAGGCCCTGGAACAGCCGGCAGACCAGCAGCAGGAAAGGCGCCCACGCGCCGATCTGCGCGTAGGTGGGGAGGAACGCAATCACCAGCGAGCCGCCGCACATCATCGAGACCGAAATCAGCAGCGACGTCTTGCGCCCGACCTTGTCCGCGATGCGGCCGAACAGCCAGCCGCCGATGGGTCGCATCAGGAATCCGGCCGCGAACACGCCGGCCGTGTTCAGCAACTGCACCGTCGGGTCCGACTTGGGAAAGAAGGCCGACGCGAAGTACAGCGCCGAGAAGGCATACACGTAGAAGTCGAACCACTCGACCAGGTTGCCCGACGAGGCCGCCATGATCGAGAAGACGCGGTGGCGTTTTTCTTCTGCCGTGTAGTGGGGAGGATGGGAAGAAGCCGCGGAAGCCGATGGGCTCCCCGGAACAGGCGTGGCTGCGCTCATGATGCGTTATGCCGCCGTGTAGGCGATGTTGTTGGAAGCAACATTTTCTGCACGCATGCCGCTTCGCGCTGTCAGCCAGCGCCGCAAGCCTGTCGCCGGAGTGGGCTTAGAAGGTGCCCGGCAGCAGGATGCCCGAATCCACGTTCTCGATATTCGTGCGGCCGCAAAAGGCCATGGTGATGTCGAGTTCCTTGTGGATGATCTGCAGCGCGCGCGTCACGCCGGCCTGGCCGTAGGCGCCCAGGCCGTACAGGAAACTGCGGCCAATGAGCGTGCCGCGGGCGCCGAGTGCGCGGGCCTTGAGCACGTCCTGGCCGCTGCGGATGCCGCCGTCCATCCACACCTCGATCTCGCTCCCCACGGCGTCGACGATGGCGGGAAGCGCGGCAATGGAAGAAGGCGCACCGTCCAGTTGGCGCCCGCCGTGGTTGGAAACGATGAGCGCATCGGCGCCGCTGGCCGCCGCAAGGCGCGCGTCTTCCACGTCCATGATGCCCTTGAGGATCAGCTTGCCGCCCCAACGCTTCTTGATCCATTCGACGTCGGCCCAGCTCAGTGCCGGATCGAACTGCTCGGCCGTCCACGACGACAGCGACGAGAGGTCCTTCACGCCCTTGGCGTGGCCCGCGATGTTGCCGAAGGTGCGGCGCCTGGTGCCCAGCATGCCCAGGCACCAGTGCGGCTTGGTGGCCAGGTTGATCATGTTGGCGATGGTCGGCTTGGGCGGCGTCGAGAGGCCGTTCTTGATGTCCTTGTGGCGCTGGCCGAGGATCTGCAGGTCGAGCGTGAGCTGCAGCGCCGACACGTTCGCGGCGCGTGCGCGCTCGATCAGCCGTTCGATGAAGTCGCGGTCCTTCATGACGTAGAGCTGGAACCAGAACGGATGCCGGCCGGTGTGCTCCGCAATGTCCTCGAGCGAGCAGATGCTCATGGTCGACAGCGTGAACGGGATGCCGAAGGCCTTGGCCGCCCGCGCGCCGAGGATCTCGCCGTCGGCGTGCTGCATGCCGGTGAGGCCGGTGGGCGCAATGGCCACGGGCATGGCCACGTCCTGGCCGATCATGGTGGAGCGGGTGGAGCGGCCCTCCATGTTCACTGCCACGCGCTGGCGCAGCTTGATCTTCTGGAAGTCGCTCTCGTTGGCGCGGTAGGTGCTCTCGGTCCATGCGCCCGAGTCGGCGTAGTCGTAGAACATTCTGGGCACTCGGCGCTTGGCGACCAGCCGAAGGTCTTCGATGCAGGTGATCTTGGAAAGGTCTGGCACGAGGCGGTCTCCTGAGGTGTCTTGGTGTCGTTTGTTGTTTGCAGGGCCGGCCATGATGCGCAGGCCTGCCGCGGCCCGAGTGTGATTCGCGCGGCCTCGGCCCAGCTGAAAATTATCCCGTCCGCGGCTGAAAAGAATTCAGGTCGTCAATCGCGCAGCGCCTGGCGCAACCACTCGGCGAAGGTCGCGCACTCCCAGCGCTCCATGGCACCTGGGCGCCAGCAGATGAAGTAGGCGTTGGGCGAGGGCACGCTGCGCGGCGAAAGCCGCACGAGGCGGCCGCTGTCGAGCCACGCGCTGCCCAGCTTCAGGTGCATGAGCACCACGCCGAAGTCTTCGGCCGCCGCATCGAGCGCCAGGCCCAGGTCATTGAACTGGTGGCCCATGGCGGGCTCGGGCAGGCCGATGCCACAGGCTTTGAACCAGGTGCGCCACGATTCGAGCGGTGTGCGCAGCAGCTGGGCGCGCGAGACTTCCGCATCGGTTGCAAAGCCGTCGAAGGGACCGTGGCGCTCCAGGTAGGCCGGGCTGCACACCGGGGAGACCTCGTCGGCCAACAGCTGAAAAAACTCCCGGTCATGAAAAGGCCCGGTGCCGAATCGCAGCTCGATGTCGGCCTCCTCGGCCGTCATGTTGCGCACGGGCGTGGTCACCTGCAGCATCAGTTCGATGTTCGGATAGGCGTCGCGGAACACCGCCAGCCGAGGCAGCAGCATCTGGCGTGAGAAGGTGGGTGTCACGGCCACGCGCAGCCGCCGCACCTGCGATGCCGGCTCGCGGCCGGGCACCTGCTGCAGCGCGGCAATGGCTTCGCGCACGCGGGCGAGGTAGGCCACGCCGTCGGCGCTCAGGCTGAAATCGTTGCCCGCGAAGAACTTGAGCTCGAGCAGCGTCTCGAGTTGGCGGATGCGGTGGCTCACCGCGCTGGGCGTCACGCTGAGCTCTTCCGCAGCGAGATTGACGCTGCGCAGCCGAGCCAGCGCCTCGAAGGCCTGCAGGCCCTGGGTCGAGGGGAGTCGGGTCGAAGCCATTGTTGTCGGTGTTTCCGGGGCCCGATGTTATCGGGCTGGCGGTTCAATCACGCTGATCGCTGACGCTGACGCGAGGGCTGCGAGCAGGCGCCGCAGGTCGTCCACGGCTTCGCGCCCCAGCGCGGCATCGCCCATCTGCGCCTTGACGATGGCGCCGTCGATCCCCAGCGCCGCGGCCTGCGCCAGCGCGATGCGCGACGCCGGATCCCCGGGCAGCAGGCCGGCGATGACTTCCACCATCTCGCGCTTGTGCTCGCGCGCCCGCCGTACCGCACCTTCGACGCTGCCGCCCACCTCGGCCACCGAGTTGATGAAGGCGCAGCCGCGGAACACCGGGTCGGCGAACCATTCGGCCATCACGTCGGCCAGCAGCAGCAGGGCGCCGGCGTCGCCAATGCGCTCGTGCGCGCCGCGGCGTCCCAGTGCATCGACGAACCAGGCCATCCATCGCGCATGGCGGTGGTCGAGGAACTCGCGCACCAGGTCGTCCTTGGACGGGAAGTGCCGATAGAAGGTGACCTTGGTCACGCCCGATTCGGCGATGACGCGGTCGATGCCGGTGGCGCGGATGCCGTCGGCATAGAAGAGGTCGTGCGCCGTGTGCAGGATGCGCTCGCGCGCGGGCAGTGCGGAGATGTCCATGGCGCTATTGTAGGCATGTAGACAGGTCTGTCTACATGTGGCACATTGCGCACCTTCACCACTTCTCCATCAACGAAAGAACGCCATGGAATCCCGTCCGCCTCTTCCTCCCTTCACGCTCGAAAGCGCAACGAAGAAAGTCCAAGCCGCCGAAGACGCCTGGAACACGCGCGACCCGGTGCGCGTAAGCCTGGCCTACACGCCCGACACCGAATGGCGCAACCGCGCCGATTTCGTCAACGGCCGCGAGCAGGTGGTCGAATTTCTCACCCGCAAGTGGGAGCGCGAGCACGACTATCGCCTGAAGAAGCAGCTCTGGGCCTTCATGGACAACCGCATTGCGGTGCGCTTCGAATACGAGTGGCACGACGAGGCCGGGCAGTGGTTTCGCAGCCACGGCAACGAGAACTGGGAATTTGCGGAGAACGGATTGATGCAGAGGCGCTTTGCGAGCATCAACGATCAGCCAATTGAGGAGTCTGAGCGCAAGTTCCGTTGGGAGCGCTGAGCACCAATCAGGAACATTTGTTGCTTGCCTATTTTCACTTCGCCCATCCAGTTCGATCAGGAGCCAACCCGCATGAACCGCAACGACGTTACCGAGAAGATCATCACCGTGAAGGTGTCCAAGGGGATCCAGTGGGCCGACGTGGCGAGGAAGGTGGGCCTCTCCAAGGAGTGGACCACCGCCGCATGCCTCGGCCAGATGACGCTCGACGAAAAGCAGGCGAAGATCATCGGCAAGATTTTCGGGCTCACGGTCGAGGAGCAGAAATGGCTCCAGGTGGTGCCCTACAAGGGCTCGCTGCCCACGCCGGTGCCAACCGATCCGCTCATCTACCGCTGGTACGAGGTGGTGAGCGTGTACGGCAGCACGATCAAGGAACTCATCCATGAAGAATTCGGCGACGGCATCATGAGCGCCATCGACTTCAGCATGGACATCCAGCGCCAGGCCGACCCCAAGGGCGACCGCGTCAACGTGGTGCTGTCGGGCAAGTTCCTGCCGTACAAGACCTACTGACGCCGCCGCGTCAGAACGCGAGCTCGGCCGGCCGTGGACGCCACGCCGGGCGCCGCGGCGCCGCGATGCTGCTGCCCTCGATGGCTCCAGCAATCGAGCGCGCCACGGCCTCCGCCGGGACCGCGATGCGCCGCCGCGTGACCATGCGCTCGAACGAGCTGCAGGCCGCGATGCGGTCGGCGAGCGTGCGGTCCGCTTCGCTCACGTCGGGGCGCACCACCGTCACGCGCACGCGGCCCGCATGCTCCTGGCGCAGTCCTTCCGAAATGGCATCGACCGCGTACTGCGTGCCGCAGTACACCGCCGAGTTTGGCGACACGCGCTCAGCCGGCACCGGTGCCACGTTGACGATGTGGCCCCAGCCCTGCTCCTGCATTGTCGGGAGCACCGCCGCAATGCCGAGCAGCACGCCGCGCAGGTTCACGTCGATCATCAACTCCCATTCATCGACCTTGCGCGTCCACAGCGGCGAGAGCGGCATCACGCCCGCGGCGTTCACCAGCACGTCGATGCGGTCGTGCGTCTCGAGCGCGAACTCGGCAAAGGCTTCCACGTCGGGCCGGTAGGTGACGTCCAGCCGCTGGAAGCTCGCCGTTCCTCCGGCGGCTTCAATCTCGTTGGCCAGTGCCTCGAGCCGTTCCGTGCGGCGCGCACCGAGCACCACCTTGGCGCCGCGGCGTGCCAAAAGCCGCGCGGCCGCCTCGCCGATGGCACCGCTTGCGCCCGTGATGAGGACGACTTTTTCCTGGATTGCGCTCATGAGAAACTCCTCGTGCGGGTTGGTGTGGACCATGGCGCAACGCTGCGCCGGGCATGGAGGCAAGTCTCGCGCGGATGGTGTTCAGGGTGTTATCCGGATCGCGCAAGCTTCTTGCCTGATCCTGCAGACCTGGGGCTTGCGGCACCGGCCGGGCGTCATACGCTTTCCGGCAGATGGCTGCATGCGTGCGCAGCCGCGACACTGCGGGCATGGATACCGCAGCGCCCCCATTCCCCTTCGAAGTCCAACCCTTCGACACCCCGGCCGAGGCCGCCCGCGCGGCGCTCGAAGCCGTGCTCATCGAGTCGATCGAACGCCGCAAGGAGTTCGGCGGAATGATCTGCCAGTGGGGCACCAAGTACTTCGCCATGCCCCCGCGCGAAGGAGACACCAACACCGTCGACGTGGGCCACCGCGCAGGTAACAAGGGCTGCCCCGAGGGCACCAGCGCGGTGGCCTATTACCACACCCATCCGGCCGTCAAAGGCGCCGGCTTCAAGATGGAGCCGGACAAGTTCTCGCCCGAAGACCGGGGCGTGGCGGACGATTTCGGCATCGACGCCTTTGTCGGCAGCGTGTCCGGCCTGTTCCTCAGATACGACCACCGGACGAAGAAGATCGCCGTTGCCGGACCGCGGCTGAAGAACTGTCGCGATGAAATGATTCTCCGCGACCCGCCCAGGACCACGCCCAAGTCGAGAGGGCGCGCGCGGCTCAACGCCACGTAGCGCAGCCGCGAAGCTGTTCTCGCCGCTCAGTAAGGCGGCGCCTTGCGCGCGCGCTGCGAGCGCGCGGCCTCGGTCCACCAGGCCAGGTCATCCGCGAACCGTCCGAAGGAGCGTTCCAGCGATTCGCCCGCACTGCCCGTGGGCTTGCCGCTCGCGTCCAGCGTCTGCGAGATGGGGCCTACCGCCAGCGTGCTCGAGACGACGACCATGCCCATCTCTGACAGGATCGAATGCCACGCCGTGCCCGAACGTACGCCGGAAAAGCGTCCGGCCGAATAGCTGGCCACGGCTGCAGGGCGCCAGAACCATTCTTCGAGAAAGTGGTCGGTGAGATTCTTCAGGCCCGGCTGCGGGCCCCAGTTGTATTCCCCGGTCACGAAGATGAAGGCGTCGGCACCGCGTATCTTCTGCGCCAGCGCTTCCATGGCCGCGGGCGCACTACCCTGTGGGTACTCCTTGTACATGCGGTCGAGCATCGGGAGGCCGACGGCCTGGGCATCGATCAGCTCGGCCTCGGCGCCTCGCGCCCCGAGCCCGGCCACCACGTAGTCCGCCAGCCGGATACCCATGCGGTCGGACCGGTACGAGCCATAGAACACCAGGATATTGTCAGCCATCTTCGCTCCGTTCGAGAGGGCCGGGGGACGGCCACGATGCGAAGGCTACAACATCGGGCCGGCTTTCCCTGCGGCAATTGGTAGCAGCTTCTTCGGTGCGGTCTGGCTACCATCCTGTCCATGAAAAAGCCGCTGCCGGCCCTCCGCACCGCCGCACTGATCGTCGGCCTGCTGCTGGCCGGCCATGTCTTCGCCGGCCCCGCCGCTCAGCCGTTCGACGGAGTCAGGAAGCCGGAGTCGATCGACCCCGAATGGCGCGCCCGCCTGTGTGCGCTGCTGCCGCAGCCTTGCGATGCAGAGGCGCTGGGCCTGTACCGGCCGCGCGGCGCAGCGGCGGGCGACTACGCGGTGTTGTCGGGCGAGCCGCTCGCCCTTGCGATGGTGCGGCTCAAGCGCGGGCCGGATTCGAAGACCTGGCAGCTGGACCGCCTGCATGATTTCAGCGGCTATGCCGCCGCCATGAAGAAAGACGGCGGCACGGGCATGTCCGAGATGCGTGTTTCGCTCGCCCCGGCGCTCTATCCGCTGGCCGAAGGGCAGTGGGCCGTGGCCGTGCTCCAGACCGTGTCCGAGATGTATTCGGGCGGCGGCGCCTCGTTCAGCAAGGCCGATTTCGTTCCGCTCGGCGAGAGCAAGGCCGTGCACGAGGGCATTCCCTTCTCATGCTCGAAGATGGTCCGTGCCTGCTTCAGCGAGAAGGAATACAAGCAGTCGAAGCACTGCCACGACGAGAGCAGCGGCAGCCTGCGCATCGGCTATGCCGAACCCGCGAGGCCGGGCGAGCCCTACGGCTGGCAATACACGTGGCTCCAGACCGAATGGCCGGCGCATACGCCTGCGAGCGGCGCGACCACCACGCGCCTGCACTTCGCCGCCAAGACCACCGAAAGAGCGGGCTTCTGCGGCGGGCCGCAGTAGCCGCCGCGCGTTAGCGTCCGGCGGGTTTGTCCGTCAGCGGCGCGAAACCGTCACCGCGCCCACGTGCATCGTGCGGCCAGCGCCCAGGCCCGCCAGCACCAGTGCGATGCCCAGCCCGATGAAGAGCCACGACGACGCGCGGAAGCTGCCGGTCCACCCGTGCAGCAGGCCGGCCAGCAGCGGCCCGCAAGCCGCAAGCACGTAGCCCACGCCCTGCGCCATGCCGGAAAGGTGCGCCGCCACGTGCGAGTCGGGCGAGCGCAGCACGATCATCGTGAGCGCCAGCGCAAAGGTGCCGCCTTGCGCAATGCCCAGCAGCACGGCCCACAGCCATACGCCGCCGAGCGGTGCGAACAGCATGGCCAACATGGCGGCCACCGTGAGCGCGGCCAGCACCACACCCAGGGCGCGCTGGTTGCGCAGCCTCACCGCCACGGCCGGCACCACGAGGCAGGTCACGACCTGCGTCATGACCGACAGCGACACCACGTAGCCGGCCGTCTCGCCGCCGAGCCCGCGTTCGCGCAGGATGGGCGCGAGCCATCCCATCACGATGTACGCCAGCGCCGATTGCAGCCCCATGAAAAACGTGACCTGCCAGGCCAGCCGGTCGCGCCACAGGCCGCGCACGGTGAAGCCGGACTCGCTGGCCACCGGCTTCAGCGGCAGGGCCTGCGGTGCCCAGATCAGCGTGACCAGCAAGGCCGGCGCAGCCCACATGGCCAGGGCATAGGTCCAGCTTCCGCCGAGCGCATGCTGCAGCGGCACGGTGAGGCCCGCGGCACTGGCCGCACCGCCGCACACGGCCATGGTGTAGAGGCCCATCATCAGCGCGGCCTGGCTGGCGAAGTCGCGTTTCACGAGGCCGGAGAGCAGCACGTTCGAGACCGCAATCCCGCTGCCCGCGATGGCCGAGGCCAGGAACAGCAGCGGAATGTTGCCCGTGCCGCGCAGCACGGTACCCACCAGGATGAGCACCATGCAGGCGAGCAGCGTGCGCTCGGTGCCGAAGCGTCGGCCGAGGCCCGGTGCCAGCGGTGCGAACGCGCCCAGGCACACGATCGGCAGCGTGGTCAGCAAGCTCGCGGCAGTGGCCGAGAGGCCGGTGGCCGCGATGATCTCGGGCAGCACCACCGACAGGCTCGAGAACACCGGTCGCAGGTTAAAGGCGATCAGCACCACGCTCGCGCCCAGCAGGATGCGGCGGGCCAGGCCCTGCGCGGGCGTGGCGCGCGGCGCGGGCATGCTGTCGGCTTCCGCGTCGATCAGCAGTTCTTCGGCGGCGCGGCCGGCGTGCAACGGCACCGCGCTCATTGCACGAGCTCCGCGTCCGGTGCCAGCGCGTCGATCATGGGTGACATGAAGGCGCGCACCGCCTCCGCGGCGCGGTCGGCGTTGCGGCTTGCAATGGCCTCGACGATGGCGGTGTGTGCGTCCGTGTCCGGTTCCGGCAGGCTGGTGCCCATGGTGCTGGCGATGGTTTCCTTGATGTAGCCGGTGATGAAGCGGCAGGTCTCGGCCAGCGCGAGGTTGCCGGAGATGTCGACGATCGCCAGGTGAAAGGCGAGGTCGCGTTCGATGAAGCCCGCGCCGCCGTCTTTCGCGTCGGGCAGGCCGCGCTTTTCGAGCAGGGTCTTCAGGTTTCGCAAGTCCTTGGCGGTGTGGCGCAGCGCGGCCAGCCGCGCGGCTTCGACCTCGAGTGCGCGGCGCACCTCGAACTGGTCCCTGAGGCTCGCGCGCCGCATTTTCTGCAGGCTGAGCGAGGGGTCGAAGCCCGAGCGCACGTAAGTGCCGGAGCCCTGCCGCACCTCGAGCAGGCCGCGCGACACCAGCGTCTTGACGGCTTCGCGCACGGTGCCGCGGCTCACGCCGAGCAGCAGGGCCAGTTGCGGCTCGATCGGAATGCGCGCGCCGACGACCCAGCGGCCCGCGGCAATTTCGGCGCGGATGCTGTCGGCGGCGCTGTCGGCCAGGGAGGTGCGGGGAGCTTGGAGCAGCATATGAATAAGAAAGGCCTAATTCATTGAATCATTGGACGAATTTTCGCGCAGGCGGATTGTCGCAGTCGTCGGCAGGGGTTTGGAGCGCCGCTCCGGACGCACTGCGTGCGGGCTGCCGAGGCGGCAAACGGGATGCCTATCGGCGCGTGCTCTTTGCGATTACGCCCGCGCCGCGCACTTCGAGCTTGCGCTGGTCCACCACCTTGCCCGTGGCGTCGACCAGTTCGATCACGTGGCGCCCCGGCCAGGGCAGCCACTGCGCGGTGTTGCCCCGCGCGAAATGCTTGCCATCGATGCGCCATTGCACGCTCCGTCCCTCGGCCTCGAAGCGCACGCGCTGGTGCAGCGGCGGAATGTCGGGATCCAGCGCGATGATGGTGCCGTCCGCCGGCGCGGTGATGCGCGCGGCGGCCGCATCGGCCGGCGTGCCGGCGCCGCTGCCGTCGAGCGCGAAGAGCGACTGCTCCGTGCCTTGCAGGAACCATTCGGTGCGCGCGGCCTCCAGCGGGTTGCCGTCGGCACCGGGGCCGAATGCCACGCGCGCCTCGACGAGCCCGGCCGGCGGGCCGGGCGCGCGGCTCGGTTCGCGTGCGTGCAGGAAGCGCATCACCTCGGCCCACACCGGGGCTGCGCCGCTGGTGCCGCTCACGTCCCACATCGACTCGCCGCTCGCGTTGCCGACCCACACGCCCACCGTGTAGCGCTGCGACCAGCCGACGGCCCAGTTGTCGCGCATGTCCTTGCTGGTGCCGGTTTTCACCGCGGTCCAGAAGCGCGTGGAAAGAATGCTGTCCAGGCCGAAGGTGCGCGTGCGTGCGTTCGCATCGGACAGGATGTCGCCGACGATGAAGGCCGCGCGCGCATCGAGCACGGGCGCCGCGGGTTCGCCGGGCTTCTCGTTCTTCTTCGCCGCCGAAGCCCGTGCCGCTACGGAAGGGCGCGTGATCATCGGAGCCGCCGGCCCGTAGCGCCCGCCGTTGGCCAGCATGCGGTAGGCGTTGGTGAGCGACAGCAGCGACACCTCGGCGCTGCCGAGCGCGAGGCTGTAGCCGTAATAGTCGCCGCTCTCGCGCAGCGGCAGGCCGGCCGCGCGTAACTGGTGGGCAAATGATTCGGGCGACACCATCACCAGCGTGCGCACCGCCGGCACGTTGAGCGAGGCGGCCAGCGCCGTGCGTGCCGACACCGGTCCCTTGAACTGGCGGTCGTAGTTCTGCGGGATGTAGAGGCCGCTTGCGGTGTTGATCTGCGCCGACGAATCGTCGATCAGCGAGGCCGCGGTGAGCCGCCGCTCGGCAATGGCCTGTGCATAGAGCAGGGGCTTGAGCGTGGAGCCGGGCTGGCGCAGCGCGGTGACCGCATCGACTTCGGCCGCCTGGCTCAGCGGCCCCGACGAGCCGACCCAGGCGAGCACCTCGCCGCTTGCGTTGTCGAGCACCACCAGCGCGCCGTCTTCCACATGCCGGCCGCGCAACTCCTTCAGGTGGCGTTGCAGGGTGCCCAGCGCAAAGCGCTGCAGCGGTGCGCGCAGCGTGGTCCTGATGGACGTTTCCCTGTCGGCGGCCTGCCTTGCGGGTGCCGCGGAAGAACCGTTCGCAGCGGCTGCTTCATCGCGCAGCTCTCTCAGCGCACGCCGCGCGGCATGCGGCGCAATGCCTTCGTTCGCATCGAAGGCGCGCCGTTGCACCGCCGCGCTCGCGAACATGTCGAGCGCATCGCAGTCGATCTTGCGGCCCGGCTCCATCGCGCGCATGACCTCGCAGGCGCGCTGCGCCACCTGTGCGGGCTTGGCATTGGGCGCCCGCACCAGCGCGGCGGCCACGCTGGCTTCGCGTGCGTCCAGGCCGTTCGGCGCCTTGCCGAACAGGGTGCGCGACAGCGCGTCGATGCCCACTATCTCGCCGCGGAAAGGCACGGTGTTGAGGTAGGCCTCGAGGATCTGGTCCTTGCGCCAGCTGCGCTCCAGCTGCGTGGCCGCGACCGTCTGGCCGATCTTCTGCGTGAAGGTGCGCCCGCTGTTGGCGCGCCGCAGGTCTTCGTCGAGCAGGCCGGAGAGCTGCATCGTGATGGTCGATGCGCCCCGGGTGCGCGTGTTCCACAGGTTGCCCCAGGCGGCGGACGACACCGCGCGCCAGTCGATGCCGCTGTGCTCGTAGAAGCGCCGGTCTTCGCTCATCACCATCGCCATGCGCAGCGCGGGCGAAACGTCGGCCAGCGCAATCCACTGGCCGCGCCGCACGGTGGCGTCGGTGCGCACGCGCTGCAGCAGCTCGCCATTGCGGTCGAGCACCGCGGTGTCGGAAGAACGGAACTCGCGCTTCACTTCGTCGAAGCCCACGATGCCCGCCGACGCCAGCACCGGCTGCGCGCAGAAGATGGCCGTCAGCGTTGCAGCTAGGCAACGGCGGCTCGTGGCGGTGGGCGGGCGGGGCATGGAGGGCGGCGTGAAGGGACGGGCGGAAATCGGCTTGCGGGGGCGTCATTCTCGGCCATGCGCCCACGGGAACTGCACCTACTTGCAGACGGGTGCGCCGCCGCCTGCGGCCGTAGGAACTTAGCGCCAAAGTTTGCAGCACGTTCCACATCCGGTAACGAACTTCACGCCCCGGCGTCACCGCAGATATGCAGCCGAGACGGAGGTGGCCTTCAATGAGGATGCCGGCTTGCGGAGGCAAGCCGTTTTTCCATAACTCCAAGGAGAAATCAAATGATGATCAAGACACTGGCCGTTCTGCTCGCTGCATCGGCTGCCCTGGCCGGCTGCGTCGTTGCACCCTATGACCGTCCGGCGCCGCGCCCGCACTATGGCCAGGCAGACCGCGACCGCGACGGCGTGCCCAACCGCTATGACCGGGACCGCGACGGCGACGGCGTGCCGAACCGCTACGACCGCAGCCCGGGCAATCCGTACCGCAACTGACGCCGGCCGGAGCGCGCCTCAGGCGGGGCGGCGCGCAAGCAGCGCCCACACGCCCGCCGCGCTCAGCAGTGAACCGCCTGCAAGGTTGAAGCGGCGCTGCGCGCGCGGCGACGAGAGCAGCCTGCGGGCCGTTCCTGCGAACACCGCATAGAGCGTGGCGTTGAGCGAGGCCATGGCCACGAAGGTGACCGCCAGCACCCACAGCTGGTGCGTCACGTTCGCGGTGGGGCTCAGAAACTGCGGCAGGAACGCCACGAAGAACACGATGCCCTTGGGGTTCAGCGCCGTCACCAGGTAGGTGTTGGCGAACAGCCGCCAGCGCGAGGCGGGCGCAGCTGGCGCCGCCATGTCGGCCGACGTGATGCCCGCCCGCAGCAGCTTGATGCCAAGGTACAGCAGGTACAGGCCGCCCACCCACTTCACCACCGTGAACCAGAACGCCGAAGCGGCGAGCAGCGCTCCCAGGCCGAGCAGCGACACCACCAGCGCGGTCGAATCGCCGAGCGCCACCGCGGCCACCAGCGGCACGTTGGCGCGGCGGCCGTGCGACATCGAATAGCTGATCACCGTGAGGATGGTGGGGCCGGGAATGATCAGCAGTACGGCCGATGCGGCGACGAAGGCGAGCCAGAGTTCAACGGGCATGAAGAGTCTCCAAATGGTTGTTGCGTTGTTCAGGTGTCGAAGCGCGCGGCCGACCGGGCTCGCGCACGTTCAGCTTCCGTGGCGCGGTCGCGCGGTTCGGCCGTCGTCACCAGCGAGTCGATGAGCCGCGTGGCGCTGGCGGCCACTTCATCGACCGCGCGTTCGAAGGCCTGCTGGTTCGCCTTCGACGGCACGCTGAAGCCGCTGAGCTTGCGTACGAACTGCAGCGCGGCGGCGCGGATCTCCTGCTCGGTGGCGGGAGGCTCGAAGTTGTAGAGGGTCTTGATGCTTCTGCACATGGAAACTCCATTTCATTCGATCAGCCCGCGCTCAGCGGCCTGCGCCTGATTCTCGAAGATCGCCATCGCGGTCTTCATGCGCCTGAATCCGAACTTTTCGTAGAAGGGCTCCTTGCCCGCCACCGCATAGAGAATGATCTTGCGGTGCCCCTTCGAAAGATCCATGAGCCGCGAGACGATCTGCTTGCCGAGGCCAGTGCCCTGGTGGCTCGGATGCACAGCCACGTCGCAGATGTAGGCGCAGTCGAGCCCGTCGGCCATCGCGCGGCCCGCGCCGACCAGGCGTCCGTCGTCGTGCACGAAGCACTTGAACATGCTGTTGGAGAACACGAGCTTCAAGCCGTCGGGCTGCTTGTTGCCGAGCGGTGCGGCCTGGTAGAGCCGCGAGAGTTCTTCCCAGTCGATGCCTTCGAGCGAATGGTGCCAATCGAGTGTCATGGAGCTTGCCTCTTGATTCCGGCCGGTCAGCCGGCGGAGTTCAACCGCAGGATGGCTTCCGCCACGGCTTCGATGCCCTGTTCCGTAAGGTCGGGTGCCGCCACCTGCTTTCGCTGCGGCCACTTCTCGAAGTGGCGCGCCTGCGAGCGTTCGTAGTGCGGATCGTAGTGAAGCGCCATCAGTTCCGCAAAGAGCGGCGGCAGATCACCCTCGAGCGCCCATTCCTGCCAGCGCTGCACCACCGCCTTGCCCTGCATTTCCTTCAGCCGCTCGAGCTGGGCGGCGAGCGCGGCGCGGTCATCGCCCAGGTAGGCGTAGTCGCGCAGCAGGTAGTCGAGGCGAGCGGTTGCATCGGCCTGGATCTCGATGCACTCGGCGGCGCGCATGTGCGCGACCAGCGGAATGGGCACCGAGAGCCGGCCGATGCGCGCGCTTTCGCCTTCGACGTAGAGCGTGCGCGAAAGATCGAGCGCTTCGAAGCAGGTGGCGATGCGTGTCTCGAACTGCTTTTGCGAGGGTTGCGGCACGCCGGGCAGGGCGCCCAGCAGCGAGCCCTTGTGGCTCGCGAAATGTTCCAGGTCGAGCACCTGTTCGCCGCGGGCGGCCAGCGCCTGCAGGACCCGCGTCTTGGCACTGCCCGTGGCGCCGCAGATGACGCGCAATTGCAGCTTGGGCACCGTGGACTCGATCTGCGCGAGCACGTGATGGCGAAAGCTCTTGTAGCCGCCGGCAAGCTGCTGTGCGTCCCAGCCGACCAGGCGCAGCCAGGTCACCATCGAGCCGCTGCGCAAGCCCCCGCGCCAGCAATAGACGAGCGGGCGCCAGTTGGCGGGCTGCTCGGCAAAGCGCTCGCGCAGGTGCCGCGCGAGGTTGGCGGCCACCATGGCGCCGCCGACGCGGCGTGCCTCGAAGGCGCCGGTCTGCTTGTAGATGGTGCCGACGATGCGGCGCTCTTCGTCGTCGAGCACTGGGCAGTTGATGGCGCCGGGAATGTGGTCGAGCGCGAACTCCGAAGGCGAGCGCGCGTCGATGACGGTGTCGAACCGATGGATGTCCGCTACGCGCGTGGGCTGGTGGCGCGGGTTCTCGTGCTCACGCATGGGCGTGCCCCAGGTTGCGCCGCAGCCGGCCACTTGCCAGATCGACGAGGGCCACCAGCACGAACATCGCAATCAGTACGGTCATGGCCTGCTGCTGTTGAAAGATCGACAAGTGAAAGTAGAGAAGCTGTCCCAGGCCGCCGCCGCCGACGAAGCCCAGCACCGCGGCCATCCGGATGTTCATTTCCCAACGATACAGCGCATAGGCCACCCATTGCGGCAGCACGAGCGGAAGGCTGCCGTAGCCGAAGGCCGCGACCGCGCCGGCACCGCCGAGCGCCAGCGCCTGCTCGGGTTCGCGCGGCGCGTTCTCCAGGCTTTCGGCGAACAGGCGGCCGAGCACGCCGGTGGTGTGCAATGCGAGCGCCAGCGCGCCGGCAAACGGGCCGATGCCGGCGGCCAGCACCATGAGCGCGGCCCACACCAGTTCCGGCACGCTGCGCAGAAAGTTGAGGACGAAACGGCAGGCCTGCCGCAGCAGCAGGCCCGAGCGGCCCGACGCTGGCAGCGCGAGCAGGGCGGCGCCCGCCGCCGCCAGCAGCGTGCCCAGCGCCGACACGGCCAGCGTCTGCAGCGCGCCCCACGCCGTCTTGGCAAGAAAGGCGTTCGACAGATCGGGCGGAAAGAACTCGGCGGCGAACTTGCCCATGAGGCCGATCGATTCGGCCGTGAAGAGCGCACGGTAGTCGATGGCCAGATAGGCGAAGCTGGCCACCACGCTTGCGAGCACCAGCGCCGATGCGGTCCAGCAGCGGATGCAGCGGGGTGGCCCGGCCAAATCGGCGTGTCCGCTCATGCCAGCAACCGCCGCAACGCATTGCTCAGCGCATCCGCGAGCAGCACCAGCACCAGGAACACCAGCAGGATGCTGCTGGCTTCGCCGCCGTTGAGCATCTTCATCGACTGGTCCATGAGCTGGCCCAAACCGCCCGCGCCCACGAAGCCCATGACGACCGAGGCCCTGACGGCGCATTCCCATCGGTACACCGTGTAGGAGATGAGCTCCTGCCCGCAGTGGGGCAACAGGCCATAAACCAGCGCGGCGATGCGCCCGCTGCCGCTTTCCATCAATGCGCGGGCGGGCCGCGTGTCGGTCGATTCGAGCACCTCGGCGTATACCTTGCCGAGCATGCCGCCGTAGGTGATAGCGAGCGCCAGCACGCCGGCTGCGGGGCCGAGGCCGAGCGCGCGCACGAAGACCAGCGCCCAGACGATTTCCGGAATGGCACGCAGCACCATCAGGACGGAACGCCCGGCTTGCCGCACCACGCCCGCTTGCACTCGCCCCCGTCCGGGTCCGATGCGCGAGACCGAGAGCGCGCGCGTGGTCACGAAAGCCAGCGGTGCACCGATGAGGAAAGCCAGCGCCGTGCCCGCCGTGGCCATGGCCAGCGTCTCCAGCGTGGCCTTGCCCAGCATCGAGAGAAAGGCCGGCGCGGTCTCTGGCGGCAGGAAGCCGGCCAGGAAACCGCCGATCACCTGCAGGTTGCCCCGCGCGAAGAGGGCCGAAGGCGCGAAGCCTGACAGCTGCAGCATCGGCCATGCGATGACGAGCGCGGCAAGGAGCCACACGACGCGGCGCCGCGCGAGGGGATCGCGCAGTGCGTCTGGCCGCAATGGTGGCGCGGTGGTCACAGGCAGTCCGGGCGCGCGACAGGATTTGCGGCGCCCGCGGCGAATGGGCCGGGCGCGATGGCGGGGAACGGCTCGCCCGGTCCCTGCGTCGGCAGCCCGCCTTCGCTTGCATAGAGCGCCGCGAGCATCGGCTCCGTCACGCTGGCCACGGGCTCGTCGAACACCACCTGGCCGCTGCGCATGCCCACGATGCGAGGAAACCAGCGCAGTGCCAGGTCCACCGCATGCAGGGAGGCCACGAAGGTGGCGCCCGTAGATTCGCTCTGCGCCACCAGCTGCTGCAACGTGGCATCGGCCAGCGTCGGATCGAGCGCGGACACGGGCTCGTCGGCCAGCAGCAGCGCAGGTCGTTGGTAGAGCACGCGCGCAATGCCCACGCGCTGCAACTGGCCGCCGGAGAGGCGGTCGCAGCGGTCGAACAATCGGTCTTCAAGCGAGAGCCGCGACAGCACCTCGTGTGCGCCTTCGAGGTCCGAAGGGCGCAGCAGCGAGCCGACCGCCCGCATCGCGCTCCATTGCCCGAGCCTGCCTGAGAGCACGGCGGTGACCACGCGCAGGCGCGGTGCGATCGGCGGGCTCTGATGCACGGTGCCGATGCGCGACCGCAACGCGCGCAGCGCCGGCGCGGGCAGCTCCCACGGCGTCTCGCCAAGTAACTGCACCGTGCCTTCGCCAGGCCGCAGCGCCGCGCCGAGCACGCGCAGCAGCGTGGTCTTGCCAGCGCCCGAGGGGCCGATGACCGCGAGCCGTTCGCCTCCGCGCGCGGCAAGGGACACGCCCTGCAGCGCGCGATGGCCGTTCGGGTGCACCAGCCCGACCTCGCCGAGCGAAAAGCTCACGCGCGGGCTCCGATGGCGCACCCAAGCGGCATCACTTGACCAGGCCCGCCGACTTGGCAGCGGCTTCGATGCCGTCGTAGTTCGACGACTTGGTCGGCACGAACTTGCTCGCGCGCTGCAGGTTCATGATTTCCTTCATGGCCGGGTTCGCGGGATCGAGCTTCAGGAAGGCCTCGGTGAGCTTCTTCGTCAGCGCCGGGTCCAGGCCGGGGCGCACCGTCCAGTTGTAGTCGTAGTAGGTGGGGGTGGTGGCGAGCACGCGCACCTTGGCGGCGTTCGGGTTCTTGCCTTCGACCAGCTTCTCCCACACCGATGCGTTCAGTACGCCGGCTTCGGCCCGCGAGGCGGCCACGAAGGCCACGGTGGCGTCGTGCGCACCCGAGAAAGCGACCGTCTTGAAGTCCTTTTCAGGATCGATGCCGGCCTGCATCAGGAAGTAGCGCGGCATCAGGCTGCCCGAAGTGGACGAGGGTGCGCCGAACGCGAAGGTCTTGCCCTTCAGGTCGGCCAGCGTCTTGGCGGTGCTGTCCTGCGGCACGATGAACTTGCTGGTGAACACCTCGTCTTCGGCACGCTGCACGATCGGCACCGCGCCGCCGTTGGTGCGGATGCGGGCCTGCACGAAGGTGAAGCCGCCGAGCCAGGCCAGGTCGATCTTGTTCGTGGCCAGGCCCTCGACCACCGCGGCGTAGTCGGTCACGGGCGTGAACTGCACGTCCATGCCGGTTTCCTTCTTCAGGTAGTCGCCCAGAGGCGTGAACTTGCGCTGCAGCTCGGTGGGCGCCTCGTCGGGGATGGCGGACACGCGCAGCACCTTGCCTTGTGCCGAGGCACCCAGGGCGAGGACGGAGAGCGAAAGCGCGAGGGCGATGCGGAAGAGGGGTTTCATGGAATGGCGCAGGGTGGCGCAAGAGAGGACGGACAACCCTCGATTGTAGAAACCCGCGCGCGGGCGCCATTCCTGGCCCCCTTCGATAATGGACGACCGCCTCCGATCCGAATTGCGCCATGACCGACATACCGACCGTTTCCGCTCCCAACCCGCTCAACCCGCTGGCGCCGCTGCGCCTCACCAGCTTCTCGCACGGCGGCGGATGCGGCTGCAAGATCGCGCCCGGCGTGCTGTCCGAAATATTGAAGAACAGCGGAGGCGGCCTGATTCCGCCCGAGCTGATGGTGGGCATCGAAACCGCCGACGACGCGGCCGTGTACCGCCTGAACGACAAGCAGGCGCTGATCGCGACGACCGACTTTTTCATGCCCATCGTGGACGACCCGTACGAGTTCGGCCGCATTGCCGCCACCAACGCCATCAGCGACGTGTATGCAATGGGCGGCAAGCCGATCATGGCCCTGGCGCTGGTCGCGATGCCCGTCAACCAGCTGCCGGTATCGGTCATCGGCGACATCGTGCGCGGCGGGCAGGACGTGTGCCGCGCGGCCGGCATCCCGATTGCTGGCGGCCACACCATCGATTCGGTCGAACCGATCTACGGCCTGGTGGTGATGGGCCTGGTCGATCCCTTCCACGTCAAGCGCAACGCCGAGGCGCGCGCTGGTGACGTGCTGGTGCTAGGCAAGCCGCTGGGCGTGGGCGTGCTCTCGGCCGCGCTCAAGAAGGAGAAGCTGCCGCTTGCCGGCTACCGCCAGCTCATCGAGAACACCACGCGGCTCAACACGCCGGGCATGGCCCTGGCCGCGATGCCGGATGTGCACGCGCTGACCGACGTGACGGGCTTCGGGCTGGCAGGCCATGCGCTCGAGCTTGCGCGCGGCGCCGGTCTCACCGCCACCATCGAGTGGCCGCGCGTGCCGCTGCTGGATGGTGTGGCCGCCATGGTGGCGGACGGGTTCGTGACCGGTGCCTCCGGACGCAACTGGGCCGGCTACGGCCAGGAGATCGAACTGGCGGGTGGCCTGCCCGCAGCCGCGCAAGCCCTGCTGAGCGATCCCCAGACCTCGGGCGGCCTCCTCGTGAGCTGCGCGGCCGAAGCCGCGGATGCGGTGCTGCGCGTGTTCCGCGGCGAAGGCTTTGCGCATGCCGCCGTCATCGGCCGGATGGAGCCGGGCCCCGCGCGGCTGCGCGTCTCGGCCTGAAGCCCAGGGCGGCCGCGCAGGCCGGCGCGAGCGGCGACTTCGGGCCAGAATGCTGCAATCCAGGGGAGGCGCAAGGTCGTCTTCGGCAGTCCACAAAGGAGGTCGCATGATGCGCACATCGGTTCTCTTCATTCCGGCCCTTGCCGCCATGGCTGCGTTCGCCGCCGCCGGCGTGCAGGCCGCCGAGGTGGTGCGCTGCACCGATGCGGCCGGAGCCATCGCCTACACCGATGGCGCGTGCCCGCCGGGCAGCCGCGTCGCTCGCCAGGTGCCGCTCACCGAACCCGTGAGGGTGATCCCGCCCGTGTCGTCCGGGGAAGCGCGGCGGCCGGCGTACACGCCCCCACCGCCCTCGGCACCGCCGCCGCCCGCCGTCGGCAATGCGCCGCCGCAGGGTCCGGCCATCATCCCGCGCCACGTCGATGAACCGCGCGAGGTGACCGAGGCGGCGCCGCCGGTCTACAGCTGGGGACCGGACCCGTATTACGACGGCGGCCGGCCCATCGTGCGTCCGCGCCACCCCCGCCCGCGGGAAGAACCGGGTCCGCCTCCGGGCCAGAGGCCCTGCCAGAACCTGGCGGGTATCAAGCGCAGCAACTGCTGAGTTGCGGAGCCCATGCCACCTCGCCACTGGACGGTGTACTGCGACGGCAGCGCCATGCCGAATCCCGGCCGCATGGGGGCCGGCGCGGTCATCACCGCGCCCGACGGCACCCGCCACACCTTGTCGCAGGCGAGCCATGCGATCGGCTGCAACAACGAAGCCGAGCTCCGGGCGCTCACCCTTGCGCTCCAAGAACTGAAGGCGCGGGGCGCGACCTTGGTGCTGGCCTATACCGACAACAGCATCCTCGTCGAGCAGCTCGGCGCGCCGGGCGCGAGGCCGATCGCACGCATGGCCGGCCTGTTCGACGATGCGCGTGCGCTGCTGGGCTCGTTCGAGGAGGCGAGCCTGCGATGGGTGCCACGGCACCGAAACCACGAGGCGGACGCGCTCGCACGCGCCTCGCTCGGCTTTGCGCCCAAGCCCGCGGCCCGGACGAAGAACAGGAAACGCTAGCCCCGGCGCCGGAGGCTTCGGAGAGACGCCATATCATCCGCGTCATGACAGAAGCCACTCCTCTCCCGCCTCTTCCCGATCACCTCTCCAGCGACCCGCGCAGCCCGCACCACGTGGCGGCCGTCTTCGAGCACGACATCGGCATCCGCTTCAACGACAAGGAACGCCTCGACGTGGAGGAATACTGCATCAGCGAAGGCTGGATCAAGGTGCCCGCCGGCAAGACGGTGGACCGCAAGGGCAAGCCGCTCCTGATCAAGCTCAAGGGCAGGGTCGAGGCGTTCTACCGCTAGGCGGCGGCGGATCCGGGGGCTCGTGATCGAGCCTTGTTTCACAAACGTTTCCATACAAAAAAGCCAGCGATCTTGCATCTTTAGTTGTCGTACAACATTCTGGAAAAACGGCCATAAATGGCAGAATTTCCAGCGACTCATCGGACATCGTATGAGTTGGAAAGTACCAAAGCGGGTGAACCGCTCTTCAACTGGAGACAAGACATGAAACGCAGGAACTTCGTCATTTCAACCCTTTCGCCCCTGGCGCTGAGTGCGTGCGGGGGAGGCGGAGGAGATGGGCCGACCTTTCCGCCGTTCCCGGTTCCACCCCCGGCTCCCGCCCCGGAGCCTCCGCCGAGCACCGAGATGCTGGCGCGCAAGGCCATGCGCCGCGCCGCGGGCTTCATGGACGAGACGGTGTCGTACCGCGGCGGCTACGTCTGGGCGTACATGCCGGACTTCTCGACCATCTGGGGCGAGATGGAGGCGCGCCGCACCATGTGCTGGATCCAGCCGCCCGGCACGCCTACAGCGGGGCACTGCATGCTCGACGCCTATCACGCGACGGGCGACGAGCTCTTCTACAACGCGGCCGAACGCACGGGGCTCGCGCTGATCGAGGCGCAGCACCCGTCGGGCGGCTGGAACTACATCCACGACTTTGCCGGCGAGACCTCGCTGCGCGACTGGTATGCCACCGTGGGTGCCAACGGCTGGCGGCTGGAAGAGTTCCAGCACTACTACGGCAACGCCACCTTCGACGACGCGGGCACGGCGGTGTCGTCGCAGTTCATGCTGCGCATGTACCTGGAGAAGAAGGACCCGCGCTTCCTGGCCGCGCTGCAGAAGGCCATCGGCTTCGTCACGCAGGCGCAGTTCGTGGGCGGGGTTGCCGAGGGCGGCTGGCCGCAGCGCTACCCGCCGTCGCCCGACGCGATTTCGTCGATGCCTCTGCCCAATCCGCAGCAGCTGCCGGCGGGTGCCACCGCCGGCATGGAAGACGGCGACTACACCCGCCACGTCACCTTCAACGACGACGTGGCAGGCGAGAACATCAAGTTCTTGCTGATGTGCGTGGTGGCGCTGGGCGACCAGAGCCTGGTGCCGTACATCACCCGCGCGATGGACTGCCTGCGCCGCATGCAGCAGCCCGGGCCGCAGGCCGGCTGGGGCTTGCAGCACCTGGCCACGGACCAGAACGGCCGGCCCGCGGGAGCGCCCGCCGGCGCACGCAGCTACGAGCCGAGGTCGCTGGCCACGCACACCACGCAGACCAACGTGCAGCAGCTGTTCAACTATTTCCGCCTCACTGGCGACCGCGGCTACCTGGCGCGCGTGCCTGAGGCGCTCGACTGGCTGGACAGCTGCAAGCTCACCGACACCATGATCGCGGAGAACCCGCTGCTCAAGGGGCGTACGCATCCCACCTTCGTGGAGCTGGGCACCAACCAGCCACGCTTCGTGCACCGCTACGGCTCCAACATCCACAACGGCGCCTACTACGTGGACCACGACCATCGGGCCACGCCCAGCCACTATTCGGCGGGCCGCAGCATCGACATCGCGGGCATGCGCCAGACCTACGCCCAGCTCAACGGCATGACCGACACCGCCATCCAGCAGATGGTTGCGGCGTCTCCGCTGCGCCACGGCGAGCAAAGGCCGCTGCCCAAGTACTTCTCGCTGCGCGAGGTGGACTTTGCCGACCTGTTCGCCGACCGCGTGATGACCAGCCCCACGGTGAGCGCTACCGATGCAGTGGCGGTGATGGACAAGCTCGAGCCGAAGGGCTACTGGCTCACGCCGCTGAACGCCGTGACCAACCCCTACAAGGGCGATGGCCCCACCACCCCGTACACGGGTGATGCCTACCGCAGCAAGCACGTGGGCGATGTGTACGACACCTCGCCCTACGATCCGCAGGACCCGCCGCTCATCGAGCCCTACGTGAAGAAGGAGCAGCCGCAGGGGATCACGGTGGCCAGCTTCGTGAGCAACATGGGCAAGTTGATCGCCTTTACCGCGCCGGTCAAGGCCTAGCAGCAACGGAAAGAATCATGCAGAAAGCGCTTCGCGCCGTTCGCGGCGACATCACGAAGATGCAGGTCGATGCCATCGTCAATGCGGCGAACTCGTCGCTGCTGGGCGGCGGCGGCGTGGATGGTGCCATCCACCGCGCGGCCGGCCCCGAGCTCCTGCATGAGTGCCGCCTGCTGGCGGGCTGCAACACCGGCGACGCCAAGCTGACCAAGGGCTACCGGCTGCCGGCCCGGTTCATCGTCCACACCGTGGGCCCGGTCTGGCGCGGCGGTTCGAACGGTGAGCCCGAACTGCTCGCATCGTGCTACCGGAAGTCGATGGAAATCGCCGGGCAACACGGTGTCCGGACCATCGCGTTTCCATCGATCAGCACGGGCATCTACGGCTACCCGATCGAACTTGCGGCGCCCCTCGCGGTGGCCATGGTTCGATCGGCGCTGGCGCAGGACACCAGCGTGGAGGAGGTCACGTTCTGCTGCTTCTCGGACGCGGATCTTGCCGTGTACGAGGCAGCGCTTGCGGAGCCTGCCTAGCAAGCCCCGCCAGGCCTTACTTCGCCTCCACCTTCACCCGCGCATTCGGCGTCTCGCCGAACATCTCGGGCGCGTACATCGCCTCCACGCGGCTTGGCGGCAGCGCGAAGTCGCCCACATTGTTGAGGCGCACGGTGTACTCGACCTTCACCACGCCCTTGGGCAGGTACTCGTAGTAGCTGCGGAAGGCCTCGAAGCTGCGCTCCTCGAACGCCGGCCAGCCGGCACCCGACTTCTTTTCGCCTTGCGTGGCGATCTGCGAGTCGCGGCCCAGGCCCGATCCCAGGATGGTGGCGCCGCCCGGTATGGGATCGCTGACCACGACCCAGGTCATGTCGGCGCTCGCGTTCACCTCGACGGTCACGCGCAGCACGTCGCCGCGGGTGTACTTGCCCGCGGTGGCCTGCTCGACGGGCGTGATGGTCTTCTTGATCGCGTAGCCGGCGGCGAACGGCGCCTTCAGCTGTACCGCGGCAATCGACTGCATCGTGAGCCACGGCTTGCCGGTGCCCTGCTGCGTGACCAGCAGCGTGTCGCGCACCGGCGCGCCCGCCGGCGATGCGGCCCAGGGCATGAACATGGTGTTGTTCTTCAGGTTGCCCGGCGAAGCAGGCGCGCCGAAGAAGGTGCCCTGGTTGGGCGCCCCGGCCGCGTCGGTGGTCTTCACGCGCGTGACGTTGCGCCAGTCGACCTGCGCCTTCACCGCCCCCAGCGTGGCGGCGGTGACGCCGGCCACCGGCGTGCTCTCGAACACCTTGGAGAACTTCTCGAGAGCGAGCCCGCCCCACAGGTTGGCGGTGGTGGTGTGCCAGGCACCGTTCTGCTGGCGGCCGATGAATCCGTTGGCGAGCTTGCCGATGTCGTCCTTCCACGCCGGGTCGTCCATCACGCTGAGCAGGAGGCGTGCGGTGTTGACGTCGCCGTTGGTCATGAGCCACCACCAGTAGTCGTCCTGCTCGGTGCTGAACACGAGCTTGGTGCCCTGGTACGACAGGCGCGCCTTCAGCACGTTGTTGGCCTCGTCCAGGCGCTGCTGGCGCTGCGGCACGTCCTGAACGCGCTTCAGGATGTTGAGCCAGTCGATCACGGCGCCGGTGGGCCACTGGTTGGGCGCAATGGTGATGCTGCCCAGCATGCTGCCCTTGGCCGAGCCGTAGCGCGACAGCGCCTCGAGCGCGGCAAGCTTGCGCACGTCCAGGTCCTTGCGCGGGCTCCAGAACTCGCGCTGGATGCGCCCTTCGACAAAAGCGATGAGGCCCGACTCCATCGGCGCGCGCGCTTCGTCGGGGAGCGCAAAGGCGGGGTTCAGCGCCGCCGCCTCGTGCGTGGCCGCCAGCAGGTACGAGGTGAGGATGTCGCTGCCGCGGTTGGACTCGCCGTCGCGCGGCGGAAAGTAGTTCGCGAGGCCGTCGCTGTCCAAGTACGTCGGCAACTGGGCCAGCACGCCCTGCCACATCTTCGCGTCGCGCAGGCCGACCGACTTGCTGGTCTTCTGTTCGAGGCAGGCGAAGGGATAGTTGGCGAACCAGTCGCGCACGCCCGGAAGGCCTTCGGCGAGCTTGGGTTGCAGCGAAAGCTTCAGGCCGCCGCGGCCGGGCAGGGCGTCAGCGGGCGGAGCTACGTCGAGCGTAAAAGGTCCATCGACCTGCACCAGTGTGGCCTGCTGAACCGTGAGCGGCACCGAGGGCACGATGCGCTGCCGCACCTTGAGCGCGTCGCGCGCGCCGCCGAGCGTGTCTTTTGCCTCGATCTCCCACAGGATGGCTTCGGCGCGCGTCTGCGCGAGCTGCGCGGGCGCGGTCCACGCGACTTCACGCGCTTCGCCAGCCGGAATGTCGACCGTCTGCGTCTCCAGCGTGAGCAGCGTCGCGCGCGGCGTGGCTTCCACCTTCATCGGTTTTTGCGTGGTGTTGCGCAGCGTGATCTGGGCGCGGAACTGGTCGTCCTCGCGCACCAGCGGCGGCAGGCCGCTGATGATCTGCAGGTCTTGCGTGGCCTGGATGCTGGCCTGGCCGGTGCCGAAGAGGCTGGTGCCCGAATCGGCTACCGCCACGATCTTGAAGGTCGTGAGCGCATCGTTGAGCGGCACTGTCACCACAGCCTGGCCGTTGGCATCGAGCACCACCTTCGGGTTCCACAGCAAAAGCGTGTCGAGCAGTTCGCGCGTCTGTCCCTTACCACCGCCGCCGCCTGCTGGCACGGCCTTGCGCCCGTAGTGGCGCCGGCCGACGATCTCCATCTGCGCGGTGGAGGTGGAGACGCCCCAGCTGCGCCGCTGCAGCATCGCGTTGAGCAGGTTCCAGCTGTCGTTCGGCATCAGCTCCAGCAGCGCCTGGTCGACCGCGGCCAAGGCCACTTCAGCACCGGCTGCGGGTTTGCCGTCGGGCAGCTTGGCGGAGATGGTGATCTGCGCCTTGCTGCGTACGGGGTAGCTGGGCTTGTCGCTGGTCACGGTCACGTCGATCTGGTGCGCGCGCGTGCCGACGCGGATCTCCGCCATGCCGAGCCGGTAGGCGGGCTTGCTCAGGTCCACGATGGCGGTAGGCGCGACGTATTCCTTGCCTTCGTACCAGAAGGCGGTCCACCACTCGCGCGGTGCCTTGAAGCCCCAGGTGAAGAAGCTGTACCACGGCACTTCGCGGAGGCGGCCGCGCAGCGCGAGCACGCTCACGTAGGCGTTCGGGCCCCACTCGGGCTTGACCTGCAGGCTCACGGTCGGGTCCTTGCCGTCGAGCTGCACCACGTGGGTCTCGATGATGCCCTCGCGCTCCACCGACACCAGCGCGGTGGCGAAGCGGAAGGGGCTGCGCACCTGAAACTTGGCGATCTCGCCGGGCTGGTAGCTCTTCTTCTCGGGCAGCACGTCGATGCGGTCGTTGTCCTCGCCGCCGAACCAGAGTTCGCCTTGCTTGGTCACATAAACAGAGCTGGCGGCGCGGCTATCGCGGCCTTCGCTGTCGGTGGCGCTGGCCACCAGCTCGACCTCGCCGGCTTCCTTCAGTTCGGACTCGCACAGCAGCAGACCGCGCGCATCGCTCTTGCCGCTGCAGACGGTGCCAATGTCCTTGGTCTCGGTCTTGTTGTCGTAGGTGTAGAAGCCGCCCACCATGCGCTTGCGGCTGGTGGTGGTGATGCGCGCCACGGCGCGCACGTTGAGCGTGACGCCGGCCTGGGGCTTGCCTGAGAGGTCGAGCGCGAGTGCCTGGTACTTGAGCTTCTGGCTCGTCGACACCCAGCCTTCGGTCTTGATGCCTGCGATGACCGAAGCGGGCCACAGCGTCTGCGTGCTGCGGATGGTCTGCACCTCTCCGTTCGGGTCGGCATAGGTGGCTTCGAGCAACAGCTCGCGCGCGGCCTTGACCTTGGGCACCTTGTCGATCGTGACCTTGCCGGCGCCGTCCTTGTTGAGCGTGAGAGGCAGCTTGTCCGCAATCACGCGGGTGTCGCTGGCGCTTTTGATGTCTTCCTCGCCGCCCGCGGTGTCGGCCGCGGCCGCTGCCGGCTGCGCGCCGTCGGCCTGCACACGCGGCGGGCTGAAGCTGAAGGCGTCATGGTCGGCGAAGCTCAGGCTCTTGCCGCGCACCATGGCCGACACGCGCACCGGCAGGTTGGCGGCGCCGCCACCGGCCACGTAGTTGATCTGCACGTCGGCCGGCACCGAGACGACGGCCACCAGCGGCTTCTTGTCGCTCGGAGCGATGCGGCCCTCGAGCACGGGCAGCCGGAATTCCTCGACGCGGAACAGGCCCGTGGAGAAGCTGCGGCCGTTGTCGCCGTCGTCGCCTTCGGCGTCGTCCGCATCCTTGCCCTTGCCCGTGCGGAGCACGACTTCATACACGCCGAGCTTGGCGGCCGGCGGTATGGCAAAGGTGTTCTCCGCGCTCAGGCCGCCGGTCGGCGTCTTGCGCCAGGCCAGCGGCTGCGTGAAGCGCTGGCCGCTGCCGGTGTGGGCGACGACCAGCGTATCGGGCCGGTTCTCCGGCAGGCCGAAACCCTTGCTCGTCTGGGTGCGGATCAGGTGCTTCATCGACACCGTTTCGCCGGCGCGCAGCAGGGTGCGGTCGAAGATGGTGTGGGCCACGCGGTCGGGCTCGGGCTGCAGGTTGGTGGGCACGTTGAAGCGCCACGGCTCGATGCCGCGCTGCCAGTCGCTCCAGGTGAAGGCCAGGTCCTCGATGCCCTTGTCGTCCTTCGCGCGGGCGCTGACGAACCAGGCGCCGCTGTTGTATTCGTCGGGCCCGTTGCAGTTGGGCGCCTCGGGCGAGATACCCGCCAGGGTGACGATGCCGTTGGCATCGGTGGTGCCGCTGGCCACGGCCTTGCCGTCGCAGCCGGATACGCGCACATCGGCGTTCGGCACCACCTTGCCCTTGTCGAGCGTGGTGACCCAGGCCATCGAGTTCTCGCGGCCGAGCTTGAAATGCACGGCCAGGTTGGTGGCCAGCGCGGTGGTGCGCACGTACATCGTACGGCTGGCGCCATAGCGCTCGTCGAGCAGCGCGTCGCCCAGCTTCTGGGACGCGATCTCGAGCACGTGGAAACCGGGCGTGAGCGGAATGCCGACGACTTCGAACGGGCGCGGATCGCCGCTCTCGGCCTTGGGCATGTCGAGCGCCTTCACGCCGGCCTGTCCCGCCAGCAGGGACAGCATGCGGGTCTGCAAGCTGGTGCGGTCGTCCTTGTCGATGACCGGCGGCAGCGTGCCCTTGATGTCCTTGCGCGCCTGTTCGCGCGAGACGGTGTAGTTGTCGTAGCGGCGCACCTTGCGGAACCACGCAATGATCTCGGCGTCGGTCTTTGGGTTCATGTCGCTCACCTTGCCGGGCGTGAGCGCCTGCACCATGAGCGCGGGCTCCACGCGCCGCACGGTTACCGGCATCATGGCCGGCATACCGGGTTCGGCGAGCCGCTCGACCACGCCGAAAGGCGAGGCCGCGAACTTGGCCAGCGGCGGCATCGCGCCGGTCGCCACCTTCAGCGGGAAAGTGCCGGGCGAGGCCAGCGGCCGGCCCGAGGCGTCCTCGAACTTGGCGGGCAGCTCGATGGTGAACTTGGTGTCTTCCGCGAGCGGCGGCGCGAAGCTCGCCGAGCTGACCACGTCGTCTTCGCTGGGCGTGCCGCCGTCGTTCTCGAGCGTGGCGGCCAGCGTCTTGCCGCCGACCTTGAGCTGGATTTGCGAGGCCAGCTTGCGCGTGACCGGCGCATTGAATTGCAGCTGCATCGGCCGCAGCGGCAGGCAGGCGGCCTGAGCGTTCTCGCGCTCGCAGCTGAAAGACACGGCGAAAGGCTCGCGCACCTGGAAGCCAATCCGGCGTTCCACGTTGTTGGCCACGCCCGACGGTGTGGCCACGCCTTTGCCATAGACGATCTGCACCTTGCTGCCCGGCGTGAGCGTGCGGTTGCATTGCAGCGCAATGAAGCGCAGCGGATCCTTGGCGGCTTCCTTGTCGCGGCCGAAGGCCTTGAGGAGACCGGCCCGCTGCTCGCCGTCCAGCAGCTTGACGGGAATGCGCTCGCCCATGCCCTCGGCTGCGCACCAGACGTTCTGGCGCACGCTTTCCACGGTGGCGGCGCCGTTGAGCTCGAGCACGAACATCTGCTGCTCGTCGATGCGCTCATAGCTGCCCGGCATGAAGTTGCGCACGAACGGGCCGCCGCTGTTGAACTGGTAGCGATCCGGTCCGGTGAGCTCCCCGCCTGAAGCGGGCTTGAAGGTGGGGATGCGCGTGACGGTGCAGCGCACGCCCGGCGGCAGGTCGTTCTCGAAGTCGTAGACCCAGGCTTTCGCATCGGTCCATCGCCCCGTTCCCTTGCCGGCTTGCGCGTCGGTACAGCTCACCGCGAGCGGCGCGGGCGCCTTGGGGTCACCGAAATTGACGGCGGGCTGGTCGAACTTGGCGACGATCTGGCGCACGCGAGCCACTTCGCCTTGGGGCGTGAGGCTGGTGATCTGGAGTGCAACGGCCGGCGCGGCAAAAAACGCACTGCCCGCCAGGAGCAATGCCGGAATGGTTCTTTTCAATTTTTTTCTCCACCTTGAAGCACGCGCAGCGTAGCCGATTTGCAAGGCGATCCGGCTGTGCCAGGCGCCATATGCCGTGCCGCGCGACTTCATACAATCGGGACTGTCGTGCGTGCGCCGCGCGGACCGCCACCAAGACCTCGCCGCCGACCGATGAAACGCTACTGGGAAATAGACGCCTTGCGCGGGTTGATGCTCGTGCTGATGACTGTCACCCACCTGCCCACGCGCCTCACGGACCCGCTGGGGCAGCCGTTCGGCTTCGTCTCGGCCGCTGAAGGCTTCGTGCTGCTGTCGGCCTTCGTGGCCGGACTGGTCTACAGCCGCATCGGCCATGTGCGCGGCGTCGACTCCATGCGCCAGGCTTTCTGGCGGCGCGTGCTCAAGGTGTATCTCTGCCAGGCGGCGATCCTCCTGTTTCTCTTCACCGTGATCGCGGCCCTCGGGCTGCACATCGACCAGCCGGCCGTGAAGAACCTGGTCTCCTACTACCTTGCGGAGCCGCGCGACGGCTTCCTGTTCGGCCTGCTGCTGATCTATGAGCCGGCGCTGCTCGACATCCTGCCGATGTACATCTTCTTCATGCTGATGAGCCCCTGGGTGCTGGCCTTTGCCATGCGGCACGGCTGGACGCTGGTCATGGCGGCAAGCGTGGCCCTGTGGGCCATGGCCCAGTTCGGGATCAGCGAATGGATCTACGGCTTGGCCGTGCGCTGGCTCGGTATTCCGGTGCCGTTCCACGAAATGGGTGCTTTCAACACCTATGCCTGGCAGTTCCTGTGGTTTTCAGGCCTGTGCCTCGGCGCCAGCCGCAACCAGCCCGAGGCGCGGCCGCTGCGCTTCCCGGCCTGGCTGTGGATGCCGGCGCTGGCCATTGCGCTCTATGGGTTCTGGTGGCGCCACCACGGCATCAATGGCCAGGCACCGTTCGGCGCCGACGTCGAGCTGAACCTGCTGTTCGACAAGTGGCAGCTGGGGCCGCTGCGCATCGTCAACCTGGTGGCGCTGGGCGTCCTGGCGGTGCGCTTCGGGCCGTGGTTCATGCGCAAGATTCCGCGCCTGCGCTGGCTGGAGGCCATGGGCTCGGCCTCGCTGCCTGTGTTCTGCGCGCATCTGGTGGCTGTGCTGCTGGTGCTGGCCTTCTATGGCGACAACCAGATGGCGCGGCCCTGGTGGGGCGACGGCCTGCTGTTGGCTGCGGTGTTCGCGGGCATGTATGCGGTGGCGCGCTTCACCCGCGGGGCCGACGTGCCGCCGCCGGCGGACGATATGCCTACTGAGCCGGCACGGGCTTGAGGGAGCTCAGGGCAGCGAGGTCGTCGGCGCAGGGATCGGTATTGAAGAAACCGCCGGCACCGCGCCGGACAAGCGTGCCGCGATGATCGACTGCCACAACCGGTAACCCTCATCGGTCAGGTGCAGCCGGTCGCCGCGGAACAATTCTGGTCGCGGCCGGCCGTCGGGACCGAGCATGGGCGTGAAGACGTCGATGTACTCGCTGTCGGGCAGCCGGTTGAGGTAGGCCGAAATGACGTTGTTGGTCTCGCGGATCAGCGGCATCAGGTGCTCGCGAGAGGGGCTCGGCTTGACCGAGATGAAGCTGATGCGCGTGTTGGGCAGCTCGGCGCGCACCGCATTGGCAAAGCGCGCAAAGCTTTCGAGCACCTGCAGCGGCGTGCGGCCCTCGGCCAGGTCGTTGTCGCCGGCGTACACCAGCACCTGCCTGGGCTTGTAGCGCACCACCAGGTCGCGCGCGAACAGGCTGCAATCGGCCATGGTCGAGCCGCCGAAGCCGCGATTGACGATGCCAGGCACCTGGCGGAAATCCTGCGCGAGGTTTTTCCACATGCGCACGGTGGAGCTGCCCACGAACACCACGCCGCCGGGCGGAGGGAACTGCTGCTGGTCGGCGCGCGAGAACGCCGCGAGCTCGTTGTGCCACCGCGCCTTGGCCGCCAGGTATTCGGAAGAGGCGGAGGCATCCGCCGCCGTGCTGTCCAGCGACTCGTAGGGCTGGACGGCGTTGTGGTTCTGGGCCTCTGCGGCGAGCGCCGCCGTGAGCAGGAGTGCCGCGGCGAGAGCGGTTTTCATCGAAGGCATCAGGAAAAGCGAAAACGGAAGTCTGTTGCCATGCGGATTGTGGGGCATGCGTCTGCATGGGGCGATGCGGCGCTCCGACGGAGATTCTTTTCGGCGCTCATGAATCCACGGCGCCGCTTGCGCCGTACAAGCCTGCGAGGCCGTCGAAAACGTACGACACCAGGCACGGCTCGCGCCCGATTCACCGTTACCGATCCGAAGAAACCAAGAAAAAAGGAACCGACCATGACCATCCGCCTCCTGACCGCGCTCGCAGCTTCTGCCGGCCTTGCCGCCTGTTCCGGCATGGGCGCCAAGCCCCCCATGTATTCCCAGGCGGCCTTGCCAGATGCCGTGAAGGTGCCGGCCGGGCACGCCGTGGCCCTGGAAACCGTGGGCGCCGGCGACATCACCTACGAGTGCCGCGCCAAGGCCGGCACGCCGGGCCAGCACGAATGGGTCTTCGTCGGGCCCGACGCCCGGCTGACGGACCGGGGCGGCAAGCAGGTGGGCAGGTATTACGGCCCACCGGCCACCTGGGAGAGCATGGACGGCTCCAAGGTCACGGCCACCCAAGTGGCCGTGGCGTCCAACGGCAGCGGCAATATCCCCTACCAGCTGGTGAAGGCGAATCCGGCCATGGGCATGGGGGCCATGCAGGGCGTGAGCTACATCCAGCGCGTGGCGACGCAGGGCGGCGTGGCGCCTGCCGCCGCCTGCGACGCCTCGGCCGTCGGCCGGAAGCAACTGGTGAAGTACCAGGCCGACTACATCTTCTACCGGGCCGCCTGAGCCAGGCCGGCGCCCCCGCTTTCCCTCCGCAGGAAACATTCGGCAACGTATACTGCCCGGCAAAATCGGAGCGGAGCGCACCCAGGTGCGGGCGGGGAATGAAGCAAATTGCGATCGCTGTCGCCCTCTGCGTGGGCGCGTGGTACTTCTTCATCGGCGGGCGCAAGCTCGACGACGCCATGGTGCGCCAGTACTACGAAAAAGAGGCGCACGCCATCTATTCGCGCGACGCGGAAAAGCTGTGCGAGCAGCTCAGCAAGAAGGCGGTCATCCAGAGCAAGACGGTCATGATGGGCCGCACGCAGGAGACCACCAGCGACCGCGAGCAGGCCTGCGAGTCCATGCGCAAAACCTTCAAGATGTTCGAATCGGCGGGCGAACGCATGGGCGGCATCCTCACTATCGAGTACGAATACCACATCGACCGCGTCGAGATCGCGAGCGACCGCAAGAGCGCCACCGTCGAAGGCACCAGCGTGCTGAAGATGGGCGAGGCCGCGATGCAGTTCAAGAGCAGCTTCACGCAGCGGCTGGAGCGTGAGCTCGGCAAGATGCGGCTGGTGCACGGCGACGACGTCACGGTGGTGCGCCTGGGCGGGCGCGGCGCCATGAGCCAGAGCGATTTTTTCAAGTAAGCGGGCTCGTCACCATGTCCTCCAACGATTCGTTGCCGCCCCCGCCGCCTTTCTGGCACCGCCTCAACAGCTTTTTCGCGTTTCCGTTCCAGCTGCGGCCGTTGATGTACGGCCTGGTGCTTGCGTTCTGCAGCCTGCTGTTCGAGGTCCTTCCTTTTCTGCATCCGGGGCTCTCGCTGCTGCTTATCGAGCTGGGCATCGTGCTGGCGGCCAGCCGCTACGGCTTCAAGGTGACCGCGCTCGGCTCGCGCGGCATCCGGCAATCGGCCGATTTTCCGCGCGAGCTGGACGAGGACTGGGTCAACCTGCCATGGAAGCTGTTCGCGATTTCGGTGGTGCAGGGGGCGCTGATCGGCTGGCTGGCATGGTTCTCACCCGTGCTCGGCACGGTGGCGCTGTTCGTGGTGTCGTTCACCTTTCCGGCCGCGGTGATCGTGCTGGTGCAATCGGCCAGCTTCTTCCAGGCCATGAATCCCGGCCACGTGATGGATGCGATGCGCATCATCGGCTGGCCTTTCGCACTGCTGTGCTTCTTCCTGTTTCTGCTGAGCACGGGGGCGCAGATCGCCATCGGCGTGCTGCTGCCGATGATCAACGGCGTTATCGCACTGCCGATCGTCAATTTCGCGTTCATCTACTTCGGCTGGGTGATGGCGAGCCTGCTGGGCTACGTGATGTACCAGCATCATGACGCCTTCGGCATCGACCTTTTGCCCGGCGGCGGCGTGGACGACGGCGCGCCGGTGGACCGCCGCACGCCCGAGCAGATCGCGGCGCAGCGCACCGATGCCGAAGTGGCGCAGCTGGTCACCGACGGCGACGTGGCCGGCGCGCTGGGCGTGGCCTACGAGGCGCAGCGCGTGGCAGCGCCGGACGACCTGGCGGCGCAGCGGCGTTACCACCGCGTGCTGCTGGTCTCGCCCGAGAAGGCGGCAACCTTGCTCGACCATGCGCATCGCTACATTCCGCTGCTGCTCAGGCGAGACCTGGCTTCCGAGGCGCTCAAGGTCTTCAAGGCCTGCCGCGAGAAGGACAAGGCCTTTGCGCTGGACGACGCGCCCGCGGTGATGTCGCTGGCCAAGGCCGAGTGGCGTAACGGCGATGCGCACGCCGCACTGGCGCTCCTGTCGGGCTTCGACCGGCGATTCCGCGGTCATGCGGCCATTCCGCAGGCTTATGAGCTGGCGGCCCGGGTGCTGGTGCAGGGGCTCGGCCGCTCGGATATGGCGCAGCCGATCCTGACGACGCTCGAATCGCGCTTTCCGGACAGCGAGCAGACGCAGGAAGTGCGCTGGCTGCTGCGGCCCTCGGCCTAGCCGGCCGCGTCAGGCGCGCTCGAGGGCGCGGGTCACCATGTCGTTGGGCGCGATGCGCAGCAGGTGCGGCAACCAGCCGACCGCCATGTCGCGCTCGCCGGCATGCAGCAGGCCATTGGCGCAGACCGACAGCGTGTCGGCCAGCTCGGGATGGTCGGGCGCGGTTTTCAGCAGCACGCGGCACAGCTTGTCGGCATCCTGGAACTGCCGCACGCGCGTGAAACGGCGTGCCAGGCGCGCCATGTCGTCGGGCTTGAGCCGGGCGCCCGGCTTGGCCTGGTCGAGGTAGGTCTTGTAGCTGGCGTGCTGCAGCTCCAGTGTGTCGGGGTCGGTGCCCGGCAGGCGGAAGATGCGGCGCGCGGCCCGGTGGAAGTCTTCGCCGGCGGGCTGCAGCCGCGCGGTGTTGAACCACGCGCGCAGGGTGTCGGTGTCGCCGGGCCGCAGTGCGGCGGCGGCGCGCCATTCGGCCGTGGCCGCCTCGAACTTCATCGCGGCGCCCAGCCGGCGTGCGGCGGCCACGTGCCGGTCGAAATCGCCGTTGTCAGCCGATTGTTCGGAAGCAACGGCCTCGGGCGTCTTCACGCGGCCCAGCGCCATGGCGCAGGCCATCAGCGCCGCACCCGTCAAAAGGCCGCCCAGGTGCGCCATGTAGGCGATGCCCTGGCCGCCCACCAGGTGCTGCAGCAACTCGTTGGCGATCCACGCCGGCAACAGCAGCAAGGCCGGCGCGGTGACGTAGTTGAAATAGAAGAACAGCTGGTAGAAGAACCGGATGCGCCGCAGCCGGTACATCACGGCGTACATGCCCATCAGCGCCGACACCGCGCCCGATGCGCCGAGGCCGTAGCTGCCCTTGCCCGCATAGGCCCAGTCGGCCAGCATCGAGGCGCCGACCGCGCCAAGGATGTAGAAAGACAGGTAGGTGCCGCGGCCGAGTGCCAGCTCGACCGAAAAGCCGAACAGAAAAAGGAACAGCATGTTGCCCAGCAAATGCCCGGTGCTGCCGTGCAGGAAGGCGGCGGTGATCCAGGTCCAGGGCTTGAATTCGGCGTCCTTGGTGTAGTCCTGCGCCCAGCGTTCGGTGAAGGGTGCCGGCCGCATCGATTCGTACTGCTGGCGGTCGCGCTTCCACTCTGCGTAGCGCGCGTTGGCGGGCGTGACGACGGCATCGGACCGCAGCTTTTGCAAGAAAGCCTGCTCGCGCTGCATGCCGTCCAGCAGCATCCCGACCTCTTCGCGCGCAAGGAGGCGCCGTGCGGCCTTGGCGCGTGGCGAGCGTGTTTCCTCGAGCCAGGCCACGAAGGGGGGCAGCTCCAGTTCGGGCAGCACGCTCTGCGCGTAGTAGTGGGCCGCGCGCTCGTCGGCCTTTTCTTCGCTGCGCTGCGGACCCCAGAACACGATCATGTTCACTAGGATCAGCAGCACCGTCATCCACGGTGGATTGCGCCAGCTCGGTTTGTTCTCGAGCGGGATGGCGTAGAACAAGCGGGGCCTTGAAGGTCAGGCGAGCCGAGCGCGGTGCCGGGCGATCTGCGCCTTCACTTGCGCGGGGGCGGTGCCGCCAAGGATGTTGCGCGCATTGAGCGAGCCGCGCAGGCTCAGCACGTCGTACACGTCCTTCTCGATCTTCGGGTTGAACTGCTGCAGCACGGCCAGCGGCAGCTCCGCCAGGTCGACCTTGTGCGAGGTGGCGGCCTTCACCGCGTGCGCGACGGTCTCGTGCGCGTCGCGGAACGGCAGGCCCTTCTTCACGAGGTAGTCGGCCAGGTCGGTGGCGGTGGCGTAGCCGCGCAGGGCGGCGGCTTCCATGGCCTCGGGCTTCACGGTGATGCCGCCGATCATCTCGGCAAAGATGCGCAGCGTGTCCTTGAGCGTGTCGACGGTGTCGAACAGCGGCTCCTTGTCTTCCTGGTTGTCCTTGTTGTAGGCCAGCGGCTGGCCCTTCATCAAGGTGATGAGCGCCATCAGGTGGCCGACCACGCGGCCGGTCTTGCCGCGAGCCAGTTCCGGCACGTCGGGGTTCTTCTTCTGCGGCATGATCGAAGAGCCGGTGGTGAAGCGATCGGCAATCTGGATGAAGCCGAAGTTCTGGCTCATCCAGAGAATGAGCTCTTCGCTCATGCGGCTGATGTGCACCATGCACAGGCTGGCGGCAGCGGTGAACTCGATGGCGAAGTCGCGGTCGCTCACGGCGTCCAGGCTGTTCTGGCACACGCCGTCCATCTTCAGCGTTTTGGCGACCAGTTCGCGGTCGAGCGGATAGCTGGTGCCGGCCAGCGCCGCCGCGCCCAGCGGCAGGCGGTTGACGCGCTTGCGCACGTCCTGCAGGCGCTCGGCGTCGCGGCTGAACATTTCCACGTAGGCCAGCATGTGATGGCCAAAGCTCACCGGCTGCGCCACCTGCAGGTGCGTGAAGCCGGGCAGGATGACCTCGACGTTCTTCTCGGCAATGTCCACCAGCGAAACCTGCAGCGCGACCAGCAGGTCGGCAATGAGGTCGATCTCGCCGCGCAACCACAGGCGCACGTCGGTGGCGACCTGGTCGTTGCGGCTGCGGCCGGTGTGCAAGCGCTTGCCGGCGTCGCCCACCAGCTGCGTCAGCCGGGCCTCGATGTTCAGGTGGACGTCTTCCAGGTCGAGCTTCCACTCGAAAGCGCCCGATTCGATTTCACTGCGAATCTGCGCCATCCCACGTTCGATCTCGGCATGGTCCTGCTTGGCGATGATGCCTTGGGCGGCCAGCATGCCGGCATGCGCCAGCGAACCCTCGATATCGGCCTGCCACAGACGCTTGTCGAAGAACACGCTGGCGGTGTAGCGCTTCACGAGGTCGCTCATGGGTTCGGAGAACAGGGCCGACCAGGCTTCGGATTTCTTGTCGAGTTGGTTTTGGGTCATGGGAACCGTTGGAGAGGCAATAATGGGTTGGTTACCCAATGTATCTGTGATGCGCAACCCGGCGATTTTATCGGCCAGCTCCACCCCCACGCCTCCGGCCCCGCCGGAAAGAGGGCGTTTGCCCGTGCGCGGCGGTACGGGGCTGTTCGACGCCTGCCAGATCGGCGTGGTGCTGCGCACCGTGCTCTTCGTGGAGGCACTGGTGGCGACCGCCACGCTCTTCGTGTCGGCCTCCCCCGGGGACTGGCTGGTGCAGACCGCCACCGTCACGGGCGGGGCGCTCCCGGCCACCCTGCTGTGGCTCGTGGCCGCTTGCGGACTCAAGAAACCGCTCGGACGGCTGCCTCGGCAGGCGCAGTATGCGGCCGGCGCCGCACTCGGTGCGATCTCGTCTCTCTATGGATGCGGCCTGCTGCGGCTCACCGGGGTGTTAGGTTCCGCGCCCTGGCTCGCCAGTGCCGTCGCGGGCGCTTTCATCGCGGGGCTGGTGATGGCGGCCATGGTGCTGCGCGCGCGCGGCCGCACGCCCGCCGCCACCACGGCACGGCTGGAAGAGCTGCAGTCGCGCATCCGCCCCCACTTTCTTTTCAACACCCTCAACAGCGCCATTGCCCTGGTGCGCGAGGAGCCGGCCAAGGCCGAGACCATGCTGGAAGACTTGGCCGAACTGTTCCGGCAGGCGCTGGCGGACCCCGGCGACTCCGGCACGCTGGCCGACGAGATCGCACTGGCCGAGCGCTACCTGGCGATCGAGCAGGTGCGTTTCGGCGACCGGCTGCGCGTCCGCTGGGACCTGGACGCCGCCGCCAGCAGCGCCCGGCTGCCGCCGCTGCTGTTGCAGCCGCTGGTCGAAAACGCCATCAAGCACGGCGTGGAGCCCAGCCCGGACGGCGCCAAGCTGCGCATCCGGACCGAGCGCCGCGGCAGCGTGGTGGTGATCGAAGTGGTCAACAGCCTGCCGCCCCTGCGCTGGGCCGACGAGCCTTTGCCGCGCGGCCACGGCATTGCGCTGGCCAACGTGCGCGACCGGCTGCGGCTGCTGCACGACATGCAGATGCAGTTCAGCGCCGGCATGGACCAGAAGAACTACCGCGTGCGCATTGCCATTCCCGCCGAACCATGACTCTCAAGACCCTGATCGTCGACGACGAAGCCCTGGCCCGCTCGCGCCTGCGAACCCTGCTGCGCGATTGCCGGTCGCCCGATGCCGAAGTGGTGGCCGAAGCCGCGCAAGGCGCCGAGGCGCTGCAGCACCTGGAGCAGATGGCGCTCGACCTGGTGCTGCTCGACGTGCACATGCCCGGCGTCGACGGCATCGAGGTGGCGCGCGCGCTGCGCAACCGGACGGATGCGCCCGCCGTGGTGTTCGTCACCGCCCATGCGGCCCACGCCGTCACGGCTTTCGACCTGGACGCGGTCGACTACCTGACCAAGCCGGTGCGCGGCGAGCGCCTGCAGCAGGCGCTGCAGAAAGCCGAGCGCTTTCTCAAGGAGCGGCGCGCGCTGCAGGAGAGCGTTCTCATCCAGGACCGCGGCCGTGCCGAGCGGGTGCCGCTCGCGGAAGTGCTCTACCTGAAATCGGAATACAAATACCTCACGGTGCGCACGGCCTCGCGCAGCCATATCCTGGACGGTTCGCTGAATGAATTCGAGGAACGGTATCCGGGGCGTTTCCTTCGGGTGCATCGCAACGCGCTCGTGGCGCGGTCCGCCATCCGCGCGCTCGAGAAGTACGATGACGGGGAAGACGCCGAAGGCTGGGCCCTCAGGCTCGATGCGATCCCCGAACCCGTCGCGGTATCGCGTCGGCAACTGGCTGCGGTGCGCGAAGTGCTGAAGGAGCCGCGATGACCAACGACACGAAAACAGCCGTCCAGGCTGACGCGGTGCAAGAGGCTCCAGAGCCCGTGGAACCTCCCCCGGAACTGCCCCCGGAACCCGCGCCGGAGCCGGTGCCACAAGCCTCGGCGCCTGAGCCGGAGACAAAGCCCGAACCGGAGCCCGAACCCGATCGCGTGCTGCTGCACATGCCGGTCGACGTGCGCAGCGCGGCGCTGGTGGTGCTCGCGGTGCTGGCCGGGGTCTTCGCGTTGCGCTGGGCGGCGGCGGTGTTCATCCCGCTGATGCTGAGCCTGCTCCTGAGCTACGCGCTGTCGCCGCTGGTCGATGTGCTCGAGCGCTGGAAGGTGCCGCGCTGGATCGGCGCGGCGGTAATCCTGCTGGGGCTGGGCGGCGGGCTGGGCTGGACCGGCTATTCGCTGTCGGGCAGCGCCTCGGAGCTGCTCGACGCCTTGCCGGTGGCCGCGCAGAAGCTGCGCCAAGCCGCGCGCAGCGACAAGAACGCCGCCGCCACGCCGCTGGACAGCGTCCAGCAGGCCGCGGCGCAGCTCGAACGCGCGGCCGAGGAAAACTCCGCGCGCGTCGCGGCACGCAAGGGCGTGGCGCGCGTGGTCATCGAGCGGCCCCCGTTCAATGTGCGCGAATACCTGTGGAGCGGCACCGTCGGATTGCTGGCCGCGGCCGGGCAGCTCACCCTGGTGGCCTTCCTCACCTTTTTCGCGCTGTGCTCCGGCAACACCTTCCGGCGCAAGCTGATCAAGATCACCGGCCCGAGCCTGGAGAAGAAAAAGATCACCGTGCATGTGCTGGACGACATTACGCAGAACATCGAGCGCTATCTGCTGGTGCAGATCCTTACCAGCGGGCTGGTCGGCGTTGCGACGGGGCTGGCGTTCTGGTACATCGGCCTGGACAACGCGGCCGTCTGGGGCATCGTGGCGGCGGTGACCAATCTCATGCCGTACATCGGCTCGGTGATCGTCATGTCCGCCGCGGGGCTGGTGGCCTTCGTGCAGTTCAACACCATCGAGATGGGACTGTTGGTGGCCGGCACCTCGTTGGTCATCCACACGCTCGTCGGCAACCTGCTGGTGCCCTGGCTCACCAGCCGAACCAGCCGCATGAACCCCGTGGCGGTCTTTGTCGGCGTGATCTTCTGGGGCTGGCTGTGGGGCGTCTGGGGGCTGCTGCTGGGCATCCCCATCACCATGGTGATCAAGTCGATCTGTGACCGGGTCGAAGACCTGCAGCCGATCGGAGAACTGCTCGGAGAGTAGCCGGCTGGCGCGGCAAAGGGCCTCAGCCGGACCGGGCGCGGGCCCGGTTAAGCCTCGAGAAGTGCACGATCATCCATGGCCCCAGCAGCGCACCGAGCCCGACGGAACTCCATGCCGCGGCCCAGCCGTAGGTGCTGCCGAAGCCGAAGTACGACTGCCCCCAATCCAGCGCCAGGCCGAACACCCAGGGGCTCAAGGCGCCCGCGCCGAAGCCCATCACCGAGCGCACCGAGTACGCCACGCCCAGGCGGTGGGGCGCCACCACATCGGCCAGCGCGGTCGAATAGACCGACGAGTCCGAGATGGCAAGCAGGTTGTAGATGGCGGCCATTGCGGCGAGCAGCCACAGCGGCCAGGTCCACATCCAACCGAAGCTGAAAGACATGCAAAGGCTGGCCACCGTGGCGACCATCATGATTCGCGCACGGCCGAACCGGTCGGACGCGGCGCCGCCCGCGATGCTGCCGAACACACTCACCAGGTGCGCAAGCGCCGCCAGTGCAATGCCCGCGCCTTGCCACGGCGTACTGCCACCCGCGGACGCGACGAGGTAAGCGGGCAGCCATGCCCACAGGGCCATCAGCTCCCAGCAATGAAACGCGTAGGCCCAGTTGCCGGCCATGGCGGGCTTGTCGCGCACCGTTTCGCGCAGTGCGTGCCAAGTGCCTTCACGCGGTGTGCCGGCGCTGGCGGGCGGTGCGGGCGGGCGCATGCGCCGCAGCGCGGGCAGGGTCAGCAATGCACCCGCCAAGGTGCAGCCTGCCGCCACAAAGAGGCCAAGCCGCCAGTGCTGCACATGGCTCAACACCGCCACCACCGCGAGCGACAAGGCATAGCCCATCGACGCCGCGCCGAGAAACAGTCCCATCGCGCGGCCGCGCACGGCGGGTTCGGTGTTGCGCGCCAGGAGTTGCAGGCCGGGCGTGTACGAGGCGCCCGCGCACAACCCCGCCAGGCCGTAGAGCAGCATGGCCGAACGATGGTCGTGCGCGAAGACTGCGAAAGCCGCTGCCGCGACCGCGCTGATGGCGCTGCCGATGAGGAACACGCGATGCGGGCCGAAGCGGTCGGCCAGCAGGCCCACTGCGAACAGCGAGCTCATGTAGCCGATGTGCCAGGCGCTCTGGATCGAACCGGCCTGCGCGGCCGTCATGTGCCAGTCGGCCATCATGAAGGGCAGCACGCCGGAATAGGCGGTGACGATCATTGCCTGCAGCAGCCGGCTCGCGCACAGCAGCGCCAGCCATCCGCGCGCGGGCGCCGGTTCAGCGCAGTGCACGTTGCATGAGCACGGTGTCGACCCACTGCCCGAACTTGAAGCCGACGTTGCGCAGCACGCCCACCATTTCGAAGCCGAGGCTTTCATGCAGGCGCTGCGAACCGGCGTTGGCGCTGTTGCCGACCACTGCAACCATCTGCGTGAAGCCGCCATCGGCGCAGCGCCCGATCACCGCCTGAAGCAGTGCCTTGCCTATGCCGTGGCCCTGCATCCCTTGCGCGATGTAGATCGAATCCTCCACCGTGCAGCGGTACGCGGAACGGCTGCGGTATGGGCTTGCATAGGCATAGCCCGCCACCTCGCCTTCCTTCATCGCCACCAGGTAGGGAAGGCCGCGCGCAAGCACATCGGCGCGCCGCGCCTGCATCTGCTCGACGGTGGGAACCTCTTCCTCGAAGGAGCACAGGTCGTGCAGCACGTAGTGACTGTAGATGGCCCGCACCGCAGGCATGTGGTGCGGTTCGGCGTCGAGGATCTCGAAAGAGGTGGAGGCAACGAGTTGTGAGGGCATGCCCCGGATCTTGACGCTCCTTGATGGATAAGTGGAGGTTGGATAATCTATGCAAAGCATAAGGAATACTTTGGAAAAGACGTTGAATCTAGACCAGCTGAGGTCTTTCGGGCTGGTTATTGAAACCGGCAGCTTCTCCGCCGCAGCCGACAGGCTTGGCCTCACCCAGCCGGCGATAAGCCTGCAGATCCGCCAGCTGGAACGCAAGCTGGCCGTGCGCCTGGTGGAGCGCGTGGGCCGGCAGGCCAAGCCCACGCCCGCCGGTGCGGCACTGCTGCGGCACGCCCAGCACATCGAGACCGCGGTGGAGAACGCCATCGACGCGTTGGCGGACCACACCAGGGGCGTGACGGGCCGCGTTCGGCTGGGCACCGGCGCGACGGCTTGCCTCTATTTTCTGCCGGGTTTGCTGCGCGGCTTGCGGGAGCAGTTTCCGGCGCTCGGCATCGTGGTCAGCACCGGCAACACCGACGACCAGGTCCGAAAGGTGGAAGAAAACAGCATCGACCTTGCATTGGTCACGCTGCCCGCTGGGGGCCGCTCGCTGAGCGTGCTACCGGTGCTTGACGACGAGTTCGTCGCCATCGGCCGCGGCGATCTCGCTCCGCTGAAAGCCCGTGTGGGGCCTGCCGACCTGGCTGCGCTGCCGCTGGTGCTGTTCGAGCCCGCGGCCAACACGCGCAAGCTGGTCGACCGGTGGTTTGCCGCCGAAGGCCTGCAGCCGCAGCCCGTCATGGAACTGGGCAGTGTCGAGGCCATGAAGGAGATGGTGGCCGCGGGGCTGGGCTACGGCATCGTGCCGCGCATGTCGATGGCGGGCCGCGGCGCCCACCCCGACTTGAAGATAAGCCGCCTGAATCCCGGCATGCACCGCACGCTGGCCCTCGTGATCCGGCGGGACAAGCCGGTCAACAAGGCCCTGCGCGTGGTGCTCGATGCGATTCTTGCGGCGGGCAAAAAGGAGAGCCCGGCCGCTACTGCGGCGGTTACTCCGGCGAAAAGGTCGAACGCGCCGAAGAGGCCGAAGAGGTAGCCAGTGCCGCTCCGCCGCGCGCGCGGCCCAGCGTGCCGACGATGAGCGCGGCAATCAGCACCAGCACGCCGCTGAGCACCATCGTGCTCGAGATGCCGTGGTTGTCGACCGTGAAGCCGCCTATCAGCGCGCCGGAAGCGATCGCCACCTGGAATCCGCTCACGAGCAGCGCCTGGCCGGCTTCGGGTGCGTCTGGCACGGCTTCCATCATCCAGCCCGTGAGCGCCACCGGGATGAGGCCGAAAGCCACGCCCCAGATGAAGACCACGATGGCGCCAGCCACGAAACCGCTGCCGATCACCGTGGACAGCATCAGCGCCGTTGCCAGCATCAGCGCCGCCAGCAGGGTGGTGCCACGCACGCTGCGCGCCACCAGGCTGCCGCCGATGAATGTGCCGATGAATCCCACCGCGCCGTACACCAGCAGCAGCGTAGAGACCGAGTTCGGCGCCAGCCCGAACACCTGCTGTAGCAGCGGCTTAAGGTACGTATACGCCGCGAAATGGCCGGCAATGAAGAACAGCACCGCGAGCAGGCCGACCTGCGCCATGCGCCGCGTCAGTGGCGTGAGCAGGTCGCGCGCACCGATGGCGCGCACCGGCGGTATCGCGGGCAGAAGCCAGAGCTGCACCACCAGCACCAGCGCCGCGAGCGCGCCGGTCACCGCAAAGGAAGCCCGCCAGCCGAACAGCGTGCCGAGGAACGAGCCCGCGGGCACGCCGAGCACGGTGGCGGCGGACACGCCCGCCAGCACCAGCGACATGGCCCGTGCCTTGGAGGCGTCCGGCACCAGTTGCGTGGCCGCAGCCGGTGCAAAGGTCCAGAAGCCACCGACGCACAGGCCCAGCATCAGCCGCGCCACGAGCATGGTGGCAAAGTTGGGCGCAAAGGCGGCGAGCAGGTTCGAGGCGATCAGCAAGGTGGTGAGTGCGATCAGCACGGTGCGCCGGTCGAGCCGGCCGGAGGCCACGATCAGTGCCGGCCCGGCGAAGGCGGCGAGCACCCCGGGCATCGTGATCATGAGGCCCGCGGTGCCGTCGGATACGTGAAGTCCGCGTGCGATGTCGGTCAAGAGGCCGATGGGCATGAACTCGGTCGACACCATGGCGAAGGTGCCGACGGCGATCGAACCGACGGCCAGCCACGCGGAGCGGGCGGAGCGGACGGTCTTGGCGGGCTCGTCCACCAGATCGTCGACGCAAGGATTGCTGCTGGGTGAATTCATAGGGAATGAGGTCCTGGGATCGCATCGGCTGGGAGCAAGGCCGATGCGCTGTTGCAAGGGTCATCCAGTGTCGAAGCGGACTGCTTTATGACAAAGGGCCTTGCCGGCAGTAGTCAGTTTCCCGGGGGCGAACAATCGACCCCTTTGCTGCGGCGCCCGCTTTCCTCGATCCCCGTCAGGTGCGAGCTTGCAGCACCCGCCCATCGGCGATGAACGAATCGCCCACCAGCACGCGAAAGCTTTCGCCTGCGGGGAATTTCACGGCTGCAGTGTCCGGTGCCAGCAGTTCCACATCGAGCGCGTGCGGCGTGCCGCGCTCGAGCGCTGCGCCTTGCGGCACGAACCAGCGCGCGGAGAAGCCCTCGTTGCCCACCACCAGCGCGCAGCGGTACTCGCCCGCGGAAAGCGGCACGTTGTGCGAGAGCAGCGCCGTCGGCCGCAGCGTGAGTTCAACGCGCAGGTGCGGCGTGAACGCGCCCGCGGCTTCGAAGCCCGCGGGTTCGGCCGGCGGCGCGCGCCGCGGAATCTTGCCGATGAGCCAGCCGATGACGTTGCCGATGATTGGCACCCACAGCACCATCAGCAGCGTGCCGATGTCGCGCGTGGTTGTCCCGCGCTCCGCGTAGTGCCGCACCAGCGCTCCCCCGATCGCCACGCACAGCAGGATGATGACGATCAGCCTGCGGCGGGACTGGATGGTGCTCATGGACGCGCGCATCAGCCCGTGTTGCGCAAGCCGGCCGCCACCCCGTTGATGGAAATGTGGATGCCGCGCTGCAGCCGCTCTCCGCCATCGCCCGCGCGGTAGCGGCGCATCAGTTCGACCTGCAGGTGATGGAGCGGGTCGATGTACGGGAAGCGGTGGCGCACCGACCGCTGCATCTCGGCATTGCCTTCGAGCCTTTGCTTGGCGCCGGTGATGAGGGTGAGCGCATCCGAGGTGCGGTGCCACTCGGTGTCGATCATCGAGAACACCTTCTGGCGCAGCTTGCGGTCGGTCACGAGTTCGGCGTAGCGCGAGGCCAGCGCAAGGTCGCTCTTGGCCAGCACCATGTCCATGTTGGACAGCAGGGTGCGAAAGAACGGCCACTGCGCATACATGCGGCGCAGCAGCGCCACGCGTTCCTTGCGTGCGGCCGGCGTCTCGGCCGAGGCCAGGAACTGCTCCACCCCCGAGCCGAAGCCGAACCAGCCGGGAATGGTGAGCCGGCATTGGCCCCAGCTGAAGCTCCATGGCACGGCGCGCAGGTCGTCGATCTTGTGGCTCGGATTGCGCGAAGCCGGACGCGAGCCGATGTTGAGTTCGGCAATCTCGCGGATCGGCGTGGAGCCGAAGAAGTAGTCGCCGAAGCCCGGGGTTTCGTAGACCAGCTTGCGGTAGGCGGCCATGCTCGCGGTCGACAGGTCCCCCGCCGCAGCAAGGAATGTCGATGGCGCCGACTTCGCCTGCGGCAGCAGCGTGGCTTCGAGCGTGGCGGCGACCAGCGTCTCGAGGTTGCGCCGGCCGATCTCGCGGTTGGCGTACTTCGAGCCGATGACCTCGCCCTGTTCGGTGAGGCGGATCTGGCCCCGCACCGTGCCCGGAGGCTGTGCGAGGATGGCCTGGTAGCTGGGGCCGCCGCCGCGGCCCACCGTGCCGCCGCGTCCGTGGAACATGCGCAGGCGGATGGGGTTGGTCTTCTTTTTCTCGTTGAGCTCGTCGAACAGGGCCACCAGCGCGATGCCGGCGCGGTAGAGCTCCCAATTGCTGGTGAAGATGCCGCCGTCCTTGTTGCTGTCGCTGTAGCCGAGCATCACGTCCTGCTCGGCGCCCGAGCGCTCGATGAGCGCCTGGATGTTCGGCAGCGCGTAGAAGGCGCGCACGATGGGTGCGGCATTGCGCAGGTCCTCGATTGTTTCGAACAGCGGCACCACGATCAGGTCGCACGTGGCGTTGCTGTCCATCTTGCCGCGCAGCAGGCCCACTTCCTTTTGCAGCAGCAGCGCCTCGAGCAGGTCGCTCACCGTTTCGGTGTGGCTGATGATGTAGTGGCGGATGGCCGCCGCGCCGTAGCGCGCACGTGATGTGCGCGCGGCAGCGAAGATCGCGAGTTCGCTCTGTGCCAGCGGCGAGTAGCCGGCATCGGGCACGCGCAGTGGGCGCGCGTCGTCGAGCAGCTTGAGCAGCAGCGTTTGCTTGGCCTCTTCAGCCAGCGAAGCGTAGGCGGGTTCGATGCGCGCGGTAGCCAGCAGCTCCGCGATCACGGCTTCGTGCTTGTCCGAGCTCTGGCGCAAGTCGACCGTGGCCAGGTGGAAACCGAACACCTCGACCGCGCGGATCAGCGGGCGCAGGCGCGGTGCCGCGAGCACGCTGCCGTGCTTCTCGGCAAGCGACTGTTCCACTGTGTGGAGATCAGCCAGGAATTCCTCGGCCGTGCCGTAGGGGTTTTGCGGCGGCACCGCATGGCGCGCGGCCTCGCCGCCAGTAAGGTCGCGCAGCGTGGCCGCAAGGCGCGCGTACACGCCGGTGAGGGCGCGCCGGTAGGGCTCGTCCTTGCGGTGTTCGCTGGTGTCGGGCGAGCGTTCGGCCAGCGCCTGCATCTCGACCGAGACGTCGACCAGCGTGGCCGAGAGCGAGAGCTCGCCGCCCAGGTAGTGCACTTCGGTGAGGTAGTGGCGCAGTGCCAGTTCGGCTTGGCGGCGCAGCGCGTATTCGAGCGTTTCGGCCGTGACGTTGGGGTTGCCGTCGCGGTCGCCGCCGATCCATTGACCCATGCGCAGGAACGGCGCCACCGAAGGCACGGTGCCGCCCTGGCCCAGTGCCTTCTCGAGATCGGCATAGACGCGCGGGATCTCGCGCAGGAATGTGGCTTCGTAGTAGCTCAGCGCGTTCTCGATTTCGTCGGCCACGGTGAGCTTGGAGAAGCGCAACAGGCGCGTCTGCCAGATCTGCGTGACGCGGATGCGCATCTGCGTTTCGTTCTCTGCAAACTCGATCGGCGTGAGCGCGTCCTTGGCGCCGGCGTAGGCGCTTTGGCGCAGCTTGATTTCGTCGCGCGTGGTGAGCAGCTGTGCAATCGCGCGCTCGGCGTCCAGGATGCTCTTGCGCTGCACTTCGGTGGGGTGCGCGGTCAGCACCGGCGACACGTAGCTGCGTGCGAGGGAAGCCACCACGTCGTCGGGCTTGACGCCGGCCTTGCGGATGCGCGCGAGGGCGGTCTGCAGGTCGCCGTCGGCGCTTTCGCCGGCACGCTCGGCCTCGGTGCGGCGGCGGATCAGGTGGCGGTCTTCGGCCAGGTTGGCCAAGTGGCTGAAATAGGTGAAGGCGCGGATCACGCGCACCGTCTCGGCGGCGCTCAGGCCCTTGAGCAGGTTCTTGAGCGCGCGGTCGGCCGCGTGGTCGGCATCGCGGCGGAAGGCCACCGACAGGGTGCGGATCTTCTCGACCAGCGCATAACTCTCCTGGCCTTCCTGTTCCCGGATCACGTCGCCGAGGATGCGGCCGAGAAGCCGGATGTCGTCGATCAGCGGCTGGTCTTCGGCCTGGCGGCGCTTGGGCGGGGCAGGGGTCTTGCTGGCTTTCATTCGATGTTGTTCCTGGACTTGAATGGTGGCGGCCGCCTGCGTTGCTGCGGCGCAACATGCTAGCATTCCAGCGGTCTGGAACTTGTACTTTTTGGGAGCGGTCTTGAGCAATATCGTGATCGCCACGCGCGAAAGCCGGCTGGCCCTGTGGCAAGCCGAGCACGTGCAGGCGCTGTTGCAAGAAAAAGGCCACGCTGTGAGCCTGCTTGGCATGACCACGCGCGGCGACCAGATCCTGGACAAGTCGCTCAGCAAGGTGGGCGGCAAGGGCCTCTTCGTGAAGGAGCTCGAGCTTGCGCTCGAGGAAGGCCGTGCCGACGTCGCGGTGCATTCCCTCAAGGACGTGCCGATGGACCTGCCCGAAGGCTTCGTGCTGGCCTGCGTGCTGGAGCGCGAAGATCCGCGCGACGCGCTGGTGTCGCCGCGATATGCCTCGCTCGACCAACTGCCCCAGGGCGCTGTCGTCGGTACCTCCAGCCTGCGGCGCGTGGTGCTGTTGCGCGCCTTGCGGCCCGACCTGCGCATCGAGCCCCTGCGCGGCAATCTCGACACTCGGCTGCGCAAGCTCGACGAGGGCCAATACGACGCCATCGTGCTCGCGGCGGCCGGGCTCAAGCGGCTCGGCCTCGAAGGTCGCATCCGCATTGCGTTCGATCCCGACACCATGCTGCCGGCCGCGGGGCAGGGCGCGCTCGGCATCGAGGTGCGGGCTGATCGCGCGGACTTGATCGCACTGCTTGAATCACTCTCGCACCGAGGCGATTGGCTGGCCACCGCGGCCGAGCGCGCGGTCAGCCGGACGATGGGCGGAAGCTGCTCCATGCCGCTCGCGGCCCATGCGCGCTGGCAGGCCGGCGGCGCATTGCGCATCGATGCCGCATGGGGCGACCCCGAGGGCCATGCGCCGCTGGTGCGCATCCAGGCCGAGGGGCAGGCTGCGGACTTTGCGCAAGCCGGTGCGCTCGGCGAGCAGGCCGCCGCGCTGCTGCGCGCCGCCGGCGCTCATTGAGGCAGGCGACTCTAGAGACATGGCTGCCGCCAAGCCCGTGATCGTGACGCGGCCGGCGCGCGAGGCCGTGCAGTGGGTGGACGAATTTCGCGCCGCGGGACTCCAGGCGTTTGCGTTGCCGTTGATCTCCATCGAACCCGCGCTCGACGCCGGACCGATGAAGGCGGCGTGGAAACAGCTTGCGGACTATGCGGCGCTGATGTTCGTGAGCGCCACCGCCGTCGAGCAATTCTTTCTTCACGCAGAAGGCCCGCAAGCCGAAGACGCGATTGCGGCGGGGCTGCGTTTCTGGGCCACCGGCCCGGGCACCTCTCGCGCGCTGCTGCGTGCCGGCGTGCCGGCACAGGCCATCGATGCGCCCCCGCCCAACGCCGCCCGCTTCGACTCCGAAGCATTGTGGGAGCAGGTGCGAACCCAGGTTTCGGCGGGCGTGCGCGTGCTGATCGTTCGAGGCGGAGATGCGGCCGGCCAACCGAGCGGGCGCGATTGGCTCGCCAATGAAATCGAAGCGGCACAGGGGCACCGCGATACGGTGGTTGCCTATCGGCGCCTGCCGCCGTCCTTCGACGAGGCGGCGCGCGCGCTGGCCCTCGAAGGCGCCGCGGGCCGTGCGATCTGGCTGTTCAGCAGCTCGGAAGCCATTGCGAACCTGGGCCGTGCGATGCCCGGCCTCGGCTGGCATGGAGCCAGCGCATTGGCAACCCATGCACGCATCGGTGAGGCGGCGCAGGCCGCGGGTTTCGGCACGGTGCGGGTGTGCAAGCCCCTGCGTGAGGCAATGATCGCGTCGATAGAATCCTTCGCATGAGCGCCGCGTCCCCGTCAGACGACTTCTCCCCCCCAACCGCCACCACGCCGGTGCCTGCCACGCTGGCGGCACCGCAGTCGCCCGAGTCGCTGGCGGCTGCCGCGACCACGCTCTCCCGCATCGGGCTCGGCCTGTTGGCCGTGGTGTCTCTTGCAGCCCTGGTGATCGCCATTTCTCTCTGGCAAAAAGTCAACGGCATGCAGGAGCAGCTGGCGCGCCAGAGCGCGGATGCGCAAGCCCAGTCGCTCGAGGCGCGCACGCTTGCGCGCCAGGCCATGGACACCGTGCGCGACACGGCGGCACGCGCCGCACTCACCGAGACCCGGGTGGCCGAAGTCGCGCTCCAGCGCTCGCAACTCGAAGAACTGATGCAAAGCCTGTCGCGTTCACGCGACGAGAACCTGGTGGTCGATATCGAATCGGCCGTGCGGCTGGCGCTGCAGCAGGCCCAGGTCACGGGCAGCGTCGAGCCCTTGCTCGCCGCGCTCAAGGCCGGCGACCAGCGGATCGCGCGTGCCGCCCAGCCCCGGCTTGCGCCGCTGCAGCGCGCCATGCAGCGCGATGCCGACCGCTTGCGCAGCGGCGCCAGCGTCGACACGGGCGAAGCGCTGCAGAAGATCGACGAGCTGACGCGCAGCGTGGACGACTTGCCGCCGCTCAATGCGGTGGCCATGCGCGGCAACGGGCTCAATGCCTGGCAGCCCGAACCCATTCCGGCTGATGCGCCCTGGTGGGAACGGGCACTTCTCACCGTGCGCGCCGAAGTACGGTCGCTGGTGCGGGTCGGCCGCATCGACCGGCCGGAGGCCGTGCTGCTGGCGCCCGACCAGACCTTCTTCCTGCGCGAGAACCTCAAGCTCAAGCTGCTCAATGCACGGCTCTCGCTGCTGTCGCGGCAGGTGGATGTCGCGCGCAGCGAACTCGCCGCGGTTTCGGCAACGCTGAACCGTTATTTCGATCCGGCGTCGCGGCGCACCCAGGCTGCCGCAACGCTGTTGCAGCAACTCCAGGCCCAGGTGAAGACCTCCGAAACTCCGCGCATCGACGACACGCTGGCCGCGCTGGCAACCGCGGCAGCGGGGCGCTGATATGAGCCCCCACGGTTCTCACTTCGTGTACTCGCTGCCCCCCGGGGGGGTGCAGGCCTGCCTTGGGGCGGCCCGGCGGGAGGCCGAAATGAGCCCCCACGCTTCTCACTTCGTGTACTCGCTGCCCCCCGAGGGGGTGCAGGCCTGCCTTGGGGCGGCCCGGCGGGAGGCCTGATGCGAGCCGCACTCTGGCTCCTCGCGCTGTTCGCCATCGCCGCGGCAGTGGCCCTGTTCGCGGGCAACAACCAGGGCACGATCACGGTGTTCTGGCCGCCGTGGCGGGTCGATCTTTCCTTGAACCTGGTGCTGGTGATCCTGCTCGGCGCCTTCGTGCTGCTGCACCTGGCCTTGCGCGGCCTGGCGGCGCTGTTCTCGCTGCCGACGCAGGCCCGCCAATGGCGCCTGCAGCAGAAGGAGCGTGCGCTGCATTCGGCCCTGCTGGATTCGATGGTTCAGCTGCTGTCGGGGCGTTTCTCGCGCGCGCGCAAGGCTGCGCAGGCGGCGCTGGTGCAAGAAAAAACACTTGCGGCGCTCGACGCCAGCCTGCCCCAGGCGCAGCAGGTCCGCGTGCTGTCGCACCTGCTGGCCGCCGAGAGCGCACAGGCGCTGCAAGACCGGCCGGCGCGCGATGCCCACCTGCAGCAGGCGCTGAATGAAAGCGCCGATCGCATGATGCTGGGCAGCCCCGAGACACGCGAGGGCGTGCAGTTGCGCGCCGCGCGCTGGGCACTCGAAGACCGCGATCCGGCTGCGGCGCTGGCCCGGCTCGAAGAGCTTCCCCAGGGTGTGCAGCGGCGAACCCTCGCGCTGCGCATTCGCTTGAAGGCCGCGCGCCAGGATCGGCGCACGCTCGAGGCGCTGGAGACCGCGCGCCTGCTCGCCAAGCATCGTGCGTTTTCGGACGCTGCGGCGCAAAGCATCGTACGGGGCCTGGCGACCGAACTGTTGTCCGGCGCGCACGACCCGGCGCAGTTGCTTCGCGCCTGGACCGACCTCGATATGGCCGAACGCGAAATGCCCGAGGTAGCGATTCATGCCGCCCAGCGAATGGTCGCGCTGCGCGGCGACCTGGCACTGGCACGCGAGTGGCTGCTGCCCGCATGGGAGCGCATGGTGTCGCAGCCGCGCGGTCTTGGCGACGCGCTGCGCGTGAAGCTGTCGCGCGCGCTCGAGGCAGGCCTCGATTCGGTGGACGCCGAGTGGCTTGCGCGTATCGAATCGGCCCAGCGGAACAACCCGCGCGATCCCAACCTGCAGTACCTCGCGGGCATGGCCTGCATGAAGCGCCAGCTGTGGGGCAAGGCCCAGCAGCTGCTCACCCAGGCGGGCCTGGGCCTGCAGGACACCGAACTCTATCGCCGTGCATGGCTCGCGCTGGCCGAGCTGGCCGAAGCGCGCGGCGATGCCGAGCACGCAGCTGAGGCCTGGAAGCGCGCGGCCCAGGCCGAGAAGGCCTGAAGCGCAAGAGGCGTTCGCTTCTGCATGCAAGGTATGCAGGCGGCTGCGACGGCCCGGTGTTCTTGCACAGACCACCCCCCAAATAAAAAACGGCGCCAGATGGCGCCGTTTTTTTGTTCTGCGCGGGCCTTCGGCCCGAGCTTCCTCAGTTCACCCCTTGCGCGTCGGACGAGGCCTTTTCAAAAGGCAGCGTCATGGAACCGAGTTCGCGGCGCGTCTCGACCAGCACCAGCGGGCCGTCGTCGAGCACGATCGCCGGCGGGCGTTCGCGCGGCACATGCACCGGCTTGGGTTCAGCCGCCATGGCTGCACGGGCCTGCGCGATGCGTTCGGCGTCCGAGTTCACCCACTGCAGGCCCGAGCTCTCGGCGATCTGCGCGAGTTCGTTCAGAGGCAGTTCGAAAGGCTGGACCTTCGGCAGCGCACGGCCGTTGGCGGCGGGCTTGCTGCTGCTTGCGACCACGATGGGCGCGGCGATGGGCGCCGAGGCAACCACGGCAGCCGGTGCGGGCTCTGCGACGGGTGCGGGTGCGGGCGCCGGTGCAGTTGCAGGACGGTCGAAGTAGCTGCGCGGCGCGGGTGCACGCGCTTCCTCGGGCACTGCGGCGCGGTCTTCAGCGTCGTCCGGCTGCTGCCGCAGGGGTGCTTCGTTCGCTTCGGCCGATGCGCCTGCTGCGTTGGCTTCGGCCTCGTCACGCGGGCCGCGTTCGCGGCGGTCGCGGCCATAGCGGTCACGCGAGCGGCCACGGCGCTCATCGCCTTCACGGCGCGGGGCTTGCTGATCGTTGGTACCGATCTCGCCTTCGTTGCCTGCTGCGGCGTCGGCCGGCTCGGCGGCGCGGAGGCCGGCTTCGTCGGCAGTTGCAGCCGCTTCGCCGTTGGCGAAACGAGGCTGGCCTTCACCGCGGCGCTCGCGGCGGCCGTCGTTGCGCTCACCGCGGGGCGCGCGCTCTTCACCACGGCCGCTGCGGGGTGCGCGTTCAGCCTGCGAGCCGTCCTGGGCGGAGCCGTTGTCGCCAACGGCCGCTTCACGCGGTGCTTCGGCGGCATTGCGCTGTTCGCCGCGCTCAGTACGTTCGCCGCGCTCACGGCGTTCGCCGCGGGCGCGAGGCGCGCGTTCCGCCGGTGCGTTGGCTTCATCGCCGCTTGGCGCGTTGGAGGCCAGCTGCTGTGCGTCGAGGTTGCCGTCGAGTTCGGCGGAAACGGGTCGCGCTTCGCGGCCTTCGCCTTCGCGGCGTTCGCCACGTCCACCGCGGCGCTGTTCGCCTTCGCGCGGGCCGCGTGCTTCACGGGGTTCGCGCTGCTCGCGGGGCTCGCGTTGTTCACGCGGCTGCTGGGCGGCGTCGCTGCGCACTTCGCTGCTGCGTCCTTCGCGTCCTTCACCACGGCGTTCGCCACCGCGGCCACCGCGGCGTTCGCCGTCGCGGCCGCCCGAGCGGCCACCGTTTTCGCTGCGGCCTTCGCCGCCGCGGCCGCCACGGCGCTGTTCGCCGTCGCGTGCGCCGCGCTGCTCGCCGTCGCGGCCGGAACGTCCGCCGTCACGGCGGGCGGGCTTCGGAGCCTCGACGGGAATCGCGGCGGCGGGTGCGGGCGCCGGTGCCGGCGTGCCGCCGAACCAGCTCTTGAGGCGGGCGAAAAAGCCCATTTCGGCCGGTGCCGGTGCAACCGCGACCGGCGGGGCGACCGGTGCCGGTGCCGGTGCCATGGCAGCGGGCGCGCGGACGGCTTCTGGCTTGGGCGGCACCACGGGCGCCGGTGCGTCGGGCAGCACGCCCTTGATGACCGGCGTCTGCTTGTTGGTGGGTTCCTGCGAACGGCGCGTGACGGCGGTCGGGTCTTCGATCTCGTCGGCCATCTTGTAGCTGGCTTCGATGTGGTCGAGGCGCGGATCGTCGTGCTTCAGGCGCTCGAGCTTGTAGTTCGGCGTTTCGAGCGTCTTGTTGGGCACCATCAGCACGGTGACGCGCTGCTTGAGCTCGATCTTGGCGATCTCGGGGCGCTTTTCGTTCAGCAGGAACGAGGCCACTTCGACCGGCACCTGGACGTGCACCGCGGCCGTGTTGTCTTTCAGGCACTCTTCCTGAATGATGCGCAGAATTTGCAGGGCGCTTGATTCGGTGTCGCGGATATGGCCCGAGCCGCCGCAGCGGGGGCAGGGAATTGACGAACCTTCCGAGAGCGCCGGCTTCAGCCGCTGACGACTCATTTCCATCAGGCCGAACTTGCTGATGGAGCCGAACTGCACGCGGGCGCGGTCTTGCCGGAGCGCGTCGCGCAGGCGGCTTTCGACTTCGCGGCGGTTCTTCGACTCGTCCATGTCGATGAAGTCGATGACGATCAGGCCGCCCAGGTCGCGCAGGCGCATCTGGCGGGCGACTTCGTCGGCGGCCTCGAGGTTGGTGCGGGTGGCGGTTTCTTCGATGTCGCCGCCCTTGATGGCGCGCGCCGAGTTCACGTCGACCGACACCAGTGCTTCGGTATGGTCGATCACGATGGCGCCGCCCGAAGGCAACTGCACGGTGCGGGCGTAGGCCGACTCGATCTGGTGCTCGATCTGGAAGCGGCTGAACAGCGCGGCATCGTCGCGGTAGCGCTTCACGCGGGCGGCATGCTCGGGCATGACGTGCGCCATGAACTGCTGCGCCTGCTCGTAGATGTCGTCGGTGTCGATCAGGATGTCGCCGATGTCGTGATTGAAATAGTCACGGATGGCGCGGATGACGAGCGACGATTCCTGGTAGATCAGGAAGGCGCCCTTGGCGCCCTTGGCGGCGCCGTCGATGGCGCTCCAGAGCTTGAGCAGGTAGTTCAGGTCCCACTGGAGTTCGGGCGCCGAGCGGCCGATGCCGGCGGTGCGCGCGATGATGCTCATGCCCTTCGGGTACTCGAGCTGGTCCATCGCCTCCTTGAGTTCGGCGCGGTCGTCGCCCTCGATGCGCCGGCTTACGCCGCCGCCGCGCGGGTTGTTGGGCATCAGCACGACGTAGCGGCCGGCCAGCGAAATGAAGGTGGTGAGGGCCGCGCCCTTGTTGCCGCGTTCTTCCTTCTCGACCTGGACGACGAGTTCCTGGCCTTCGCGGATGACGTCCTGGATGCGTGCCTGGTTGGCGGAAACGCCTTCGGCAAAGTATTGCTTGGAGATTTCCTTGAACGGCAGGAAGCCGTGACGGTCTTCGCCGTAGTCGACGAAACAGGCTTCGAGCGAAGGCTCGACGCGCGTCACGACGGCTTTGTAGATGTTGCCCTTGCGCTGTTCGCGCCCTTCGATCTCGATTTCGTAGTCGAGGAGCTTTTGCCCGTCGACGATGGCCAGGCGGCGTTCTTCGGCCTGCGTGGCATTGATCAGCATCCGCTTCATGATGCGTTGTCCTTATATGTATCGCTCTTGCGGCCCATGACGGGCCAACGATGCACGGACGACGCCCGCGAAACGAGGGGAATTGCCGCTTGGCCCCGGATGCTGTCACTGCCGCGGCGAGCGCGAACAGGCCTCTTGAGCGTCAGCTCAAGAAGACAGCCGGGGTGGGGGCGCGTGGATGGGCGCGAGCCAGGTTCGGTGTTGAGCAGCTATCTTGTTGATAGCTGGTTGCGCAATGGTGGCGCGCGGTGCGGATGATTCGATGCCTGAGGCCGCTGGCAAAAGCCAGGTGGGCCAGCGCAGGCACATTTGAATCAGCAGCATCAACACAAGGGACTCGCTTCGATCCGCCGGCAGCTTGGAAGCTGCAGGCTGGGTATTCCGTATCGGTGTTTCGTGGGTGTCGGCTTGACTTGAGCGCCGGGACTGCCACTTTGCGCGGTTGCGCGGGGTTTGCAGTTTCGGCGCCAAAGCGGCATCGACCTCGCAGCGTTGTCCTGGGCGTTTGACTGCAGTGATCTAAACTTCTGTCTAATCAAGCACTTACACGACCGCGCTGGTGAAAAACATTATAGGTGCGAAGCGAAGCCCCGCGGGCGCTCCAAATCCCGCAGATCAAAAAGCTGCGGCCGATGCCGGAGCGCCGCATGCGTCCATCAAATTCATTACCGTGGATGCCGAGTCCGCCGGGCAGCGGCTGGACAACTTCCTGTTCCGCCACCTGAAGGGCGTGCCCAAAACGCATGTCTACCGGATCATCCGGTCGGGCGAAGTGCGCATCAACAAGGGGCGCGCGCAGGCCGACTCCCGCATCGAGGCGGGCGACGTGCTGCGGTTGCCGCCGGTTCGGATATCGGCGCGTGCGGAAGAGGGCGCCGTGGCACCCGCGCCCGCGCGCGAATTCCCGGTGCTGCTGGAAGACGATGCGCTGCTCGCCATCGACAAGCCCGCGGGCGTGGCGGTGCATGGCGGCAGCGGTGTGAGCTTTGGCGTGATCGAGCAGCTGCGAACCGCGCGGCCGGGCGCCAAGTTCCTGGAGCTGGTACACCGGCTCGACCGCGAGACCTCGGGCATCCTGCTGGTGGCCAAGAAGCGCAGCGCTCTGGTGGCGCTGCAGGACCAGTTCCGCGAGCGCGAGACCGGCAAGACCTACCTCGCCGTGGTCGAAGGTGCCTGGCCGGCCAACAAGAAGGTGCTCGATGCACCGCTTGCCAAGTATTTGCTGCCGGGCGACGGCGCGGGCGCCGGCGAGCGCCGCGTGCGCGTGGTCGCCAAGGACCATCCCGACGCGATGCGCGCCGTGACGCTGGTGCGCGTGCTCGCGCGGCTCACGCTGCCGGGCGATGCCGCTCCGCTCTCTCTGCTGGCCGTCACCATCAAGACCGGCCGCACGCACCAGATCCGCGTGCACCTTGCATCGGCGGGCCATGCCATTGCGGGCGACGACAAATACGGCGACTTCGAACGACAGCGTGCATTGCAAAAGCTCGGCCTCAAGCGGATGTTCCTGCATGCGTGGCGCTTGCAGTTCAACCATCCCGCGACCGGCGAGCGCATGGCACTGCAGGCCGGCCTGCCGCCTGAACTGCACGCGTTGATGCCGCCCCAGGCGCTCGAGGCGCTTGCCCAACATCCCACCCCCACGGCCAATGACTGATTCCACCCGACCCCTGCGCTTCGACCTGATCGCCTTCGATTGGGACGGCACCCTGTACGACTCCACGCGGCTCATCGTGCGCTGCATCCAGGCCGCCGTGATCGACGTTGGCGGCGCCAAGCCGAGCGAGAACGACGCCGCCTGGGTGATCGGCCTGGGCCTTGCCGAGGCCCTGGCGCGCGCGGCCCCCGATGTGCCGAAGGAAAAATACGCGGAGCTGGGCGCCCGCTACCGTTACCACTACCTGCAGCACCAGGATGACCTCGTGCTGTTCGACGGGGTGCTGCAGATGATCGACGCCTTGCGCGCGCGCGGCCACAAGCTGGCGGTGGCCACGGGCAAATCGCGCCGCGGTCTCAACGAGGCGCTGAAGTCCGTCGCGCTGCGCGACCGTTTCGATGCGTCGCGCACTGCGGACGAGACTTTCGGCAAGCCGCATCCGCGCATGCTGCTGGAACTGATGGAAGAACTCGACATACCGGCCGAGCGCACGCTGATGATCGGCGACACCACGCACGACCTGCAGCTGGCCCTCAATGCCGGCTGTGCCAGCGTGGGCGTGAGCTACGGCGCGCACGAGCCCGAGAGCTTCGACGAACTGAAGCCGTTGTTCGTCGCCCACTCGGTGGCCAGCCTCGAAGCCTGGCTCCTGGACCACGCGTGACTGAAAATCCTGCGATGAGCGAAGAAGAAAAGCCCATTCCCCTTTGCAACGCCTCGGACCTGGTCGAAGGCGGGCTGGCCGTGCCTTTCGATGTGGTCTACGCGGGCGAGACCTGCCGCGCCTTTGCGGTGCGCTTCGAAGGACAGCCGCATGCCTATCTGAACCGATGCAGCCACGTGGCGATGGAACTCGATTTCCAGCCCGACCGCTTCTTCGACGACAGCGGCCAGTGGCTGCTCTGCGCCACCCATGGCGCGGTCTACAAGCCGGACACCGGCGAATGCGCCGGCGGCCCGTGCCGCGGCGGACTGGTGAAGATCGCCCTCAGCGAGCGTGACGGCGTGGTGCACTGGCATACTGCCTGGAACCTCCATCCCCTGACTTTTTGACCAATGACCGACCCGAACCGCACGGAACCCGAAGGTTTTGATCCTTTTGAGCCGGCCACTCCCATTGCGTCCTCGCAGGGCGCGCCAAGAAACATGGCCAAAGATCCCACGCAGCGCCCCGGCTGGGAGCGCGCGACGCTCGAGAAGCTTGCCTTCGCCTCCCTGAACGAGCAGAAGGCCGCGCGCCGCTGGAAGACCTTCACGCGCCTGTCGTGGCTCGCTTTCTTCATTTTCCTGGTCTGGCTCGCAATGTCGCGCAACACGCCGAGCGCCGCCAAGACCACGGCGCACACGGCAGTGGTCGAGATCAAGGGCGAGATCGCCAACGGCGGCGACGCCAGTGCGGAATTCGTCGTGGCGGCCATGAAGACCGCTTTCGAGGACGAGGGTGCCAAGGGCATCGTGCTGCTGATCAATTCGCCCGGCGGAAGCCCCGTGCAGGCCGGCATCATCAGCGACGAGATCAAGCGCCTGAAGGCCAAGCACAAGAAGCCGGTCTACGCAGTGGTCGAGGAAACCTGTGCCTCGGCCGCGTATTACATTGCCGCGGCCACCGACAAGATCTTCGTCGACAAGGCCAGCATCGTCGGCAGCATCGGCGTGCTGATGGACGGCTTCGGCTTCACCGGCGTCATGGACAAGGTCGGCGTGGAACGCCGCCTGCTGACCGCTGGCGAGAACAAGGGCTTCCTCGACCCGTTCAGTCCGATGAGCGACGCGCAGCGCGCCCATGCCCAGACCATGCTGAACCAGATCCACACGCAGTTCATCAACGTGGTGAAGGCCGGGCGCGGCGACCGCCTCAAGCTCGACACCCCCGGGCTTTTCAGTGGCCTGTTCTGGAGCGGCGAACAAGCCGTCGCGTTCGGCCTGGCCGACCAGCTGGGCAATGTCGACTATGTGGCGCGCGAAGTGATCAAGGCCGAAGAGGTGACCGACTACACGCGGCGCGACAACGTGGCCGAAAAGCTCGCCAAGAAATTTGGCGCCGCAATGGGCGACGCGACCGTGCGCTCGCTGCAGTTCGCCTCGCCGGCGCTGCGCTGAGGCGGCAGTTTCAGGCCCGCTCTCCGCTTTCCGTGAAGCGGGCCGAAGCCGCCAGCGCCGCGGCGAAAACCACCACCACGTAGAGCGCGGCTGTCAGCGAAGTAGCCCGCGCGAGCAGGCCGATGACCGCCGGGCCCGCCATGAAGCCCAGGTAGGCCACGGCCGAGACGGCCGCAATACCCGTCGCGGGCTCCACGCCCGGCACGCGGGCCGATGCGCCGAACAGAATCGGCACCACGTTCGCGAAACCCACGCCCACCCCGGCAAAGCCGATCAGCGCGAGCCAGGGCAGGTCGGTCAAGAGGACCAGTGTCATGGCCGCCGCCGCCAGGAGGCCGCTCCCGAGCAGCAGCGCCGCCGGTGAAAAGCGCGCACGCATCGCATCGCCGCCGAAGCGCGCAGCCGCCATGGCCGCGGAGAAGCTCGCGTAGGCCAGCGCGGCCTGTTGCTGCGGGCTGCCGAGCTCCTGCTGCATGTAGAGCACGCTCCAATCGTAGATCGCGCCTTCCGCAATGAGGCCCAGCGCGGCGAGCACGCCCAATACCGCGAGTACGCCTCGAGGCAGGCGAAACGAATGATCGGCGGAGGCGTCGCGGGCGGCTGGCGGCTTGGGGAGCATGCGCCATGAAGCCGCGGCCACCATCAGCACCATTGCGGCCGCGACCCACATCAGATGCGCCTGCGTACCCAGCCCGGCGGCCAGTGCCGCGCTGCCGCTCGCCGCGCCGGCCATGCCGCCCAGGCTGAACATGCCGTGCATACCGCTCATCAGGGGCTTGCCGCCGAGAAGCTCGAGCTGTGCTGCTTCGGCGTTGATCGCCACGTCGAACACGCTGGTGACAAGGCCGAATACCGCAAGCAGCGCCAGGAGAAAAAAGTAGCCGGGCATCGCGATCAGTCCCGCCAACAGCAGTGCGTAGATGCAGCCGCAGAGGGCGGCCATGCGCCGCGGGCCGTGGCGGCCGATCCAGCGTCCGGCGCTGGTCAGGCCGAACATCGCGCCGGCGCCGGCCGCGAGCATGGCCAGCCCCAACTGGGCTTCATCGATGCCGTAGTGCGCCTTGACCGTTGGGACGTGCACGCCCCAGGTCGCGAAGATGAAGCCGGAAGAAAAGAACTGTGCGCGCGAGGCCCAGCGGTTGCTGGCGGTCACCACCATCGTCAGCGCCCGATCGCGAACACCGCCGGCAGCCGCTCGTCCGTCCCGGTTTGCGCCTTGGAGCGCCACGCCTTCACCGTTTCGCTGCGCACCTGGGCGGTGGCGAGCGTCAGCCCGCGGGCCACGGCGAGCCGGGTGTTGTGCTGGAGCGTTTGAACCAGTGCCTGGAGCAGCGCGGCATTGCGGTAAGGCGTTTCGATGAACAACTGCGTCTGGCCGGTCTTGAGTGCCAGCGCCTCGAGTTCCCGGATGCGTACCTGGCGCTCTCCCGAATCCTGCGGCAGGTAGCCGACAAAGGCAAAGTTCTGCCCATTGAGGCCGCTGGCCGCCAATGCGAGCAGCAGCGAGACGGGGCCGGTGAGCGGTATCACGGCAATGCCCAGGTCGTGCGCGGCACGCGCCACGGAGGAGCCGGGGTCCGCCACCGCCGGCATGCCGGCTTCGCTCAGCAGGCCGATGTCGTGGCCTTCGAGTGCGGCCGCCAGCAATGGCTTTGCATCGAACTGGCCGGCGTGGTCGCCTTTCTTGTGCACCTCGCGCGGGAGTTCGCGGATGTCTTGCGCCTGCAGGGGCGCCGCCAGCGGAACGACCGCATCGATGCGCTTCAGGTAGGCGCGCGCGGACTTGGCGTTCTCGCAGATCCAGTGTGTGATGCCGGCGGCTGCCTGCAGTGTTCCGAGAGGCAGGGCATCCTGCAGCGGCGCCTGCGTCTCGCAGCCGAAGTCGAGCGGCGCGGGCACCAGGTAGAGCTTGCCGCGGGTCACAGCAGATCGACCCCGGCGGAGCGCAGCATCCGGCAAGTGCGGATCAACGGCAGGCCCACGAGGGCGGTCGGGTCGTCGCTGTCGATGGCGCTCAGCAGGGCAATCCCGAGGCCCTCGCTCTTGGCGCTGCCCGCGCAGTCGTAGGGCTGCTCGGCCTGCAGGTAGTGCTCGATGGCCGCATCGCTGAGCTCCCGGAACACCACCCGCACCGGCGCCAGGTCGCGCTGCACGAAGCCGGTCGCCTGGCAGACGACTGCCACGGCGGTCTGGAACACCAGGGTCTGGCCGCGCATCCGGCGCAACTGGGCTGTGGCGCGCGCGTGGTCGCCGGGCTTGCCGAGCGCCTCGCCGGCAAGATCGGCCACCTGGTCGGAACCGATCACCACGGCCTCCGGGAACCGGGCGGCGACGGCTTGGGCTTTTTCGAGCGCCAGGCGCTCAGCGAGTTCGCGCGGGGTTTCACCGCTCCGGGCCGTTTCGTCGACTTCGGGAGGCTGAACATCAAAGGGGAGGTGAAGGCGTGCCAGCAGTTCGCGGCGGTAGCGCGAGGTGGAAGCAAGGATCAAGGGGCGTTGCATGGCGACGATTGTGCGTGAGCCGCCGAAAAGCCTTTGTGGGCGCTCTGCCAAATCTCGCGGCCGGCGCGCTAGACTGGTGTGGATGAAGAGAGAATTTGTCCCCGAACGGCTCGACGTGGCCGCCTTTGCCGCCGAGGCCGCAGCGCTTTCAGCCGACGATCCGGTCCCCAACTATCCCCGGCTGGCGCAGGAACTCGCCATGCCGGCGCCCGAAGCTCTGGTTCGCTGGGAAGCCGTGGGCGAGCAGCGCCCCGGCGCCCTGGGCAAGGCCGAGCCCTGGCTGCATCTGACGGCTGAGACGACCGTGCCGCTGGTGTGCCAGCGCTGCCTGGCACCGGTGGATACGCTTGTTGCATCCGACCGCTGGTTCCGTTTCGTGGCCGACGAAGCCACCGCCGACGCCGAGGACGACGAATCGGAAGAGGACCTGCTCGTCGTGAGCCGGGACTTCGACCTTCACGCCTTGATCGAGGACGAGCTTTTGATGGAAATCCCCGTCATGCCGGTTCACGAGGTCTGCCCGGTGCCTGTGCAGTTGTCGTCGAGCGATGAGGACTTCCAGGCGGCGGAAGAGGCCAAGCCGAACCCGTTCGCGGTGCTCGGCGCGTTGCGTTCGCGCAAGCCGGAAGAGGGCAAGTAGCCCTTTTCCTCAGGCTGGGCTATAATCATGGGCTTCGCGCGCGCCGCCGTGAGCAGCAAGACAGACCAAGGCATTCCATGCATGCCCCTGTATTGCCACCGCCAGAGAGCGCATCCAATCACTCACCTAACAGTCCAGGAGCCATCATGGCCGTCCAGCAAAACAAGAAGTCGCCTTCCAAGCGCGGCATGCACCGTTCCCACAACGCGCTGGTCGTGCCCGGCATCGCCGTGGAGCCGACCACCGGCGAAACGCACCTGCGCCACCACATCAGCCCCAACGGTTTTTACCGTGGCCGCCAGGTGCTCAAGAACAAGTCCGAAGCCTGATCTCGCATCCCAAGGCCAAGGCCCGAAGCTACTTTTGCCGTAGCGTCGGGCCTTTGTTTTGATGGCTACGCCTTCTTCACCCGAATTCACTGCCGCGCCTTCCGCAATCACGCTTGCCGTGGATTGCATGGGAGGCGATCATGGGCCGCGCGTCACGCTCGCGGCCTGCCGCGCGTTTCTCGAGCGGCACAGCGAAGCCTCGCTCCTGCTGGTCGGTGCGCCGGCCGCCTTGGCTGGGTTTGCCGCGCATCCGCGCGCCCGCATCGTTGCCGCCAGTGAAGTGGTGGGCATGGATGATCCCGTTGAGATCGCGCTGCGCAAGAAGAAGGATTCTTCGATGCGCATCGCAATCCAGCAGGTCAAGGACGGTTCTGCCCAAGCGGCCATTTCGGCAGGGAATACTGGCGCGCTGATGGCGATTGCGCGCTACCTGCTCAAGACGCTCGACGGCATCGATCGCCCGGCGATTGCACCGCAACTCCCCAATGCCAAGGGCGGCGCCACCACGGTGCTCGACCTGGGTGCCAACGTCGATTGCGACGCGGAAGACCTGCTCCAGTTCGCGGTGCTCGGCTCGGCTCTGGTCTCGGCGCTGACCGGCAACGAGACGCCCTCGGTCGGGCTGCTCAACATTGGCGAAGAAGCGATAAAAGGCAGCGAAACGATCAAAAAAGCAAGCCAATTGCTCCGTACGGCCGCGAACTCGAAGGATCTGAACTTCTACGGCAACGTCGAAGGCAATGATATTTTCAAGGGCACGACCGACATCGTGGTCTGTGACGGTTTTGTCGGCAATGTGGCGCTCAAGGCGAGCGAAGGCGTGGCTTCGATGATCGGTGAATTTATCCGCGTCGAGTTCTCCCGGAGCATTTTGACCAAAGCTGCTGCCATTGTTGCTTATCCGGTTCTAAAAGCGTTTAAAAATCGACTCGACCACCGACGCTACAACGGCGCGGCCCTGCTCGGCCTGCGCGGCCTGGTTTTCAAGAGCCATGGCTCGGCTGACGAAGTGGCTTTCGGCCATGCGCTCGATCGCGCTTATGATGCCGCTCGCAACAACCTGCTCGATCGCGTGCGGGCCCGTATTGCTCACGCTGCGCCATTGCTCGCGCGGCAGGAGCCGGCGGTGCCTTCCGACGCGGCGGCCCTCCACGTTTGATGAGCCCATATTCACGCATCACCGGCACAGGCAGCTATCTGCCTCCGCGCCGGGTGACCAACGACGACCTTGCCAAGGAATTGGCAACACGCGGCATCGAGACTTCGAACCAGTGGATCGTCGAACGCACCGGCATTCACGCGCGGCACTTCGCGGCGCCTGAGGTCACGAGCAGCGATCTCGGCCTCGTGGCCGCACGGCACGCGCTGGAAGCCGCGGGGCGCAAGGCCGAAGAAATCGACCTGATCATCGTCGCCACGTCGACGCCCGACATGGTGTTTCCGTCGTCGGCCGCCATTCTCCAGAACAAGCTCGGCATTGCCGGCTGCCCGGCCTTCGATGTCCAGGCAGTTTGCAGCGGCTTCGTGTATGCGCTCACCGTGGCCGACGCCATGATCCGCACCGGCACGGCGCGTTGCGCGCTGGTGGTCGGTGCCGAAGTGTTCTCGCGCATCCTCGATTTCAACGACCGCACCACCTGTGTTCTGTTTGGCGACGGTGCCGGCGCCGTGGTGCTCGAAGCCAGCGACGAACCGGGAATCCTGGCGAGCGACCTGCATGCGGATGGCAAGCACGTGGGCATTCTTTGCGTGCCGGGGCACGTCTCCGGCGGCAATGTGCTGGGCACGCCGCTGCTGCACATGGACGGCCAGGCCGTGTTCAAGCTGGCCGTGCGGGTGCTCGAAGACGCCGCGCGCGCCACGCTCGCGAAGGCCGGCAAGACCGAAGCCGACATCGACTGGCTGATTCCGCACCAGGCCAACATCCGCATCATGGAGGGCACGGCCAAGAAGCTGAAGCTTCCGCGCGAGAAGCTCATCGTCACGGTCCACGAGCATGGCAACACCTCGGCCGCCTCGATCCCGCTGGCGCTCGACGAGGCCGTGCGGTCCGGCAAGGTGAAGAAGGGCGAAACGGTCATGCTCGAAGGCGTGGGCGGCGGCTTCACCTGGGGTGCGGTGCTATTGAACCTGTAGCCACTGCAATACCCTCGCAGTAGGGCTGCAGTGCGACATGACGCTTGAAACAATGAAATCCTTTGCTTTTGTCTTTCCGGGCCAGGGCTCGCAGGCGGTCGGCATGCTCGACGCCTGGGGCGACCACCCGGCCGTGGCTGAAACCCTGCACGAAGCCTCCGAGGCGCTGGGTGAAGACGTCGGGGCGCTGATCAAGAACGGCCCCAAGGAAGAACTGGCGCTCACCACCAACACTCAGCCGGTGATGCTGGTGGCCGGCGTTGCCGCCTGGCGCGCATGGCGTGCCGAAGGCGGCGCAGCCCCTTCCGTTGTGGCAGGACATTCGCTCGGCGAATATTCCGCGCTGGTGGCGTCGGGTGTTCTCACGTTGGCGCAAGCCGCGCCGCTGGTGCGCTTTCGGGCGCGTGCCATGCAGCAGGCCGTGCCGGTCGGGGTGGGCGCCATGGCGGCCGTCCTCGGCATGGAAGCGGCCAAGGTGGTGGCGGGCTGCGCGGAAGCGACCGCATCCTTCGGCACGGGGAGCGCCGAGATCGTCGAAGCGGTGAATTTCAACGATCCGATGCAGACCGTGATTGCGGGTAGCAAGGCGGCCGTCGACAAGGCTTGCGAGTTGCTCAAGGCCAACGGTGCCAAACGCGCACTGCTGTTGCCCGTGTCGGCGCCCTTCCATTCGAGCCTGATGAAGCCGGCGGCCGAGGCGCTGCGGGAAAAGCTGACCACGATCGCGCTCGCCGCGCCGCAGATCCCCGTGCTGAACAACATCGACGTCGCCGTGGAGACCGATCCGGAGCGCATCCGTGATGCCCTGGTGCGCCAGGCGGCCGGGCCGGTCCGCTGGGTCGAAACCGTGCAGGCCTTGAAACTGCGCGGTGTAGCCGCCATCATCGAGTGCGGGCCGGGCAAGGTGCTGGCCGGCATGGTCAAGCGCATTGCCCCAGAACTCGAAGCCGCGTCGGTGTACGACCCGGCAACGCTCGCAGACACCCGACAACTGCTCGCCGGCTGAGCGGACAAGGCCCGATACTTTTATGAGCATTCCCAAATTCGAAGGGCAAGTCGCCCTGGTCACCGGCGCGTCGCGCGGTATCGGCGCGGCCATCGCGTTCGAACTGGCGCAACGCGGCCTCAAGGTGGTCGGTACCGGCACCACCGATGAAAGCGCTGCCAAGATCACCTCGGCCCTGAGCGCCTTCGACGGGCGCGGCCGCGCGCTCGACGTGAACGACGCGGGAGCGGTCGAAGCGCTGATCGACGAAATCGTGCAGGCCTACGGCGCCATCCACGTGCTGGTCAACAACGCCGGCATCACGCGCGACACGCTCGCCATGCGCATGAAGGATGACGACTGGGATGCGGTGCTCGACACCAATCTCAAGGCCGTGTTCCGCCTGTCCCGCACCGTCATTCGCCCGATGATGAAGCAGCGCTATGGCCGCATCATCAGCATTACGAGCGTGGTCGGCGCCTCGGGCAACGCCGGTCAGGCCAACTACGCGGCCGCCAAGGCCGGCGTCGCCGGCATGACCCGCGCCTTGGCGCGCGAACTCGGCAGCCGCAACATCACTGTCAACTGCGTCGCGCCTGGTTTCATCGAAACCGACATGACGGCCAGCCTGCCGGAAGCCCAGCAACAGGCGCTGCTGCAGCAGATCCCGCTGGGCCACCTCGGCAAGCCAGCCGATATCGCGCATGCTGTAGCCTATCTCGCGTCGCCCCAAGCGTCCTACGTGACAGGCCAGGAACTGCACGTCAACGGCGGCATGCACATGTAGCAGAGCCGCAAGGCGCAATCTTTTCCCCGCTCCGGGTGCACGGCAAATGCCACAATGCGCCCGGCTAAAATCCACCGATTACCTACAACCCTCAGAGGGAACCAAATGAGCGATATCGAAGCACGTGTCAAGAAAATCATTGCCGAGCAACTCGGCGTGGAAGAGTCCCAAGTAACGAACGAAAAGGCTTTCGTGGCCGACCTCGGTGCGGACTCGCTCGACACGGTCGAACTGGTGATGGCACTCGAAGACGAATTCGGCATTGAGATCCCCGACGAAGACGCCGAGAAGATCACCACGGTGCAAAACGCCGTCGACTACGCCACCAAGAATCAAAAGGCCTGATCGGGCCAGCTGGAACTGCCACGGCCGGCGGCGCTTTTCATCGAGCCCGTACGTGCCGCCAGCAGTTGTTCAGCGCTTCCAGAAAGGTTTGCCGGCATGACCAAACGCCGCGTCGTCGTGACCGGACTCGGTTGCATCGCTCCTGTCGGAAACACCGCAACCGAATCCTGGGCCAACCTGTTGGCCGGGAAGTCGGGTATTGCGAACATCACCGCGTTCGATGCAAGCGCCTTCGCCTGCAAGTTCGCGGGCGAGGTGAAGGGTTTCGACATCACCCAATACATTTCCGAGAAGGAAGCGCGCCACATGGACCGCTTCATTCATCTCGGGCTTGCCGCTGCCGTCCAGGCAGTGCAAGACAGCGGACTGCCCACCGGCGAAGCGCTGTCCTATGAAGAGTCGGTGCGCATCGGCTGCAACATCGGCTCGGGCATCGGCGGCCTGCCGATGATCGAAGAGACGCACGGCGAATATGCGAGCCGCGGCCCGCGCCGCATCTCGCCATTCTTCGTGCCTGCCTCGATCATCAACATGATCTCGGGCCATGTTTCGATCAAGTACGGCTTCAAGGGCCCGAACATCGCGGTCGTGACCGCCTGCACCACGGGCCTGCATGCCATCGGCACGTCGGCACGCATGATCGAGTACGGCGACGCCGACGTGATGATCGCGGGCGGCGCCGAGTCGACCATTTCCCCGCTGGGCATCGGCGGCTTTACCGCGCCGCGCGCACTCAGCACCCGCAATGACGATCCCGCCACGGCCTCGCGTCCGTGGGACAAGGACCGCGACGGCTTCGTGCTGGGCGAGGGCGCGGGCGTGCTGGTGCTCGAAGAGTACGAGCATGCCAAGGCCCGCGGCGCCAAGATCTATGCGGAAGTGGCAGGCTTCGGCCTGACCGGCGATGCATACCACATGACCGCACCGGACGTCGACGGCCCCCGCCGCTCGATGGCCATGGCGCTGGCCAATGCGGGCGTCAATGCCGACGAAGTGCAATATCTCAATGCACACGGCACGTCCACGCAGATCGGCGACCTCAACGAGACCAACGCGGTCAAGCTGGCGTTCGGCGACCACGCGAAGAAGCTGGTCGTCAATTCGACCAAGTCGATGACCGGCCACTTGCTGGGCGGCGCCGGCGGGATCGAGTCGGTGTTCACGGTGCTCGCACTGCACCACCAGAAGAGCCCGCCCACCATCAACATCTTCAACCAGGATCCGGAGTGCGACCTCGACTATTGCGCCAACGTGGCGCGCGATCTCAAGATCGATGTTGCGGTCAAGAACAACTTCGGCTTCGGCGGCACCAACGGCACGCTGGTGTTCAAGCGCGCTTGAGCATTGCTCTTTCATGCACAGCGCGCCGTCGGTGACATATCCGGTGGGGCGCTCGCGCGGCGCCACCCGTATCCTGATCGCCGCATGGGCTCTGGGAGCCTGTTGTGCAGGGCTCTCGTGCTATTTGTTCGATAGTGCCGGCTGGCGCCAGCTGCTGCTGGTCCTGAGCGTCCTGCTCTCGGGGCTCGCGGCCGGGCTTGGCCTTCGGAGCGACGATGCCGGTATGCTGCATTTCGACGGACTGGGCTGGGCGCTCTCGGGCGCCCATCCGGGACGTGCCGTTCACGCCGCGCAGGCCGCAGTGGCACTTGATCTCCAGTCGCTGCTGCTGGTGCGCCTGACCGAGCCGGGCCGTGCGAGCCGTTGGATCTGGATCGAGCAGCGCGCCATGCCCGAACGCTGGCGCGACCTGCGCCGCGCGGTATATTCGCGCGCCCCGTCCGCGTCGCCGGCCGGTGAGCCTTGGCGGGCGACCGCTCCTGCCGATGCGCCTCGAGCGCCCTGAACCTCGCCGATGACCACTTCTCCGCCGCCAGTGCCACCGGACTCCGGCTTGACCGATGTGTCCGGCGAGGCGCCGCGCCCTGGCGAAGTCGACCTGCAGCTGGTCCAGCGCACGGTCGCGGGCGACCAGAAGGCATTCGAATTGCTGGTCATCAAGTACCAGCGCCGGATCGAGCGCCTGATCGGGCGCATGGTCCGCGACGTCGACCTGGTCGAAGACATTGCGCAGGAAACATTCATTCGCGCCTACCGCGCGCTCCATCAGTTTCGCGGCGACGCCCAGTTCTACACCTGGCTCTACCGGATCGCGGTGAATACCGCGAAGAAGGCGCTGGTCGACATGAAGCGCGACCCGACCGTATCCGAAAGTGCCATGCGGCCGTCTTCTGAGGACGAAGATGAAACTTACCGGCCCGGAAACGAACCAATCAGCGACGAAACCCCCGAATCGGTCCTGGCGGCGAATGAAATCGCCCGCGTGGTCGAGGCGGCCATGGAAGCGCTGCCCCCCGAGCTGCGCCAGGCTGTCACCCTGCGCGAGATCGAGGGCATGAGTTACGAAGAAATCGCCGAGGTCATGGATTGCCCTATCGGCACCGTGCGCTCGCGGATTTTCCGGGCGCGAGAGGCCATTTCGGCCAGGGTCAAACCGCTGCTGGACAACCAGTCCGGAAAGCGTTGGTAGGTAAGCAGGTGAATGAAATGAATCAGACAATGACGGTTCGTGAGCAGGTGTCCGCACTGGCGGATGGTCATTTGCAGGGCGACGACTTCGCGCGGGCCATCGAGGCCGTCTGCGTCGAAGGCGAGGCCCATCGGGCTTGGCACGCGTATCACCTGGTGGGCGATGTGCTGCGTTCGGGCGCGCATTCGCCGTGCAGCAACGGGGATGCATTCCTTGCCCGGTTCCAGCAGCGTCTGGCCGCGGAGCCCGTCGCCATTGCGCCTCTTGCGACGCCGGCCGTGGTGCTTGCGGTTCAGCACAAGGCCGATGCTGCAAACGAGCCGGTCTTTCGGTGGAAGCTCGTTGCCGGCGCCGCGTCCCTGATGGCCGTGGCCGCCATCAGCTGGACCCTGGTCGGAAACGGCGCCGCCGTTCCGTCGCAAGGCGCCCAGCTCGCAGCCCAGCAGCCGACGGCGGCCAATTCGGTGCTGGCGGCCGCCAACGTGCCCTCTGGCCAATCGCCTGCGGCCGCACCTTTGACGCCGACCCGCGTGGTCGTCGGCAATGGAAGTCCACAGGTCATGCTGCGCGATCCGCGGCTCGACCAATTGCTCGAAGCGCACCAGCAAGCTGGTGGCGCCTCGCAAATGCCCTCGGGCTTCCTGCGCAACGCGACCTTCGAAGGTCCGACGCGCTGACGCGCGCCTGCCGCCGTTTCAATGACCGTCCAGATGCCGATTTCTGCGCGCACGTTTGCCTTGGTGGCCGCTGCTTTTTGTCTGGTGCAGATCGCGGCGGGGCAGACCCGGCCGGGCCAGCCCAGCGCGACCGGCGCAGCGGCGGCGCAGACTGGTGACGCGCCGCCCGCGATGGGCGTCGTCGAGTGGCTCCAGCGCATGCACGCCGGGGCGCGGCAACGCAATTACGTCGGCACCTTCGTGGTGTCGGCCGCGGGCGGCGATCTGTCGAGCGCCCGCATCTGGCATGTGCGCGATGGCGATATGCAGATCGAGCGCATCGAGGCCTTGTCGGGCCCGCCGCGTTCCACGTTCAGGCGTAACCACCATGTGATGACCTTCCTGCCCGAGGCAAAGGTCGTGAAGGTGGAAAAGCGCGAGAACCTCGACCTCTTTCCCAATCTGCCGGACAAGCCCGATTCTTCCATCGGCGATTTCTACGACGTCCGCGCCATCGGCAAGGACCGCGTGGCTGGCTTCGACGCCGACGTGGTGCAACTGGTGCCGCATGACGGGCTGCGATTCGGCTATCGCATCTGGAGCGAGCGCCGCTCGGGCCTGGTGATGAAGCTGCAGACCATCGACAGCGATTCCCGCGTGGTCGAGCAGTCGGCATTCTCCGAATTGCAGCTCGATGCACCGGTGAAGGCGCAAGCGCTCTCGCAGATGATGTCCAACACCAACGGCTACCGTATCGAGAAGCTGGAACTGGAGCGCAGCAACGCGCAGGACGAGGGCTGGACGCTCAGGACCCCGGTGGCTGGCTTCAAGCCGCGCAGCTTCTATCGCCGTCCGTCCGGGGGCGACAAGGCCGGACAGGATCGAACCGTCCAGTGGACCTTCTCCGATGGCCTTGCCTCGGTGTCGCTTTTTATCGAGCGCTACGATGACAAGCGCGCGCCCCGCGACGGCGTTCTCACGATCGGTGCAACCAACGCGATCCGGCGCCGATTGCCAGAGCCTGCGAACGACTGGTGGCTGACCGCCGTGGGCGAGGTGCCCCAGCAGACGCTCAATGCGTTTGCGCAAAGTCTTGCGCGCACGCGCTGATCCGCCGGCGCGGCGCAGCTGGCCTGGCGCTGAACCAAGTCCGCATGGCCCGACTCATAGCTCTTCTTTTGGCTGTTCTCTGTTCTTTTGAAAGAAAACCGATGATGTTCAAAGTCGAGGGACACAAGCTTCGTTCCTATCTCTTCGCATTCGGGGTGGCCTGCTCGGCTGCTGCGGGGTTCCTGCCGGCTGCACCGGCCATGGCGCAGCAGGCGGCACAGGCTCGTGGATTGCCCGATTTCGCCGACCTCGTAGAGCAGGTGGGCCCCGCGGTGGTCGGCATACGCACTGTCGAGAAGGTTGCCGCGCGCGGCAGCGGCGGCGGCGAAATGGATGAGGAGATGCAAGAGTTCTTCAGGCGCTTCTTCGGCCAGCCGCTGCCCGGCAATCCCCGTCCGGGCCCGCGCTCCAACCGGCCGCAGCAGCCCCAGGAAGAAGAGCGCCCGCGCGGCGTGGGTTCGGGCTTCATCCTGACCGCCGACGGTTACGTCATGACCAATGCGCACGTGATCGAGGATGCGTCCGAGATCCTCGTCACGCTGACCGACAAGCGCGAATTCAAGGCCAAGCTGATCGGCGCGGACAAGCGAAGCGACGTCGCCGTCGTCAAGATCGAGGCGACAGGCCTGCCCGTGGTGAAGATCGGCGACATCTCCAGGCTGCGAGTCGGCGAATGGGTCATGGCGATCGGTTCTCCCTTCGGGCTCGAGAACACCGTGACCGCCGGCATCGTGAGCGCCAAGCAGCGCGACACCGGCGACCTGGTGCCGCTCATCCAGACCGACGTGGCAATCAATCCCGGCAACTCGGGCGGTCCGCTCATCAACCTGCGCGGCGAAGTGGTCGGCATCAACAGCCAGATCTATTCGCGCTCGGGCGGCTACATGGGCATTTCGTTCTCGATCCCGATCGACGAAGCCATTCGCGTGAGCGACCAGCTCCGCGCCACCGGCCGTGTTTCGCGCGGCCTGATCGGCGTGACCATCGGCAGCGTCTCGAAGGACGTCGCCGAATCGATTGGTCTCGGCAAGGCGCGCGGTGCGCTCGTGAATAGCGTGGTGCCCGGTTCGGCGGCCGACAAGGCCGGCGTGAAGGAAGGCGACATCATCACCAAGTACGGCGACAAGCTCATCGAGACGCCGACCGATCTGTCCCGTGCGGTGGCCAGCACCAAGCCCGGCGTGAAAAGCACGCTCACCTTGTTCCGCAACGGCGCATCGCGCGAACTCGCCATCACCGTGGCTGAAGGCGACCCCGAAGCGAAGCCCGCCAGCAAGCGCCAGCAGGACCGCGAGGAACCGCAGCCCAAGCCGTCATCCGCGGCCAGCAAGTCGCTCGGCTTGGTGGTCAGCGACCTCACCGATGCGCAGAAGAAGGAACTCAAGGTGCGCGGCGTGCGTATCGAGGCCGCGACCGATGCAGCCGCCAAGGCCGGCCTGCGCGAGGGCGACGTGATTCTCTCGGTCGGCAACATCGAGGTGTCGAGCGTGAAGGAATTCGAGTCCGCGATCGCCAAGGCCGACAAGAACAAGCCGCTCAGCGTGCTGTTCCGCCGGGGCGAGTGGGCGCAATATGCCCTGATCCGACCCGCACGCTGATCCGGCGCCGGCGTCAAGTGGCCCCACCCGTCAGTCGGGTTTGGGGCCTTTTTTTGAGGTGTTTACGACGCTGGAGGGCCTCGTTCCAAAAATTTTTCCGGACGGAAATTGCGCCAAATTTGTTTGCAGTCACTAACTTAAGGAAGGGCTTAGGACGGTTTTCGGTAGAATAGGGACCACTGGTCGGCGAGTCCGGGCATAAAGAGCATGGTTTCCTCCACCATGCGAGATGTCAGACAGCAGTCCACCGGTGCTCCACAGATCGCCCACAAGTTGTTCATCGAGTGCTCCACCGATCCTGTGGATAAGTTGTTCATATCTTTGATGTTGTGGACCCGCAACGACCCGTTTTCACCCTGTCCCCGGATGTACGTGCCTCCCTTTTTGCCTACAATGAAGTTCCAACTACTGCAGTTGCCATTGCTTGTTGGTTCAGGGCGCGTCTCCAGAAGACGCGCCCTTTTTTCTTGCCTGTCGCACTCTGCGCACGAGCCAATTCAAGTACTTAAGCGTTCCCGTTGATGAATCACATCAGAAATTTTTCGATCATTGCGCACATCGACCATGGCAAGTCGACGCTCGCAGACCGTTTGATCCAACGTTGCGGCGGCCTCGCGGAACGCGAGATGGAAGCGCAGGTGCTCGACTCGATGGACATCGAAAAAGAGCGTGGGATAACCATCAAGGCGCAGACCGCCGCGCTGCACTACAAGGCGCTCGACGGACAGGTCTACAACCTCAATCTGATCGACACGCCGGGCCACGTCGACTTCTCGTATGAGGTGAGCCGCTCGTTGTCCGCATGTGAAGGTGCATTGCTCGTCGTCGATGCATCGCAAGGTGTCGAAGCACAGACGGTGGCCAACTGCTACACCGCGCTGGACCTCGGCGTGGAGGTGGTGCCCGTGCTCAACAAGATGGATTTGCCGAATGCCGATCCCGACAACGCGCGCACCGAAATCGAAGATGTGATCGGCATCGATGCGACCGAGGCGATTCCGTGTTCCGCGAAGACCGGCCTTGGCATCGACGACATCCTCGAAGCCATCGTCCACAAGATGCCCGCGCCGCGAGGCAATCCCGACGGCCCGCTGCGCGCGATGATCGTCGACAGCTGGTTCGACCCCTACGTCGGCGTCGTGATGCTGGTGCGCGTGGTCGATGGCCGGCTGGTGAAGGGCGAGCGCATCAAGATGATGGCCTCGGGCGCGATGTACAACGCCGACAACGTCGGCGTCTTCACGCCCGCCAACGAGCCGCGTGCGTCGCTGGAGGCGGGTGAGGTGGGCTACATCATCGCGGGCATCAAGGAGCTGCAGGCCGCCAAGGTCGGCGACACCGTGACGCTGGTCAGGCCGGGCACCGGCGGCGCGGCCGCCACGGCCACCGAGGCGCTGCCGGGCTTCAAGGAAATCCAGCCGCAGGTGTTTGCCGGCCTGTACCCGACCGAAGCCAGCGAGTACGACTCGCTGCGCGACGCGCTCGAAAAACTCAAGCTCAACGATTCGTCGCTGCGCTACGAGCCTGAGGTGAGCCAGGCGCTGGGCTTCGGCTTCCGCTGCGGCTTTTTGGGCCTGCTGCACATGGAGATCGTGCAGGAGCGCCTGGAGCGCGAGTTCGACCAGGACCTGATCACGACCGCGCCGAGCGTGGTCTACCAGGTGGTGCGAAGCGACGGCGAAGTCATCATGGTCGAAAACCCGTCCAAGATGCCCGACGTCGGCAAGATGAGCGAGATCCGCGAGCCGATCGTCACCGTGCATCTCTATATGCCGCAGGAGTATGTGGGCGCGGTCATGACGCTGGCCAACCAGAAGCGCGGCGTGCAGATGAACATGGCTTACCACGGCCGCCAGGTCATGCTGACCTACGAGATGCCGCTCGGCGAGATCGTGCTCGACTTCTTCGACAAGCTGAAGTCGGTCAGCCGCGGCTACGCTTCCATGGACTACGAGTTCAAGGAGTACCGCGCGTCCGACGTGGTCAAGGTCGACATCCTGCTGAATGGCGAGAAGGTCGACGCGCTCTCCATCATCGTCCACCGCAGCCAGTCGCAGTACCGCGGCCGGGCCGTGGTGTCGAAGATGCGCGAGATCATCTCGCGCCAGATGTTCGACGTGGCGATCCAGGCGGCCATCGGGGTCAACATCATTGCGCGTGAGACAATCAAGGCGCTGCGCAAGAACGTTCTGGCCAAGTGCTACGGCGGCGACATCACCCGCAAGAAGAAGCTGCTCGAGAAGCAGAAGGCGGGCAAGAAAAGAATGAAGCAGATCGGCTCCGTCGAGGTCCCGCAAGAGGCCTTCCTCGCGATTCTGCAAGTCGAAGACTGATCTCAAAAAATGGCATTCATCACTACTTTGGTCCTCGCGGCCTTTGCCGGCTATGTCGGTGCCTGGTACTTTGGCGCCATCGAGGGCAACTTCGCGCTGCTGCTGTTCCTGGCAACCGTGGTCACAGGGCTCTACTGGCTGGCCGAGCGCTTCTACTTCCAGCCACGGCGCGAACGTGCCGCCGCCGCACTCGAGGCGTCGCTGAGCGAGCGCAACGCCCGCCTGGCCGGCCAAGGCATCACCCAGGTCGACACGGTCGACGCCAAGGCCAGCGAGCGCCTGCTCATGCAGCCGTGGTGGCTCGACTGGACGGCCGGGCTCTTCCCGGTGATCCTGGTGGTGTTCCTGCTGCGCTCCTTCCTCTATGAGCCCTTCAAGATCCCGTCGGGTTCGATGATGCCGACGCTGCTCACGGGCGACCTGATCCTGGTCAACAAGTTCACCTACGGCCTGCGCCTGCCGGTGATCAACACCAAGATCACAGACGGCACGCCCCTTGCGCGCGGCGACGTGGTGGTGTTCCGCTACCCGCCCAAGCCCAGCATGGACTACATCAAGCGCGTGGTCGGCATTCCCGGCGACGAGGTGGCCTACCTGAACAAGAAGCTCACCATCAACGGGCAGCCGGTGTCCAAGACGCCGATGCCCGACTACCTCGACAGCGATTCGATGCGCCTGCTCAAGCAGTTCAGCGAAGATCTCGGCGGCAAGCAGCACAGGCTGCTCAACGACGATGCCGGCCCGGCGTTCGTCCAGGGCGCCTCCGACTTCCCGTTCCGCGAGAACTGCCGCTACTCCGTCGAAGGCGTGGTTTGCAAAGTGCCGGCCGGCAACTACTTCATGATGGGCGACAACCGCGATAATTCGGCGGACTCGCGTTTCTGGGGTTTTGTGCCGGACAAGAACATCGTGGGCAGGGCGTTCTTCGTCTGGATGAACTTCGGCGATCTGGGTCGCATCGGTCCATTCCAATAAGCAGTCAGCATTGTTCGAGGGGTATGAGGGCATGAGAGCAAATCGGTCCATCCGCAGCAGGGCCGCGCACCAGCGCGGCATCTCGTTCATCGGCCTGGTGTTTGTCGCGGTGGTGCTGGGCTGCCTGGGCGTCGTCGTCGCGCAGGTCATCCCGACGCTGATCGAATACCAGGCCATCGACAAGGCCGCCAACAAGGCCAAGGAAGGCACCACCGTGCCTGAAGTGCGCGCCATCTTCGACAGGGCCCAGGCCATCGACGACTTCAAGTCGGTTTCCGGCAAGGACCTCGACATCAAGAAGGTGGGCGACAAAGTCGTCGTGTCGTATGCCTACGAGCGGGAGATTCCCCTCTTCGGACCGGCTTACCTGGTGCTCAAGTACAAAGGCGAGACCCGCTGAACGCGGCGACACGCAAGGTGGACGGCGGCCTCACAGCGCTGCAGGAGCGCCTCAAGCATTCGTTCTCCGACCCGCGGCTGCTTCAGCTCGCGCTCACGCACCGCAGCTTTTCGGCTGACCACAATGAGCGCCTGGAGTTTCTCGGCGACTCCGTGCTCAACCTCGCGGTCTCGCATCTGCTTTACACCCGCCTTTCGGCCTTGCCCGAAGGCGATCTGTCGCGCGTGCGGGCCAACCTGGTCAAGCAGGACACGCTGCATCGCCTGGCACTGGAGCTGCAGCTGTCGCCTCTGCTTCGGCTGGGAGAGGGCGAGGCGCGTTCAGGCGGGCCCAGCCGGCCCTCCATCCTGGCCGATGCGCTCGAAGCGCTGATCGGCGCGGTGTACCTCGATGCGGGCTTTTCGGCCGCCGAGGCCCTGGTGCGCCGGCTCTATGAGTCGGTCGAGATCAACCCGCGCATGGACGCGGTCGCCAAGGACCCGAAGACCGAATTGCAGGAATGGCTCCAGGGTCACAAAATGAAGCTGCCGGTGTACCGCGTGGCGGCCACGCTCGGCGCCGCGCACAAACAGACTTTCGATGTCGAGTGCGAGGTGCCCGAGATGGGCCTGCGCGAACGCGGCATCGGTGGCTCGCGACGCGCCGGCGAGCAGGCTGCCGCGGCAGCCATGTTGATCCGGCTCAAGGCACGCGGAGCCGCGTGAAACCAGACATGAACGACGCTATAAATTCAGAAGCAGCAACTCCCCAAGACGCAGCGGGCGATGCGGTCTCCACCGGACCCCAGCACTGCGGCCTGGTCGCCATTGTGGGCAAGCCCAACGTGGGCAAGTCGACGCTGCTCAACGCGCTGGTGGGCCAGAAGATCAGCATCACCTCGCGCAAGGCGCAGACCACGCGCCACCGCATCACGGGCATGCGCACTATCGGCTCCACGCAATTCGTGTTCGTCGATACCCCGGGATTCCAGACCCTGCACGCCAACGCGCTCAACAAGTCGCTCAACAAGACCGTGCAGGGCGCGGTCGGCGACGTGGACCTGATTCTTTTCGTGGTCGAGGCGGGCAGCTTCACGCCGGCCGACGAGCGGGTGCTCAAGCTGCTGGGCAAGGGCATTCCGACGGTGCTCCTGGCCAACAAGCTCGACAACGTGCACCGCCGCGGCGACATCGCGCCCTGGCTGCAAACCATGCAGGCCAAGCACCCCTTTGCCGAGTTCGTGCCGATGTCAGCCAAGAACCCGAAGGACGTCGAGCGCCTGTTCGGCATCTGCGAAAAATACCTGCCCGAGCAGCCCTGGTTCTACGCCGAGGACGAGCTCACCGACCGCAGCGAGAAGTTCCTCGCGGGCGAACTGGTGCGCGAAAAGCTGTTCCGCCTGACCGGCGACGAACTGCCCTACACCTCGACCGTGATCATCGACAAGTTCGAGGAAGAGCCGCCCCAGAAAAAGGGCCAGAAGCGCCTGCTGCGCATTGCCGCCACCATCGTGGTGGAGCGCGACGGCCACAAGGCCATGGTGATCGGCGACAAGGGCGAGCGCATCAAGCGCATCGGCATGGAAACCCGCGTCGAGCTCGAGAAGCTGGCCGATGCCAAGGTTTTTCTCGAACTGTGGGTGAAGGTGCGCTCCGGCTGGGCCGACGACGAGGCCCGTGTGCGCTCGTTCGGTTACGAATGAAGTGGCGACTGCCCACCGCGTCTCGCATGAGCCGGCGTATGTGCTCCATCGCTACGACTGGAGTGAGTCGAGCCTGATCCTGGAGGTCTTCACCCGCCACCACGGGCGCATCGCGCTCGTGGCCAAGGGGGCGAAGCGGCCGAGCTCCAATTTCAGGCCGGTGCTGCTGCCGCTGCAGCCCCTGCAACTCAACTATGGCGGCGACGCCGAGATCCGGACGCTCAAGGGCGCCGAGTGGATGGGCGGCCACGTCATGCCGACCGGCGAGGCGCTGCTCTCGGGCTACTACGTCAACGAACTGCTGCTGCGCCTTTTGGCGCGGGACGATGCCCATGAAGCCCTGTTCGACGCCTATGCGGGTGTGGTGCAGGTGCTGGCCGGCGAGCACGCCGGCGCGCAGGCGGCCACCCACGCCGCCGCGCTGCGCGCCTTCGAGCTGCTGCTGCTGCGCGAAGTGGGGCTCTTGCCCTCGCTCGACGTGCAGACCCTCACGCTCGAGCCGCTGGAGGCCGACCGGCGCTACAGCCTGGTGCCGGAAGCCGGCCTGCGGCTGGCCGGCGACGACGAGGCCGCGCTGGCTGGTGCCGACTGGCAGGCGTTGCAGGGCGTGCTGGACGACCGCGCACCATTCACCGCCACGCTGCGCGAGATTGCGACCATGAACGCCGGCAGCAACAGTGCCCTCAGGAACCAGCTGCGCGCCTTGCTCAACTACCATTGCGGTGTGTCCACGCTGCGCACGCGGCAGATGATGAGAGATTTGCAAGCCCTATGAGCACATCCGTTTCCACCTCACTGTCGGTCAACCTGAACAAGGTGGCCCTGGTGCGCAACACGCGCGCGCTCGGGATTCCGAGCGTGCTCGTCGCCGCCAACGCCTGCCTTGCCGCCGGCGCGCAGGGCATTACCGTGCATCCGCGGCCCGATGCGCGCCATATCCGCGCGCACGACGTGAGCGACCTATCCGCGCTGCTCGCCAGGGACTGGCCCGCGATCGAATTCAACATCGAAGGCAATCCCTTCCACAACCTGATGGATTTCGTGCGCGAGCTGAAGCCGCACCAGGCCACCTTCGTGCCCGACAGCGAAAGCCAGTCGACCAGCGACCACGGCTGGAGCTTCCCCGAAGACGCCGGGCGCCTGCGCCCCCTGATTGCCGAGGCCAAGGCGCTGGGCGTGCGCGTGAGCTTGTTCATGGACCCTATTCCGCAGCAGATGGCTGCTGCCAGGGAAGTGGGCGCGGACCGTGTCGAGCTGTACACCGAAGGCTATGCGGCATCGCGCGGCACGCCGGCCGAAGAGGCCGTGCTCGCGCGATATGTCGAATCGGCACGCGCGGCGCAGGCTGCGGGCCTTGAGGTCAACGCGGGCCACGATCTGAGCCGTGAAAATCTCACGGCTTTCCTGCGCGCGGTACGCGGTGTCCGGGAGGTCTCGATCGGTCACGCCTTCATTGCCGATGCGCTCGAGCTCGGCTATGCCGCCACGACGCGTGAGTATCTGCGCTGCATCCAAGAGGCGCAGTGAACGCGCGAGCGGAATGATCTACGGCATCGGCACCGACATCTGCGACCTCCGGCGCATCGCAGCAACCTTCGAGCGCCAGGGCGAGCGTTTCGCACAGCGGGTGCTGAGCGACGCCGAACTGGCGATCTGGAAGGCCCGCAGCGATCGCTGGCCCAAGCGCGGCCTGAGCTATCTTGCGACGCGTTTTTCCGCCAAGGAGGCTTTCAGCAAGGCCATCGGCCTGGGCATGCGCATGCCGATGACCTGGCGGCTCTGCGAGATCGCGAACCTGCCCAGCGGCAAGCCCGTCATCGTGCTGCACGGCGATCTCAAGGACTGGTTCGAGGCCAAGGGCCTCACGGCGCATGTCACCGTGACCGACGAAACCGAATATGCCGCGAGTTTCGTCGTGGTCGAATACAAGAACGAGGCATGACCCTGGCTCCGACAAGCACACACTCGCCCCTCATCATCGACGTGGCGGGCACGGAACTCAGCGACGCGGACCGCCGCCGCGTCACCAACCCCCTGGTCGGCGGCGTCATTCATTTCGCCCGCAACTGGCGAGATCGCGCCCAGATGGCAGCGCTCAATGCCGAGTTGAAGGCCCTCCGGCCCGACCTGCTGATTTGCGTCGATCACGAAGGCGGCCGCGTGCAGCGCTTTCGCACCGACGGCTTCACGCGCCTGCCCTCGATGCGCGCACTCGGCGAACTCTGGATGCGCGATGCCTTGCGCGCCACGCAGGCCGCAACGGCGACCGGCCGGGTGCTTGCGGCCGAGCTGCGCGCCTGCGGCATCGACTTCAGTTTTGCACCGGTGCTCGACCTGGACTACGGCGGCAGCAGCGTGATCGGCGACCGCAGCTTTCACCGCGACCCGCGCGTGGTGGCGCTGCTGGCCAAGAGCGTGATGCACGGCATGCTGCAGATGGGCATGCGCCATTGCGGCAAGCACTTTCCGGGGCATGGCTTCGTGACGGCCGATTCGCACGTCGAAATCCCCGTCGACCGGCGCAGCCTCAAGGCGATCCTGGCGGAGGACGCGCAGCCTTATGACTGGCTCACCGGCACGCTGACCGCGGTGATGCCGGCGCACGTGATCTATCCGAAGGTCGACAAGCGGCCCGCGGGGTTCTCGTCCCGCTGGCTGAAAGAGATCCTGCGCAGCCGGCTTTCATTCGATGGTGCCATCTTCAGCGACGACCTGAGCATGAAGGCGGGACGCTACATCGACGGCGAACTGCTGAGCTATGCCGATGCCGCACTGGCTGCGCTGGATGCGGGCTGCGACCTCGCGATGCTGTGCAACCAGAGCATCGGCGAGGGCCGGCCGCTCGACGAGTTGCTCGACGGCTTTGCCGCTGCTGCAAGGGCAGGGCGCTGGCATGCCGACCCGAGGAGCGAACTTCGGCGGCGCGCGCTGGTGCCGGAAGCGCCGTCTGCGGGGTGGGGCGCGCTCGTCGAATCCGCCGAGTACAAAGGCGCCAGGCAGGTGCTGGCAAAGGCCAGGCTTGCGCCGCCCGCGGGCGCCTGAAGAGCCGCTACGGCGTACCGGCCGGCGGCGGATTGGCCCATAACCGCTCGCCGCCCGAATCCAGGTGCGTCAGGTACAGCCGCACATCGAACTCCAGCCGGTGGTAGCCCGGCTCCATGTGTTCGCATAGCGCATAGAAGCTCTTGTCGTGGTCCCGCTCCTTCATATGGGCGAGCTCATGGACCACGATCATGCGCAGCCATTCCAGCGGCACATCCTTGAACAGTGTCGCCACCCGGATCTCGCGCTTGGCCTTGAGCTTGCTGCCCTGCACGCGCGAGACGGTGGTGTGCGTGCCGAGGGCGTTGCGGATCACATGCAGCTTGCTGTCGAATGCCACCTTGGACAGCGGCGGCGCCTTGCGCATGAAATCGCTTTTGAGTTCGCTCACGTAGTCGTAGAGCGCCCGGTCGGTCTGCACCTCGTGCGTGGGGCCCGGATAGCGGCTGAGCAGCAGTGGCGCGAGTCCTTCGGTCTCGACCAGTTGCCGGACCTGGGCCAGCAGGGTGGGTGGATACCCCGCGAGGTATTTCATGCTGCCGGCCGCCCCACGCAGGCCAGCCCGGTCGCCACGCCGCCGAACAGGTCCCCCTCCACGAGGCAGACGCCAGCGAAACTCTTGCGCAAAGCCTGCTGGAACGGTCGCAATGCCGAGGAGCCCCCGGTCAGGTAAATGGCATCGAGGTCGCCGCTGCGCAGTCCTGCGCGCTTGACGCAGGCATGCGCGCAGGCGATCACGCTCTCAAGCAGCGGCGAAAGCTGCTGCGCCATGTCGGTGGGCGAAAGCGACGCGGCCAGACCGGGCTCGGCGCACGAAAGATCGATCGCGGTGGACGCATCGTTCACTGATGCATCGATCTTGGCCTGCTCGACCTCGCTGGCGATGCGGTGGCCGTGCCGCTCTTCGAGCACCGCCATCAGCCGGTCGTGCAGCCGCGTGTCGCTGTAGCTCGTGCGCAGGTCTTTCGCCTGCCGCACCGCCTTGGCCGCATAGAGCCAATTGATCAGGTGCCAGGACGAGAGCTCGAAGAACACCTTGCTCGGCACTTCGCGTCCCTGCGCGCCCGTGTGGCGAAAGCCGAATTCCGGCATCACGCGGTCCAGGTTCAGTCGCTGGTCGAAGTCGGTGCCGCCGATGTGCACGCCGCTGGTCGCCAGCACGTCGTCGCTGCGGTCTTCGCGCACGGCACGGTCCGGCCCAACGCGTACCACGGTGAAGTCGGAGGTGCCGCCCCCGATGTCGACGATCAGCACCAGCGATTCCTTCGTGATGCGCTGCTCGTAGTCGAAGGCCGCGGCAATCGGCTCCAGTTGGAAGGCGATCTCGTGGAATCCGGCCGCACGGGCCGCGTGGCGCAGGCTTTCTTCCGCGCGTTCGTCGCGCTTGGAATCGTCGTCCACAAAATGAACCGGCCGGCCGATGACCACGCGCTCCGGCACGCGGCCCAACTCGCGGCCCGCGCGTGCGGCAAGCTCGCGCAGAAAGCGCGCGATGATGTCCTCGAAGCTCACCAGCCCGTCGTAGACAGCGGTTTTCTCTTGCATCAATGCACTGCCGAGCAGGCTCTTCAGCGAGCGCATCAGGCGCCCTTCGACGCCCGCAAGATAAAGCGCAACCGCATCGCGGCCGAAGTGCGTCGTGCGGTCTTCGGCGTTGAAGAAGATGGCGGTGGGCAATGTGGTGGCCGCGCCTTCGATGGGCAGCAGCCGGGCCACGCCGTCGACCCGGCAGGCCACGGCGGAATTGGAGGTGCCGAAGTCGATGCCGATCGTCGGCAGCGACGACGGTAACTTCACGCTCAAGATTCCCTGCGCAGCGCCGGGAACAGGATCACGTCGCGAATGCTCGGCGAATCGGTCAGCAGCATCATCAGCCGGTCGATGCCGATGCCGCAGCCGCCGGTGGGCGGCATGCCGTATTCGAGCGCACGCACGAAGTCGTGGTCGTAGAACATGGCTTCGTCGTCGCCGCTGTCCTTGGCGGCCACCTGCGCGTTGAAGCGCGCGGCCTGGTCCTCGGCGTCGTTGAGCTCGCTGAAGCCGTTGCCGAACTCGCGGCCTGTGATGTAGAGCTCGAAGCGCTCGGTCACTTCAGGGCGCTCGTCGTTGGCCCGTGCCAGCGGCGAGATCTCGGTCGGGTGTTCCATGATGAAGGTCGGCTGCCAGAGCTTCTCTTCCACTGTCTCTTCGAAATACATCACCTGCAGGCTGGCAAGGCTGCGCTGCGAGAGCTTGTCTTTTTCTTCGCTGAGGCCGATCTTGCGCAGCGCATTGATGAGCCATGCGCTGTCGTCCACACCGTCGCCGGCATCGGTGTACTTGAGGATGGCTTCGCGGATCGTCAGTCGCTGGAAGGGCTGCGTCAGGTCGACCGGCTTGCCCTGGTAGGTGAGCTGCTGCGTGCCCACGGCCTTGTCGGCAATGGTGCGGATCAGCGTCTCAGTAAAGTCCATCAAGTCGCGGTAGTTCCAGTAGGCCGCGTAGAACTCCATCATCGTGAACTCGGGGTTATGCCGCACCGAGATGCCTTCGTTGCGGTAACTCCGGTTGATTTCGAACACGCGCTCGAAGCCGCCGACGATCAGGCGTTTGAGGTAGAGCTCGGGCGCGATGCGCAGGAACATCTCCTGGTCGAGCGCGTTGTGGTGCGTCTTGAAGGGCTTGGCGTTGGCGCCGCCCGGAATGGGGTGCAGCATGGGCGTCTCGACTTCGAGGAAGTCGTTGGCCACCATGAACTCGCGCAGGGCGCTCACGGCCTTGCTGCGCGCGGTGAAGCGCACGCGCGCCGACTCGTCGGTAATGAGGTCGACGTAGCGCTGGCGGTACTTCTGCTCCTGGTCGGCCATGCCGTGGAACTTGTCGGGTAGCGGGCGCAGGCTCTTGGTGAGCAGGCGCAAGCGGGTCACCTTGACCGAGAGCTCGCCGGTCTTGGTCTTCATCAGCGTGCCTTCTGCGCCCACGATGTCGCCCAGGTCCCAGCGCTTGAACTCGGCGTAGGCTTCTTCGCCGATCGCGTCGCGCGTCACGTAGAGCTGGATGCGGCCCGTGGCGTCCTGCACCGTGGCGAAGCTGGCCTTGCCCATCACCCGCTTGAGCATCATGCGGCCCGCCACGCTCACCGACACAGCCTGGGTTTCGAGCGCTTCAGCTTCGGCGGCGCCATGCGCCTCGACCAGCGCGGCGGCGCGGTGGCCCGGCTTGAAGTCGTTCGGGAAGGCAACGCCCTTGCCAGCGGCTTGCGCGGCGCGCATCAGCTTGAGCTTTTCGCGGCGTTCGGCGATGAGCTGGTTGTCGTCGACGGCAGGCGCGGCGGCTGGGGCTGCCGCAGGCGTGGGAACGGAGGGGATCAGGTGGTCGGACATGGAGGGCGGATAGGGCGCATCGGGAGCGTGCGCAACCCGCCATTTTAGCCGATCGGGTACGAATGAAAGCCGCGCGAACTGCCCGCCAATCCTGCGCAATACGCTATTGAAAGCGTAGCGAGCTATTCAGCGATGCCCGCACGTGCGAGCAGATCGCTGACCAATTCGAGCCGCATCAGCGGGCTTTCGAGTTCCATGAGCCTTTGCCGGAGTTCGAGTTGCATGGGCACCAGTTCGCACCAGCGGTTGGCCACCCAGCCGCAATCGTTGAACCGGTAGGGCTGGCCGATGGGCAGGCGCACGGCCTCGGCGCCCTGCGCGCGGCGTCGCTCCTCGAGCGTATCGACCAGGCGCCGCAGCGCCGTGGCAGTGTGCTGGAGGTCATCGGGAATCTCGATCGAAGCGTCGTCGAGCACGGCCTCCACTTCGGCGACCCACAGGCCATATTTCTGCAGTTCGGTGCTGCGCACGCGAAAGCGCTGCGTGCCCACGCACTCGATCTGCAGCAGGCCGCTCTGCGGCGATTCGAATTCGCGGATGACGGCGAGCGTGCCGATGGCTGCAAAACTCTCCGCATCTGCCCCGGGCTTGCGCACCTCGCTGCCGCTTGTGAGGCTGACGACGCCGAAGGGCGCATCGGCCTTACGGCATTTGCCCACCATGTCGAGATAACGTACCTCAAAAATACGCAGTGGGAGCACGCCGCCCGGGAACAGGACCGTACCGAGCGGGAACAATGGCAGTGAATGAAGAAGGGGCTGTGTCGTCATCGATGAACCTTGCATGGCTATCATCGCATTCCGCTCACGACCGCGCCCCATGCTCTACCAGATTCCCTCGTTCCTCCTCGACGTGATCGTCGGCCTGCTCGGCGGCGCCTGCCTGCTGCGCCTTTACATGCAGTACCACCGGGTGCCGTTCGGCAACCCGCTCGGCCGCTTCGTGTTTGCCATCACCGACTGGATCGTGCTGCCGCTGCGCCGCATCGTGCCCGCGGTCAAGCGCTGGGACTTGGCGAGCCTGATCGCCGCCTGGCTGCTGGTGCTCGCAAAGTTCCTGTTGTTGTGGCTCTTGATCGGCAACCTCGGCCGGATGGCCGCCTTGCCGCTGGTCTCCCTCGTGGGGCTGATGCAGCTGGCGGTCTCGGGTCTGACGGCACTGCTGGTGGTCTATGCCGTGCTGTCGTGGATACCAGGCGCGTCCCCGATGCTGCTCGACCTGATCTCCCGGCTGGCCGACCCATTGGTGCGGCCTTTCCGGCGCTTCATTCCGCTGATCGGCGGCGTGGACCTGTCGCCGCTGGCTGCCATCGTGGTGCTGCAGGTGATTGCCATCGTGCTGGGCAACCTGCTGGTCTGGGCCTACCGGCTGGGCTGAGGCCCAGCCTTCCTCTTGCTGATCAGATGACTGCGTCGGCGGGCTGGCGCAGCAGCATCGCCAGCGTGCTTGCGATGGTCTTGCGCAGTTCGCGGCGGTCGCTGATGAAGTCGATCGCGCCCTTCGTCTGCAGGAACTCGGCGCGCTGGAAGCCTTCGGGCAGCGTCACGCGCACGGTCGACTCGATCACGCGCGGGCCGGCAAAGCCGATCAGCGCCTTGGGCTCCGCAATGACCACGTCGCCCACGAAGGCGAAGCCGGCCGAGACGCCGCCCATGGTGGGGTCGGTCAGCACGCTGATGTAGGGCAGGCCTTTCTTCGCGAGGCGCGTGAGCGCGGCGTTGGTCTTGGCCATCTGCATCAGCGAGAGCAGTCCTTCCTGCATGCGGGCGCCGCCGGTGGCCGTGAAGCAGATGAACGGCACCTTCTGCTCGATAGCCGTTTCGACGCCGCGCACGAAGCGCTCGCCGACCACGCTGCCCATGCTGCCGCCCATGAATTCGAATTCGAAGCAGGCCACGACCACGCTGATGCTGTGGACCGAGCCGCCCATGACGATCAGCGCATCGGTCTCACCGGTGTTCTCCAGGGCTTCCTTGAGCCGCTCGGGGTATTTGCGGCTGTCCTTGAACTTGAGCGCGTCGACGGGGAGCACTTCCTGTCCGACCTCGTAGCGGCCTTCGGCATCGAGGAAGGCGTCTAGTCGTGCGCGCGCACCGATGCGGTGATGGTGGTTGCAGCTCGGGCAGACGTTCTGATTGTGCTCGAGATCGGTCTTGTACAGAACGGTCTCGCAGGCGGGGCATTTGATCCACAGGCCCTCGGGCACCTGACGGCGCTCCGACGGGTCGGTTTGTGCGATCTTGGCGGGTAGCAGTTTTTCAAGCCAGCTCATAGGACTCCGGATTTAGCTCCCCTATCCCGCAATGCGGAAGAGGGGCTTGGGGGGTGAGGGCACCCGCGATTATCGGCCAGCCGCGTTCTTGGGGGTAGCCGCGGGCAGTGCATCGAGCGCCTCGCGAATGCCGGCCAGGAATTCGCTCACCACGGGCACCACCTTTTCGCGCGGTTGTCCGTCGATCAGCTGGATGATCTTCGTCCCGATCACCACCGCATCGGCGGCCGAACCCACGGCCTGCGCCGTGCGTGCGTCGCGGATGCCGAAGCCCACGCCCACGGGGATGTTCACATGCTCGCGGATGCGCGGGATCATCTGGCCGACCGCCTCGGTGTCGAGGTGGCCGGCGCCGGTCACGCCCTTGAGCGACACGTAGTAGACGTAGCCGCTCGCAATGCGTGCAACCTGCGCCATGCGCTCGCTGGTGCTGGTGGGCGCCAGGAGGAAGATCAGGTCGATGTTCGCGGCCTTGAGCTCGGCGGCGAAGCCTTCGCACTCCTCGGGCGGGTAATCGACCACCAGCAGGCCGTCGACACCCGCTGCTGATGCGTCGCGGATGAAAGCCTTCTTGCCATGCACGAGGTCATACCGCTCGACCGGATTGGCGTAACCCATCAGCACCACCGGCGTGGCCGTGTCCTGCTGGCGGAATGCGGCCACCATGGCGAGCACCTGCTTCATGCCGATGCCCATGGCCAGCGCGTCTTCGCCAGCTTTCTGGATCACCGGGCCGTCGGCCATCGGGTCGGAAAAGGGCACGCCGAGCTCGATCACGTCGGCGCCCGCGGCGACCATGCCGTGCATCAGCTCGGGCGTGATGTCCGCATAGGGGAATCCGGCCGTCACGTAGGGAATCAGGGCGCGGCGGCCGTCTTTTTTCAGCGCGTCGAAGGTAGCGGCAATGCGGCTCATCACTTGCCTCCCTTCACGCTCAGCCCGCGCATTGACGGCCGGTCGTAGAAGTCGACGCCCGACAGGTCGGCCACGGTGCCGATGTCCTTGTCTCCGCGGCCCGACAGGTTCACCAGGATCGACTGGTCTGGCCGCATGGTCTTGGCGAGCTTCATGGCATAGGCCACGGCGTGGCTGGATTCGAGGGCCGGGATGATGCCTTCGGTGCGGCACAGGTAGTGAAAGGCTTCGAGCGCCTCGGTGTCGGTGATGCCGACGTACTCGGCACGGCCGATGTCGGCCAGGTAGGCGTGCTCGGGGCCCACGCCCGGATAGTCGAGGCCGGCGCTGATGCTGTGGGTCTCGGTGATCTGGCCGTCTTCGCTCTGCAGCAGATAGGTGCGGTTGCCGTGCAGCACGCCCGGGCTGCCGCGCAGAATCGAGGCCGAATGCTTGCCGCTGTCGAGTCCTTCGCCCGCCGCCTCGACGCCCACGAGGCGCGTGCCCGCGAACGGAATGTAGGGATGGAAGATGCCCATCGCATTGCTGCCGCCGCCCACGCAGGCCACCACCACGTCCGGCTGCCGGCCTTCAGCCTCCCCAGTGATGCCCTGGGCCGCGAGCATGGCGGGCATCTGGTCGATGCACTCGATGCCTATCACGCTCTGGAAGTCGCGCACCATCGTCGGGTAGGGGTGCGGGCCGGCCACGGTGCCGATGATGTAGAAGGTGTTTTCCACGTTCGTCACCCAGTCGCGCATGGCCTCGTTGAGCGCGTCCTTCAGGGTCTTGCTGCCCGATTCGACCGGCACCACGGTGGCGCCCAGCAGATTCATGCGATAGACGTTGGGACTTTGGCGCTTGACGTCCTGGCTGCCCATGTAGACCACGCATTCAAGGCCGTAGCGCGCGCAGATGGTGGCGGTGGCCACGCCGTGCTGACCGGCGCCGGTTTCGGCGATCACACGGGGCTTGCCCATGCGGCGCGCGAGCATCGCTTGGCCGATCACGTTGTTGATCTTGTGCGCGCCGGTGTGGTTGAGGTCTTCACGCTTCAGGTAGATCTGCGCACCGCCCATCTCGCGGCTGGTGCGGGCCGCGTGGTAGACCGGCGAGGGCCGGCCGACGAAGTGCTTCAGCTCGTAGTGGAATTCGGCAAGAAACGCCGGATCGTCCTTGAACTTGGCATAGGCGCCCCGCAGTTCGTTGATCGCGTGGGTGAGCGTTTCGCTCGCGAAGGTGCCGCCGTAATTGCCGAAATGGCCGGTGGCGTCGGGTTGCTGGTAGTCCTGGAATTGGCTTTGCATGGTTCTCGATCGTTGGGCCGCAGCCCGAAATCACGATCGGGGTGCGGCGGCTTAACTGGAGAAGGACGCGTCGGCGGCTCTGACTGCTGCGACGAATTGCCGGATCTTTGCGGCGTCCTTCAGGCCCTTGTTCCCGGGTCCGTCGATTTCGACGCCCGAGCTCACATCAACGGACAGCGTCTTGCAGCGCGTCCGCAGGATGCGAATGCCATCGCTCACGTTTGCAGGTGTGAGCCCACCACTCAAGACGAGGTGAGCGTCGACGGCGGGTGGAAGAAGTGACCAATCGAATGCCTTGCCGCCACCGCCATAACCTTCGACATGGGCGTCGAGCAGGATGGCCTGGGCGTGGGAGTAATCGGATGCGTATTTTACGAGGTCGAAGCCGGCTCCGGCAGCCCCCAGCGGAATCCGCGCCGCGCGCATGTATCGAAAGCGGCCCGGGCCGGTCGATTGCTCGCACTCCGCGGGAGTTTCTTCGCCGTGGAACTGGGCGATGGCGCCCTTCACGCGGATGAGCGACGCCATGACGTTCGGCGCCTCCTCGTTGACGAACAGCAGCACCGGCGTAATGAAAGGCGGCAGGCGCGAAGCCAGCTCGGCCGCGCGCTCGGCCGTCACGGCGCGAGGGCTTGCGCGATAGAGCACGAAGCCGACGGCGTCGGCGCCCGCCTCGATCGCCGCATCGACGTCGGCCTCACGCGTGAGGCCACAGATCTTGATGCGGGTGCGGGGAAGCGTCATGGCGGCCCATCATAAGCAGCACCACCGGCCTGCAGCGTGGCCTCGGGCGGCAGACCCCACTTGGCGTCGTACAACGGCCCGAGAAAATACAGGCCGTCGGCGGAGAAGGTGGGCGCCGCCACCTTGCGGCTGCGCGCTTCAAGCACCTCGGCGATCCATTCGGGCCGCTCGTCGCCGCGGCCGATGCGCACCAGGCAGCCCATCAGGTTGCGGATCATGTGGTGCAGGAAGGCATCGGCTTCGAATTCGAAGTGCCAGCGACACCGGTCGCCTGTGCCGACCCGCGTGATCTCGATGCGCCGCAGGTCCTTGACCGGCGATCGCGCCTGGCAGGCGGAGGCGCGGAAAGAGCTGAAGTCGTGCCGGCCGACCAGCAGGGCGGCCGCGGCACGCATCGCATCGCCGTCGAGCGCATGCATCGACCAGCCGACGCGACCGGAGTCGAGGCTGGGCCGAACGGGCGATTGCGACAGCACATAGAGATAGCGGCGCGCCAAGGCGCTGGCGCGGCAATGGAATTCGTCGGGCACTGGATGCGCCCATTGCACGGCGATGTCGTCGGGCAGATAGCGGTTGGTGCCGCGCATCCAGGAGAAGGGTTCGCGCTCGACGGTGGTGTCGAAGTGCACCACCTGCATCAGCGCATGCACGCCGGCATCGGTGCGGCCGGCGCACAGCGTGCCGATGGGCTGTGCGGCAAACTTGCCCAGCGCGGCTTCCAGTTTGTCCTGCACCGTGCGGCCTGAGCGCTGGCTTTGCCAGCCCTCGTACGCTCGGCCGTTGTAGCGGATGCCTAGCGCCAGCCTCACGAATTCAGAAAGCGGGAGAAAAGCCGCTCAACGCAGCTCGGCGAGGAGTTGCCTTGCCTGCGACTTCACGTCGCCGGCACTTTCGGCTTCGACTTCCTCGACCAGCGAGCGCGCGCCTTCGACGTCGCCGATGGCGTGCAGTTCACGGGCCAGCGACAGCTTGACCGCGTGCGGGCTGTCTTCACCATCTTCGTCGTCGCCAGGCATCGCGGCCGCGGGCGCTGCCGCTTCCGCGGTGCCTGCCACTGGGCGCGAGGGAAGCCCGGCCAATGCGCTCATGTCGAACTCGATGAAGCCCGAATCCGCGGGAAGGCCGCCGCGCAGCGCCGCCGGGCGGGTGTTGGCATCGGCTTCGCTCAGCGCCGACGGACGCGCGACCGGGACCAGGGCGCCGGGTGCGGTGTCGAAGTCGTTCTCCAGGTCGACCGGTGCGGCGGGTGCGTGCGCATGGCCGTTGGACAGGGGTGCCGTTGCAGCGGCAGCGGGTGCTGCGTAGACCGCCTTGGGCAGGCTGGCGCTCACGGGCGCCGGGCTGGGAGCCGGTGCCGGAGGCTGGCTCAGGTCCAGGTCGAAATCCAGCGGTGCGACCGAGGGCACGAATGCCGGCGCGGGCGCAATAGCGACAGGCGGTGCGACAGGTGTAGGCGCAACCACGGCCGGGGCTTTGGTCGCCGAAGCCAGCGCACCGGCAAAAGCGGCGCTTTCAGCCTGGCTCACGCCGCGTGGGGTGCCCGATTCGTACAGCGGATTGCCTGGATCGAGGTCCTTGCCCATGTCGACTACGCGGTTCCAGTCGGAACCGCTGCCGTTCGTGAGCTTGTGTACCTCGGTGGCCAGACCATCGAAGGCGCGCACGTCGCGGCGCTTGGCATGGATCTCGAGCAGCTTGAGGTGGATCGCCGTGCGGTCGGGGTTCACGCGCAGGGCTTCGCGAAGGATTTCCTCAGCCTGCAGGTCGCGGCCATAGGCCAAGTACACGTCGGCTTCGGCCACGGGATCGACGTCGCCCGCGTCCAGCTGGCTCGGCGAGTACGACAGCGACGAGACGCTCGAGTCGCCGCGGTGCTTGGTGTCGACGGATTCGCCGCCGCTCGCGCCGAAGAACGAGTCCTTCGGAATGCGGCTTTCGAGAAACACGCTTTCGCTCATTTCCTCGCGCCGGCGGCCGAGAACGCGGTACAGCAGGAAGCCGACCAGCAAGGCGATCAGCGCCGCGCCGGCAAGCATCAGCGGGTTGTCGAGCAATTCGTCGAGGAAGCTGCGTTCCACCGGAGGCGGCGGCGGGGCTGTCTTGACCACCGGCTTGGGCGCGGGTGCCGGCGCGGCAGCTGCGCTTGCTGCCGCTGCGGGAGCAGCAGGCGCAGCTTCAGACGGTACGGCGGGGGCGTCGGCCGCCGGTACTGCTGCCGGTGCCGTGGCCGCCGGAGCGGGCGTCGTGGCGGGTGCCGCAGCGGCAGCCGGCGTTGCGGCGGGTACGACAGGCGCCGCGGGAGCGGCAGGGGCTGCAACTGCAGCCGGGGTTGACGGCGCAGCCGAAGGCGCCGCTGTCGGCGATGCCGTCGCGGCTACGCCTGGATTTGGAACCGAAATCCCCGGAACCGCCGGCGCCGGTGCTGCCGCGGGAGCCGTGGCCGTGGCTGGGGCCGCGGTACCGGTCGCCGCCTTCAGCTTGGCCAGTTCGTTGATGTTCTTGGAAAGCTCCGCCACGCGGTTGCTGCTGTCCTGGGCCTGGCGGGTCTGTGCGACCTTTTCCTCGGCGGCGCGTGCAGCCGCGCTGCCTTGCGAGATCGTGAGCTTGTCGGGTGCGCTTGCCGCGGCATTGCGGTCTTCGACATTGGCTTGCAGCTTGCCAGTCGCCTTGCGGCTGGCGCCGGCCACGTTCGAGGTGGGCGCGTTCTCGGCCAGCCGCTGGCGGTAGGCGCCGAAATCGCGGCTTTGCGCGGTGATGGTACGGCGGGCTTCAGAGGGCAGGATGGCGCCGGCTTCGGCCGCGCTCGGCAGGTCGAGCACGGCGCCCGACTTCATGCGGTTGATGTTGCCGCCCACGAAGGCATCGGGGTTGGCGAGCAAAAGCGCCACCAGCATCTGGTCGAGCGAAATGTCTGCGGGCTTGTAGGCGCCGGCAATCTTGCTGGCGGTATCGCCGCGCTGCACGGTGACCTGCTCGCCGCCACCGGCAGGACGAGCCGCGGCTGCGGCACCAGGCGCTTGCGGTGCTGCCGACGCGGGAGCGGGTGCGGGCGCTGCCGGAGGAGCCGTGACCGGTGCCGCGGGCGCACGCTCGCGGCGGGCTCGGGCTGCTGCCGCGGCAGGGCGTTCGACCGGGGTGCTGATCTGCGGCGTGGCCGGTGCGATGGGTGCACTCGGCGCGGCTTGGCGCGTTACCGGCGGATCGAGCAGCACGGTGTAGTCGCGGACCATGCGGCCGGACGAACCGTTGGCCTCGAGCAACAGGTCGATGAAAGGGTCGTTGAGCGGACGGGTCCCGGTCAAGCGGACCACGTATTGCCCGCCGGCGCGGCGTTGCAGCGTGGCCTTCACGTCGCTCAAGGCGGCGTTGTAGGGCACGCCCGCTTTCTTGAAGGCGTCGGCATTGGCGACATTGATCTTCAGGCTGTCCGCGTCGGCCGCAGCCATTTCGGTCACGTCGATTTCCGCGCGCAGCGGTTCGCCCAATGCCGATTGCACCTTCAACTGGCCCAGCGCAAAAGCGCTGGCGTCAGTGCTTGCAATGCCCAGAACCACCGCAACGGCTGCGCCCAGAACGGAGAGGCGAAGGCCGTTCAAGGGTAGGGAAGGGCGGGCGGCCGATGGGCGGGCCGCGGGCAACAGATGTCTTGTCATGCTGATAGGGGCGGCTCAGGCCCAGAAATTGTAAGAGGACGTTAGCATCATCACCGGGTGCTGACAAGGCGGTGCGCCCGTTCTACCCAGTGCGCGCATACTTACGCACACATTTAGTGTTGCCATACGGCAACATCTTTGGTCTGGGAAGAGCCGAAGCGCCCCATCAGGCCTCAAGCAAGATGCGCAGCATACGGCGCAGCGGTTCCGCCGCGCCCCACAGCAACTGGTCGCCGATGGTGAACGCACCGACGTATTCTGGGCCCATGGCCAGCTTGCGAATGCGGCCCACGGGAATGTTCATGGTGCCCGTCACGGTCACCGGCGTCAGGTCCTTGACCGTGGCTTCGCGGGTGTTTGGCACCACCTTCGCCCAGGGGTTGTCGGCGGCGATCATGGCTTCGATGTCCGCCAGCGGCACATCCTTCTTGAGCTTGAAGGTCAGCGCCTGGCTGTGGCAGCGCATGGCGCCCACTCGCACGCAGAACCCGTCGACCGGCACGGCGGCGCTGCCGAAGCCCGCGCCCTGGCCAAGAATCTTGTTGGTCTCGGCGCCGGCCTTCCATTCTTCCTTGGACATGCCATCGCCCAGATCCTTGTCGATCCAGGGGATCAGCGAACCGCCTAGGGGGGCGCCGAAGTTGGCCGTTTCGGCGGCGCTCAGGTTCTGCTGCTTGTGCAGCACCTTGCGGTCGATCTCGAGGATGGCCGACTTTGGGTCATCCAGCAGGGCGCGCACTTCGGCATTGAGCGTGCCGAACTGCGTGAGCAGTTCGCGCATGTGCTGCGCACCGCCGCCCGAGGCTGCCTGGTAGGTCATGCTGGTCATCCACTCGACGAGGCCCGCCTTGTAGAGGGCGCCCACGCCCATGAGCATGCAGCTCACGGTGCAGTTGCCGCCGATCCAGTTCTTGCCGCCGTTGGCAAGCGCGTTCTGGATCACTGGCAGGTTGACCGGGTCGAGCACGATGATCGCGTCGTCCTGCATGCGCAGGGTGGAGGCGGCATCGATCCAGTGGCCGCTCCAGCCCGCGGCGCGCAGCTTGGGGAACACCTCGCTGGTGTAGTCGCCGCCCTGGCAAGTGATGACGATGTCGCACTTCTTCAGCGCCTCGATGTCGTTCGCATCCTTGAGCGCGGTCTCGTTCTTTGCCATGGCCGGGGCCTTGCCGCCAGCGTTGGAAGTCGAGAAGAACAGCGGCTCGATGAGCCCGAAGTCGCCTTCGGCCTGCATGCGGTCCATCAGGACCGAGCCGACCATGCCACGCCAGCCCACGAGGCCGACCAGAGGTTGAGATGCGTTCGCCATTTCAGTTTGCCCTATTAAAAGAAAGAAAAAAGTTGTCTTTTCTTGCCCCCGACTCGTCGAGCCGGGGAGGGGCGTGACGAAGCGGGCTGCGGTTAGCCGGTAATCGTCTTTTTGGTGATTGCTGCAACGACCGCGTCGCCCATCTCACGGGTGCCGACGCGCTTCGTACCTTCTGACCAGATGTCACCCGTGCGCAGCCCCGAGGCGAGCACGTGCTTGACCGCCGACTCGATACGGTCGGCAGCTTCGGCTTGGTTGAGTGAAAAGCGGAGCATCATGGCAGCGGACAGTATTGTAGCCAAAGGATTGGCAACCCCTTTTCCTGCAATGTCGGGCGCGCTGCCGTGGCTGGGCTCGTACAGGCCCTGGTTGCTCGAATTGAGCGAGGCCGAGGGCAGCATGCCGATGGAGCCGGTGAGCATGGCGGCCTCGTCCGAGAGGATGTCGCCGAACATGTTGCCGGTGACGATCACGTCGAATTTCTTGGGTGCCTTCACGAGCTGCATGGCTGCGTTGTCGACGTACATGTGGTCCAGCTCGATGTCCGGATAGTCCTTGTGCACCTCGGTCACCACGTCCTTCCAGAACTGGAAGGTCTCGAGTACGTTGGCCTTATCGACGCTGGTCACGCGCTTGTTGCGCTTGCGTGCGGCCTCGAAGGCCACGCGGGCGATGCGCTCGACCTCAGGGCGCGAATAGCGCATCGTGTCGAAAGCCTCTTCGGCACCCGGAAAGTGGCCGTCCACCGCCGTGCGGCGGCCGCGGGGCTGGCCGAAGTAGATGTCGCCGGTCAGCTCGCGGATGATGAGGATGTCGAGGCCCGAAATCAGCTCGGCCTTGAGGCTCGATGCGCCCACCAGTTGCTCGTAGCAGATGGCGGGGCGGAAGTTCGCGAACAGGCCAAGGTTCTTGCGCAGGCCAAGAATGGCTTGCTCAGGACGCAGCGGGCGGTCGAGCTTGTCGTATTTCCAGTCGCCAACCGCGCCGAACAGCACAGCGTCGGCTTCCTTCGCGAGCTTGAGCGTCGCTTCGGGCAGCGGGTGGCCATGCGCCTCGTAGGCAGCGCCGCCGACCAGCGCAGATTCCATTTCGAAAGAGAGGTCGAGCGCGTCGAGCACGCGAATGGCCTCGGCCACGATTTCGGTGCCGATGCCGTCACCCGGGAGAACTGCGATTTTCATGATTGGGTCTGAGGTTTGAATGCGGAAATGCGAATGCCGGTCAGGCGATCATCGTGTGCGCGAGCCAAGGCTTCTGCGCCAGCCGCTCGGCCTCGAAAGCCTTGATCTTGTCCTGGTGGCGGAGCGTGAGACCAATGTCGTCCAGCCCGTTGATGAGACAGTACTTGCGGAAGGCCTGCACGTCGAATGCAAATTCGCCGCCGTCGGGTTTCACCACCACCTGGCGCTCCAGGTCGATAGTCAGCGTGTAGCCGGGGAAGGCAAAAGTTTCGTCGAACAGCTGCGCCACCTGCGACTCGGGCAGCACGATGGGCAAGAGGCCGTTCTTGAAGCTGTTGTTGAAGAAGATGTCGGCGTAGCTCGGCGCAATGATCGCGCGAAAGCCGTATTGGTCGAGCGCCCACGGCGCATGTTCGCGCGACGAGCCGCAGCCGAAGTTCTTGCGCGCGAGCAGGATCGATGCACCTGCATAGCGCGGCTGGTTCAGCACGAAATCAGGGTTCGGCTTGCGGCTGGCCGGGTCCTGGCCCGGAAAGCCGGCGTCCAGGTAGCGCCATTCGTCAAAGAGGTTCTGGCCGAAGCCGGTCTTGCGGATCGACTTCAGGAACTGCTTCGGAATGATCGCGTCGGTGTCGACGTTCTCGCGGTCCATCGGCGCCACGAGGCCCTTGTGCACGGTGAATTTCTGCATGTGATGTCTCCAGGTCAGGCCAGATCAGGAAAAAGTGCGCACGTCGACGAAGTGGCCGTGCACGGCGGCCGCGGCAGCCATGGCCGGGCTCACAAGGTGGGTGCGGCCTCCCGCGCCCTGGCGGCCTTCGAAGTTGCGGTTGCTGGTCGATGCGCAGCGCTCGCCGGGCTCCAGGCGGTCGGCGTTCATTGCAAGGCACATCGAGCAGCCGGGCTCGCGCCATTCGAAGCCTGCGGCCTTGAAGATCACGTCGAGGCCTTCGCGCTCGGCTTGTTCCTTCACCACGCCGGAACCCGGAACCACCAGTGCGAGCTTCACGTTCTTCGCGACCTTCTGGCCCAGCTTCTTCACCACGGCGGCAGCTTCGCGCATGTCCTCGATGCGGCTGTTGGTGCACGAACCGATGAACACCTTGTCGATGAAGATGTCGTTCATGGCCTTGTTGGGTTCGAGGCCCATGTAGACCAGCGCGCGCTCGATCGCGCCGCGCTTGCTGGCGTCTTTTTCCTTCTCGGGATCGGGAACGCGGCCGTTGATGTCCACCACCATTTCAGGCGAGGTGCCCCAGGTCACCTGCGGCTGGATCTGCGTCGCGTCGAGTTCGACCACGGCGTCGAAGTGCGCACCCGGATCGGACTGCAGCGTGCGCCAGTAGCTCACGGCCTGTTCCCACTCCACGCCCATGGGAGCGAGCGGACGGCCCTTCACGTAGTTGATGGTTTTTTCGTCCACCGCCACCAGGCCCGCGCGCGCGCCAGCCTCGATGGCCATGTTGCAGACCGTCATGCGGCCTTCCATGCTGAGGTCGCGAATGGCAGAGCCCGCGAACTCGATGGTGTATCCCGTGCCGCCGGCGGTGCCGATCTTGCCGATGATCGCAAGCACGATGTCCTTGGCCGTGCAGCCGAGCGGCAGCTTGCCTTCGACCTTCACCAGCATGTTCTTCGCCTTCTTGCCGAGCAGCGTCTGCGTGGCCATCACGTGCTCGACCTCGCTGGTACCGATGCCGTGCGCCAGCGCGCCAAAGGCACCGTGGGTGGAGGTGTGCGAGTCGCCGCAGACCACCGTCATGCCAGGCAGCGTCGCGCCCGATTCAGGCCCGATCACATGCACGATGCCCTGGCGCTTGCTCAGGAACGGAAAGAACGCGGCGGCACCGAATTCCGCGATGTTCTTGTCCAGCGTGGTGACCTGCTCCTTGCTGGTCGGGTCGGCAATGCCTTCGTAGCCGCGCTCCCAGCCGGTGGTGGGCGTGTTGTGGTCGGCCGTGGCCACCACCGAGCTGATGCGCCACAGCTTGCGTCCGGACACGCGCAGACCTTCGAAGGCCTGCGGGCTGGTGACTTCATGCACCAGATGGCGGTCGATGTAGAGGATCGCGGTGCCGTCTTCCTCGGTGTGGACGACGTGTTCGTCCCAGATCTTGTCGTAGAGCGTGCGTGCCATGTCGGTCTCTTGCTTTCGTGGGGAGGTGAATTGTCGTGTTTTCGGGCGCCTATGCGGCGAGCGGCTCGGCGGGGTCGAGAGCGGCTGGGGGCGTGTGCAGGTGGTTGACCAGCGTGCGCGCGGCCACCGGGAGGGTCGAGAAGTCGCGCGCCACCAGGCGGATTTCGCGGTTCGACCACGCGTCGTTCAGCGCCACGCTGCACAGGCGGCTGCCGATACCTGCCTGCAGCAGTTCAAAGGCACGCTGCGGCATCACGCCGATGCCCAGGCCGTTGTCGATCATGCGGCACATGGCGTCCAGCCCCGTGACGTGGATGCGCAGCTTGACGCTGCGGCCGGCGTCCAGGGCCGCTTGGTGCATCGCCACGTAGATCGAGCTGTTGGTGTGCAGGCCGACATGGTCGAAGTCGAGCGATTCAGTGAAATCGATCGGCCCCTGCGCGGCCAGCGCATGTCCGGCGGGCACGATCAGTGCCAGCCGGTCGTGCCGGTAGGCGAGCGTCTGCAGCTCGTTGGTGCCGGCCGGGACGTGGCAGATGCCGAGGTCGGCCGCGCCTTCCTGCACGGCGCGCACCACCTCGGCGCTCAGGTGCTCCTCGAGATCGATCTTGATCGCGTCGTGCTCGCGCGTGAAGGCACCCAGGTCCTCGGGAAGAAACTGCACGATGGCCGAGATGTTGGCGTGCACGCGCACATGGCCGCGCACGCCTTCGGCGTATTCGCTGAGTTCGCCCTGCATCTTCTCGAGGCTGTAAAGCACCGAGCGTGCATGGTGCAGCAGGCTTTCGCCAGCGGGCGAAAGGTCGACCCCGCGCGCATGGCGGTAGAGGAGGGTGGTGCCCAGGGTGGCTTCCAGGTCGGACAGCCGCTTGCTGATGGCCGAGGCGGCAATGAACTCGCGTTCCGCCGCGCGCCCGATACTGCCGAGTTCGCAAACGGCCACGAACAGCTGCAGCGACGTGAGGTCGATGCGCCTGGCGAAATTGCGTTCGGAGGTACTCATGGGGCTTTTGGGCATCGCGTCTGGCGATGAGTTTGCCATTTTCCCCTTGTTTGCCTGGTCCCGCCATCGCGATGTGCGATGGGTCGGTTGCCCTCAGGCGACGAGTCGCGCCGGTGGCGCCATAACGGCAAAACGCCCCGGACCTCGCGTTGAAGCGAGGAGCGGGGCGTGATGGATGCGCAAGGCGTGCGTAGCGGCTGCTACCCACGCCTCAGAGTTCCCGGAAAGACTCTGGAGGTGCCTACTGGCGCTTCTTGGCGGCGTCCTCGACCTTTTCGCCGCCCTTCTGGATGTCCTGGCCCGCACCCCGGAAGGTGTTGCAGCCGGACAGCGGGACGGCGAACGTGAAAACGACAGCAATAAGCGCGGCAATCTTCTTCATGACGGATCTCCTGAAGTGCGTTGAAGGTGGGCCCCCAATGAGCCTCCGGTGTTGAACCGTACCGATGCCTTTTGCGCCGCCCTGTCAGCCAAGACGCAAAAAAGCTGCCCGAGGGCAGCTTTCCAGGGTGAGCGCCGGGGCGCCTTCAGCGTTGGCCGATGGGCTTCACGTCGCGCTTGGGCGAGCCTTCGAACAGCTGGCGCGGGCGGCCGATCTTGTACTCGGGGTCGCCGATCATTTCGTTCAGTTGGGCAATCCAGCCCACGGTGCGGGCCAGCGCGAAGATTGCGGTGAACAGCGGCACCGGGATGCCGATGGCGCGCTGCACGATGCCCGAGTAGAAGTCGACATTGGGGTAGAGCTTGCGCGACACGAAGTACTCGTCTTCCAGCGCGATCTTCTCGAGCTCCTTGGCAAGCTTGAACAGCGGATCGTTTTCCAGGCCCAGCTCGGTCAGAACTTCGTTGCAGGTCTCCTGCATCAGCTTGGCGCGCGGGTCGTAGTTCTTGTACACGCGGTGGCCAAAGCCCATGAGCTTGACGTTCGAGTTCTTGTCCTTGACCTTCTTGATGAACTCGCCGATCTTCTCCACGCCGCCTTCCTTCTGGATGTCGTAGAGCATGTTGAGCGCCGCTTCGTTGGCGCCGCCGTGGGCGGGGCCCCAGAGGCAGGCCACGCCGGCCGCAATGGCGGCAAACGGGTTGGTGCCCGACGAGCCGCACAGGCGCACGGTGGAAGTGGAGGCGTTCTGCTCGTGGTCGGCGTGCAGGATGAAGATGCGGTCGAGCGCGCGCTCGAGCACCGGGTTCACCTTGTATTCCTCGCACGGCGTCGCGAACATCATGTGCAGGAAGTTGCCCGCATAGCTGAGTTCGTTCTTCGGGTACATGTAGGGCTGGCCCACGGTGTACTTGTAGGCCATGGCCACGAGCGTCGGCATCTTCGCGATCAGGCGGATCGCGGCGATCTCGCGGTGCTCGGGATTGTTGATGTCCGTGCTGTCGTGATAGAAGGCCGACAGGGCGCCCACGAGGCCCGTCATGATGGCCATCGGATGCGCGTCGCGACGGAAGCCGCGCAGGAAGAACTGCATCTGCTCGTTTACCATCGTGTGGTTGGTCACGAGCTTGGTGAAGTTGGTCTTCTTGGCCTGGTCCGGCAGCTCGCCGTACAGCAGCAGGTGGCAGGTTTCCAGAAAGTCGCAGTTGGTTGCGAGTTGCTCGATGGGGTAGCCGCGGTACAGCAGTTCGCCCTTGTCGCCGTCGATGTACGTGATGGCCGACTGGCACGCGGCCGTCGACATGAAACCCGGGTCATAGGTGAACATGCCGGTCTGCGCGTACAGCTTGCGGATGTCGATCACGTCGGGGCCGACCGTGCCCTTGTAGATCGGCAGTTCGACGCTGTCACCGCCGTTGCTGAACGACAGCGTGGCCTTGATATCGGAAGCTTTCATTTCGGGTTTCTTTCAGAGGAGTATTCAGGAGGGCGAAGAGGAAACGGAGGTTGCGGGACGCTGCGCACCGTCGGTGCGCATCAGCTGCAGCAGCTCGACCACCTCGGCCCCGGCCCATCCGGGCTCGGGCTCCTTTCTTCGCAGCAGAAGATCGAGGAGGTCGTTGTCCGACAGGTCCATCAAGGTCTCCATCGCTCCCGCCTGGCCGATGGTCATGCGGGATTCGTGCCGCTCGAAGAAGCGGGCGATGAACAGGTCGTTCTCTAGCAAGCCGCGCCGGCAGCGCCATTTCAGCTTGCTCAGCGCGCGTTCGCTGATCGGCTGTGCGAGTTCGGCGGCGGTTTGCATGGTGCTCTCGGAAAAGTTCAGATGGCGCGGCGCACCATCAGTTCCTTGATCTTGCCTATTGCCTTGGTGGGATTCAGATTCTTCGGGCACACGTCCACGCAGTTCATGATCGTGTGGCAGCGGAACAGGCGGTACGGGTCTTCGAGGTTGTCCAGGCGCTCGGCGGTGGCTTCGTCGCGGCTGTCGGCGATGAAGCGATACGCCTGCAGCAGGCCGGCCGGGCCCACGAACTTGTCGGGGTTCCACCAGAAGCTGGGGCAGCTGGTGGAGCAGCTCGCGCACAGGATGCACTCGTACAGCCCATTGAGCTCGTCGCGCTCTTCCGGCGATTGCAGGCGCTCCTTCTCGGGCGGCACGTTGTCGTTCTGCAGGTACGGCTTGATCGAGTTGTACTGCTTGAAGAACTGCGTCATGTCCACGATCAGGTCGCGGATCACCGGCAGGCCCGGCAGCGGCTTCAACACGATCGTGCCCTTGAGCGTGAGCATGTTGGTCAGGCAGGCGAGGCCGTTCTTGCCGTTGATGTTCATGGCGTCGGAGCCGCAAACGCCTTCGCGGCAGGAGCGGCGGAACGACAGCGTGGGATCCTGCGCCTTGAGCTTCATCAGGGCGTCCAGCAGCATGCGCTCATGGCCGTCGAGTTCGATCTCGACCGTCTGCATGTAGGGCTTGGCGTCCTTGTCCGGGTCGTAGCGGTAGATCTGGAATGTGCGCTTCATCGTGAAACCTTGTGATGTTGTTCTTGCTTAGAACGTACGGACCTTGGGAGGAACGGAGTCCACCGTCAGCGGCTTGAGGTTGACCGGCTTGTAGGAAAGGCGGTTGTCCTGGCTGTACCAGAGCGTGTGCTTCATCCAGTTGGCGTCGTCGCGGCCAAGCGGCGCGACCGGGTCGTCGGCCGGGCGTTCGTAGTCTTCGACCGTGTGCGCGCCGCGGCATTCCTTGCGGGCGGCTGCCGACACCATCGTGGCCTGCGCCACTTCGATCAGGTTGTCGACTTCGAGCGCTTCGATGCGCGCGGTGTTGAACACCTTGGACTTGTCCTTGAGGCCGATGGCGTTGACGCGCTCGCGCACGGCGGCGATCTTGACCACGCCTTCGTCCATCGAGGCCTGCTTTCGGAACACGGCGGCGTGCTGCTGCATGACGGAACGGATCTCGCCGGCCACGTCCTGCGCGTATTCGCCGCCGGTGGCGGCTTCGAGCCGGTTCAGGCGCTCCAGCGTACGGTCGGCGGCGTCGGCCGGCAGCGGCTTGTGTTCCTTCAGCTTGTCGTTGAACTCGACGATGTGGTTGCCGGCCGCGCGGCCGAACACCAACAGGTCGAGCAGCGAATTGGTGCCCAGGCGGTTGGCGCCATGCACGCTCACGCAGGAGCATTCGCCCACCGCATAGAGGCCGTTCACCACGGCGCTGTTCTGCTCGCCTTGCTGCACCACGACCTGGCCGTTGATGTTGGTGGGAATGCCGCCCATCTGGTAATGGATGGTCGGCACCACCGGGATCGGCTCCTTGGTGATGTCGACGTTGGCGAAGTTGACACCGATTTCGTACACCGAAGGCAGGCGCTTGTGAATGGTCTCGGCACCGAGGTGGTCGAGCTTCAGCAGCACGTAGTCCTTGTTGGGACCGCAGCCGCGGCCTTCCTTGATTTCCTGGTCCATCGAGCGCGAAACGAAGTCGCGCGGTGCCAGGTCTTTCAGCGTGGGCGCATAGCGCTCCATGAAGCGTTCGCCGTTGCTGTTCAGCAAGATGGCGCCTTCGCCGCGGCAGCCTTCGGTCAGCAGCACGCCGGCACCGGCCACGCCGGTCGGGTGGAACTGCCAGAACTCCATGTCCTGCAATGGAATGCCCGAACGCGCCGCCATGCCCAGGCCGTCGCCGGTGTTGATGAAGGCGTTGGTCGAGGCCTGGAAGATGCGCCCCGCGCCGCCGGTGGCCAGCAGCACGGTCTTGGCCTGCAGGATGTGCAGGTCGCCGGTTTCCATTTCGAGGGCCGTGACGCCGACCACGTCGCCTTCGGCATCGCGAATCAGGTCAAGCGCCATCCACTCGACGAAGAACTGGGTGCGGGCTTCGACGTTCTTCTGGTAGAGCGTGTGCAGCATCGCGTGGCCGGTGCGGTCGGCCGCCGCGCAGGCGCGCTGGACGGGCTTTTCGCCGTAGTTGGCGGTGTGGCCGCCGAAGGGGCGCTGGTAGATCGTGCCATCCGGGTTGCGGTCGAAGGGCATGCCGAAGTGCTCGAGCTCGTACACGACCTTGGGGGCTTCGCGGCACATGAACTCGATCGCATCCTGGTCGCCGAGCCAGTCGGAGCCCTTGATGGTGTCGTAGAAGTGGTAGTGCCAGTTGTCCTCGCTCATGTTGCCGAGCGATGCGCCCACGCCGCCCTGGGCGGCCACAGTGTGCGAACGGGTTGGGAACACCTTCGACAGGACGGCCACGTTGAGGCCTGCGCGTGCAAGTTGCAGCGAGGCACGCATGCCCGAGCCGCCGGCACCGACGATGACGACGTCGAACTTGCGCTTGGTGATTTGGTCTTTTGTGTAGGTCATGGTGGGGACGGGATCAGATCTTCCAAAGCACTTGAATGGCCCAACCCGCACAACCGACAAGCCAGACGATGGTGAAAATTTGCAGGGCGAGGCGAATGCCGACGGGCTGGACGTAGTCCATCCACACGTCGCGCATGCCCACCCATACGTGGTAGAGCAGCGAAACGATCACGGAGAAGGTCAGCACCTTCATCCACTGCGCGGCGAAGATGCCGGCCCAGAGGTCGTAGCCGATGGGGCCGCGCGTGAAGATCAGCTGTGCGAGCAGGATGATCGTGAAGAGCGCCATCAGGCCGCCCGTGATGCGCTGGCTGAGCCAGTCGCGCAAACCGTAATGTGCGCCGACGACGATGCGCTTGGAGCCGTAGTTCACAGACATGGTTGGCTCCTTCTCAGTACAGGCCGAACAGCTTGGCGCCGAGCACCAGGGTGAGCAGGATGCTCAGGGCCAGCGTGGCCACGGCGGAGGTATGGCCGAATTCCTTGGTGACGGCGGCGTGGCTCACGTCCATCCAGAGGTGGCGCAGGCCCGCGATGAAGTGGTGCAGGTAGGCCCAGATCAGCGCGAGAGCCACCAGCTTGAAGAACCATCCCGGAACGAAGCCAAGGCCGCTGTTGAACGCGGCCTTGAATTTGACGAACGAATAGTCGGACGAGAGCGAGGTGTCGAACATCCAGATGATGAACGGCAGCAGCAGGAACATGATCACGCCGCTCACGCGGTGCAGGATCGACACGATGCCGGCCGGCGGCAACCGGTAGGTCGTGAGGTCGGTGAAGGCGTTGATGTTCCGGAATTCGCGGCGCGGCGACCGGGGAGGAGTTGCAAGCTCTGTCATTGGGGAAGGCTTTCGTGGCTTTGGGGCTTGTTCTGATGTTCTGAGAGCGAACGCTTTTGTTTCTTCTGCGGAATGCAAACAACGCAAAATTCTATTGCAATGCACCATTGCATGGCGGAGGCGCTCTCGTCGGTGCAGTGCTGCGGTCGGATGCTATGGAGTTCGTAGCTGGTTGCGCGCCGCGCGTGAGCGCTGCGATGCGGTCGGATCGTGAGGTCATCTGGGTGCGATCTCAACCGAGCTGGTTGCGGTAGTGGTGCGTGTCGGTCCGATAGAGGCCGCGGCGCAGCTCCATGGGCGTGTCGTGATAGGTGTGCGCCAGGCGCTCCACGCTGAGCAGCGGCATCTGCAGCGACACCTCGAGCAGGGCCGCCTGCTCGGCATCGGGCAGCACCGCGCGGATCTTTTCTTCGGCGCGGACCATGCGCACGCCGAATTCGGTTTCGAACATCGCGTACATCGGACCGGGCCAGGCCCGCAGCCGCTCGGCGGTCAGGCCCTTGAAGGGCGCGCCCGGCAGCCAGAGGTCTTCGAGGATGGTAGGTACGCCCCCGTAGGCGAGCACGCGCCGCACCTGCAGCACCGCGTCCCCCGTGCGCAGGCCCAACGCACGCGCCACGTCGGCAGAGGCGCGCTGACGGCGGCAATCGACGATGGTGCGCTCGGCGGGGCCTTCGGTGCTCGGGGTGCCCACGTCGGGCACGAGCTTGAGAAAGCGGTACTGCACGTGCTGCTCGGCATGGGTGGCAACGAAGGTGCCCTTGCCCTGGCGCCGCACCACCAGGTTTTCGGCCGCCAGTTCGTCGATGGCCTTGCGCACCGTGCCCTGGCTCACGCGAAAGCGTACCGCCAGGTCCATCTCGCTCGGAATGGGCTCGCCCGGCTTCCACTCGCCCGCCTGCAGGCTCTGCAGGATCAATGTCTTGATCTGCTGGTAGAGCGGACTGAAGGAGGGCGTCGCGGAATCTTCGAGGACGGAGGCGGCATTCATGGCAGCAGTGGAAGCGCCGTGGCGGAACCTCCGAGCATATCTTATATAAGACATAAGACGGCGTTCATCGAATCGGCTTAAAATGCGGGCCGGCCTGCGCCACGGGAAAGGATTCCTGTCCCGCAGCACCGCCGGCGTCGAGCGCGTCCGGCGATACCGTTTCACCACCTTCTGGAGTCTTCCCATGAGCAAAAAACCCGTCCGCGTTGCCGTCACCGGTGCCGCCGGCCAAATCGGTTATGCCCTCTTGTTCCGTATCGCGTCCGGCGAAATGCTCGGCAAGGACCAGCCGGTCATCCTTCAATTGCTCGAAATCCCCGACGAGAAGGCCCAGAAGGCCCTCAAGGGCGTGATGATGGAACTCGACGACTGCGCCTTCCCGCTGCTGGCCGGCATGGAAGCCCATGGCGACCCGATGACCGCCTTCAAGGATGTCGACTACGCCCTCCTGGTGGGTTCGCGTCCGCGCGGCCCCGGCATGGAACGTGCCGAGCTGCTGGCGGTCAACGGCGCCATCTTCACGGCCCAGGGAAAGGCGCTGAACGCCGTCGCCAGCCGCAACGTCAAGGTGCTGGTGGTCGGCAACCCCGCCAACACCAACGCGTACATCGCGATGAAGAGCGCTCCTGACCTGCCGCGCAAGAACTTCACCGCCATGCTGCGCCTGGACCACAACCGCGCCGCCAGCCAGATCGCAGCCAAGACCGGCAAGCCCGTGGCCGACATCGAGAAGCTCGTCGTGTGGGGCAATCACTCGCCCACCATGTACGCCGACTACCGCTTTGCGACCATCAAGGGCGAGAGCGTCGCCAAGATGATCAACGACCAGGAATGGAACGCCAACGTGTTCCTGCCGACGGTCGGCAAGCGCGGCGCGGCCATCATCGAGGCACGCGGCCTGTCGTCGGCCGCCTCGGCTGCCAACGCCGCTATCGACCACATGCGCGACTGGGCCCTGGGCACCAACGGCAAGTGGGTCACCATGGGCATCCCGTCGGACGGCCAGTACGGCATTCCGAAGGACACGATGTTCGGCTTCCCGGTCACCTGCGAAAACGGCGAATACAAGCTGGTCGAAGGCCTCGAAATCGACGCATTCAGCCAGGAACGCATCAACAAGACCCTGGAAGAGCTGCAAGGCGAACAAGCCGGCGTTGCGCACCTGGTCTAAGCAGACAGCCGGCATGCTCGACTGGAATCCCGCGCTCTACCGTCGCTACGAGGACGAGCGCACCCGGCCCGCGCTGGAACTCCTTGCGCGGGTGCCGTTGCCAGAGGCGGCCCGCGTCGTCGACCTGGGCTGCGGACCGGGCAATTCCACCGAGCTGCTGGTGCATCGGTTTCCGGGGGCGCAAGTCGTCGGAACCGACAACTCCGAAGCCATGCTGGCCAGTGCGCGCGAGCGCTTGCCGCAGGCGCGCTTCGAGTTGAGCGATATCGCGACCTGGGCGCCGCAAGAAGCGCCCGACCTGATTTATGCCAACGCAGCCCTGCAATGGGTGCCGGACCACGAAACGTTGATCCCGCGCCTGTTCGCTGCGCTGGCTCCGGGTGGCGTGCTCGCCATCCAGATGCCCGACAACCGCGAGGAGCCCACGCACCGGCTGATGCGCGCCGTGGCGGCAGAAGCGCCCTGGGCCGAGCCCATCGGCGATGCCGACCGGCTTCGCACATTGCTGTTGCCGCTCGGCGGCTACTACGACCTGCTGGCGCCCGCTGCGGCCAAGGTCGATGTCTGGCACACCATCTACCAGCATCCCATGGCCGATGCCGCCGCCATCGTCGAATGGGTGCGCGGCACGGGGCTCAAGCCCTTCGTCGACCGGTTGCCGGCCGGCCTGCAGGCCAGCTATCTCGCCGAGTACGAGCGCCGCGTGAACGAGGCCTATCCGCCCCGCAGCGACGGCAAGCGATTGCTCGCCTTTCCGCGCATGTTCATCGTGGCGCAGAAAAAGGCATGACGAACACCGTCCATCCCGCTGAAGTGCTGCTCGGTGCGCAGGCCGGCGCCGTGACGCTGCCCGTGTGCGATCACTACAGCGGCGTCGAAGCGCGCATGAAGAAGAGCCTGGCGCTGCAGGCCGAAATGGCCGATGAATTCGGCGCCTGCGTGTTCGACGTCACGCTCGATTGCGAAGACGGCGCCCCGGTGGGCGGCGAGGCCGAGCATGCCGCGCTCGTGACCGAACTCGCGCTGGCCGCCAAGCCCGGCATGCGAGTGGGTGTACGCGTGCATCCGGTCGATCACCCCGCGTTCGCCGGTGACGTAATCACTATTGCCGGCCGCGCGGGCCACCGGCTCAGCCACCTGATGGTCCCCAAGGTCGAGTCCGTGGCCGACGTGGTGCAGGCCGTGGCGGCGCTCGAAGCCGCGGATGCCGATGCGCTGCCGCTTCACGTGCTCATCGAATCGCCGCTGGCCGTGCACAACGCGTTCGAGATCGCGGCGCATCCCCGCGTGCAGTCGCTGAGCTTCGGCCTGATGGACTTCGTTTCCGCCCATGCGGGCGCCATTCCCGCCGACGGCATGGGCGCTGCCGGCCAGTTCACGCATCCGCTGGTGGTGCGCGCCAAGCTGGCGATCGCATCCGCGGCGCATGCCTACGGCAAGGTGCCTTCGCACTGCGTGGTCACCGAGTTCAACGCCGCCGCCGCCATGCGCATGGCAGCCCGCAAGGCGGCCACCGAATTCGGCTACACGCGCATGTGGAGCATTCATCCGAACCAGATCCGGCCCATCCTCGAGGCTTTTGCGCCGGACGAGGCGCAGATTCAAATTGCCACAAAAATCATTACAAATGCGGCCCTCGCAAATTGGGCTCCGACCCAAATCGATGGCACATTGCACGACCGCGCGAGCTATCGCCATTTCTGGCAAGTGCTGACGCGTGCCCACGCAACAGGGCGCGCGCTGCCGCCAGAGGCCAAAGCCTGGTTTGCACTCGCGGCCTCCTGAAACCTACGAATCCAGCCTCAAGGAAACACCATGAAGAAAATTGCTCTGATCGCAGCCCTGGCCCTGGCGCTCCCGTTTGCCGCCACGGCGCAAACCACGCCCGCCAAGCCGGCTGCCAAGGCCGAGGGCAAGAAAGCCCCGGCCAAGAAGCAGGTCACCCGCAGCGCCGCCAAGGCCGTCGAGGAGGTCACGCCCATCGCCGATGAGTCCAGCATCGTCCTGACCGAGTCCGACCTGGCCGTGGCCAAGCGCGTTTCGCTCGGCAAGGCCCAGTGCGAACTCGGTGCCGACGTGACCGTGGCCGCGGACGAGAAGAAGCCCGGCTTCTTCAACGTGTCGACCAAGGGCCTGAAGTACCGCATGCATCCGGTCGAAAGCCGCACCGGTGCGATCCGCCTCGAAGACCCCCGCGCAGGCGCCATGTGGCTGCAGTTGGGCAACAAGTCGATGCTGATGAACCAGAAGGCGGGCCTGCGCATCGCCGACGAGTGCCAGACGGCCGAGCAGGTCGCGTTTGCCGAAGAAATGAAGAAGAACCCGCCGAAGAGCCTGTTCGAAGGCGCCGACGCAGCCAAGAAGTAAGAAGTCCACAGAACGGGGTGCGGCGCGGCTCTTGCTTGCCGCATCGCACGCCCGTCAGCCCTGTTTCCGGAGAAAAGAAGATGTTGCAAGCCTACGTTGACCATGTTGCCGAACGCGCCGCGCTCGGTATTCCGCCGCTGCCATTGAGCGCGAAGCAAACCGCCGAAGCAATCGAGCTCCTCAAGAGCGCGAACGCCAAGGACGGTGCCTTCCTGCTCGATCTGCTCACCTATCGCGTGCCCGCCGGCGTCGACGACGCGGCCAAGGTCAAGGCGAGCTACCTGGCGGCCGTGGCCCACGGCACCGAGACGAACGCGTTCATCTCGCGCGCTCGCGCTACCGAATTGCTCGGCACCATGCTCGGCGGCTACAACATCAGCCCCATGATCGACCTGCTCGACGACGCTGAAGTAGGCGCCGTGGCGGCCGAAGGCCTGAAGAAAACCCTCTTGATGTTCGACCAGTTCCACGACGTCAAGGAAAAGGCCGACAAGGGCAACGCCCACGCCAAGGGCGTGCTGCAGAGCTGGGCCGATGCCGAATGGTTCACCAGCCGTCCCGAAGTGCCCGAGAGCATCACGGTCAGCATCTTCAAGGTGGCCGGTGAAATCAACACCGACGACCTGTCTCCCGCACCCGACGCCACCACGCGTCCCGACATCCCGATGCACGCCCTGGCGATGCACAAGAACGCCCGTCCCGGCATCGTGCCCGAGGAAGACGGCAAGCGCGGCCCGGTGAAGTTCATCGAAGACCTGCGCGCGCGCGGCCACCTGGTGGCCTATGCCGGCGACGTGGTCGGCACCGGCTCTTCGCGCAAGAGCGCCACCAATTCGGTGCTCTGGTTCACCGGCGAAGACATTCCCTTCGTGCCGAACAAGCGCTTCGGCGGCGTCTGCCTCGGCGGCAAGATCGCTCCCATCTTCTACAACACCATGGAAGACTCGGGCGCGCTGCCCATCGAGCTCGATGTGAGCCAAATGAACATGGGCGACGTGGTCGAGTTGCGTCCCTACGAAGGCAAGGCCCTGAAGGACGGCAAGGTCATCGCCGAGTTCAAGGTCAAGAGCGATGTGCTGTTCGACGAAGTGCGAGCCGGCGGCCGTATTCCGCTGATCATCGGCCGCGGCCTCACGGCCAAGGCGCGCGAAGCGCTGGGCCTCCCGGCCTCCACGCTGTTCCGCCTGCCGCAAAGCCCGGTCGACACCAAGAAGGGCTTCTCGCTCGCACAGAAGATGGTCGGCCGCGCCTGCGGCCTGCCCGAAGGCCAGGGCGTTCGCCCGGGCACGTACTGCGAACCCAAGATGACCTCGGTCGGCTCGCAGGACACCACCGGCCCGATGACGCGCGACGAGCTGAAAGACCTGGCCTGCCTGGGCTTCTCGGCCGACCTCGTGATGCAGTCGTTTTGCCATACGGCGGCGTACCCGAAGAAGGTCGACGTCAAGATGCACCATGAACTCCCCGATTTCATGGCCAACCGCGGCGGCGTTTCGCTGCGCCCCGGCGACGGCGTGATCCACAGCTGGCTCAACCGCCTGCTCACGCCCGACACGGTCGGCACCGGCGGCGACAGCCACACCCGCTTCCCCATCGGCATCAGCTTCCCGGCGGGCTCGGGCCTCGTGGCCTTTGCGGCCGCCACCGGCGTGATGCCGCTGGACATGCCCGAGTCGGTGCTCGTGCGCTTCAAGGGCAAGATGCAGCCCGGCGTCACGCTGCGCGACCTGGTCAACGCGATTCCGCTGTACGCCATCAAGAGCGGCCTGCTCACGGTCGAGAAAAAGGGCAAGAAGAACATCTTCTCGGGCCGCATCCTCGAGATCGAAGGCCTGCCCGACCTGAAGGTGGAGCAAGCCTTCGAACTGAGCGACGCCTCGGCCGAACGCTCGGCCGCCGGCTGCACGGTGCACCTGAACAAGGAACCGATCATCGAGTACATCAACAGCAACATCACGCTGATGAAGTGGATGATTGCCGAAGGCTACGCCGATGCCCGCACGCTGGCACGCCGTATCGCAGCGCAGGAAGCCTGGCTTGCGAACCCGCAGCTGCTCAAGGGCGACGCCGACGCCGACTACGCCGCCGTCATCGAAATCGACCTGGCCGACATCCACGAACCCATCGTGGCCTGCCCGAACGACCCCGACGACGTGAAGACGCTGTCGGACGTGGCCGGCGCCCAGATCGACGAAGTCTTCATCGGCTCGTGCATGACCAATATCGGCCACTTCCGCGCCGCGTCGAAGCTGCTCGAAGGCAAGCGCGACATCCCGGTGAAGCTGTGGATCGCACCGCCCACCAAGATGGATGCGCACCAGCTCACCGAGGAAGGCCACTACGGCGTGTTCGGCAATGCCGGTGCGCGCACCGAGATGCCGGGCTGCTCGCTGTGCATGGGCAACCAGGCACAGGTGCGCGAGGGCGCCACGGTCATGTCGACCAGCACCCGCAACTTCCCGAACCGCCTGGGCAAGAACACCAACGTGTACCTTGGCTCGGCCGAACTGGCGGCGATTTGCTCGCGCCTGGGCCGTATCCCGACGCGGGAAGAGTACATGGCCGCGACCGGCGTGCTCGACGCTTCGAGCGCCCAGATCTACCAGTACCTGAATTTCGACAAGCTCGACGAATACAAGACCGAAGCGGCTGCCGTGGCCTGATCCACGAACTGCTTCGCAGCAGGAAAAGCCCCGCTTCCGCGGGGCTTTTTTACGTGCGGCGCAAGAGCTTCAGCCGCAGCCTCAGCCCGCCGCCAATGCGGTCAGCGCCGCAGCCGTCTGCGCATCGGCCGGGAAGAACGATTCCACCGCGAGCTCCTGCAGGGTGACGTCCACCGGGGTGCCGAAGATGGTCGTGGTGCTGATGAAGCTCAGCACGCCGTTGGGCGTGGCGAGCTGAAACGGAACCACCAGGCCTGAAAGTTCGGTGTCCACGGCGGGCGTGTCGTGGCTCACCTGGGGCGTGGGGTAAGCCTCGAGTTCGTCGTGCAGGGCCTGCAGCGCCGCGTCCCCCGTTGCGGCGATCTGTTGCTGCAAACGCTCCAGCAGGTGGGCGCGCCACTGCGCAAGATTGGCGATGCGCGAGGCCAGTCCATCGGGATGCAGGCTCAGCCGAAGCACGTTGATGGGCGCCGTCACCAGCTCGGGCGCGGCGCCGGCCATCAGCATCGGCACCAGCGCGTTGTGCGCCACCAGGTTCCAGTGACGGTCGACCGCCAGGGCGGGAAAGGGCTCATGGCCCTTGAGCACCAGGTCCACCGCACGCCGTGCCGACGCCATCGCGGGGTCATCGAGCGAGCGTTGCCTGTACATCGGCGCGAAGCCCGCCGCCACCAGCAGCGCATTGCGTTCGCGCAGCGGCACGTCGAGCCGCTCCGCCAAGCGAAGCACCATTTCGCGGCTGGGCGCGGCGCGGCCGGTTTCCACATAGCTCAGGTGGCGGGTCGAGACCTCGGCCTCCTGTGCGAGGTCGAGCTGGCTCAGCCGGCGGCGGGTGCGCCAGTGCCGCAGGTGGACGCCGAACGGGTCGCGTGCGCCGGGCTGGCCGGCGTTGGACGAGTGGGTGCGGGAAGTGTTCATGGCCCCGATTCTGGCGCGGCGCCGCGAACGCGCCATGACCTCGCAGGTTATCGACCGTGTGCGCGCCGTTGGGAATCATTGGCTCCAACGCGGCAGGACAGGCTTGCGGCGTAACCACTGAAGGAGATTCTCATGTCCGTCTTCGCATCCCCCCGTCTCCTCCCCAACGTCATGTGGGCCGACGCCGCCTCGTGCGCCGCGACCGGTGCGCTGCAGCTTGCGTTCACCGGCGCGCTCGAAAGGCTCACCGGATTGCCCGCGCCGCTGCTCTTGGGGACCGGTGTGTTCCTGCTGGCCTATGCGGCCGCCGCCGCCTTCATGGCCAGCCGCCGCACACCGCCTCGCACGTTGATCGGCCTCGTGGTCGTCGGCAATTTCGGCTGGGCCCTGGGATGCATCGCACTGCTGATGAGCGGCGTGTTCGCGATCAGCGCGTTGGGCACGGCGTGGGTGCTGGCGCAGGCGCTGTGCGTGGTGGTGCTCGCCGAGCTGCAATGGACCGGTTTGCGCCGCACGCGTGGCGGCACGAACATGGCGCTGGCGTGAGTGCGGATGCCCGCTGCACCCGTCTTCCGGGCATTTTTCGCCATGAGGAAAAGGTCGGCGCAAGAGGGCGGCAGGGAAGGCAGACTACAACAATTGACATCGATCCCTGCTATCTTTGAGGAGCTTCCACGAATCGACCGAACAGACAGGAGTTCCTCAATGGCCAAAGCACCGGCACACGCCTTTGCGTCCACCCTCAAGACCTTCAAGACCGCAGCGGGGAAATCCGGCAAATACTGGTCGCTCAAGGAACTGGCCAGGCAATATCCATCCGTCGATCGGCTGCCGGTCTCCATTCGCATCGTGCTCGAGTCGGTGCTGCGCAATTGCGATGGGCAGAAGGTCTCGCCCAAGCACGTGGAAGAGCTGGCGCATTGGGCGCCCAATGCGGAGCGTACCGATGAAATTCCGTTCGTCGTAACCCGCGTGGTGCTGCAGGACTTCACCGGTGTGCCGCTCCTGGCTGACTTGGCCGCAATGCGCAGTGTGGCCGCCAAGCTCGGCAAGTCGCCCAAGACCATTGAGCCGCTGGTGCCGGTCGACCTGGTGGTCGACCACTCGGTGATGGTCGACTACTACGGCACGCCCAAGGCGCTCGACCTGAACATGAAGCTGGAGTTCCAGCGCAACAACGAGCGCTACCAGTTCATGAAATGGGGCATGCAGGCCTTCGACACCTTCCGCGTCGTGCCGCCGGGCTTTGGCATCGTGCACCAGGTCAACCTCGAATACTTTGCGCGCGGCGTCTATAAGAGTTCGAGCGACAACGCCGACGTGCCGGTGTACTACCCCGACTCGCTGGTCGGCACCGACAGCCACACGACCATGATCAACGGCGTGGGCGTGGTCGGCTGGGGCGTTGGCGGCATCGAGGCCGAGGCCGCGATGCTGGGGCAGCCGGTGTACATGCTCACGCCCGATGTGGTGGGTTTCGAACTTACCGGCAAGCTGCGTGAAGGGGTCACGGCCACCGACCTGGTGCTGTTCGTCACGTCCATCCTGCGGGCCGAAAAGGTGGTCGGCAAGTTCGTCGAATTCTTCGGCCCCGGCGCCGCCTCTATCGCCGTGCCCGACCGCGCCACCATCGGCAACATGGCGCCCGAGTACGGCGCCACCATGGGCTTCTTCCCGGTCGATGAAATGACCGTTGCCTACTTCGAAGGCACCGGCCGCACCAAGGAAGAGGTAGAGTTATTCGAGGCCTACTACAAGGCGCAAGGCCTCTTCGGCATGCCGGCGCCCGGTGATATCGACTACACCAAGATCGTCAAGCTCGACCTGGGCACCGTGTCGCCGAGCCTTGCGGGCCCGAAGCGGCCGCAGGACCGCATCGACCTGGGCCACCTGTCGACCAAGTTTTCCGAACTTTTCAGCAAGCCCAACGACGCCAACGGCTTCAACCAGCCGCCCGAACGGCTGAAGCTGCGCTATCCGCTCACCACGAGCGGCCGTGGCGACGACGAGGAAGCGGCGCCCCCGCCGCCGGGTGCGCCGCGCGAACAGGTCGAGATGGTGGCCAACCGCTCGACCAAGGCTGCCGCCCATGTGAACGCGACCGCGCCGGCGGCGCCCAAGGCGGATGGCGTGACCATCGGAAACGGCGACGTGCTGATCGCGGCCATCACTTCGTGCACCAACACCTCCAACCCGAGCGTGATGCTCGCGGCCGGCCTGCTGGCCAAGAAGGCGGTGGAGGCGGGCCTCACGGTCAAGCCGCACGTCAAGACATCGCTTGCGCCCGGTTCCCGCATCGTCACCGAATACCTCGAGAAGGCCGGCCTGCTGCCGTACCTCGAGAAGCTGGGCTTCTACCTGGCCGGCTACGGCTGCACCACCTGCATCGGCAATGCGGGCGACCTCACGCCGGAGATCAACGACGCCATCGTCAAGAACGACCTCGTCGGTGCGGCCGTGCTCTCGGGCAACCGCAACTTCGAGGCGCGCATCCACCCGAACCTGAAGGCCAATTTCCTGGCTTCGCCGCCCTTGGTGGTCGCGTTCGCGATCGCGGGTAACGTGATGGTCGATCTCATGACCGAGCCCGTGGGCAAGGGCAAGAACGGCAAGGACGTGTACCTGGGCGATATCTGGCCAACGCCGAAGGAGATCGACGCGAACCTGCGCTTCGCGATGAATGCCAAGTCGTTCCGCGAGAACTACGACAAGGTCAAGACCGACCCCGGCAAGTTCTGGAGCAGCATCAAGGGCACCGCGGGGCAGGTCTACGACTGGCCCGAGTCGACCTACATCGCCGAGCCGCCGTTCTTCGCGGATTTCAAGATGACGCCGCATGCGTCCGACGCCGGCTTCAAGGGCGCGCGCATCATGGCGCTCTTCGGCGACTCGATCACCACCGACCACATCTCGCCGGCCGGCTCCATCAAGGAAAGCTCGCCCGCGGGCATCTGGCTCAAGGCGCACGGCGTGGCCAAGGCCGACTTCAACAGCTACGGCTCGCGCCGAGGCAACCACGACGTGATGATGCGCGGCACCTTCGCCAATGTGCGCATCAAGAACCTGATGATTCCGCCTGACATCAACGGCACGCAGGAAGAGGGCGGCGTCACGCTGTTCCAGCCCGGCAACCAGAAGATGTTCATCTACGACGCCGCCATGAAATACATGGACGAGGGCGTGCCGACGGTGGTCTTCGGCGGCGAGGAATACGGCACCGGCTCGTCGCGCGACTGGGCCGCCAAGGGCACGCAGCTCCTGGGCATTAAGGCCGTGGTGGCGCGCAGCTTCGAGCGCATCCACCGCGCCAACCTCGTCGGCATGGGCGTACTGCCGCTGCAGTTCCGCGGCGCCGATTCATGGCAGACGCTCGGCCTCAAGGGCGACGAAAAGATCGACGTGGTGATCGGCGGCCAACTCAAGCCGCAGATGGACGTGAAGCTGGTCGTGCACCGTGCCGACGGCTCGCACCAGGAGGTGACGGTGCGGCTGCGCATCGACACGCCGATCGAGGTGGACTACTACAAGCACGGCGGCATCCTGCCGTTCGTGCTCAGGCAATTGCTGGCGGCTTGATTCGCGTCGGCCTCATCTCTGACACGCACGGCCTGCTGCGCTCGCAGGCCGTGGCCGTGCTGCAGGGCAGCGACTTCATCGTGCACGGCGGAGATATCGGCGATGCGGCCATCCTCGACGCGCTCGGGGCCATTGCGCCGCTCACGGTGGTGCGGGGCAACAACGACCGCGAAGCCTGGGCCGCCGGCATTCCTGAGACGGATTTCCTCAAGGCGGCCGGCGTGCTCGTCTACGCCATTCACGACCTGTCGCGCATCGACATCGACCCTGCGGCAGCGGGCGTTCGCGTAGTGGTTTCCGGCCACTCCCACAAGCCGAAGATCGAGGAGCGCGGCGGCGTGCTCTACGTCAATCCGGGCAGTGCCGGGCCGCGCAGGTTCAAGTTGCCGATTGCCGTCGCCGAGCTGATTGTCGTGGACGACGCAGTGACCGCGCGCATCGTCGAACTGGCCTGAGCAGCAAGAAAAGGGCGGAACCTGCACCGTGCGGAACGGTACGCACCAGGAGGTGCCTGTGCACCTTCGCATCGACGCGCCGACCAAAGTGGACTGCTGCGATGTGGCGGCATCCTGCCGTTCGTGCCCAGGCGATTGCTGACCAGCTGATGGTGCAAGTGCGTCGCTCTCAGATCGACAAGACAGAGATCGGCACCTTTTCTTTCAGCCGCCGGGTGAAGTAGCTGTCCTGGTAGTAGCGGATCTTGTCGCACTTGACCGGATGCGGAATGCCTTCGTAGAGAAAGACTTCCGTGTCCGGCCCCATGGCCTTGAGTTCCTGCGGCAGCATCAGGGCGCGGCGCTCCTCGGACTCGCTGCGGCTGGTTTCCCTGCCCCGGGTCACGTTCTGTTTGCGCACGGTGGTGTAGCCCAGCATGTCGGAGTAGTCGTTGGCATCTTGCTGCTCGCGCGGCGCGTAGATGATCTGCAAAGCGTGGTTGGTGATCAGGGTGCGCGCCACTTCCTTGCCGTAGGTGGCATCCAGCTGGGCCATGCTCTGGATGATGGGCAGCAGCCGCATGTTGTAGCCTGCCATGCCCTGTACGGCAATGATCCTGTCGCCGCTGGCGCCGCCCAACTCCAACACGTCGATGCACTTCATGCCGGCACATTGCGCCTTCACCGCCACGTGGCCTGCGGCATTGTCGGTCTGGTGATCCGAGGTGCGCCCGAACTTGGCGTCGATTGCCTGCATGCCCGCCTGGGCCTGCTTGAACAGCATGTTGCCGGGATGGGCGGGATCGGCAATTTGCGACGGTTCGCAGCGGTTCGTACTCTGCTCGGTCGGGCGCGCAGTGATGACCCACCCAGACCAGGGATGAGGCCATTTCAATGATAATAGTTCTCATTGCTGAGATGAACGAGTTCCAACCCGCATGACGATCCCTCTTTCCGTGGCCGCTGCCCCTGTCTCTATCCGTCTGGACGAACTGCCCAGCCATCAGTGGGCAACGGTATTGGACGTGGCGCGCTCGTCTGATGCCGAGGGGCAGGAGTTGGCACTGCGCCTCACCGAAATCGGCTTCGTGCCCGGCGAATCCGTGCGCATCGTGGCCAGCGGCCTGCCGGGGCGCGAACCTCTGGCGGTGCGGTTGGGCCACACCACCTTCGCCTTGCGCCGCCACGAGGCCGCGCTGATCCAGGTGGCGCCGGGCGTGCCGGAAGGTGCGCACCATGGTTGAGGCCGTCATCCAGGGACCGGGCCGGCTCGCGGCCACCGCACAGCCCGGGCGCATTGCGCTGCTGGGCAACCCGAACTGCGGCAAGACGGCGCTCTTCAACCTGCTCACCGGCAGCCGCCAGAAGGTGGCCAACTACGCCGGCGTGACGGTCGAGCGCAAGGAAGGCCTGCTGCGCACCGCATCGGGCCGCCGCGTGTTCGTGCTCGACTTGCCGGGCGCCTACAGCCTCAACGCGCTCAGCGCCGACGAGGCGGTGACGCGCGACGTGGTCACCGGCAAGAGCAGCGAGCCCTTGCCCGACCTGCTGGTGTGCGTGACCGACGCCACCAACCTGCGGCTCAACCTGCGGCTGGTGCTGGAGGCCAAGCGCCTCGGGCTGCCGATGGTGGTGGCACTCAACATGACGGACATGGCCAAGAAGCAGGGCATTGCCGTCGACACGGCCGTGCTCTCGCGCGAACTGGGCGTGCCGGTGGTCGAGACGGTCGGCGTGCATTCGGGCGGCGCACAGGGCCTGCTCGAAGCCCTAGATGCGCCGGTGCCTGCCGCCGCGCCGCAGCCCTGGCAGGCGCCGGGGCTCGACGACGTGTTGGCCACGCAGCGCGAAGTGCGCCGCATCCTCGGGATGGCCGTGCGCGAGCCGGTGGGCAGCCTGGCCACCAGCGACCGTATCGACCGCGTGGTGATGCACCCGGTGTGGGGCATGCTGGTGCTCGCAGTCACCATGTTCCTGATGTTCCAGGCCGTGTTCAGCTGGGCCAACGTGCCGATGGACGCGATCAAGGCCGGCACCGAGGGGCTCGGCAACCTGCTCAAGGCCCACATGCCCGAAGGCATGTTGCAGAGCCTGCTGGTCGACGGCGTCATTGCGGGCGTGGGCGGCGTGATCGTGTTCTTGCCGCAGATCCTGATCCTGTTCCTCTTCATCCTGGCGCTCGAAGATTCTGGCTACCTCCCGCGCGCCGCATTCCTGCTCGACCGGGTGATGGGCACCGTGGGGCTTTCGGGCCGCTCCTTCATTCCGCTGCTGTCGAGCTTTGCCTGCGCGATTCCCGGCGTGATGGCCACGCGCACCATCAGCAACTGGCGCGACCGCATCACCACCATCATGATCGCGCCGCTCATGACCTGCTCGGCGCGCCTGCCGGTCTATGCGCTGCTGATCGCAGCTTTCATTCCGGCGCGCACCGTGGGCGGCGTGTTCAACCTGCAGGGCGTGGTGCTGTTCGCGCTGTATGTATTCGGCATCGTCTCGGCGATGGCGGTGGCCTGGGTAATGAAGCGCTTCCGCGACAACAAGCAGCATTCGCCGCTGATGATGGAATTGCCGGCGTACCGCTGGCCCAGTCTTCGCAATCTTGCTGTGGGTTTGTATGAACGAGCCTGGATCTTCCTTCAGCGCGTGGGCACGATCATCCTCACGCTCACCATCCTGCTGTGGTTCCTGTCCACGTTCCCGTCGCCGCCCGAAGGCGCCACGGGGCCGGCCATCCAATACAGCCTGGCGGGCATGATCGGCCGTGGGCTCGAGCACATCTTCGCGCCGATCGGCTTCAACTGGCAGATTTCCATCGCGCTGGTGCCTGGCATGGCGGCGCGCGAAGTGGCGGTGGGTGCGCTCGGCACGGTGTACGCGCTCTCCGCCAGCGGCGACGACGTGGCCGGGCAACTCGAGCCGCTGATCGCCGGTAGCTGGTCACTTGCCACGGCGCTGTCGCTGCTGGTCTGGTACGTGTTTGCGCCGCAGTGCATCTCGACCCTGGCGGCCGTGAAGCGCGAGACCGGGTCATGGCGCTACGTGTGGATCATGGCGGGCTACCTGTTCGGGCTCGCCTATGCTGCATGCTTCATCACCTACCGCGTCGCGGTGGCGCTCGGAGCAGGTTGAAACCTGCAATGAAAGGCTTGAAGAAGAAATGACACAGCAACTGATCGTCGGTTTGATCGTCGCGGCCGCCGCCCTCTACGCGGTCTGGCGCTGGATGCCGGCGGGCTGGCGGCACAGCGCGGCGCGCAAGCTCGCCATGGGCACGCACCGTGCCGGGCTGGTCGACCAGGAGCGCGCCGACCAACTGGCGGCCTCGCTCGCCAAGACCTCCGGCTGCGGCTCCTGCGACAGCTGTGGCAGCTGCGGCTCCAAGGCGGCCGACAAGAAGGTATCCGAAGACGCCGGCCGCGGCGCGCTGTCCACGCACAGCCGCTGAGGCCGATGCCTGCACACATCCTCGTCGTCGGCGGCGGCATCGGGGGCCTTGCCAGCGCGCTGGCGCTTTCCAGGGGCCGCCACCGGGTCGACGTCTTCGAGCAGGCGGGCGCATTCGCCGAGATCGGCGCCGGCATCCAGATCGGCCCCAACGTTACGCGGCGTCTCCACCAACTCGGCTTGGCCGATGGCCTTGCGCAGGTGGCTGCCTCCCCCGAGGCCCTGGTGGTCCGAAGCGCTGGCAGCGGTGCCGAGTTGGCCCGCCTGCCGCTGGGCGATGCCATGCGCCGGCGCTATGGCGCTCCCTATCTTTGCGTGCATCGCGCCGATCTGCACACGCTGCTGCTCGACGCCGTGCGTGCGCGCGGCATCGGCACCCTGGTGACTGACGCGCACATCGCAGAAGTCGAGGCCGGCGACGATCTGGTGTGCGTATCGAGCAGCGGCGCGCGCGCCTGGGAGGGCGAGGCGCTGGTCGGCGCCGATGGTCTCTGGAGCGTGGCACGGAAGCGGCTCGATTCGCCTTCGGCGGCCGAGCCGCCTCGCGTCACCGGCCACACGGCCTGGCGCGGGATCGTTGCGCAGGCCGACCTGCCGCAGGCATTGCGGCGCGACCGGATCGATGTGTGGCTCGGGCCGCGCCTGCATGCGGTGGCCTACCCGGTGCGCGGCGGCGCATGGCTCAACGTGGTCGTGATCGCCGAGTCCGCACCTGCCGGCGATGCGCGCGACTGGGACCAGGCCAGCAGCCTCGCGTCGCTGCAGCAGGCCACGGGCCGCAGCGGCGGCGGCCTGCAGGCCTTGCTCGAAGCCATGCCCAACTGGCGGGCCTGGACGCTCAGCGACCGTCCGCCGCTCGCGTCCGCCGCCGAGATGGCGCACGAGCGAGTCGCGCTGGTGGGCGACGCCGCGCATCCGATGGTGCCCTACCTGGCGCAAGGCGCGGGCATGGCCGTCGAGGACGCCGTGGCCTTGGCCGATGCGCTCGGCGAAGGCACAACGGCCGATGTGCCCGCCGCCTTTGCACGCTATGCACAGGCGCGGTGGCAGCGCAACGCCATGGTGCAGGCGAGGGCGCGGCGCAATGGGCAGGTCTTTCATGCGACCGGCCCTATGCGCGTGGGCCGGGACGTGGCCATGCGTGCGCTGGGCTCGCGGCTGCTCGACCAGCCCTGGCTCTACGCCGGCTGAAGGCCGCGGCGCCGGGTTCTCAGAGGCTGAAAGTCTGCAGGTGGTCGATGCGCTCGGCCAGGCCTTCGGCGCCGAGGTAGTGGCCCTGGGAGCCGTCGCGCACCTCGAGCAGCGTGGCCTCGAGTTCGGCCAGCATTGCATCGCGTTCGGCAGCGAAAGCGGCCGGCACGTCAATGCCGGCCTCGGTGCATGCATCGGCGATCAGGTGCGCGCTGGCGGGCGCACCGCAGGCCGCGCACTTGGCGATGGCCGCCACGCTGGGCTCCGCCCCGTTGGCGAGCAGTGCGCTCGTGAGTTCGGGCGAAATCTGGCCGTCGATGTTGCGCAGGGCGTCGGCAGCCACCGGCGCGCCGGCGCGCACCAGCGCCATGGCGGCGGCGAAGGCGTTCTTGCCGATCGCGATGTCGGTGGCCAGCGCGCTGCCTTGCTGCGGACCCTCGAAGCTGATGCCCGCGGCAGCGAGTTCGGCCACCAGCTCCGCGTCGTCGGTGGCAATCGCATGGTGCAGCGCCGCGCGCGCCGTGGCAGGCAGCCGGCGCAACGTTCCATCGGCGAGCGGCGTGCGCCAGTCGATCACGGCGCGGCAATAGAACCTCACCAGCTTGTCCATCAGGTCGAGGTCCAGGCCGTGGTCCTGGTGCCGGTCGTCGAGGTATTGCAGCAGCGCCTGGCCCGAGAAATAGTCGCTCGTGGATCCCAGCGGGTCTTCGTCCAGATGCAGCGTCGCGAAGGCGCCGTACAGGTCGGGTGCGATGGTGCTCACGCTGTCTTCATGCAGCGCATGCGTCCAGGCCGGCGGCAAGCCGTGCTTCCACGCGGTGATGTTTCCGTGCTCGGGTCCGGGCTCGACCACGGCGTAGACGCGGTCGAGGTATTCGAAGCCGCCGAAGGGCAGGTGCGTGAGTTTGCCGCTCCAGCTGCGGCCTTCCTCCCCGGCGGCCTCTTCCGCCAGTTCCAGTTCATGCGCGATCCAGCCCTGCAGGTCGCGGTAGCCGTCGCTGCCGTCCCAGAACAGTTCGGACCAACTGACGGATTCGACGTTGCCGCCCATCGGCAGCGACAGGTCGTAGTCGAGCCGGCCGCCGGCCGTCTGCCGCCACAGCGCGGCCAGGGCCTCTGGAATCGGCCCCGCGCATTGCGCTTCGATTTCGGCGATGCGCGACTCGGTCATGGGCGGTTGCGCCTCGAAGATCACGCGGTCCGCGAACAGCACCACGCCGTGCTCGCGCAAGGTTGCAATCTCTTCGGGCGAGAACTGGACATCGTTCATGGCAGTGCCTCCGTTGTTGCCAATGTAGCGCTTTGTGCAAACGAGGCAACACGCCGCATCACAGGTCGGTGCGCAGCTTCCAGATTTCGGGGAACAGCACCACGTGGAGCATCTTGCGAAGGTAGCTCACGCCGCCGGTGCCGCCGGTGCCGCGCTTGAAGCCGATCACGCGCTCGACGGTGGTCACGTGGCGAAAGCGCCAGAGGCGGAAGGCGTCTTCCAGGTCGGTGAGTTTTTCACCGAGCTGGTACAGCTCCCAGTGGTCGTGCGGATTGCGGTAGACGATGAGCCACGCCGCCTCGACGCCGTCGCTCGCCTCATAGGGCTGGGTCCAGTCGCGCTCCAGGTGATCGGCGGGCACGGGCAGGCCCCGCCGCGCGAGCAGCTTCAGCGACTCGTCGTAGAGCGACGGCGACCGGTAGGCGGCATCGACCTGCGCCAGCAGGTCGATGCGGTGCGCATGCGGCTTGAGCATTGCGGCGTTCTTGTTGCCCAGCGCGAATTCGATGCACCGGTATTGCGCGCTCTGGAAGCCGCTGGAGTTGGCAAGGTAGGGGCGCATCGCCGTGTACTCCGGCGGTGTCATGGTCGAGAGCACGGTCCATGCGCTCACCAGCTGTTCCATGATGCGGCTCACGCGCGCCAGCATCTTGAAGGCGTCGGCCAGTTTTTCTTCTGCGATGCAGCGGGTGGCGGCGCGCAGCTCATGCAGCATGAGCTTCATCCAGAGCTCGCTGGTCTGGTGCTGCACGATGAACAGCATCTCGTCGTGCGCGGGCGAGAGCGGATGCTGCGCATTGAGGATCTCGTCCAGGTGCAGGTAGTCGCCGTAGCTCATGGACTTGCTGAAGTCCAGCTGCGCGTTTTCTTCGTGAACGATCTTTTCGGTGCTCATGATGTTCGCTGGTGGATCAGCGCCAGACCACGGCGGTGTAGGAGGGGCGGCCCGGAATGGTGTCTTTCCGGGGATAGACGAAGCGCACCACCTCGTTCTTGCGCTTGAACTCCTGGTAGGTCTCGCCGCCTGGAATGCGGCCCTTCTCGCCAGGCGCAAAACCCGCGGCGCGAACTTCTTTCACCAACCGGTCGAAGGCGGTCTTGTCGGTCAGCGCAAGTTCGACGCTGTTCTCGCCGGCGCGGCTTTCAACATAGGTGGACTTCATGAGGCGGATGTTCTGGTCGTCGACCATCTTCTCGTACTCGATCATGCTGACCTGGTCGGTCACGGTCTTGTCGGCGTAGGAAAAGCCCTGCGCCTTGACCTGCTGGCGGAAGGCGTCGGGCGTGAGCGCGACGAAAGCCTTCAGCTGGTCCAGCGTGAAGGCCGGCTGCTGTGCGAAGGCCGGTGCGGCCAGCATCAGGAGCGATGCAAAGAGGGCGATCAATCGGTGTTTCATGGGTGGTCCTCGCTCAGGTCACTGCGTTCTTGCGGTTGAATTCCTCGCGCGTCCACTCGCCCGATTCGAGCACCTGCACCAGGTGCTCGACGGAGTTCCACACGTCCTCGAAGCCCAGGTACAGGGGCGTGAAGCCGAAGCGCAGGATGTCGGGCATCTGCGAATCGCCCGCGCGGTAGTCGCCGATCACGCCGCGCGCGATCAGCGCCTGCACGATGGCGTAGGCGCCTTCGCCGCGGCTCAGGCACACCTGCGAGCCGCGCTGCGCGTGGTCGCGCGGCGTGACGAGGGAGAGCCCCTGGCCCGCGCAGCGTTCCTCGACCAGGCGGATGAAAAGATCGGTGAGCGCAAGCGACTTAGCGCGCAGGGCGGCCAAGGCGCCCTGGTCCTTGTCGAAAGCCTCGGCGGCAAGCACGGTGTCGAGCCCGCATTCCAATCCCGCCAGAGCGATGATCGGCTGCGTGCCGCAAAGATAGCGGCCTACGCCAGGCGCAGGCCGGTAGTGCGGCGTGAACTCGAAGGGTGCGGCGTGGCCCCACCAGCCCGACAGCGGCTGCTCGAAGTTGCCCGCGTGCCGTGCGTGGACCCATGCGAAAGCCGGTGCGCCGGGGCCGCCGTTCAGGTACTTGTAGCCGCAGCCGATGGCGTAGTCGGCATTGCTTTCGTTCAATGCCACCGGCACGGCGCCGGCGCTGTGCGCGAGGTCCCACACGGTCAGCGCCCCGGCGGCATGCGCGGCGGCTGTGACGGCCTTCATGTCGTGCATGGCGCCGGTACGGTAGTTGACGTGCGTGAGCATCAGCACGGCCACGTCATCGGTCAGCACTGAATCCGGACCTTGCAGTTCGGCCGCATCGATCAGCTTGAGCGTGAAGCCGCGTTCGCGGCACAGCGACTCGGCGATGTAGAGGTCCGTCGGAAAGTTGCTCCGCTCGCTGACCACCAGCTTGCGGCCGCTGTCGCGCTGCTGCGAGAGTGCTGCGAAGAGCACCTTGTAGAGATTGACCGAGGTGCTGTCGGTGCAGACCACTTCGCCGGGCGCGGCGCCGATCAGCCGCGCGACCTTGTCGCCCAGGCGCTGCGGCAGGTCGAACCAGCTCGCGGTGTTCCACGAGCGGATGAGGCCCTGGCCCCATTCCTCCGACACGACTTCGGCGATCCGCGCCGGCGCGGCCTTGGGCAGCACGCCGAGCGAATTGCCGTCGAGGTAGATCACGCCCTGGGGCAAGGTGAATTGATCGCGCAGCGGGCGCAGCGGGTCTTGCGCGTCGAGCGCGCGGCAGTCTTCAAGGGTCGTCATGGGGTTGGGCTTCAGCGTGGAAGTTCGCGCAGCACGGCGCGAACGGGAGAGGCATCGGCGCTGACCAGCTTGAGAGGCAGCGCGATGAGTTCGTAATCGCCTTCGGGCACCTCGTCGAGCACGAGGTTCTCGAGCACGCGCAGGTCGAGGCGGCGGATGCGCTGGTGGCTTTCCAGTGTCTTGCTGTCGGCCGGGTCGATGCTCGCAGTGTCGATGCCGACGAGCTTCACGCCCATGGCCGCGAGGCGCTCGATGGTGGCGGGCGCATAGGCCGCGAGCTGTGGATCCCATTCGCCCACGGGCATGGCGGCGTAGGTGCGGACCAGCACGCGCTGGGGCAACTGGCTGGTAATGGCATGCGCAATGTGCTCCCACTCGATCAGCGGGCCCTTCGCGATGGCGTGGATGACGCGGCACGGGCCGATGAAGGCCGCGAGATCGACCAGGCCGATCGCCAGGCCTTCGGGGTCGTAGTGCAGCGGTGCGTCGGCATGCGCGCCGACATGCGGCGAGAGCTTGATCTCGCTCACGTTGACCGGACAGTCGGGCGAAATGGTCGCCGCCCAGCGCTGCTGGTAGGGCGTGTCGCCGGGAAACACCGGCGCGCCATCATGCACCGGCGGCGAGATGTCCCAGAGGCGGGGTTGGGTTTGCAATGAACGCATGGCGCAAAGTTAGCGCCCGGCGAGCGATCGTGGTGTCGGTTATTTCCAACACACGGCGTGACGAGATGATTTGGCTCAGGAGGAAAGCGAAGCCAATGCGGGCAGCCCGTGCCGCGAGCGCGCCCGCTCGCAGGCGTCGCTGCCGGCCTGGAGTTCGTGGCACGGGTTCGGTCGCCACTCGTAGATGCCGCACGCCACCGCCTGGCCGATCTTGCCGGTCAGCGCGGCGCAGCGCATCGGCGTGTGGTCGGTACCGCGCATGCGGCAGAGCGCCTCGTTCACCTCGACCGCAAGGCCGGAGGGCACGCACCCGCCGTTGTCGTCGAGTTCGTGCACGCTGAAGTCGACGCGGTAGCTGGCGCAGCAGGCGCCGCATTGCTGGCAGGAGGCATGGTTGCTCATCGCAGGAATGCTAACGCGCGGACTAGGCCGGGGCCCAAGGCAGGGAGACCCGGAATCCCACGCCGCGGCCTCGCAGTCCCTCGACGATCTCGACGCTGCCGCCCAGGCGCAGCGTCGCCTCGCGCACGATCGAGAGCCCCAGCCCGGCGCCGCTAGCGCGCGCATCGCCGCCGCGGTGGAATCGCTCGAACGCGTGCGCGCGCTGCGCTTCGGGAATGCCGGGCCCGTCGTCGCGGACTTCCACCAGCAGGCGGCCCTCTTCGGTGCGCAAGTTCACGGCAATGCTGGTTCCCGGAACCCCGTGCCGAAGCGCGTTGTCGACCAGGTTGCGCACGACAGATTCCATGGCGGGCAGGTCGATGCGGCCATGCAGGGTGTCGGGCGCTTCCAGCGACAGCTCGCGGCCTTCGCGCAGGGCGGCCTGGGCGGCATGGCCGAGCAGGGTGCGCATCCAGTGCGCCAGGTCGATGGGTGAAACCTGCGGCGTGCCGGCGCGGTCCAGCGCGGCGAGTTCGAGCAGTTGCTGTGCAAGGTGCGAGGTGCGTGCGATGGCCAGGTTGAGCTCCGCTTCGGCCTGCGCGCGCTGCGACGCATCGGTGGCTTGCGCCAGCACATGGGCCTGCGCGTTGATCACCGCCAAGGGCGTGCGGATCTCATGGGCCGCGTCCTGCACGAAGGCGCGCTCGCGCTGCAACGTGCCGCGCAGCCGCAGCAGCAAGGTGTCCAGCGCCTGCACCAGGGGCTTGAGTTCGCGGTAGCGCGCCGGCACGCCGACGGCACTCAGGTCGTCGCTCGGCCGTTCTTCGATGCGGCGCGCCAGTTGCTGCAGCGGACGCAGGCTGGCACGCACTGTGAGCCAGACCGCCAGCAGCACGAACGGAAATGCCACCAGCAGGTAGGGCAGGATGAAGCTCGCGTTGTAGCGCAGGAAGGCGCTGCCGGTGCGGCGCGGGTTGAGAATCTGCAGGCGCCAGTGCGGGCTCGTGCGGTCATAGCGCCAGTAGGCGTCCCCGCCGGCGGCGGCATCCGTCCACCCTTCGGAGGCGTAGACAAGGGCGTTGTGGCTGTCGCGCAGCTCGTAGCGCACGATCCCGATCAGGCGCTTGTCTTGTGTGCGGCGGATGGCGGTCCAGCGCTCGGTGGCGGCCATCACCACGCGGGCTTGCTGCGGGTCCGGCGTCTCGTCGAGCGCGACCAGCAGCGCATCGCCGAACTGCTGGAAACCGGGTGCCTCGGCAAGGTACTTGCGGTTCTCGACATAGAGGTAGGCCAGCAGGGCGCACCAGATCAGCAAGAAGACGAGCAGCGTCGACCCGGTGCCTCGCCGCACCAGCGACGGCTCGCTCACGCGACGCCAGAGCGTGTGCAGCGCGCTCATGGTTCGAGCAGGTAGCCGACCCCGCGCACGGTGCGCACGCGCTCGGGGCCGATCTTCTTGCGCAGGTTGGAAACATGCACTTCGATGGCGGCAAAGTCGACCGGATCGCCCAGCGGTTCGAGCCGCTGCGCCAGGCTGCTCTTGGCGACCACCGCGCCGGGCTCGCGCGCCAGCTCCAGCAGGATCTGGAATTCCCGCTGCGAGAGGGCCACCGGCTGTCCTGCCAACCGCACCTGGTGCCCCCGCGGCTCGATCACGAGCTCGCCCAAGGTCCAGCTGTCGCTCGCCTGCCGCGCACTGCGCCGGAGCACCGCGCGGATACGCGAGATCAGCTCGGCCGTGGCAAAAGGCTTGAGCACGAAATCGTCCGCGCCGCCGTCCAGGCCGGCCAGCCTGTCGTCCAGTGCCGAGCGTGCGGTGATGACAATGATCGGCACGCGAACGCCGCCGCGCCGCCAGCGCCGCAGCAGGTCGAAACCGCTGGCGTCCGGCAGGTTGAGGTCGAGCAGGACGCAGTCCACCCGATCGGCATCGACGGCATGCGGTGCATCGGCGGCGCGGCGCACCCACTCGCTGGTGAAGTGCTCGACCTTGAGGGTGGCCTGGAGGGCGCGCCCGAGGTCGAGGTCGTCTTCGATGAGCAGGATGTGCATGGCTTCATTGTGGCCGTTGCACCTTTGGGAACGCCAAAGGTTGGCCGCCCACAATCCGGCCATGAACAAGGAGGAGATACCGTGACCCTGAGAATTCTGATCGTTGCAGTTGGGCTCGGCCTGCTGGGAGGCTGCGCTGTCGCTCCCTCGCATCCGGCGCTGCGGGACCAGCCGCTTTCGCCGCTGATCCCGGTTCGCGAGTTTGTCGCGAACGTGGAAGGCACCAGCCAGTACAGGGTCTCGCCCGACGGCGCATTGCTGGCGTGGAAGGGCGTCAGCGGCTTGAAGCCGGCCGTGTGGGTGAAGACGTTGGCGAGCGGCGAAACCCGCGCGATTCCGCTGCGTGCGCAATCCTTCGCCTGGTCGGGCGACAGCCGCTTTCTTTTGCTGACGGTGGATCGCACGGGCGACGAGGACACGCATGTATTCGCCGTCGATATGGCGCGCAGCGATGCGCAGCCTGTGGACCTGACGCCGTTCAAGGGCACGCGTTCGCGGATCCAGCGGCGCGTCGAGAACAGTGCGGATGTCATCGTGACTTCCAACGAGCGCGACAAGAAGGTCTTTGACCTCTTCCGCATCGATCCAGCCACGGGTGCCCGGACGCTGCTTGCCCGCAATCCCGGCAATGTCATGAGCTGGTCGGTGGACCGCGACGGAAGGCTGCGCGCACGTTCGGTGCAGGACGGGGAGGCCGGGTACCTGCAGTTGCCCGAGGGCAGCGACTGGCGCACGACGCTGCGCTGGCAGAAGGGCGAAAACTGGTGGATCGCGGACTTCGTGCCCGGCACGAACACCGCTTGGGCCGTGTCCGGCCGCGGGCGCGACAAGGAGGCCCTGGTGCGCATCGATCTCGAATCGGGCGCCGAAGAGGTGTTCCACGAAGAGGCAGAGGTCGATGTCGAAGGGGTGCTGATGAGCCGCCGCAGCCATGTGCCCCTGGCGGCCTATTCGATGCCTGGCTATCCGCGCGCCAAATACTTCGACGTAGGGCTTGCGGCGAGGCTCGAACCCTTGAGCGGCGGTGCACCCGCCGCGGTCCACGTGACGAGCATGGCCAAGGACGAGCAGACCATGACCGTCAGCGTCGGCACCGACCGGGGCTGGAAGCACTACCTGCTGCGCGATGCATCGGCAGCGCCGGAACTGCTCGGCGAAAGCAACACCGGCGGGTTTGCGTCGTCGCTGGGGGCGACGCGGCCGATTGCCTACACCGCGCGTGACGGCCTGCGGATCCATGGTTACCTGACGCTGCCGCCGGACGCGGAGGCACGCGCGCTGCCGATGGTGCTGCTTGTTCATGGCGGGCCCTGGGCACGTGACGTCTGGACCTTCCAAGGCACCAATCGAAGCATGCAGCAGTTCCTCGTCAACCGCGGATACGCGGTGCTGCAGGTGAACTACCGCGGCTCCACCGGCTACGGCCGCGCGTTCATGGAAAAGGCCGTGGGCGAATTCGCCGGCAAGATGCACGACGACCTGGTCGACGGCGTGCGCTGGGCGGTGGCAGAGGGCGTGGCCGATCCGGAGCGCGTGGCCATCTACGGAGCGAGCTACGGAGGCTACTCGGCGCTGGTGGGCGCCACGATGACGCCCGAGACCTTTGCCTGCGCAGTGGATGCCGTCGGTATGTCCGACCTATCGCGGCTGATCGAGAATGCGCCAGCCTATTGGTCGCTCGGCCTGCCTTGGTGGAAGCGCTATGTGGGCGATCCGGCCGACCCGGCACAGCGAAAGATCCTGGATGCCAAGTCGCCCATCAACCATGTGTCCAAGGTGCGCGGGCCGTTGCTCATCATGCATGGCGTGAACGACCCGCGCGTGAAGTTCGATCAGTCGGAGCGCATGGTGGCGGCGCTGCGCGGTGCAGGCAAGAAGGTCGAGTTCGTCAGCTTCCAGGACGACGGCCACGGCAACCAGAAGTGGACCAACAACCTCGCCATGTACCGCCACGCCGAAGACTTCCTCGCAGGCTGCCTCGGCGGCCGCAGCAGCGGTTTCGACTACTACCAGCTGGGCGCCTGGGCGTTCTGATCTCCCAGCGGCGTTGCGGCTACAGGCGGCCGAGCAGCAGGAATTCCATCAGCGCCTTCTGCGCATGGAGCCGGTTCTCGGCCTCGTCCCACACCACCGATTGCGGGCCGTCGATGACCTCGGCCTGCACTTCCTCGCCGCGGTGCGCGGGCAGGCAGTGCATGAAGAGGGCGTCGGGCTGGGAGATGCGCATCATGTCCTCGTCGACGCACCAGTCGGCGAAGGCCATGCGGCGCGCCTCGTTCTCCGCTTCGTAGCCCATGCTGGTCCAAACGTCGGTGGTGACGAGATCGGCGCCGCGGCAGGCTTCCATCGGGTCCTTGAAGACCTGGTAGCTGTCGGCCGAGCGCAGGCCCGCCACGGACTGGTCGACCTCGTAGCCGCTGGGCGTGCTCACGTGCACCTTGAAGCCGAGGATCTCGCTCGCCTGCAGCCAGGTGTTGGCCATGTTGTTGCCGTCGCCCACCCAGGCCACAGTCTTGCCCTGGATCGAGCCGCGATGCTCGATGTAGGTGAAGATGTCCGCCAGGATCTGGCAGGGGTGGAACTCGTTGGTCAGGCCGTTGATCACCGGCACGCGCGAATGCGCGGCGAAGGTGTCGATCTTGGTCTGTTCGTAGGTGCGGATCATCACCAGGTCGACCATGCGGCTGATGACCTTGGCGCTGTCCTCGATGGGCTCGGCGCGGCCGAGCTGGCTGTCGCCGGTGGTCAGGTGCACCACGCTGCCGCCCAGCTGGTACATGCCGGCCTCGAAGCTCACGCGGGTACGCGTGCTGGCCTTCTCGAAGATCATGGCCAGCGTGCGGTCGGTCAGCGGCTGGTGCTTTTCGTAGGTCTTGAACTTCTTCTTGATGATCGCCATGCGATCGAAAAGATAGGCGTACTCGTCGGCCGTGAAGTCCGAGAACTGCAGGTAGTGCCGGATCGCGTGGGGCGTAGTGGCGGTCGTCATTGCGCCGCAGGCTCCGACAGGAAGGTTTTCACCAGGGGCGCGAGGATGGCGACGATCTCGTCGGCCTCCGCAATGCTCAGGATGAGCGGCGGCACAAGGCGGATCACCTTGTCGGCCGTCACGCTCAGCAGCAGGCCCGCGTCGCAGGCGCGGTTCAGGATCACGCCGCAGGGGCGGTCCAGCTCGATGCCGAGCATCAGGCCCTGGCCGCGGATCTCTTTCACGCCGGGCAAGCCGCCGATCTCGCGCTCCAGCGCGCTCTTGAGGTGCTCGCCCACGGTAGCGGCGTTCTCGAGCAGCTTGTGCTCTTCCATGATGCGGATGGTCTCGATGCCGGCGCGCATCGCGAGCGGATTGCCGCCGAAGGTCGTGCCATGGTTGCCCGGGCCGAAGATGTTGGCGGCCTTGGGGCCCGCCACCACGGCGCCGATCGGCACGCCCGAGCCCAGACCCTTGGCCAGCGGCATCACGTCCGGCTTGATGCCGGCCCACTGGTGCGCGAACCACTTGCCGGTGCGGCCCATGCCGCACTGCACTTCGTCGATCATCATGAGCCAGTCGCGCTCGTCGCACAGGGCGCGCACCTGCTTCAGGTATTCCCAGCGCATCGGGTTGATGCCGCCTTCGCCCTGGATGGTCTCGAAGAACACGGCAACCACGTTGGGGTTGCCTTGGGTGGCCTTCTTCAGCGCTTCGATGTCGTTCAGCGGCACGCGGATGAAACCCTCGACCAGCGGGCCGAAGCCCGCCTGCACCTTCGGGTTGCCGGTGGCCGACAGGGTGGCGATGCTGCGGCCGTGGAAAGCGGCCTCGTACACCACGATTTCGGGCCGTTCGATGCCCTTGTCGTGGCCGAACTTGCGCGCGAGCTTCAGGGCGGCTTCATTGGCTTCCAGGCCGGTGCAGCAGAAAAAGGCGTTGGTCAGGCCCGACAGCTCGGTCAGCTTGGCGGCCAGCTGTTCCTGCCCGGGCACGTGGTAGTAGTTGGAGCTGTGGATCAGCTTGCTGATCTGGTCTTGCAGCGCGGGCACCAGTTCGGGGTGGTTGTGGCCCAAGGTGTTCACGGCGATGCCGCCGAGCCCGTCGAGATACGCCTTGCCCGTGGTGTCCCAGACTCGGCAGCCCTGGCCGTGCGACAGCGCGATCGGCAGGCGACCGTAGGTGTTCATGACGTGGGGCGAGGTGGGCTGGGCGGTAGCGCTCATTCGGGTTCTCCAGAAAGGGAACCGCGGATTCTAGGCGTGTGGTCGGACGGCTTCATTGAGGATTCCGCATCACAGCAATGCCCCCCGTACGGGAGGTAAAAGTAGGCCGGATAGAATCTCTTGTTGCACCGCAGCACCTGCTCCGGGCGCCTCATTCAACGATGATTTCCCCCACTGTCAAAGAAATCTTCATCCAGGGCATCACCCATGATGGCCGGACCTTCAGGCCGAGCGACTGGGCCGAGCGGCTGGCCGGCGTGATGTGCTCGTTCCGGCCCGGCGGCGCCTATCCTGGCAGCCACCTCAGCTATTCGCCCTGGTGTGTTCCAACCACCATCAACGGGGTCAAGTGCGTGGTCGTGAACAGCGCCTTGCGCGACGCCGAGCCCATGGCCTGGGACTTCTGCGTCAACTTTGCGCGTGACAACGACCTGCAAGTGGCCGAAGCCTGCCTGGTGCCCGACGCGACGCCAGCGCCATCCAAGACCTGATATTTCGCGGACCGGATCGGGAACCAATCGGACATGAAAAAACCGCCCGAAGGCGGTTTTTTACACTTTGCTGCAGCGCACCCCGATCAAACGGCGGACTGGAGAATTCCGGTCCGGGCTTGCCTGACAGGTGTCAGGCGGCTGCCTTTTCAGGCGCGAGGGCGAGGGCCTTGACCTTCGCCGACAGGCGGCTCTTGTCGCGAGCTGCCTTGTTCTTGTGGAAGATGCCCTTGTCGGCGACGGTGTCGACGATGCTCTGGGCCTTCGCGAAGAGTTCGCTTGCCTTGGTCTTGTCGCCGGCCAGGACGGCCTTTTCGACATTCTTCACGGCGGTGCGGTATTTGGAGCGCAGCGAGGTGTTCGCAGCGTTGAGCTTGGTGTCCTGGCGGACGCGCTTACGGCCAGAGGCGAGGCGCGGGTTCTTTTTCTTGGGCTTGGCGGATGCCATGATTTAGTTCCTTAGGTGTCTGAGGATGATGCAGCAAAGCCCTCCATTATAGGCCGGGTTGGCTTTTTCGCCGAATCACGGCTTCGCGGGCCCTACACTCGCCCCGTGTCCCTGCTCAAATCCGCATCCACCGTTTCCCTTCTGACGCTCGCATCGCGGATCACGGGCCTCGTGCGCGACGTGCTCTTTGCCTCTGTCTTCGGCGTCAGTGCCCTGACCGACGCCTTCAACGTCGCGTTCCGCATTCCCAACCTGTTCCGCCGGGTTTTCGGCGAGGGGGCCTTCAGCCAGGCCTTCGTGCCGGTGCTGGCCGCCCGCAAGACCGAGGCCGGCGAAGAGGGCGCCAAGGCGCTGATCGACCACGTCGCCACGCTGCTCACCTGGGCGCTGGTGGTCCTGTGCGTGGCCGGGGTGGTCGGCGCGCCCTGGCTGGTGTGGGCCATGGCCAGCGGGCTGGCGGGGTTCGACGCGGCCGTGGTCATGACGCGCTGGATGTTCCCCTACATCGGCTTCATGTCGCTGGTGGCGCTGGCGGGCGGCGTGCTCAACACCTGGCGCAAGTTCGCGGTGCCGGCCGCGTCGCCTGTGCTGCTGAACCTTTCGCTCATTCTGGCCATCGTGGTGGGTGCGCCGCTGTTCAGGCGCTACGGCATCGAGCCCATTTATGCGCAGTGCGCCGGCGTGCTGGTGGGCGGGGTGCTGCAACTGGCGCTGCAGGTGCCGGCGCTGCGCGCGCTGGGCCTCATGCCGCGCGTCGGCGCCAGCTGGACGGCGCTGCGCACCGCCTGGACCGATCCCACCACCCGCAAGGTGCTGAAGCTGATGCTGCCGGCCCTGCTGGGGGTCAGCGTGGCGCAGGTCTCGCTGCTCATCAATACGCAGATCGCGTCCCATCTTGCGACCGGCAGCGTCACCTGGGTGGTCAATGCCGACCGCCTGATGGAATTCCCGACAGCCATGCTGGGCGTGGCGTTGGGCGTGGTGCTGATGCCCCAACTGGCCGGCGCGCGCGCCGCCAAGGACGACGAGCGCTATTCGGCCCTGCTCGACTGGGGGCTCCGGCTGGTGGTTCTGCTCTCGGCGCCCTGTGCGGTTGCGCTCCTGCTGTTCTCGCAGCCGCTGGTGGCGGTGCTGTTCCACAACGGCGCCTATGGGGCCGAGGACGTGAAGCGCACCACGCTGGCGCTGATGGGCTACGGCGTCGGCCTGGTCGGCATCGTGGCCATCAAGGTGTTGGCACCGGGCTACTACGCCAGGCACGATATGCGCACGCCGGTGGTCATAGCCGTCTCGGTGCTGGTGCTGATCCAGCTGCTCAACCTCTTCCTGGTGCCTGTGCTGCAGCACGCAGCGCTCACGCTCACCATCGCCATCGGCGCACTGGTCAATGCCCTTTGGCTCCTGGTCGGGCTGATCCGCCGCGGCAGCTATAAGCCCGACCCGGGCTGGGGCAAGTTCATCCTGCAGGTGGCGGCGGGCACGTTGGTGCTGGGTGCATTGCTGGCCTGGGGGTCTTACTATTTCGACTGGATCGGCCTGCGAGCCCACCGGCTGCAGCGCATCGGGCTGCTGGCCGCGCTGATCGCGGGGGCGGGGCTGCTGTATTTCGCCGTGCTGGCCGCCGTGGGCGTTCGGCTGCGCAGCTTCATGCGCCGGTAGGTGCGCCAATGCTGTTTCATTCAAGTTGTGCAAGCTGAAAACACCGCCTTGACGCTCCCCGAATGCTCCTCTACAAAGACACATGACGTTCAGCTTTCAGGTTCCCACCGCACTCGCGTACTTCGAATCGCTGGTGCAGAGCGACGACCACTTTCCGCTGCTCGAGGCGGCCGCCAGCATTGCGCAGGACGAATACCCCGACCTGGACGTGCAGCAGGTGCTCGGCGACGTCGACCAACTGCTGGCGCGCCTCAAACGGCGGCTGCCGGCCGATGCAGCCCCGTTGGCACGGCTGCGCGCGCTGAACCAGTTCTTCTTCAACGACCTGAACTTCGGCGGTAACGTCAACGACTACTACGACCCCGACAACAGCTACCTGAATGCCGTGCTGCGCACGCGACGCGGCATCCCGATTTCGCTGGCGGTGCTGTGGATGGAGCTGGCGCAAGGCCTCGGGCTGCAGGCGCGCGGCGTCGGCTTTCCCGGCCATTTCATGCTCAAGGTCACGCTGCCGAAGGGGCAGGTGGTGATCGATCCCTTCACCGGCAAATCGCTTTCGCGCGAGGAACTGGGCGAGCGGCTCGAGCCGTACAAGCGCAGCAACGGGCTGGTGGGCGATTTCGACGTGCCGCTGGGCCTCTACCTGCAGCCGGCCAGTTCGCGCGAAATCATCGGCCGCATGCTGCGCAACCTGAAGGAAGTGCACCGGGCGCAGGAAGACTGGCAGCGTGCCATCGCCGTGCAAGACCGGCTGATTGCGCTGCTGCCCACCGCCTGGGGCGAATACCGGGACCGCGGCATCGCGCATGCCGAGCAGGGCAACACCGCAGCCGCGGTGCGCGACCTCGAAACCTACCTTGCCCATGCCGAGGACGCACTCGACGTTGACGCCATCGCCGAGCGCGTGGCCGCGCTGCGGCGGGCGGCCAACTGACGATGAACGCCAGGGACGGCGTGGCCGCGGCGCCGGATCTCGGCACCCTGCACGAATTCCACGGGGTGCAGCCCGTGCTTCCAGTGTCCGACGTCACGCGCGCCGCGCGCTGGTTCCGGGACGTTCTGGGCTTCGAGCTCGATTTCATCGCCGGCGAGCCGCCCAGCTATGCGCGGGTCAAGAAGGGCGACCGCAGCTACGGCGACCCGGTCTACCTGCGGCTGTGGCAGTGCAACACGCGCGGCACGCCGCCGTGGCGCGGTGAAATCGTGATCCACGTGGGCAAGGACGTCGATGGGCTGCACGCGGCCTATGTGAAGCGCGGCGTGACCGTAGTCGAGCCGCCGGTTTCCCAACCCTGGGGCCTGCGCGAATTCGCGATCCGTGAACCCGATGGGCACATCCTGCGCTTCTGCGGCTATTTGCCCTGAACTGACGATACAAAGAGTTGCAATTGGAGTCGCGCGGCGGTGTCGATCCGGCTTTGGCTCGTCCGACGTGTGAACAGGAGCACGTGGTTCTTGCGGCTCCCAACCTCATCAACCTTTCAGGAGAAACGACATGCGATTCATGGTTCTGGTCAAGGCCAACAAGGATTCCGAAGCCGGCGTGATGCCCAGCACCGAAGTGCTCACTGCCATGGGCAAGTTCAACGAAGAACTGGTCAAGGCCGGTGTGATGCTGGCGGGCGAAGGGCTGCACCCGTCGTCCAAGGGGGCGCGCGTGCGTTGCGAGGGGCTGAAGCGCACCGTCATCGACGGCCCTTTCGCCGAGACGAAAGAACTGCTCGCGGGCTTCTGGCTGCTCCAGGTCAAGTCGAAGGAGGAAGCCATCGAATGGATCAAGCGCAGCCCGTTCCAGGAGGGCGAGATCGAGATCCGGCAGGTGTTCGAAGCCTCCGACTTCGGCGATTCGATGACGCCCGAACTGCTGGCGCAGGAAGAGCGCCTGCGCGCCGAATCCGAGGCCCGGGCCAAGGCCGGCAGCTGAACAGCAACACCGCACCGAAGGAGATCGCCATGCGATTCATGCTATTGATGATTCCTCACGGCTACGAGACCGCCGCGCCCGGCACCATTCCCGATGACGTCGATGCGGTGGGGGCCATGATGGCCTACAACGAGTCGATGCAAAAGGCCGGCGTGCTGATCAGCTGCGACGGCCTGCATCCGCCCTCGATGGGCGCGCGCGTGAGCTTTCCGGGCCGCAAGCCCAAGGTGGTCGACGGCCCCTTTGCCGAAGCCAAGGAAGTGCTCGGCGGCTACTGGATCATCGACGTGCCCTCGCGCGCTGACGCCATCGAGTGGGCCACGCGCTGCCCCGGCAGCGAGAACGAGGTCATCGAGGTCCGCCAGATCCAGGAAATTGCCGACTTCCCGCCCGACGTGCAGGCGCTGACCTCCGAATTCGCATCGATGCAGGCGGTCAAGAAGACCTGAGCCATGGGTGCTTCCGAGGGCCGCGGCGACGGAGGTGGCGAAGCCGCCGTCCACCGCAGCGTCGAGGCGGTGTGGCGCATCGAGTCCGCGAAGATCATCGCCACCGTCGCGCGCATGGTGCGCGACGTGGGGCTGGCCGAAGAGCTGGCCCAGGACGCGCTGGTTGCAGCCCTCGAGCAATGGCCCGAAGCCGGCGTGCCCGACAACCCCGCGGCATGGCTCACCGCCGTCGCCAAGCGCCGCGCGCTCGACCGCTTGCGCCATGGCCAGCTGGCCGAGCGCAAGGCGCCCGAGATTGGCCGCGAGCTCGACGCGCAGCACGAGATGGCAGAGGCCGAATTCGCCGAAACGGTGGATGCGGCCATCGACGACGACATCGGCGACGACCTGCTGCGGCTGGTGTTCACCGCCTGCCACCCGGTGCTGTCGACCGAGGCGCGCGTGGCGCTCACGCTGCGCCTGATGGGCGGCCTCAGCACCGATGAAATTGCGCGTGCTTTCCTGGTGCCGGAGGCCACCGTCGCGCAGCGCATCGTCCGCGCCAAGCGTACTCTGCTCGAAGCGCGTGTGCCCTTCGAGGTGCCGCGCCGGCATGAGCTCCAGACGCGGCTCGCTTCGGTGCTCGAAGTGCTTTACCTGATCTTCAATGAAGGCTACTCGGCCACCGCGGGCGACGACTGGATGCGTCCGGCGCTGTGCGACGAAGCCATGCGCCTGGGCCGCATCGTGGCCGAACTGATGCCGGGTGCGTCGGAGGTGCACGGCCTCGTGGCGCTGATGGAAATCCAGGCGTCTCGCACAGCCGCGCGCGTGGGGCCCTCCGGCGAGCCGATGTTGCTGCTGGAGCAGAACCGGGCGCGCTGGGACCAAATGCTGATTCGCCGCGGCCTGGCCGGGTTGGCGCGCGCCGAGTCGCTGGGCGGCGCTCTCGGACCCTATGCGCTGCAGGCCGCCATTGCCGCCTGCCATGCCCGCGCACGCACCGCCGAAGAAACTGATTGGCCGCGCATCGCCGCCCTTTATGACGCGTTGGCCGAGCTGTCGCCGTCGCCCATCGTCGAGCTGAACCGCGCCGTCGCGCTCTCTATGGCCTTCGGCCCGGCCGCAGGGCTCGAAGTGGTGGATGCGCTCGCCGGCGAGCCGGCGTTGCGGGGCTACCACCTGCTGCCGACAGTGCGCGGCGATTTGCTCTTCAAACTCGGCCGTCGCGACGAGGCGCGCAGAGAATTCGACCGCGCCGCCTCGCTCACGCGCAACACGCGCGAAAAGACTTTGCTTCTGGCGCGCGCGCGGGCCTGCACCCTTCCGGAAAGTTGAGCTGACAGCTTCGGCCTTGCAAAGCCGCTAGGCCTTCGACGGCGATGCGGAGGCCGACGGCGAGCCAGGGAGCCCGAACTGGTGCCATGCGCGCCGCAGCTGCGTGTCCGATCCGAAGCCCGACATTTCCGCCGCCCGCGTCACGCTTGCGCCCGAGGCCAGCGCGAGTTGCGCCACCGCCAGCCGCAGCCGGCGCAGGTAGGCCAGCGGCGCCACGCCCGCATGCTCGACGAACAGCCGCGTCAGATGCCGCGCCGAGGTGTGCGCCACTTCCGCCATCCGCGGCACGCTCCAGTCGGCCTGCGGCTGTTCGCTGACGGCGTCCTGCACCCGGTGCAGCGCGGCATGCAGATGGTTGCGGTAGGCAAGGAAGGGAGACAGCTCCGGGTCGTGCGGCCCGCGCCGCTGCGCCACCACCATGGTCTGCGCCACCTGCGCTGCCAAGGGTTCGCCGCACACCTCTGCGATGCGGTGCAGCATCAGGTCGATGCCTGTGGTGACGCCTGCGCTGCTGTAGACCGGCGGATCGATGACGAACACGCGGTTGGCAACCACGTCGCAGCGCGGCTCCACCGCCCGCAGCTCGTCCAGATGGTGGTGGTGTGTGGTGGCGCGCCGGCCCGCCAGCGCGCCGGCATGCGCTGCAAGCAGGGCGCCGGCGCAGACCGTGATCAATTCGAGCCGGCCGCGCTCAAAACGCTGGCCGCGCAGCCAGTGCAGCAGGTCCTGCGTTTCGGCGTTGTCCACCGCGATGGAATCGCCGGGCAGGCCGACCAGCACGACCCACGCCGGTCCGGTCCACTGCGCCGGCAAGGGCGCGAGATCGGCGAGCACTACACCCACGGAGCCGATCGACGTGGGACGCGGGCTGGCGAATTCGATGTCGAAGCGCCCGGCCTGGCCCCCGGCATGCAGCCGCTGGTTCGCGATGCGCAGCGCCTCCGCGGGCCCGGCCCAGTCGAGCACCAGGCTGCCCGGCAGCAGCACGAACACTACGCGGATGGTTTGCTGCCGCGGTTCCATGCGTAGTCCATCTGGCGTGCAGTGCGTTCGGCCAGCGAGCGGCCCGCCAGTCGCTCGACCAGGTAAAGGCTCATGTCGATGCCCGCACTAATGCCTGCGGAACTGACGAGGCGGCCACTGTCGATCCAGCGCTCGCCTTCGCGCACGTCCAGCGCGGGGAACTGCTCGCGCAAGTCCGAGATGTCTTCCCAGTGGGTGGTGACGGCCTCGTGCGTGGCCACACCGCTCCTGGCAAGCAGGAAGACGCCCGTGCAGACCGAGGCGACCACTTGTGCGCCGGCCGCGCAGCGGGCGATCCAGCGCAAGGTGTCGGGGCTTGTCATTGGCGCATCGACCACGCCGCCGGGAACGATCAGCAGGTCGGCTTCGGGGCTCGTGGCCAGGTCATGGTCCGCCAGCAGGCGCAAGCCGGCGCGCGCCTGCACCGGCTGGCCGCTGCGCGCGAGCGCCACGGACGCGACCTCGAACGGGGCCGGCGAGCCGGGGTTCATGCGTTGGCTGACGCGGCTTGCCGTGGTGAACACCTCGAAAGGGCCCGCGAAATCCAGCGCTTCGACATCGTCGTAGGCGAGGATCCGTACGCGCAAAGTCATGCCGGCACCCCTTTGCCGGCGCGGGCACGTTGCAGTGCCTGGGCCACGCTGCACACCGTGGCGAAGCGGCCGTCCAGCACGGCCGCGGTGCGGTCCCTGATATCGGCCGCCGCCAAGGGGCGGCCGTCGGGCTGCACCATGTCGAAGGTCAATGTGGCATCGGTCACGTAGTCGACCTCCCAACCCAGGTCGGAGGCGTGGCGCGTGGTGGTTTCGCAGCATTGCTCGGTGCGGATGCCGCTCACGATCAGCCGTCCGATGCCTTGCAGGGTGAGCCAGACGTCCAGGCCGCTGTTGACCAGCGCGCTGTGGCGGTGCTTGGTGAAGGTGGCCGCCGCTTCGAAAGAAGCCAGGCCTTCGATCGGCCGCACGAAACCCGACTCGATCGCGAAGGGATGGGTTGCAACAGCAGGTTCATCGACGTGGAAGACCCGCACGACAGGAACACCGGCCGCCACGCAGCCCTCGATTAACGCGTTCTGCGCCGCGAAGTACGGCCTCGCGACGTCTTCGGACCAGTACGGCCGCCGGCGAAACGATTCCTGCGCATCGATCACTATCAGACAGGATTTCATGGGGGTCGGCTGAAAGAGCGGAGTGGATGATGCCGCCTATTCTTCAGCGCCGCCAGCGAGCGGTCCGCGCCGAAGCGGACCAGAATCGATCAGATCAGGACATGAGCGCTAGACGAGCTCGGCCGCCTGCAGCTCTTTCTTGAGGTAGGCGTAGAAAAGCGGCGCCGCCACCAGGCCGGCCGGGCCAAAAATCGCCTCAGCCACGAACATGACGGCCAGCAACTCCCAGACCCGCATCTGCGTGCGGCTGCCGACCACCTTGGCGTTGATCACGTACTCGGCCTTGTGGATGACGATCAGGAAAACGAGGCAGGCGAGCGCGGTGATCGGCGACACCGACAGCGCCACCAGCGTGATCACCGAATTGCAGACCAGGTTGCCCACGATCGGCACCAGGCCCGCGACGAAGGTCAATGTGATCAACGCCGGCGTATAGGGCAGGTGGGGACCCCAGAGCGGCATCAGGAACAGCAGGAAGATGGCGGTCAGCAGCGTGTTGAAGGCCGCGATCCAGAATTGCGCGGCAACGATCTGGCGGAAGGCTTCGCCGAAGATGGTGATGCGCCGGTACAGCTGTGCGGCCAGCGGCCGGTGCCGCAGCGGCGGCGGAGCGATGGCTGCCAAGCCACCGACGATGAGCCCGACATAGGCGAACAGCAGTCCGCCAAGCCATGCGCGGCCGGCCAAGGCCAGGGAGCCGGCCTGCGCCCGCAGGTAGTTGGCCACCACCCGCTGCACTTCGGCGGCGCCTTCTGGCAGGTAGACCGCGATCTCGGGCGGCAGCTTGAGCCGCAGCTCGAGCACCGTGCGCGCCGTGAAGTCGAGCAGGTCGCGGTACTGGTCGGGTGCATCGAGGATGTATTCCCGCGCCTGCGAAAGACCCACTGAAATCAGCGCAATGGGCGCGAGCAGCATCAGCGTGACGGCCAGGATCCGGGCCAGCACACCGGCACGCAGCAGCGGCAGTCCCAGACGACCCAGGCCGTTGCCGATGTGGCGTGCGAACCAGCGCGTAGCCAGGAAACCGATGCACACGCACAGAAGGCCGGGCAGCAGGTGTTCCCACATCACCAGCAGCAGGGCCGCCGGCATCAGGAGGTAGCTGGCCAGCACCACGTTGCGCGAAGCTGGCTTGGGCTTGGTGTCGATGGTGACGAGCGTGGGTTTGGCCATCGGGATCCGGGTGCTGCGCGCGCGAGCCTCGGAGGGAAAGATCAGCCGACGATCACGGCGGCGCCCGCGCCGCGCTCGGCGATGGTGCCGATCTCGAACACCGACTCGCCGGCCGTGCGCAGCGTGGCGGCGCAGGCGGCGGCCTCGGCCACATCGATCACCACCACCATGCCGATGCCGTTGTTGAAGGTGCGGTTCATCTCGATGTCGTCGATGCCGGCCACCTTCTGCAGCCATGCGAAGAGCTCGGTTTGCGGCCAGCTGCCCTTCTTGAGGTGGGCGGCCGTGCCTTCGGGCAGCACGCGCGGAATGTTCTCGAGCAGGCCGCCGCCGGTGATGTGGGCCAGCGCCTTGATCGGGTGCTTGGCGAGCGCCTCGAGCACCGGCTTCACGTAGAGATGGGTCGGTTCCATCACGGCTTCGCGGAAAGGCTTGCCGTCGAGGGTGGCGGGCAGGTCTGCACCCGCACGCTCGATCACCTTGCGAACCAGGCTGAAACCGTTGGAATGCACGCCGGCCGAAGCCAGGCCCAGCACCACGTCACCGGGCTTGACGTTCTGGCCCGTGAGAATCTTCGACTTTTCGACCGCGCCGACCGCGAAGCCCGCCAGGTCGTACTCGCCAGCCGGGTACATGCCGGGCATTTCGGCGGTCTCGCCGCCGATCAGCGCGCAGCCCGAAATCTCGCAGCCGCGGGCGATGCCGCCGATCACGGCCGCGGCAGTGTCCACGTCCAGCTTGCCGCAGGCGAAATAGTCGAGAAAGAAGAGGGGCTCGGCGCCCTGCACCAGCACGTCGTTGACGCTCATGGCCACCAGGTCGATGCCAACCGTGTCGTGCATGTTCCATTCGAAGGCCAGCTTGAGCTTGGTGCCTACGCCGTCGGTGCCGCTCACCAACACCGGCTCCTTGTAGCGCTTGGGCACCTCGAACAACGCGCCGAAGCCGCCAATGCCGGCCAGCACGCCTTCGCGCAGGGTCTTTTTGGCAAGGGGCTTGATGCGGTCGACCAGGGCGTCGCCGGCATCGATATCGACACCGGCGTCCTTGTAGCTGAGCGGGGTGGGCGTAGGGGAAGTCATGGTCGGACGGTGTCGGGAAAGGGACGGGAAGGAGGCAGGAAGGTGGAGGCGCCGGTAACCGAAGCGGCCGGGCCGATAGAATTCCTCACGATTTTAAGGGCCCTCCGGGCCCCCTCCATGAACCTTCCCGGGATGAAACAGCTCGCGCTCGATATCGGCATTGCGACGGGCCCCAGCTTCGACGCTTTTTTTGCCGGCCCCAATGAGGCGGCGCTGCGGCACCTGCAACTGTGGGTGGGCGGCGCCGGCCAGTCGGTGCCGCACTCCCCCGTGCCCACCTATCTGTGGGGCGAAAGCGGCAGCGGCAAGACCCACCTGCTCGAATCGGTGCGCGTCGCGCTGCGCGAGCAGGGCGCGAGCGTGGGCTGGCTGCATGCCGGCCTGCTGGAGCCGCCCGAGTTCGACGAGCGCTGGGGCGCCGTGCTGCTCGACGACGTGCACCTGTACACCGCGGTGCAGCAGCACGCGGCCTTCAACTGGTTCGTCAATGCGCAAAGCCTGCAGCGCGGCGTGGTGGCGGCGGGCGCGCTGCCGCCGGCCGACCTGCCGCTGCGCGAAGACCTTCGCACCCGGCTGGGATGGGGCCATGTGTTCCATCTGCAGGTGCTGAGCGAAAGCGAACGCCGCGCGGTGCTGCGACAGGCCGCCGACGCACGCGGCGTCATGCTGTCGGACGAGGTGCTCGATTACATGCTGCACCGCTTCAGCCGCGACCTGGGCAGCCTCATGGAGCTGCTCACGCAACTCGACGGCTATGCCCTCCAGACACAGCGCGCGATCACGATCCCGCTGATCCGATCCATGCTCGAAAACGAATAAGAAGAGCTTCAACCAACAATGATCAAGAAATTTATCGACAAGCTGCTCGGCAAATCGGCCGGCGGCGCACAGGGCAAGAGCCGCTTCGGCAAGCGCCAGGAGGTGCCTGCAGAGGTTCACAAGATCGATCCCGCCCTGGTCGACGAACGCGCGAAGAACGTCGTCACCACGCTGCAGCAGGCCGGCTACGAGGCCTACGTGGTGGGCGGCGCGGTGCGCGACCTGCTGCTGGGCCTGCGCCCCAAGGACTTCGACGTGGCCACCAACGCCACGCCGGAGCAGGTCAAGTCGCTGTTCCGGCGCGCCTTCATCATTGGGCGGCGCTTTCGCATCGTGCACGTGGTGTACGGGCGCGGCCGCGAACACGAGGTGATCGAGGTCTCGACCTTCCGCGCCTACATGGACAACGCGGCGGCCGAGCAGGTCAAGGGCAACGAGCGCACCAGCAAGGGCGAGCTCGCGGGCATGACGCACGCGGTCGATTCGAGCGGCCGGGTGCTGCGCGACAACGTCTGGGGCCCGCAGGAAGAAGACGCGGCGCGCCGCGACTTCACTGTGAACGCGATGTACTACGACCCTGCCAACCAGATCGTGGTCGACTATCACAACGGCATCAAGGACGCACAGAAGCTCACCCTGCGCATGATCGGCGACCCGGCCACGCGCTACCGCGAAGACCCGGTGCGCATCATTCGGGCCATTCGCTTCTCGGCCAAACTCGCGGCCCTCGGTTTCAAGATGGAGGCCAAGACGGCCGCTCCGCTGGTCGAGTCGAGCAAGCTGCTGGCCGACGTGCCGCAGAGCCGCCTGTTCGACGAAATGCTCAAGCTGCTGCAGACCGGCCACGCCATTGCGACGGTCGAGCAGCTGCGCAAGCTGGGCCTCGTCACGGGCATCTATCCGCTGCTCGACGTGGTGGTGGAGCGCGCTGACTCGCCATTCGTCAAGGCGGCCCTGCAGGACACCGATCGCCGGGTGGGCGAAGGCAAGCCCGTGGCGCCCAGCTTCCTGCTGGCCTGCGTGCTGTGGGCCGACGTGCGCGACGGCTGGGCCCAGCGCATCGAAGGCCGCCACGGCCAGCGCGCGCAGCCGCCTTTCCCGGCGCTACAGGACGCGATCGACGACGTGTTCAACGCCCGCATCGGCGACGTCTCGGGCCGCGGCAAGCTGGCCGCCGACATGCGCGAGATCTGGATGATGCAGCCGCGCTTCGACAAGCGCACCGGCTCCACGCCCTACAGCCTGGTCGAGCAGGCGCGCTTCCGCGCCGCATTCGACTTCATGCGCCTGCGTGCCGACGTGGGCGAAGTCAGCGAGGCCATCGCCGAGTGGTGGCAAGAGTTCAGCACCGCCGACGACGTTCGCCGGCAAGACCTGCTGGAGCAGGTGCGCGACGAGCAGAAGACGCGGCAGCGCGTGCGCACGCGCGATCCGGTGCCATCGAAGCCCCGTGGCGAGCCGGCTCCCCGGCAGCGGCAGGACAGCCAGGACGCCGACGAGCCGGCGCAGCAGGACGACGAGCTGGAAACCGAAACCGCTGGCGCGGGAGGCGACGGCGAAGCCGCGGCGCCCCGCAAGCGCCGGCGTCGCCGGAAGCCTCGCACCGGTGGTGCGGCGGGCGGCGGCGGTGCAGGCGAGGGCGGCGGGAGCGCCGCAGGCGAATGAGCGCGCCCAACCGGCCGAAGGACGGCAAAAGCGGCGGCAGGAGCCAGCCCGCGTCGCCGCGTGGCGGTGCCGCCAGGCCGAAGGGTGGCCCGGCGCCTGCGCGCCGCGCGTCCAGCCGGCCTTCGGGCAAGGTGGCGCCCGGCAGCCCCGCGGCACGCCGCACGCGCGAGGACTACCCGACCGTGCAGGCCTTCGTCGCCATCGGCGCCAACCTCGGCGATGCCCAAGCGGCGGTGAAAGCGGCCATGGACGCCATCGGCACCATCGAGCGCACGGTGGTCACCGCGCGCTCGTCGCTCTACCGCAGCGCGCCGGTCGATGCGGAGGGGCCCGATTTCATCAACGCTGTGGTGGCCGTGCGGACCGGACTCACGGCCGAGGCGTTCCTGGCCGAGTTGCACCTGCTCGAAGAGCAGGCTGGCCGGGAACGGCCGTTTCCCAATGCGCCGCGCACCCTCGACCTCGACCTGCTGATGCACGGCAATGCGATCAAGGACACGCCCGCGCTTACCTTGCCGCACCCGCGCATGCGCGACCGCGCCTTCGTGCTCAAGCCCTTGGCGGAGATCGCGCCCGACAAGGTGCCGCGCGCGGCGCTTGCCCGCGTTTCGTCCCAGGTCATCGAACGAATTCGCGCCTGAGGAGGCGGGGCGGGGAACCCCGCCGGACCGTCGGCCTTGCTCCGCCCATTACACTTGCGGGGTTTTTCATGACGTTGTCACGCACCTGTGGCAGCCGCGAACCCAGGAGAGCGCCATGTTCGGCAAGCTGCTGCCCCGCGAGGGGAATTTTTTCGAGATGTTCAACCAGCACGCCGAGCGCATCGTCGAAGCGGCGCGGGCGTTCGAGCAACTCGTGGCCAACTACAACGACGTGCACCTGCGGGAGCAATACAACCGCGACGTCGACAATGCCGAGCGTGCGGCCGACCGCGTCACGCACGACGTCAACCGGCTGATTCACAAGACCTTCATCACGCCCATCGACCGCGAGCAGATCCATAAGCTCATCAATACGATGGACGACGTGGCCGACCTGATCCAGGACTCGGCAGAGACCATGGCGCTGTACGACGTGCGGCACATGACGGACGAGATCGTTCGCCTCACGGCCCTGAGCGTGAAGTGCTGCGACCGCCTGAAGGACGCCGTCAAGTTCCTCGGCAAGATCGCCGATCCGGCGGTGGCCGAGGCCACGCTCAAGACCTGCGAGGAAATCGACCGCCTCGAGTCGGACGCAGATCGCGTAATGCGCAGTGCCATGAGCAAGCTGTTCCGCGAGGAGCCCGATGTGCGCGAAGTGATCAAGCTCAAGGCAATCTATGAATTGCTCGAGACGATCACCGACAAATGCGAGGACGTGGCCAATGTGATCGAGGGCATCGTCCTCGAGAATTCCTGATCGGTAGCGCTCGATGGCAACGGTTCAGGTCGCCCTCTGGGTGGTGATGGTGCTGGTCGCGCTCGCGATCCTGTTCGACTTCATGAATGGCTTCCACGATGCGGCCAACTCCATTGCGACGGTCGTGTCCACGGGGGTGCTCAAGCCCGGCCAGGCGGTGGTGTTCGCGGCGTTCTTCAACCTGATCGCGATCTTCATCTTTCACCTGAGCGTGGCGGCGACCGTGGGCAAGGGCATTGCCCAGCCCGGCGTGGTCGACGTGCATGTGGTCTTCGGCGCGCTCGTGGGGGCCATCAGCTGGAATCTGGTGACCTGGTACTACGGCATCCCCAGCAGTTCGTCGCACGCGTTGATCGGCGGCATCGTGGGGGCGGTGATCGCGAAGACCGGGGCCAGTGGCCTGGTGGCCACCGGCATCTGGAAGACCGTGGCTTTCATCTTCGTCTCGCCTTTTCTCGGGTTCGTGCTCGGCTCGATGATGATGGTGGTGGTGGCCTGGGGCTTCCGCCGCGCCACGCCGTCGCGAGTCGACCGCTGGTTCCGGCGGCTGCAGCTGGTTTCGGCCGGGGCCTACAGCCTGGGCCACGGCGGCAATGACGCGCAGAAGACCATCGGCATCATCTGGATGCTGCTGATCGCCACCGGCTACGCCTCGGCCACCGATGCGAGCCCCCCGACCTGGACCATCGTGAGCTGCTATGCCGCGATCGCGCTGGGCACCATGTTCGGCGGATGGCGCATCGTGAAGACCATGGGCCAGAAGATCACCAAGCTCAAGCCCGTAGGCGGCTTCTGCGCGGAGACCGGCGGCGCGCTCACGCTGTTCCTGGCCACCGCGCTGGGCATTCCGGTGTCGACCACCCACACCATCACCGGCGCCATTGTCGGCGTGGGTTCCGCGCAGCGCGCGAGCGCGGTGCGCTGGGGCGTGGCGGGCAACATCGTCTGGGCCTGGATCTTCACGATTCCGGCTTCGGCCTTTGTCGCGGCCATTGCCTACTGGATCAGCCTGCAGATTTTCTGATGCGCGCAGCCGCTCCGGCGGCGTGCGGCTACTGCGAGATCTTGCGGCCTTCCTCGACCTGGTGCTCGAAATAGCGCTGGAAGCTGAACACGATGCTGGCCATCAGCACCGTGGTGCCGAAGAGTAGCGCGAGCACCACGGCGCCAATCGTGGCCCAGTTGGTGCGGCCGGGCTCGGCGTCCGACGCTGCACCCGCATTGAAGCGTGCGTTCCACTTCTCCGGCGCCATAAGGCCGTAGATGATGGCCATGAGTGCGCATCCCGCGATGGTGAAGCCCAGGAGCGGGATCAGCACCCAGCTCCAGCCGTCGTCCAGGCCGTACATGCGCGCCCGCTCGATGCCGTAGAGGCCCAGCGCCGTCGGAATGGGCAGCAGCCAGCCAAGCCAGTCGCCCATGCCGCGCAGGTAGAAGCGGTGCAGGCCGAGCGGGCCGCCCAGGAAGGAGAGCCAGGCGGCAACGGTCTTGTTTTTCATTCGGGCTTTGTGGTGCTGCCTTCGCCGAGCACCTTTTCCATCAGGACCACGTCGCGCCATTCGCCGAACTTCCAGCCGCAGTCCTTCAGCACGCCCACATGCGTGAAGCCCTGGCTGCGGTGGACGCCCACGGAGCCCGCGTTGGCCGAATCGCCGATCACTGCGATGAGCTTGCGCACGCCCACCGTCTCGGCTGTCTGCGAGAGGGCGGCCAGCAGTTGGCCGCCCAGGCCCCGGCCACGCGCCGCTTCGGAGATGTAGATCGAGTCTTCGGCCGAAAAACGATAGGCCGGACGCGGCTTGAACCAGTTGCAGTAGGCAAAACCCAACACTTCGCCGTTTTCTTCGGCAACGAGGTAAGGCAGGTTCTTGCCGAGCACGTCGGCGCGCCGCGCTGTCATGTCGGCTTCGGAGGGAGGCTCGGTCTCGAAGGTACCGGTGCCGTTCAGCACATGGTGGGCGTAAATGGCCGTGATGGCTGCGACGTCTTCGTCGCGGCTGGGGCGGATGCTGAGGGTCATGCGGGTGGAAATCGAAGCGCGCCAAGCGCTGGAATTGGAGAAAACGCGGGTCGGGCTATAATCGCAGGCTTTTCAGCGTGTCGCTGGCCGGGTGGCCATGTCGCGTGTCTCGACGTTGAAAGAACACTGTGAGCGGGCTTCTTGTTTAGAAAACGGGCTTGCTGCACCACCCAAGGATAAATCATGGTCGTCATTCGACTCTCCCGCGGCGGCTCCAAAGGCCGTCCGTTCTTCAACATCGTCGTGTCGGACAAGCGCGTTCGCCGCGATGGCCGCTTCATCGAGCGCCTGGGTTTCTACAACCCGATCGCCAAGGAAAACGAAGAAAGCATCCGTATTGCCCAGGACCGCCTGGCCTACTGGAAGAGCGTTGGCGCACAAGCTTCGCCCACGGTCCTGCGCCTGATCAAGCAAGCCGCTGCAGCGGCTCCCAAGGCAGCTGCCTAAGCTGTCCGGCGCAGCGATGTTGCCCGCACTCGAAGCCGCCGAATTGCCGGCGGATGCGATCGAGGTAGGACGCATCGCCGATGCCTGGGGCATCAAGGGCTGGTTCAAGGTCCTGCCCCACAGCGCCCAGCCCGAGGCGCTTTTTTCTTCCAAGCGCTGGTTCCTGCAGGCTCCCGGAGCCTCGGCAACCGCCGCTTTCCGGCTCGCGATCCGCGAAGCCAAAGAACATTCCGACTGCATCGTCGCCTCGTCCGAAGAGGTGCCCGACCGCAATGCGGCCGAGGCGCTGCGCGGTGCGCGCGTTTTCGTGCCGCGCTCGAGCTTTCCGACAGCCGGCGACGACGAGTACTACTGGGTCGACCTGATCGGCCTTTCGGTGGTCAACCGCGAAGGCGTGGCACTCGGCACAGTGCGCGAACTGCTCGCCACCGGCCCGCAGACCACGCTGGTGCTCACGGCCGAGGAAGACGGCAAGGCCATCGAACGCATGGTGCCCTTCGTCTCGGTCTTCGTGGACAAGGTCGACCTCGCCGGCCGTCTCATCACGGTCGACTGGCAGCCTGAATACTGATTGAGGCTCGCGCGCATGCGCTTCGACGTCCTCACGCTTTTTCCCGAACTGTTCGCGCCCTTCATGACGAGCGGCGTGACGCGCCGTGCGTACGAGTCCAGGCAGGTCGAGGTCGTGCTCTGGAATCCGCGCGACTACGCGCAGGGCAATTACAAACGCGTGGACGACCGGCCCTTCGGTGGCGGTCCCGGCATGGTGATGATGGCCGAGCCGCTCTCGGCCTGCCTCGATGCGGCACTGGCCGCGCGGGGTGCCGCTGCGCCCGTCGTGCTGTTTTCGCCGATCGGCGAGCCCTTGCGCCACGAAGCGGTGGAGCGCTGGTCCGCCAGCGAGGGCGCGGTGCTGGTCTGCGGCCGCTACGAAGGCATCGACCAGCGCTTCATCGACACACGCGTCACGCACCAGATCAGCCTCGGCGACTTCGTTCTCTCCGGCGGCGAGATCCCGGCCATGGCGCTGCTCGATGCGGTGGCCCGCCTGCAGCCCGGCGTGCTGGGCGATGAAGCCAGCCATGTGCAGGACAGCTTCAACCCGTCGCTCGATGGACTGCTCGATTGTCCGCACTACACGAGGCCCGAGCAATGGAACGGGCAGGGCGTGCCGGCGCCGCTCCTCTCCGGGCACCACGTGCAGATCGAGCGCTGGCGCCGTGACCAGCGGCTGGCCATCACGGCCGCGCGGCGCCCCGACCTGATTGCCGCCGCGCGCGCTGCCGGCCGCTTGAGCAAAGCCGATGAGACGGCGCTCAAAAAAAAGCTATAATCTTCGGTTCCCCGATCCTCTGCCCGGCCGCGCCTGGCCTTGTTGCTGTCCCTTGCTGCTTTCGGCAGTCAAGGAGCAATGAAACCAAAGGCGCCTTTTGTGTAGCGCGAGCACGATCGAATATCAGGAAATCATGAACCTCATCGAAACCCTCGAGCAGGAAGAAATCGCCCGCCTCGGCAAGAAGATCCCCGATTTCATGCCCGGTGACACGGTCATCGTCAGCGTGAGCGTCGTCGAAGGCACCCGCAAGCGCGTGCAGGCCTACGAAGGCGTCGTGATCGCCAAGCGCAATCGCGGCCTCAACAGCGGCTTCACCGTGCGCAAGATCTCCAGCGGCGAAGGCGTGGAGCGTACGTTCCAGACCTACAGCCCGCTGATCGCCGGCATCGAAATCAAGCGCCGCGGCGATGTCCGCCGCGCCAAGCTGTACTACCTGCGCGACCGCAGCGGCCGCTCGGCACGCATCAAGGAAAAGCTGCCGGGCAAGTCGCAAGCTGCCAAGTAAGCTGCTTGCTCCCGTGCAAAAAGCCGCCGCTCTGGCGGCTTTTTGCGTTGTGCACCGTGCACGGCTGTTGCGAAAACGTCAGCATCATCCTTTTAAGCTTTACCCTTCACAGAAATCCGCTCACTTGACCGAAGAATCCGTCGCCCCCATGCCGCTCGCTCCCGTCGAACCCGTCAATGCCGTGGTGCCGCCCACGCTGATGTCTTTCGACCCCCGCGAGGCAGCGGTGGTTGGCGGCCCCGACGGCTTGCCTGCCGTCGCACCCGCACAACTGACGGCGGGGGCGTTGCGCAGGCGCTTCGCCAGCCCGCCGGCCTGGACGCCCGAACTGCGCCGTGAGCCGCGCTTGACCGAGCGCGCGCCGGCGCAGGCGGCCGTGCTGGTGCCCATCGTGCAGCGGCCGCAAGGCGCCACCGTGCTGCTGACCGAACGCACGGCGCACCTCTCCACCCATTCGGGCCAAGTCGCGTTTCCCGGCGGCCGCGTCGATCCCGAGGATGCGAACACCGCCGCAGCGGCGCTGCGCGAAGCTTGGGAAGAAGTGGGCCTGTCCGCCCATTTCATCGAGGTGCTCGGAAGTCTTCCGACCTACACCACCGTCACCTCGTTCGTCGTGACGCCCGTTGTCGCGCTGGTGAAGCCCGACTTCGAGCTCACCATCAATCCCTATGAAGTGGCGCTGGCCTTCGAGGTGCCGCTGGCCTGGCTCATGGACCCGGCTAACCATCGCCGCCACACCGTGCCCGCGCCCGACGGCACCCGGCGCGAGTGGTACTCGATGCCCTACCAGGACGGCGCTGAAGAGCGCTTCGTCTGGGGCGCGACCGCCGGCATGTTGCGCAACCTCTACCGCTTCCTCAGCGCCTGAGTTCGGCCTGCACCGGGCCGCCGCGAGCGCTCTCGCTATCATCGAAGGATGAGCTTCTTTGCCATCCTGTGTGCGTTGCTGATCGAGCAGGTGCGCCCGCTCGCCCCCCGCAACCCGGTGTACGGCGGCGTACTGGCGTGGACACGCTGGACCAGCCGCAACTTCGATGCCGGAAAGCCGCACCATGGATGGGTTGCATGGGCCCTTGCGGTGTTCGTTCCCACCTTGCTCACGCTGGGCATCCACTGGCTGCTGGTGTACACGCTGGGGCTCCCATTCGCAGTGCTCTGGAGCATTGCGGTGCTCTATGTCACGCTGGGTTTCAGGCAGTTCAGCCATCACTTCACGGACATCCGCGACGCGCTCGACGAAGGCGACGAGCCGCTCGCGCGCTCACTGCTCGCGCACTGGCAGGGCGTCGATGCGGCCGACCTGCCGCGCAGCGAAATCGTCCGCCATGTGATCGAGCATTCGGTCATCGCGGCGCACCGCCATGTGTTCGGCGTGCTCGCGTGGTTCTCGATACTCGCCGCCCTGGGCCTCGGGCCCGCCGGCGCTGCGTTCTATCGCATGAGCGAATTCGTTTCCCGCTACTGGACGCACAAGAACGGCGCGGCCGTCCAGCCTTCGAGCGTGGCAGTGCAGCGGGCCGCGGAGCGCGCCTGGCACGCGATCGACTGGTTGCCCGCGCGGATCACAGCTTTGGGCTTCGCGGTCGTCGGGAGCTTCGAGGAGGCCATCGATTGCTGGCGCAACGACGCGCGGCGCTTTGCGAGCGAGAACGACGGCGTGATCCTCGCGGCGACCTCGGGCGCGGTCAACGTGCGCCTGGGCGGCGGTGCGCTGAGCCCTATCCCCGTCAGTGATCCGTTGCCCCGCGCGCAGGCCGGCGACTCGATGGCCGACGGCCGGCGGCCCGACAGCGGCAGCACCCCGGGACGCGAGCCCGAGCCCGGCCACCTGCGCAGCGTGGTGGGCCTGGTCTGGCGTTCGGTCGTGATGTGGATGGTGCTGCTGGCGTTGCTCACGTTGGCCCGGCTGCTCGGCTGAGAAGAAGAGTGATTCACGCGCCATGACCTCCTCAGTGCCGGCCTTCTGGAGTCCGCGCATCGGCGCGCTCGAACCCTATGTGCCCGGCGAGCAGCCGCGCATCGCCAACCTCGTCAAGCTCAACACCAACGAGAATCCGTACCCGCCGTCGCCGCGCGCCATCGATGCCATCCAGCAAGCAGCGGCGAACGGCCTGGAACGCTATCCCGACCCCACCTCGCTCGCGGTGCGCGAAGCGGTGGCGCGGCGGCACGGCCTGCAAGCCGACCAGGTTTTTGCGGGCAACGGTTCGGACGAGGTGCTGGCGCACGCCTTCTTCGCCTTCTTCCAGCAGGCCGAGCCCTTGCTGATGCCCGACGTGAGCTACAGCTTCTATCGCGTCTATGCGCAGCTCTATGGCATTGCATGCGAACTGCTGCCGGTGAACGAGAGCCTGTGCATCGATGCCGATGCCATGGCGGCCCGCGCCCGAGAGGGCTGCGCGGGCCTCGTGATCGCCAATCCCAACGCGCCCACCGGCATCGGCCTGCCGCTCGCACGGATCGAGCAGTTGCTTCAGGCATGCCCCGCACGCGTGATGCTGGTGGACGAGGCATATGTCGATTTCGGCGGCGAGAGCGCGCTGCCGCTCGTCAACAAGTATCCGAACCTGCTGGTGGTGCAGACCTTGTCCAAGTCGCGCTCGCTGGCCGGCTTGCGGGTGGGCTTTGCGTGCGGACAGGCGCACTTGATCGACGCGCTGGTGCGCGTGAAAGACAGCTTCAATTCCTACCCGCTCGACCGGCTCGCCACCGCGGGCACGGTGGCGGCTCTCGAGGACGAAGACTGGTTTCGAACCACGCGCGACAAGGTCGTCGATACCCGCGAAGGGCTTAGCCTGCAGCTCGAAGACCTGGGCTTCGAAGTGCTGCCCTCGCAGGCCAACTTCGTGTTTGCGCGCCATCCGAAGCGCGATGCGGCCGAGCTCGCGGCGCAGCTGCGCGAGCGGGCGGTGCTGGTGCGGCATTTCAAGCAGCCGCGCATTGCGCAGTACCTGCGCATCAGCATCGGCACGCGGGAGCAATGCGGGGCGCTGGTGCGGGCGCTCGAATCGATCCTTGGCGTTCAGTAGTTCAGTAGCGCGACTGGCTCAGTTCGGCAAAGAGCTCGCCGTAAATCTTGTAGCGCGACGCGCTGATCGGTCCTGGCCTGCCGGGCGAATCCACGTTCGCGATCACGCCGCAGCCGGGCTCGTGCAGGTGCGTGCAGTTGTAGAACTTGCAGTCGTTCGCATGCTCGGCAATGTCGGGCATCAGCTTCGCGAGCTGCATCGGCTGGATGTGGTTGAGCCCGAATTCCTGGAAGCCCGGAGAGTCGATCAGCCCGGTGGTGCGTGCCTCGTCGATCCAGTACCAGGTGGTGCTGGTGGTCGTGTGCTTGCCTGAGTTCAGCGCCTGCGAAATCTCTTGCGTCAGCACGGTCGCGCCCGGCACCAGCAGGTTGGTCAGGGTGCTCTTGCCCGAGCCGGAGGGCCCGAGCACGAGGGTCGATTTGCCGGCAAGCAGCTTCATCAGCGACGCGTAGTCTGCTTCGCCCGACGCTTTCAGCGACAGCGGCAGCACGCCGTGATGCATGCGGCGATAGGGCGCCAGCTTGTTCCATGCGCGCGCGAAGGGCTCGACCAGGTCGCTCTTGTTGAGCGCGATGACCGGCGTGATGCGCTCGGCCTCCGCCGCAATCAATGCGCGCGCCAGCTGGTGCTCGGAAAACTCCGGCTCGGCCGCGATCAGGATCAGCACGTGGTCGAGGTTGGCCGCAAACGACTTGGTGCGGATTTCGTCCTGCCGGTAGAAGAGGTTGCGGCGCGGCAGTACCTCTTCGATGGTGCCTTCGTCCTCGGTGGCCTGCCAGCGGACGCGATCGCCGACCACGGCCTGGCTCTTCTTGCCGCGCGGGTGGCAGATCAGCCGCTCGCCGGTGGGTGTTTCGACAAGGCAATGACGCCCATGGCTGGCAACGACAAGACCGTCGTGGAGTGTCTTCGCAGCGGGGGCCGCGGCCGCAGCGGCCCGGCCCGGTTTAGCCACGGGCGTGTTCCGTCATGCGGCGGGTTCCGCAACCAGTGCGTTGGCCTGCCGCGCACAATCGAAATCGGTGACCGACAGCCCGCCCACGTCGTGCGTGTTGAAGCGCACCACGCAGCGGTTGTAGTGCACCGACAGGTCCGGGTGATGGTCTTGCGTGTGGGCAATGAAGGCCAGCGCATTCACGAACGCGATGGTCTCGAAGTAGTTGGCGAAGCTGAAGGTCTTCTCGATGGCAACGTTCGCGCCGTCGCCGCTGAGCTTCCAACCGTCGAGCTTGGCCAGGCCGGACACGATCTCGGTGGCGCTCAGCGCATGTCGGGGAGGAATGTTTTTCCAGTCTTTGGGCTTGAACATGCTGCTCATGGTCTCGGCTTCCGGGGAGGGCAGGTATTTCTCAGGCCGCCGCCATGCGCGCGAGGCGCTCGGAGGCGGGAGGGTGGGAGTAGTAGAACTTCACGAACACCGGATCGGGTGTGAGCGTCGAGGCATTGTCCTGGTAGAGCTTGAGCAGCGCGGCTGACAGATCGGCGCCGCTGGTCTGCGCAATGGCGTAGGCATCGGCCTCGAACTCATGCTTGCGCGACAGCCGCGCGGGCAAGGGCGCGATGAAGAAGCCGAATACCGGCACCGCGAGCATGAACAGCAGCAGCGCCAATGCGTTGTTCGGTGCCTCCATGCTGGGCTGCACGCCAAGGCCGGTGTAGAACCAGACCTTCGTCGACACCCAGCCCAGCAGCGCGAAGCCTGCCAGGCTCAGCGCGAACATCGCCGCGAGCCGCTTCACGATGTGGCGATGCTTGAAGTGCCCGAGCTCGTGGGCCAGCACGGCTTCCACTTCGCTCGCGTTGAGCTGGCGCAGCAGCGTGTCGTAGAACACCACGCGCTTGCTCGCACCAAAGCCGGTGAAGTATGCGTTCGCGTGAGCGCTGCGGGTGCTGCCGTCCATCACGAACAAGCCCTTGGCGGCAAAGCCGCAGCGCTTCATCAATGCCGTGACACGTTCCTTCAGGTTCGGGTCGTCCAGCGGCTTGAACTTGTTGAACAGCGGTGCAATGAAAGTAGGGTAGATCAGCATGCCCAGCAGGTTGAACCCCATCCACACCGCCCAGGCCCAGAGCCACCACGTGCTGCCCGCCGCGCCCATGATCCACAGGATCAGCGCGGCGATGGGCAGCCCGATTGCCGCACCGAGCAGCGCCGACTTGATCGCGTCGCCGAGCCAGAGGCGAAAGGTCATCTTGTTGAAGCCGAAGCGCTCTTCGAGCTTGAAGGTCTGCCAGAGCGTGAAAGGCAGCTCCAGCAGCCCGCCGATGGCAGCGAAGGCCGCGAGCAGCGCCAGCTGCTGCACCATGCCGCCGCCAAGCCAGACCAGCAGCAGCTTGTTGATTGCATCGAGCCCGCCCAGCAGGGTCCAGCCGAGCAGAAGCGCGGTGCTCCAGGCCATTTCGACCAGCCCGAAGCGCGCCTTGGCGATGGTGTAGTCGGCGGCCTTTTGATGCGCCGCCAAGCTGATGGTGTGCTCAAAGGCGGGCGGTACGGCGCCGCGGTGCCGCGCCACATGGCGAATCTGCCGCGAAGCAAGCCAGAACTTCACGAGCAGGCCCGCGACCAGTGCAGAGGCGAAGGCAATGGTGAAGATGAGCGAATAGGACATGACCGCCGAGTTTAGCCCTCGGGTTCGGCCGGTGCAGACCTTCGACGACAATCCGGCGATGCCTGAACCCCTCGACCCCACGACCCCCGCCGCCCCGCCCGTGCTGAAGAAAAGCGACCAGAACCTGGTCTGGCTGGATTGCGAAATGAGCGGCCTCGACCCCGAGAAAGAGCGCCTGCTCGAGATCGCCGTGGTCGTCACCGGCCCCGACCTCACGCCGCGCATCGACGGACCGGTGCTGGTCATCCACCAGAGCGATGCGGTGCTGGACGCCATGGACGCCTGGAACAAGGGCACGCACGGCCGCAGCGGCCTGATCGACAAGGTGAAGGCCTCCACGCTGGACGAAGCGGCGGCCGAGCAGCAGCTGCTGGAATTCATCGCCAGGTACATTCCGCGCAGCGGCTCGCCGATGTGCGGCAACACCATCGGCCAGGACCGGCGCTTCCTGGTCAAGTTCATGCCCAAGCTTGAGGCGTACTTCCACTACCGCAACCTGGATGTCAGCACCTTGAAGGAGCTGGCCAAGCGCTGGAAGCCCGCGGCCTACAATGCCTTCAAGAAGCAGCAGGCGCACACCGCCCTGGCCGACGTGCACGAATCCATCGAGGAGCTCGCGCACTACCGCGAGACCTTTTTGAAACTGACGGATTAGGTAAAAACCCCGACCCGTGCCATAATCGAGGGCTTCGCTGATCCGGGTACCGGTATTTTGGGTTTTCTGGTCAGCGTCTCTTGCATCTCCCTATCTTGCACACCGCGCCCGATCGCATCCGCTGATCAAAAGGGCCGCAGCCTCCGGCGTAAGCCAGAAAGCTGAAATGTCGTTGGATGGTTGATGTTTTTAACCACCAACGGGGCGCCGCCTACGGCAGCGCTCGCGTTTGAGATTGATATCTACATGACCGACGCTTTTGAAGCGCAGGGCGAGTTCGCGCCTGTGCAATCCACCAACAACAACGAATTCATCGCCGCCGCGGACACCGTGTCCGAAGCACCGATCCTCGATGCGCTCGACGCAGCAGCCCCCGAAGCGGCCGCCGCCGAAGAAGCCCGCGTGCCCAACGGCTTCATCAAGCTCGGCCTCGCACCCGAACTGATCGCCGCCGTGGCCGACCTGGGCTTCACCCAGCCCACCACCGTGCAAGACAAGGTGATTCCGCTGGCCATGGCCGGTGAAACCGGCCAGGACGGCAAGGCCCGTTTCGTCGACCTGATGGTCTCCAGCCAGACTGGCTCCGGCAAAACCGCCGCCTTCCTGCTGCCCGTGCTGCACACGCTGCTCAAGCGCCAGGCCGAAGCAGAAGCCGAAGCCAAGGCCGAATTCCAGCGCCTGGCCGCCGAAGCCGCCGCCCGCGGCGAAGCCGTGCCCAAGAAGCCGAAGCGCAAGGACCCGACCAACTCGCGCCACTTCAAGGCCGCCACCCCTGGCGCCCTGATCCTGTGCCCGACGCGCGAACTTGCCCAGCAGGTCGCGCACGACGCCATCGAACTGGTTCGCCATTGCCGCGGCCTCCGCGTTGCCAACGTGGTGGGCGGCATGCCCTACCAGTTGCAGATCGCCAAGCTGCAGAACGCCGACCTCGTGGTGGCCACGCCAGGCCGCCTGCTCGACCTGCAGCGCTCCTCGCAGCTCAAGCTTGACCAGGTCAAGTTCCTGGTGGTCGACGAAGCCGACCGCATGCTCGACCTCGGCTTCTCCGATGACCTGGCCGAAGTGAACCAGCTCACCATCGAGCGCCAGCAAACCATGATGTTCAGCGCCACCTTCGCGCCGCGCATCCAGCAGCTGGCCCAGCGTGTCATGCGCGAGCCGCAGCGCATCACCATCGACAGCCCGCAAGAAAAGCACGCCAACATCAAGCAATCGCTGTACTGGGCCGACAACAGCCAGCACAAGCGCAAGCTGCTGGACCACTGGCTGCGCGACACCAGCATCAACCAGGCGATCGTGTTCGCCAGCACGCAAGTCGAATGCGACGGCCTGGCCGGCGACCTGCAGCAAGAAGGCTTCAGCGCCGTGGCGCTGCACGGCGCCCTGAGCCAGGGCCTGCGCAACCGCCGCCTGATGGCGCTGCGCCAGGGCCAGGTGCAGATCCTGGTGGCCACCGACGTTGCCGCCCGCGGTATCGACGTGCCGACCATCACCCACGTCTTCAACTTCGGCCTGCCGATGAAGGCCGAGGACTACACGCACCGCATCGGCCGCACCGGCCGTGCAGGCCGCGATGGCCTGGCCATCACGTTTGCCGAGTTCCGCGATCGCCGCAAGATCATGGACATCGAGCATTACAGCCGCCAGCAGTTCAAGGCCGAAGTGGTCGCCGGCCTCGAGCCGCAGCAGCGCATGCCGCAATCGCGTCCCCCAGTGGGCGAGTACCGCGGCGGCCGCGGCGACAACCAGTCGCGCGATCGCAAGTTCGGCAATGGTGGTGCAGGCGGCGGCGGTGGCTACCGCGGCAACAACGGCGGCGGCTATGCTGGCGCCAGCGGCTTCAACGACCGCAACTCGCGCGGTCCGGCCCCGAGCCAAGGTCACCAGGGCCCGCGCGGCTTCCAGGGCGGCAACAATGCCGGCTTCGGCGGCGGCCGCGATGACGGCGGCAATGGTGGTGGCTACGGCCGCAAGCCGGGCTGGGGCGACAGCGCTCCGCGCGGCGGCCACGGCCATGGTGGCGGCCGAGGCGACGGCGGCTTTGCGCCCCGTGACGGCTTTGCACCGCGCGAAGGCTTCGCACCGCGCGGCAATGGCGCAGGCCATGGCGGCCCGGGCAAGGTGTTCGTGCCCCGCGACGCACAAAAGCGTGCGTTCAAGCCCACGCGCTGATCCACTTCGAGCGGCCATCCGGCCGCCTCGCCCCAACATAAAGCCCGCGCTTCGCAAGAAGCGCGGGCTTTTTCATTGAGGGTTTCCGAGGGGCTCCTTGCAGCGGATTTTGATTGACACATGAATCGATGAAAAGTAATGTAATAGTGCATTACTTCCCCGGTCCGCACCGCGGCCGCCGGTTCATCGACATCTGCTTTTCAAATTCCGAACATGAAAATCGCGATTCTTGGAGGTGGCCACGGGGCCTATGCGGCCGCTGCGGACCTGTCCGAAACCGGCCATGAAGTGCGCCTCTGGCGCCGCGACGCGGCCGCGCTAGAGCCGGTCGTGAAAGCCGGTGCCATCACGCTGAAGGATGCCGATGGCGCGCGCGAGGTGCCGCTTGCGCTGGCCACGGCGGACATCGCCGCGGCCCTGAAGGACGCCGAACTCATCGTGGTTCCCACACCCGCCATTGCCCAGCACGACATCGCGCTGGCCATGGCACCGCACCTGGTGGACGGCCAGGTCGTCTTCCTGCCGCCGGGCACCTTCGGCAGCTACGTGATGGCAAGAACGGTGAGAGAGGCAGGCAACCACGCCGACGTGGCCTGGGCCGAAACCGGCACCTTGCCGTACCTTGCACGCAAGCACGGCGAGCGCGAAGTGAACGTCACGATCCGCGCCATCCGGCTGCCCACCGGCGTGTACCCGGCCCGCAAGGAGGCTGAAGCAATCGAGGTGATCCGCAGGGCCTATCCCGCGGTGCATGCCTGCGGCGACGCGCTCTCTGGCGCGCTCATGAATGCCGGCCCGGTCATCCACCCGCCGCTGATGGTGATGAACGCCGCGCCGCTGCAGCACTTCGAGCGCTGGGACATCCACAACGAAGGAACCCAGCGCGCGGTGCGCGACGTGACCGACCGGCTCGACCGCGAGCGCATCGCCGTGCGCGAGGCCTTCGGCCACGGCGCGCCGCACTATCCGCTGGCCGACCACTACGAGAACGACCAATGGATGTACGGCGATGCGCACAAGCAGCTCGTCAAGTCGGGTGACTGGCGCGAGAACATCGACCTGCACACCCACCGCTACATCACCGAAGACACTGAGCTCGGGCTCGCCTTTTTGGCCTCGGCCGCGCGCCATGCTGGCGTGGATGCGCCCATTGCGCACGGCCTGCTCGCCATCGTCGGCGGCTTTCTGGGGCGCGAACTGCGCTACGGCCCGCGCACTTTCGAAAGCCTGGGCCTTGCCGACCTGAGCGCGGCGCAACTCAAAGAGAGGCTGCACGATGTCGAATGAGCCGCCGCTGCCCCGCTTTGCCGCCGTCGGTGCGGGCCGCATGGGGCGCGGCATCGCAATCGCGTTTGCCTATGCGGGCCACCGGATCTCGCTGGTCGACCTGCGCCCGCGCAGCGACGAAGCCTGGCAGCGCTTGCAGGGCGAAGCCGCGGCCGAGATCGAAGCGAGCCTCGCGGGGCTGGCGCAACTCGGCGTGATCGATGCGGCGCAGGTTCAGCGCATCGCCGAACGCGTGAGCTTCGTGAATGCCGCGTCGGCGCCACAGGCGCTGGCGGCCGCCGAATTGGTGTTCGAAGGGGTGCCCGAGACCATGGAGGCCAAGCGCGAAGCCTTCGAGCAGCTCAACCGCCATTGCCGCGACGACGCGATCCTGACCTCGACCACCAGCAGCATCCTCGTGACGCAGCTTGCGTCGCTGGTGCGCTTGCCCGGGCGCTTTCTCAATATGCACTGGCTCAACCCGGCCTACGTGATTCCGGTAGTGGAACTTAGCTGCCACGAAGGCACCGACGCCGCCGTGCTCGCGCGCACCAAGGCGCTGATGGAAGAGATCGGCAAGCTGCCCGTAGTCTGCGGCGCATCGCCAGGCTACATCGTGCCGCGGCTGCAGGCGCTTGTGATGAACGAGGCCGCGCGAATGATCGAGGAGGGCGCCGCCACCGCCGAGGAAATCGACAAGGCCACGCGCTACGGCCTCGGCCTGCGTTTTGCCGCGCTCGGAGTGGTCGAGTTCATCGACTTCGGCGGCTGCGACATCCTGCATCACGCGAGCCGCGAGATGTCGGCCTCGATCGACAAAGGCCGCTACAACGCACCGGCCATCGTCGATCGCATGGTCGGGGAAGGGCGGCTTGGCCTCAAGAGCGGCAGCGGCTTCTATGACTACCAGGGCCGCGACATCGCAGCCTACCGGCGCGACGTGCTCTCGCGCACGCTGGGTGAGCTGAAACACGCGGGGCTGTGGCGCGCACCCGTCGACGAGACCCGCTCATGACCATCCGCCGCGCCTTTGCCGACCTGTCGGTGGGGCAGGTGCACTTCGCGGAATGCGGCGACCACACTGCGCCGGCCGTGTTGCTGCTGCATCAGTCGCCGCGCAGCTGGGCCGAATACCGCGAAGTGTTGCCGCTCCTTGGCACGCGCTATCGGGCCATCGCGATGGACACCGCGGGCTTCGGCGATTCGTCGGACGGCGGCGTGCCGGCGAGTATTGCGCAATGGGCAGGGGTGGCGTGCGAGCTGCTCGATTTGCTGAAGATCGGGCAAGCTGATGTGGTCGGCCATCACACCGGCGGCGTCGTGGCGATCGAGCTGGCTGCCGCGTTTCCGGATCGCGTGCGCGGCCTTGTGCTGTCGTCCACGCCATACACCAACGAAGCCTTCCGCGTCGCCAGGGCCCAGCGGCCGCCCATCGACGAGGTTGCGCCCAGCGACGACGGAAGCCACCTGGCCGCACTCTGGCAAAAGCGCCAGGGCTTCTATCCCCCGGGCCGCCCCGATCTGCTCGAAGCCTTCGTGCTCGACGCGCTGAAGGTTGGCCATCGCGTGGAGGAGGGCCATCGCGCCGTCGCGTCCTATCGCATGGAAGAGCGCATCGGCCGGGTGACGCAGCCGGCGCTCATCATCCGCGCCACCGCCGATCCCTTTGCCGCGCCGCATGCCGAAGAGCTGCAGCACCATCTGCCGCAGGCGCGCATCGTCGACGTCGAAGGCGGCATGGTGCCCCTGCCGGACCAGATGCCCGAAGCCTTCGCGCAGACAGTGCTCGACTTTCTTTCGACCTTGCCATGAAAGCCATCCGCATCCACGGCTTCGACGCAGTGCCCGTGCTCGAGGAAGTGCCCGACCCGGTGCGACGGCCCGGCCGCACCATCGTCCGCATGCAGGCCGCCACCGTCGGGCATATCGATCGCACCGTGTGGCGCGGCAGCTTTCTGCGCCATCCGCCGCTGCCCTACACGCCTGGCGTGGAGGCCGCAGGCATCGTCGTCGCGAGCGACCGCTATACGGCGGGGCAGCGCGTGTGGCTGCGCGGCAGCGGCCTGGGTACGCTGTTCGACGGCACCTGGTGCGAACTGATCGATGCACCCGACGAAGCCCTTGGCCTCCTGCCCGACGCATTGCCGATGACACTCGGTGCGGCCTTCTTCTCGCCCACCACGTCGGCGTGGGTGGCGCTGCATGAAATCGCGAAGCTGCAGCCCGGCGAGCGGGTGCTGGTCACGGGCGCGAGCGGTGCCGTGGGTTCGCTCGCCGTGCAGCTGGCTCGCGAAGCCGGCTGCACCGTGGTGGCCGTCGATCCGCAGGCTGAGGCTCCGGCGCCGGCAAGTGCCGACCTGCTGATCGACACGGTGGGCGGCAGCGTTCTTTCGGCCGCCTTGCCCGCTGTGCGCCCCGGCGGCCGGGCCGTGCTCATCGGCTACACGGCCGGGCCGATCCTGCAACTCGACATCGCACACTTCCTGCAGCGCGACGTGGCATTGCTCCCGCTCAACATGTTCAGGCGCGAAGCCGCGGGGCGCGCCGCGGCACCCGGGCTGCTAGAGCGGCTGGCCGACGGCCGCCTACAACTCGACGTGCGCAGCTTCGCGCTCGTCGATGCCGCGGTGGCCCTCGACTGGATTGCGCAGCGCGGCCATCGCGGCCGCGCGGTGCTGGTGCCTTAGTCGTCCTCGGGCTCTTCGACCGGCACATGCACGTGCAAGTCGATCATCTGCCGCAGGGTCTGCTTCAGTTCTTCGGCACGGCGGAGCCCGAAGGGCTCGAGCACGCGCCGCTCGTGGTCGCGCGCCAATTCCATCAGGTGCTCCACCGCCTTCAGCCCCTTGCGCGTGATGCGCACCAGCGTGATGCGGCGATCACTTTCATGGGGCAGCCGCTCGACCTGTCCGCGTGCTTCCATGCGGTCGAGCAGGCGCGTCACCGTCGGCTGCTTGGTCACGGTCAGCTGTGCCAATTGCCCGATGCTGACCGGCTCACTGCCCGCGAGCGACGCCATCACGCGCCACTCCGACACCGAGAAACCCTGCTGCCGCGCCACCTCGTGGAACTCCGAGGAGATCAGCTGGCTGGCCTGCGCCAGCAATGCGGGCAGGTAGTCATCGACGAAGCGATGCGTCTCGGGCGCCTGCTCAGCCACGAAGGCACCTCACGGCCGAGCTCCCCAAGGCAGCCGTGGGCACGGCGCTTGCTTGTCTAGGGTAATTCATGATTGTGGATACATTCATTTGTCAACATTATAGAAACCGCGATGCAGCAGCTTGCGCGCATCGTCCCACGAGAGAGAACAAGGACCCACATGGCTGAGCGTTCGTTCGTAGAAGAAGTCAAGAAGCTGCGGCTTTCCGGTGGCGAGGTATTTCGCGGTGAAGGCATTCTGGCGGTCACCAAGGCCCTGCTCGAATCGGGGGTTTCCTACGTGGCCGGCTACCAGGGCGCACCCATCTCGCACCTGATGGACGTGCTGGCCGATGCGCAGGACATTCTTGCGGAGCAGGGTATCCGCTTCGAGAACAGCGCGAGCGAGGCCACCGCGGCCGCCACGCTGGCTGCGTCGGTCAACTACCCGCTGCGCGGCGCCGTCACGTTCAAGGCCACCGTGGGCACCAACGTGGCGTCCGATGCATTGGCCAACCTTGCCTCGGGCGGTGTGACCGGCGGCGCGCTCATCATCGTGGGCGAGGACTACGGCGAAGGCTCCTCGATCATGCAGGAGCGCAGCCACGCGTTCGCGATGAAGTCGCAGATCTGGCTGCTCGATCCGCGCCCCAATCTGCCGAGCATCGTCGATGCGGTGAAGACGGGCTTCGATCTTTCGGAGGCCAGCAACACCCCGGTGATGCTGCAGCTGCGCATCCGTGCCTGCCACGTGCACGGCCACTTCATTGCCGGTGACAACAAGCGCGCCAAGTTCACGCTGAAAGACGCGCTCGAGAACCCGCAGCGCGATGTCGGCCGCATCGTGCTGCCGCCCGCGAGCTTCGTGCACGAGCAAGAGAAGGTGAGGGACCGCTGGCCCGCCGCAGTGCGCTTCATCGAAGAGCGCAAGCTCAACGAGTTCTTCTCGGAAGACGCCGACGACATCGGCATCATCGTGCAAGGCGGCAGCTACAACACGCTGCTGCGCGCGCTGGAGCGGCTCGACCTGGCCGACGTGTACGGCCACACGGAGGTGCCGCTTTACGTGATGAACGTGGCCTACCCCGTCATCGAGAGCGAGGTGATCCGTTTCTGCGAAGGCAAGCGCGCGGTGCTGATCGTGGAGGAAGGGCAGCCCAACTTCGTCGAGCAGAACTTGGCGACCATCTTGCGCCAGTCCGGCTCCGCCACCGTGCTGCACGGCAAGGACATGCTGCCGGTGGCCGGCGAGTACACCGCGTCCGAACTGCTGAAGGGCGCGCGCACTTTCTGCGAGCGCTACGAGCGCCTGGCGCCGCTGCCTGTCAAGGCCGCGGAGCGCAAGGTGATCCCGCTCAAGGAAGTGGCAGCCATCGGCGTCGATGCCGCACCGGAGCCAGCAGTGCCGTCCACGTCGCTCGGTGAAGTAGTGCATGCGCGTCCCCCGGGCTTTTGTACCGGCTGCCCCGAGCGGCCGATCTTCAGCGCGATGAAGCTGGTGGAACGCGAGCTGGGCCCGCACCACGTGAGCGCCGACATCGGCTGCCATCTGTTCTCCATCCTGCCCCCCTTCAACATCGGCAACACCACCATGGGCTACGGTCTTGGCGGCGCCGGCGCGGCGGCACTCAATGCCCCAGCCGGCAAGCGCGCGATCTCGATGATGGGCGACGGCGGTTTCTGGCACAACGGCCTTACCAGCGGCGTGGCCAACGCGGTGTTCAACAAGAGCGACAACCTCACCATCGTCGTCGACAACAACTACACCTCGGCCACTGGCGGGCAGGACATTCTTTCGTCGAACGCGGTCAACAAGACGCGCAGCACCGGCCACGAGATCGAGCGCGCGGTGCGCGGCGTGGGCGTCGAGTGGGTGAAGACACTGCGCCGCACCTACGACGTCGCTGGCATGCGCGATGCGCTGAAGGACGCCCTCACTACGACCAAAAAGGGCCCCAAGGTCCTGATCGCGCAGTCGGAGTGCATGCTCAACAAGCAGCGCCGCGAGAAGCCGCTGGTGCGCAAGGCTATCGCCGACGGCAAGCGCATGGTGCGCGAAAAGTTCGGCGTCGATTCCGACACCTGCACCGGCGACCACTCGTGCATCCGCCTGTCGGGCTGCCCCTCGCTCTCGATCAAGCCCAACCCCGATCCGCTGCGCACCGACCCGGTCGCGACTGTGCTCGACAGCTGCGTGGGTTGCGGCGTCTGCGGCGAGGTCTCGCATGCTGCGGTGCTGTGCCCTTCGTTCTACAAGGCGCAGATCGTCAGCAACCCGAGCCGCTGGGACGTGTTGCGCGACCGCGTGCGCGCCGCCGTCATCGGTTGGCTGCAGCGCGGCGAAGCGCGCCGCCGCGAAGCCTATGCCTTCTGAAACGATGACGAACAAGCCACAACCGATAAAGATCGCGATCCTCGCCATGGGAGGGGAGGGCGGCGGCGTGCTGGCCGACTGGGTCGTCGACATGGGCGAGGCCAACGGCTATGTTGCGCAGACCACGTCCGTTCCCGGCGTGGCCCAGCGCACCGGCGCCACCATCTACTACGTCGAGTTGTATCCCCTGGCGCAGGCCGAGGCTGACGGCGGGAAGCCCGTGCTGGCGCTGATGCCCTTGCCGGGCGACGTCGACGTGGTGTTGGCGTCCGAACTCATGGAAGCGGGCCGAGCCGTGCAGCGCGGGTTGGTCACGCGCGACCGCACCACGCTCATCGCATCGACGCACCGTGTGTTCTCCATCGCGGAGAAGAGCGCGCTCGGCGACGGCCGCGTCGACAGCGCCCAGTTGCTCGCCCATACCGCCAGGGCGGCCAAGCGCTTCATCCGCTTCGACATGGCGCAGGCGGCCGAGGCCTCGGGCAGCGTGATCAGCGCGGTGCTGTTCGGCGCGCTGGCGGGATCCGGCGTGCTGCCGTTCAGCCGCGCGCAGTTCGAGGCGACCATCGAGCGCGGCGGCGTGGGCGTCAAGCCCAGCCTCAAGGCCTTTGGTGCGGCCTTTGTTCGGGCCCAGGGCGGCGATGACGGCGAAACCCCGCCGGAACCCGTGGTGGCAGCACCGGCGCCGCAGCCGCGCCACCCCGCCGTGCGCGCGCTGGTCGAGCGGGTGCAGCGCGATTTTCCGGCCGGCGCGCACGACCTCCTGCTCGAAGGCGTGCGCCGTCTCATCGACTACCAGGACCCGGCCTACGCCGGCCTGTACCTCGACCGCATGGCGGCCGTGGCGGCGCTGCCGGACGATGGCTCGCACCGACTGCTGCGCGAAACCGCGCGGCACCTCGCACTCTGGATGTCCTATGAAGACACCGCCCGTGTCGCCGCGCTCAAGACGCGCGCCACTCGCTTCGAGCGCGTGCGCGGCGAGGCACGGGTGCAAGCAGGCCAGGTGCTCGCCATCAACGAATATATGCACCCGCGCCTGCAGGAAATCTGCGAAACGCTGCCGGGCGGTGTCGGCCGCTGGCTGATGAACTCCACGCTGCCGAAGAAAATCGTCGAGCGCTTCACACAGCAAGGCCGCGTGATCCAGACCAGTTCGCTCCGCGGCTACCTGATGCTGCGCGCCGTGGCGGCATGCAAGCGTTGGCGCCGCTCGACGATGCGCTACGCGGAAGAAAACCGCCGCATCGAGGAATGGCTGGAGCGCATTGCAGCCACCGCGCAGCGCAACCCCGAGCTCGCCGTCGAACTTGCGCAGTGCCAGCGCCTGGTCAAGGGCTACAGCGACACGCACGAGCGCGGCATTCGCAACTACGACACCGTGATGCGCGCGGTCGAACGTGCGGGGGGTGCTCTGGCACCCGCCACCCTGCGTGAACTGCGCGATGCCGCGCTCGCCGACGAACACGGCCACAAGCTGCAGGCCGCGCTGGCGCAGCACGCGCTGGCCTGACGAAGAGACACAGATGACCGCCCAACCCGTCACCCTCCAACTGCGCATCGCCGAAGTGCGCGAACTGAATCCGCTGATCCGCATGCTGCGGCTGCGTGCCGACGACGGCCGTGCATTGCCGGGGTTCGCGGCCGGCGCCCATATTCGCGTGCAGGTGTCACTGCCCGGCGGCGAGACCAGTTGGCGCCACTACTCGCTCATCAACTTTGCCACCGAGCGCAACGCCACCAATGCGCCGGCCGAATACGTGATTGCCGTTCGCAAGGAAGCCGAAGGCCGCGGCGGTTCGCGCTTCATGCACGAGCAGCTGAAAGAGGGCGACACGATCACCATCGAATCACCCAAGAACGACTTTCCGCTGCACACAGGGCCCGGCGGCTCGGTGCTCGTCGCTGGCGGCATCGGGGTCACGCCGCTCGCGAGCATGGCGGCACGGCGCCGCGCGGAAGGCGCCCCGGTGCGCATGCACTATGCCGGCCGCAGCCGCGAGCTCATGGCCTTCCTGCCTGAACTGGAAGCATTGCTGGGCGACGACCTGCGCGTGCATGCGGATGCGGAAGCCGGCACGCCGCTCGACATCGATGCACTGCTCGACGACGTGCCCGCCGGCGACCGCCTCTACGTCTGCGGCCCCAAGGTCATGCTCGACGCTGTGCTCGCCCGCACCCAGGCGCGGGGCTGGGAGTACGACCGCGTGCACTTCGAACTCTTTACCGAGCCCGTCGCGGAAGAGGGCGATCAGCCCTTCGAGGTGGAGCTTGCCCAGTCGGGCCAGCGCTTCACCGTGCCGGCGGACCAGAGCATTCTCGATTGCCTGATCGACCACGGCTGCGATCCGATGTTCGATTGCAAGCGCGGCGAGTGCGGCGTGTGCACCACCCCTGTGCTCGAAGGCGAGATCGACCATCGCGACTACGTGCTGACCGCTCGGGAGAAGGCGGAAGGCAACGTCATGCAGATCTGCATCTCGCGCGCCAAGGGGCCGCGCCTGGTGCTCGACATCTGAAGCAAGGAGCCACGGGAACCATGACCTCGTACCGAGACAACCCCGAAGCAGTTCGTGCGCTGGTGCAGAACGACCGCGTGCATCGCGACCTATACATCAGCCAGGAGCTGTTTGAAGTGGAGCAGGAGCACTTCTTCGCCAACACCTGGAACTACGTGGGCCACGAGAGTCAGCTGCCGAAGCCGGGCGACTGGATCAGCAACGAAATTGCCGCCCGGCCGCTGATCGTCGTGCGCCACACCGACGGCAGCGTGCGCGCCATGATGAACCGCTGCGCCCACAAGGGCTCGCGGCTGGTGAGCGGCCCATGCGGCAATACCGGCAAGTTCTTCCGCTGTCCGTATCACGCCTGGACCTTCAAGACCGACGGATCGCTGCTCGCCATTCCGCTCAAGACCGGCTACGAGAACACCGCGCTGCACGAGTGCGAATCGGCCAAGGGGCTCGTCACGCTGAAGCATGTGCGCAGCTACCGCGGGTTCATCTTCGTGAAGATCAACGATGCGGGACCGGACTTCGACGAGTACTTCGGCGATTCGCTGAGCTCCATCGACAACATGGCCGACCGGTCGCCCGAAGGCGAGCTCGAGATCGCGGGCGGGTGCCTGCGCTTCATGCACCAGTGCAACTGGAAGATGTTCGTGGAGAACCTCAACGACACCATGCATCCGATGGTGGCGCATGAATCCTCAGCCGGCACCGCCAAGCGCATGTGGGCCGACAAGCCCGAGGACGAGCCCAAGCCCATGGCGGTGGAGCAGTTCGTGCCCTTCATGTCCGACTACAAGTTCTTCGAGGACATGGGCATTCGCACCTATGACCACGGCCACAGCTTCACGGGCGTGCACTTCAGCATCCACAGCAAGTACAAGGCGATTCCTGCATACGACGACGCCATGAAGGCGCGCTACGGTGAAGAGAAGACCGCGCAGATCCTCGGCATGGCGCGGCACAACACGGTGTACTACCCCAATCTCACGATCAAGGGCGCGATCCAGGCGATCCGTGTGGTCAAGCCGATCTCGGCCGACAAGACGCTGATCGAGAGCTGGACCTTCCGCCTGAAGGGCGCGCCGCCCGAGCTTCTGCAGCGCACCACCATGTACAACCGGCTCATCAACTCGCCCTTCTCCGTGGTGGGGCATGACGATCTGCAGGCGTATCGCGGCATGCAGGCCGGGCTGCACGCCAGCGGCAACGACTGGGTCAGCCTTCACCGCGATTACGACCCTTCGGAACTGAAGGGCGGCGAGATCACCACCGGCGGCACCAACGAGCTGCCGATGCGCAACCAGTACCGCAGCTGGGTGCAGCGCATGACGGAGACGATGTGATGGCCGGCACCGATATCACCCGCCAGGACCTGATCGACTTCGTCGTGAACGAGGCGCGTCTGCTCGACACGCGCCGTTACGAAGATTGGAACGCGCTCTTCACCGACGACGCCTTCTATTGGGTGCCGCTCGTGCCTGAGCAGGAGGACGGCATCAACCACACGTCGCATCTCTACGAAGACAAGCTGCTGCGCGAACTGCGCATCGAGCGCCTCAAGAGCCCGCGCGCCTTCTCGCAGCAGCCGCCCAGCCGCTGCCACCACCTTCTGCAGGTGCCGGTGGTCGAGAGCTTCGACACCGAAGGCAATCGCTTCGTGGTGCGCACCGAGTTCCACTACACCGAGTCGCAGGGCGACGAACTGCAGTTCTACGTCGGCACCTTCTTCCATCACCTCACGGTGCAGGACGGCGCGCTGCGCATGACGCTCAAGCGCGTGAACCTGCTCAACTGCGATGCGGCGCTTCCGGCCGTGCAGCTCTTCATCTAGGGACGCGATGCAAAACTCCACTGTTTTTGCCACCGTCCATCAGGTCTTCGCTGCCACCGCCGCGCGCACGCCGGAGGCCGAGTTCCTTTTCACCGAATCGGTGACCGCAGCCGCCTATGGCATTGCGGCCGGCCCTATCCGCTGGGGCGAGGCCGTGGCCGAAGTCGAACGCCTGCGCGCGGCCTATGCGAAGGCGGGCTACGGGCATGGGCACCGCGTCGGGCTGCTGCTGGAGAACCGGCCCGCCTTCATCTTCCATTGGCTTGCGCTCAATGCACTGGGAGTGAGCGTGGTGCCCATCAACGCCGAGATGCGTTCAGCTGAACTGGTCTACCTGATCGGCCACAGCGAGATCGGCTTGGCCGTCACGCTGCCCGAACGTGCAAACGACCTGCGCGCCGCGGCGCAGCAAGCCGGCGTACCCTTCGAGACCATGGAGCCCGACGACGCGGTGCCGAGCGCCAAGACGCACGCACCGCGCGTCCACGAGCCGATTGGCGCCGACACCGAATGCGGTCTGCTCTACACCTCCGGTACCACTGGCCGCCCGAAAGGCTGCATCCTGAGCAACGCCTACTTCCTGCGCGCTGGCCAGTGGTATGCCGCGCTCGACGGCGTGTGCAGCATTCGCCGCGATGCCGAGCGCGTCATCACGCCGCTGCCGCTGAACCACATGAATGCGATGGCCTTCTCCACCATGGTGGTGCTGGTGGCAGGCGGCTGCCTGGTGCAGCTCGACCGTTTCCACCCGAAGACCTGGTTGGCCAGCGCGCGGGAAAGCGGCGCGACCATCGCGCACTACCTTGGCGTGATGCCCGCGATGCTGCTTTCGGCGCCCGCATCGCCGGCCGACCGCGACCATGCGATCCGCTGGGGTTTTGGTGCCGGTGTCGATCGCAAGAACCATGCGCTCTTCGAGGAGCGCTTCGGCTTTCCGCTCGTCGAGGCCTGGGCCATGACCGAGACCGGCGCGGCCGCCTGCATCATGGCCAACCGCGAACCGCGGCTGGTGGGCACGAGCTGCTTCGGTCGGCAGGAAGACTTCGTGCAGATCCGCCTTGTGGCCGAAGACGGCAGCGAGGCCGGCGTCGATGCGCCGGGCGAGCTGCTTGTGCGCTCCGCTGGTGACGATCCGACGCGCTATTTCTTTTCGGGTTACCTCAAGGACGAGGTAGCCACGCGGGAGGCTTGGGCCGACGGCTGGTTTCACACCGGCGACCTGGTGCGGCGCGATGCAGAGGGCAACTTCTTCTTTGTCGACCGCAAGAAGAACGTGATTCGCCGCAGCGGCGAGAACATCTCGGCCGTGGAGGTCGAGAGCGTGCTCAACCAGCATCCGGCCGTGAAAACCTCCGCCGTGGCCGCAACGCCGGACGCGGTGCGCGGCGACGAAGTGCTGGCCTGCATTGTCCTGCGCGAAGGCGCGGATGCATCCCGGCGCGAGCAGATCGCGGCGAGCATCGTCGAACACGCTCTTGCACAACTCGCTTATTACAAGGCACCGGGCTACGTAGCCTTCGTCGATGCGCTGCCGCTCACGCCATCGCAGAAGATCCAGCGCGGGCAGCTGCGCGAGATGGCGCAATCGCTGCCGGGGCAGGGCCATTGCATCGACACCCGCTCGATGAAGAAAAGACAACAGGTGGGGCAGGCATGACGAAGCAACGACTTTCCTATGAAGGTGTTGCGGTCGCTGTACCGGTCACCGTGCCCTACGCGCGCTACTCCACGCGCACCGCGCATTGGTTCATCGGCCAGGCCATCGAGGCATTGGTCAAAGCCAGCGGCGTCGCCAAGGAGCAGATCGACGGCCTGTGCCTCAGCAGCTTTTCCCTTGCGCCTGATACGGCCGTGGGCGTCACGCAGCACCTGGGCATGTCGCCGCGCTGGCTCGACCACGTGCCCACCGGCGGTGCCTCGGGCGTGATGTGCCTGCGCCGTGCCGCACGCGCCGTGCAGGCGGGCGATGCCGACATCGTGGCCTGCGTCGGGGCGGATACCAACCACGTCGATTCCTTCCGCCAGACGCTCGGCAGCTTCAGCAACTTTGCGCGTGATGCAAGTTACCCCTACGGCTCCGGCGGGCCGAACTCGATCTTCGCCTTCATCACCGCCAACTACATGCGCACCTATGGAACCAAGCGCGAGGACTTCGGCCGCATCTGCGTTGACCAGCGCACCAACGCACTAGGCAATCCGAACGCGATGTTCAAGAAGCCGCTGACGCTGGAGGAGTACATGGCCGCGCGGCCGATCTCCGATCCGATCCACCTCTTCGACTGCGTGATGCCATGTGCGGGCGCCGATGCATTCCTCGTGATGAGCGAGGAACGCGCGCGCGATCTCGGCCTGGCGCACGCCGTGATCCGCGGCGCCATCGAACGGCACAACGCCTATGCCGAGGATCCCGTGATGGTGCAGGGTGGCTGGCGCAAGGACCGCGACGATCTCTATGCGCAAGCCGGCGTGCAGCCCGCCGCGCTCGACTTCGTACAGACCTATGACGACTACCCCGTGATCGTGATGATGCAGTTCGAGGACCTGGGCTTCTGCGAGAAGGGCGAAGGCTCGGCCTTCGTGCAGTCGCACACCATGACCTTCGACGGCAGCTTTCCGAACAACACCAGCGGCGGGCAACTGTCGGCGGGGCAGGCCGGTGCGGCGGGCGGCTTTCTCGGCATGGTCGAGGCGATCCGCCAACTGACCGATCAAGCCGGCAAGTGCGCGGTGCCCAACGCTCAGTCGGGCCTCGTAGCGGGTTTCGGCATGGTGACCTACGACCGCTGCCTCTGTACCGGTGCAGTGATTCTTGGGAGGCCCGCATGACCATGCCCCTGATGCGCCCCCCGCGCAAGAACCCGGTGCTGCGCACGCGGCAGATGAACCTGCCGCCCGGCACGCGCGGCCGCGTGGCGCTCGGCCTCACGGCGGCCGCTGCCGAGGGCCGCTTCGAGCTGCAGACCTGCGACAACTGCGGCACCGTGCAGTACCCGCCGCGCGAGGTCTGCCACAAGTGCCTCTCCGCTGCGCTGCGCTGGCGCCAGCAAAGCGGCGAAGGCGAGCTGCTGGGCAGCACCACGCTGCACCACAGCAACGACCTGTTCTTCCGTGAGCGGCTGCCCTGGCGCCTAGGCCTGGTTCACCTGGATGCAGGGCCGACGCTCATGGTCCACCTGCATGGCGAGGTCGGCGATGCGCCCCAACGCGTGCGTGTGGGCGCCCGGCTCGACCGCGCGGGCCAGGCCGTTCTCATTGGTTTTCCGAACGAAGGGAGTGCCCATATGGCCGACGACAAGATGCTCCGTGAAATGACCAGCGATCCCAAGTTCCGCAAGGCGCTGGTGACCGACGGCAAGACCGAGGTGGGCCAGGCCCTCGTGCGCGCACTGGTGAAGGCCGGCGCCGACATCGTCTGGGTCGGCCATGCCGAGCCATGGAAGAAGCTGGGCGACGGGCTGGACGACATCTCCGCGCTGCCGCAGGTCACGCTGGTGCCGCTCGATCTGACCAACGGACGCCAGGTGACCGAGCTGGCGGGCTCGATCGGCGGCAAGGTCGATATCGTGATCAACAACGCCGAAGTGCACCGCACCTTCGGCATCGGCTCACGGCGCGGCACCGACGTGGCCAAGGCCGAGATGGATATCAACTACTTCGGTCTGCTGCGCCTCGCGCAGGAGTTCGGCCCGGCGCTCAAGGGCCGCTCGGCCGACGGCGCGACGGGCGCCACGGCGTGGGTCAACCTGCTGTCGATCTATGCGCTCAGCAATTTTCCGCCGCACGGCACCTTCAGCGCCTCGAAGGCAGCGGCGCATTCGCTTGCGCAGTGCCTGCGCGCAGAGATGCGCCCCGCCGGCATCCGCGTGATCAACGTGTTCCCCGGCCCCATCGACGACGAATGGAACCAGCACACGCCGCCGCCCAAGCTGGCGCCGACTGCGTTGGCCAACGCCATCGTCAAGGCACTGCGCGATGGTGTTGAAGACGTGTACCCCGGCGACGTGGCGCAGGAGTGGCTGGAGCGTTGGCGCGATAACCCCAAGGTGCTCGAACGCGAACTGGCTGCAGGCGGCTGAAGAAGGAACCCACGATGACGACAACCACCGAACTGATGTCCACTGCCGAAATCCTCGGCAGCCTGGTGACCGCCATGGCGAGCGGACGCATCCGCGTGATCGATCTCACGCAGACGCTCACACCCGAGTTCCCGCAGATCGCATTGCCGCCCGAGATGGGCCAATGCTGGCCCTTCCGCATCGAGGAAGTGTCCAAGTACGACGAGCGGGGACCGGCCTGGTACTGGAACAACTTTTCTTGCGGCGAGCACACGGGCACGCACTTCGATGCGCCGATCCATTGGATCTCGGGGCGCGACCTGCCGAACAACTCGGTCGACACGATTCCTGTGCAGCACTTCGTGGCGCCAGCCTGCGTGATCGATTGCTCGGCCGACGTGCAATCGAACGACGACTACCTTCTGAGCGTGGCCGACATCGAGCGCTACGAAGCCGCGCATGGCCGCATCCCGAAGGGCGCGTGGGTTTTGATGCGCACCGACTGGTCCAAGCGCAGCGACCCGGCCGCCTATCAGAACTTCGATGAGACGGGCCAGCACACGCCCGGCCCGAGCACGGAGGCCGTGCGCTTCCTGGTGGAGCAGCGCGACGTGCTGGGCTTCGGCTCTGAAGCCATCGGTACCGATGCGGGGCAGGGCTACCACCTGCGGCCGCCGTACCCCTGCCACTACTACATGCACGGTGCGGGGCGCTACGGACTGCAGTGCCTGAGCAACCTCGACCAGCTGCCGCCGGCCGGTGCAGTGTTGATCTGCCCGCCGCTCAAGATCGAGAAGGGCAGTGGGAGTCCGCTGCGGGTGCTGGCGCTGGTGGGGGCCCCGCTATGACTCGCCGTTCCCGCATTGGCTTTGGCTCCTTCTCCCGCGTGCGGGAGAAGGCGGGGGATGAGGGGGCCTGCGAAGGCCTCAGGGATCACCCTCACCCCAACCCTCTCCCGCAAGCGGGAGAGGGAGCAGGACAGGGAGCGCGCGCATGAACAAGGTGGCAGCCGTCACGGGCGGCAGCGCCGGCATCGGCAAGGCGATCTGCGAAGACCTGCTCGCGCAGGGCTACGAGGTGGTCTCGCTCGCGCGCCGCAAGGCCGCGATCGATCATCCGAAGCTGCACAGCGTCGAGGTCGACTTGAGCGACCGCGCCGCCACCGGCGAAGCGGTGCGCGAACTGGTCTATCGCTTTGCGCCGACCACCATCGTCCACAACGCCGGTGTGATCCGCGCTGCGCTGCTGTCAGAAGTGAAGCTCGACGATCTCGACTCGCTGGTCGACCTGCACCTGGGTTGTGCGATCCAGCTCGTGCAGGGAGCCTTGCCCGCGATGCGCGCGCAACGCTTCGGCCGCGTGGTGCTGCTGTCGTCGCGCGCCGCGCTGGGGCTTGCCACCCGCACCAGCTATTCCGCGACCAAGGCCGGCATGCTGGGCATGGCCCGCACCTGGGCGCTCGAGCTCGCTGCGGACGGCATCACGGTGAACGTGGTGGCGCCCGGTCCCATTCGCACCGACATGTTCTACGACGTGGTCGAGGCCGGCAGCGAGAAGGAACGCGCGCTCGCAGCCTCCGTGCCGGTCAAGCGCCTCGGCGAATCGGACGACGTGGCTCGCGCGGTGCGCTTCTTTGCCGATCCCCAAAACAGCTTCATCACCGGGCAGGTGCTCTACGTCTGCGGCGGCACCAGCGTCGGCAGCCTCGCCCTCTAGTTTTCACCGCGTTCATTCGTTCCGTTCAAAACATCACCTCTGGAGCATTGCCATGAAAGTCCTGAACCGATTCCGTGCCATCGCGGGCATTGCCGCGGCCTTTGGCGCCCTGGGCGCCGCGGGCGCGTGGGCGGCCGATCTCAAGGTCGGGTTCATCACGTCGCTTTCGGGACCGGTGTCGTCGCTCGGCATTCCCTACGAGAAGGGCATGAAGGCGGCCATTGCCTACAAGTCGGAAGTGGGCGGGCGCAAGATCCAGCTGGTGCAGCTCGACGATGCGTCGGACCCGTCCACGGCCGCACGCAACGCCCGCAAGATGATCGACGAGGACAAGGTCGACGTCATCATCGGCACGGCAGGATCGCCCGGCGCGCTGGCCATTGCCGGCGTGGCGCGCGAAACCAAGACGCCGCTGATCTCCATTGCCAACGCCAACCTTCCGGGCGAAGAGGGTGCGTGGATGGTCACGCTGCCGCAGCCCGCGCCGCTCATGGTGAGTGCAGTGGTCGAGCGCATGAAAAAGTCGGGCGTGAAGACGGTCGGCTACATCGGCTTCTCCGACGCCTGGGGCGACCTGGTGTACGACGCGCTGCAAAAGAGCGCGGAGCCGGCCGGCATCAAGATCGTGTCGAACGAGCGCTATGCGCGTGCCGATTCATCGGTGACCGGCCAGGTGCTGAAGATCGTGGCGCTGCGTCCCGATGCGGTGATCACCGGCACCTCGGGTACGCCCGGCGCGCTGCCGTATCTCGCGCTGGCGGAGCGCGGCTACAAGGGCCAGATCTACGGCATGCATGCGCTCATCAACCCGGACTTCGTGCGTGTGGGCGGGGCCTCGGTCGAAGGCTTGCTCGCACCCACCGGCCCGGTGATCGTGGCCGAGCAGCTGCCAAGCGAAAACCCCATCCGCAAGGTGTCGATGGACTTCCGCGCGGCCTACCAGAAAGCCAACGGCGCGCCGCCGACCGATGCGTTCTCCGCGTACAGCTTCGACGCCTGGCTCCTGTACCTGGACGCTGCGCAGCGCGCACTCGCGACCAAGGCCGAGCCGGGCACGCCGCAGTTCCGCCTGGCGCTGCGCGACGCGATCGTGAGCACCAAGGAGCTCGTGGGTACGCACTCGGTCTACAACTTCAAGCCGAACGATCGTTACGGATCGGACGAGCGTTCGCGCGTCGTCGTGAAGCTTGAAAAAGGCCAATGGAAGCTGGTTCCCTGACATGAAAAAACTCACTCGAATCCTTGGCGCCACCGCCGTTGCGCTGGCTGCCGCCCAAGCCATGGCGGCCGACCTCAAGATCGGCTTCATCAGCTCGCTTTCGGGCCCGGTAGCCGCCTTGGGCGTGCCCTATGAAAAGGGCATTCGCGCCGCGATTGCCGAACATCCGGAGATCGGCGGCCGCAAGGTCCAGCTGATCGTGCTGGACGATGCCTCCGACCCGACCACCGCCGGTCGCAATGCGCGCAAGCTGGTGACGGAGGACAAGGTCGACGTGCTCATCGGCACCTCCGGCGTGCCGGGCGCGATGGCCATCGCTTCGGTGGCGCGCGAGCTCAACACGCCGCTGATCTCGCCGACGCCGGTCACCATTCCTGGCGCCGAAGGCGCATGGACGGTGACGGTGTCGCAGCCGTTCCCGCTCATGGTTGCGGGCGTGGTGGACCGCATGCAGAAATCAGGCGTAAAGACGGTGGCCTTCATCGGCTTTTCCGATGCGCTCGGCGACCTGGCCTATGACTCTCTCGTGAAGAGCGCCGAAAAGGCCGGCATCAAGGTGGTGGCGAACGAGCGCTATGCGCGCAGCGATTCGTCGGTAGCCGGACAGGTGCTGAAGATCATTGCCACGCGGCCCGACGCGGTGTTTGCGGGCAACTCGGGCACGCCGGGCGCGCTGCCCTACATCGCACTCGCCGAGCGCGGCTACAAGGGCAAGATCTACGGCACGCACGGGCTCATCAACGCCGACTTCGTGCGCGTGGGCGGTGCGTCCATCGAAGGCCTCCAGGTGCCCAGCGGCCCCGTGCTGGTCGCCGACCAGCTGCCCGACAGCAACCCGATCAAGAAGGTGTCGATGGCGTTTCGCAACGCCTACCAGAAGGTCAACGGTGCGGTGCCCACTGATGCTTTCTCGTCGTACACCTACGACGCCTACCTGCTGCTGGCCGATGCGGCTTCGCGCACCAAGGGCGAGCCGGGCACGCCGCAGTACCGAACGGCGCTTCGCGATGCCATCGTGGCGACCCGCGAGCTGGTGGGCACGCACGGCATCTACACCTTCAAGCCCGACGACCGCTACGGCTCGGACCAGCGAGGCGTGGTGATCGTGCAGATGAACAAGGGCCAGTGGAAGCTGGTGCCCTGACAACAACAGTCCGAGCACGCCGATGACCAACTACCGCCATCGTCCCGACCGCATCGCCGCCCTGGTGCAGCACGACCGGGTGCACCGCGACCTGTACCTGAGCGACGAAATATTCGCTCTCGAACAGGAGCACCTGTTCGCGAACACCTGGGTGTTTCTCGGCCATGCGAGCCAGGTGCCGGAGGCGGGCGACTTCGTGGCGCAGGACGTCGCCGGCCGGCCGCTCCTGATGGTGCGCCAGCCTGATGGTGCGGTGCACGTGATGTACAACCGCTGCGCCCACAAGGGCACGCAGCTGGTGACGGATGAGTGCGGCAATACCGGCCGTTTCTTCCGCTGCCCCTACCACGCGTGGACCTACAAACTCGACGGCGCACCGCTCGGCCTGCCGCTGAAGAACGGCTACGAAGGCACGCAGCTCAAGGCCTGCGAGTCGGGGCGGGGGCTCTCGGTGGTGAAGCATGTGAAGGTGTACCGCGACTTCGTATTCGTGCGCTTGTCCGATTCGGGCCCTTCGTTCGAGGACTACTTCGGCGAGGTGCTCGGCGCCGTCGATAACATGATCGACCGCTCGCCCGAAGGCAAGCTGACAGTGGGCGGCGGCGTGCTGCGCAACATCGTGCACTGCAACTGGAAGATGTACCTCGAGAACATCAACGACACGGTGCACCCGATGTCGACGCACGAGTCCGCCACCAAAGCGGCGGAGGCTCTGTGGGAAGGCCGCGAGCCGCACGATGCCAAGCCGATGGCGATGGAGCAGATCTTGCCCTTTGGCTCCGGCTACGAATTCTTCGACAAGATGGGCGGGCGGGTGTTCGCCAATGGCCACAGCGTGCTGGGCATCAACTTCAGCATCCACTCCAACTACGCGCAGCTGCCCCAGTACGAGGCTGCGATGCGAGCCGCGCATGGCGAAGTGCGCGCGGCCGAGATCTTGCAGCGCTCGCCGCAGAACTCGGTCTTGTATCCGAGCCTGTCGGTCAAGGGCTCGCCGCAGGCCATTCGCGTGATCCGTCCGCTGGCCGCGAACCGCACGCTCATCGAGGCCTGGAGCTTTCGCGCGGCGGGCGCACCTGATCTGCTGTTCGAGCGCGCGATGAGCTACAACCGGCTGGTGTTCTCGCCGATGTCGGTGGTGGCGCACGACGACGTGCACCTGTTCGAGAGCATCCAGCAGGGCCTTCGCGCCGGCGGCAACGAATGGGTGAGCCTGCACCGAAACTACGATCCGGCCGAACTCGCGCAAGAGACGATCACCACCAACGGCACCAACGAGTTGCTCATGCGCAACCAGTTCCGCGCCTGGGCCAAGGCCATGGCGGCGGGCATGGAGGCCGCAACATGAACGCCGACCCGCGCGATTTTGCTGCCCATGAAGCCGCCCTGCTCGACGAGCGCCGCCTCGACGACTGGCTGGCGCTGTTCGCTGACGACGGCCACTACTGGGTGCCGCTGCTCGGCGCGGCGCAGACGGATCCGTTTTCGCACAACTCCCTGGCCTATGAAGACCGGCTGCTGCTGCAGCTGCGAGTCGACCGCTTAAAGAACCCGCGTGCGCATTCGCAGCATCCGGCGAGCCACAGCCAGCATGTGCTGCAGCCTTCGCGCATCGAGCACGAGTCGGCCGGCGAAGTGCGGTTGCGTACGCCATTCATCTACATCGAGGCGCGCGGCGAAAGCCAGGTTTTGCTGACCGGCAACGCACGCCACCACCTCGTGCGCACGCCCACCGGCTGGGCCATTCGCGAGAAGCGCATCGACCTGCTCGACGCTGGCCGCGCGTTGCCTGCGATCCAGTTGTTCATCTGAGTTTTCCGTTCCTTCCATCCTTCCTCACTGGAGCTACGACATGAAGAGCCTGATGCATATCTTGACGCGCGGTGCACTCGCCGCGGCGCTGACCGCCTGTGGTGTTGCGAGCGCGTTTGCGGCCGACCTCAAGGTCGGCCTGAGCGTGTCGCTCTCGGGGCCGAACTCCTCACTGGGTGTGCCCTATGCCAAGGGCATGCAGGCCGCGCTCGCCTACAAGCCGGAGATCAACGGCCGCAAGGTGCAGCTCATCGTGCTCGACGACGGATCCGACCCGACCACGGCGGGGCGCAACGCGCGCAAGCTCATCGAGGAGGACAAGGTCGACGTGCTCATGGGCACTTCGGGTGTGCCCGCCGCCATCGCGATGGCGCAGGTCGGCAAGGAGGCGAAGGTGCCGATGATCGGCCTCACGCCCATCCTGCTCGATCCGAACGAGAACCCGTGGGTCATGACGGTGGCTCAGCCCACGCAACTGATGATCGATGCGGTGGTCGAGCGCATGAAGCGCAACAACGTGAAGACGGTCGGCTACATCGGCTTTACCGATGCATGGGGCGACCTGGTCTACAACGCGCTCATGAAGGCCGCGCCCGAGGCCGGCATCAAGGTAGTGAGCAATGAGCGCTACGCGCGCGCCGACGCTTCGGTGACCGGGCAGGTGCTGAAGATCGTGGCGCTCCGGCCCGACGCGGTAATGACCGGCGGCGCCGGAACGCCGGGCGCGCTGCCGTTCCTTGCGCTGCAGGAGCGCGGCTACAAGGGCGGGGTGTATGGCCAGCACGGGCTGATCAACCCCGACTTCGTGCGCGTGGTGAACGCTTCGGGGCAGAACGCGTTGATGCCCACTGGTCCGGTGATCGTGGCCGAGCAGCTGCCTGACAACTACCCGACAAAGAAGATCGCGGCCGATTTCCGCGCGGTGTTCCAGAAGGTCAACAACGCGCCCACCAGCGATGCCTTCTCGGCCTATTCCTTCGATGGCTGGCTGGTGTTTGCCGATGCCGCGTCGCGCGCCATGAAGAAGGCCGAGCCGGGCACGGCGGAGTTCCGGGTCGCATTGCGCGATGCGATCTTCAGCACCAAGGAAGTGGTGGGTACGCACGGGGTCTACAGCTTCAAGCCGGGCAGCCTCTACGGTGTGGATGAGCGGGCCCGCGTAATCGTCAAGCTCGACAACGGCCAATGGAAGCTCGCACCTTGAACCGCTTCATGACAACAACAACGACAACGATTCCGCCGGGGGCCTTTCAATGACGTGGGACGTGGCGCTGATCCTCGTCACCGACGGCCTCGCCAACGGTGCCGTCTATCTGCTGGCCGGGCTCGGGCTGGTGTTGATTTTTTCCGTCACGCGCGTGGTTTTCGTGCCGTTCGGCGACATCGCGGCCTTTGCGGCGCTGTCGCTCGCGGCCTTCGAAACCGGCCGCGTTCCTGCGACCATCGGCATGGTCGCGGTGCTCGCGGCACTGGCGCTTGCGACTGAGATAGGCAGCTTGCTGCGGCGCGGGGAGACCGCGCGCATTCCGAAGGCGGTGCTGACATGGGGCGTGCTGCCCGCCATTCCGTGCGTGCTTGCATGGCTGGCGGCGCGGCCGGGTGTGCCGGTGGCGGTGCACATTGCCGTGGCCGTGCTGCTGGTGGTGCCCATCGCGCCGCTGCTCGCGCGGGTGGTTTTCCAGCCGATTGCCGACGCCTCGGTTTTGGTGCTGTTGATCGTCTCTCTCGCGCTTCACTTTCTTCTCTCCGGCCTCGGCCTGCTGTTCTTCGGGCCTGAGGGCTCGCGCACTACGCCGCTCACGACCGCCGTGTTCACGCTGGGCGACGGCTTCACGGTCAGCGGCCAGGTGGTGCTGATGGTGGGGGCGGCCATCGTGCTGAGCGGGCTCTTCTTCCTGGTGTTCGAACGCACGGTGGCAGGCAAGGCGCTGCGCGCCACGGCGGTGAACCGCATCGGCGCGCGGCTGGTCGGCATCCGGCCAGTCCGCACGGCGTTGCTGGCGTATGGCTGCGCGTCGCTCTTGGCAGGGCTCATCGGCGTGCTGATCGCGCCGGTGACCACCATGTACTACGACTCGGGCTTCATCATCGGACTGAAGGCCTTTGTCGCCGCGATCATCGGAGGGCTGGTGAGCTACCCGATGACGGCGCTGGGTGCGCTGGCGGTTGGCGTGGTCGAGAGCTTCGCCTCGTTCTGGAGCGGCGCGCTGAAAGACGTGATCGTGTTCAGCCTGCTGATTCCGGTCCTCATGCTGCGCTCCTTTCTTGCGGCCCATGCCGAAGAGGAAGAAGACGAGGTGGATCAATGAACCACGACAACAACAACAGCAAGAACCGCAAGCGCATGGCCTGGATTGCCGCGGTAGTCGCCGTGCTGGCCCTGGTGCCGGCGGTGGCGGGCAGCTTCACGGTCTCGCTGCTCAACGACATCGGCATCGGCGCGCTGGTGGCGCTCGGCTTGGTGCTGCTCACCGGCGTGGGCGGCGCCACGTCGTTCGGCCAGGCTGCCTTCGTCGGCATTGCGGCGTATGCGACGGCATGGCTCACCACCACGCAGGGCATGTCGCCATGGATCGGGCTGCTGTTCGCGCTGCTGCTCACCGGCTTGTCGGCGCTTGCCATCGGCATGCTCACGCTGCGGCTGGGCGGGCACTTCCTGCCGCTCAGCACCATCGCGTGGGGGTTGTCGATCGCCATGCTGTTCGGCAACGTCGATGCGCTCGGCCGGCACACAGGCCTGTCGAACATTCCCGCGCTGCGGATCGCGGGCTGGTCGCTGGCTGATCCGCGCGCGATGTACTACCTGATCTGGGCAGTGGTCGGGCTGGCCTGCCTGTTCAGCCACAACTTGCTGCAGTCGCGGCCGGGCCGCGCAATCCGCGGCCTGCGCGGCGGTGCCACGTTGCTGGCGAGCGTCGGCGCCGATGCCTATCGTGTGCGGCTCACGCTGTTCGTCACGGCCGCGCTCTTCGCAGGGCTGGCGGGGTGGCTCTATGCGCACATGAACCGCTTCGTGAGCCCATCGCCCTTCGACGTGCGCGCGAGCATCGAATACCTGCTGATGGCGGTGGCCGGTGGGCTCGGGCAACTGGCGGGTGCGCTGGTCGGTGCCGCGCTGGTGCTGGTGCTGAAGAACGGCTTGCAAGACGTGTTGCCAATGCTCACGCAGCGAGCGGGGCAGCTGGAGGCCGTGGCCTTCGCGGCGCTTTTCATCCTTTTGCTGCACTTTGCGCGAGGTGGTCTCATGGGACTGCTGCGCCGCTGGACGCGCCGCCGCGCCGGTGTGCCGGGTGCTTCGCGCTACGACGCGGCCGCTGTCGATCCATTGCCGCACCGCCAATTGCCGCGGCGCGGCACGCAGGTGCTGTCGGTGAAGGGCGCGGTCAAGCGCTTCGGCGGCTTGGTGGCGGTCAACGACGTGAACTTCGAGGTGAACGCGGGCGAGATCGTCGGGCTGATCGGGCCGAACGGCGCGGGCAAGTCGACCATGTTCAACCTGCTGACCTGCACGCTGCCGATGACATCGGGGCAGGTGCGCTTTCTGGCGCACGACATTGCCGGCATGCCGCAGCGGCAGGTGGCGCGGCTCGGTTTGGCGCGCACCTTCCAGCATGTGAAGCTGCGTCCGCACATGAGCCTGCTGGACAACGTGGCGCTGGGTGCGCACTCGCGCACGCGCTCCGGCATCCTCAAGGCGGGCCTGCGGCTCGACCGCATGGAAGAAAAGCAGATCCTGCAGGAAGCGCAACGCCAGCTCGACCGCATCGGCTTGGGCGACCGCGCGCACGAGTTGGCGGGCAGCCTGCCGCTGGGCACGCAGCGCATCCTGGAAATTGCGCGCGCGCTGGCCGCCGACCCGGTGCTGCTGGTGCTCGACGAGCCCGCGGCGGGCCTGCGCCGCAAGGAAAAGATGGCGCTCGGCGACCTTTTGCGCAAGCTGCGCGAAGAGGGTGTGACCATCCTCATCGTCGAACATGACATGGACTTCGTGATGAAACTGGTGGACCGGCTCGTGGTGATGAACTTCGGCTCCAAGCTCCTGGAGGGCGTGCCTTCGGCCGTGCGGGCCGACGAGCGCGTGCAGGCGGCTTACCTGGGGAGCGTTGTATGACGGCGATGCTGGAGATCGGCGACCTGCACGTTTCTTACGGGCAGGTCGAGGCGGTGCGCGGCGTGTCGCTCGAGCTGCAGCCGGGCCAGATCATCTCGGTGATTGGCCCGAACGGCGCGGGCAAGACCACGCTGCTCGCAGCAGCCATGGGCCTCTTGCCTTGCAAAGGGACGCTGCGTTTCGAGGGCGAAGACCTGCAGGGCCTCGACGTGGAGGCGCGCGTGGAGCGCGGCCTGTGCCTCGTGCCCGAGAAGCGTGAGCTCTTCGGCGAACTCACCGTGCTCGACAACCTGCAGCTCGGCGCCTATGCCAAGCGGCTGCGCAGCGATGCGATGAAGCGGCAGCTGCAGTCGGTGTACGACCGGTTTCCGCGCCTGGCCGAGCGCCGCTCGCAGCGTGCCGACACGCTCTCGGGCGGCGAGCGGCAGATGCTCGCGGTGGGCCGCGCGCTCATGTCGGCACCGCGGCTGCTGATGCTCGACGAACCGAGCCTGGGCCTGGCACCGCTCATCGTGCGCGACATTCTTTCCATCGTGCGCAAGCTGCGCGAGGACGGCGTTTCAATCTTGCTGGTGGAGCAGAACGCGCGCGCCGCGCTCGAAACATCGGACCACGGCTACGTGCTCGAAACCGGCGAGATCGCGCTCTCCGGCGCATCGGGCGAACTGGCAAGTGACCCGCGCGTGCAGGCCACCTACCTTGGCGGAGGCACGCACGATGACGAGTAGCCCGCGCGCGGTGCCTGCCGCCGAGCGCACCTTGCCTGACATGCTTCGCCGGCAGGCGGCGCTGTTCGGCTCGCGCCCCCTGCTGCGTATTGCGGGCCGGCGGTGGTCGCATGCCGATGCGGCCGAAGCGGCTGCCGTTCGCGCGGGCGTGCTGGCGCAGGCCGGTGTCGCGCGGGGCGACCGCATTGCGGTGATGTGCGGCAATCGCATCGAGTTTCTCGAAACCTTCCTGGGTGCCGGCTGGCTCGGCGCTTCCACAGTGCCTGTCAACACTGCCTCCATGGGGCCCCAGATCGGCTACTTCCTGGCGCACAGCGAGGCGAGGCTGCTGGTCATCGAAGCGTGCTTTCTGGATCGCCTGCAGACAGCCGACCTTGCGCGGACCAAGCTCGAGCAAATCTGGGTCATCGGCGAGACGGCAGCCAGAGGCGGGGAACAGTGGCAGCCGGCGGCCGGGCTGCGCGTGCGGCCCTATCCCCCGGGCGGGGCAGCCGTTTCGTCCGCGCCTGTGCAGCCCGGCGATCCGCTGGCGATCCTGTACACGTCCGGCACCACCGGCCCCGCCAAGGGCGTGGTCTGCCCGCATGCGCAGTATTTCTGGTGGGGCGTGAACAGCGCGGAAGTGCTGGCCGTTGGCGACGACGACGTGCTGTGCACCACCTTGCCGCTCTTCCACATCAATGCGCTCAACACCTTTGCACAGGCCGCGCTCACGGGTTCCGAGGTGGTTTTCGAAACGCGCTTCTCGGCATCGGGCTTCTGGCCGTCGATGTGCGCCAACGGGGCCACGGTGGTCTACCTGCTGGGCGCCATGGTGCCGATACTTCTTGCGCAACCCGCGGGAGAGGCGGAGCGCAGCCACCGCGTGCGCACCGGGCTCGGCCCCGGCGTGCCCGAGGCAGCGGGCCGGACATTCTTCGAGCGCACCGGCGTGCGCCTGCTCGAAGGCTACGGCTCCACCGAAACCAACTTCGCGATTGCCACGGCGCCGGATTCGCCCCGGGCCGGCGTCATGGGATGGATTCGGCCGGGCTTCCAGGCGCGCGTGGCCGACGAGTGCGACGTGGAACTGCCCGCCGGTGAAGCCGGTGAACTGCTGCTGCGCGCGGACGAGCCGCACGCCTTTGCGAGCGGCTATTTCCACATGCCCGAGAAGACGGTCGAGGCCTGGCGCAACTTGTGGTTCCACACCGGCGACCGCGTGGTGCGCGATGCTGATGGTGCCTTTCGCTTTGTCGACCGCATCAAGGACGCGATCCGCAGGCGCGGCGAAAACATCTCCTCTTTCGAGGTCGAGCAGGTGCTCCTGAGCCACCCCGGCGTGGCTTCGTGCGCCGTGTACCCGGTGCAATCGGAACTGGCTGAAGACGAGGTGATGGCCGCGCTGGTGCCGCGCGACGGCGAGCGCATCGACCCTGCCGAACTGGTTCGCTTCTGCGAAAGCCGGCTGCCATATTTTGCGGTGCCGCGCTACATCGACCTGCTGCAGGATCTGCCGCGCACCGAGAACGGCAAGGTGCAAAAATTCAAGCTGCGCGAGCGGGGTGTCAGCGCACAGACCTGGGACGGGCGGCCTGCCGCTCGCGCCCCGGCCAAGGCGACATGAGTTCCGCGCTGCCGCTCCAGGGCCAGGCTGCGTTCGTCACCGGCGCCGGGCAGGGCCTGGGCGCCGCCATAGCGCGCGGCCTCTGCGAAGCCGGTGCGCGCGTGGTGCTCGCCGACATCGATGCGAGCAGCGCCGAGGGGGCTGCCCAGAGCTTGCGCAACGCGGGCGCCGATTGCATCGCCATGCCGCTCGATGTTCGCAGCGAGGCCGAGTTCTCCCGTTGCTTCGATGCGGCGGCGGCTCGCTACGGCGCTATCGACGCGCTGGTCAACAACGCGGCGCTCACGGCCTTCACCTCCGTCTGGGACATCACGCCTGGCGAGTGGGACGATGTGCTGGCCGTCAACCTGCGCGGCAGTTTCTTCGGCTGCCGCATTGCCGGGCGGCACATGCGCCAGCGCGGATCCGGGCGCATCGTCAACCTGTCTTCGGCCGCGGGCCAGCATGCGAGCGCCAGCACCGGCGCACACTACGCCGCCAGCAAGGCAGCGCTGTTGGCGCTCACGCGCAGCTTTGCGCAGGAGCTCGCGCCGCATGGCGTTACGGTGAATGCACTGGCCCCAGCCGCGTTTGAAAGTCCCGCGCTCGACGCGTTGGACCCGGCGGGGCGGCAGGCGCTGAAAGCAGGCATTCCGCTCGGCCGCTTCGGCCGGCTCGAAGAAGCGGCTGCCGCGGTGGTCTACCTTGCATCGCCCGCGGCGGCTTTCATGACGGGTGCAACGCTGGATCTCAACGGTGGCCGCTTCATGCGTTGAGTGGGCCGTATGCGCTAAGATAGTTCACAACTAAACATTTCAGGTATGCACGCAAACTCACTGTCTGGCCGCCACGCCCTCGTCACCGGTGCCGCGCGCGGCATCGGCGCCGAGATTGCCCGCACCCTGGCCGCGGAAGGTGCAACGTTGACCTTGCTGGGACGGGACTCCGATGCACTGCAGCGCGTTGCCGCCACGCTCGCAGGCGGGGGCCACGGCGTAGCCGTTGCCGACGTGGCCGATGCGCAAGCGGTGCAGTCGGCCTTTGCACTGGCCCGTGCCGAGCGGGGGGCCATCGCCATCCTCGTCAACAACGCCGGCGCCGCCGAGAGCGCCCCGTTTCTCAAGACTTCTGTCGAGCTCTGGCAGCGCATGCTGTCGGTGAACCTGACCGGCAGCTTTCTCTGCGCACAGGCTGCATTGCCCGACATGCTCGAAGCCGGTTGGGGCCGCATCGTCAACATTGCGAGCACCGCGGGGCAGAAGGGCTACGCCTACGTGGCGGCCTATTCGGCGGCCAAGCACGGCGTGATCGGGCTCACGCGCTCGCTTGCGCTCGAGGTGGCGCGCAAGGGCATCACGGTGAATGCGGTGTGCCCCGGCTACACCGACACCGACATCCTGCGCGCGAGCGTTGCCAACGTGGTGGGCAAGACCGGCCGCAGCGAAGCCGACGCGCTGGCCGAATTCTCCAGCGCCAATCCGCAGCGGCGCATCGTTCAGCCGGCCGAGGTGGCGGACGCCGTGCGCTGGCTCTGCGGCAATGGCGCCGCATCCGTCACCGGGCAATCGGTTTCCGTGTCGGGCGGGGAGGTGATGTGATGCGCAACGATGCCTCGCACGCCGTGCTCAGCGATGCCGAAGAACTCGGCCACGAGGCACGCGCCGGCCGCGAAGACCACGCCATGCTCAGGTTGTGGCTGCGCATGCTCGCGAGCACCACGCAGATCGAGGCCGAGATCCGGCGCCGGCTGCGCGAGCGCTTCGGCATCTCGCTCGCACGCTTCGACTACATGGCCCAGCTCTACCGCTATGAAGACGGCCTCAAGATGCGCGTGCTGTCGCGTTACCTCATGGTAACCGGCGGCAATGTCACGGGCCTGACCGACGAGTTGGAACGGGACGGCCTGGTGGCGCGCGCGCACAGCCCCGACGACCGCCGCTCGTGGATCGTGAGCCTGACGCCCAAGGGCCGCGCGAGCTTCGAGACCATGGCCAAGGAACACGAGCAGTGGATCCTCGAGATGTTCTCGGGCCTCGACATGAAGACCGTCAAGCAGATGCACACGCAGCTCGGGCAGTTGCGCGTGCACGTGATGCGCAGCGAGCCTTCGGGCGAGGAGGGCTGAATGAATATGGCGAGCGTAGAAGGCCAGGTGCAGGCAGCCCCGGCTGCCGAGTTCCAGCGCCCGCGCATGATCCGCTTTTCGGACTGCGACCCTGCCGGCATTGTCTTTTATCCGCAGTACTTCGTCATGCTCAACGGGCTGGTGGAGGACTGGGTGAGCGAAGGGCTGGGCATCGACTACCACGCGTTCATCAGCGACCGGCGCCTCGGCTTGCCGACGGTGCGGCTCGAGGCCGACTTTCGCGCCGTGAGCCGCATGGGCGACCATGTCACGCTCGGCCTTGCCGTCGAGCGGCTGGGCTCGCGCTCCATGACGCTCGTGTTGCGCTGCTTCGATGCGGCGCGCGGCGAATTGCGCATGCAGGTCAAGCAGGTGCTCGTGACAACGTCGCTCGAAACCCACCGCGCGGTTGAAGTTCCACAGGACATGCGCGCCGCGATTCTTCGCGGTGCGCCATCGCTTGCCTGAGGGCACTGAGCAGGCTCGCATGGCGGTGTGCGTCAACCAGTATCTGCCCAAGGACGCGATGGAACTGTCGCTTGCGCCAACTGGCAACGTCCCTGAATATCCCGGTTCGGCCATCGCGTGAGCGGATGCGGCGGATCGAATTTCGAAGCCGGAATGAAGGAGTTCAGCATGGACAAACAGACAATCATCGACAGCCTCGAGCGGGCGTTGGAAAGCTGGATTCGCCATGCGAGCGCTGCTCAACTGTGGCAGGTGCAGCAGCATGGCGGCCTCGGTGCGTCCCTCGTCGTTGAGCAAGACCTGGTGCACGCCCGCGTCGAACTCGGCGGCTCGCGCAATCCGATGTCCGAACTGGGGCGCACCGACGGGCGGATGCCCGTGACGGAGACTTTTCTCGGCGCCGCCGCCGTGTCGTGGGGAGCGCTGCCTCCGCAGGGAGACCCGTCGCGAGAGGCATGGTTCTTGTCGAGCCAACTGGCCCAGGAACATGCACGGCAGTACCTGCTGGCGGAGGTCAAGGAGAAGCGAGAGACCTTGTCACGGTTTGTCGAAGAGTGGTTGGCGGGTGAGCCGCAGCCGCCGAGCAAATAAAAAAGCCTGCTATCGGTGAGATAGCAGGCTTTTCAGCGTTTCCGCGATGTTGGTTGGTGGGCCCTGAGTGACTCGAACACTCGACCTACGGATTAAGAGTCCGCTGCTCTACCAACTGAGCTAAGAGCCCTTGCACTAGAAAAACGTTGTGCGTTTTTTGGCAAGACCGCAAGTATAGCCCAAAAAATCCGGGGTTCAACGATTTTGTGCGCGGCGGCGTTAGCATTGGCCATCATCGACGGGCTGCGGCCTTCCACCAGGAGAATTTTCCATGACCGACATAGCAACCATGCCCCACGTGGTGATCACGGGGGCCGGCGGCGCGCTGGGCCGCGCAGTGGTGCAGCATTTTCTGGAGCAGGGCGCACGCCTTGCGCTGGTCGATCACCGTGCCGACCACCTGGCCGAGGTTTTTCCGGGCCTGGACAATTCGCAGCACCTGCTGCTCGCGGGCGACGTGACGTCCGCAGCTGAAATGTCCGAGCTCGCGGGACAGGCGCTCAAGGCTTTCGGCCGCATCGATGCCTTGGTTCATATCGCGGGCGGCTTCGAGATGGGCGAGGCCACGCATGCGCTTACGCGCGCAAGCTGGGATCGCATGATGAACCTCAACGCCTGGTCTTTTGTTGCGGTCACGCAGGCGGTGCTGCCTTCGATGATCGAGCGCGGCGCCGGCCGCATTGTGGCGGTCACGGCCAAGGTGGCGGCGCGCGGATTGCCGGCCATGGCGGCCTACATCGCTTCGAAGAGCGCGCTGCAGCGCCTGGTGGAAGCCATGGCGGCCGAGGCGGCTCCGCATGGGGTGGCCGTCAACAGCGTGGCGCCCAGCGTGCTCGACACACCGGCCAACCGGCAGGCCATGCCTGACGCGAATCCGGCCGAATGGGTGTCGACCGCGGTTGCGGCGCAGACCATCGGCTTTCTTGCATCGCCTGCAGCCGCGGCGCTGCACGGCCAGCACCTGACGCTCGACACCTGAAGCAGCCGCTGCACCCGTAGTCGCACAAGGCCCCTGGCGCAACGCCAGGGGCTTTTTTTTGTTCCAGGCCGCCCCGGAACGCCTGCTCCGGGGCAGGCGCTTTGTCATGGATCGGGCCGGGACGCAGGGGGCACTTGTCTCCCGGCGGAAGGGGCGCACCGCTCATGTGCGCGGGCGTCGCAATTTCTACAGTGACATCACGGCGAAACACTTGAGCCCGATAGGGCAGCAAGCGGCGCCATTGACCAAAACACTGGGGACACGCATGGAACCGCTCAACCTGCTGCCGAGAAATTTCATGAACCTGCTGCGGGAAGACGCGGGCATGTCGTTCATGGAGTCCGCCTTGCTCGCCTCGCTGGCGGTTGTGGTGTGCCTGCTCCTGGTGCTTGCCGCGCGGCGCAGTGCCTGAACGAACGACAAGTACAGACCGACAAGCCGAGCGGAACCACCCCATGAATGAATTCGACGCCTTCATTGACCTGCTGACGATGCTGGCAACGGATTTCCGGATCGGCTGCCTCTTTGTCTTGCTGCTCACGGCGGCGGTCAGCGACTGGCGCTCCTACCGCATTCCCAACTGGCTCACTTTCGGGGGCATGGTCTTCGCGCTGATCTACGGAACCTTCGCAGCGCGCACGCCGATGGTGGGCGCGACGCATGCCATCGGCGGGCTGGCAACCGGCCTGGCGATCCTGCTGCCGTTCTATGCGCTGGGAATCATGGGCGCCGGCGACGTCAAGCTGATGGCCATGGTCGGCGCTTTTATCGGGCCCTATCAAACGCTGTGGGCCATTCTGTTTACGTGCATCGCAGGCGGCGTGGCCGCGGTGATCGTGGCGATGCACCGGCGTCGCCTCGGCCACATGCTGGCCAACGTGAAGGACACCGTGAGCGGCATGGCGATGTCGGGCATGGCAGGCCTGCGGCCAGACGGAACCATCGACATGCGGCAGTCGATCGGAAAGCTGCCTTACGGCATCTGCATTTGCGCGGGGACGGTCGCAGAAGTCCTGGCGCATCAACTGGGCTACGTGTAGCCCGCCATTTCTTCACCAACGGCACTCGGAGATTCGCATGAAAAACATCAAGGCACTCGGGCTGCTGTTGCTAGCCCTCCTGACCGGTCTGGCAGCCGCGGTCTACGCGGCGGGATGGGTTTCGCGACAGGGCGGAATCGCTTCCAACAAGGTGGTCGTGGCTGCGGTGGATATCGAGCTGGGCAGCCGGGTCAATCCTCAGATGCTGTCGCTGGTCGACTGGCCGAGCGGCTCGCTGCCGCCGGGCTCGTTCACTGACGCCAAGTCGCTCGAAGACCGGGTGGTCAAGGTTGGCGTGCTGCGCGGCGAAGCCATCCTGGAAGGCAAGCTGGCGCCCGTAGGCACCCAGGGCGGACTCTCCGCGGTCATTGCGAGCGGAAAGCGCGCGATGACCGTGCGGGTCAACGACGTGGTTGGCGTGGCGGGCTTCGCGCTGCCGGGCAACTACGTCGACGTGATGGTCAATGCACAGCAGGACAAGAACCGCGGCGAAGAGGGCCGCCAGATCAGCAAGACCGTGCTCGAGAAAGTGCTGGTGCTGGCGGTGGCGCAGGAAGCCAACCGCGACGACACCAAGCCGAAGGTGGTCAGCGCCGTGACGCTGGAGCTTTCGCTCGAAGATTCCGAAAAGCTCGACCTCGCACGCAGCGTCGGAACTCTCTCGCTGGTGCTGCGCAACCAGATGGACAAGACCACGGTGGCCACCGCAGGCATCACCAAGGGCCAGCTGTTCGGCGAGAAGGAAATCCTGCCGATCGCCACCACGGTGGCGGCACGGCCTGCCCCCGCGCGAGTGCCGCGTGCCGCTCCCGTGGCGCGCCAATCCGAGTGCGTGGAAGTGATCCAGCACGCAGCCCGCTCGCTCAACTGCTTCTGATCCAGAACCCGCCAGGAGGAACCACAAGTGCAACATCTCTCTTCTTCTTCACCCGCCTGGCTGCTGGCGGCACTCATGACGCTGGCGGCACCCGCGATGGCCGCGGATGTGGTGGCCGCGGCGCCTATGGCTGCTGCTGCAGCCGCAACGCCGGCTGCAGCGCCGGCCGCACCGGCCACCCGGCGCTGCACGGCGATCATTCCGGACGACCAGCCGACCTACGCCGTGCTCGGCAAGTCGGTGGTCATTCCGCTGAAGGCGCGCGTTGCGCGCATCGTGGTCAGCGGCCAGCCGCCGAGCCGCACGGCCGCGCCAGCAACCGCGGGGCAGCCGGCCCCGGCTCCCACCACCGCGGCGAACGCAGGCGACGGCATCGCCGATGTCGACGTCACGCTGCTGAGCCCGACCGACCTGTTCTTCCGCGGCCGCCAGGCGGGCTCAATGAACGTTGTGCTGCAAAGCGTCGATGGCACCTGCTACATCAAGGACGTGATCGTCACCATCGATCCGGGCGCTCTGCAATCCAAGCTCGCCGAGCTGATGCCGGAAGAAAGCCGCATCCGCGTGCGCAGCGCCGAAAAGTCGATCGTACTCACCGGCGAGATCAGCGACGCGCTCAAGCTCGACGACGTGATGAGCCTGGCCATGGCTTATGGCGCCGACGGAAAGAAGGTAGTGAACCTGCTGCGCGTGATGGCGCCGCAACAGGTGATGCTCGAAGTGAAGATCGCAGAGGTCAGCAAAACGCTGCTCGACCGCCTGGGCGCACGCGTCGGCCTGCTCCGAACAGGCAACGGCGGACTCAACACCTATTCGCTGATCTCCAATTTTCTGAGCGGCGGCGCAGGCCTTGTCGAGGCGCTGCGGATCGGCCGCACATCCATCGGCATCGACGGCCAGAAAGACGACGGCCTGGTGCGCGTCCTGGCGGAGCCCAACATCATGTCCATCAGCGGGCAGCAGGCCAGCTTTCTGTCGGGCGGAAAGATATTCATTCCGGTGGCGCAGAGCTCCAATGGCGGCCGCACCGGCTCGACCATCACGCTGGAAGAAAAAGAGTTTGGCATCGGCGTGAAGTTCACCCCCACCGTGCTCAACGGCGGCCGGATCAATCTCAAGATGGTCTCGGAAGTATCGGACCTGTCGCAGACGGGCTCGCCTTTCACCACCGTGGGCGGTGTGACCGCAGTGCTGCCCTCTCTCACCGTGCGCCGGGCAGACACCACGGTGCAGCTCAACGACGGGCAGAGCTTTGTCATTGCCGGGCTCATCAAGAGCAACTCGACTGAAACCGTGAAGCGCTATCCCGGTCTGGGCGAGGTTCCGGTGATGGGTGCGCTGTTCCGCAGCACCGAGTTCCAGAACGACCAGACCGAACTGATGTTCGTGATCACGCCGCGCCTGGTCCGTCCGCTGGGCGAGACGCCCCGCGTTCCCACCGACAACCACGTCGTTCCCAGCCGCGCCGAGGTCTACCTGAACGGAGCCCTCGAAAGCGCCACCCCGGCACCGGTTGAACCGGCCAGCAACGCAGCACAGTAAGGAGCACCACCATGATCAAGTCGACCACTCTCGCGTTAGTGCTGCTGCTGGGCACCGGCTGCTCCCACGTCACGCCCAACTATGACGCGCGCTTTGGCGATGCGGTGCGCGACGCCAAAAGAAAGATGACGCTCAACCCCGATGCCGGCAAGGACGGGAATCCGGTGGCGGGCATTGACGGGCGTTCTGCGCGCGACTCGATGCTGCAGTACCACGAGTCCTACAAGAAGCCGCCGCCCGTGGTGAATGTCATCAACATCGGCGGCGCGATCGGCGGCGAAAAGTAAACCGCCGTCCTGCGCCCGACCGACTTTCGTTTTATCGCAAGCTTTCATCAACCAGCTCAGTGCGAAAGGAGAGTCAAGACCTGCAACAACATTCATTTGCCATGTCATTCACTCACCAAAGAATCCTGCTTTCTCATTTTGACCTTGAAAGGAAATACTCATGAAAAACGTTCTTCAGGCCATTGGCCAATACACCCGTGGTTTCCTGCGCGACGAGGATGGTGCCCAAGTCATCGAGTACGCGCTGATCATCGCAGTCGTCTCGATCGCGCTCGTTGTTGCACTGAAGGGACTTACCGCCAACGGCGGCGGCTTCTCGACCTTCATTACCAACGTTGCCGACTGCCTCAAGGGCGCCGGGCCCTGCGCATAAGAAACTCGACGGCGGGGGGGGGCGTGTCAGCCTACCGCCCCGCCCTCCGAGTAGCAGTCAGTACAGAAGCGAGGTACTCATCATGTTCACGTCATTTCTGCGGGATGAGAGCGGTGCTCAGGTCGTCGAGTACGCGCTAATCATTGCGGTCATCTCGATCCTGCTGATCATCGCGCTACAGCCAATAGCAACAGGCACAAGCCTCAGCGATCTCGTTGATCTCGTTCGCACTTGCCTTGGCGGCGTCCAGTGCGGTTGAAGCGTTCGGTTTGTTGAACCGCCGTCACTGCTTAGGAAGCCGATCATGAAAGTCCATACTTCCGACCACCGCCAAAGCGGCGCGGTGATCATCACCGTGGCGCTGGTCCTGTTGTTCCTCCTTGGATTCATGGGTATTGCGCTGGACTTTGGCCGTCTCTTCGTCGTAAAGACCGAGTTGCAGACCGCCTTGGACAGTTGTGCCCTTTCTGCCGCGCAAGAGCTCGACGGCGCCAGCGACGCGTTGACACGAGCCACGAGCGCGGGCAAGACCGCGGCCGATCTCAACAAGATTAATTTTCAAAGCGGGGCGACTGGCATCGCCCAGACTGAGATCGTATTCAGCGACTCGCTGATCGGCACCTACAGCCATACCTTTACGCCCGTCAAGAATGCGAAATACGCCAAGTGCCTGCACACGAAGTCGGGCATCGCACCGTGGCTCCTCCATGCCCTGGGCGCGTTCAGTGGAAACGCCGCGTATGGGGCATCGCAGAGTGTGGCGGCTGTCGCCGTTGCCACGAGGGCGCCGTCACAAACCAATTGTCTGGTTCCCGTTGGCGTCTGCCAAAAATCCGCCACGCCCGGCTGGGGGTTCGCGCGAGGTGAATGGATCGAAGGCGTGACCAACAGCAACGACGATGTGGAATCCGGCCAGTTTCACTGGGTGGACTTTACCGGCAGTGGTGGCGGGGCACGCGAGATAAAGGATCTGCTGACGAGCAGTGGGCAATGCGGCCTTCCAGGCTTGGCGACAGGCGTCGGCAAGGCGGGTAAGACCAATGGAGCGGTCGCTGCCTGGAATACCCGCTTCGGTATCTACCAGGGCAGCCTTAGCGCGGCGACCGCCATTCCTGATCAGACCGGCTACGCATGGTATGCCGACACTGCCGCCGCCACCAAGCCGGGCAGGTATGACGACACCGGCCCAAATGGATTTTCCGCAAAGCGCAACGCATTCGCGCCATACGAAGGGGACAACAAGAATCCCGATACCAAGAATCTCAAGACCCAGGGGAATTTCAGTACCACCGACTACACCAAAGGTGCCAATCGACGCGTGGTCACGACCGCGGTGGTCGATTGCCCGGCGATCACGCTCAAGGGATTCGCCTGCATGCTGATGCTGCACCCGTTGGAGAAGAACGCAAGCGGGAAGAATTCGAAGATGTGGCTCGAGTTCATCGGCGATGCGGACTCTGTCGGCAGTCCGTGCGCGACCGCAGGCCTGGCCGGAGGCACAAGTGGTCCCAGGGTTCCTACGCTCGTTCAGTAGGAGAGATGTCATGAAGAAGAAGCAGAACGGGGTGGCGCTGATCGAATTTGCCTTGATCCTTCCATTGCTGCTCATCCTGACGTTCATCACCACCGAGTTCGGGCGGGCGCTGTACCAGTACAACACCATCGCGAAATCGCTACGGGACGCCTCCCGCTATCTGTCCACGCAGGATCCGTCGATCGCAACGACGGATCCCGCCAAGATCACGATTGCCAAAAACCTGGTGGTCTTTGGCACCCCGGCCGGCGGCGTCTCACCATTGGTCTTGGGCCTCAGCGTTTCTCAAGTCCCCAACCCGACCTGGCAATTCAAGGGCAGCAGCCCGGCAATCAACACCGTGACTATCAAGGTCACTGGATACAAGTTCCGCCCGCTCATCACAGGGGCTTTCGGGCTCACCATCGGCGATGCGAACGGAGAGATCCCGTTCGGCGATATCAGCGCCACCATGCGAGGCCAATCATGAATCGAAAAAAGCAGATCGGTGCGACTGCAGTGGAGTTTGCGCTGGTCCTCATGCTCTTCCTGACCTTCCTGTTGGGCATCTTGGATTTCGCGCGCATGTTGTGGACGTGGAATGCAGCTGCCGAAGCCACGCGCTGGGGCGCCCGCGCGGCCGTCGTGTGCGACCGAGATGCCACGGTTGTGCTTTCGAACATGCAGAAGTTCCTGCCTCAGTTGACGGCAGCCAACGTGACCATCGACTGGTACGACGCGGCAGGCAACGTCAGCGCAAGCTGTACCGCAGCCAACTGCAGTGGCGTGAACGTCCGCATCCTCGACCTGGACTACCAGTGGATATCTCCCATCGGATTCGGAAAGCATGCCCCCATTCCGATGCCGAGTTTTTCCACGTACCTGCCGCGCGAAATCATGGGGCAGGACCCGAACAGCAGCGCCGTCTGTTCCTGATTTGCTCCTAGTGTGTACCTAACCCAGAGCCTGTCATCATGAAAATCTCCATCATCTCGCCCAATGCCGGCCATCTGCAAGACATGCGCAAGGTGCTTGAGGCGCGCTCCCACGTTGTCTCGCCATTTGAGGGAGGCAAGAGCCGCATGCAATGGGTTGTAGAGAAATCCGCACCCGACCTCTTGCTGGTGGACGGCATGTGCTGCGATCCGCAGGAGTTGGCAATGGTCGAGCAACTCACGCTTCGCTACCCCGCCATCGCGGTGGTGCTGATGTGTGCCATGCAGACGCCGGAGTTCCTGATCCTTGCCATGCGTTCGGGCGTGCGCGAAGTGCTGCCTTCGCCGCCCGAGCCCGCGGCTCTTGAGGCGGCCGTGGAGAGAATCGCCATCAAGATGGCCGGCTCCCACGCCCGCGAGCCGGGGCAGGTCGTCGCGTTTCTGCCTTGCAAGGGAGGCAGCGGAACGACTTTTCTTGCCACCAACATCGGGCACCAGCTGTCGATGCGGCGCTCGGTGCTGCTGATCGACCTGAACCTTCAGTTCGGCGACGCGCTCTCCTATGTGAGCGACCTGCGGGCGACCTCCACGGTGGCGGACGTGGCGCGCGATATCGGCCGGCTAGACGCCTCGCTGCTTGCCGCCAGCACAGTGAAAGTGTCGCCCGGCTTCAGCATTCTTGCTGCGCCGGATGACCTCTCCCGCGCACTGGAGGTCAAGGCCGAGCACGTGGATGCGATCCTGCAGGTGGCGTCGGCCCAGTACGACTTCGTGCTGTTCGACATGGGGCTGCGCATCGATCCGCTCACCATACGCGTGCTGGACCGCGCGGACCGCATCTTCCCCGTGCTGCAACCGAGCTTGCCGCACATCCGCAACGTGACCCGGCTGATGCAGGTGTTCAAGTCCCTGGGCTACCCGGCCGGCAAGGTCGAGCTGCTGGTCAACCGCAGTGCCGGCGGCGGGGAAATCGGGCTGTCCGACATGCGCCGCTCGCTTGGCGGGGCTACGCTGGTCAGCGTGCCCGACGGCGGGAAGGACGTTGACGCATCGATCAACCGCGGCGTGCCCCTGGCCGACATGTCGCGCGGCAGCCCGCTATGCAAGCGGATGGTGGAGATTGCCCACACGCTCAGCCCGCGTCCGAAGGAGGCGACAAGCCTCATCGGTCGCATCTTCCGCCGGGCCTGAGCGCGGCACTCACCGGCGACGAAATCTTCTTCATCTTCATCCAATAGCAAGGCAGGTTCCCCATGTCATTCCGAGAACAGCTCAATGCGATAGAAGCCGAGCCGGTTGCGCGAGCGCCTGGACGTCCCTCGGCCGAGACGGTGCTTTCGTCTTTCGCATCGGACGCCTACAAGCTCCTGAAAGAGCGAATGCATCTGAAGCTGCTGGACCGCTTCGACCTGGCCGCACTCGAGACCTTGAAGCCCGAGGTGCTGCGTCAGGAAATTTCCACCATGGTCACGCGGCTGCTGCAGGAAGAGCCGGAGGCGCTGAACGACATCGAGCGGCGCACGCTGATACGCGACATCCAGCACGAGATGCTCGGCTTCGGACCGATCGAACTGCTCATGGCGGATCCGACGGTTTCCGACATCCTGATCAACTCGCATGAGCAGATCTACGTCGAGCGCAAGGGCCGGTTGGAGCTGACAGACGTGAGCTTCACCGATGAGAAGCACCTGCTGCGCATCATCGACAAGATCGTCTCGCTCGTCGGGCGGCGCATCGACGAATCTAGCCCCATGGTCGATGCCCGGCTGCCCGACGGATCGCGCGTCAACGCAGTGATTGCGCCCGTGGCGCTGGACGGCCCGATGATGTCGATTCGGCGCTTCGCGAAGATCCCGCTCAGGATGGAAAACCTGGTGAACGACCTGAAGTCGCTCACGCCGCACATGGCGCAAATGCTCGAGGGCTTGGCACAGGCGAAGATCAACATGCTGATCTCCGGCGGCACCGGCGCGGGCAAGACGACGCTGCTGAACATCCTCTCCGGGTTCATTCCGGCGAGTGAGCGGATCATCACCATCGAGGATGCGGCCGAGCTCCAACTCCAGCAGCCGCACGTTGCGCGCATGGAAACGCGGCCCATGAACATCGAAGGCAAGGGCGAGATCACGCAACGGGCGCTGGTGCGCAACGCGCTGCGCATGCGGCCTGACCGAATCGTCATCGGCGAGGTGCGCGGCGCCGAAGCGGTCGACATGCTGCAGGCCATGAACACGGGCCACGAAGGCTCGCTCACCACCATCCACGCCAACACGCCCAGGGATGCATTGGCGCGGCTGGAAAACATGATCGGCATGGCCAACCTGAACCTGCCGCACCGCACGGTGCGCCAGCAAATCGCCTCGGCCATCACGGTGGTGGTGCAGGTGCTGCGGATGGTCGATGGCCGGCGCAAGGTCACCAGCATCCAGGAAATCACGGGCATGGAAGGGGAGGTCGTCACGATGCAGGAGATCTTTGCCTTCCGCCAGACCGGCATGGGACCAGACGGCCAGGTGCGCGGCTATTTCCATGCGACCGGCGTGCGGCCGAAGTTCGTCGAGCGGCTGCAGTCCTTTGGCGTAGTGCTGCCTGACGCCATGTTCGATCCCGACAAGCACTACGAATAGGAGACCGACATGTTCGACAACCTGGTTGGCGACACGCTCATCACCCTGGCCGTGCTGGTCTTCGTCACGGTGCTGATGATCATCGAAGGGCTGTACATGCTCTGGCGCTCCTACCGGGGCGCAGATGCCAAGAAGATCGAAAAGCGTCTCCAGGCGCTCTCGGCGGGCGGTGACCGTTCCGCACAGGCACGCCTCGTGAAAGACCGCATGCTCAGCGATGCGCCCTGGATGCAGCGTGCCTTGCTGAAGCTTCCACGCGTGCACAGTCTCGACCGGTTCATTCTTCAAGCCGGGCTGGAATGGACGGTGTCGCACGTGCTGCTCGCCTGTGCGGTATCGGGCGTCTTCGCTTTTCTCGCGGCGGTATCGCTTGCAAATCAGCCTGCTTGGATTGCCGGGCTTGTTGGTTCCGCATGCGCGACGGTGCCGCTGCTCTACCTGAGTCATCGGCGCGGCCGCCGCCTGGCTCACATGGAGCGGCAATTGCCGGACGCCCTGGACCTGGTGACACGCGCCCTGCGCGCAGGCCATTCCTTCGCAAGCAGTGTGCAGATGATCGGCGAGGAGATGTCCGAGCCCATAGCCAGCGAGTTCCGCATGGTCGCCGACGAGGTCAACTTCGGGGTCTCGCTGCAGCAGGCGCTCACCAACCTGAGCGAGCGTGTGCCGCTGACTGACCTGCGTTACTTCGTGGTGTCGGTGCTGATCCAGCGCGACTCGGGCGGCAACCTGACGGAGGTGCTAGGCAACCTCAGCCGGCTCATCCGGGATCGGCTCAAGCTGCTTGCCCGGGTTCGGGTGCTGTCGTCGGAAGGACGGCTTTCGGCCTGGATACTGGGCCTGATGCCCTTCGCATTGGCGGCGCTCATGAACGTCTTCAACCCGGAGTTCATGTCGCCGCTGTGGACCGACCCGATGGGACAGACCGCCATCAAATACATGTTGGGACTGATGGTGGTCGGCGTCTTGATCCTGCGCAAGATCGTGAAGATCCGTGTCTGAAGGAGAAATACCATGCTGTTTCCCGTCCTCGTTTTTTTGGCCGTGACCCTCGCCGTAGGGGGATTCGCGGTCTGGGTGCTGCCCACCCGCACCGAGCAGCGCCTGCAGGCTGTGGCGCCTTCGTCGGGAAAATCGGCCTGGGCCGAAACCGCCGTCAAGCTGGTCGGTCCTTTCGCCCAGCTGTCTTCGCCGACGGGCGAAGGCGAAGCCTCGCCGCTGCGCCTTCGATTTCTGAACGCGGGCATCCGCCATCCGGATGCGAGCCTCTTCTATTTCGGATTGAAGACGCTGCTTCCGCTGGGGTTTGCCGGCCTTGTGTTCCTGGCAATACGCATGGCAGGGGCCGATGACGGGCTTACCACGATGCTGTGGCTGTCGGTTGCGGCGCTGGCCGGCTGCTATCTGCCCAACGCAGTATTGCGCGTGATGATCAGGCGCCGCCAGCGCGAGATATTCGAGAATTTTCCCGATGCAGCGGACCTGATGCTGGTGTGTGTCGAGGCGGGCCTCGGGCTGGATGCCGGTCTCGTCAAGGTCACCGAAGAGATCCGCGTCAAGAGCCTGGCGCTGGCACAGGAACTGCACTGGACCAACCTCGAGATGCGCGCCGGCGGAACGCGCGAGAAGTCGCTGCAAAACCTGGCGCTTCGTACAGGCGTGGAAGAGATAGGGACCTTCGCGACCATGCTGACCCAGGCAGATCGGTTCGGCACGAGCATCGGCGAATCGCTGCGTGTGTTTTCCGACGATCTTCGCCACAAGCGGCAGGTACGGGCGGAGGAGCTGGCCGCGAAGGTCCCGACCAAAATGCTGCTGCCGCTGGTGCTGTGCATCTTCCCATGCGTCTCTCTGGTCATCCTGACGCCGGCCGCGATTCGCGTGGTGCGCATCATCATGCCGATGCTCGCCGGCCAATGAGCCGGGGACATTGGGCAAGAGGCCGCGATGTCCGCCTCTCGCTCAGTGAGGCACCATGTCCAGCTGGTGCTTGATAGCGTAGATATACAGCTCAAGCCGATTCGCCACCCCAAGCTTCTGATAGATCGAAGTAAGGTGATTGCGGAACGTGTGCTCGGTCACGAACAGCCGTGAGGCGAGCGTCTTGTTCGGAGCGCCGCTGCCCTCGACCACGGCACGGATGACCTGCCGCTCCTTTTGGGTCAGGCTGGCCAGCTTGGCTTCTTCGGGGTTCACCTTTACCGGCTTCTTCGGCGCGGTCAGTTCGGAGAACACGCGGCCCATGGCTTGTGCGTCGATGCACAGCTCGCCCTTGTGGACGCGTTGGATCGCGTCGAGCACCTGTTCCGCGGAAGCATCCTTGCCCAGCACGCCCCTGGCGCCGCGCAGCACGGCGAGGTCCAGCGTTTGCTGCCGGCGCTCCGCGGTGAGAACGAGGGCGCGCGAAACGTCGTTGGACAGGAGCTTGGGCAGGATGTCGAGCGAGCACTGGCCGGCCAGGTCGAGGTCCAGCACGATGACGTCGGGCACGTAGTGAATCGTGTGTTCCAGCGCCTGCTCGAAGCAGTTCGCGGTGGCGACCACCTTCATGCGCGGCTGCTCCCCGTCGATGAGCCGCGACAGCCCCCAGAGCATGGTCTGGTGGTCGTCCACCAGCATGACGCCGATGGGATGATGGGTGGTAGTGGGTTGCATGATCTATCCCTTTTTTCGTCTTCTTCAGATCGGTATTTCGACCAGGACCGCCGTGGTGCCGCTGGCTCCCTGCATGACCGTTGCGCTTCCCCCGAGTGCGGCCGCGCGTTCCGTGATCGAGCGCGGGCGGAAGTTCGTGAAGCCGACGCCGCTGGCTTCGTTCTCGATCCGGATCTGCAGCTTTCCGTCCGAGCAGCCGATGCGGATGCGGCCGCGATGGGCATGCGTGTGCTTGCAGATGTTGTTCAGCCCCTCGCGCACCAGCTGGAGCACCTCGGCGGTCATCCGATCGTCGAGGTGGACGTCGCCTTCGACGACGATCTGGATGTCGATGCCGTAGAGCGTCTTGATGCGCGAGGCCTGGCGGTGCAGGTGCGGAAGGATGAATTCGCAGCGGCTGTCTCCGCCGAGCTTGATGGTGCCGGCAAAATGGCGCAGGTCGGCAACCACGCTTTCGGCCATGGCGGCCAGCTTGTCGAGGTCGCCGATGAGCGGATTGTCGGCCGCCGCCTTCTTGCGCAGCGCGCACAGGCCCAGCTTGAGCCCGATATACGGCTGGATGGCGGTGTCGTGTAGATCGAGCGAAAGCTTCAGCCGCTCCTTGGAAGCCGCTTCCGAGGCCATTCCGTCGAGCACCTTGATGGTCTCGATGACCGGAAAGACCTGGCCCACGAGGTGAGCGAGAAACACCGCATCGGACTTGCGGAACACTCCCTCATTGGAAGACACGTAGATGCGTCCCTCGCCCTGGCGCATCGGCAGCGGCGCAGTCATGAAGCAGCGCGCCTCCAGCATTGCGGCAACGGCGTCGCTGCGCCTCAAGCCCTCTCCGTCCTGTGGCTGCCACCGGTGCGTGCGGGGGTCGCACACCTGTGCGTGGGTGCGGACCAGGTTCAGCGGCCAGGGGAGGCGGCTGCTCAGCACGATCTCCTCAGGGTCCAGCGCCATGAGCGGCGATTCGGCGACCCTGTCGATCGTCTCGACGCTGACGGATTCGCCCCTCTCGCTTTTTCCGAGCGAGCGCAGCACCCAGGTATCGGTTTCCGCGTCGCGCATCAGCAGGATGCAGTGGCTGGCGCCAAAGAAAGCCAGCGTCTTTTCCATGGTGCTGGCTATCGTGCGGCTCACGCCGAACCTCGGGTTCGACAGCCGGCTCACCTGGCTCAGCAGCGCAAGGCGCCGGCGCAACTCGACCTTCGAGCCGCCCCAGTGTCCGATCATGTGCCCGAGCGCCAGCATGAACGTGGTGCGCATCAGTAGCTGTGGCGTATCCGTCCCCATGCCCGTGCCCAGGCCGCAGGCGGCAAACGACGCCACCGACGCCATAGTCATGCGCGCACCTTCTTCATACCCCCATCGGAATGACGACGTGAGGATCGCGAAGAAGTAGAAGAGAAAGTAAAGGCTGGTGCCGCCGCCGGTCACGAAGACGATCAGCGTGAACCACAGGATGTCCACCCAGTGGATCCCCTTGCCCTGGAGATACGGATGGCCCATTCTGGTCCAGACGTACACGCCAAAGCTGTAGACCACGAACCCGGAAAAAACGAGCCAGACGGTGTGAGAGATCTGCTCTTGTTCTATCTCGCCTGAATCAACCCCGACCGCCAGCAGTGCCGACACCGACAACACCAGCCGCATCCGCGCCACCATGAGCGCATCGGCTGTCAGGCTGGAGTCGGTCCCGGAATCCGGGTCGATGGAGGCGGCTGGCATGGCTCGTTTTCCGATGCATGAAGAGGTTCATACCTCGCCGGCCAGGCACAACGAAACGCCCACGCCCCTGGAGTGGCAGCTTGGAGACGTAACACATTGGTTCACTTTTGACGCCGTGATTTAATATTTGTGAGGATTTCACATTACTACCTTTGTAGTCAAAAGCAATACCTATTGTTAAATCCCCTAGGTCAGTGTGTACTTTTGTTACCAGTTGATGCGATTTGCGAGTTCTGGCGCAAGGTGTGTCTGCGTGTGATCAGCCCTGCGCCGGGCAAGAAAAAAGGGCTCGGAAGCATCCGAGCCCTTGAATGGTTGGTGGAGAGGATGAGGATCGAACTCACGACCTCCGCATTGCGAACGCGGCGCTCTCCCAGCTGAGCTACCCCCCCAACGCAGGCCGGATTTTAACCAGAACATGCGTCCGGGCGAAGGGGCGTGCCAAGACGACGCATTGGCCGACCCGGCCCACAAGCTGCACCGGCACGCGGTGCAGCTGCTGGCGCCTGATCCGCTCGCAGCTGGGAGTGAGGGCGCCTACGGGCCTACATCAGCAGGTGTTCGCCAGCGTTGTCGCCGCCCAGTGTGACGTAGTTGACCTTGCGGATGTCCATCAGCGTGCGGCCGCCGGCGTAGCTGATGGAGCTCTGCACGTCCTGCTCCATTTCGACGAGCGTGTCGGCCAGCCTGCCCTTGATCGGCTCAAGGATGCGCTTGCCTTCGACGTGCTTGTACTCGCCCTTGTTGAAGTCGCTGGCGGAGCCGTAGTACTCCTTGAAGAGCGCACCATCGACCTCGACCGTCCGGCCCGGGGATTCCTCGTGGCCTGCGAAGAGCGAACCGATCATCACCATCGAGGCACCGAAGCGCACGCTCTTGGCGATGTCTCCGTGGTCGCGGATGCCTCCGTCGGCAATGATCGGCTTGGTGGCCACGCGCGCGCACCACTTGAGCGCGCTGAGCTGCCACCCGCCGGTGCCGAAGCCGGTCTTGAGCTTGGTGATGCAGACCTTGCCCGGCCCGATGCCGACCTTGGTGGCGTCCGCGCCCCAGTTCTCCAGGTCGATCACCGCCTCGGGCGTGCCGACGTTGCCGGCAATCACGAACGAAGCCGGCAGCTTCTGCTTCAGGTAGCCGATCATGTTCTTCACGCTGTCGGCATGGCCGTGCGCAATGTCGATGGTGATGTATTCGGGCACGAGGCCCTCGGCCGCCAACTGGTCGACGGTGTCGTAGTCGGGCTTCTTCACGCCCAGGGAGATCGACGCGAACACACCCTTGCCGTGCATCTCCCTGACGAACTTCACGTTGTCCAGGTCGAAGCGGTGCATCACGTAGAAATAGCCGTTCTGCGCCAGCCAGAGGCAGATCGGCTCGTCGACCACCGTCTTCATGTTGGCCGGCACCACCGGCAGGCGGAAGCTGCGCGCGCCCAGCGTCACGCTGGTGTCGCACTCCGACCGGCTTTCCACGCGGCACTTGCGCGGCAGCAGAAGGATGTTGTCGTAATCGAAAATCTGCATGAGAAACCAAGCTCCTGTGAAGGTGCACCGAGGAACGATTTCCGTCGGCGTGGGCGCTTGGTCCCGGCCCGGTCATTTGGTGCCCGTGCAGGCAAAAAAACCGGGCGACAAGAAACTTGGGCCCGGTGACTGATTATAGGGAGGCGCCGCATCGCCTTCTTTCGGGCTTTCGTATAGACCTTATTCGCCGGCCGGTCTGGGCCGCCGGCGCTGCCATGGCCACGGCTTGCGGCGGGCGCACTGTGCGTGGGGGCTCTTTGATGCAGATCAGTTCCGTGACGCGGGCGCGCCGGACAATGCGGCAACCGCACACGCCGCGTGCGGCGTCCTATTTTCCTGGAGACCGTTTCCATGCTTCGTCACCGCCTCGCTGCCATCGCCGTCCTGGCGCTTGCTTCTTCCTCCGCCTTTGCCGCCGACTGCTCCGTCGAAGTCGAAGCGAACGACGCCATGCAGTTCAACAAGTCCGCCATCGAGGTGAGCAAGAGCTGCAAGGAATTCACCGTCAAGCTCAAGCACGTGGGCAAGCTGCCGAAGCAGGCCATGGGCCATAACTGGGTGCTCGCCAAGACCGCCGACGTGCAGGCGGTCGCCACCGACGGCATCGCTGCCGGGCTGCCGCAGAACTATGTCAAGCCGGGCGATGCGCGCGTCGTGGCGCACACCAAGGTCATCGGAGGCGGCGAAAGCGACAGCGTGAGCTTTCCGGTCGCCAAGCTGGCCGCAGCCGACAGCTACACCTTCTTCTGCTCGTTCCCGGGCCATTCATCGATCATGAAGGGCACGCTGAAACTCGCGAAGTAAGTCGCGGGCGACCCTGCCGCCGCGTGGGGGCGCGCCGGCTTCCTACAATGCCGGGATGTCTCTTTTCGGCTCGCACGACGCCTCAGCCGGCGCCCCCCAATCCCCAGCGGCCGCCTCGCCGCTGCTCGCCAACCTCAACCCGGAACAGCGCGCAGCGGTCACCTTGCCGGCGGGCAATGCCCTCATCCTTGCCGGTGCCGGCTCTGGCAAGACGCGGGTGCTGACCACCCGCATCGCCTGGCTCCTGCAGACGGGCCAGGTCTCGGCCGGCGGCATCCTGGCCGTGACCTTCACCAACAAGGCCGCGAAGGAAATGATGACGCGCCTGACGGCAATGCTGCCCGTCAACGTGCGCGGCATGTGGATCGGCACCTTCCACGGCCTGTGCAACCGCTTTTTGCGGGCGCACTGGAAGCTCGCCAACCTGCCTTCCACCTTCCAGATTCTCGACACGCAGGACCAGCTCTCGGCCATCAAGCGGCTGATGAAGCAGTTCAACGTGGACGACGAGCGCTACCCGGCCAAGCAGACCCAGTGGTTCATCGCAGGCGCCAAGGAAGACGGCCTGCGCCCAAAGGACGTGGAGATCCGCACCGAGGACGACCTCAAGAAGGTGGAGCTCTACCAGCTCTACGAAGAGCAGTGCCAGCGCGAAGGCGTGGTCGACTTTGGCGAACTCATGCTGCGCAGCTACGAACTGCTGCGCGACAACGATCCCGTGCGCGAGCACTACCAGCGGCGCTTTCGCCACATCCTGATCGATGAGTTTCAGGACACCAACCGCCTGCAGTACGCGTGGATCAAGATGCTCTCGGGCACCACGGTGGCCGGCCAGTTCACGCCGGGCCAGAACAGCGTGATTGCGGTGGGCGACGACGACCAGAGCATCTACGCCTTTCGCGGCGCGCGCGTGGGCAACATGGCCGACTTCGTGCGCGAGTTCGACGTGCAGCATCAGATCAAGCTGGAGCAGAACTACCGCAGCTACAGCAACATCCTCGACTCCGCCAACGAGCTCATCAGCCACAACAAGAAGCGGCTCGGCAAGAACCTGCGCACCGACCAGGGCCCGGGCGAACCGGTGCGCGTGTACGAATCGCCTACCGACCTGGCCGAGGCGCAGTGGATGGTCGAGGAGATGCGCCAGCTCGTGCGCGACGGCTTCGATCGCAAGGAAATGGCCGTGCTCTACCGCAGCAATGCGCAGAGCCGGGTGATCGAAACGGCGCTTTTCAATGCCTCGGTGCCGTATCGCGTGTACGGCGGCCTGCGCTTCTTCGAGCGCGCTGAAATCAAGCATGCACTGGCGTATTTGCGCTTGCTCGAGAACAAGGACGACGACACCAGTTTTCTGCGCGTGGTCAACTTTCCGCCGCGCGGCATCGGCGCGCGCACGCTCGAGCAACTGCAGGATGCGGCGCGCACGGCGGGGCGCTCGCTGCACGATGCGGTGCACGCGGTGGGCGGCAAGGCGGGTTCGAACCTCACGGCCTTCGTCGCCAAGATCGACGTGCTGCGCGAGCAGACGCAGGGCGCGAGCCTGCGCGAGATCATCGAACTGGTGCTCGATCACGGCGGCCTTGTCGAACACTACAAGGCCGACCGCGAAGGCGCCGACCGCATCGAGAACCTGGAAGAACTGGTGAACGCGGCCGAGAGCTTCGTCACGCAGGAAGGCTTCGGCCGCGACGCGGTGGCATTGCCCATCGACGAGCTCCGGCAGTCGCTCGCGAGCCAGGGCATCGATCCGAACCTGCCGCTCAGCGACGAGCCGCTCGCCCCCGATGCCGAAACGGGCGAGACGCTGAGCCCGCTGGCCGCCTTTCTCACGCATGCGGCGCTCGAGTCGGGCGACAACCAGGCGCAAGCCGGGCAGGACGCGGTGCAGCTCATGACCGTTCACGCCGCCAAGGGCCTGGAGTTCGACTGCGTGTTCATCACCGGAATGGAAGAGGGCTTGTTCCCGCACGAGAACTCGATGAGCGATTTCGAAAGCCTCGAGGAAGAGCGCCGCCTGATGTACGTGGCCATTACGCGGGCGCGCAAGCGCCTGTACCTGAGCCATTCGCAAACGCGCATGCTGCACGGCCAGACGCGCTACAACGTCAAGAGCCGCTTCTTCGAAGAGTTGCCCGAAAGCGCGCTCAAGTGGCTCACGCCGAAGAACCAGGCCTTCACGCCCTCGGCCTTCGGTTATGGCGGCGGCTATGGAAGCACGCGCGGGGGTAGCGGGGGCTACAGCGGCGGCTCAAGCGGTTATGGCGGCGGCAGCAAGGACACCTATGCAAGCCCGCCGGTGCCGCCGCAGAAAACCGCGCCCTCGCATGGCCTGCGCTCCGGCATGCAGGTGTTCCACAACAAATTCGGCGAGGGCACGGTGCTTTCGCTCGAAGGGACGGGCGACGATGCCCGCGCGCAGGTCAAGTTCGCGCGGCACGGCGTGAAGTGGCTCGCGCTGTCGGTGGCCAAGCTCACGCCGGTGTGAGCGCTGCCACGCCCTGGGCAAATTTGCTATTAAACAAATAGCTTAGGCCGTAATAACCACGGGCGTTTCAGACGCTTCTTGAAGAGGCAATCGCCCGTACACTCCTTGCTCGCCAAAAATAAGGGGAGTTGGGATGTGGTTCCTTGGAATGATTGCCGGGCTCTTCATAGGGGCCTTGGCAGAGTCGCTTCCGGCCGCGCTGATCCTGGCGGTGGTCGGCGCGTTCGCCTTGCCGAAGATCGTCGGCAAGAAAGCCCCGGCCCAGCCCGCACGCACAGAGGCTGAAAGCGCGGCGCCATCTCCCACCAATGCCCCGGCGGGTGGCATGCTGAAGCTCCAGCAGCGTGTCGCCGAACTCGAACAGCGCGTGAGCTTGCTCGAACAGCGGCTGGGGCAGGGCGCGGCCAGTAGTGCAATCGAACCCATGCCTTTGGCTGCGCCTGTGCCTGCCAAGCCAGAGGTCCAGGGCGCGCAGCCCCTACCTATACCCGTACCTGTACCCACGCCCGTCGCGCGACCGGCGGCAGCGGCTGCTGCGGCCACGGCTGCGGCTGCGGCGCACGTTCCTGTGCCGGCCGGCAGCGCGGCGGCCTCGAAGGCTCTTCCCGAGCCCGCCGCACCCGTGGCCGCCAAGCCACCCATGGCCATGCCCGCGCCGCCCCGGCGCCCGCCGCCTCCACCGCCGCCTCCCACGGTCCCTCTGCGCGACCGCCTGCCGGCGCCCATCGCCAACCTGATCTTCGGCGGCAACATGCTGGTGAAGCTCGGCGTGCTGATCCTGTTCCTGGGGCTCGCCTTCCTGCTGCGCTACACCGCCGAGCGCGTCACGGTGCCTGTCGAACTGCGCTACGCGGCGGTCGCGCTCGTCGGCGCGGGGCTGCTGGCGCTGGGCTGGCTTCTGCGCCGCAAGCGCACCGGCTACGCGCTGATCCTGCAGGGCGCCGGCATCGGCGTTTTCTACCTGACGACGCTGGCTGCGATGAAGGTGCACGAACTGCTGCCGCCGACCGCGGGCTTCGTTTTCCTTTTCGGCGTGGCCGCGTTGAGCGCGGTGCTGGCGGTGTTGCAGAACGCGCCGGCGCTGGCCATCGTGGCCGTCCTTGAAGGCTTTGCGGCGCCAATACTCGCCTCCACCGGGCAGAACCGGCCGGTGGGTCTTTTCACCTACCTGCTGGTGCTCGACGTCGGCATCGTGCTGATCGCCTGGTTCAAGGCATGGCGCGTGCTGAACCTGATCGGCTTCGTCGGCACCTTCACGCTGGCCGCGGGCTGGGCGCACAAGTACTACACCGACGACCAGTACGGCATCGTGCAGCCTTTCCTGCTGGTGTTCTTCCTGATGTTCGTGGCCATCGGCCTGCTCTTTGCGCGCCGCACGCTGTTCGATGCGCCCGTGCAACCCGCGCAGCCGCTGGCCGCACGCGCGCTCGACACCTTGCGCCGCGCGGGCCGGGTCGACAGCTCGCTGGTGTTCGGCACGCCCATGGTCGCCTTCGGCATGCAGGTGTTGCTGATGCAGCCGTGGGAATACGGCGCCGCTTTCTCGGCCATGGCACTCGCGGCCTTCTACCTGGTGCTGGGCCGGCTGGTGTTCTCCACGCAGCCTAAGGGGCTGGCGCTGCTGGCGGAGGCCTATGGGATCGTCGGCGTGATCTTCGGCACGCTCGCCATTCCGCTCGGCCTCGAAGGCCGGTGGACCGGCGCGGCCTGGGCCGTCGAAGCGGCCGGCATGTACTGGCTCGGCGCGCGGCAGGGGCGTGTGTATGCACGCGCCTTCTCCTTCCTGGTGTTTGCCGGCGCGGTGTGGAAGCTGCTCGAAGCCACAGAACTCGATGCCGCGGCGGGACATCCGCTGCTGCAGGGCTCAGTGATCGGTCCCCTGCTGGTCGCCGTGAGCGCTTTTGCGATGTGGACCATTCACCGCCGCGCCAAGCTGGACGAAGGCAACGGCTGGGAAGCGCTGGTGGGCACCGCACTGCCGTGGCTCGGCATGGGTGCGCTCACGCTGCTGCTTTGGCAGTGGTTCACGCCTCCTTGGGCAGCGGCCGCTACGGCGGTGCTGGCATCCGCCACCTTTGCCGTCGCGGTGCGCTTCAAGCTGCGGCTGCTGGCCTTCGTGACCTATGGCATGCAGGCGCTGTCGGTGGCCGGTTTCATTGTTACGCTGCATCGCTTGGCGGATGCCCGTGCGGGCGACGAGGTGCTTGCAACCGGCTGGCAAGGCGCGGTGGCAGCGAGCCTGATCGCGCTCAGCCTGCTCGGCAGCGCCGCCTGGTCGATGCTGCAGGCGCACCGCGCGGCACTGGCACGCGGCATCCAGCCGGTCTGGTCGGCGGGCAATGCCGTCGCGGTGATCGCCGGCGTGAGCCTGCTGCATTTGGCGATGCTGTTCCAGGTGAGCCTTGCCCAGGCCGCGCTGCTGTGGCCGCTCACGGCCACGGTCGTGCTCTGGGTGGCACTGCGCATGGCGCACAAGCCGCTTGCGGCACTGGCGGGCGTTTTGCAGGTCATTTCGGCGCTGCTCTATGCCTTTGGCCAGATCTGGACCTATTACGGGAACAACCCGCCGCCGGCTTTCGCGCACCTGGGGTTCTGGACGCCGGTGGTGCTGGGCCTTGCGGCCTTGCTGGCCGCCGCATGGATGAGCGACGAGGCATGGCGCCGGGCCACCGAAGGCACCGGCACCGCCAGGCGCACGCGCTGGATCAACGACTGGTGCGCCAATCCGGCTGTGCTGTGGGCGCCGGTGATCTGGGGCCTGGCCTGGTGGCTGTTCGGCTGGATGGACGAATCCGGCGAGGTGCTGCGCCGCCACGAGTTGGCCGGCCACGTGTCCGCCGCTGCCATGGCGATCGTGCTGGTGACCTCCGTTCTCTGCGCGGTGGTGGCGCACCGGCGCGGCTGGCCACAACTGGGCCGCGCCACCCTGGCGACCTTGCCGGGCCTGGTGCTGATTGCGGCCCATGGCGCCGCCTTGGCTGCGCCGGGCGTGTACGTGCCATCCAGCGCGCTGGGCTGGATCGCGTGGCCGCTCGCGCTGCTCTGGCACCTGCGGCTCCTGCATGCGCAAAAGCGCTGGCTGGCAGCGTCGACGCTGGCGCCCTTGCACGTGGCGGGCTTCTGGTTCTTCGTGCTGCTGGCGGCGCGCGAATGCCAATGGCAGCTCGGCCGCGTGGGCGCCGAATGGTCGAGCTGGCAGCTGCTGGGCTGGGCCATCGTGCCGGCGCTCGCGCTGTGGATGCTGCGCTCGCGCGCACTGCTGCAGCGATGGCCCGTGGCGGAGTACCGCACCGCGTACCTCGAAGTGGCGACCATGCCGGTGGCGGCCTACCTGCTTGCGTGGGTCTGGGTCACCAATGCCACCAGTCCCGGCAATGCGTCGCCGCTGCCCTACCTGCCAATGCTGAATCCGCTGGAGCTGGCGCAGTGGCTGGTGCTATTTGCGCTGGTGCTCTGGTGGCGTGCCTTGCCCGATACCTCGTTCGCGCGCGTGCAGCCCATGGTCGCGAAGGGCGTGCTCGGCCTCACCGGCCTTGCGCTGCTGACCGGCATGGTGCTGCGCAGCTGCCATCACTATGCGGGCGTCGAGTGGCGCTTCGACGCGCTCTACGCCTCGTGGCTTACGCAGGCGGCGCTCTCCATTACCTGGGCGATTTGCGGCGTGGTCGCGATGGTGCTCGGCCATGCACGCGGAGTGCGCGCGCTGTGGGTCGGCGGAGCCGCGCTGCTCGGCGTTGTGGTGCTGAAGTTGTTCTTTGTCGAACTGGCCGACCGCGGCGGGTTGTTCCGCATCGTGTCGTTCATCGCGGTGGGCGCATTGCTGCTGCTGGTGGGCTATTTCGCCCCGGTGCCTCCAACGCGCAAGGACATGGAGAAAGAAGTGTTGCCCGAAGGAGGTGTCGCGTGAAGCAGGGTGCGAAGGCATTGCGCCGCACGGTGTGTGTTCGGTTCGCCGCGGTTGTGGCCGTGGCGTGGCTCGGTGTGGCGGGAGCGCAGGCTCCCACCACCGCGACGGCCCCCATGGCCTTGCAAGGCGACGGTCCCTACTACCGGCTCGCACTGCCACTCGGCATCTACGCCCATGCTGCATATGGCGACCTGCGCGACCTCCGGGTGCGCAATGCCGCCGGCAATGCGGTGCCCTATGCATGGCTGCGCAACGAGGCCGCCGCGCCGCAATTCACGTCCAGGGAGGTGCCGATCTTCGCGCTGCCCGCGAGTGCTTCGGGCACTGCGGATTCGTCCGAGGACGCATCGCTGGGCTTCAGGGTGCGCCCCGACGGCTCGCTGGCCGTGGCCCGCAAGCCGGCGCGCAAACCGACGGAAGCGGCGCAGTGGCTGATCGACGCGAGCCAGCTCAAGGGCGGCCTGCTGCAGGCGCGCTTCGACGTGGCACCCGAGGCGCGCGGCCTGTTCGCCTTCAGGCTCGAAGCCAGCGACGACCTGCGGCACTGGCAACCGGTGGGAGGCGAAGAGCAACTGGTGCGGCTGGCGCACGCTGGTCAGACCATCGAGCGCCTCGTGGTCGATCTGGGCGGTGTGCATGCGCGCTTCCTGCGCCTGCGCTGGAGCGATCCGCAGAACGGCGCGCCGCTGACCGGTGTTGCCATCGACAGCGTGCAGGAGGTCGAGCCCTTGGCACCGCTCCAATGGACCGGGCCGCTCAAGCCCGAGCGCTGCGGCACCGACCATTGCGACTACGCACTGCCGCGCGGCCTGCCGGTGGAGAGCCTGCGCGTCGACCTGGCCGACGTCAACACGCTGGCGCAGGTCGGCATTTCGGGCCTGCTCGCGGCCACGCCGGCGGCCGCCGAACCGGCATTCGTGCCGCGCAATCCCCTGTATGCGCTGCGGCATCAGCAACGCCGGCCGGCGCCCGCTGCAAGCAGCCCCGGCGAAGTGCCGCTGCTGGACACCGTGGTGTATCGCCTTGCGCAGGGAACCGGGGAAGCGCGTTCGCCCTCGCTCGCGCTCGACGGCAGGAGCTACTCGCACCTGCGGCTGCGCACGGCCGGACCTGTGAGCGTGCTGGGGCCCACGCCGCCTGCGATTGCGGTGGGTGCCACGCCGCGCACGCTGGTGTTCCTGGCGCAGGGTGCCGCGCCGTTCTCACTGACATGGAATGCGGCGCCCGAAAAGAACGTAGTCCAAGGCAGTTCTCCGGGGCCCGCACTGCCGCTGGCCACGCTGTTGCCGGGCTATTCGCCCAGCAAGCCCGTGGTGGCCGGCGAAGCCTCCGTCACGCTGCCGCCGGCGCCGGTGGCCGCGGTCGAAGCGGTGGTGGCCGCAGCCGCGCAATTGCCGGTGCCGACGCAGCCCGATCCGGCGCGCAAATGGTGGTTGTGGGGAGCGCTGGGAGTCGGCCTGCTGCTGCTGGCCGGCATGGCATGGTCGCTTTTCGCGAGCCTGCGCAAGGACCGGGCGCTGGCCGATTGACCGGCGGCCGCGGCGCCTTCAGTTCGGGTCGAAGCTGTCGCGGAAGGTGAACCAGGTGGAGCTCATCGACATGGCCGCGAGCACCAGCGCCATGCCCACGATGAGCACATTGCCGATGGCCGCCGCGCCGGCACCGCCGCCCATCGCGCCAAAGCCGACCAGCACGGTCGCGATCAGGCCGATGCCGATGCCGGCAAGCAGGAACACGCCCAGCCATGCCAAGCCGAACAGCGCATACGCGCCGAAGTTGCGGAACAGCGCGACCACGCTGAAGAACACGCTCTTCACCGGCTCCACGCGGTGCCAGTGCACCAGCGCGGGGGCATGCCACATGGCCAGGGAGAGCGGCAGGTTCAGGCACATCAGGAGCATGCGCGCCACCTGGAAGTCGCTGCTCGCCATCACCTCGGGCGTCAGCACTTCGTCGAGCAAGTAGGCCTTGGCAAGCTGGCCGCCGTCGATGAAGGTCGTCAGCAGCACGGCCACCACAAAGTACAGCGCGGAGATCACGCCGAGCTTGACCAGCGAGCGCCACTCGGCGCGCATGGCGCCGGCCACGGCAACGAACATGGCGGAGCCGGTGGGGCGCTGCGCATGGCCTTCGGTGCCGATGCCTTCGGAGTTGTCGGTGTACGCCACCGACGTGGCCACCATCAGGCCCAGCGTCATGAAGGGCAGCAGCACCGGCGCGAGCACGCTGCCGATGAGCGGCAGCAGCGACACCGTCGAGATCAGCGCCATCAAAAGAAAGAACAGCGAGATGAAGGCGAGCGGCTGCCGCCAGAAAGTCTTGAGTCCGAGCCGGACCCATTCGGCGCCGGTTCGCGCCGGCACGAGGTGGAGTTTCATTTTTCGAGGATCAGGCGGCCAACGGTTCGAGCGACTGCGCCATGGCGTGCGGATGGGCGGCGCGCTCGCGCAGCACGCGCTCGAAGTGCGCCGGGTCGTGCGGTTTCAGCATGCTGGCTTCGCGCGGCAGGTGAAAGTCCCAGAGCCGCGAAATCCAGAAGCGCAGCGCCGCGGCGCGCAGCATGGCGGGCAGCAGGGCCCGTTCGGCGGCGTTCAGCGGGCGCACGGTTTCGTAGGCCGCGAGCAGCGCGTCGGCGCGTTCGGCGTCGTGTGCCCCGGTCGCAAGGTCGATGGCCCAGTCGTTCAGGCACACGGCCAAGTCGAACAGCCAGGTGTCGGTGCCGGCAAAGTAGAAGTCGAACACGCCGGTCAGGCGCGGCGCCGCGCCGGCCTCCTGGCCGGTGGCGAACATCACGTTGTCGCGGAACATGTCGGCGTGCACCGGGCCGCGCGGCAGCGCCGCGTAGGCGGACGATTCGGCCACATGGTTCTGGTAGGCGAGCTCGGCGCGCAGCAGCCCAGCCTGCGATTCGTCGATATAGGGCAGCACCACGGGCACGGTCTCGTTCCACCATGCAAGCCCGCGCAGGTTCGGCTGGATGCGCGGAAAGTCTCGCGCCGCGATGTGCATGCGCGCCAGCATGGCGCCCAGCTCGGCGCAATGGGCGGTGCGCGGGGCGAGTTCGCTATGGCCGGAGAGCCGCTGCACCAGCGCGGCCGGCTTGCCCGCCACCTGGAGCAGCAGCTCGCACGGGGCATTGGCCGGAATGGTCAGCGCGTGCCCCGACGGCGGCTGGATGGCTGGATCGGCGACGGGTTCGGGCACCGGCAGGCCGCGGCCCGCCAGGTGTTTCATGAGGCACAGGTAGTAGGGAAGCTGCTCGGCGCTCAGGCGCTCGAACAGCGTCAGCACGAACTCGCCGCTTTCCGTGGTCGCAAAGTAGTTGGTGTTCTCGATGCCGCCCTCGATGCCGCGAAGCTCGCGCAAGGGACCCAGGCCCAGGCGCTGCACGAGCGCGTCGGCCTCGCCGAAATCGACTTCGGTAAAAACTGCCATGGCGGTGCTCAGCGCGTCGCTGCGGATTGGATGCGCGGCACGGTCAGAACTTCATCACGTTCCAGACCCGAGCGCCGTTGCCGTTCGAGTTGGCATCGCCGGAACCCGTTCGCGCGCCTGGATCGTTCGGCCGCACCTCGTAGCCCGGCACGTTGGCCTTGGGCTTCACGTTGATGCTCTGCGTGCGGCCGCCGTAACGCACCTCGTCGACTGAGGCGCCGCTGTCTTCCGTGTGGATGTGCTCAACCTTCTGGTTACGGCGTCCTTCGGCCTGTTGCTCCTGATTTTGTAGCGGCGCGGGCGGCGCAGAGGCTCCGGCGGGTGCGGGCTGCGCCTGAACGGCGGCAAAAGGAGCGGCAAAGGCCAGCGCCAGCAGGATGCGGCGGGCGACCAGGAGTGTGGGGCTAGGCATGCAAGGATTGTAGGCGCGGGCCCGCCTCTGGCGTGTCGGCGGGCGGCGCTTGCCGCCGTGGTTCGGGAGCCCGGTCCGGGCACGGCAAAATGGGCGCGATGACCGACAAGAAAACGCTGCTGCTCGTCGATGGCTCGAGCTATCTCTACCGCGCCTTCCATGCCATGCCCGACCTGCGGGCCGTGCCCGGCGATCCGAAGAGCCCCGCGACCGGCGCCATCCGCGGAATGATCAACATGATGACCGCGCTGCGCCGCGAAGTTCGCGCCGACTACGCGGCCTGCATCTTCGACGCGCCCGGCAAGACCTTCCGCGACGACCTGTACCCCGAATACAAGGCCAACCGCTCGCCCATGCCCGACGATCTGCGCAGCCAGATCGAACCGATCCTCGAGGTGGTGAAGCTGATGGGTTGGCCGGTACTCTGCGTGCCCGACGTCGAGGCCGACGACGTGATTGGCACGCTGGCCCGGACGGCGGCGCGGCAGGGCGTCGAGGTCATCGTCTCCAGTGGCGACAAGGACCTGAGCCAGCTGGTGGACGAGCACATCACCATCATCGACACGATGAACGGCAAGAAGCGCGACGTGGCGGGGGTCACGTCGGAGTTCGGCGTGCCGCCTTCGCTGATGATCGACTACCAGACACTGGTGGGCGATGCGGTCGACAACGTGCCCGGCGTCGACAAGGTCGGCCCCAAGACCGCTGCCAAGTGGCTGCTCGAATACGGCTCGCTAGACGCGCTGATCGAACGCGCCGCGGAGGTGAAGGGCCAGGCCGGCGAGAACCTGCGCAAGGCACTCGACAAGCTGCCGCTGAGCCGCCAGCTCGTCACCATCCGCACCGATTGCGACCTGGACGGCCATGTCGTGGGCCTGCCGTCGCTCGAAGGCCTGCCGGTCGGCGCGCCGAAGACCGCCGAGCTCAAGCCCTTCTACGAGAAGTTCGGCTTCAAGAGCCTGGTCAAGTCGCTCGAAGCCATGGAAGTGCCGCCCGAACTGATCGAGGAGAACATCAAGAAGCAGCTGGCCCGCGGTGGCGCCGCGAGCAGCGACCAGGCCGGCCTGTTCGATGAATCGTCCAACCTCGGCGCCATCGAAGCCGCATCGCCCGCGAGCAACCTGGAATACGAAACCATCACCACCTGGGAGCAGTTCGACGCGTGGCTCGCGAAACTCGAGGCCGCGGAGCTGGCCGCGATCGACACCGAAACCACATCGCTCGATGAAATGGTCGCGCAGATCGTCGGCCTGAGCTTCAGCGTGGAGCCGGGGGCGGCGGCCTACGTTCCGCTCGCGCACAACTACGCCGACGCGCCCGCGCAGTTGCCCATCGACCAGGTGCTCGCCAAGCTCAAGCCCTGGCTCGAAAATCCCGAGAAGAAAAAGCTCGGGCAGCACATCAAGTACGACCGCCACGTGTTCGCCAATCATGGCATCGAGGTGCAGGGCTATGCGCACGACACCATGCTGCAGAGCTACGTGCTCGAGGCGCATAGGCCGCACGGCCTGGCAAGCCTGGCCGAACGCCACCTTGGCCGCAGCGGCATCTCGTACGAAGACCTGTGCGGCAAGGGCGCACACCAGATCCCGTTCAGCCAGGTCGAGATCGCCAAGGCCGCCGAGTATTCGTGCGAGGACAGCGACCAGACGCTCGACGTTCACCTGGCGCTGTGGCCGCAGATCGAGCGCGACGAAAAGCTGCGCTTCATCTATCAGCTCGAGATGGATTCGAGCGAGGCGCTATATCGCGTCGAACGCAACGGCGTGATGATCGACGCGCCCACGCTCGCGGCGCAAAGCCACGAACTCGGCACGCGCATCATGGCGCTTGAGCAGGAGGCCTATGAGCTGGCGGGCCAGCCCTTCAACCTGGGTTCGCCCAAGCAGATCGGCGAGGTGTTCTTCACCAAGCTGGGCCTGCCAGTGGTCAAGAAGACGCCGAGCGGCGCGCCGAGCACGGACGAAGAAGTGCTCGAGAAACTGGCGGAGGATTTCCCGCTGCCGGCCAAGATCCTGGAGCACCGCGGCCTGTCCAAGCTCAAGGGCACCTACACCGACAAGCTCGGCCAGTTGGCCAACCCGCGCACCGGCCGTGTCCACACGCACTATGCGCAAGCGGTGGCGGTCACGGGGCGGCTGTCGAGCAATGACCCCAACTTGCAGAACATTCCGATCCGCACGCCCGAAGGCCGCCGCGTGCGCGAAGCCTTCGTTGCGCCGGCGGGCAGCGTGATCGCGAGCGCCGACTACTCGCAGATCGAGCTGCGCATCATGGCGCACATCAGCGGCGACGAGTCGCTGCTGCGCGCATTCCGCGAAGGCATCGACGTGCACCGTGCCACCGCGGCCGAGGTGTTCGGCGCCACGCCCGATGAGGTGTCGAGCGAGCAGCGCCGCTATGCGAAGGTGATCAACTTCGGTCTCATCTACGGCATGAGCAGCTTCGGCCTCGCGCGCAATCTGGGCATCGAGACCAAGGCCGCGGCCTCCTACATCGAACGCTACTTCGCGCGCTATCCGGGCGTGAAGGCGTACATGGACGAGACCAAGGCGCTCGCCAAGGAGAAGGGCTATGTCGAGACGGTGTTCGGCCGCCGGCTCTATTTGCCGGAGATCAATTCGCCCAACGGCCCTCGCCGCGGCGGCGCAGAGCGGGCGGCCATCAACGCGCCCATGCAGGGCACGGCGGCCGACCTGATCAAGCTGAGCATGATCAAGGTACAGAACGTGCTTGACGACGAGAAGCGCGCCACCAAGATGATCATGCAGGTGCACGACGAACTGGTGTTCGAAGTGCCTGAGGCCGAGGTCGAGTGGGTGCGCACCGAAATTCCGCGCCTGATGGCCAGCGTGGCGGAACTCAAGGTACCGCTCCTGGCCGAGATCGGCATCGGTCCCAACTGGGACAAGGCGCACTGACCCCACCACCAACGAAGAAGGAAGAGCCACGCCCATGAAAATCCAGCCTCGCAAGTTCCTGCTCGCCGCCGTCTGCGCCGCATGGCTCGGCAGCGCCCTGGCTGCCCCCGACGCGCGCATCGCCGCGCTCGCCGCCAAGGAAAAGCCCGCCCTGCTCGAAACGCTGAAGGAACTGGTCTCGATCGAATCCGGCAGCCGCGATCTCGAAGGGCTGGAGAAGATCTCCGACCTCATCGCCGCCAAGTTCAAGGCCATGGGCGGCGAGGTCGAGCTCATCGATCCGAGCGCCGACGCCTACCGCATGGAAGATACGCCCGAGAAGATCGGCCGTGTGGTGCGCGCCACCTTCAAGGGCACTGGCAAGAAGAAGATCATGCTCATTGCGCACATGGACACGGTCTACACCGTGGGCATGCTCAACAAGCAGCCGTTTCGCGTCGAAGGCGACAAGGCCTACGGCCTGGGCATCGCCGACGACAAGCAGGGCGTTGCGGTCATCACGCACACGGTCGCAATGTTGCAGGCGCTGAAGTTCAAGGACTACGGCACGCTCACGGTGCTGATCAACGGCGACGAGGAAATCAGCTCGCCCGGTTCGCGCACGCTCATCACGCGGCTGGGCGGTGAGCACGACGCGGTGCTGTCGTTCGAAGGTTCGTCGGTCAAGGAAGACAAGCTCTCCCTCGCCACCGCGGGCATTGCCTCGGTGGCACTGAACGTGACGGGCAAGGCTTCGCATGCGGGTTCGGCGCCGGAGCAGGGCGTGAACGCGCTCTACGAACTCTCGCACCAGATTCTGCAGATGCGTGACCTGTCCGACCCCGCCACGGGGCTCAAGATGAACTGGACCATTTCGAAGTCGGGCAGCAACCGCAACGTGATTCCGGCCAGCGCCACCGCGGGCGCCGACGTGCGCGTGCTCAAGGTGAGCGACTACGACCGCATCGAGCAGCAGGTGCAGGAGCGGGTGAAGAAGCAGCTGATTCCCGAGGCCAAGGTCGAGATGAAGTTCGAGCGCCGCCGTCCGCCGCTCGAGGCCACCGACGCCTCGCGCGCGCTCGCAAAGCACGCGCAGCAGATCTACAAGGACGAGCTCGGCAAGCCGCTGGGCGCCGACGACGCGGTGGCCGGCGGCGGCACCGATGCGGCCTTTGCCGCGCTCAAGACCAAGGCGCCGGTGGTCGAGCGCTTCGGTTTGCAGGGCTTCGGCGCGCACTCGGCCGACGCCGAGTATGTGCTGGTCGATTCGATCGAGCCAAGGCTCTATCTTGCAACCCGTATGGTGATGGATCTCTCGCGCAGCAAGGTCGCAGGTAACTGACCCGGCCATGCGCCTCCGCCACATCGAGGTCTTCAACGCGATCATGCTCACGGGGAGCGTGAGTGCGGCGGCCCGGCTCATCAACATCACGCAGCCGGCGGTGAGCCGCACCTTGCAGCATGCTGAGCTGCAATTGGGCTTTCCGCTGTTCCAGCGCGCCAAGGGCCGGCTCACGCCGACCACCGAAGCGCTTACGCTGTATCCGCACATCGAGCGGCTGTTTGCGCAGCTCGACGAGGTGCAGCGCCTGGCCGCCAACCTGCGCGCGGGCAGCGACGCCGGCGAGCTTCGCATCCTGAGCGTGCTGGCGCTGAGCTACGAGGTGCTGCCGCGCGCGCTCAAGGCCTTCCGCGAAAAGCATCCGGGCTATGCGATCACTGTCGAATCGCTGCACTCGCCGCAGATCATGTCCGCGCTGCTCTTGCAGGAGGCCGACGTGGGCTTTGTCTTCAGCCCCGCGGTGCATCCCTCGCTCACGCAGGAAGCCCTGGCCGACACACGCATGGTGTGCGTCGCCCCCAAGGGAATGCTTCCGCGCGCGCTGGTGCGCAACGGATCGGTGGCGCTGCATGACCTGGTCGACCGGCCCGTCATCGGGCTCGACAGCCGGGACCCGGTGGGAACCACCTTGAGCCAGGCCTGTCGCCAGGCGGGCGTGGGGTTCCAACAGGCCGTGGTGACGGTGCAGACCTACCACGCGGCGCTGTCGATGGCGCACCACGGGTTGGGCGTGGCGCTGGTCGATGGGTGCACGGCCCGCTCGGCCGATGGCGCCAAGGTCGACGTGCTGGCATTGGAGCCGCACATTCCGGTGCCGGTGCGGGCGCTGCGTTTTGCGGGCAAGCCGGATTCGGTGGCGGTGCGCGGCATCACGCGCTGCATGCGCGAGGCGATCGAGCAGGCGGCCTGACGCTGCCCCGCCAGTTCAGGAAGCGGCGGGGTCCAGCGCCTGGGCAATCCGCCGCGCCGAGCCGAAGGCCAGCGTGAAGCCCAGCGCCCCGTGCCCGGTGTTGAACAGCATGTTCGACGGGACTCGCGGCAGGCGTCCGATGATCGGCAGCCCCCTGGGCGTAGCGGGCCGCATGCCGGTCCACGGGTGCAATTCTTCGAGCCGGCTCGCATGCGGGAAGAGGGCGCGCGTGGCGGCGGCCAGCGTCTCGATGCGGGTGGCCGGAATGCTTGCATCGTGACCCACCAGTTCGGCCATGCCCGCCACGCGCAGCCGCGAGCCGATGCGCGCGAACACCACCTTGCGCGCGCTGTCGGTCACGTTCACGCGCGGCGCGGCGCCGGGCGAGGGGTCGACGTCCACCGTGATGCTGTAGCCCTTGAGCGGGTACACCGGCAGATAGGCGCCCAGCACGCGCCCGAGCTTGTGCGACGCCGATCCCAGCGCCATCACGAAGGCATCGGCCTCGATGTCTGCGATGCTCGTTTTCACGGCGACCACCTTGCCTTCGCTGCGGGCGAAGCCGTGCACGTCGGCGCCGAGCAGGAAGCGCACGCCCCGCGCGCCGAGCACCCGCATGAGTTCGGCGCACACCTTGAGGCAATCCGCCGCGCATTCGCTCGGCGTGTAGACCGCGCCGGCGATCTGGCCACGATAGTCCGCGAGCGCAGGCTCGATCGCGACGCATTCGCCGGGCGAGACGATGCGTTGCTCGCTGCCCATGGCGCGCTGGAGCTCCAATTGCGCGCGCGCGCCTTCGAGCGATGCCGCGCTGGAACAGAGCACCAGCTTGCCCGTCGCCGAAAAATCGCAGTCGGGCGCGACGTCGGCCTGCATCGCCTCGAATTCGGTCCGGCTCAGCGCGGCCAGCGCGAGCAACTGCGCGGTGGTGTCGCGTGAAGCCTGCGCATTGCACGCCGCCAGGAAAGCCAGCCCCCAGCGCCACTGCAGTGGATCGAGCTGGGGCCGCAGCTTGAGCGGCGAGGAGGGCGAGAGCAGCAGCTTGGGCAACTGTCGCCAGATCGAAGGATCGGCCAGGGGCTGCACGTACGAATAGCTGAGCTGTGCGCCGTTGCCGCCGCTGGCACCAGCACCCGGGGCTGCGCGGTCGATCACCGTGACTTGATGGCCCTGGCGTTCGAGTTGCCAGGCGGTGGCCAGGCCCACGATGCCGGCACCGAGCACACACACATGCATGAGGCAACTTTCCGCGAGTGAAGAACAGACGGCATCGACTGTAGGGGCGCCCCGGATCGGCCGGAAATGCCAAAACCGCCGTGGCCCATAGCCAAAGCGCATGACTGGCCTTTTTGTGTTCCTTAACCCATAACCTTTGGGTATGGCCTAGGGTTCATTTGGAATTGTCGCCGCGTGTCACTCCTTCTTACACTGGCCGTTCTGTTCAACCCCTCTGAAGAAGGCTCGCATGAAACTCTCCGCATTGATGGCCGCCGCCGCGGTGGTGGTGCTCTCCGCCACCAGCGCCCAAGCCGCCGACACGCTGGCCAAGATTGCCGAGTCCGGCAAGATCACGCTCGCCTACCGCGAGTCGTCGGTGCCCTTCAGCTACCTGGATGGCCCCAACAAGCCGATCGGCTTCTCGGTCGAACTTTCCAACGCCGTGGTCGAGGCGGTGAAGAAGAAGCTCAACAAGCCCAACCTGCAAGTGCAGCTGATGCCCGTCACCTCGCAGAACCGAATCCCGCTGATCACCAACGGCACCGTGGACCTGGAGTGCGGCTCCACCACCAACAACAGCGCGCGCGCCAAGGACGTGGCTTTTGCCGTCAACCATTTCTACACCGGCACTCGCCTGCTGGTGAAGAAGTCCTCCAAGATCAAGGACTACGCCGACCTCGCCAAGAAGACGGTGGCCAGCACCACGGGCACCACCAATGCGCTGGTCATGCGCAAGTACAACACCGAGAAGAATCTCGACATGGACATCGTGCTCGGAAAGGACCATGCCGACGCCTTCCTGCTGGTGGAAAGCGACCGCGCCGTGGCCTTTGCCATGGACGACATCCTGCTGTACGGCCTCATCGCCAACGCCAAGAACCCGGCCGACTACGAAGTGGTGGGCGAGCCGCTGCAGGTCGAGCCCTACGCCTGCATGCTGCCCAAGGACGATCCGGCTTTCAAGAAGCTGGTGGACGACACCTTCATCGGCATGATGAAGAGCGGCGAGTTCGAGAAGCTCTACAACAAGTGGTTCATGTCGCCGATTCCGCCGAAGAACGTGCCGCTGAATTTGCCCATGAGCCAGCAGCTCAAGGACAACATCAAGGCGCCTTCGGACAAGCCGGCGACCTGACCCGCAAGACCCGATACGCAATGGCTCCGACGCACGTGGTTGGCATTCTGGGGGGCATGGGCCCGGCGGCCGGGGCCGACTTCGTCCGGCTTTTCGTGCAGGCCTGCGCCCAACAGATGCGCTTGCGCGGGGAGCCGGTGCGGGATCAGTCTTTTCCGGAGCACTGGCTGGCGCAGGTGCCGGTGCCCGATCGCACCGATGCGCTGGGCTCGGCCGAGAACGGCGCGCACCAGCCGCTCGAGCCGATGCTGCAGGCATTGGGGCGCCTTGCCGCGCTGGGGAGCCGGGCGGTCGCCATTGCCTGCAACACCGCCCATGCCTGGCATGAGCGGCTGCAGGAACGCTTTCCGCAGGTCGAGCTGCTGCACATGGCACGCGAAGTGGCGCAGCATCTCGCGTCGCAGGATTCGGGCAACGTGGCGCTCATGGCCACCGAGGGCACCTACCGCGTGCGGCTCTATGAACAGGCGCTGGCCGAGGCGGGGCTCGACTGCCATGTGCCGTTGGTGGAAGAGCGCCGCATCATCACGCGCGGCATCTTCGACGGCGTGAAGGCGGGCAACATGCAACTCGCCGAAGAGTGCTTCTCGCAGGTGGCGCTGCGGCTCGCGGAGCGTCACGGGCCGGTCACCATCATCATGGGCTGCACCGAGGTGCCGCTCGGGCTGCAGGGCTCGGCCGCCGTGGCCGGGCTGCGCCTGGTCGATCCGGCGCAGGTGCTGGCCGGCGCCTTGGCCCGCCGCGCTTATCGAGCCTGCTGAGGCTGGCAGGGCATCGACCCTGCGCATGAACAGGCCGCGCTGATTTCGCCTACATTGCGGCTTGCGTTTTCGCGCATGCCCCTTTGTTCGACGATTCAACTGGAGCCCCACCCATGTCCCTTCGCGACGACAGCCGTTCCGACTTCGATTCGCTTCGCCCCGGCGAGAGCACAGAGCAGGGCGCCACGCGCCGCACCGCACTCAAGGCCGCCATCGGTGTGGGCTACGCGGCCGCCGTCATGCCGGTCATGGCACAGACCGCGATCAGCACCTCGGCCGAAGGCCTCAAGGCCGGGCCGATCAAGTACACGGTGAACGGCTTCGACGTGCCGGCCTATGCGGCCGCGCCTGCGGGCAAGACGGGTCTGCCGGTGATCCTGGTGATCCAGGAAATCTTTGGCGTGCACGAATACATTGCCGACACCTGCCGCCGCTTCGCGCAGCTCGGCTACCTGGCCATCGCCCCCGAGCTCTATGCGCGGCAGGGTGACCCGCGCGGCTATACCGACATCCCGAAGCTGCAGGCCGACATCGTGAGCAAGGTGCCCGATGCACAGGTGCTGGCCGACCTGGACGGCGCACTTTCGTATGCAGCGGCCAATGGCGGCAACGTGGCCAAGGCGGGCATCACCGGCTTCTGCTGGGGCGGGCGCTTCGTGTGGCTCTATGCCGCCACCGGCAAGGTCAAGGCGGGCGTCGCGTGGTACGGCCGGCTGGTCGGCCAGCCGAGCGAGCTCACGCCGCGGCACCCGATCGATGTGGCGGCCAACCTGCAGGCGCCGGTGCTTGGCCTTTATGGCGGCAAGGACCAGGGCATCCCCCTTGACACGGTTGATAAGATGAAAGCAGCGTTGGCAAACGGAACCCCGGCTGCCAAGGCTTCGAGCTTCGTCGTGTATCCCGAAGCAGGCCACGCGTTCCACGCCGACTATCGCCCGAGCTATGTAAAGAGCGCGGCGGAGGACGGATGGCAGCGCGCCACCGCCTGGTTCAAAGCCAATGGCGTCGTCTGACGACGGCCTGTAGCCACCCACCGCCGAAGGCCGTCCGAGTGACGGCCTTTCTGTTTTTATGAACGGTATCGGGCCTTGATGCCCATCGATATTGCAGCTATGAATTTGATAGTGATCATCGTGGCGACCCTGGTTGCCGGCATCGGAAGCGTGTGGCTGGCGGCCTTGCTCCTGCGCGTGGGCGTGCGCAGCGGATCGGGCGGCGTCAATTCGCAGCATCTGCTGAGCCTCGCGGCGGGGGCGCTGTTGGCCACCGCGTTCATGCACCTGCTGCCCGAAGCCTTCGAGAGCCGCATCGAGCCCGCGATGCTGTTCGGCGTGCTGCTGTTCGGCCTGGTGTTCTTCTTTCTGCTCGACAAGGCCGAGCTGTGGCACCACGGACACGAGCACCACCACGAGGAGGCTTTGCCGGGACCGGTCGGGCATGGCGCCGGCGCGCACGCGCATGACCATGGCCATGTGCATGTGGATCACGGTCACGATCACCACGGCCACGCACACGGCCATACGTCCCGCACGGGCGGCGGCTGGGCCGTGCTCACCGGCGACAGCGTGCACTGCTTCGGCGACGGCATCCTGATTGCGTCGGCCTTCATCGCCGACATCCGCCTGGGCCTGGTGGCGGCCGTGGCCGTGCTCGCGCATGAGATCCCGCATCACATCGGCGATTTGGTGGTGCTGCGACAAAGTTCGGCCAACCAGCGCGCGGCACTGGTCAAGGTGTCGCTGGCCGGCACCATGACCATGCTCGGCGGCATCGTCGGCTGGTGGCTGGTCGACCAGTTGCACGGCCTCTTGCCGTATTTCCTGGTGCTGGCTGCCAGCAGTTTTGTCTACGTGGCGCTGGCGGACCTGATTCCGCAATTGCAGAAGCGCCTGCCCGCGCGGCAGACCGCAGCGCAGATCGCGTGGCTGATAGTGGGCATTGCGCTCGTTACGCTGGTGAGCCGGCTCGCGCACGGCGAGCACGCCCATGGCCATGCGGAGCACGGCCACGCCGGGCACGACCATGCGGACCAGGGCCATGCGCACGAAGGCGAGGCCGCGCCGGCGCACAAGGACTGACCGGAGCCCCGGCGGGGGATACTTTCCGAAACCGACGGCCTTCGGGGGAATGTCGCACGGCACGCGAAAGAGGTGCACCATCGGGGGTCTGACGAATGTCTCGCCCATTCCATCGCCGAGGAACCGATCATGAACAACGTCGACGCAAAGAAGCGCCCCGCTCCGCCATCCGCCGAGGATGACGACGACGACTCGCCCGCCGACGATTTCGAGGAATCGGAGTCCGAAGCCACCGACGACCTGTCGGAAAGCGGCATCGACCTGACGGATGCCAGCGAACTCGACGCGGACAACGTTCCGGCGGACGAGGAATTCGACCGGGTGATGAACGCGCCGGACTGAAGTGCCTTTTTTCTCGATCAGGCCGCGGCTGCGGCCCGCAGGCGTTGCGGCCCGAGCATTTGCGCCGTGAGCCCGAAGGCCGCGATGCGCTCGGGCAGCGGCAGTCCGCGCGCCAGTGCGGCGCAGCCCTCGCCCATGGCCGCGGAAGTCTGGATGCCGTAGCCGCCTTGCGCCGCCACCCAGAAGAAGCCCGGCGCGTCCGGATCGAAGCCGCCCACCAGATCGCCGTCCGCCACGAATGAGCGCAGGCCCGCCCAGGTGCGGGTGGGCCGGCGGATTGCGAGCGTGGTTGCTTCCTCGATGCGATGGATCGCGAAGGCGATGTCCAGCTCTTCGGGCTGTACGTCCTGGGGCTCCACCGGATCGGCGTTGGCCGGCGAGCCGAGCAGCATGCCCGCATCGGGCTTGATGTACCAGCCCTCGTCGGCCGAGAACACCATGGGCCAGTGCGCAACATCACTGCCCTCTGGCGGCGCGAAGATGAAGGCCGATCGGCGGCGCGGCTCGATGCCGATGGGCTGCACGCCCGCCAACTGCGCGATGGTGTCGGCCCACGCGCCCGAGGCGTTGAGCACCACCGGCGCTTCGTAGATGGCGCCGCCTGCCGTCACGCGCCATTGACCGCCGATGCGCTCGATGGCGGTGACGCCGGCATCGCACACCAGCTTGCCGCCGGCTTGCCGCATGCCGCGCAGGTAGCCTTGGTGGATGGCGTGCACGTCCATGTCGGATGCATCGGGCTCGTAGACGCCGCCGGCCACCTGCTCCTGCCGCAGTACCGGGATCATCGCAATCGCATCTTCGGCGCTGAGCCGCTGCGCGCCGGTGTTCATGGCGCGCAGCACTTCCCAGTGGGCTTCGAGCTCGGCCATGTGGCCGGCGTCTGCCACCATCAGGGCACCGCGCGGCGTGAGCAGCGGATGCTCAGAAAAGCCTTCCGGCGGATGTTCGAGAAAGGCACGGCTCGCCATCGTGAGGGCGCGCACCTGCGCCGTGCCGTAGCTTTCCATGAAGAGGGCGGCCGAGCGGCCCGTGGAGTGATAGCCGGGCTGGCTTTCTCTTTCGAGCAAGATCACGCGGGCATGCGGCGCGAGCCAGTAGGCAACCGAGGCGCCAGCGATGCCGCCGCCGATCACGAGGTAGTCGGCCGCAGCGGGCGCTTGTGTGTTGGAGGTCATTGGTGAAAGTGTAGGAAAAAATTTGCGTATACGCAAATCTCCAAAAAAATCGCACTAGGAGTGATGATTCATTCTCGGGTTGAGATTTGCGTCTACGCAATTTGTGTATGCGCAAAAGTCGGCTGCCAGGTGTACGGCACTCGGAGCGCCATCTGACCCCGGACTGGCAGAATCGCCATGCACTACAAGAGAGAGCCAAGCGTGAATCCACACACGGGCAACAAGCCGGGCACCAAGCCGAAGGGCGAGCAGCCCATGCTGGACCGCACCACGTTCGGCAACCGCCTGCGCGCGGCGCGCAAGCGTTTCGGCTGGACGCTGGCCCAGCTCGCCGAGCGCTCGGGCGTGTCGATTACCACCATCTCGCGCGCGGAACGCGGGCAGCTCGCGCTGGGGTACGAGAACTTCACCGCACTCGGGCGCGCGCTCGAGATGGACATGAATGCGATGTTCGCCAATGCCGGCGCCAAGCCCGGGCAACTCGATGGGCCGGTCGTCACCCGCGCCGGCAAGGGCGTGGTGTATCGCGGCTTGTCGATCACCTACGAGTTCCTGGGCACCTCGGCCGCCGGCAAGCAGATGAGTCCGATCGTCGGTACCGTGCATGCGCGCCGCGTTCACGGGCCCGAAGACTTCGTGAGGCATGCGGGCGAGGAGTTCGCATATGTACTTTCGGGCGAGATTGAAGTGCACTTCGACAACGGCAAGGTCGTGCGCCTCGCACGCGGAGATTCGCTGTACTTCGACAGCCGCATCGGCCACGCCTACGTGAGCGTCAGCCGGCAGCTTGCAAAGATCGTGGGCATGACCACGGAGGAAAGCGGGCACATGAAGTCAGCACGCGAAGCGCCCGCGGCCCGGCCGGTTGCCAAGCGGGCGCCCCCGCCGTCGCCAAAATCAAGGCCCACGGCTGCAGCGAAGAAAACCGCGCGCGGCCGCGCAGCCTGAGGGTTCGCAAGGCCGCCCCTCAGGGCTGGTCCTTGTGCGGTTCGCCAGGGCGGCCGGGTGGGCGGCGATGGGCCGCCGCAGCGGCGGCCGCCGCATGCTGCTGGGCCTGTTGCTGCTGTTGCTGACGGATCTGCTGCTGCGCCTGCTGCTGCTGTTGCTGGCGCGCGGCCTGTGCCTGTTGCCGCTGCCGCTGCATTTGCTCTTGCTGCTGTCGCTGGGCCTGCTGCTGCGCCTGTTGTCGCTGCACTTGTTGCTGTTGAGCCTGCTGTTGCTGGACCATGCGGGCCTGCTGCTGGCCTTGCTGTTGCTGCTGCATCTGCCGCCGCCGTGCTTGCTCCTGCTGAGCCGACTGCCTTTGTTGCTGGCGGTCCTGCGCGGCTTGTTGCTGCTGCTGCCGTTGAGCCTGCTGACTGGCTGCGCGCGCCTGTTGCTGCTGGGCCTGCTGGCGTTGCGCCTGGTCGTGCTGCTGTTGTTGAAGCAGCGCCTGCGGTGTTTGCTGAGTAGCGTTGCGTTCCTGCTGCCTTGCCTGTCGCTCCTGTTGCCGTGCTTGTTGCTGCGCCTGTTGCTGCGCCTGTTGCGCTTGCTGGCGCTGGATCCGGTCTTGCTGCTGTTGCTGCTGAAGACGAGCCTGTTGCTCCTGCTGTTCTTGCTGGCGCTGGCGTGCCTGCAACTGCTGCACTTGTTGCCCGGCTTGTTGCCGCTCCTGCTGCTGGCGCATGAAGGCCTGCTGCTGCCGGGCTTGCTGCTGTTGCTCTTGCTGCGCCAACTGGGCGTTCCGTTGCTGCGCCGAGCCCGGGGTACCGGCGAAATTGGCCGCGGGAACACCAGGCGGCACACTGCGCGGCGCGTTGTTGTTGTTGTTGACGGTCCGCACGTTGTTGACCACCGTCGTCGACCGCGAGATGTACGTGCTGTTGTTGTAGACCACGGCGGGCCGGGCGTAGGCCGGCTGTACCGCGCGGTTCTGGTCCCGGTCTCTGTCGCGGTAGCGCGGTGCGCCCCAGTTCACGTCCCATGAACGCCAGCCCCAGTCGTGGCGTTCGAGCGCGGCGCCCACGACCACGCCGACCCCGAAGGTGAACGCACCGGCCGCCGCCACCTGGCCGCGGCTGTAGCCGGGCGCGGCCTCGGCCGGCCGGGCATACGCATAGCCGGGGTACACGGGCACCGGCTCGCCGTAGATCCGCTCCGGGTCGTAGCTCGGCACGTAGACCACGTCAGGCTGCGCAGGCTCGATGGTGATGAGCTGCGGCGGCGGCTCGATCACGGCGGGGCCGGCGTAGATGGGCTGCACGTCCGGCGCCGGCGTGTAGTTCTGTGGTGTCGCGGCGCTTGCGACGCGCAGCCTGTTGTTGTTCTTGAGCCGGCCCGCCGCCGATGCGCGCTGGCGCATGACCTGGATGGCGTTCATCACGTCGGCCGGATCGTTGTAGTAGGCCTGGCCGAGGGCCTGGGTCCACGCGATGTTGCCGGCCATCTGGTCCAGCACCGGGCGGAACGCGGTGAGCGATTTGATGCTCGGATCCCAAGGCTGCTGGTTGGCTGCGTCAGCGAGCGGTCCGCCCCTGAGCGCTGCGTTCTGCGCGAGCCAGCCATGCGCGGCAGTGATCTGGTCGGGATAGGTGGCACCGGCCAGCACTTGCGCCACCAGCTTGTCGGGATACAGCGCGATGGGCGCGACGAGCTGGTAGAGCTGCTCGGCCGGAGGCGGCGTGTAGGCTGCAGGCGCTGGAGCGGGTGGGGCGGGTGGAGGTGCGGGCGCTACAGCCGCTGGAGGCGCGGGTGCCTGTACGGCAGGCGCGGTATCGGTCTTGTTGCAGCCGGCAATGGCGAGCGCGCCGATGCACAGCGGGAGCGTCAGCAGCCGCGCAACAGTCGTGCGGCGGAATGATGTTGTCATCTGGAGTTCCTGTGGGCGTAGAGGCCACGCCTTCGAAACTCTTCAACGGCGCGCCACCTGTGGCGACGACGCCAGCTTGCATCGCCGATGCAACGGTCTGTGTCGGTGCTGCGCCGCCTCCCTTGTCGGCGCAGAACCACAGGATTACTTGGCGCCGCCCGTGTACTTGGTGACGCTGCTCGCGTTCACGTGGTAGCCGCTCACGCCCATCATCGAATCATTGCGCAGCGTCTGCAGCTTGCCGGTGACCCACACGGTGTCCATGGCGCGGAACTTGGCGCCCTTTGGCGTGACCACGTGCAGGATCTGGTTGGCCGGCGGCGGTGGCGTGTGGATGCAAGCGCCGAAGTAAGGCACGAGCAGGAACTCGGTCACCTCGCCCTTGGCTTCCTCGAGCGGCACGATGAAGCCCGGGATCTTGATCTCGGCGCCGTTCATGGCCGGGTTGGTCGGCGCGTTGTTCGACACTTCCTGCATCTTCATGAGCAGCTCGTTGGCGCGCGGGTCGCCGTCGTTGAGCGCGCTCAGGTCCATGCCCTTGAATTCCTTGGCCGGGTCCCAGTCCTTGGGCACCAGTTCTTCCCAGGTGATCTGCCGGGGCTGGCCCGGCGCGGCCTTGGCCACAGCAGGCGGTGCAGCCTTGCCGCCGAGGGGATTCGATGCGGTCGTGTCCTTGGGTGCGGGTTCGGCGGCCCATGTGGCGGCCGCGAGGCCGGCACCGGCGAGCAGCATCGAAAGCCGAATGAAAGCCCGGAACGTGTGTGTCTTCTTTGCGATGCGCATGGTTTCAAATCCTCGGTGAGAGGCCGTCGGCAAGAGAGAGCCGGTAGGCGCGGATGCCGGGCAGAAGGCTTGCGAACCAGCCCGCCACCAGCAAGCTTCCCATCAGCAGCCATTCGTTCAGTGTAGGTTCGGAAAGGCTCAATGTCAGCCCGAACTGCGACTGCAGCCATGGCGCGAGCAGGGCAATGCCGAGCACGGCCATCACCACGCCGAAGGCCACGCCCAGCACGGTGACCATGGCGCCTTCGAGCGCAAGCAGCGCCAGCACATGGCGCAGGCTGGCGCCGACGGCGCGCAGCACGGCCAGCTCGCGCCGCCTTTCGTTCAGGCCCGCCATCACCACCGAGACAAGGCCCGCAAGGCTCACCAGCGCAACCAGCGCCGACATCAACAGCAGTGCGTTCTCGCCGATGCCGATCACGCTCCAGAGTTCGTCGAGCGCCACGCCCGGCAGGATGGCCATCAGCGGTTCGCCGGTGTAGGTGGAAATCCAGCGCTGCACGCCGAACACGGCGGAGCGATTTTTCAGGCCCACCAGCGCGGCCGTCACGTTCTTGGGTGTGAGGTCGAACTTGCGCACCTGCTCGGCCGGGATCTTCACGCCCGGCATCGGCGCGCCGCCCACCCATTCGAGGTGGATGGCTTCCATGGCTTCAAGCCCGATGTGCACCGTGCGATCGACCGGCGTGCCGGTGCGCGCAAGCACGCCGACCACCGTGAAGGGCTTGTCGGCATGTTCGGCCGTGTTGAGCTCCCCGCTGCCATGGGCGAGCGTGATCTTGCGGCCCACGTGGTAGTCGAGCTTGTCGGCCACTTCGGCGCCGACCACCGCGTCGAACAGTTCGCTGAAGGGCTTTCCTTCGCGCAGCTTCAGCTGCTGGCGGTCGCCATAACGAAAGCGGGTGAAGTATTCGGGCGAGGTGGCCAGCACCGCGAAGCCGCGGTGCGAGTCGCCCAGCGAAAGCGGCACCACCCAGTCGACGCCCTGGTGCGCGGCCAGCGCCTGCACGCTCTTCCACGAGATGTTGTTGGTGGCCGCGCCGATGCGGAACACCGAATACAGCAGCAGTTGCGTGGAGCCGGTGCGCGCACCCACGATCAGGTCGGTGCCAGAGACGGACGATGCGAAGTTCTCGCGCAGCTCGGTGCGGATGCGTTCGACGCCGAGCAGCAGGAAGGTCGACAGCGCGATCGAGAAAACGGTGAGTGCCAGCGTGAAGCGCCGATTCCAGGCGCTGCGCCATGCGATGGAGAAGAGGGCGCTCATGGGGTTGGTACCGCCGCGCGGTTGATCTCGGGCAGCAGCACATGGCGCGCAAAGCGCTGCGCGATGCGCTGGTCGTGGCTCACGAACACGAGCGCGCTGCCGTTCACCGCGCAAGCCGTCAGCAGCACGTCCAGAAACGCTTCGCGCCGGTCTTCGTCGAGCGCCGATGTCGGCTCGTCGGCAATCACCACCTCGGGCTGGCCGATGAGCGCGCGCGCCGCGGCTACGCGCTGCTGCTGGCCGACCGACAGCTGCATGGCCTGGCGCTTCCAGAGCGTGCGGTCAAGTCCCATCTGTTCCAGCAGGTGCTCCGCCTGTTCGCGCGAGCTGCCGCCGCGCGCTGCCTGCACTTCGCGCCGCTGCGAGAAGCGGCAAGGCAGCAGCACGTTGTCGAGCACGCTCAGATAGGGCAGCAGGTTGAACTGCTGGAAGATGTAGCCCACGTGCGCCACGCGGCAGCGGTCGCGTGCAGCACCCGAGAGCTGCGACCAGTCGTGCCCCAGCAGCGTGACGCGGCCTTCGTCCGCTACCAGCACGCCGGCCAGGAGCGACAGCAGCGTGCTCTTGCCGCAGCCGCTCGGGCCATGCAGAAAGACCGACTCGCCGGCCGTGATCCGAAAGGCCTCGATGTCGATGCACGGCGTCTTCATGCCGGGCCATGCGAAGCGCAGCGCTTCGACGGCGAGCACCACGCGCAGCGGTGGCGACTCGCCCTGCAAGGCGGTGCTCACAGGGTCACTTGCCCCAGCCGAGGCGAACCGGCTGCGCAGCCTGCGCGCCGGCCGGGCGCTTGAGCTGGCGCTTGAACTGCCCCTGTGCCGAGGCGATCTGCGAATCAATCTGGCGCGTGCCCTTGAAGGCGGCGAAAAGATTCACGTCGATGAACTTTGCCGAAGCTGCATTGGTGCAGTTGAAGGAGAAGGTGGCGTCGAGGTCCGCGTGGCCCTCGGGCTCGTTCGCGTCCGGCTTGCCGAGGCCGAGCGCGCCGGAGCGCAGGTCCACCGGGCCGAGCTTGCAGTTGGCCGCGGGATCGATGATGAAAAGCTTGTCCGCGGCGCGCAGCTGGGCGATGGCGTCTTCGGCGGTCTTCTTCTCCGCGTCGGTCTTGGGAGCGCGCTCGAAGCCCACGATGTTGTCCAGCGGCGATTCCATGTTGATTACCACTGTGGGGCCGTCGACGGCCACGTCGAGCTTGAGTTGGCCGTGCACGTGCGCATGCTGCTGCTGCGCCTGTGCTGAAAGAAAGGGTGCGGCAGCGAGCAATGCCGCGGTGATTGCGAAGCCGGATGAAATGCGTCGTCGGAGTCGGATCTTTTTCATGGTTCTGCGCCTTGCCGGGTCGGCAGCCCCGGCGTGTTGCTCCACTCGCTCCAGCTGCCGGCATAGAGCGCGGTGGTCCCCAGCCCCGCGATCTGCATTGCAAGCAGGTTGGGCACGGCGCTCACGCCGCTGCCGCATTGGTGGACCACCGTCGCCGGATCGCGTCCCGCGAGCAGTGCTTCGAACTCGGCACGCAATTGCGACGCCGGCTTGAACTTGCCGTCGGGGCCGAGGTTTTCGGCGAAGGGCCGATTGAGAGCCCCGGGGATGTGACCCGCGATCGGGTCCAGAGGTTCCACCTCTCCGCGATATCGTGCGGCGGCTCGCGCGTCGATCAGGTTCTGGTCAGGCTGGCCGAGCCGGCGCACCACGGCGTTGGTGGTCATGAGCCTTGCGAGCGGCTCGCCCGGCACGAAGTTCGACTGGAAGTGCGTCGGCTCTTCTCGGTCGGTAACTGCGCCGCCTGCGGCCTGCCACGCCTGCAGGCCGCCGTCGAGCACCGCCGCCGCATCGTGGCCCATCCACTTGAGCATCCACCAGAGGCGGCCGCAGTAGTTGGCGCCGTTGCGGTCGTACACCACCGCCTGCATGTCGTTGGAAAAGCCGACACTCGACAGCCAGGCCGCGAACTTCTCGCGGCTCGGCAGCGGATGGCGTCCGCCCGACGCGGGCACGCCGTCTTCCTGTGCCACGACCACGTCGCCTTGCGCCCCGGGCACGCCGTGCTTGGCGCTGAGGTCGGTGTCGAGGTTTGCATACACCGCGCCGGGGATGTGCGCGGCCGCATATTGCTGCGCGCCTGCCTCTGGCTTCATGAGGTCGAAGCTGCAGTCGAAGACCATGAGGGGCGCCTTGGAGGCCTGCAACTCCCGGAGTTGTTCGACGCTGACGAGGGTGGTGTACATGGTGCGGCTCCTTCGTTGTCGATGAATGCGATGCAGTTCAGTGTTCTTCGGCCGGCGCCTTGGGCACCGCGCGCTGGCGCAGCACGGTGGCTGCAATGCCGCTCACGATGATGAGCGCCATGCCGGTCCAGCCGGCGGCGTCGATGCGGTCGTTGAACAGCACCACACTGTAGAACGCTGCAAAGACGATACCGGAATACTGAAGATTGGCCACCACCAGGGTGCCGGCCTGGGTCTTGGCCGTGGCGTACGCGCGCGTCATGCAAAGCTGGCCGAGGGCGGCCAGAAGGCCGATTGGCAATAGCCACAGCGCATGCTGCCACGTCCACGAACCGCCGCCCGAAAATCCGGTGGCGGCCGTGGCAAAGGCGCCTGCCACCGCGGAGCCGACCGCAAAGTAGAAGACGGTGCGCAGCTCGGGTTCGCCAATGCGCGACAGCGCCACCACCTGCATGTAGGCAAACGCCGCCGTGAGGCCCGAGAGAAGGCCCAGGAGACCTGCGAATCCTTCGTTGCCGTTGACCGAGGGTTTGAGCATCAGCACTACGCCGACGAAGCCCGCGAGCACGGTCAGCACCAGCGGCCCTTGCAGCGGCGGGCGCTGCACGCGGCCATCGCGTCCGGGCACCGGCACCCACGCCAGCAGCGCGCCGCCGACCAGGAAGGCCGCGATCCAGACGCTGCTCATGTAGTTGAGTGTGACGGCCGTGGCCAGCGGCATGTGCGCGATGGCATAGAACCAAGCGCCCAGCGACACCACGCCGATGGTGCTGCGCCAGGCATGCATGCCCGGGTAGCGGGTGGCCAGCGACACGCCGCGGCTGCGCGCCAGCAGCCAGAGCAGCACGATGCCGATCAGGCCGCGTCCGAGCACGAGCTCGCCGCTGTTGAACCAGGCCGAAGCCACCTTGACCACCACGCTCATGGTGGCGAACAAGAAGGCGCCCAGCACCATCCAGAGTGCTTGCACTACGTGTTCAGGCGTTCTGCATTGCGCCGCGGTACCACTCGTGGAACTGCTGCATGCCGTCTTCCATCGGGCTTTGGTAGGGGCCGCTCTCGTCGTCCCCGCGCAGCATCAGCGCGCGGCGGCCGGCGTCCATGCGCTCGGCGATCTCGTCGTCTTCCACGCAGGTTTCCATGTAGGCCGCCTGTTGGGCCTCGACGAACTCGCGCTCGAAGGCGACGATTTCCTCGGGGTAGAAGAACTCGACCATGTTGAGCGTTTTGGTGGGGCTCACCGGATGCAGCGTCGACACGGTGAGCACGTGGGGATACCACTCGACCATCACATGCGGGTAATAGGTGAGCCAGATGGCGCCGTACTTGGGCGGCTTGCCCTCGCGGTACTTGAGCAGCTGCTCCTGCCACTTCTGGTAGATGGGGCTGCCAGCGCGGCCGAGCCGGTTGGCCACGCCCACCGTCTGCACCGAGAAGTTGCGGTTGAACTCCCAGCGCAGGTCATCGCAGGTGACGAAGCTGCCAAGGCCCGGATGGAACGGGCCGACGTGGTAGTCCTCGAGATAGACCTCGATGAAGGTCTTCCAGTTGTAGTTGCACTCGTGCAGCTCGACGCGGTCGAGCGCATAGCCCGTGAAGTCCAGGTCGGCGCGGGGCCCGAGTTCAGCCATGTCGGCCGCCACGTCGCGGCCTTCGCCGTTGGGGCCGCGCTCGAACAGCAGCCCGTTCCACTCGGTGAGCGGGTAGTTGTGCAGGTTGAGGCAGGGGTCCTGGTCGAAATGAGGAGCGCCTATCAGCGTGCCCGTGGCGCGCGGATCGGCGGCCGCATAGGTCCAGCGGTGCAGCGGGCAGACGATGTTGCCGCCGGTCTGGTTGTCGAGTTGGCCGCGGCCCTGCAGGATGAGCGCCTGCCGGTGGCGGCACACATTGGAAATGAGTTCGACACCCTTGGGCGTGTGCACCAGCGCGCGGCCCTGGTGCTCTTGCGGCAGCGTGTGATAGTTGCCCGGTTCGGGCACGGCGAGGCGATGGCCCACATAGCGCGGGCCTTGCGCGAACAGCGTTTGCATTTCGCGCGCGTAGAGCGACTCGTCGAAGTACGCGGAAACTGGAAGTTGGCTCGCGGCCTGCTGCAGTTGAAGACTTAAATCAGACATGGAGGACCTGACCAAGCTCCCCACAGGGAGAAAAAAGAGAAAACGGAACGCGCCGTCTGGATTCCGAAGGGGCGACGGCCCGGAGAGTTGTGCCGGGTCGGCCGGCAAGGGAAGACGTCATTGTACCCAAGGGGGCATCGTGCCGCCCGTTGCTTTCGATATGCCATTGCCGCAGGTATGCCGCGCTTGCCATGGGTCGCCAGGTCCTTGTCTGCCGGCGCGGTTGGAGGCGGCGGGCGCGCCCCCGGTTCCCCGACCTAAAATGCCCGATTTCACATTGTTCTCTCGCATGCCCAAGGTTCCTTCTTCCGCCACGTCCAGCCCGGCAGCCACGCCCGACACGGGGCCGCTGCCGTCCAGCTACGAAGCCGGGCTCCAGGAGTTGGAACAATTGGTTGCAGAACTCGAGTCCGGGCAACTGCCGCTCGACCAGCTGCTCGGCAGCTACCAGCGGGGCGCCGCGCTGCTCGCCTTCTGCCGCGAAAAGCTCCAGGCGGTCGAAGACCAGATCAAGGTGCTCGATTCGGGGAGTCTCAAGCCCTGGACTGCCGAATGAGCGCCGTCGTGGGCGATTGGGACGCCGCGCGGCTGGCCGGCTGGAGCGAGCCGCATCTGGCACGCGTCGAGGCGGCGCTTTCGCGCTGGGTTGGCGTCGATGCACCCGTGCAGCTCGGCGACGCAATGCGCTATGCCGTGCTCGACGGCGGCAAGCGCCTGCGTCCGCTGCTGGTGCTGGCCGCGAGCGAGGCGGTCGGCGGCAATGCGGCCGCGGCGCTGCGCGCGGCCTGCGCAACGGAACTCATCCATGCCTACTCGCTCGTGCACGACGATCTCCCAAGCATGGACAACGACGTGTTGCGGCGTGGCAAGCCCACGGTGCACGTCAAGTTCGGCGAGGCCGATGCGCTGTTGGCCGGCGATGCGTTGCAGGCCCTGGCCTTCGAGCTGCTGACGCCCGAAGGCGACGAGATTCCCGCATCCATCCAGGCAAAGCTGTGCCGCCTGCTCGCGCGCGCCGCAGGCAGCCAGGGCATGGCGGGCGGCCAGGCCATCGATCTCGCCAGCGTGGGCATGGCGCTCGATGAAGAACAGCTGCGCGAAATGCACCGCCTGAAGACCGGCGCGCTGCTGCAGGGCAGCGTCGAGATGGGCGCGGCCTGTGCCGCCGGCGTAACGCCCGCGGCCCTGGACGCGCTGCGCGACTACGGCGCCGCCATCGGCCTTGCGTTCCAGGTGGTCGACGACATCCTCGACGTCACCGCCGATTCGCAGACGCTCGGCAAAACAGCCGGCAAGGACGCGGCCGCCGACAAGCCCACTTACGTCTCGCTTTGGGGCCTCGACGGGGCGCGTGAGCAGGCGCGGCAGCTGCTCGCCGAAGCACTCGCGGCGCTGGGCCGCAGCCGCCTTTCCGACACCGCGGCATTGCGCGCGCTGGCTCACATGGTCGTCGACCGCGACCGATGAACAGTTCACAGATGGACAAGAAGAACCACGACGATTCCATGGCTCCGCTGCTTCCCACGCTCCACGATCCGTCGCCGATCCGCCGCTACGACCGCGCCCAGCTCAAGCAGCTGTCCGACGAGGTGCGCGCCTGCGTGCTCGACAACGTCTCGCGCACCGGCGGCCACCTGAGTTCCAACCTCGGCACGGTCGAGCTCACGGTCGCGCTGCACCATGTGTTCAACACGCCGCACGACCGGCTGGTGTGGGACGTGGGCCACCAGACCTATCCGCACAAGATACTCACCGGCCGGCGCGAACGCATGCCCACGCTGCGGCAGATCGGCGGCATCTCGGGCTTTCCGCAGAGGAGCGAGAGCGAGTACGACACCTTCGGCACCGCGCATTCGTCGACCAGCATCTCGGCCGCGCTCGGCATGGCCATGGCCGCCAAGCAGAAGGGCGAAGACCGTCACACCGTGGCCATCATCGGCGACGGTGCGCTCACGGCCGGCATGGCCTTCGAGGCGCTCAACAACGCGGGCGTGTGCGACTGCAAGCTGCTCGTGATCCTGAACGACAACGACATGTCGATCAGCCCGCCCGTGGGTGCGCTCAACCGCTATCTCGCGCAGTTGATGAGCGGCAACTTCTACGCCGCCGCCAAGAACGTGGGCAAGAGCGTGCTGCGCGCAGCGCCGCCGCTGTTCGAGCTGGCCAAGCGCTTTGAGCAGCATGCCAAGGGCATGGTGGTTCCGGCCACGCTGTTCGAGCAGTTCGGCTTCAACTACGTGGGCCCGATCGATGGGCACGACCTCGATTCCCTCGTGCCTACGCTCGAGAACCTCAAGCACCTGGACGGTCCGCAGTTCCTGCATGTGGTCACCAAGAAGGGGCAGGGCTACAAGCTCGCCGAAGCGGACCCCGTGGCCTACCACGGCCCCGGCAAGTTCGATCCGCAAGTCGGACTGGTCAAGCCGAGCACGGTCGCAAAGCAGACCTTCACCCAGGTCTTTGGCCAGTGGCTATGCGACATGGCGGCGCATGACGGCCGGCTGGTCGGCATCACGCCGGCTATGCGCGAAGGCTCGGGGCTGGTCGAATTCGAACAGCGTTTTCCCGATCGCTACTACGACGTCGGCATTGCCGAACAGCATGCAGTGACGTTCGCCGCGGGGCTGGCCTGCGAAGGCCTCAAGCCCGTGGTCGCGATCTACTCGACCTTTCTGCAGCGCGCGTACGACCAGCTCATTCATGACGTCGCGATCCAGAACCTGCCGGTGGTGTTTGCCCTGGACCGCGCGGGCCTGGTGGGCGCCGATGGTGCCACGCATGCGGGCGCCTACGACATCTCGTTCCTGCGCTGCATTCCCAACATGAGCATTGCGTGCCCGGCCGATGAGCGCGAATGCCGGCAGCTGCTGTCGAGCGCCTACGAGCAGAACCATCCGGTCGCGGTACGTTATCCGCGCGGCGCGGGCGCGGGCGTCACGCCGCACCTGGCACTCGATTCGCTGCCGTTCGGCAAGGGCGAAGTACGCCGCGAAGGCACGCGCATTGCCATCTTCGCGTTCGGCACCTTGCTGTATCCGGCGCTCGCCGCGGCCGGGGCGCTCGACGCCACGGTGGTCAACATGCGCTGGGCCAAGCCGCTCGATATCGAGCTGCTGCTGCAGGTGGCAGGCATGCACGACGCCATCGTTACGATCGAAGAGGGCTCCATCATGGGCGGCGCGGGCAGTGCCGTACTCGAAGCATTGCAGGCCGCCGATGTGATGAAGCCCGTGTTGCAGCTGGGCCTGCCCGACCGCTTCATCGAGCATGGCGATCCGGCCAAGCTGCTGGCATCGATCGGCCTCGATGCCGCAGGTATCGAAGCCTCCATTTCGCGGCGCTTCGGCTCTGTCGCAGGGTAAACCCCGGCGGGCCGCGTGTAAGCGCGTTTTTACAATCACGGCGACTCACAAAAGTCGTCGACGCGGCCACAAGCCGCGTTTCGTTTTTTCCAATGCACTCGGAGTGAATTCAATGGATCGTCGTTCCCTCATCAAAAACGCCGGCATTGCCGGCGTTCTGGCCGCCGGCATTGCGCCCGCAGTCCATGCGCAAGCCGCCGTCCGCTGGCGCTTGGCGTCGAGCTTTCCCAAGTCCCTCGACACCATCTATGGCGGCGCGGAAGTCTTTGCCAAGGCGGTCAAGGCCATGTCGGGCGGCAAGTTCGAAATCTCGGTCCACGCTGGCGGCGAACTGATGCCTCCCTTCGGCGTGGTGGACGGCGTGCAGAACGGTTCGGTCGAGATGTGCCACACCGTGCCGTACTACTTCTACGGCAAGAACCCCGCGTTTGCGCTGGGCTCGGCCATTCCCTTCGGCCTGAACTCGCGCCAGATGAACGCGTGGATGATGCACGGTAACGGCCGCAAGCTCATGAACGAGTTCTACGCCAAGTACAACATGGTGAGCTTCGGCGGCGGCAACACGGGCTGCCAGATGGGCGGCTGGTTCCGAAAGGAAATCAAGTCCGTCGCCGATTTCAAGGGCATGAAGATGCGCCTGGGCGGCGGCCTGATCGGTGAAGTCATGCAGAAGCTGGGCGCCGTGCCGCAAAGCCTGCCGGGCGGCGAGATCTACCAGGCGCTCGAAAAGGGCACCATCGACGCTGCCGAATGGGTGGGACCGTACGACGACCAGAAGCTTGGCTTCAACAAGGTGGCGCCTTTCTACTACTACCCTGGCTGGTGGGAAGGTGGTCCGGAAGTGGACTTCTTCATCAACCAGAAGGCGCTGGACGGCCTCTCGGCCGAGAACAAGGCCATCGTCGAAGCAGCTGCGGCCGCAGCCTCGACCGACATGCTGGCCAAGTACGATGCACTGAACCCCGTGGCACTGAAGCAGCTCGTGGCCGCCAAGACCAAGGTGCTGCCGTTCTCGCAAGCCATGATGGACGCCGCCTACAAGGCTTCGCTCGAGGTGTACGCCGAGAATGATGCCAAGAGCCCCGAGTGGAAGAAGATCTACGCCGACTTCCGCACGTTCCAGCGCGACCAGGTGCTCTGGTTCCGTTTTGCGGAATCGCGCTTCGACTCGTTCATGTCCACGCTAAAGCTCTGATCGGGATCGTCCCGCCCAGCAAAATGCCCCGCCTCGCGGGGCTTTTTTTTGGGGTCTCCGCGGGGAAGGCCCCGGCTGCCGGAAGCCCGGAGGTAGGCGTCAAACGCGTGAGTCGGGCCGATCCCTTTCCAAGGGTCGAAGCGGGCAGGTCCGGTCAAGTAAAATGAAGCTTGGGGTGGGATGCTATTTCGGGCGTTCCAGGATTTGCGCAGGTCGGGCCGCCTCGCGGTTTCGCCACGCCAGGAACTTTATGTCCGATACCCCCATCCAGTGGATCGCGGCAGCCATCTTTGCTGTCGCCCTGCTGCATACCTTCAGCGCCAAGCAGTTCGAGCGCCTTTCCCATCGTTATCCGCGTCACGCAGGCCTGTTTCACCTGCTCGGTGAAGTCGAGGTCGTCTTCGGTTTCTGGGCGATCGTCCTGGTCATCATCATGGCGGTGGTCGTCGGCGGCAGCAGTGCGCTCGACTATGCCGAATCCCGCAATTACACCGAGCCGCTCTTCGTCTTCGTGGTGATGGTGATCGCAGCTTCGCGCCCCGTACTGCGCACCGTTATGTCGGTGATCAACGCCGCCGCTTGCGTCGTGCCCATACGCACGCCGCTCGCAACGGCCTGGCTGGGACTGGCCGTTGTGCCATTGCTCGGTTCACTGATCACGGAGCCTGCTGCAATGACGATCGCAGCTCTGATGCTCGCGCCGCAGATCTTTCGGCCCGATGTGCCAGAGCGCGTGAAGTATCTGGCACTTGGCGTGCTGTTCGTCAATGTCTCCATCGGCGGGACGCTTACCTCCTATGCCGCTCCGCCCGTTCTGATGGTGGCGACCACGTGGCAATGGGACAGCGCGTTCATGCTCGCCACGTTCGGCTGGAAGGCGGCATTGGCGGTGCTGCTGAACGCCACCGTTGCTACCTACGTGCTGCGTGGCCATCTGCTTGCCGTTCCAGCAGGCAACGACGACGTTCCATTGGACGCCCGAGTACCTCCGTCCGTGGTTGCCGTCCATTTGGCGCTGTTGGCTGGAGTGGTGCTTTTCGCCCACCATCCGGTCGTGTTTCTCAGCCTTTTCTTGATGTTCCTTGGGTTCACCCAGGCTTATGAGCGCCATCAGAGCCCGCTCATCCTCAAGGAGGCGCTGCTCGTCGGGTTTTTTCTCGCGGGCCTGGTGGTGCTCGGCGGCATGCAGAAATGGTGGCTCCAACCGATCGTTTCGGGACTCGCTCCCGTCGCGCTCTTCTTGGGTGCTCTCGGCCTCACCGCCATCACAGACAACGCAGCGCTGACCTACCTTGGCTCGCTGATCGTCGGCATCTCTGACCAGTCGAAGTACATGCTTGTCGCAGGCGCTGTGGCCGGGGGCGGGCTGACCGTGATTGCCAACGCACCCAATCCTGCCGGTGTGGCGCTCCTCAAGCGCGGCTTTGCCGATGAGACCATTGGTGCAGGTGGATTGCTACTTGGCGCCCTGGGTCCAACAATCATTGCAGCTGCGGTGTTCATGTTCCTTTGAGGATTCAGGCGGAGCTCGGAGCCGAGCTTCCGCCGATGGGGCGGGAGTTCGCAGACCGGCCGAGCTTGTTCCAGGGTGTCCACCAAACTTGTGTTGGTGGACACCATCCTTCCAGCGACGGCGGTCGCATGCAGGGGGCGCCCAGACGCCTACCCCCGGAGAGCCCGCTGTCGGCTTTCCTCGAACTACTTCTTGCCGGCGTCCCGGTCTAGCTGTTCCTGCATGGCCTTCATCGGGTCTTCTTCCGCGCCTGATGGCGCAGCAGGCGCTTCGCCGCCGGCCGGTGCGGAGGCCCCGGGCTGCGGTTCGGGGGCGGGCTGCGAATCGTCTTTGGGCATGTTGGCCTGCATCTCGGCGCCAATCTTGTCCAGATCGATCGCCACCTCCTTGTCGAGCCCGCTCGAGACGATGCCGGGGAACGCGATGATCAGCCCGACCATGATGATCTGGATCAGCACGAAGGGCACCGCGCCCCAGTAGATCTGCATGGTGGTGACGGGTTCGATGCGCTGGTTCGTGACCTTGTCGCTGTAGGCCTTGGTAGGCGCCACGCTGCGCAGGTAGAACAGCGCAAAACCGAAGGGCGGATGCATGAACGAGGTCTGCATGTTCACGGCCAGCAGCACGCCGAACCAGATCAGGTCGATGCCCAGCTTGTGCGCCACCGGCGCGAGGAGCGGCACGACGATGAACGAGAGCTCGAAGAAGTCGAGGAAGAACGCGAGGAAGAAGATCAGCAGGTTCACCAGGATCAGGAAGCCGAGCTGCCCGCCGGGCATGCCGGTGAGCAGGTGCTCGACCCAGCGCGGTCCGTCGACGCCCTGGAACACCAGGCTGAAGATGGTCGAGCCGATCAGGATGAACACCACGAAGCAAGACAGCTTGGTGGTGGTGTTGAGTGCCTGCTTGAGCAGCGCCATGCTGAGGCGGCCGCGCACCATCGCCATGATGAAGGCTCCGAGCGCACCCATGGCGCCGCCTTCGGTGGGCGTTGCCACGCCAAGGAAGATGGTTCCCAGCACAAGGAAGATCAGCAGCAGCGGAGGAATCAGCACGAAGGTCACGCGCTCGGCAATGCGCGACAGGAGGCGCAGCCGCAGCAGGCGGTTGGCCACCGCGATCAGGAAGGCCAGCAGCACGCCGACGCACATCGACACCACGATGGTTTCGTCGGTGGCAACGGAGGCCACGGCCTCCCCGGTCCACCAGCTGTGAACGTCGGCGATGTGCTTGGCAAAGTACACCGCGGCTGCGGTGGCGACGGTGGTCAGCACCAGCAGCGAGGGAAGGCCGCTGCTGCCGTTCGGCTCGCGGAAGGTGCGGGCTTCGAGCGGCAGGGCTGGAACCCACTTGGGCTTGAAGATGGCCAGCAGGATCACGTAGCCCGCGTACATGGCAGTCAGCATGAAGCCCGGCACGAACGCGCCCTTGTACATGTCGCCTACGCTGCGGCCGAGCTGGTCGGCCATGATGATCAGCACCAGCGAGGGCGGAATGATCTGCGCCAGCGTGCCCGAGGCCGCAATCACGCCCGAGGCAATGCGCCGGTCATAGCCGTAGCGCAGCATGATCGGCAGCGAGATCAGGCCCATCGAGATGACCGAAGCCGCGACCACGCCGGTGGTGGCCGCGAGCAGCGCACCCACGAAGATTACGGCCAGCGCCAGGCCGCCGCGCACGGGACCGAAGAGCTGGCCGATCGAGTCGAGCAGGTCTTCGGCCATGCCGCTTCGCTCGAGGATCAGCCCCATGAGCGTGAAGAACGGAATGGCCAGCAGCGTGTCGTTCTGCATGATGCCGAACACCCGCAGCGGCAGCGCCTGCAGCAGCGCTTCGGGCAGGAGTCCAAGCTCCACGCCGACGAAGCCGAAGAACAGGCCGCAGGCACCGAGGCTGAACGCCACCGGAAAGCCGAACAGCAGGAAGACGATCAGCCCCGCGAACATGATCGGGGCGAAGTTTTGTGCAATGAATTCCATGAGGTTCTACCGCTCAGCCTTTGGCGTTGGATTCAGCGAGCCGGCGGATCGACTCGGCCAGTTCTTCTTCGGCGGATTTCTCGTCGCGTTTCTGCGTCGGGTCTTCGATGCGGCCCTGCAGGAAGGCGATGCGCTTGATGAGCTCCGACCACCCCTGCAGCATCAGCAGCGAGAAGCCCAGCGGAATCATGGCGTAGATGGGCCAGCGGATCAGCCCGCCGGCGTTGTTCGACATTTCGCCCGAACGATAGCCCTGCAGGAAGAACGGAATGCCATACCAGAGGATGGCCAGGCAGACCGGCGTGAGAAAGAAGGCGAAGCCGATGATGTCCACCCAGATCTGGCCGCGCTTGGAAAGACGGCTCAGGACCACGTCGATCTTCACGTGTTCCTGGTTCAGCAGGGTATAGCCCGCTGCAATCAGGAACGACGCGGCAAACAGGTACCACTGCACTTCGAGGTAGGCGTTGGAACTGACATTGAAGACCTTGCGCACCACGGCATTGACGCCGCTGATGACGGTGGACGCAAGGATGAGCCAGATCACGTACTTGCCGATCTGGCCGTTCAGCCAATCGACCGCGCGCGAAAATCTGAGCAGGAAATTCATGCTCTTCTCCAGAGGGAAATGGATGCGTTGGATGCAAAAGCGCCCGAGCTCCGCCGGCAGGCGGCGGTCAGGGGCTTTGGCGGACGCGCGATTTTATCGGCGCGAGAAGGTGTTTTCGGCCGAGGCCGGGCGGTGTATTCCCGTAGGCGCAGGACCGATTTGCCACGACGGCGCTCCGGCTCGCGATAATCAAGCATGCCCTCGTCGTTGCCGACCCCGCTGCCCGCGGGCTTGCCGCATTCCATCGATTCGCCCGACATGCAGCGGGCGGGCCGCGAACTGCTGTCGCTGGCCCTTATCGATGCGCGCAACCACACGCTCCACCTCCTGTCGCTCTACGAGCAGGCGATGGGCTCGCCCGAGCTTGCCGTGCCGTGCACGGACGACCCCGGCGTGGTGCCGCCAGTCTGGCTCGCCGGGCACATCGGCTGGTTCGCCGAATGGTGGATAGGCCGCAACACGCAGCGGGCTTTCGGCGCCGATTGCCCCGTACGCCCGACGCGCCTGGCCGCCATCGATCCCGGCGCCGACGACTGGTGGAACCCGGCCCACGCCACACGGGCACAGCTTTGGTCGCCCGGTCTGCCGGACCTGGGCCAGACCAAGGCCTACCTGCTCGAAACACTGGAGAGCACGCTCGAACTGCTCGAGAACGCGGCCGAAACCGATCCAGGGCTGTACTTCTACCGGCTGGCCTTGTTCCACGAAGACTTGCGCGGGGAGCAGTTCGTCGTGATGGCGCAGAACCTCGGCCTGCCGCTGGGTGTCGAGGCCATGCCCGCAGCGGTCACGCGCGAGCCGCTGCTGCTGCCGTCCACGCACTGGGTGCTCGGTGTTCCGGACGGAGCCGGATTTGCATTTGCGCAAGAGTGCGGCGCGCATCGTGTCGACGTGCCGGAGTTCGAGATCGATGCCCAGCCGGTCACCTGGAACCAGTACATCGAGTTCGTCGACGAAGGCGGCTACGACCGCGAGGAGCTGTGGCACCCTGAAGGTTGGCGCTGGCTCGCATCGCTGGCGGAAGGCCGGCGCGGGCCGCGCCATGTCGAGCAGATCGGCGTAGCGCGCCACGGTACCGGCGGCTCGGTTCTGCAGCACCGGTTTGGTGCTACCGTGCGCGCGGCCGGACACCACAGCGCGGTGCACCTGAGCTGGTGGGAGGCCGATGCCTGGGCCCGATGGGCCGGGCGGCGCATCGCGACCGAGGTCGAATGGGAGATTGCCGCGCACACCGCGGCGCGGCGCGGTTTTCGCTGGGCCGACGTGCATGAATGGACGGCCAATACGTTGCGGCCGTTTCCCGGTTTCCGGCCCGACCCCTGGAGTGCGGGCAGTGAGTTCGATCCCGTCAACGCATTCGGCAAGTCGCGCGTGCTGCGCGGCGCCTCGTTCGCGACCCGCGCGCGCCTGCGTTCGCCGCGGCGCCGCGGTTTTGCGCCGCCGGGCCGCGACGACGGCTTCTTCGGCTTCAGGACGTGTGCGCTTTGATGCAGCCCGCTCCGCTACCGATGGCTGCCGTCTGACGAGAGCGGCGGCGCCACTTCTTCCAGCGGCTTGCGTTCCGCGTCGGCCGCGAAGCGCAGGGCCAGAAGGCCCGCGGCAATGACCAGCGCCGCGCCGATCGCGTAGCCCACCATCACAGCGCTGCGGCTGCCGGTTTCGATCAGCACCCCGAACAGCACCGGCGCCGCGAAGCCGCCCGCGCCCGTGCCAACGGCATAGAAAATGGCGATGGCCATGGCCCGCATCTCGAGCGGGAACACTTCGCTGACCGTGAGATAGGCCGAGCTCGCGGCGGCCGAGGCCAGGAAGAACACCGCCGACCAGCACAGCGCCTGGCTGCGCGCATCGAGCCAGCCCATCATGAAGGCCCAGCCGGTGAGCGCAAGGCCCACACCCGCGAGCACGTAGGTGAGCGCGATCATCCTGCGCCGGCCCACGCTGTCGAACAGCGGGCCGAGCAGCAACGGCCCGAGCACGTTGCCGAGCGCGAATGGAAAGATGTAGAGCGCCACGTTGTCCTCGGCCACCCCGTAGAAGCGCGTGAGCACCAGCGCGTAGGTGAAGAAGATCGCGTTGTAGAAAAAGGCCTGAGAGACCATCAGCGCCACGGCGACCACGCTGCGTTCGCGGTAGCGGCGCAGCAGCACGTGCGCCACCTCGCGCATCGACGGGCTGCGGTGGCGCCCTCCGGCGTAGGCCATGCGGCCTTCCGCCGCCGCCAGCGCACCGTGCTGTGCGCGCACCTCGGCCTCGATGTCCTCGATGATGCGCTGCGCCTCGTCGGCGCGGCCGTGCGCCATCAGCCAGCGCGGGCTTTCGGGCACGTTGCGCCGCACCAGCAGGATGGCCACGGCCAGCACCGCGCCCAGCGCGAATCCCGCGCGCCAGCCCCACACCGGCCCGATCACGCGTGCATCGAGCAGCACGAGGCTGAGCCCCGCACCCAGTGCCGCACCGATCCAGAAGCTACCGTTGATGGCCAGGTTGACGCGGCCGCGCACGCGCGCCGGAATGAGCTCGTCGATGGCCGAGTTGATGGCCGCGTATTCGCCGCCGATACCTAGGCCCGTCACGAAGCGGCAAAGCGCAAAGAAGGCGAAGTTCGGCGAGAACGCGGTGGCGAGCGTGCCCACGGTGTAGACCACCAGCGTGACCAGGAACAGCTTCTTTCGCCCGAGCCGGTCAGTGAGGCGTCCGAAGAGCAGGGCGCCGATGACCGCGCCCGCGATGTAGATGGAACCCGACCAGCCGATCTCGGCGGCGCTGAGTCCCAGCGTGTCGGGCCGCTCGAGCACGGCGCCGATGGAGCCGACCAGGGTTACCTCGAGGCCGTCGAGCACCCAGGCCACGCCCAGTGCGATCACCACGCGCCAGTGCCAGCGCGACCATGGCAGGCGATCGAGACGGGCGGGAATGTCGCTGTGCACCGCGGCTGTCGTCATGGGCCCAACCTTAACCCATGCGTTCGATTGGAGCCTTCAGGGGCCGTGCTGCTTCTCGCGCTGGAAGGTCCACCAGGGCAGCAATGCGCGCAGCGACTGCACTTCGCCGCTCGCGGCTGCTTCGTAGCCGGGCAGTGTTCCGAGCAGGTGGCGCCAGTTGTCGCTGCGCAGCACGGCCAGCAGCGCCTGCATGGCGGGCTGGTCGAGTGCCGACTTGAGACAGGCGAGGTGATAGCGCTCGCGCACCAGGGGCACGAAGCTCAAGCCCTCGGCGTGGGCCACCGACTCGAGCCCAAGGCCGGCATCGGCCTGGCGCGATGCGATGGCGTGCGCCACCGCGGCATGCGAGGTTTCGCAGCGCTCGTAGCCCGCGAGCGCCGCGGCGCCGAGGCCGGCTTGCGCCAGCAGTTCGTCGAGCAGCACGCGCGTGCCGGTGCCGATCGCCCGGTTGACGTAGCGCGCCCGCAGCCGTGCCACATCGGCCAGCGATCGCAAGCGCAGCGGGTTGCCCGGTGCCACGATGAGACCCTGCGTGCGCCGCGCAAAGCCGATGAGCTTGTGCTGCCCGGGCTTGAGCAGCGGCTGATAGGTGCGCTGGGCCAGCGAGCCGCGCTGCGGCTGTTCCAGCGTATGAAAGCCCGCCATCACGCAGCGGCCCTGGTTGAGCGCGCGGATCGCATCGACGCTGCCGGTGAAATGGATGTCGAGGTGCAGCTGCGCGGTGCCGGCCGCATGGGTACGCAGCAGTGCCAGCGCGTCGTCGTGGCTTGCCTGCAGGCTCAGCACGTGGGTCCGGTCGTCGAAGGCGAGGGCGAAGGCGCGCTCCAGTTCGGCGTGCAGCGCCTCGATCTGCGGTGCGAGCCGGGCCTGGGCCTGCCGCTCGGCCCAGAGCAGCTTGTCGCCGAATTCGGAAAGCTGCGCGCGCTGGCCTTGCTCGCCCTGCACCAGCGGACGGCCGAGCGTCTGTTCCCAGTGCTTCAGTTCACCCCACACGTGCCGGTAGGACAAGCCGAGCGCACGTGCGGCGGCCGAGATGGAGCCGTGCTCGCGCACCGCCTGCAGGATCTGCATCAGCGGATTGCGGATCTGCCGCGAACCGCTGCGGCGGGGACGGATCGCGTAGGAAAGATCGATCTGATGCACGGAGGCTGACGGGCGGGAATGAAGGCCGGCTCATTATGCAGAGCCGCTCATGCCCGCCGCCTGCCGTGCGTCAGGCGGTTTCCGCGAGTGCGTCGGAAAGGGCGTTGACCAGGCGGTCGATCTCGGCCTTCTCGGAAATGAATGGCGGTGCGATCTGGATCGTGTCGCCGCCATAGCGCACGTAGAAGCCCTTCTTCCAGCAGTTCATCGCAATCTCGTAGGGGCGGCGCGCCGGCTCGCCCGGCAGCGCGGCAATGGTCAGGCCCGCGGCCAGCCCGTAGTTGCGGATGTCCGCCACGTGCTTGCTGCCCTTGAGGCTGTGCACCGCATTTTCGAAATGCGGCGCAAGCGTTTTCACGCGGCCGATCATGTCTTCCTTCTGCAGCACGTCGAGCGCGGCAATGCCGGCGGCACAAGCCACCGGGTGTGCGCCGTAGGTGTAGCCATGCGGAAACTCGAGCATGTAGTCGGGACCGCCGGCCGCCATGAAGGTGTCGTAGATCTCCTTGCCGGCAATCACCGCGCCCAGCGGCTGCGCACCGTTGGTCACCTGCTTGGCGATGTTCATGATGTCGGGCGTCACGCCGAAGGCGTCGGCACCCGTGAGCGCGCCGCAGCGGCCGAAGCCGGTGATGACTTCGTCGAAGATCAGGAGGATGTTGTTCGCGGTGCAGATGTCGCGCAGGCGCTTCAGGTAGCCCTTGGGCGGGATCACCACGCCGGCCGAACCGGCGAACGGCTCGACGATCACGGCCGCGATGTTCGATGCGTCGTGCAGCGCGATCAGGTCGAGCAGGCGGTCGGCCAGTTCGGCGCCGTTCTCCGGCATGCCGCGTGTGAAGGCGTTGGCCGCAACCTGCGTGTGCGGCAGGTGGTCGGCTTCCATGCCCTGGCCGAAGAGCTTGCGGTTGGCCGCGATGCCGCCCACCGAGATGCCGCCGAAATTGACGCCGTGGTAGCCCTTCTCGCGGCCGATCAGGCGTGTCTTGCTCGCAAGGCCCTTGGTGCGCCAGTAGGCTCGCGCCATCTTGAGCGAGGTGTCGGCGGCTTCGGAGCCCGAGCCGGTGAAGAACACGTAGTCCAGGCCCGCGGGCGTCAGGTCCTTGATCTTGTTGGCCAGCTCGAACGAGAGCGGATGGCCGAACTGGAAGGCGGGCGAGTAGTCGAGCTTGGCGATCTGCCGGCTCACGGCCTCGGTGATTTCCGGGCGGCCGTGGCCGAGGCCCGAGCACCAGAGGCCCGAAAGGCCGTCGAAGATCTTGCGGCCGTCGCCATCGGTGAAATAGGCGCCCTTGGCCTCCACGATCATGCGCGGATCGGCCTTGAAGTTGCGGTTGCCGGTGTAGGGCATCCAGTGCGCTTCGAGCCAGGCGGCGTCGGTGCGCAGGGCGGGCGTCGGTTCGATGGCGGGGGGGGCAAGGGTCATGGCGCTTCCCGCGCGGGGCGGGCTCCAAAGGGATGATGAGGTGTGCAGATTGTTGACACAGCCCTCAGTGTGGAGAATGGCGCAATATCAATGTTCACTTGACGTTTCATGCAAGTAAAGACCCAGGCCCGGAACAACGACCAAGGCACCCGCAGCCGCGCCGTACTGGGGCAGCTCAGCGACATGGACCTGCGCCTCCTCAAGGTGTTCAAGAGCGTGGTCGACTGCGGCGGCATGGCGGCGGCGGAGCTGGAGCTGAACATCGGCACCTCCACCATAAGCCGGCACGTGAAAGACCTGGAGACGCGGCTCGGGCTGGTGCTCTGCCGGCGTGGCCGTGCGGGCTTTGCGCTCACGGCGGAGGGCCAGCGGGTATATGACGAGACACTGCGGCTGCTGGCTTCGGTGGATGCATTTCGCGGCAGCATCGACGATATCCACAACCGCATGGGCGGGCAGCTGGAGGTGGCGCTGTTCGACAAGACGGCCACGAATCCGAAGGCGCGCATCGGCGAAGCCATTGCCCGCTTCACGGAGATCGCGCCCGAAGTGAACCTGGCGGTGCACGTGGGGTCGATCAACGCGATAGAGCAGGGCGTGCTCGAGGGGAATTTCCAGATCGGCATCATCCCCGCGCACCGCGCCTCGAAGAGCCTGGTGTATGCGGATCTGTTCGACGAGACGATGCTGCTGTACTGCGGCGTGGGCCATCCTCTCTTCGACAGCTACAACGCGAAGCTCACCTGGGCCAAGCTGCGTGAGCATCACTTCGCCGGGTTGGGCTACCACTCCCCCAACATGGAACTGAGCCACCGCGCGAAGCTGTCCCGCAAGGCGACGGGCTTCGACCAGGAGGCGATTGCCACGCTGATTCTTTCGGGGCGTTTTCTCGGTTTCTTGCCCGACCACTACGCGCAAGTTTTCGAGGAGCGGGGGCTGATGAAGGCGGTGTTGCCGGCGCGATTCAACTATGCGTGCCGGTTCGTGAGCTTGCTGCGGCGTTCGCCCAAGCCGTCACGGGCTGTGCTGGCGTTTCAGGAATGCTTGGGGAAAGCGCACAAGTAACGGTTGTGCGCGAGCTCGGTCTTGCTCCCTCTCCCGCCTGCGGGAGAGGGCTGGGGGTGAGGGGTTCGGCGATGGCGAAGGGGTGTGCGGGTGCGAAGGCCCTCGGCCCTCACCCTAACCCTCTCCCCAAGGGGAGAGGGGACAAGAAGGAGCGCGTGTGTTCAACCCGGCTGGTCAACGCTGCCCGCTTGGCAGCAACAGATGCTTGGCCCCAATGTGCGCTTCCATTTCGTGCATGTGCGCCTCGGCATCGACCATGTGCTCGGCCATCAGCCTGCGCACTTCGTCCGCATCCTCGCGGCGGTAGGCTGACAGCAACTGAGTGTGATAGTCGACATTGGCTTCGCCGAAATGGTGATGGTCCAGCGCCTTCTTGTAGACGACGAGGTCGCGCAGCAGGTCGTTGAGAAAGCGGCACATGAAGGACAGCACCGGATTGGGGCAGGCCTCGGCCAGCATGGTGTGAAATGCGAGCTCGGCCTCGCGCTGCGTGCGCAGTTCGTCCTCGCTGGTGGGCTCTATCGTGCAAAGGCGCACGTTGGATTCGAGCCGCTCGAAATGCTCGGGCGTCAGCTTGCCGACCACGCTCACGGCCAGCTCAGGCTCCAGCACCTTGCGCAGCTGGTAGATGTGATGCCCATCCAGGTGATGAAAGTGCAGGAAGTTGCGCAGCGGCTCCGACGCGTGGTCGACCGACACCTGCTGGAGATACGCCCCGCCGCCCGGCCCGGTGCGGATCGAGATCAGCCCGCGGACCTCCAAGGCCTTCAACGCCTCGCGCACCGTGCTCTTTGAATAGCCGAAGAGCTCGATCAGCTCCTTTTCATTCGGCAGCCGGTCGCCCGGCTGCTTGCGTTCGGCCACGATCCAGCGCTTGACGTCCTCGACGATGACATCAGAGAGCTTCTGCCGCTTGGGCCGGTTTTGCCCAAAAGCCTTGGCGTCCTGCGGCGATTTCATGCGTGAAGAGTCATTTCTAGGTGATGAGGCACTCGGAGCAGGGATCAGGCCCGTCGCCTCAGGATTTTGGCACGGGCATTGCTAGCGGGTTTTTACCAGCATATTAATCATATTTATCCGCTTAAATTCGCTGCCGACTTCAGGCCGCGCCCTTTTCTCTCTCACTTCCACCCACGTCCGGAGAACTTCATGCAACGCAGACACCTTCTTCAGCTTGCCGCCCTGTCGGCCGCTCCCGCTTCGCTCCTGGGCAGCCGCGCCGCCTTCGCCCAGCCCGCGGACGCCATCCGTTTCGGTTGCCCGGTTCCCATGTCGGGGGCATTCGCGGCTAACGGCAAGTTCGCGGACCTGGGCATGAAGCTGGCCATCGAGCAGTACGGCAGCGTGCTCAAGCGCCCTCTGGCCTATACGGTCCTCGACACCGAAGGCAAGCCCGCCACCGCCGTGCGCAAGGTGCAGGAAGCTTCGCAGCAGCAGGGCGCCAAGTTCTTCGCGGGCGGCATCCTGTCGTCGGAAGCCCTGGCGATGGGCAAGGAGGCCGAGAAAGCCGGCGGCATCTTCATCACTACGGCGGGCGCGGACGAAATCACGGGCAAGGACTGCAACCCCGCCACGTTCCGCTGGTCGGTGCCCACCTTCGGCGCCATCGAGCAGACGGTGCGGCCGCTGATCGCCTCCATGCCCAAGGCCAAGCGCTGGTACACCATCACGCCGCAGTACGTGTTCGGTGAAGGCCTCTTGAGCGCGGCCAAGAACATCTTCCAGGAGAAGGGCATCGAGCACGTGGGCAACAGCTACCACTCGCTCAACGACAAGGAGTTCAGCGGCTATCTGACCAACGCGATGGCGGCCAAGCCTGACGTGCTGCTGCTGCTGAACTTCGGTGCGCAATCGTCGGCCGCGCTGCGGCAGGCGGTGAGCTTCGGCATGCACAAGAACATGACCATCCTCATGGCTTGGGCCTCAGGCCTGGAGCAGTTCGACGAACTCGGCGCCGACCTGTGCGACGGCGTCTACTTCGGCGCGCAGTACTGGCACACGGCCGACACCACACTCAACAAGGACCTGGTGAAGCTCACGGCCGACAAGCTCAAGATCGTGCCCAACTACAGCCTCGCGGGTTCGTATGTCTGCACCAAGATCCTCATCGATGGCATCGTCAAGGCGGGCGCGGTCGACCAGAAGGCCGTGATTGCCGTGCTCGAAGGCATGAAGTACGAAGGCCTGACGGGCCCCGAGGAAATCCGCAAGGTCGACCACCAGGTCATCAAGGACTACTACCTGCTCAAGGGCAAGGCCAAGTCGAAGATGAAGAACCCGGCCGACTATGTGGACGTGGTGAGCTCGGGCAAGTCCTTCCTGCCAATCGACAAGACCGGCTGCAAGCTGGCCTGAGGCCGCAGAGGACACCGGCGCGCCCATGACCGTCTACCTGCTCCAGACCATCAACGGAATCGGCATTGGGATGCTGTATTTCCTGCTGGCCGTTGGCTTGTCCATCGTTTTCGGCCTGCTGCGCTTCGTGAATTTTGCGCACGGGGCTTTCTATCTGCTGGGCGCTTACCTGTGCTTTCAGGCAATGCAGTGGGGCCTGGATTTCTGGGCCGCACTAGTGCTCGTGCCGCTTCTCGTGGGCGGCCTGGGCTGGCTGGCGGAGAAGCTGCTGCTGCGCCGGGTGTATGCCAAGGCGCACGAGTTCCACATTCTTGTGACCGTGGGGCTTGCGCTCGCCGTGCAGGAGATCGTCATCGTGTTCTGGGGCCCCTTGGGCAACAGCGTGCCGACACCCGACCTGCTGCAGGGCGTGGTGATGTGGGGCAGCTTCGTTTATCCCAAGTACCGGCTGTTCGTGATCGGCTTCACCGCTGTGCTCGCGGTGCTCCTGTGGTGGGTGCTCGAAGGCACGCGCCTGGGCAGCGCGGTGCGCGCGGGCAGCGAATCGACCGAGATGGTGTCGCTGCTCGGCATCAACGTGTTCCGCGTGTTCAGCCTGGTGTTCGCGCTGGGTGCGGCCACCGCGGCGCTCGCTGGCGTGCTGGCGGCGCCGATCCGCGGGGCCGAGCCTTTCATGGGGGTGGAGGCGCTCAGCGTCGCTTTTGTGGTGGTGGTGATCGGCGGGCTCGGCAGCTTTGGCGGGGCGCTGGTTGGCGGCCTCCTGATCGGCATCGTGCAGAGCCTCATGAGCACCATCTGGCCGCCGGGTGCGAGCCTGATGATCTACGTCGCCATGGGAGCCGTGCTGCTCTTGCGCCCGCATGGCCTGCTGGGCCGAACCACCTGAGACACCGCATGCCAAGAAAAATCACTTTCCTTCTGGCGCTCATCGTTGCGCTCGGCCTGCCGCTGGTGCTGCGCTCGGGCTCGCTCGCGAGCGAGGTGCTGATCTATGCGCTGGCCGCGCTGGGCTGCAACCTTCTGCTGGGCTACACGGGCCTGCTCTCATTCGGGCAGGGCATCTTCTTCGGGCTTGGCAGCTACACCATCGCCATCCTGCTCACGCGGCTTCAGCTGCAGCTGCCGCTTGCGCTGCTGGCCGCCATCGCCATGGGTGCGCTGGGCGCTGCGCTGGTCGGCTGGGTGGCCATCCGACAGCGCGGCACCTACTTCGTGATGCTCACGCTGGCCTTTGCGCAGATGTTCTACTTTGTGGCGTACACCGCTTCGGGGCTCACGGGCGGCGACAACGGCTTGCTCGACGTGCCGCGCCCCGCCTTCATGGACACGCCCTGGAAGTACTACGCCTTCGTTGCCGTGGTGTTCCTCATCGCCTTCGGCCTGCTGCTGCGCGTGACCGATTCGGTCTTCGGCCGCACGCTGCTCGCCATTCGCGACAACGAGGACCGCGCTGCGGCGGTGGGCTACGACCTCAAGCGCTTCAAGCTGCTGGCCTTCGTGATCTCGGGTGCCGTCACCGGCCTTGCAGGCGGCCTGCACGCGATGATGACCGGCATCGCACCGCTGTCGAATGCCGAGTACCACACCAGCGAGATGATCCTGGTCATCACCGTGATCGGCGGCACCGGCAACCTGTTCGCCTCGGTGCTGGGCTCGGCCTTCTATGTGCTGCTGGCCGACTGGCTTTCCACGCTGTGGCCGCGGTGGCTGCTGCTGCTGGGGCTGTTGCTGATCGGCGTGAGCATCGGCATGCAGCGCGGCCTCTGGGGAGTGGGCGAGAGCGTATGGCGCCGCGTGTTCCGCAAGGCGCCGCCACCGGCTGCGGCCGTGCCTGCGGTGCAAGGAGAAAAGGCATGAGCGAACCCGCACTCATCGAAGCCATCGGCGTTACCAAGCACTACGGCAAGTTTGCCGCGCTCGGCGGGGTGGACCTGAAGATCAAGCGCAACACCGTGCACTCCGTGATCGGCCCGAATGGCGCCGGCAAGACCACGCTGTTCCACATGCTCACGGGCACCGGCACCACCACGGGCGGCCGCATTGTGTTCGACGGGCACGACGTGACGCACGAGCCCGACCACAAGCGCGTGCAGCGCGGCATGGCGCGTTCCTTTCAAGTGACCAGCTTCTTCGCAAGCCTTTCGGTGCGCGAGAACCTGCGCGTGGCGGCGCAAGGCGTTGCACCGCGCCAGGCCATGAATTGCTGGCGCGCGCCGGTCGGCGAACGCGCCTGCGCAGAAACGGTGGCCGAGGTGCTGGAGCGCGTGGGCCTGGAGCGGCTGGCCGAGGTGCCTGCCAGCGAGCTTTCGCATGGCCAGCAGCGCCGCCTTGAAGTGGGCATGGCGCTGGCCGCCAAGCCCAAGGCCATCTTCCTGGACGAGCCGACCTCGGGCATGGGCATCGACGACCTGGACGACATGAAGCGGCTGATCCGCGGCCTGCGCGATGCGCACACCGTGGTGCTGATCGAGCACAACATGAACATCGTGATGGACATTTCCGACACCGTGACCGTGATGCAACTGGGCCGCGTGCTGGCGGAAGGCTTGCCAGGCGACATCCGGGCCGATGCGCGCGTGCGTTCGGCCTACCTGGGCAACATGATCACTGGGGGCAAGGCATGAGCGGGAAGAACATCCTCGAAGTCGACGGCCTGCACGCGCACTACGACAAGAGCCATGTGCTGCAGGGCGTGTCGATGACTGTCGGCAATGCCGAACTCGTCACGCTTCTCGGTCGCAACGGTGCGGGCAAGTCGACCACGCTCAAGAGCATTGCCGGCGCGGTCACGCCCACTGGCGGCCGCGTGCGCTTCCAAGGCGCGGATATCGCGGGCATGCCGCCGCACCGCATTGCCACGCGCGGCGTGTGCCTGGTGCCCGAGCATCGCGGCGTATTCAAGCTGCTGACGGTGGAAGAAAACCTGCTGCTCGGCCAGCGGCGCGATTCGCCCTGGCAACTGGACGACATCTACCGCATCTTTCCGCGCCTGAAGGAGCGGCGCCGCAACGGCGGCGGCCAGCTCTCGGGCGGCGAACAGCAGATGCTGGCCATCGGCCGCGCGCTGATGAACCATCCGCGGCTGCTCATCCTCGACGAGCCGGTCGAAGGCCTCGCGCCGGTCATCGTGGAAGAGATCGTCGCCCAGTTGAAGCTCATCAAGGCGGCCGGCGTCGCCATCCTGCTGGTCGAACAGAACCTGGAAGTGTGCGTGCAACTCGCCGACCGCCACTACATCATCGAGCAGGGCGTGATCGTGCACGAAGCGGGCAACGCCGCCTTCATGGCCGACCACGAGGTGAAAGACCGCTACCTCGGCGTTGGCCTCGCCTGAGGCGTCCGCATTCCTTCTTTATTTTCTCTAGCGATGAACTCACCAACCCCACTCCGCATCGACGGCGAGCGCCTCTGGAACTCGCTGATGGAACTGGCCAAGCTCGGCGCGACCGAGAAGGGCGGCGTGTGCCGCATTGCACTGACCGATCTCGACCGGCAGGGCCGCGATCTCTTCACCCGCTGGGCGCGCGAAGCCGGCTGCGAGGTGCGCGTCGACAGGATCGGCAACATCTTTGCGCGCCGCGCCGGCCGCGACAACACGCTGCCGCCGGTGGTCACGGGCAGCCATATCGACACCCAACCCACGGGCGGAAAGTTCGACGGCAACTACGGCGTGCTGGCCGGGCTGGAAGTGATCCGCAGCCTGAACGATGCCCACATCGTCACCGAGGCGCCACTGGAAATTGCGGTGTGGACCAATGAGGAAGGCTCGCGCTTCGTGCCTGTGATGATGGGTTCGGGCGTATTCGTGGATGCCTTCACGCTGGAGCATGCGCTCTCGCAGCGCGACACCGAGGGCATCAGCGTGGCCGAGGCGCTTGCTTCCATCGGCTACGCCGGCAGCGCGGCGGCCTCGGCCGCTGCATCGCCCGTGGGTGCGTATTTCGAGGCGCACATCGAACAGGGTCCGGTGCTCGAGGCGAACGAGCGCGTCATCGGCGTGGTCGAGGGTGCGCTCGGGCAGCGCTGGTACGACGTGGTGATGCAGGGCATGGAAGCGCATGCGGGCCCCACGCCGATGGAACTACGCAAGGACGCGCTGCTCGCGGCTTCCGAACTGGTGATCGAGGTCAACCGCATTGCGCTGGCCCATGCGCCGCATGCGCGCGGCACGGTCGGCTGGATCGAGAACTATCCCAACTCGCGCAATGTGATTCCCGGCCGCGTGAAGCTCAGTGTCGACCTGCGCGCCGCGGACGACGTGGTGCTTTCGGCCATGGACGCCGAGCTGAAAGAGGCGGTGCAGCGCATCGCCGCCAAGGGCAAGGTGGAGGCGACGGTGGAGCAGGTCGTCTACTTTCCGCCGCAGCCCTTCACGCCCACGCTGGTGTCGGCCATCCGCGAGGCGGCACAGGCGCAGGGCATGACCTGGATGAATGTGATCAGCGGTGCGGGCCATGACGCGGTGTACCTCGCGCGCGTGTGCCCCGCGGCAATGATCTTCGTGCCTTGCCTGGACGGCATCAGCCACAACGAGATCGAGGACGCGCAACCCGATCACCTGGAGGCCGGCTGCAATGTGCTGCTGCAGGCCATGCTGCAAAGCGCGGGAGTGGCCGCGCAATGAAGGTGCTGATTGCAAGGCTCAACCACGAGACCAACACCTTCTCGCCGGTGCCCACGCCGCTTGCGGCGTTCGGGCCCGATGGACCCACGTTCGGCGAGCAGGCCTACAAGGACAACAAGGGAATGCGCACCGCGATGTCGGCCTTCATCGACCTGGCCGAGCAGGCCGGTGCAACGCTGGTCACGCCGGTGTCGGCCTCGGCCAACCCGAGCGGGCCGGTCGATGCAGAGGCCTACACCGCGCTCACGCAATGCATCGTCGATGCGGCGCCGGGATGCGATGCCATCCTGCTCGACCTGCACGGCGCCATGGTGGCGCAGAACAGCGCCGATGGCGAGGGCGACCTGCTGGTGCGGCTGCGCGCGGCGGCGCCGGGCGTGCCCATTGGCGTGGCGCTCGACCTGCACGCCAACGTCACGGCCGCGATGGTGGGCAACGCGGACTTGATCGTCGGCTTCAAGACCTATCCGCATGTCGACATGTACGAAACAGGCGAGCATGCGGGCCGGCTGCTGTTCGATCTGCTCGCAGGACGCAGCAAGCCCGTGATGCGCTGGCACCAGCTGCCGTTGATGGCGCACACGCTGCGCAGCGCGTCTTTCACCGGCGCCATGAAGCGGGCCATCGAGGCGGCGCGCGAAGCCGAAAAATCGGAATCGCTCGCGGTGTCGATCTTTGCCGGCTTCTCGCTGTCGGACATCGAGGCGCCCTGCATGAGCGTGGTGGCGGTCGATGCGCAATCTCCTGAGCGAGCGCAAGCCACAGCCGACCGCATCGCTGCGCAGATGTGGGAAGAGCGCGAAGCGTTCATCTACCGCAGCGAACCGCTGGCCGAATCGGTCGCACGCGCGAAGGCGATTGCCGAGGGCGAGACGCGTCCGGTGCTGCTGCTCGACCATGGCGACAACTGCATGTCGGGCGGCAGCTGCGACACCATGGACGTGCTGCAGGAAGCGCTGGCGCAGGGTCTCCAGGGCATCGGCGTGGGCCCGCTGTGCGATCCGCAAGCGGTGGCCGAACTGACTGCGGCAGGCGAGGGCGCCGAGGTGACCCTGGCACTCGGCAACAAGGTGTCGCTCGAAGGCATAGGCTTGTCGAAGAAGCCCGTCATGCTGACCGGCAAGGTGCGCACCATCTGCAACGGCGAATACGTGATCACCGGCCCCACTTATACCGGACAGCGCAGCAGCATGGGCCGCACGGTGCTGTTCGACATTGGTCCGGCGCGCATTGTGGTGACCGAGCGCACGCAGGAGCCGTGGGACCTCGGCGTCTTCGAGTGTGCGGGGCTCGACCCGCGCAAGGAACGCTTTCTGCTGCTCAAGTCGCGCATGTACTGCCGGCCGGTGTTCGAGCCGATCTCGGCCGCGCTGGTCGAATGCGACAGTCCCGGCGTGACCAGTTCGGACTACGGCCTGTTCCCGTTCTCGAGGGTGCGCAGGCCCGTGTTTCCGCTCGACCCGGAATGACCGAAAAGGTGGTCTGTCTACCTATGCAAGAAGTTGCATAGGTATTTGGAGCTACACCGCGATACTGCGGCGCTTCACCCCCATGAAGCCCCTCGCGTGAACACCTTTGCACAGAGCGCCGTCGCGGCCTGGCAACTGCTCGTGTCCGGCGATCCGGTGCTGCTGGCGATCGTCGGGCGGTCGCTCGCGGTCAGCGCCAGCGCCTGCGCGCTGGCCTGCGGGCTGGGACTGCTGCTGGGCGCATGGCTAGGCGTGGCGCGCTTTCGTGGCCGTGCCGGCTTGCTCACGCTGCTGAATACTCTGCTGGCGCTGCCGTCGGTGGTGGTGGGGCTGGTCATCTATCTCCTGCTGTCGCGCTCCGGCCCGCTTGGCTTCCTCGGCTGGCTTTTTTCGTTCAAGGCCATGGTGCTGGCGCAGACGGTACTGGTGCTGCCGGTGGTGACGGCGCTCACACGCCAGACCATCGAAGACGCCGAGCGCGCGCATGGCGAGCAGTTGCGTTCGCTGGGCGCCCGGCCGCTGGTGCGGGCGCTGCTTCTGGTGTGGGACGAGCGCTATGCGCTGCTCACGGTGCTCATCGCCGCCTTCGGCCGGGCGGTATCGGAAGTCGGCGCGGTAATGGTGGTGGGCGGCAACATCGACGGCTTCACGCGCGTGATGACCACCGCGATTGCACTCGAAACCAGCAAGGGCGACCTGCCGCTGGCCTTGGCGCTTGGCATCGTGTTGCTAGGCGTGGTGCTGGTGCTCAACCTGGCCATTGCCGCAGTCCGAGGCTGGCGCGAGCGGGTCGATGGCGGAGGGGGCGGGGGCAATGGCGTGGCGGCATGGTGGCGGCCGGAGGCGCGTCCGTGAACGAACACGCGCAGCTGGCAAGCGTCGACAACACCGTCTTCGCGCTGTACGGCGTCGACGTCCGCTTGGGGCGGGTGGCAGCCCTGCAGGGTGCAACCCTGACCATTTCGGCCGGCGAGCGCGTGGCGCTCATCGGCGCCAACGGGAGCGGCAAGACCACGCTGCTGCGGCTGCTTCACGGCTTGGTGCCGCATGCGGCGGGGAGCTTCACCAGCGCTGCGCCGCGCCGCCACCAGTCCATGCTGTTCCAGCGCCCGCACATGCTGCGCGCGTCGGTGGTGGTCAACGTGGCGTTGGCGCTGTGGCTGCGCGGCACGCGCTGGCGCGATGCCCGCAGTGCCGCCATTCCGGCGCTGGCGCGCGTGGGGCTCGAAGACTTGGCAAATCGCAATGCCCGGGCCTTGTCGGGCGGCCAGCAGCAGCGGGTGGCACTGGCACGCGCCTGGGCGCTGCATCCGGCGGTTCTGCTGCTCGACGAGCCCACGGCCAGCCTTGACCCTACTGCCAAGCGCGAGGTCGAGTCGCTCATCGCCGAGGCCGCCGCAGGCCGCACGCTGGTGTTTGCGAGCCACAACCTCGGCCAGGTGAAACGGCTGGCCAGCCGCGTGATCTACCTGGAGCACGGCCGCATATTGGCCGACCTGCCCGTGCACGATTTCTTTCATGGGCCGCTCCCGGAAGAGGCCCGCTTGTTCGTCAAAGGAGAGTTGGCATGAGTCTGTCTTTCAAGCGCCGCGGCAACGCGGGCATCCGCGCCTCGCTGGCGGCGGCGGTTTTCTTCGCGGCCATGGGTGCGGTGCACGCCGAGACCATCACCATGGCCTCGACCACGTCCACCGAACAATCCGGCCTGTTCTCGCACCTGCTGCCCGCCTTCAAGAAGGCCAGCGACATCGACGTCAAGGTGGTGGCAGTGGGAACCGGCCAGGCGATCGACATGGCCAAGCGCGGCGATGCCGACGTGCTGTTCGTGCATGACACCGCGGCGGAGGAGAAGTTCGTGGCCGAGGGCTTCAGTGCCAAGCGCTACCCCGTGATGTACAACGACTTCGTTCTGGTGGGGCCGAAGGCAGATCCGGCGGGCACCAAGGGCAAGGACATCGCGACCGCACTGAAGAAGATCGCCACGGCCAATGCGCCATTCGTGTCGCGCGGCGACAAGAGCGGCACCGATGCGGCCGAGCGCCGCCTCTGGACGCAGGCCGGCGTGGCTGACGCGGGCCAGCCTGTGCCCAACGACCGCAAGGGCACGGGTTACCGGGAGTGCGGCTGCGGCATGGGGCCGGCGCTCAACATCGCGGCCTCGTCCGGCGCCTATGTGCTGGCAGACCGCGGCACCTGGCTCAGCTTCAAGAACCGCGCCGACCTGGCGGTGCTGGTCGAAGGCGACAAGCGGCTCTTCAACCAATACGGCGTGATGGTGGTGAGCCCGGCCAAATTTCCCTCGCTCAACAGCAAGGGCGCGCAGAAGTTCGTCGATTGGGTGATCTCGCCGGCCGGACAGCAGACCATTGCGGAGTACAAGATCGGCGGCGAGCAGCTGTTCTTTCCGAACGCGGCGGCCAACTGAAACGGGCGGCGGCGCGCGGCATGACCTCCAAGGTCATCGACGCCGCGCGCACCCGGCGCGACCATTCCTTCACCCCGCGATGTTGCGGGTCGAGATCTTCGAAAGGAATCGTCATCATGAACACCGCCGCACACGACGCCACCGCCATTGCCCAGCGCTACATCGCCGTCTGGAACGAGACGGATGCCGCGCGCCGGGCCGAGCTGATCGAAGCCCACTGGACCGCTGACGCGCGCTATGTCGACCCCATGGCGCAGGCGAGCGGCCGCGACCAGATCAGCGCGCTGGTCGGTGCCGTGCACCAGCGCTATCCGGGCTTTCGCTTCAACCTGTTCGGCAACGCCGAGGCGCATGGCGACAACCTGCGCTTCTCGTGGACCTTGGGGCCCAGCGGCGCCGAAGACCTGATCCAGGGCACCGACTTTGCCCATCTCGATGCCGGCAAGCTGCGCTCGGTGACCGGCTTCCTGGACAAGGTGCCGGTGGGCGCCTGACCCCTCAGTCGGCCGACCCCGCTGCACGGCCGCGCCAGAGCTTGCGGTAGACCGTGGCGCGGCTGATGCCGAGGTTGCGCGCCGCTTCGGCCACGTTGCCGCGGGCGTCGGTCACGGCCTTGCGGATGAGCGCGGTCTCGACGTCCCGCAGCCGCGGACGGGCCTCGGCCACCACGCCCGGTGCGCCCCTGCCGCCGCGCCGGGGACGCACCTCGATGCGCAAACCGGACCAGAGCGGCGCCTCGAGCACGGCGTCGCCGTGCCGGGCTGCATCGCGCAGCATGTCGAGCGGCAACGCGAACAGGTCGTTGCAATGCAGGGCAGCCGGTCCCTGCGCTGCGAGCGCCTGGTGCAGCATCTGCCGCGCCGCGGCATTCGCGCCCGTGACCTTGCCACCGGCGTCGATGCACAGCAGTCCCTCGCTCGCCTCGTTGCCCGGGCAACCGGGCCATGACAAATGCAGCCGCAGCTCGCAAGGCTCGTTCATCACCAAGATGTTCTCGATGCTGCGCGCCGAGAGCGTGGCCAGGTGCCGCAGCTCGGGCCGTTCGACCACCTGGACACCGGTCAGGTCGAGCATGCCGATGCAGTCGCCGCGAGGGCCGAAGAGCGGCGCCCCGGCGCAGCTGTAGACGCTGGTGTCGTCGAAAAAATGTTCGCCGCGGTGCAGCCACACCGACTCCTGCTCGGCCAGCGCCGTGCTGATGGCGCTGGTCCCGACTGCGCGCTCCGAGAGATCGACGCCGACGCGGGCGATGTTGCGGGCGTGGCGGATGGCGGCATCGGTGCCATCGGGCAGGGGGCCCACGTCGACCACGATGCCTTCCGCATCCGTCAACACCGCGAAATAGTGCGTGTCGGCGATGGCGCGGGACAGGCGCTCGATCACCGGCCGGGCCGCGCCCACCAGCGCGCGGTTGCGTTCGGCTACCTCGCGAACGGCCGACCGGGCCACCGGTTCGAAGTCCACCCGCTGCTGCGGCTGCCGCCCGGCTTCCAGGCAGCGCTCCCAGGAGCGGGCGATCCATGGCTCGACGCGCATGCCCCTGGAGCGCGAACGCTCGCCGTGGATCAGCTCCCGGCGCGCCTGCGCAATGGCGAGCGAGCGCTCGGGCGGGGGCGGGAGGAGGGAGGCGGGCATCGGGCGGGTGTCTCGGACGGGGGGTCTTTTTCTTGATTCTTGCCGCTGGGCAAGTTGTTTCATTTTGAGAATTTCGCGCAAGCTGCGCAAGCGGCGAGGGTTTTGCCTAGGATATGGCGCGGGGCAGGCATCCAAGATGCCACTCGCTGAGCCAGCCATCACCTTCAACGGAGACAGCCAAAATGCAGGTAGCTTTCACGGTCAACGGCCGACCGGCCACGGTCGACGCACCCCCCAACACATTCCTGGTGCACGCCATCCGCGAGCATCTTCATCTCACCGGCACCCACGTGGGCTGCGACACTGCCCAATGCGGCGCCTGCACCATTCACCTGAACGGGCGCGCCGTCAAGTCCTGCAACATATTGGTGGGGCAAGTGGCCGGTGCGGAAATCACCACCATCGAAGGCGTGGCCCAGCCTGACGGCACCATGCACCCAATGCAGGCGGCCTTCAAGGAGTGCCACGGCCTGCAGTGCGGCTTCTGCACCCCCGGCATGGTCATGAGCGCCATCGACCTGTGCACTCACCATCCCAAGTCGAGCGAATCCGAGATCCGCGAGCTGCTCGACGGCAACCTGTGCCGCTGCACGGGCTACCAGAACATCGTCAAGGCCGTGCAGATGGGTGGCGAGGCCATGGCCTCGGGCACCCCGGTCAAGACCACTGCCACCGCCTGAAGGGAGCCACATCATGGGTGCTTCCGACTTCGCGAACCTGCCCCACATCGGTCAAGCGCTGCGGCGCAAGGAAGACTATCGCTTCCTGACCGGTGCGGGCAACTACACCGACGACATCACGCTGGCCAACCAGAGCCATGCGGTCTTCGTGCGCTCGCCGCACGCCCATGCCGCCATCAAGTCTGTCGACACGGCCGAGGCGCTCAAGATGCCCGGCGTGGTCGGCATCTTCACCGGCAAGGACATCGAAGGAAAGATGGGCGGGCTGCCCTGTGGCTGGCTCATCAACAACCCTGACGGCACCCCCATGAAGGAGCCGATGCACCCGATCCTCGCGATCAACAAGGTGCGCTATGTGGGCGACCACGTGGCCATGGTGGTGGCCGAGACGGTCGAGCAGGCCAAGAACGCGGCCGAGGCGGTGGTGGTCGACTACGACGTGCTGCCCGCGCTGGTGAGCGTGGCCGACGCCGCAAAAAAGGCCAGCGGCGTCACGCTGCATGACGAGGCGCCCGACAACCAGTGCTACAAGTGGGCGCTGGGCGACAAGGCCGCGGTCGACGCGGTGTTTGCCAATGCCGCGCACGTGACCAGGCTCGACCTGGTCAACAACCGGCTGGTGCCCAATCCGATCGAGCCGCGCGTGGCCATCGGCAGCTACAGCCGCGGCACCGACGACTACACGCTGTATGTGTCCAACCAGAACCCGCACGTCGAGCGCCTGCTGATGACGGCCTTTGTGCTGGGACTGCCCGAGCACAAGGTGCGCGTGATCGCGCCCGACGTGGGCGGCGGCTTCGGCTCCAAAATCTTCCTGTATGCCGAAGACGTGTGCCTGACCTGGGCTGCAAAGCAGCTCAACCGCAACATCAAGTGGACGGCGGAACGCTCCGAGTGCTTCCTGTCCGATGCGCATGGCCGCGACCATGTGAGCCATGCCGAAATGGCGATGGACAAAGACGGCAAGTTCCTCGCGATGCGGGTGCACACCGATGCCAACCTGGGCGCCTACCTGTCGACCTTCGCGACCGCGGTGCCCACCATCCTCTACGCCACGCTGCTCGCGGGGCAGTACACCACGCCGCAGATCTACGTCGAGGTCGATGCGTGGTTCACCAACACGGCGCCGGTCGATGCCTACCGCGGCGCGGGGCGGCCCGAAGCCACCTACCTGCTCGAACGCCTCGTTTCGCGCTGCGCCTGGGAAATGAACCTGGGCCAGGACGAGATTCGCAAGCGCAACTTCATCACCACGTTCCCCTACCAGACGCCGGTGGCGCTGCAGTACGACACGGGTGATTTCCATGCCTGCATGGACAAGGCCAAGGCGCTGGCCGAGGTAGAAGGTTTTGCGCAGCGCAAGGCGGCGAGCGAAGCGCGGGGCAAGCTGCGCGGCATCGGCTACTCCAGCTACATCGAGGCCTGCGGTATTGCGCCCTCGAACATCGCGGGCGCACTGGGCGCGCGGGCCGGCCTGTTCGAGTGCGGCGAAATCCGCGTGCACCCGACCGGCAGCGTGACGGTGTTCACAGGCTCGCACAGCCACGGGCAGGGGCACGAGACCACCTTTGCGCAGGTGGTGGCCGGGCGCCTTGGGATTCCGGTCGAGAACGTCGACGTGGTGCACGGCGACACGGGCCGCGTGCCCTTCGGCATGGGCACCTATGGCTCGCGCTCGATCTCGGTCGGCGGCGCCGCCATCATGAAGGCGCTCGACAAGATCGAGACCAAGGCCAAGAAGATCGCCGCGCACCTGATGGAAGCGAGCGACGCAGACATCGAGTTTGCCAACGGCGAGTTCACGGTCAAAGGTACGGACAAGAAGATCCCGTTCGGCCAGGTGGCGCTCACGGCCTACGTGCCGCACAACTACCCGCTCGACAAGCTCGAGCCCGGCCTGAACGAAACCGCGTTCTACGACCCGACCAACTTCACCTTCCCTGGCGGCACCTACATCTGCGAGGTCGAGATCGACAAAGAGACCGGTGAGGTCCGCGTCGACCGCTTCACGGCGGTGGATGACTTCGGCACCATCATCAACCCGATGATCGTCGAGGGCCAGGTGCACGGCGGACTGGTGCAGGGCATCGGCCAGGCGCTGCTCGAAAACTGCGTGTACGACAACGAAACCGGCCAGCTGCTCACCGGCAGCTTCATGGACTACGCCATGCCCAGGGCAGCCGAATTTCCGCAGTTCAAGCTGGACACCGTGTGCACGCCGTGCACGCACAACCCGCTCGGCACCAAGGGCTGCGGCGAGGCCGGGGCGATCGGTTCGCCACCGGCGGTGATCAACGCCGTGCTCGACGCGCTGGCGCCGCTCGGTGTCAAGGATTTCGACATGCCCGCCTCGGCCAGCCGCGTCTGGGAAGCCATGCAGAAAGGTAGCGGAAGCGACGCGCGAACCGCTCCGCCGCAAGAGCCCTCGCTGGCCGCCAGCACCCAAGGCCGCCCCGCCCCCTGAACACAGAAGGAATCACACCATGTACGCCTTCACACTCGAACGGCCCTCCACCGTGGCCGATGCCGCCAAGCTGGTCACCGCCGGCGCCAAGCCGCTGGCCGGCGGCCAGACGCTGCTCGCCGCCATGAAGCTCAGGCTTTCCGCGCCCGAGCGGCTCGTGGACCTCGGCGGCGTCAAGGAACTCACCGGCATCAAGAAGGACGGAAGCACGATCACCGTCGGAGCCATGTCGCGCCACCTCGACGTGGCCAACAACCCCGACGTGAAAGCCGCCTTTCCCGCGTTGGCCGACCTGGCCTCGCGCATCGGCGACCGGCAGGTGCGCGCCATGGGCACCATCGGCGGCTCCGTGGCCAACAACGACCCGGCTGCCTGCTATCCCAGTGCGGTGCTGGGATCGGGTGCCACCGTCATCACCTCCAGGCGCGAGATCGCGGCGGACGACTTCTTCCTGGGCCTCTTCACCACCGCGCTGGAAGAAGACGAGCTGATCACCGCGATCCGCTTCCCGATTCCCAAGCGTGCCGTGTATGAAAAGCTGCGCCAGAAGGCGTCGCACTTTCCGCTCGTCGGCGTGTTCCTCGCGCAGTACGACAGTGGCGTGCGGGTGGCCATCACCGGCGCGGGCAACGGCGTGTTCCGCCATGCGGGGCTCGAAGATGCGCTCAACAAGAGCTTCACGGCGGCAGCCGCCGCAGCCGTGAAGATCGATGCGAGCGAACTCAACAGCGACCTGCATGCGTCGGCCGCCTACCGTGCCAACCTGATCAGCGTGCTGACGCAGCGCGCGGTGACCAAGGCACTGGGCTGAACCCGCCGGGCGCCGACCGGAAGGCGCGGCATCCTCGCGTCTTCCGCTACGCTTTGCCATGATCTTTCCGACCATCGATTCCCTGTCAGCCGGTTTGATGCAGGCCGGCTACTTTGCCGACCGCCGGCTGGCCACGGCCGTGTTCCTCGCGCTCAAGCTGCAGCGTCCGCTGCTGCTCGAGGGCGAGCCTGGCGTCGGTAAGACCGAGCTGGCCAAGGCACTGTCCACCGCGCTCAGCCGCGAACTGCTGCGCCTGCAGTGCTACGACGGGCTGGAGCAGCGTGAAGCACTTTACGAATGGAACTACGCCGCGCAGCTCTTGCACATGCGCGCGGCCGAAGCGACGGGGGCGGCCCGTGACGTCGAGGCCGAGGTCTACCAGCCGCACTACCTGATCCGCCGTCCGCTGCTGCAGGCGCTGCAGACGCCGCTGCCCGGCGCCGTGCTGCTGATCGACGAAGTGGACCGTGCCGACGAGCCCTTCGAGGCCTTCCTGCTCGAATATCTCGGTGAATACCAGGTCAGCATTCCCGAGCTGGGCACCGTGCGCGCCGTGGTGCCGCCGGTCACCATTCTCACCAGCAACCGCACGCGCGAGCTCAACGATGCGGTCAAGCGGCGCTGCCTCTATCACTGGCTCGATTACCCCGAGCGTGAACGCGAACTGGCCATCGTGCGCGCGCAGGTGCCGCAGGCCGGTGAAAAGCTCTCGGCCCAGGTGGCGGCTTTTGTCGCGCGGCTGCGCGATGCGCCCTTCGTCAACGCCTTCCAGCGCGCCCCCGGGATCGCGGAGAGTGTCGAGTGGGCGAGGGCGCTGATTGCACTCGACACGGTCGAGCTCGATCCCGAAGTGGTGGTCGACACCGCCGGCATCCTGTTCAAGCAGCGAGACGACGTGGCCGCGCTCACGCGTGAACTCGCGTCGGATCTCCTGAAGCCCGAGGAGCCGGTTGCGCCCTGAGCGCGGCCGAAGGTCGAGGCCGTCTGCATGACCGGCATCCAGCAACTCGGCGATGTGCGCAGCGGCAAGCTGGCCGGCAACATCACGGCCTTCGGGCGCGCCCTGCGCCGGGCCGGCGTGCGCACCGACGCCATGCGCATCGCGCTCGCCGCCGAAGCGGCCACGCTGGTGGGCGTGGAAAGCCGCCTCGACCTGAGTGCCGCAATGGAAGCCGTCATGGTGAGCCGCGAGCAGGACCGCATGGTGTTCCGCGAACTCTTCGACGCCTGGTTCCGTGACCCTGAACTGGCCAACAAGCTGCTCGCGCAGATGTTGCCGAGCGCCGAAGGCAAGGCCGAGCCCTCCAAGCGGCGCCCGCGCGTGCGGGAGGCGCTCTCTGCGCCACGCGAGCCGGCAAAACCCGCAGCAGCCGCCAAGCCCGACAAGGAGGTCGAGTTCGATGCCGCCATGACGTCGAGCGACCGTCAGCGCCTGCAGCACGCGGATTTCAACGCGCTCGGCGCGGCCGAATACCGGCTGGTCGAAAGGCTCGCGCGCGACGTGGCCTTGCCCATTCCCTCGTTGCCGTCGCGCCGGCTGAGGGTGGCGAGCGACGCGGGGCAGCAGCATGCGCGCATGCATTGGCCCGGCGTGCTGCACGAGGCGGCGCGCACCGGTGGCGAGATCCTGCGGCTGCCCAAGCTGAGCCGGCGCGAGCAGCCGCTGCCGCTGCTGGTGCTGGTCGATGTGTCGGGCTCGATGGAGCGCTATGCGCGGCTGCTGCTGGCGTTCCTGCATGCATCGACACGACGGGCCGGACGGCGCGACGTATTCGCCTTCGGCACTCGGCTCACCGACCTGACCGCCGCCTTCAAGCTGGTCGACACCGACGCCATGCTGGGCGCCGCCAGCCTTGCCATCGACGATTTTGCGGGCGGCACGCGGCTTGGCAACTCGCTGGCCGAACTGCATCGCGCCCATGCGCGCCGGCTGACGGGCCGCCGCACGCTGGTGCTGGTGATCAGCGACGGGCTCGACACCGGCGACACCGCGCTGCTCGAGAACGAACTGCTATGGCTCAAACGCCATTCGCGCCGTTTGCTGTGGCTCAACCCGCTGCTGAGGTTCGAAGGCTACGCCCCTCTGGCCCGTGGGGCCAGCGTGCTGCACCGCCATGCAGACGCGATGCTGGCGGTCCACAATCTCGGTGCGCTCGAACAGCTGGCCGCCAGCCTCGCCGCCCTCATGCGGTCCAGCCGCTAGCGCCCATAGAAAGTCAAAAGGAAACACCACCATGGAAATGCTCGGCAACCGCCGTCTCGGCATCACGCAACAGCAGGCCTGGGAAGCGCTCAACGACCCCGAGACGCTCAAGAAGTGCATTCCCGGCTGCGACAAGTTCGAGCTCACGGGCGACAACCAGTACAGCGTGGCCCTGGCGGTCAAGATCGGCCCGGTGTCGGCCAAGTTCAACGGCAAGGTGGCACTGTCGGACATCGTCGCGCCCGACGGCTACAAGCTCACCTTCGAAGGGCAGGGCGGCGTGGCGGGGTTTGCGAAAGGCTCGTCGAGCGTGACGCTCAGGCCGCTGGACGGCGCTGCCGCCGCGACGCCGACGGGCGACGGTGCCGACGCCGCACCTCCGCCGGCCGGCTGCGAACTCGACTACACCGTGCAGGCGCAGGTCGGCGGCAAAATCGCCCAATTGGGCCAGCGTCTCATCGATGGCGCGGCCAAGTCGACGGCCGATGATTTCTTCAAGCGCTTCGAGGCCGAAATGCAAAACCGCTACGGCCCGCCGCCGGCTTCCGTTGAAGAAGCGGCCGAGGCCCCAGCCGAGAAAGCGGGCGTCATGTCTGGCTTCATGAAGAAGATCGGCCTCGGCAAGAAGGACGGCAAGGACGCGTCCGCGGCACCCGACGACGCGAGCTGAGGACACGGACAACGCCATGGAAAATCTCGACGTCATGGTGCTGCGCACGCTGCGCGACTGGCGGCAGGCCGGCAAGCGCGCGCTGCTGACCACGGTGGTGCGAACCTGGGGCTCGTCGCCGCGGCCGGTCGGCTCGATCATGGCGCTGGCGGACGACGGTGCGGTGGTGGGCTCGGTCTCCGGCGGCTGCATCGAGGACGACTTGATCGCCCGCTACAGCCATGCGCATGCGAATAACGGCCAAGGCGAGGTGGTGCCGCCGGGCACCCCGCCCGCCCTCGTGAAGTACGGCATCACGGCCGACGAGGCGCATCGCTTCGGGCTGCCCTGCGGCGGCACTCTGGAGCTGCTGCTCGAATACGACCCTGATGCTGCCTCGCTCGGCACGCTCGTGGCCGAGCTCGAGCAAGGCAAACTCATGCAGCGCACCGTTGCGCTCGCTACCGGCGCCGTGCGCCTGGCCGAAGCGACCGCGCCCGACGAACTCAAGGTGAACGACGCCGAGCTCGTCAACACCTTCGGTCCCGAGTACCGAATGCTGCTCATCGGCGCGGGGCAGCTGGCCGAATATCTCGCGACGATGGCCAAGTTCAGCGGCTTTGCAGTGACGCTGTGCGATCCGCGGGCCGAATACCGCACCGCGTGGTCCCTACCGGGCGTGGAGATCACCACCGAGATGCCCGACGACGCGGTGCTGGCATTCAAGCCCGACCGCCGCAGCTGCGTGGTGGCGCTCACGCACGATCCGAAGCTCGACGACCTGGCGCTGCTCGAAGCCCTGCAGAGCGAAGCCTTCTACGTGGGCGCCATCGGCTCGCGCCGCAATGCGGAAGCGCGGCGCGACCGCATGATCGAGCACTTCGACCAGACGGCCGAGTCGCTCGCGCGCCTGCGCGGACCCATCGGCATCTACATCGGCAGCAAGACGCCGCCGGAAATCGCGGTGAGCGTGATGGCCGAGATCCTTGCGGTGAAGAACGCGGTGACGCTGCCGCGCGAAATGGAAGTAGCGCGTGCCAAGGGCATGCAGCAGCTCGCAATGAGCTGAATGAATCGCGGCCTGGCCGCGTCAGTCTGCCGACTTCGCCGCGGGCGGCACGTCGCCGCCTTTTTGCCGTTCGCGAAAGAGAGCGGCGCGCATCAGGAAGATGGTGGTGATGGGTGCGGTGAGCGCAATGAAGAGAACGATCAGCACGGCGTGCAGGAAGAGGCTGTAGCCCTGCACTGAAAAATAGACGATGGTGGCGATCGTCATGCACCACACGCCCACCGTGGCGCCGAGCGTCGGTGCATGGATGCGGCGGAAGAAGGTGGGCAGGCGCACGAGGCCGAACGAGCCGATGGCCGCGAAAGCCGCGCCGAGCACCGCAAACACCGCCGTGATGATTTCCGCCCAAAGCGGCAGCGGCCCCACGATGAAATCGTTCATTCAATGACCTCCCCGCGCAAGAGAAACTTCGCCATTGCTGTCGACCCCACGAAGCCGAACAGCGCCGTGAGCATGGCTGCTTCGAAGTACACGTTGCTTGCATAGACGATGCCGAGCACCAGCATCATCAGCATGCCGTTGATATAGAGGCAGTCCAGCGCCATCACCCGGTCTTGCGCGGTCGGCCCGACCAGAAGGCGGGTGAGCGCGCAGAGCATGGCAACGGCCAACAGCAGCAGCGCGAGTCTCAGGGCCCAGAAAAGGACAGGCGTCATGATTCGAAGATCTCCATCAAGGGGTGCTCGTAGCGCTCTTTGATCATTGCGATGAAAGCGGCTTCGTCTTCCACGTCGAACACATGGATCAGCAGCGCACTGCTGTCGAATGAAATCTCGCCCCAGGCGGTGCCGGGCGTGAGGCACATGATCATCGCCAGCACCGCTAGCCCGTTCGGATCGCGCAGTTCGAGCGGTACGTTCACGAACTTCGACGCGATGCGCGAGGTGCGGCGCGTCAGCAGCCGCCGCGCCACGAAGAGCGCCGATCGCAGCATGTCGGCCGAGGCCCGGCCCGCGAGCCGCAGCGCCACCCAGGGCCTGCGCATGCGAACGGCGGCGGGCCGCAGGCCCTTGGTCAGCAGCGGCACCGCGATCGCGAGCACCACGGCGGACGCCAGCGTGGCAGCCTCGAGCGACTGGTTGAGCAGGAGCCATACCGCGAACAGGGCCATCGACAGCGGCGGCGAAGGGATCCAGCGCTTCATGGGATCGCGCCTTTCCCCGGCGCCACCGGATCGGGCACCTGCCGCGCATTCATAACGGCATTGCGGTATGCCGCGGGTGCGTGCAGCCCTTCGGCAGTGATGAGCGCGTGGCGCATGACGGGACCGGCCCAAACCGTCAGTGCCACGCACGCCGCAAGCAGGCCGGCCACCGGCAGTACCTCGAGCAAAGGCAGCGCAGGCATCGTCGGATGCGGCTGGGTCCAGAAATGGCGCATGCCAGTGCGGCTCAGCGCAATCAGGGCCATGAAGCCCGAGGCGATCAGCAGCGCCAGGAAGATCCAGGCGGCCGTCGAGGTGCCGCTGGTGACGAAGGCGCCCGACAGCATTGCGAACTTGCCCACGAAGCCCGAGAGCGGCGGCAGGCCTGCAAGCAGCAGGGTGCAGCCGATGAAGCTCAGGCCAAGGAAGGCCACGCCGGCCGGAATGGCGCGGCCGTAGAGCGCTTGTGCTTCGTCATCGAGGTTCACGTCGTCGAGCACGCGCAGGTCTTCGGCCAGGAACGGCGCATTGCCCGCCTGCTCGTGGGGCGCGACGCTCTGGCCGGCGTTGCGCCAGCGCTCGATCATGTCGGTGAGTAAAAAGAACGCGCTCACGGCAAGCGTGGAACTCAGCAGGTAGTAGAGCGCGCCGGCCCACACGGCCGGCTCCCCGAGGCCAATGGCAGCGAGCAGCGTGCCGGCGGACACGAGCACGCTGAATCCCGCCAGGTTGGACAGCCGCCGTGTGCCCACGATGCCGAGGGCGCCCGCGAACAGCGTCGCCAGCCCGATGGCGATGAGCGCGGATTGCCCGAAGGCGGCGGAGCTGCCGGCGTCCGGGGCGAAGAGCAGGGTCCACAGGCGCAGCAGCGTATAGATGCCTAGCTTGGTCAAGAGCGCGAAGACGGCGCCCACCGGCGACACCGCCGCGCTGTAGGCCGGCACCAGCCAGAAGTTGAGCGGCCAGGCGCCGGCCTTGGCGAAGAAGGCGGTCGCAAGGATGGCAGCCGCCGCATGCACGAGGCCGCGGTCGGCCGGCGCGAGCTCGGCGATGCGCATGCTCAGGTCGGCCATGTTGAGCGTGCCGGTCACGCCGTAGAGCAGGGCCGCGCCGATCAGGAAGAGAGACGAAGCGGCCAGGTTGATGGCGATGTAGTGCAGCCCGGCCTGCACGCGCAGCCGGCCCGAGCCATGCAGCAGCAGGCCGTAGGAGGCCGCGAGCATCACCTCGAAGAAGACGAACAGGTTGAACAGGTCGCCCGTCAGGAAGGCGCCGTTCAGGCCCATGAGCTGCAATTGCAGCAGCGGATGGAAATGCACGCCGGCACGGTCCCAGCGCGAGGTGGAATAGATCGAGGCTGCGAAAGCGACGACGCCCGTCAGCGCCACCATCATGGTCGACAAGCGGTCCGCCACCAGCACGATGCCGAAAGGAGCTCGCCAGTTGCCGGGCAGGTAGACGCCGATCGAGCCAGGGCCGTCGCCCGTATCGGGTGCGTTCACCCAGCGCAGCAGCGCCAATGCCGCCAGAAGGCCCACCAGGCCGGAGATCACGCTCAGGGCCGACTTGGTGCGGCGCCGCCTTTCGCCGAGCAGCAGCATCAACGCAGCCGTGAGCAGTGGCACGAGGATCGGCACCGCCACGAGATGCGGCATGCTGAAGTCGAGCAGCCGGTCGAGGAGCTGCATCAATGCCGTCATTCCCCCGTCTCCTGGCGCTCTTCGCCGTCGACGTGGTCGGTGCCTGCAAGGCCGCGCGAGGCCAGCAGCACGACGAGGAACAGGGCGGTCATCGCAAAGCCGATGACGATGGCCGTGAGCACCAGGGCCTGCGGCATCGGGTCGGCGGTGTTTGCCAGCGTGGCGGTGAAGCCCTTGACCAGCACGGGTTCGCTGTCGAGCTTGAGCCGGCCCATGCTGAAGATGAACAGGTTGACGCCGTACGAAATGAGCGTGAGGCCCATGATCACCTGGAAGGTACGCGGCCGCAGCAGCAGGTACACACCCGAGCCGGTGAGTACGCCGATGGCGAGCGCGAGCACGATCTCCATCAGTGCACGCCCTCCACGGCCTCGGCCTGGGCCAAGGCCTCTTTCTCGCGCTGCTCGTCCGCCCAGCGGTGGCTGCGTATCGATTGGTGCGCCAGCGCGGTGAGGATCAGCATGGTGGCACCGAGCACCAGCGCGAACACGCCGATGTCGAAGAAGAGCGCGCTCGGCACGTGCAGCTCGCCCAGCACCGGAAGGTGCAGGTGCGCGGTGTGCGTGGTCATGAACGGGTAGCCGAGCAGCACCGCGCCGCCGCCGGTAGCCAGCGCAAGCAGCAGGCCGACGGCGATCCACCGGCGCGGATAGATGCGCAAATGCTCCTCGACCCATTCGGTGCCGGAGACGATGAACTGAAGCAGCAGCGCCACGGACATCACCAGACCCGCGACAAAGCCGCCGCCCGGCGCGTTGTGCCCGCGCATGAAGAAGTACACCGACACCAGCACTGCGAGAGGCAGCAGCAGGCGCACCAGCACCGCCGGCACCATCAGGTAGCCCACGGCCGTGTCCTTGGCCAGGCGCGGGTTCAAGAGGTCGCTGCTTCCATCGTCGGCCTGGGCGCGTTGCTGCACCGGCAGCGCCATCGATTCGCGTGCGGGGCGGAAGCGGCGCAGCAGTGCATACACCGTGAGTGCCACCACGCCGAGCACCGTGATTTCTCCGAAGGTATCGAACGCGCGGAAGTCGACCAGCATCACGTTGACCACGTTGGTGCCACCGCCTTCGGTGAGCGCGCGTTCGAGAAAGAAGTGAGAGATGCTTTGCGGAAATGGGCGTGTCATCATCAGCCAGGCCAGCGCCGCCATGCCGCCGCCCGCAGCCGTTGCCACCAGCAAGTCGCGCCCGCGCCGGCCCCAGGGACGCAACCGCGTGCGCGCCGACTGCACGGCATCCTTGCTGCGCATCGGCAGCCAGCGCAGGCCGAGCAGGATCAGCACCGTGGTCACGGCCTCGACGACGAGTTGCGTCAGCGCCAGGTCGGGCGCCGAGAACCAGATATACGTGACGCAGCACACCAGCCCCGCACCCGAAGCGAGCATCAGCGCGGCGAGCCGATGGAACTTCGCCTGCCATGCCGCGGCCAGCGCGCAGATGCCACCGATCAGCCAAGTCATGGCGAACATGGTGGAGAACGGCAACAGCTCGCGGGTGCCGCGCGTAACGGGTGCCGTGGCCAACGAAACAGCGGCGCCCGCGCCCGCCACCGCGATCAGCAACAGCAACTGCACCTGCAAGCGGCGGGTGCCCAGCACGCGGCGGCTGCGCCGGCCGGCTTCGCTGAGCTGCGCGAGCAGGTGCTCGAAGATGACCTGGCCGTCGAAGCGGTGCAAGAGCGGCGTGTGCGCGAGATCGCCTTGCGCGCGGCGGCGGCGCTGCGACAGGTACAGCGCCAGGCCGCCCGCCAGCGCCACGAAGCTCATGGCCAGCGGCAGGTTGAAACCATGCCACACGGCCAGGCTGTATTCGGGCAGCACGCCGCCGACCACCGGCAGGGCCGCGGCCGCGAGCAGCGCGCCTACCGACCAGGCCGGGGCCACCCCCACTACCAGGCAGACCAGCACCAGCAGCTCGACGGGCACGCGCATCCAGTGCGGCGGCTCGTGCGGCTGCTTGGGCACGTCGGGCCCGCATGGCGGACCGAAGAACACGTCGAACACGAAACGCGCTGAATACGCCACGCTGAAGACACCGGCGATGGTGGCGATGATCGGCAGGCTCACGTTGACCCACGGCGTTGCCTGGATGAACACCGTTTCGGCGAAGAACATCTCCTTCGAGAGAAAGCCGTTGAGCAGCGGCACGCCCGCCATCGAGGCGCTGGCGATGATGGCCAGCGTGCCCGTGATCGGCATCAGCCGCAGCAGGCCGCTGAGCTTGCGGATGTCGCGCGTGCCGCTCTCGTGGTCGATGATGCCGGCGGCCATGAAGAGCGACGCCTTGAAAGTCGCGTGGTTCATGACGTGAAACACTGCCGCCACCGCGGCGAGCGGGCTGTTGAGCCCGAGCAGCAGCGTGATGAGCCCGAGATGCGAGATGGTCGAGTACGCGAGCAGCGCCTTCAGGTCGCGCTGAAACATGGCGACGAAGCCGCCGAGCAGCAGCGTGATCGCGCCCGCGCCGCCCACCAGCCAGAACCACTGCTCGGTGCCCGACAGCACCGGCCACAGCCGCGCCATCAGGAAAACGCCGAGCTTCACCATCGTGGCGGAGTGCAGGTAGGCCGAGACAGGCGTGGGTGCGGCCATGGCGCGCGGCAGCCAGAAATGGAAGGGGAACTGCGCGCTCTTGGTGAACGCGCCGAGGAGTATCAGCACCAGTGCCGCGGGATACAGCGCGTGCGCGCGAATGGCGTCGCCCGAAGCCAGTACCACGTCGAGCTCGTAGCTGCCCGCGATGCGGCCCAGCACCAGCACGCCTGCCAGCAGGCAGAGCCCGCCGGCACCGGTGACAGTGAGCGCCATGCGCGCGCCGCGCCGCGCGTCCCGCCGGTGGTGCCAGTAGCCAATCAGGAGAAATGAGAACAGGCTGGTCAGCTCCCAGAACAGCACCATCTGGATCAGGTTGCCCGAGAGCACCACGCCCGTCATCGCGCCCATGAAGGCGAGAAAGAAAGAGAAGAAGCGCGGCACGGGGTCGGAGGGCGACATGTAGTAGCGCGCATAGAGCACCACCAGCGCGCCGATGCCGAGCACCAGCATGCAGAACAGCCACGCAAAGCCGTCCATGCGGAACACGAGGTTGAGGCCAAGCTCCGGCAGCCATTCGATTTCATGGCGCAGCACATTGCCGTGCGCAATCTGCGGAAAGAGCCATGCGGCCTGAACGGCGCAGGCCAGCGCAACGAGTCCTGCGAGTGTCGACTCCCGATTGCGCGCGTTGGACGGCATCAACGCGGCGAGCACGCTGGCAACGAAGGGGAGCGCGACGAGAAGGACCAGGGGCATTGCGATCGATTCTATCGACCGGCCCTCTGAATGAGGCGCTTCAAGGCCCGGGTCTGCGGCCCGCTTTGGAAGTCTTCAGGCGGCCAGCGCCTGCACGCTGCGAATGCCCAGCCAGGTGAGGAAGAGCGAGCCGCCGAGATGAGCAGTGGCAGTGACTACCGCCACGCCAGGACGCCCCTGGAGCAACATGGTCATGACCTCGGCCGAGAAGCTCGAGAAGGTCGTGAGTCCGCCCAGGAAGCCCGTGACGAGCGCGAGCCGCCAGACCGGATCGAGGTTGGGGAGCAGCTGGAACACGGCGATCGCCAACCCGATCAGGTAGCCGCCGATCAGGTTGGCGGCCAGCGTGCCCCAGGGCATGAGCCCGCCGGCGCCGAACCAGATTGCGAGGCCCCAGCGCGCCAGCGCGCCAACGGAGGCACCCATGCAGATGGCAAGAATCGGAAGCAGCATGGGGCCTATTGTCGCGGCGCGGACGGCACAGTTAAGGCGCCATCTGCTGCGGCAGCCAGGTGACCAGTTGCGGCACGAAGTAGATGATGAGAATGGCCGCCACCATGAGGAAGAACATCGGAAGCGTGACGCGTGCGATATAGAGCAGGTCCTTCCCGGTCATGCCCTGCAGCACGAAAAGGTTGAAGCCCACCGGCGGCGTGATCTGCGCCATCTCGACCACCAGCACGATGAAGATGCCGAACCAGATTGGGTCGATGCCGGCCGCGATGACCGTCGGCATGATGACACCCATGGTGAGCACTACCATCGAAATGCCGTCGAGGAAGCAGCCCAGCACGACGTAAAACGCCGCGAGCATGATGATCAGCTGGAACTTCGAGAGGCCGAGCGAGCCGATCCATTCGGCCAAATGGCGCGGCAGGCCGATGTACCCCATGGCGAGCGTGAGAAACGCCGCGCCCGCGAGGATCAGTGCCATCATGCAATAGAGCCGCGTGGCACCCAGCAGCGCTTCCTTGAAGCTGTGCCAGTTGAGCGAGCCCTGCGCGGCCGAGATCACCATGGCACCCACCACGCCCACGGCGGCCGCTTCGGTGGCCGTGGCAATCCCGGCATAGATGGAGCCGAGCACCGAGAGGATCAGCAGCGCCACAGGGATCAGCGACAGCGAGGCCTTCAGTTTCTGGACGAAGGGCAGCCTGGCATCGGCAGGCGGAATGCGGTCGGGGTGGCGCAGTGCCCAGAACACGATGTAGCCGGAGAACAGCAGCGCGAGCATGATGCCCGGGATCACGCCCGCAATGAAAAGCCGCGCAATGGACACGTCGGCGCTCACGCCGTAGACGATCATGATGATCGACGGCGGGATCAGGAGGCCCAGTGTGCCGGCGCCGGCCAGCGTGCCGATCACCATGTCGTCGGGGTAGCCGCGGCGCTTGAGTTCGGGCAGGCTCATCTTGCCGATGGTGGCGCAGGTGGCCGCGCTCGAGCCCGACACCGCCGCGAACACCGCGCAGCCCACCACGTTGGTGTGCAGCAGCCGGCCCGGCAGGCTTTGCATCCAGGGCGCGAGTCCCTTGAACATGTCCTGCGAAAGCCGCGTGCGAAACAGGATCTCGCCCATCCAGATGAACAGCGGCAGCGCGGTGAGCGTCCAGCCCGAGGCCGAACCCCAGATGGTCACGGCCATGGCATCGCCCGCAGGCCGCGACGAAAAGATCTGCATGGCGATCCATGCCACGCCCGAAAGCGTGAGGCCGATCCACACGCCGCTGCCCAGGATCAGGAACAGTGCGGCAATCAGCAGGCCCGCAACGGCGATGTCATTCATGGCGCAGTGCCTCCGTCTCGACCGGCTTGGCCGGTCTCCCTCGCCACTCGATCACGAACTCGTCGAAGGCTGCGATGGCGAACACCAGCGCACCGATGGCCATCGAGAGCTGCGGGAGCCACAGCGGCGTGGCGTCGTTGCCGGTGGAAATGTCGTGGAAGTCGTAAGACTGGAACACCAGCCGCGCGCTGTACCACGCGAACAGCACCGCGAGCAGGGCGCCCGCGCCCATGGCCCAGCGTTCGAGCCAGCGCTGCGCCGCGGGCGGTAGGTTCTGGAACACCAGGGTCACGCGGATGTGCTCGCCGCGCTTGAGCGTGTGGGCGAGCGCGAGAAAACCCGCGCCGGCCATCAGGTAGCCCGCATAGGCGTCTATGCCCGGAAGATTGAAGTGAAGCTGCCGCCCGACGATGGAGAGCAGCACCATCACCAGCAGGCCGATCAAGAAAAGCGCCGCCAGGGCGGCGGCGCTGTTGTAGAGGAAATCGAGTGCCTTGCGCATCGGTGGTCAGTCAGCGCCGCATCACATCTTCTTGTACGCATCGACCACGGCCTGGCCCTCGGCGCCGGCCTTTTCGAGCCATTCCTTGAGCATGGTGTCGCCCACCTTCTTCATGTCGGCCTTGAGCTGCTCCGAAGGGACGTGGATGGTCATGCCGTTCTTCTTGAGCAGGTCGAGGTATTCGAGGGTCCTTTTCTTCGACAGGTCCCAGCCGCGCTTCTCGGCCTCGGCGGCGGCCTTGAGCACGGCTTCCTGCGTGGGCTTGTCGAGCGCGTCGAAGGCCTTCTTGTTCATGAGCACCGCGTTCTTGGGCAGCCAGGCCTGGGTGTCATAGAAGTTCTTGATGTATTCGTAGGTCTTGGTGTCGTAGCCGGTGGAGCCCGACGACATGTACGACTCGATGACGCCCGTGGCCATGGCCTGCGAGAGCTCGGCCTGCTGAACCGTGACCGGCTGCGCGCCCACGAGCTCGGCGACGCGCGCGGTAGCGGGGCTGTAGGCGCGCCACTTGACGCCCTTCAGGTCGGCTGCCGAAGAGATCGGCTTCTTCACGTAGATGCCCTGGGGCGGCCACGGCACGGTGTACAGCAGCGCGATGCCCTGCTCGGCCAGCTTCTTTTCGAGCGCGGGCTTCTGCGCCTGGTAGAGCTTCCATGCGGCGTCGAAGCTGTCGGCGAGGAACGGGATGCCGTCCGCACCGAACAACTGCCATTCGTTCTGGTAGTTGACCAGCAGGATCTCACCCAGCTGGGCCTGGCCGCCTTGCACAGCGCGCTTGATCTCGGGTGCCTTGAACAGCGCGGCGTTCGGATGGACGGTGATCTTGAGCTTGCCGGCCGAGGCCTTTTCCACGTCGTTTGCAAACTGCACGACGTTTTCAGTGTGATAGTTGCTCGCGGGATAGGCCGTGGGCAGATCCCACTTGGCTTGAGCGAAGGCTGCGGCGCCGAGGGTGAGGCCAGCGAGGGCAATGCCGAACTTGTGATTCATGAGCGCTCCGGGACGATGAGAGTGAAAACGGAAACGAGCATACGTGCAAATTCCGGGCCACTCCTGAGGCATTTCCCTGCTACGCGGCGTCCCGCGGGCGCATGATCCGGGGCTTCGGCCGACGTAGAAAAACCGCCTTTGGGGCGGTTTTGCTTTGGGCTGCCAACGGTCCGCCGAAGCGGATCGGGCAACTGGCTGAGGCCCTTTCGTTATGGCCTTAGGTCAGGGCTTGGCTGGCTTCGCATCGGCAGCAACGGGGGCTGCCTTGACGGGCTTTGCGGCCTTGTCTGCCTTGGCGGCTGCCGGTGCGCTGGCTTGACCACCGAAGGCTTGGCCATTGACCGTGAGTCCTTCGGCCGACAGCTTCTCGGCCTTCTTTTCCTTCACGCCCTTGATGCGCTGCATGAAGTCAGGCCAATCCTTGAATTCGCCCGTTTTGCGCGCGTCGAGGATGCGCTTGGACATGGCCGGGCCGATGCCCTTGATGCCGTCGAGATCGGCGGCGGTGCCCTTGTTGACATCGACGGCTGCGAACGAAGCAACTGCAAACAGCATGGCCAGCGCGGCGAGGATTTTCTTCAGCATGGTTTTCAAACTCCCTGATTGTTGATTTCGTCTTGCCGGCGAAGAAGTCGCCGGCTCGCGTTCAACGAGTGCAGGGAATGGAGCGTTGACGCTCTCGCGCGCTGCGGCGGCTCTGGTCACCATTGTTCCGAAACATGTTCGGAACGTTGCTCAGAGTTCTTCGACGCGGCGCGGCGGGTAGCTGTCCCAAGCCTGGCATCCGGGGCAGTGCCAGAAGTACTGGTGTGCCTCGAAGCCGCAGGCGGCGCAGCGGTAGCGCATCAGCGGCCGCGTCGCCTGGTCGAGCGCGCGCTGCACTTGCGGATGGAACTGCTCGTGCTCGAAGCGTTCGCCGGCCAGCCAGCGAGAAGCGGCCACCAGCGACGGCTGTTGCGCAAGATGCGCGATGTAGCCGTCGCGCGGTGTGAGCGGCAAGCCCTCCACCGCCGCAACCGCATGAGCGGGAGAACCGCCGAGTGCCATCAGCGCCTCGAGCACGTCGATCGAGGGCGATTCGGCGTAGCGGCGCTGCAGCAGATGGAGCGCCTCGCCCTCGCGGTGGGCGGCCACTGCGGCCTGCTGGAGCGCAGCGGCATACAGCGGCAGCGCAAGCGGAGCGGTGTCGCTCAGCGCGACGAGGGTGTCGAAGGCCTTGGCGGCCTCGCCATTGCGCAATTGCAGCGTGGCCGTGTCGATGGCGGGGCGCGGCGCCTGCGGGGCCAGCGCCACGGCCTCCGAGAGCAGCCGGTTGGCCGCGGCCAGATCGCCTGCCGCCACTTGTTCAGCCGCCTGTTCGCACAGGTGATGGGCGCGGCGCGTGGCGTAGCTCGCCTGGTCCGACTCGTCGAGTTTTTGCGCCACGTTGGCGGCCTGGGTCCATTCGCGCGAACGCTCGTAGATGGCCAAGAGGGACAGCCGCGCCTCGTTCTCGTAGCGCGTGCCCTCGAGCTTCTGCAGCGCGGCTTCGGCACGGTCGAGCAGGCCGGCCCGCAGGAAGTCTTGCGCGAGCGCATGCTGGGCGCGCTCCCGGTCGGTGCGGCTCAGGTCGCCTCGGCCCAGCAGGTGCTCATGCACGCGCACTGCGCGCTGGTATTCGCCGCGCCGGCGAAACAGGTTGCCGAGGGCAAAGTGCAGCTCCTGCGTGTCGGGGTCGTTCTGCACGGCTTCGATGAAGGCATCGATGGCTTGGTCCTGCTGCTCGTTGAGGAGGAAGTTGAGGCCGCGGAAATAGGCCTTTGGGGCTTGCCTGTTTTCGAGCTTGAGCTGGCGGATGTCGAAGCGCGACGCGAGCCAGCCCAGGACAAAGGCAACGGGCAGGCTGATCAGGAGCCAGCTGGGATCAAAGTCCATGTTGGCGTACGGCAGGTAGGTCGGTGGCGGAAATGGATGGTGCCGCTGCGGGCGCGGGTGCGGCAACCGGCCCCGATGCGGCGGGCGTGCGGGGCGGAATGGACGGTGTCTGCGCCGCCGCGGCGGCGCGGTGCTTCCACCACCCGGGCAGCATGCCGAGCGCACCCACCACCAGGCCGCCGGCAAAGGCCGCGAGCACCACGAGCACCAGCGGCGCGCGCCAGTAGGTGCCAAAGAAGAAATAGACGGTTGCGTCGTGCTGGTTGTTCAGCGCGAAAGCAAAAAGCGTAAAAAAAATGGCTGCCTTGAGCAGCCACAGGAGGTATTTCATAGCCGTTCCCGTTGCCGGGAGCATTCTACGTTTGCGTCATGCATGCGGTTCAGGCCTTGCGGCCCTTGGCGTCCTTGCCTGCATCCAGTTCGGCGGTCTTGGCGTCGACCGCTTCGCGCAGCGCCTTGCCCGGCTTGAAGTGCGGCACGCGCTTTTCGGGAATCTGGACGCTTTCGCCCGAACGCGGATTGCGGCCGATGCGCGGTGGACGCCGATTGACCGAGAAGCTGCCGAAACCGCGGATCTCGATGCGGTGCCCGCGCACCAGCGCGTCGCTCATTGCATCGAGGATGGTCTTGACGGCGTATTCGGCATCGCGGTGCGTCAACTGCGCAAAGCGCGCTGCGAGTTCTTCGACGAGGTCAGAGCGGGTCATAGGCCAAACGAAAACGTGGACGAAAAAAAAGACAGAGCGGCCCCAGGGCCTGCTCTGTCTTCCGACTCAGCTTACTTGCTGTCGTTGTTGTCGAGCTTGGCGCGCAGCAGGGCGCCCAGGCTGGTCGTGCCCGCGTTTTCGCGTGCCGACTGCTGGCTCAGGTTGGCCATGGCGCCTTGTTCGTCGACCATGTCCTTCTGCTTGATCGACAGCTGGATGTTGCGGGTCTTGCGATCCACGTTCACGACGATGGCGGTGACTTCGTCGCCTTCCTTCAGCACGTTGCGTGCATCTTCCACGCGATCGCGGGAGATTTCGCTGGCGCGCAGGTAGCCGATGATGTCTTCGCCGAGGTCGATTTCAGCGCCGCGAGCGTCCACGGTCTTGACCTTGCCGGTCACGATCTGGCCCTTGTCGTTCACCGTGGTGAAGGTGGTGAACGGGTCGCTGTCCAGCTGCTTGATGCCCAGGCTGATGCGTTCGCGATCGACGTCCACGGCCAGCACGATGGCTTCGACTTCCTGGCCCTTCTTGTAGTTGCGAACGGCGGTTTCGCCGGCTTCGTTCCACGAGAGGTCCGAGAGGTGCACCAGGCCGTCGATGCCGGCAGCCAGGCCCACGAACACGCCGAAGTCGGTGATCGACTTGATCGGGCCCTTGACGCGGTCGCCGCGCTTGGTGTTTTGCGCGAACTCTTGCCACGGGTTGGCCTTGCACTGCTTCATGCCCAGGCTGATGCGGCGCTTGTCTTCGTCGATTTCGAGGACCATGACTTCGACTTCATCGCCCAGCGAGACGATCTTGTTCGGAGCGATGTTCTTGTTGGTCCAGTCCATTTCGGAGACGTGCACCAGGCCTTCGATGCCGGGTTCGAGTTCGACGAACGCGCCGTAGTCGGCAATGTTCGTGACCTTGCCGAACAGGCGGGTGCCTTGCGGGTAGCGGCGCGAAACGCCCATCCACGGGTCGTCGCCCATTTGCTTCAGGCCCAGCGAGACACGGTTCTTTTCGGTGTCGAACTTGAGGATCTTGGCGGTGATTTCCTGGCCGGCCTGCACCACTTCGCTCGGATGGCGAACGCGGCGCCATGCCATGTCGGTGATGTGCAGCAGACCGTCGATGCCGCCGAGGTCGACGAACGCACCGTATTCGGTGATGTTCTTGACCACGCCGCGCACGACTGCGCCTTCCTTCAGGGTCTCCATCAGCTTGGCGCGCTCTTCGCCCATGCTGGCTTCGACCACGGCACGGCGCGACAACACGACGTTGTTGCGCTTGCGGTCGAGCTTGATGACCTTGAATTCCATGGTCTTGTTTTCGTACGGCGTCAGATCCTTGATCGGACGCGTATCGATCAGCGAACCCGGCAGGAACGCGCGGATGCCGTTGACAAGCACGGTGAGGCCGCCCTTGACCTTGCCGCTGGTGGTGCCGGTGACGAAATCGCCGGATTCCAGAGCCTTCTCGAGCGCGAGCCACGAGGCCAGACGCTTGGCGGTGTCGCGCGAGAGGATGGTGTCGCCGTAGCCGTTTTCAACGCTGCCGATGGCAACGGAAACGAAGTCGCCGGCCTGGACTTCGAGTTCGCCCTTGTCGTTCTTGAACTCCTCGATCGGCACGTACGCTTCGGACTTGAGGCCGGCGTTCACGACGACGTGGTTGTGTTCGACACGCACGACTTCGGCCGTGATGACCTCGCCGGTGCGCATTTCGGAACGCTTCAGGGACTCTTCGAATAGGTCGGCAAAAGATTCAGACATTTATGGTTCCTTCCGTCAGGCAGGGTTGGCAGGCGCTCATGCGAAATTGCGTGCGGCTGCTGTGGGTCTGGAGACGGCGGTTTTTTGGGCTGGTGCCCGGTTGGTTGAACAACCAGCAGGCCGGTGCGCTGTCGCGCGAGAGGAGCCTGCTGGAGCGGTATGCGCTGTCCCGGAACCCGGTTGGCGCGAGCCGTTCAAGCGGACCTGAACGGCTGTAACTTCAAACCTGTTCAAGCAAGCTTGAACGGCTGAACTTCCTGCCACCAGTCCAACACCTGGTCGATCGATTGCTCGATGGACAGCTGGGAGTTGTCGAGATGGCGGGCATCCTGCGCCGGCTTGAGGGGAGCGACGCTGCGAGACGAGTCCCTGGCGTCGCGCGCTTCCAAGTCGGAGCGAAGACTGTCAAGTGTAGTCGAAATACCCTTTGAAATCAACTGCTTATGCCGGCGTTCGGCTCTCTGGGCGGCACTGGCTGTCAGGAACACCTTGAGCGCCGCATCGGGGAAGATCACGGTGCCCATGTCGCGGCCGTCCGCCACCAGGCCCGGAAGCTGCCGGAAGCGCTGCTGGAGGGCCAGAAGCGCCGCGCGCACCGCGGGGAGTGTGGAGACGCGGGAGGCGTCCATGCCGGCGGCCTCGGTACGGATGTCCTCGCTAACGTCTTCGCCGGCCAGCAGCACCTTGCCTTCGGTGAAGTGCAGGGGCAGGGCGCTCGCGAGGGCGGCGATCTGCGCTTCATGCGCCGGATCGGCGCTGAGCCCCGCCCGACGCATGGCCAGGCCGGTCACGCGGTAGAGAGAGCCCGAATCGAGATAGTGGTAGCCGAGCAGGCGTGCCACTTCGGCCGCGAGGGTGCCCTTGCCAGACGCCGTGGGTCCGTCGATGCAGATCACCGGGACCTCGAGCGCCTCGGCGACAGAGAACAAGGTTTCAAAGTAGTCCGGGAAGGTCTTGGCGACGCAGTGCGGCTCAAGGATGCGCACCGGCACCTTGGCCGGATTGAAGGCCGCGAGCGAAAAGCACATGGCCACGCGGTGGTCGTCGTAGGTGCGAATGCTGGCCGGCCGCCAGCCGGCCTGCGCGAGTGGATGCACCCGGATGAAATCGGGGCCAGATTCGACCGTGGCGCCGAGCTTTCGCAGCTCGTTGGCCATGGCGTCGATGCGGTCGGTTTCCTTGACGCGCCAACTGGCGATGTTGCGCAGGGTGCTCGGGCCGTCGGCATACAGCGCCATGACGGCAAGCGTCATGGCGGCATCGGGGATGTGGTTGGCGTCGAGGTCGATGGCCTTGAGCGGCCAGGCGCCGCGGCGCACTTGGAGCCAGTTGGGCCCGCTGTCGACCTCTGCGCCCATTTGCCGGGCTGCGTCGATGAAGCGGATGTCGCCCTGGATCGAATCGGCGCCGACACCTTCGATGCGGATGCCATTCTGGCCGCCAGTGCCCGTGGCAATGGCGCCCAGCGCGATGAAATAGCTGGCGGACGACGCGTCGGCCTCCACGTGGATGTCGCCCGGCGAGCTGTAGCGGCTGCCCGCGGGGATGGTGAAGCGCTCCCAGCCGTCGCGCCGCACCGTAATGCCGAAGCGCGCAAGCAGGTTCAGCGTGATCTCGATGTAGGGCTTGGAGATGAGCTCGCCGATCACCTCGATGACGATGTCGCGCCCCGCCGCGAGGCCGCCCTGAGGCGGGGCAGCCCCCTCGGGGGGCAGCGAAGACACGCCAGTGCCGAGCGTGGGGGCCACACTCCGGGCTGCTAGCGGCAAGGCCAGCAGCAAGGCCGTGAGGAACTGGCTCGACACGTCGCCGCGTACGCGAATCGGGGCGTCCAGCGCCAGCGCGCTGTGATCGACCGGGCGGATGTGCAGTGGCGGATAGCCGGGATTGCCCAGGTAGTCGATCTGGCAGCCGAGCTGGGTCAGCGCATCGACGAGATCGCCGATGGGCCGCTCGTGCATGCGCGGCACGCCGCTCAGTTCGAATTCGCCGCCAAGCAGCGACAGGGCGGCAGTCAGCGGCCGCATGGCGGTGCCGGCGTTGCCGAGGAAGAGCGGCAGCAGCGCTCCGCCGGCCTTCAACTGGCCGCCCAGGCCGGTGATGCGCAGCGTGCTTCCCGCTGCATCGATCCCGCAGCCGAGCGCGCGCAGCGCATCGAGCATCACGCGGGTGTCGTCCGAATCCAGCAGGTCGTGGATGGCGGTGGTGCCGCTCGCCAGTGCTGCCAGCAGCAGCACGCGGTTCGAAATGCTTTTGGAGCCGGGCAACTGCACGGTGCCCGACGCTGAAACCAGGGCGGGAATGTCAAGGAAGGCCGTCGAGAACATGTCAGGAGTCCTGCGAGGCGTCGGTATTGGGCAGCCACGCGGCACGCACCTTGCTCGCCGCGGCAATCGCCTGCTCCAGCGCCTGCGCGTCGGTTGCAGCCATCAGCGCCTCCATTTCGAGCAGCGCGTGGCGGAAGGCCTGCGATTGCAGCAGCACCTGTTCGCGGTTGGCAAGCAGCACATCGCGCCACATCACCGGATCACTGGCCGCGATGCGCGAAAAATCGCGGAAGCCCGGCCCGGCAAGGCCCAGGAACCGGTCGCCCTGCGGCTGCGCGACGAGGGCATTGATGTACGCAAACGCCAGGAGGTGCGGCAGGTGGCTCACGGCGGCGAAGGCGCTGTCGTGCTCCTCGTGCGTCATGGTGACCACGTTGGCGCCAATGCCGCTCCACACTTGCGAGGCACGCTGCACGTTGGAGCGCAGCGTGGCCTTGACGGGCGTCAGGACGACCTTGCGGCCGGCATAGAGCGAGGCGTCGGCGTGCTCGATGCCCGAGACCTCCTTACCGGCGATCGGATGGGCCGGAACGAAGTGGGCGAACTGGTCCTGAAGGCCGTTGCGCGCGGCTTCGATCACATCGCCCTTGGTCGAGCCCACGTCCATCACCAGCGTGTCGCTCGAGATGCCGTGGCGAATGGCCTTGAAGGTGGCTTCCGAGGCGGCCACCGGCACCGCCAGCAACACCAGGTCGGAGCCAGAGACCGCCAGCAGCGCGGAAGGCGCCACCACGTCGATCACGCCGAGCTGGCGCGCCCGCTCGGTGGTGGAGGGCGACTTGCTATAGCCGACCACGCGTTTCACCAGCCTTGCGCGCTTGAGCGCAAGCGCAAAGGAGCCGCCCATGAGGCCGCAGCCGATCAATCCCAATTGCTCGAACATGGTGCTTCCTGTCCGGCTCAGGCTTTGACGGGATAGGCGCCGAGCACCTTGTAGAACGCGCAGAGCCCGCGGAGCTCGGCCAGGGCCGCGGCCACGTTGGGCTGCGAGGGGTGGCCGTCCAGGTCGATGTAGAAGTAGTACTCCCACTGGCCGGTACGGGCGGGCCGCGACTCGAAGCGCGTCATGGAGACGTTATTGACCTTCAGCGGCACCAGCAGGTCGTGCACGGCGCCGGGCCGGTTGGGCACGGAAACGATCAGGCTCGTGCAATCGCGGCCCGAGGCTGGCGGCATGGCCAGCGTCTGGGGCAGGCAGATGACCGAGAAACGGGTGCGGTTGTAGGAGTCGTCCTGGATGGCATGCGCCACGATGTGCAGGCCGAAGCGGGTGGCGGCGCGTTCGCCGGCCAGCGCGGCCCAGGCCGGGTTGGTGGCCGCGAGCCGCGCGCCTTCGGCGTTGCTGGACACAGCGCGACGTTCGGCGTTGGGCAGGTGCTTCGACAGCCAGGTCTGGCACTGGGCCAGCGCCTGCGGATGGGCGAGAACCGCCTCGACGCCGTCGAGCGTGTTGCTGCTGCGCAGCAGGTGGTGGCGAACCAGGAGGCTGACCTCGCCGACCACATGGGTGGGCGAATGCAGGAACAGGTCGAGCGAACGCGTCACCACGCCTTCGGTCGAGTTTTCGACACCCACCACGCCGTATTGGGCGCTGCCTGCCGCCGTGGCGTGGAACACCTCGTCGAAGCTGGCGCAGTAGATCAGGTCGGCGGCACCGCCGAAATATTCGATGGCCGCCTGTTCGCAGAAGGTCCCTTCGGGGCCCAGCACGGCGACGCGCTGGGGCGACTCGAGCGCCAGGCACGCCGACATGATTTCGCGCCAGATGGCCGCCACGTGCAGGTCCTTGAGCGGACCGCCATTGCTCTTTTGCATCTTTTCGATGACCTGAGCCACGCGGTCGGGGCGGAAATACGGGGTGCCCTCGCGCTTCTTGACCTCGCCGACCAGCTCGGCCACATGAGCCCGCTCATTGAGCAGGCTGAGCAGTTGCTGGTCGAGCGAATCGATCTGCACGCGCAGACCGGCAAGGCTTTCGGAGTTGTCGGAAGAGGAGGGCGGAGTTGGTGCGGAGGCGGTCATCGGTGCGAGCAGCTGGGCATGCGCCTAGGCATGCGATCGCTCGAATTCTCGCATGTAGCTCACAAGTGCCTGTACGCCTTCCAGCGGCATGGCGTTGTAGATGCTCGCGCGCATGCCGCCGACCGACTTGTGACCCTTGAGCTGCAGCAGGCCAGCCTCGCGCGCGCCAGCCAGAAAGGCGTCGTTCCGGCTCTCGTCAGAAAGGAAGAACGGCACGTTCATGCGGGAGCGGCAGCCCGGATCGATCTTGTTCGAGTAGAAGGAAGAGCCGTCGATGAAGTCGTACAGCAGCTTGGCTTTGGCGATGTTGCGCTGCTCCATGGCGGCCACGCCAGTGAGCGTGCCTTCGGTCTGCTGCAGCAGCCACTGGAACGTGAGCCCCGCCATGTAGATGCCCCAGGTCGGCGGGGTGTTGTACATCGACTTGTTGTCGGCAACGATCTTGTAGTTGAACGCGCTCGGGCAGATTTCGAGCGCTTGGCCGAGCAGGTCGTCGCGCACGATCACGAGCGTCAGGCCGGCCGGGCCGAGGTTCTTTTGCGCGCCGCCAAATGCAAGCCCGACACGGCGCCAGTCGATGCTGCGCGAGGCCACGTGCGACGAAAAGTCGATGACGAGCGGCGCATTGCTGCCCAGGGCCGCGAGGTCGGGCAGTTGATGAAACTCAATGCCGTTGATTGTCTCGTTGGTGCAAAGGTGCACGTACGAGGCTTCCGGGGTCAGCCGCCAGGTCGACGGGTCTGGCAGCCGCGTGTGATGGTCGCCAACGTTGCTCGCGGCGATGTTCGCGGTGCAATAGCGCTGGGCTTCCTTATGCGACTTGATGCTCCAGCTGCCGGTTATGACGAAGTCGGTGGCCTTGCCGCGCGACAGGTTCATCGGCACGATGGCGTTTTCGCCCAGCCCGCCACCCTGCATGAAGAGGATGTGGAAGTTCTCGGGCACAGCGAGCAGCGTGCGGATGTCGGCTTCGGCCTGGGTGCAGATGGCACCGAACTCCTTGCCGCGATGGCTCATCTCCATCACGCTCATTCCGCTGCCCTGCCAGTCGAGCATCTCGGAGGCGGCGCGTTTCAGCACCGCCTCCGGCATGGCAGCCGGACCTGCGGAAAAGTTGTACGGGCGAGTGCCGATGGGCTTGGGCTGCTGCTGTGTCACGTCACTTCTTGGCGGGAGCCTTGGCCGGGGCCTTGGCGGGGGCGGCGCCTTGCTGTGCACCGCCGGTGGGAGCACCCAATGCCTTGGCCACGTTTTCGTCGAGCGCGCGCATCTTGGGTTCGATGGTGGCGCGCGTTTCGGTCACGAGCTTTTCGGTCAGGGCGGTCTGCATCTTGGGATTCAGGTCCTGGTACTTCTTGCTGAGCGGCGAGTTGATCCAGGCCAGCAGCTGCTTGAGCTCGTCTTCGCTGAAGTTCTGCTCGAGCAGCGGAGTGAGGGCGCCCGGCGCCAGTTGCACGGCCTTGTCGCGCACGATCGGGTAGGCCTCGTCGAAGTACTTCTTGAGTTCGGCGTCGGCGGCCTTGGCGGCCGACTCGCGCTTGGCTTCGGGCACCTGCGTCTGCAGGTACTGCGAACCCGCTTGCGCGATGGGCGCGCTCGACTGCTCGACCAGGCCGCGTGCCAGGGATTCGATGCCGGGACGCTGCACGTCCACGAACTGCTTGATAAGCGCGGCCTTGTCCTGCGCCATGGCGGCCATCGAGCTGCCAGCCAGGGCGACAGTCAGAAGTGCGAGCTTGAATTTTTTCACTGAGGATTCTCCGTTGAAGATGTGGAAGTATCGTCTGCGCCCGGCTCGGTCTCGCCGTTGGCGTCGTTTTCGACGATACGCTGTAGCCCGCTGAGTTTGGCGCCTTCGTCGAGCCCGATCAGCGTGACGCCTTGCGTCGCGCGACCCAGTTCACGAATCTCGGCAACCCGGGTGCGCACTAGCACGCCCTTGTCGGTGATGAGCATGATCTCATCGTCCGCATGCACGAGGGTGGCGGCAACGACTTTGCCGTTGCGCTCGCTCTGTTGAATCGCAATCATGCCTTTGGTTCCCCGGCCATGACGGGTGTACTCGGTAATGCTTGTGCGCTTTCCGTAACCATTTTCGGTGGCGGTGAGCACGCTTTGCTGCTCGTCCTCGGCCACCAGCATGGCGATCACGCCTTGGCCCGGGTCGAGCGACATGCCGCGTACGCCGCGCGCATTGCGTCCGAGCGGGCGCACGTCTTCTTCGTCGAAGCGCACCGCCTTGCCGCCGTCGCTGAACAGCATCACGTCGTGCTTGCCGTCGGTCAGCGCGGCGCCGATGAGGTAGTCGCCTTCATCGAGGTTCACCGCGATGATGCCGCCCTTGCGGGGGTTGTTGAACTCGTCGAGCGTGGTCTTCTTGACCGTGCCCATGGAGGTGGCCATGAACACGTATTGATCGGCCGGGAAGTTACGCTTCTCGCCGGTGAGGGCGAGCGCGACGTTGATCTTCTCGCCTTCCTGCAACGGGAACATGTTGACGATGGGCCGGCCGCGCGATCCGCGGGAGCCCGCCGGTACTTCCCATACCTTGAGCCAGTAGAGCCGGCCGCGGTTCGAGAAGCACAGGATGTAGTCGTGCGTGTTGGCGATGAAGAGCTGGTCGATCCAGTCGTCTTCCTTGGTCACCGTGGCCTGCTTGCCGCGGCCGCCGCGTTTTTGCGCCCGGTATTCGTGCAGCGGCTGGCTCTTGATGTAGCCGCTGTGCGAGAGCGTCACCACCATGTCGGTTGGGGTGATCAGGTCTTCGGTCGAGAGGTCGAAGGCACTGTGCTCGACCAGGCTGCGGCGGGCGCCGAGTTTGGACTGGCCGAATTCTTGCCTGATGGTGCCGAGTTCGTCGCCGATGATGACCGAAACCCGCTCGGGCTTGGCGAGGATGTCCAGAAGGTCGTCGATCTCCGCCATGACCTCTTTGTATTCGGCAACGATCTTGTCCTGCTCGAGGCCGGTCAGGCGCTGCAGGCGCATCTGCAGGATTTCCTGTGCCTGGGTTTCCGACAGGCGATAGAGGCCGTCGGAGCCCATGCCGAACTCGCGCTCCAGGCCTTCGGGGCGGTAGTCGTCGGCGTTGACCACGCCACCGTCAGCGCGTGAGCGGGTGAGCATTTCGCGCACCAGCTTGCTGTCCCAGCTGCGGGTCATCAGCTCGGCCTTGGCGACTGGTGGAGTGGGCGACTCGCGGATGATGCGGATGAACTCGTCGATGTTGGCCAGCGCCACAGCCAGCCCTTCGAGCACGTGGCCGCGTTCGCGGGCCTTGCGCAGGGTGAATACGGTGCGGCGCGTGACCACTTCGCGGCGGTGCTGCAGGAAGACCTCGATCAGGTCCTTCAGGTTGCACAGCTTGGGCTGGCCGTCGACCAGCGCCACCATGTTGATGCCGAAGGTGTCCTGCAGCTGCGTCTGTTTGTAGAGGTTGTTGAGCACCACCTCGGGCACTTCGCCGCGCTTGAGCTCGATCACCAGGCGCATGCCCGACTTGTCGGATTCGTCCTGGATGTGGCTGATGCCTTCGATCTTCTTCTCGTGCACCAGCTCGGCCATGCGCTCCTGCAGCGTCTTCTTGTTGACCTGATAGGGGAGCTCGTCGACGATGATCGCCTGGCGCTGGCCGCGGTCGATGTCCTCGAAGTGGCACTTGGCGCGCATCACCACCTTGCCGCGGCCGGTGCGGTAGCCGTCCCGGACGCCGTTGATGCCATAGATGATGCCGGCGGTAGGAAAGTCGGGCGCCGGAATGATTTCCATCAACTCGTCGATGGAGGCCTGCGGATTGCGCAGCAAGTGCAGGCAGGCGTCCACCACCTCATTGAGATTGTGCGGCGGAATATTGGTGGCCATGCCGACCGCAATACCGCCGGAGCCATTCACCAGCAAATTGGGCAGCTTGCTCGGCAAAACCTTGGGTTCTTTTTCCGAGCCGTCGTAATTGTCCTGAAAATCGACAGTTTCCTTGTCGATATCGCCCAGCATTTCATGCGCAATTTTGGCGAGGCGGATTTCCGTATACCGCATTGCGGCCGCGTTGTCTCCGTCCACCGATCCGAAGTTGCCCTGGCCGTCGACCAGCATATGGCGCATGGAAAAGTCCTGCGCCAGCCGCACGATGGTGTCGTAGACCGACTGGTCGCCGTGTGGGTGGTATTTACCGATCACGTCGCCCACGATACGGGCGGACTTCTTGTAGGCCCGGTTCCAGTCGTTGTTGAGCTCGTGCATCGCATACAGCACGCGCCGGTGCACAGGCTTGAGGCCGTCGCGCGCATCGGGAAGCGCCCGGCCGACGATCACGCTCATGGCGTAATCGAGATAGCTGCTGCGCATTTCCTCTTCGAGACTGATGGGCAGGGTTTCTTTGGCGAAGGAGGTCATTGAGCGAGAGGCTGGCGGCAGGAAGGCGAAATTTTACGCTGTGAGGGGTGTCGCACCGCCGCAACACAAGGCGGCTATTCCGCCTCCGTCCTACGCTTCCGGGGCGTCCAGCGGCCTGTTTGCCAAAGACCCTATGGCACAATCGCCTCAACGTTTTGGGTGGTGGTCACTTAAAGCGTCCTTGATTCGCAGCGCGGCTGCGGCTTTTTCCCCAAGAGGAGAACCATGAAGAAACTGAATAAAGTGGCGATGATGTTTGCAGTCGCTGCGCTCGCCACTGCCGCCGGCGCGCAGACCCGTGTCACCGCTGCGAATGGCGGTCCTACGATCGACAACTGGCAAAACGGCACCGGCGAACTGGTTTGGAAGAACGGCACGAACGAACTGTGCTGGCGCGATGCCAACTGGACGCCGGCTACCGCCGCCGCCGGTTGCGACGGTGCCTTGGTTCCCGCAGGTCCTGCTGCAGTTGCTCCGACCCCGGCCGCTCCGGCCGCTCCGGCTCCCGCACCGCAAGTCGCTGCTTCGAAGGTGACCTTCGCTGCTGACGCATTCTTCGACTTCGACAAGTCGGTCCTCAAGCCTGAAGGTCGCGCAAAGCTGACCGATCTGGTGTCGAAGATCCGCGACGTCAACCTCGAAGTGATCATCGCCGTGGGCCACACCGACTCGATCGGTTCGGACGCCTACAACCAGCGTCTGTCGGTGCGCCGCGCCGAAGCCGTCAAGGCCTTCCTGGTCTCGAAGGGCATCGAACGCAACCGCGTCTACACCGAAGGCAAGGGCGAGAAGCAGCCAGTGGCTGACAACCGCACCAAGGAAGGCCGCGCCAAGAACCGCCGCGTGGAAATCGAAGTGGTCGGCACCCGCGCCAACCGCTGATTCGATTGAATCGCTAAAACAAACCCCGCTTCGGCGGGGTTTTTTTATGCCCGCTAATTCCTTCCGGTACGGACGAATGAGCTCCGCCGTTCGCCAGCGCATTCTCCGTTTCATAATCACGGCATGACAGATAACGTGAATGCCGATCCGGCGGAACTCGCCAAGTTTTCGGAACTTGCCCATCGCTGGTGGGATTTGGACAGCGAATTCCGTCCGCTCCATGAAATCAATCCGTTGCGGCTCGAATGGATCGACGGTATTGCAGCGATTTCGCAGCGCAAGGTGCTCGATATCGGCTGCGGCGGCGGCATCCTCGCCGATTCGATGGCCAGGAAGGGCGCTGACGTGCTCGGCATCGATCTGGCCAGCAAGGCGCTCAAGGTGGCGAGGCTGCATGCGCTCGAAGCCGACACGAACGGCGTAAAGTACCGGGAGGTCAGCGCTGAGGCATTGGCCGCGGAGCAGCCTGGCAGTTTCGACGTCGTGACCTGTATGGAGATGCTCGAGCACGTGCCGGAGCCCGCGTCGATCGTCCGCGCCTGCGCCACGCTCGTGAAGCCCGGCGGCTGGGTGTTTTTCTCCACGATCAACCGCAATCTCAAGTCTTTCATGCTGGCCATCGTCGGCGCCGAATACGTGCTGGGCATGCTTCCGCGCGGCACCCACGAATACGCCAAGCTGATCCGGCCCAGCGAGCTTGCGGCTCATTGCCGTGCAGCGGGCCTCGACCTCCGGCACACGCGGGGGCTGGAGCACAACCCGTTGACGCGGCGCTATTGGCTTAGCGGCGACACCAGCGTGAACTACATGTTCGCGACGCAGAAGCCGGCTCTGGCGACGGGTTCGACGGCGTGACGGCCTCCGCAGCAATCCAGGGTGTGCTGTTCGACCTGGACGGCACGCTGATCGACAGTGCGCCCGACCTTGGCGCCGCAGCCGACAAGATGCGCACCAATCGCGGCCTCGAGTCGTACCCGCTGGAGCGATATCGGTTCATGGCGGGGGCGGGCGCACGGGGCATGCTCGGCGTGGCCTTCGGCATCACCCCCGACGCGCCGGAATTTCCCGCCCTGCGTGAAGAATTCTTCGTCGCCTACGAGAACCGCATGCTGCTCAATACGCGGGTGTTCGACGGGGTGCAGGCGCTCATCGACGCCATCTGCGCGCGCGGCCTAGCGTGGGGCGTGGTCACCAACAAGTCCGCCCGCTTCACCGACCCGCTCACCCGCGCCATTCCGCTTTTCGGCAGTGCGGGCGCGATCGTCAGCGGCGACACGACACCGTTTTCCAAGCCCCACCCCGAACCGCTGCACGAAGCGGCGCGGCGGCTTGGAATTCCGTCCAGCGCCTGCATCTACGTGGGAGACGACGAGCGCGACATCATTGCGGGCAGGGCCGCGGGCATGCGGACCGTTGCTGCTACTTATGGTTACATGGGGCCCCAGGCCGACGCGACCCTGTGGGAGGCCGACGCCGCGATTACTTCGCCCCTGGAGCTCTTGCAATACCTCGATCCGGCCTAAAATGACGGGCTTGGGGCTGCACTGGTTTCGACGTGGGTTCGGAATCGCAGCGGGGCATGTCGAGCTGAATGCGCTCGTAAAACAGATTCAAACAAACTAACTGCAAACGACGAACGTTTCGCACTCGCTGCTTAATTGCCAGTGAGCCTTGCAACAGTTGGCCGATGGGCTGGGCAAGGGGGTCTGGAGCAATCCTGACCTCCCGGCTGCAAGGATAATTACATGGGCTGGCTCCGATCCGGGTACCTTGGGTCGGGGCGAGAAAATAGGGTGCTGGCGTCCGGTTTAGCGTGTGACTGCGCGACTCCGGAAGCGAGACTCAAATCAGATCACTAAACATGTAGAACTGCGCGAAGAAGGCTTGCGGACGGGGGTTCAAATCCCCCCAGCTCCACCATCCATCGCAAAAAAGCCAACCGCATCCCGGTTGGCTTTTTTTTGTCCGGACGCACGGCTATAGTCAGCGGGCGCTGTCACGCCACAACGGCTCCGCGTCTCGCAAGGGGCGCGGCTGCCCGCCTCGATCCCCATAAAAGGACGCCGTGCCCCATTCACTGACTTCGACGCTCACGAGCTATTACGACGCGGTGCCCTATGAATCGCATCCGTTCCCGCAAACGGCAGTCGAGCATCTCGAAGCCATCGCATTCCTGTTTGGGCTCCAGACGCCCGCTCCCGCCCGTGCAAGGGTGCTGGAGCTTGGCTGCGCCGCAGGCGGCAACCTGATTCCGTTCGCCGCGCGGCATCCAGAGGCCAGCGCCCTCGGCCTCGACTTGTCGAAGGTGCAGGTGGAGCAGGGCGCCGGGGCCATCGGCCGCGCGGCATTGCCGAATGTGGAGCTGCGGGTGTTCGACCTTGCGGAGGTCGATGCATCGTTCGGCCAGTTCGATTACATCGTCTGCCACGGGGTCTACAGCTGGGTGCCGGGCCCGGTGCAGGATGCGATCCTCCGCATCTGCAGCGAGAACCTGGCGCCGGACGGCGTTGCTTACGTCAGCTACAACGTGTACCCGGGCTGGAAGGCAAGGGAGATCGTGCGCGACGCGATGATCCTGCGCGGTGGCCCGCGAGACACACCGGAAGAGCAGTTGTCCTATGCGCGCGGCATGCTCGAGTTCCTGGAACAGTCGGCCCGCGCCGACAGCGTTCTCAAGAAAACGCTCGAAGAGACGATGCCGATCGTGCGTGGTGCCAGCAGCTACTACCTGCTGCACGAATTTCTCGAGCCCTGCAACTCACCTTGCTATTTCAAGGAGTTTGCTGCGCGCGCCGAGGCGAACGGGCTTACCTACCTCGCGGATGCAGAGCCTTCGACCATGTTTGTACAGAACTACGGCGAACAGGTTCGCGAGCCGCTGCTTCGTGAATGTGGCGGAAGCCAGGTGCTGATGGAACAGTACCTCGATTTTCTGGTCAACCGCACCTTTCGCCAGACCTTGCTGGTCAAGCAGAGCCGTCGCGCCGACATCCGCTATCGGCTCGATCAGGCCCGCATTCGCGGTCTTGAATTCGCCGGTGTGTTTGCGGCGGCGGACGGCGGCGCGTTGACCCTCGATGCACGTGAGCAGCAGTGCAGCGCGCTGCGCAACCTCACGGTGACGCTGCGCCTGCCGGTGCACAAGGCTTTGGCCCAAGTGCTCAATTCCCGTTATCCGTCCAGCACGTCCTTCGAGGCGCTGGTCGCCGCTGCGGTGGCTGTTACGGGTGAGGCGCGCACCTCGGTCGAGCCGCACGTGCTGTCGATGCTCGAAGAACTGCTTATTCTTGGCGCCGTGCGCATGCGGCGCGCGCCGGTACAGGTCGCTGCCGAGATATCGGCGCGGCCGCGTGCCCTTGCGCTGACGCGAACCGCCTCCGGTCTTGCGTTGTCGTCCGGAAACTCAGCCAGTGCCTGCAACCAATGGCACGATTCCGTGGAACTCACTGCCCTCGAGCGTTGCCTGTTGCCGCTGCTCGACGGTGCGAATTCGCACGAGATGCTGGCCGACCATCTGGTGGGCGAGGTGCTTGCCGATCGCCTGAGATTCGTTCATAACGACAAGCCGCTGACCGAAATCTCGGCCATCAGGGAACTCGCGCTAAAGCATGTGGCGCTTGGCTTGAACGACTTGCGGCGCAAGGCGCTGCTGGTCGCATGACGCCAATCCAACTTCTTTCATCATCCAACTCACGAGGGACTTCTCCATGCAGCAACTCCACTGGACTCCGACACTGCGCTCCGCGGTGGCGGCCGCACTTGTGCTGGCGGGCGCCAGCGCTTCCAACGCCGCGTCGCAGGCGCCGGTCGCGGCCGAACATGGCATGGTGGTGAGCGCGCAGCACCTTGCCACCAAGGTGGGCGTGGACGTACTCAGGCGCGGCGGCAACGCGGTCGATGCGGCGGTGGCTGTGGGCTATGCGCTGGCGGTGGTGTACCCGGCAGCGGGCAACCTCGGCGGCGGCGGCTTCATGACCGTGCAACTGGCCGATGGCCGCAAGACCTTTCTCGACTTCCGCGAGAAGGCACCCCTGGCGGCGACGGCCAACATGTACCTCGACAAGGATGGCAATGTCATCAAGGGCCTGAGCACCAATGGGCACCTGGCGGTGGGCGTGCCCGGCTCGGTGTCGGGCATGGAGTACGCGCGCGAGAAATACGGCACCATGAAGCGCGCTGACCTGATCGCTCCCTCGATCCATCTGGCCGACAAGGGCTTTGCGCTGGAGCAGGGCGATATCGACATGCTGCGCACCGCCACCAACGACTTCAAGAAAGACCCGGTCTCCGGCGCCATCTTCCTGAACAAGGGCGAGCCTTTCGCGGTCGGCCAGAAGCTGGTGCAGAAAGACCTCGCCAAGACGCTGCGTGCCGTCAGCGCCAAGGGTGTCGACGGCTTCTACAAGGGTTGGGTCGGCCAGGCCATCGTGGCGTCCAGCCAAGCCGGAAGGGGCATCATCACCCAGGCCGACCTGGACCAATATAAGACGCGCGAACTGGCGCCGGTCGAGTGCGACTACCGGGGCTACCGCGTGGTGTCGGCGCCGCCGCCAAGCTCGGGCGGCGTGATCATCTGCGAGATGCTCAATATCCTCGAGGGCTATCCGCTCAAGGACCTGGGCTTCCGCTCGGCCGAGTCGGTGCACTACCAGATCGAGGCCATGCGCCATGCCTACGTCGACCGCAACAGCTACCTGGGCGACCCGGACTTCGTGAAGAACCCGCTCGACCGCCTGCTCGACAAGGGCTACGCCGAGAAGATCCGCGCCGCCATCGATCCCAAGAAGGCCGGCGTCTCCAAGGACATCAAGCCCGGCGTCGCGCCGCACGAAGGCAGCAACACCACCCATTACTCCATCACTGACCAGTGGGGCAATGCGGTGGCGGTCACCTACACGCTCAACGACTGGTTCGGCGCCAAGGTCACGGCCGACAAGACAGGCGTGTTGCTGAACAACGAAATGGACGACTTCACCGCCAAGATCGGCGTGCCGAACATGTACGGGCTGGTGCAGGGCGAAGCCAACGCCATCGCCCCGGGCAAGCGTCCGCTGAGCTCGATGAGCCCGACCATCGTCTCGAAGGACGGCAAGCCGGTGTTCGTGGTCGGCACGCCCGGCGGCAGCCGCATCATCACCGCGGTGCTGCACACCATCCTGAACGTGGTCGACTACGGCATGAACGTGCAGGAGGCCGTCGATGCGCCGCGCTTCCACCAGCAATGGCTGCCGGACGTCACCAACGTCGAAACCTTTGCGCTGAGTCCCGATACCCGCAAGATCCTGACCGACATGGGCCATAACCTCGGCGTGCCGCAGCCTGCCAACCACATGGCAGCGATCATCGTCGGCGCGCCTTCGCTGGGTGGCAAGCCGGTGGGCGCCAACCGCTTCTACGGCGCCAACGACCCCCGCCGCAACACGGGCCTGGCCGCCGGCTATTGATCCTGCAAACCAAGAGCGGTCGTGCCGTGGCGGCGCGGCCGCTTTTTCATTTCCATGCACCTTCAAGACATTCTCTATTCCCAGGGCTTCGGCACCCGGCGCGTGTGCGCAGGGCTGATCCAGCAAGGCCACGTGGCCATCGGTGGCAAGACCGCCGACGACCCCTTCGACGATTTCGATCCTGAAGGCCTCCTGTTTACAGTCCAAGGCACCGAATGGGCGTACCACGAGAAGGCCTACCTGATGCTTCACAAGCCGGCCGGGACCGAGTGCTCGCAAAAGCCCTCCACCTACCCGAGCATCTACACGCTGTTGCCGTCCCCGCTGCGGCTGCGGCCGAACAAGGGCGCGGTGCAGGGTGTGCAGGCCATCGGCCGACTCGACCAGGACACGACCGGGCTGTTGTTGCTGACCGACGACGGCCAGTTCATCCACCGGATGGGTTCTCCCAAGCACCACGTGCCCAAGGTGTACGAGGTCACCGCCAAGCACCCGGTGGACGAGGCGCAGATCGCCAAGCTGTTGGCCGGCGTGGTGCTCGACGACGATCCCAGGCCAGTGCGCGCGGCTGCGTGTGAATCGGACAGTCCGCTGCACCTGCGGCTGACCCTCACCGAGGGCAAATACCACCAGGTCAAGCGCATGCTGGCCGCGGTGGGCAATCGGGTCGAAGGGCTGCATCGCTCCCGCATCGGCCAACTGGTACTCCCCGCGGATCTTGCGCCCGGCCAATGGCGCTGGCTAAGCGCCGAACAGGTTGCGGCATTGCGTGAAAAAACACCGGCATAGGACATTGGGTGGCCGGCGGTCAGCCAGCCGTTAGCTCGGGACGTTGATAATCGACCGCACTCTTCCGGAACTTCTCCCTTGCGATCCCCTGCCCGACCGAACGGCCGCTTCACGGCCTTCCTGTTCTCCTGCCTGACAGCCTGGGCGGCACAAGCCGCCAACGCTGCGCCCCCCGAAGCTCCGCCGATCTTCGTGCTCAATTCGCTGGATGCGAGCGTCAGCGTGATCAATCCCGCCGACTGGTCCGAAAGGCAGCGCATTCCCACCGGCAAGGAACCGCACCACATCTACATGACGCCCGATGAAAAATCGGTCATCGTGGCCAATTCGGCGGGCGACTCGCTGACTTTCCTCAACCCCAAGACCGCCGAAGTGCAGCGCGTGGTCTACGGCATCATCGATCCGTACCAGCTGCAGTTCTCGCGCGACATGAAGTGGTTCGTCACGGCCGGCAACCGGCTCAACCACGTCGACGTCTACCGCTGGGACGGGAAGGACCTGAAGCTCGCCAAGCGCATTGCCACGGGCAAGACCCCCAGCCACATCTGGATCGACGCCACGAGCACCATCGCCTACGTGACCATGCAGGACAGCGACGAGCTCATTGCCGTCGACCTGCCCACGCAGGCCATCCGCTGGCGCATGGCCACCGGTCCCATGCCGGCCGACATCTTCGGTGTGCATGGCGACAAGACCCTGCTCGTGGGCCTCACCGGCAGCGACGGCGTGCAGGTTTTCGACGTGGCAGGCGCCGAGCCCAAGCTGGTCGGCAAAATCCCGACCGGCAAGGGCGCGCACGCTTTCCGTTCGGCCGGCGACGGCAAGAGCGTCTTCGTGAGCAACCGGGTGGCCAACACCATCAGCCGGATCGACCTGGCAACGCTCAAGGTCAGCGCAACCTACGCCGTGCCCGGCGGCCCCGACTGCATGGATGTATCCGCCGATGGCAAGACCCTCTACGTCACCTCGCGCTGGGCCAAGAAGCTCAGCGTGGTGGACCTAGCCAGCCAGAAGGTGGTGCGGCAGGTCAACGTCGGCCGTTCGCCGCACGGCGTCTGGACGCTGGAACATGCGAAAAGAATCTGAGCGGTCGGGTCGCAGCCGGCTCCGCAGGTTGTCCGGCGTTGTTTTTTTGGCTGCATGCGCAGCCATGCCGGCCGCCTGGGCGCAGGGCGCCTCCTGCGAGAAACCGGTCTACCTGACCTTCGACACCGGCCACATGGGCGTCGCACCGCTCGTGGCCGACGTGCTCAAGCGCCAGAACGTGCGCGTCACCTTCTTTGCCGCTGCCGAGCGCACCCAGACCGAAGGCGACAGCCTCGACGGCCAGTGGGCGCCGTGGTGGAAGGCGAGGGGGGCCGAGGGTAACGAGTTCGCCTCCCACACCTATGACCACGCGTACTGGCGCGGCGACCTGAAGGGGGCCGAGCCGAGCTTCCGCATCAAGCCTTCAGCGGGTGCGTTGGCGGGGCGCGAGCTCACCTGGAGCGCAGCCGAGTACTGCGCCAATATCGCCAAGGCCTCCGAGCGGCTGGCCGTCATCACCGGCAAGAAGCCATTGCCGCTGTTCCGTGCACCGGGCGGCAAAACGTCGCCCCGGCTGCTCGCGGCCGCCAAGGCCTGTGGTTTCGAGCACGTGGGCTGGTCGCCGGCGGGATTCCTTGGCGACGAGCTGCCGAGCGAGAAATTCAGCAATGAAAAGCTCCTGTCGCAGGCGCTGGAGACCATCCGGCCCGGCGACATCCTGCTCGCGCACCTCGGTATCTGGTCGCGCAAGGACCCGTGGGCGCCAGCCAACCTCGAGCCGCTGATCGTCGGGCTCAAGGCCAAGGGCTTCTGCTTCGAAACCCTGCGCCAGCACCCGCAATACCGCGCCTGGATCGCGTCCCACTCCTGAGGCCCTTGCCGTGATCGATTGGCTGACGGACGGTTTTTCGGCGCTGCAGGGCTGGTTCTTCGAGGCGGTGATCCAGCCACTGGTCTATGCAGTCGGCTTGGGCGGATGGACTGAAGACGCCTTCGACGCGACCGGCTGGCTGCTGGTCGGGCTGATCCAGGTGGCTGTGTTGCTGGCGGTAATCGGTCCGTTGCAGCGGTGGCGGGCCGTCGAGCCGGTCACCGACCGGCGCGCCATTCGCATCGATATTCTCTACACGCTGATCCATCGGCTTGGCGTGTTCCGGCTGGCGATGTTTTTCACGCTCGAGCCGTTCTTCGATGAAGCCATCGGGACCCTGCGAACCGCGGGCTGGGGCACCTTCCATCTCGACGAAGTGTGGCCCGGCGTCACCGACGTGCCATGGGTCGCGTTTGCGATCTACCTGGTGGTGCTCGACTTCGTCGGCTACTGGATCCACCGCGGCCAGCACCGGTTCAACTGGTGGTGGGGCCTGCATTCGCTTCACCATTCGCAGCGCCAGATGACCATGTGGAGCGACGACCGCAACCACCTGCTCGACGACGTCGTGCATGACACCCTCATCGTAATTGTGGCGCAGCTCATCGGCGTGGCGCCTGGCCAGTTCATCGCCTTCGTGGCCTTCACGCAGCTCAGCGAAAGCCTGCAGCATGCCAACCTGAAGCTGGGTTTCGGCGCCATCGGCGAGCGGCTATGGATCAGCCCCCGTTTTCACCGGCTGCACCACAGCATCGGCCTGGGCCATGAATCGCATGGGGCCTACACACTGGGCGGGCACAACTTCGGCGTGCTGCTCCCGTGGTGGGACATGCTCTTTCGCACGGCCAACTTCGAAGAACGCTACGACCCGACCGGGATCCGCGACCAGGTGGAGCCCGACGCCGACGGAAGGCTGCGCGACTACGGCAGCGGCTTCTGGGCGCAGCAATGGCTCGGCCTCAAGCGGATGGTCGGCCGCGGCTGAGCGGCCGTCCACGCCGAGCCGGGTATCCTTCGCACCCAATGCGCCTGCTTCTCGACTCCTTCTGGCGCGCGGTCGCCTATTGCATGCTGCCGCGCGTGATCGTGCTGTCGCTGCTGCCCCTCGGCCTGATGGTGCTGCTGGCCGCAGGATTCGGCTATTTCTTCTGGGACACCACCGTGGCGTGGACACGCGAAGCGCTCGACGCCTGGCCGTTGCTGTCGAGCTTCTGGGGCTGGATCGGCCGGCTGTTCTCGTCCGATGCCACCGCGGTGCTGGCGCCGCTGGTGGTGGTTGTGGCCGCCACGCCGCTGATCGTCGTGGTTTCGCTCTTGATCGTGGCCGGGCTCATGGCCGCGCCCCTCACGGCACTGGTGGCCCACCGTCGTTTTCCCGCGCTCGAGCGCAAGAAGGGCGCCTCTTTCTTCGGCAGCGTGGCGCGTTCGCTCGGCCTGACGGTGCTGGCGCTGGTGGCACTCGTGGTCTCGATGCCGCTGTGGCTCATTCCGCCGCTCGTGCTCGTGCTGCCGCCGCTGATCTGGGGCTGGCTCACCTACCGCGTCATGAGCTTCGACGCGCTGGCCGAGCACGCGAGTCCCGAAGAGCGGGCCACGATCCTGCGAAAGCACCGGCTGCCGCTCCTGGGAATCGGCGTGCTGTGCGGCTACCTTGGGGCCGCGCCCAGCATCGTCTGGGCCTCGGGCCTGCTGTTTGCCGCCGCCTTCTTCGTGCTGGTGCCGCTGGCCATCTGGATCTACACGCTGGTATTTGCCTTTTCGGCGCTCTGGTTCGGCCACTACTGCCTGGATGCGCTGGCCCAGTTGCGCGCACAGCGCGGAGCCGCGGCCTCTCCGGGCGGAGGCGCACCGGCACTCGAGGCCGACCAGGCCGTTCTTTCCCAGTGGAAATCCCCATGACCCGCGCATTCGGACTGATCGTCGTCGGCGATGAAATTCTTTCGGGCAAGCGCGCCGACAAGCACATGCCCAAGGTGATCGAGCTGCTTGCCGCCCGCGGCCTGCAGCTCGGCTGGGCCGAGTATGTGGGCGACGTGCCCGCGCGCATCACGGCCGCGCTCCGGCGCGCCTTTGCCTCGGGCGACATTGTCTTTTCGACCGGCGGCATCGGCGCCACGCCCGACGACCATACCCGCCAGTGCGCCGCCGAAGCCCTCGGCCTGCCGCTCGAACTGCACCCGGAAGCCGAACTGCTGATCCGCGAGCGCATGCAGGACACCGCGCGCGAGCAGGGCATTGCCTACGAGCCCGACCGGCCCGACAACATCCACCGCCTCAACATGGGCGTGTTCCCGAAGGGCGCCGCGATCATCCGGAACCCGTACAACAAGATTCCGGGCTTCAGCGTCGAGCATGTCCATTTCGTTCCCGGCTTCCCAGTGATGGCGTGGCCGATGATCGAATCGGTGCTCGACGGCCGCTATACGCAGATGTTCACCAGCGGCCAGTCGGCCGAAAAGTCGGTCATCGTCTTCGGGGCGATGGAGGCCACGCTCACGCCCCTGATGGAGGCGATCGAAGCGGCGCATGCCGGTATCAAGGTGTTCAGCCTGCCGAGCGTCGACCATCCCGAATATGGCCGCCACATCGAACTCGGCGTCAAAGGCGACCCCGATCAGCTCGAAGCCGCTTATTCGCAGTTGATCGAGGGCCTGCACGCCTATGATGCGAGGCTTGGCCCGGAATTGGTGCGCTAACCCTCAATGCACCAAATCAGTGATTTTTTGCCTGTTTTTGGGGTTTGCGGCCCCTGCTGGGGCCACTTCCGCAAAGGCGACAATGGCACAGAAACTGCATCTTCCGTCCCTGTATTCCTAACCACCATCCAACTCAGGAGAAACTGATGGCAAAGACCGTCGCCGATGTACTCAAGCTCGTCAAGGAAAACGAGGTCAAGTTCATCGACTTCCGCTTCACCGACACCCGCGGCAAAGAGCAGCACGTGACCGTGCCCGTCTCGGCTTTCGATGAAGACAAATTCACCTCGGGCCATGCTTTCGACGGCTCGTCCATCGCCGGCTGGAAGGGAATCGAAGCCTCGGACATGCAGCTCATGCCCGACCCCAACACCGCCAACATCGATCCCTTCTTCGAAGAAACGACGCTGATCCTGACCTGCGACGTGATCGACCCCGCCGACGGCAAGGCCTACGAGCGCGATCCGCGTTCGCTCGCCAAGCGCGCCGAGGCCTACATGAAGGCGTCCGGCCTGGGCGACACCGCCTACTTCGGTCCGGAACCCGAATTCTTCGTGTTCGACGGCGTTCGCTGGAAGAACGACATGTCGGGCTGCTTCGTCAAGATCGACTCCGAAGAAGCCTCGTGGAACACCGACAAGGAATACGAGCACGGCAACACCGGCCATCGCCCGGCAGTCAAGGGCGGCTACTTCCCGGTTCCGCCGGTCGACAGCTTCCAGGACATGCGCTCGGAAATGTGCTTGGTGCTCGAATCCCTTGGCATCCCGGTCGAAGTGCATCACCATGAAGTGGCCAACGCGGGCCAGATGGAACTCGGCACCAAGTTCAGCACGCTGGTTCAGCGCGCCGACTGGGTCCAGTTGCAGAAGTACGTGATCCACAACGTGGCCCACGCCTACGGCAAGACCGCCACCTTCATGCCCAAGCCCATCGTCGGCGACAACGGCTCCGGCATGCACGTGCACCAGTCGGTCTGGAAGGACGGCAAGAACCTGTTCGCCGGCGACGGCTATGCAGGCCTCTCGGACTTCGCGCTGCACTACATCGGCGGCATCATCAAGCACGCCCGTGCCCTGAACGCCATCACGAACCCCGGAACCAACAGCTACAAGCGCCTGGTGCCCGGCTTCGAAGCCCCGGTGAAGCTGGCCTATTCGGCCAAGAACCGCTCGGCTTCGATCCGCATCCCGTTCGTGGCCAACCCGAAGGGCCGCCGCGTCGAAGCGCGCTTCCCCGATCCGCTGATGAACCCGTACCTCGGCTTTGCTGCACTGCTGATGGCCGGCCTCGACGGCGTGGAAAACAAAATCCATCCGGGCGAAGCCGCCAGCAAGGACCTCTACCACCTGCCGCCGGAAGAAGACGCGCTGATCCCGACCGTGTGCCACAGCCTCGACCAGGCTCTGGAATACCTCGACAAGGACCGTGCGTTCCTGACCAAGGGCGGCGTGTTCACCGATGCCTACATCGACGCGTACATCGAGCTCAAGATGCAGGAAGTCACGCGCTTCCGCATGGCCACGCACCCCGTGGAATTCGACATGTACTATTCGCTGTAAAGGCGAACCCCTGAGGGGGAATCAAGACAGAAAGGACGGCTTCGGCCGTCCTTTTTCGTTGGCGCGGAACATCTTGTCACCAACAGAGTCGAATTGCGGGAAAATGGACCTTTGTCGCGCCACCACTGATATTCATGAAGATTGCCTCACTGATTTTTCTGGCCGCATCGCTCGCTGCCTTGCCCGCGCTCTCCCAAGAGCGCGTGTGGCGCTGCGGCAATGAATACACCAACAACGCGACCGTGGCGCAGCAAAAAGGCTGCAAGCTCCTGGAGGGCGGCAACGTGACCGTCGTGCAGGGCACCAGGCCCTCCGGCGGCGGTTCGGCGAGCAGCGGGTCCGGACAGGCCGCGGCGCGCGCGCCCGCCGGCAGCCCCCGCGTCGAAGGCGTCGATCAGCGCGCCCGCGACGGCGAAGCCCGCTCCGTGCTCGAGGCCGAACTCAAGAAGGCCGAGGCCCGCCAGGCCGAGCTGCAGAAGGAATACAACAACGGCGAGCCCGAGAAGCAGGGCAGCGAAGGCCGCAACTACCAGAAATACCTCGATCGCGTGGCCGAGATGAAGGCCGAGCTGGCGCGCAACGAGAGCGACATCGCAGGCATTCGCCGCGAACTCGGCCGCCTCCCGGCCAAGCAGTAAGCCATGGTGTTCGGGAAGAAGGCGACTGGCGCCGGCCTGCGCTTTCAGTCCTTCGACCTGCTGTCTACGCTGATCGCGGTCGTCAGCACCAACGGCTCGGTGCTGTTTGCCAACGCGGCGCTCGAAGACGCACTGGGCACGTCGCGCCGCACGCTTGAAGGCTCGCAGTTCGGCGCGTGCTTTCACGAGCCGCACGTGCTGCGCACCGCCATCGACGGTGCGCGCAGCAACGACTTCGCCACGCTGCGCTACGAGGCCTTCTTGCGCCGCGTCAACCATGAACTCATGCCGGTGCAGGTCACGCTCGCCCAGGGCGACAAGACGGGCGAGCTCATCATCGAGATGTCGCCGCTCGAGCAGCAGGTGCGCCAGGACCGCGAGGAGCGCCTGCTCGACCAGGCGCAGGCCAACAAGGAGCTCATCCGCAACCTTGCGCATGAAATCAAGAACCCGCTGGGCGGCATTCGCGGCGCGGCGCAGCTGCTGCAGATGGAAGTCGAGTCGCGCGACCTCATCGAGTACACGCAAGTCATCATCCACGAGGCCGACCGGCTCCAGACGCTGGTCGACCGGCTGCTGGCACCGCACCGGCGCCCGCACGTGGTGGGGGACGTCAACATCCACGAGGTATGCGAGCGCGTGCGCTCGGTCATCCTCGCTGAGTTTCCGCGCGACCTGCACATCGAGCGCGATTTCGATCCCTCGATTCCCGAGTTCCGCGGCGACCGCGAGCAACTCATACAGGCCACGCTCAACATCGTGCACAACGCCGCGCAGGCCCTGGCCGAGCGCCGTGCGGCAGGCGATGCGCAGATCACTTTCAGGACGCGGATCGCCCGCCAGGTCATATTCAACAAGCAGTGGTATCGATTGGCACTGGAATTGCATGTCATCGACAATGGACCGGGAGTGCCGGACACGATCAAGGACCGCATCTTCTACCCGCTCGTATCGGGCCGGGAAGGCGGGACAGGGCTGGGATTGACGCTCGCACAAACCTTTGTGCAACAGCATCACGGCGTGATCGAGTGCGACAGCGTCCCGGGCCGGACCGATTTCAAAATATTGATACCGCTGCCCTAGCAGCCACGGCAACAAGGAGATGCATGAAGCCGATCTGGATAGTTGATGACGACCAATCGATCCGCTTCGTGCTCGAGAAGGCCTTGCTGCGCGAAGACTTGCCCACGCGCAGTTTCACCAACACGCGCGAGGTGCTCGCCGCCCTCGAACTCGCCGACGAAGACGAGCAGCAGGGCCCCCAGGTCCTGGTGAGCGACATCCGCATGCCCGGCGGCTCCGGGCTCGACCTGCTCGACAAGATCAAGGCCAAGCACCCCGGTTTGCCGGTCATCATCATGACCGCCTTCTCCGACCTCGACAGCGCCGTCTCGGCGTTCCAGGGCGGTGCCTTTGAATACCTGCCCAAGCCCTTCGACCTGCCACGTGCCGTGGAGCTCATCCGCCGCGCCGTCGACGAAAGCCAGCGCGAAGAAGTGGCCGAGGAGCGCATGGTCGCCGCGCCGGAAATGCTGGGCCAGGCGCCCGCCATGCAGGACGTGTTCCGCGCTATCGGCCGGCTCTCGCAAAGCAACGTCACGGTGCTCATCACCGGCGAATCGGGCTCGGGCAAGGAACTGGTGGCACGTGCGCTGCACAAGCATTCGCCGCGCGCCAACGGCCCGTTCGTGGCCATCAACACCGCGGCCATCCCCAAGGACCTGCTCGAGAGCGAACTGTTCGGCCACGAGCGCGGGGCTTTCACCGGCGCCCAGACCATGCGCCGCGGCCGCTTCGAACAGGCCGAAGGCGGCACGCTCTTTCTGGACGAAATCGGCGACATGCCTTTCGACCTGCAGACGCGCCTCTTGCGAGTGCTGAGCGATGGGCATTTCTACCGCGTGGGCGGCCACAACTCGGTCAAGGCCAACGTGCGCGTCATCGCGGCCACGCACCAGGACCTGGAGCAGCGAGTCAAGCTCGGCGGCTTCCGCGAAGACCTGTTCCACCGCCTCAACGTGATCCGCCTGCGGCTGCCGGCCCTGCGCGAGCGCGGCGAAGACGTGCCCGCACTCACGCGCCACTTCCTGCAGGTGAGCGCGCGCCAGCTCGGCGTCGAGCCCAAGCGCATTTCCGACGCCGCATTGGCCAGGCTCGCCGCCTTCAGCTTCCCGGGTAATGTGCGCCAGCTGGAGAACATCTGCCATTGGCTTACCGTCATGGCTCCGGCGCAGCTCATCGAAGCCAAGGACCTGCCGCCTGAAGTCATGGCCACAGCGGCTGGCCCTCAGGTCTCGGCCGGGGAGCCGACCGGTGCCGCAACGCCTGCGCAACCCGTGCCGCAGTTTTCACCGTCGAGTCCGGAGCGCGAAACAATCCTGGCCGGAGCCCCGTCGGAGCCCGCCGAAGGCCTCGTCGGCGCAAGCAGTTGGGAGAGCGGCCTCGAGGTCGAGGCCCAGGCCCTGCTCGCAGCCGGCCGCACCGACGTCTGGGACGTGCTCTCGCGGCGTTTCGAATCGCGCCTCATCCTCACCGCCCTTGCCAACACCCGCGGCCGCCGCATCGAAGCCGCCCAGAAGCTGGGCATCGGCCGCAACACCATCACCCGGAAAATCCAGGAGCTGGGTATCGAGTAATCTCGCCGCACACCGAGTGCCGGCCCCTCCGTTCCAGGGATACCGCGGAACCGGCTTTGCCGGGCCGGTGGTATCGCCCCCGGTAGGGGGTTGGCGAAGCGACACGAAGTGCGCGGAGACTGGGGGTGAGCCAATTCCCTGGGGTTGGCGAAGCGACACGAAGTGCGCGAAGACTGGGGGCGAGCCTAGTTACCTGCTTCGCTGGCCCAAGGTCAGCGAGTCGAGCTGGAAGTTCCCGCTCTTGTCCCAGAGCCAGGTGTCGACGTACGTGTGACCACCTAACCGGCCAGGGCTGGGCAGCGGAGACGCCGCCTTAATGAGTTCCGCGATCTTCGGCGGCACTTCGGGAGCATGGCTCGGTATGCGGCTGAACGTCACGTTCTTCACGTTGCCATCGGCGTCCAGGTCGGTTTCAACCACCACCACCGCGTAGACCAGCGGGGGGATTTTTCCCTTGTAGATGCGCTGCGGATAGGCGTTGTAGATCCGTCGCGCGCCCGTCTTGCGATAGGCTCGCACCGCGGGCGTTTGCGCGGTGATCAGGCGCACCGTCGGCACGTCGGTTCTCGGGCTCGCCACTTCGTCGGGCGCGGAAGTGGCCGATTTGCCGTCATCGGCCTTGTCAGCCGGCTTGAGTGCCGAACAGCCGGCAAGTGCCAGCGCCGCGGCAAGGATTGCGAGGGTGCGGATGTTCACCATGGTCATTGGGCGGTTTGATCGAGTTCGAGCACCACGGGAGCGTGGTCGCTTGGTTTGTCCCATTTGCGCGGGACGCGGTCGATGATGCAGGCTTTGGCGCGCGGCACCAGCGGCTCGCTCACCAGGATGTGATCGATCCGGAGACCCCGGTTCTTCTGATAGCCGAGCATCCGGTAGTCCCACCACGAGTAGCTCTTCTCGGGCTGCTCGAAGAGGCGGAAGCTGTCGACCAGGCCGAGCTGCAGCAGCGCCTTGAATTGCTCGCGCTCCTCGGTGGTGTGATGGATGGTTTCGGCCAGGCCGACCGGATCGTAGCTGTCGCGGTCTTCCGGCGTGATGTTGAAATCGCCCAGCAGCACCAGGTTCGGATGCGCTGCCATTTCGGCGCGCAGCCATTCACGCAGGGCGCGCAGCCAGCCCATCTTGTATTCGAACTTCTCGGTGCCCGGCGCCTGGCCGTTGACGAAGTAGCCGTTCACCACGCGCAGCGGACCGCGGGGTGTCTCGATGGTCGCGGCAATCACGCGCGACTGGTCATCCGTAAAGCCGCCGATGTTTCTCGCCACGTCGCTCACGGGCGCAAGGCTCAGGATGGCGACGCCGTTGTAGGTTTTTTGTCCGAAGACGGCCGCCTCGTAGCCGGCCGACTTGAGCACGTCGAGGGGAAACTTGTCGTCGCTCATCTTCAGTTCCTGCAGGCACAGCACATCGACGGGATTGGCGATGAGCCAGTCGAGCACATGCTGCAGGCGGGCAGTGAGGGAGTTGACGTTCCAGGTGGCTATTTTCATGAAGATGCGAAGTGATGGCGATCGGCCGCGAAGGGTCGCCAGCTTAGCAAAACGAGTCGAAAAGCTTGGTTACACGAGCGTCAGCCAGGCTGGCGAAGCGTGCACTTTTCCGAACATCAAGCCAACGTATAAGCCGTCTTCACCGTCGTGAAGAACTCCTGCGCATACTTGCCCTGCTCGCGCGGCCCGTAGCTGGAGCCCTTGCGCCCGCCGAACGGCACGTGGTAGTCCACCCCCG